>Ga0255338_1000071_pt1 | contig 438319 bp, 423 predicted proteins | sample MeOH1_35cm_T4_19_FD_203715 | JGI IMG/M metagenome (GOLD analysis project Ga0255338, IMG submission 203715) | Sandy soil microbial communities from University of British Columbia, Vancouver, Canada - MeOH1_35cm_T4_195 | ecosystem: Engineered > Artificial ecosystem > Sand microcosm >...
GGAACCAGCTGCCGATCGCCGCCATGGCCGCGTCCATGGGCGGCAACATCCGGGTGGGGCTGGAGGATTCCCTGTGGGCCGGGCCGGGCAAGCTGGCCACCTCCAACGCCGACCAGGTGAAGCTGGCACGCAAGATCATCGAGGGCCTGGGCCTCGACATCGCGACGCCGGACGAGGCGCGCGAGATCCTCGATCTCAAGGGCGCCGACAAGACCAATATCTGAGCGTGCGCGCGCCGACGCGCATGAGGGAATGAATAAAGCCACCAGGCCGGCGCCAAACGGCCTGGTGGTCAAAGAAAAATGACGGTTATAATATACCTCTACGCGGCCGGATGACAGGTCGTGAACCAATTACAAATACTGAGAGATGGATTTACCCGAAGGGTTGCTTCAACCTGAGGGGATCCGGCGCTCTCGGAGGAAACAAAACCCGTAGAGCGGCCGGAAAAGGCCGCCTTCAAGGAGGACGCCATGGATTCACAGCACGGAATTTCACGCCGCACCGCCGTGGCGGGGCTCGCCGCGGGCCTCGCCGTCGCCAGCCTGCCGGCCATCGCCCAGACCGCCGGCCCGCCGATCCGCATCGGCATGGGCATCGCCTTGTCAGGCGGCCTTGCCGCCTTCGGCAAGTCGGCGCTGCTCGCCATGCAGCTCTGGGCCGCCGACGTGAACGCCAAGGGCGGCCTGCTCGGCCGCAAGGTGGAGCTCGTCTTCTACGACGACCAGAGCAATCCCGCGACGGTGCCGGGCATCTATGCCAAGCTCATCGACGTGGACAAGGTCGATCTCGTGGTCTCCGGCTACGCCTCGAGCCAGATCGTGGCCGCCATGCCCACCGTGATGCAGAAGAAGAAGGTCTTCATGACCTTGTTCGGCCTCGCAGCGAACGACAAGTTCAACTACGACCGCTATTTCCAGATGCAGCCGAACGGACCGGTGGCGCGCACCGAGTTCTCGAAGGGCTTCCTCAACGTCGCCATGTCGATGGATCCCAAGCCCACCACCATCGCGCTGGTGGGCGGCGACGCCGAATTCCCCTCGATCGCCCTCGACGGCGCGCGGGAGAATGTGAAGGCGCTCGGCCTCAAGGTCGTCTACGACCGCACCTACCCGCCGAACACCATCGAGTTCGCCTCGGTGGTGCGCGCGATCAAGTCCACCAATCCGGACCTGGTCTTCGTCGCCTCCTACCCGCCGGATTCCGCCGGCATGGTGCGGGCGGTGCGCGAGGTGGGGCTCGACGCGAAGATGTTCGGCGGTGGCATGATCGGCCTGCAGTCGGCGGCGCTGAAAACCCAGCTCGGCCCCATGCTGAACGGCGTGGTCGCCTACGACCTCTACGCCCCCGAGCCGACCATGAAGTTCCAGGGCGTGGAGGACTTCCTCACACGCTACCGGCAGGAAGCGGCGAAGCAGGGCGTGGACCCCCTCGGCTTCTATATTGCGCCGTTGGCCTATGCGGAACTGCAGATCCTCGGCCAGGCGGTCGAGGCGACCAAGTCGCTCGACGACGCCAAGCTCGCCAAGTACATCCACGACACCACGTTCCAGACCATCGCCGGCGAGATCCGCTTCCAGGAGCGGGGCGAATGGGCCGAGCCGCGCATCCTCCTCGTCCAGTTCCAGGGCATCGCGGGCAACGACGTCGCCCAGTTCATGGAAGCCGGCCGGCAGGTGATCGTTTATCCACCCAAGTTCAAGTCCGGAACCTTCAAGTATCCCTTCAGCGCTGCCTCCAAGTAGGGGCGGCCCGAGCCGGCGGCGGGTCCCGTTCCCCGGGATCGTCGCGGCCGTCGCCCCGGAACCGGCCGGGCGGGCGTGAGCCCGCCCGGGACGGCGGCCGCACGCGGCGCCGGAAGATCGCATCACGGCCGCGCCCCGCCGCCGTGCCACCGGCCACACGACGCCTGCCATCCACCCTCCGCAAGAGGAGATGGACTGGAGAAGGACATGGATTTCAGCTGGGACCTGCTGCTGAACGCGGTAGCCTCCGGGATCATGCTCGGCGGCTTCTATGCCGCCGTGGCGATCGGAGTGACCATCGCCTTCGGCATGCTCGACATCGTGAACATCGCCCACCCGGCCTTCATCGTGCTGGGGTCGTTCCTCGCCTATCTCAGCATCAACGGGCTCGGAATCGATCCCTTCCTGTCGGCGGGTGTCTTCGCTGTGGCGGGCTTCCTGTTCGGGCGCGTCTTCTACCGAGCCTATTACTATTTCTTTGAAAGGCGCGGCGACGATTCCCTGCAAGGGCTCGCATTCTTCTTCGGCATCATGTTCATCGTCGAGATCAGCCTCGTGCTCGTCTTCGGCGTGGACTACCGCCTGATTGACCTGCCCTATCTCGCCAGGACCTACGAGATCGGCGTGGTGCAGATCCCGCTCCGCCTCGCCGCCCCCTGTGTCGCCGGCGTCGCCATGCTGGTGGCCATCCAGCTTTACATGTCCCGGACCTTCACCGGGCGCGCGATCCTCGCCGTCGCGCAGGACCTGGAGGCGGTGCGCTTCGTCGGCGCCGATCCGATCCGCGTCAAGGAAATCGCCTTCGGCATCGCGGTCGGCTCGGCCATCATCGCCGGCGTGCTGCTCATCGTGATCCAGTCGGTGGAGCCGTCCATCGGCCGCGAGTTCATCGGCCGAGCCTTCGCCATCTGCGTCCTCGGCGGCATGACGAGCCTTCCGGGCACGCTCATCGCCGCCATGATCCTCGGCATCGCCGAGACAATGACCTCCACCTTCTTCGGGCCCTCCTGGTCGCCGGCGGTCGCCTTCGGGCTGCTGCTCGCCACTCTCGCCTTCCGTCCCGCGGGGATCCTCGGCCGATGACCGTCGCCTCCCACTTCTCCACCCCCTCCGCCCGGCGGACCCCGCGCGCCTTCAGCCTGCCCGTGCTCCTCGTGGGCGTGGCGCTCGTCGCCCTCGAACTGTTCGTCGGCGGCGGCGCCAGCGAATACTATCTGCTGCTCGCCTACGTGATCCTGCAGTATCTCGTCGTCGCCACCGGCTGGAACATCCTCGGCGGCTATGCCGGCTACGTGAACTTCGGCACCGCGGCGTTCTTCGCCGTGGGCTGTTACACCACGATCGCGCTGCAGAAGCTCGCCGACGTTCCTCTGCCGCTCTCCATCCTCGCCGCCGGGGTGGTGGCGGGGCTGCTCGGCCTCGGCACCGGCTATCTCACGCTGCGGCTGCGCGGGGTGTTCTTCTCCATCGCCACGCTGGCGATGGCCGTGGTGCTCCAGACGCTCATCATCAACTGGAGCTTCGTGGGCGGCGCGCGCGGCACCTATATCCTGCGGCCGGACCCGATCGCGCCGTTCACCACCTATGTGCAGTACCTGCTGGTGCTGATGACGGTGCTTGCCACCGCGTCCGTGCTCATCGCCATCGCGGTGGAGCGGTCCTGGATCGGCATGGGCCTCGCCGCTATCCGCGACGACGAGCTCGCCGCCGAGGCCAGCGGCGTGCCGGGGCTCCGGCTCAAGCTCATCGCCACCACCCTGTGCGGTGCGCTGATGGGCATGGCGGGCGCCCCGTTCCCCTACTTCATCACCTATGTGGAGCCGGCTTCCGCCTTCAGCCTCGCCATCGCGGTGAACGCCATCGCCATGCCGCTGATCGGCGGGACGGCCACCTGGTGGGGGCCGGTGGTGGGCACGGTGCTGCTGGGCACCACCCAGCAGGTGCTCACCGTCACCATCTCGTCGGCGGCGAACCTGCTCATCGTCGGAATCCTGCTGGTGGTATTCGTCACGGCGGCCCCCACCGGCGTCGTTGGGCTGGTGCGCGGCATGCGGGGAGGACGGAAATGATCATCCAGCGTCATGTCTCCTCGGGCCGCGTTGCGGCCGGCGGCCCGCCGATCCTGGAAGCGAAGGGCGTCACCAAGCGCTTCGGCGGCTTCGTCGCCCTCGACGGGGTGGATTTTTCCATAGTGCCCGGCGAGCGCGTCGCGCTCATCGGCCCCAACGGCTCCGGCAAGAGCACGTTCGTGAACTGCCTGAGCGGAGCGCTGACCCCGGAGGCCGGCTCCGTCCACTTCGAGGGGCGGGTCGTCACCGGCATGCCGCCCTGGCAGCGGGCGCGGGCGGGGCTGGTGCGCAGCTTCCAGATCCCGCGGCCCTTCCGCCGCCTCTCGGTGATCGAGAACATCGAGGTCCCGCTCAACTTCGCACTGGCCGAGCCACCGCCCGGCGGCAAGGCCCAGCGGGCCCTGGACATCCTCGAAAGCATCGGCCTCGGGGCCAAGGCCTACGGCAGCCCCAAGGACCTGAGCCAGGTCGAGCTGCGCAAGCTCGAGCTCGGGCGGGCGCTCGCCGCAAATCCGCGCCTGCTCATCGCTGACGAGGCCATGGCCGGGCTGTCCGACAGCGAGGTGGACGAGATCGTCGACTTGCTGGAGCGGCTCAACGAGCAGGGCATCGCCATCATCCTCATCGAGCACATCATGCGCGCGGTGATGCGGTTCTCGCAGCGCATCGTCGTGTTGGTGGCCGGGCGCAAGATCGCCGACGGCCTGCCGGGCGAGGTGATGCGCCAGGACGAGGTGGAAAGGGCATACCTTGGCCAATAGCATCAGCATCGAACGCCTCAGCGCCGGCTATGGCGCGGTGCGCGTGCTCACCGACATAGACATGCACGTCGGCTCCGGCGAGACGGTGGCGCTCCTCGGCACCAACGGCAACGGCAAGAGCACGCTCATCAAGTGCATCACCGGGCAGGTGCAGCCCACGGCGGGCCGGGTCAGCGCCACCATCGACGGGGTCGAGCACAACCTCGCCGGCCGCTCCACGCAGGACATCATCAACCTCGGCATCGCCATCGTGCCGGAAGGCAGGCGGCTGTTTCCGAAGCTCACCGTGGAGGAAAACCTGCTGCTCGGGGCGTTCCGCGCCGCCGCGCGGCCGCGCCGAGAGGAGAGCCTCGCCTTCTGCTACGAGGCCTTCCCCCGCCTGAGGGAGCGGCGCACCCAGCTCGCCGGCTCCATGAGCGGCGGCGAGCAGCAGATGCTCGCCATCGCCCGGGCGCTGATGACGCTGCCGAAGATCCTGCTGGTGGACGAGCCATCGGTGGGCCTCGCGCCCATCCTCGTGGCGCGGACCATCGACACCATCGCCGACCTCAAGCAGCGCCTCGGCCTGACCGTGCTGATGGCGGAGCAGAACTTCCCGCAGGCGATCCGCATCGCCGATCGCGGCTACGTGCTCGTCCACGGGCGCATCGAGCTCACCGCGGACGACCCGCAGGCCCTGCGCGACAGCGACATCGTCCGCCAGCTCTATCTCGGCGGCGCCTGAGCTTTTGCCCTTCACCTCCTCCCGGGAGAACCCCGAGGACCAACCCCAAGGACCACGCCATGGATATCAAAGTCGGGAAAGATGCCATCCTGGAAGCCAGCCAGAAGCTCTCCAACTGGGGACGCTGGGGCAAGGACGACGAGATCGGCACGCTGAACAACATCACCCCGGAAAACGTCGTCGACGCCGCCGGCCTGGTAAAGAAGGGCAAGATCTTCGCCCTCGGCATTCCGCTCGACAGCAAAGGGCCCCAGAACGGCATGTTCGGCGGCCGCTGGAACCCGATCCACACCATGCTTGCCACCGGCACCGACGCCATCGCCGGACGCTTCGACCTGACCAGCAAGATCCGCTACGCCGACGATGCCCTGCACATGCCGGTGCAAGCCGCGACCCACTGGGATTCCCTCGGCCACGTCTTCTACGAAGACAAGATGTACAACGGCTACGAGGCCAAGCTGGTGGACTCCGGCGGCGTGCACAAGAACGGCATCGAGCACACCCGCAACAAGATGATCGGCCGCGGCGTGCTGCTGGACGTGGCCCGCTACAAGAAGGTCGAGTACCTGGAGGACGGTTACGGCATCTCCAACGACGAGCTGGATGCGGTGGCGAAGGCCGAGGGCGTGGAGATCCGCAAGGGTGACTTCGTCATCATCCGCACCGGCCAGATGGAAGAGCGCCTGAAGAGCGGCAACTGGGGCGGCTATGCCGGCGGCGACGCGCCGGGCGTGAAGTTCGAGAACTGCTACTGGAGCCAGGATAAGCAGATCGCCGCCATCTGCTCCGACACCTGGGGCGTCGAGGTGCGGCCGAACGAGACCGACGAGGTGTTCCAGCCCTGGCACTGGGTCGTGATCCCCTCCATGGGCCTGACCATGGGCGAGATCTTCTACCTCAAGGAGCTGGCCGAGGACTGCGCCGCCGACGGCGTCTACGAGTTCATGTTCTGCGCCCCGCCGCTGGTCATCACCGGCGGCACCGGCTCGCCGATCAACCCCCAGGCCATCAAGTGAGCGACGGCGTTCTGGCGGGGCAGACCGCCCTCGTCACCGGCGCCGGCAAGGGCATCGGGCGCGCCTGCGCCATCGCCCTTGCCGGGGCAGGCGCCCACGTAGTCGCGGTGGCACGCACGGCCGGCGACCTCGAAAGCCTCGCGCATGAGGCGCCGGGCCGCATCGAGCCGTGGATCGAGGACGTGCGGGGGGATGGCCTCCCCGCGCGCATCCGCGGCCTGAAGCGGCTCGACGTGCTGGTGAACAATGCCGGCACCAACAAGCTTCAGCATGTGCTCGACGTGGACGACGAGACCCTCGACATGCTCATCGCCCTCAACATCCGCGCCGCCTTCAAGGTGGCGCAGGCGGCGGCGGCGGTGATGGTGGCGCAGGGAGGAGGGGGCTCCATCGTCAACATCTCCTCCCAGGTCGGCCACGTGGGCGGGCCGCGGCGCACGGTCTATTCCATGACCAAGCACGCGGTGGAAGGCATGACCAAGTCCATGGCCATCGACCTCGCCCCGCACAAGATCCGCGTCAACGCGGTGGCGCCGACCGTGGTGGAGACGCCGATGACGGCGCCCTTCTTCGAGGACCCCGCCTATCGCGAGGCGGCCATGGCCTCCATTCCCCTGAAGGAGGTGCTCCAGCCCGAGGACGTGGCAGGAGCTGTGCTCTACCTCGCTTCCCCGTCGGCCCGCCTCGTCAGCGGCACGAGCCTTAGGGTGGACGGGGGAGCAACCGCCATCTGAGCCCCGGCCCGCCCGGCTGCGCCATGGCGGAGCTTCGGGCGGATCGTCCCTTGAGAGCACACGGCCGCCGGTTCCTTCCTTCCGGCCGGCGCGTGCTCTCTTTTTTCTGGCCGTCGCCTTCCCCCGACCGCCGGCGCGGGCCGTCGGCGGTCGTGGCATGCATTGACGCGGTCGGCGAGGTGGGTCATAATTTATCGAATGATCAATAAGGCGACGCCGGCGAGCCACGCACAGGGACGAGGCGCGTGCGGCGCAAGGGAGGGTCGCATGGCGAAAAATCCTGGGGCGGGACAGAAGCGGGCGCTTGTCATCGGCGGCTCCATGGCCGGCCTCTTCGCGGCGCTGCTGCTGCGCAAGGCCGGGTGGCAGGCGGAGATCTTCGAGCGGATCGGCTCGGAACTCGCGGGCCGCGGCGCGGGCATCGTCACCCACCAGGAATTGCTCGAGATCATGCAGAAATGCGGGGTCGACAGCGCCGCCGCCCGGGTCGGAGTTCCGGTCCATGGCCGCCGCGTCTTCTCCCGCGGCGGCGAGCTTGTCGCCGAGATGCCGCTGGAGCAGATCGTCACCTCGTGGGGACACCTGCACGGCCTGCTGCGCCGGGCGCTGCCGGACACCCATTTCCACCACGGCCGGGCCCTCGTGCGCGTCGAGGAGCGCGGCGAGCGGGTCGCCGCCCATTTCGCCGACGGCAGCGTGGAGGAGGGCGACCTCCTGGTGGGGGCGGACGGCATCTTCTCCACCGTGCGCGCCCAGTTCGCGCCGCAGGTGACGCCCTCCTACGTGGGCTACATCGCCTGGCGCGGCCTCGTCGATGAAGCGGCGCTCTCCGACAAGACCCGCGCGGACCTGTGCGATCATTTCCCGTTCTCCTTGCCGCCGGGGGAGCAGATGCTGGGCTATCCGGTGGCGGGCCTCGGCGAGGTCATGGAGCGCGGCCGGCGCCGCTTCAACTTCGTCTGGTACCGGCCGGCGGCCGCCGCCGGGGTGCTTCAGGACCTGCTGACCGATCGCGACGGCGTGCAGCACAGCCTCTCCATCCCGCCGGACAGGATCCGGCCCGAGGTGGTGGCGCGGATGCGGGCGGATGCGGCGGCGACGCTGGCGCCCCAGTTCGCCGAGGTGGTGGAGCGCACGCCCCAGCCCTTCATCCAGGTGATCCAGGATCTGGCCTCGCCGCACATGGTGCTGGGGCGGCGCACGGTGATCCTCGGCGACGCCGCCTTCGTGGCGCGGCCCCATGTGGGCATGGGCGTCACCAAGGCCGCCGGCGACGCCGAGATGCTGGTGGAGGCCCTTGGGCGCCACGGATCCGACATGGATGCCGCCCTGGCCGAGTTCGAGGCGGAACGGGTGGCATTCGGCGCCGCGGTGGTGCGCCGCGCGCAGCAGCTCGGCCTCTACATCGAGCCGCGCGAGCTCACCCAGGAAGAGCGCGCCCACGCCGAGTATCATCGGCAGCCTTCGGCGATCATGGCCGAGACCGCCGTCGCCACCGGCATCGCCGCCTAGCGCATTTTCGAGCAAGGCGGACGTCGGGGCGCATAAAGATGCGTTGAATCAATGCTCTAGCGGAACGAGCCCGCGAACGTGAGGAGGAGCCGTCAGATGGGCAAGCACATCATCACCAATTGGCCGGCCGCACCGGCCGCCTGGCCGGCGGCGCTGCAGGCGGAGCTCGTCGCGCGGAGCGGCGACGGGCGCGTGGGCAGCCGCCTGGTCTCGCAGACCGACCGCGTGCGGGTGTGGATGATCACCCTGGCGCCGGGCGAGCGGATCGCCTTCCACACCCACGTCCTCGACTATTTCTGGACCTGCACCACCGGCGGCGCCGCGCGCTCCCACTACAGCGATGGCCGCACGGTGGACGTGACCTACACGCCCGGCGAGACCCGGCACATGACCTTCGATGCCGGCGCGTTCATGATCCACGATCTGGAGAACACCGGCCCGGAGACGATTGTCTTCACCACCGTCGAATTCCTCGACAGCGCCAACGCCCCGCTGCCCCTGCCGGCGGACGTGCTGGAGGCGACGTCCGCGGCGGCGTGAGGCGACCGGTCCGCCCGGCAGCGAGGGCCGGCACGGTCCGCCACTTTCAGCGAGGGAACCACATGGGCGACGTGAAGATGGTGTCGGTCAACGGCGCGCACCTGGCCGTCCGCATCGATGGCGATGCGGACAAGCCATGGATGGTGCTGTCCAATTCGCTGGCCTGCACGCTGGAAAGCTGGCGCTTCCAGATGCCGCTCCTGACCCGCACGCACCGGGTGCTGCGCTACGACACCCGCGCCCATGGCGCAAGCTCGGCCCCCGCCGGGCCCTACAGCATGGACACGTTCGTCGACGACATGGTCGGGCTCATGGACCATTTCGGCATCGGTCGCGCCGACCTCATCGGCTTGTCCCTCGGCGGCATGACCGCCATCGGCCTCGCCATCCGCGCTCCCGAGCGGGTGGCCCGGCTGATCAGCATCGCCGCGCGCACGGATACCAATCCGGCCTTCCTTGAGAACTGGGACGTGCGCTGCGCGGCGGTGCGGGCGGCGGGCGGCATGTCGGGGGTGGCGGACTTCACCCTCGCCCGCTGGTTCACGCCGGCGTTCCACGCTGCGCATCCGGAGGTGGTGCGGGAGGCGAAGGAGATGATCCTCGGCTGCGACATGGATGGCTACATCGCCTGCGCCGACGCCCTCAGGGGCCTCGACTACAAGTGCCATCTCGGCGCCATCCGGGCGCCGGCCCTGTTCATCGCCGGGCGGGAGGACGGCGGCGCGCCGCCGGCGGAGATCCAGTCCATGGCGGCGCTCACGCCGGGCGCCCGTTTCGCCGTCATCGAGGCGGCCCACATCGTCCCGATGGAGAACCCCGGTGCGTTCAACGCGCAGGTGGAGTCCTTCCTCGCCGAGACCCCCGTCCCGGCCGGGGACGTCGCCTCCGGCTAAGGGCGGTCAGGAGCCGTCATCTGCCCCGGGGTGCCCACTTTCCCCGCCCGTCATGACAGCCCAAGGCCATTAGTCAGGATAATGCCGAACATCAGAAACAATCATTTTTCATGAGGTCGGCCGCCGGTACTCTTCCTTCAGACACGCGGGAGCGAGGAATGAAGCTCGGGTTCTTCACCATGCCGATCCATCCCCTCGACAAGGACTGGCGCCAGTCCCTCAAGGAGGATCGCGAAGCGTTCGTGCTGGCGGACGAGCTGGGCTTCACCGAGGGCTATTGCGGCGAGCACGCCACCGACCAGGCCGAGAACATCACCTCCTGCGCCATGTTCATGGCCTGGATCGCCTCGCACACGAAGAATATCCGCCTCGGCACCGGCACCATCAACATGCCCAACAGCCACCCCGCGGCGGTGGCGGGGCAGATCGCCATGCTCGACCATATGCTGGACGGCCGCTTCAACTTCGGCATCAGTCCCGGCGGCCTGCTCTCCGACGCGGAGGTGTTCGGCAATCTCGATGCCGACCGCAACGCCATGTTCGTGGAAGGCATCAACGCCGTGCTCGCCATCTGGGCGGGCGAGGTTCCCTACGACATCAAGGGCCGCTACTGGACCATCACCACCGAGCGCACGCAGATGCCGCAGATCGGCCAGGGCATCATGCCCCGCCCGCTGCAGCAGCCGCACCCGCCCATCGTGGTGACGGTGGTCGCGCCCTATTCCAAGGGCGTGATCGAGGCGGCGGCGCGGGGCTGGCTGCCCATCTCCGCCAACTTCCTGCTGCCGAAATGGGTGGCGACCCACTGGCCGAAATATGTGGAAGGCTGCGCCCGCGCCGGCCGTGCCGCCGATCCCGCCGACTGGCGCGTGGCCAAGAGCGTGTTCGTCGCCGACGATCTGGCCACCGCCCGCGCCTATGCCCTCGGCCCGCAGAGCCCGTACCGCTTCTATTACAGCCAGCTGCTCACCAAGATGAAGGCGAACAAGCGGGTCGAGCTGTTCAAGTCCGACCCGGCCATGTCCGATGACGACGTAACCCTCGACCGTGTGCTCGATGATCTGGTCATCTGGGGCACGCCGGACAAGGTGGCCGAGGATCTCCTCGCCTTCCAGGAGGTCACCGGGCCGTTCGGCACGCTGCTTTATGCCGGCAAGGACTGGGTGGACCGGGATCTCGCCCGTCGCTCCATGGTCCTGATCGCCGAGGAGGTGGTGCCGCGCATTGCCCGGGCCGGCGCCGCGCGCGCAGCGGAATAGGCGCCTCCACGAAACAAGGCGCATCGGGACGCACTGCATCGCCGTGCGCCGGTGCCGTGGGCGGACAACGGGCGGACGGGAGCCAAGGCATGCTCGAGGTGGGACTGGCGGGACTTGGCTGGTGGGGCGGCATGATGCTGGCGGCGCTGGCCGACAGCCCGCACGTGCGCATCGTCGCGGCCACAGATTTGGATCCGGGGAAAGCGGCGGTTGCCGCGCGTCATGGCGTGCCTTTCGTCCCGACCTTCCAGTCGCTGCTCGCCACCCCGGCCCTGGGTGGGGTCATCCTGTGCACGCCGCAGGATTTCCATGCGCACCAGATCATCGCCGCAGCGGCCGCCGGCAAGCATGTGTTCTGCGAGAAGCCGCTGTGCCTGACGCGGGCCGACGCGGAGCGGGCGGTGGCCGCCTGCGCCGCCCACGGGCGGGTGCTGGGGGTGGGCCACGAGCGCCGTTTCGAGCCGCCGGTGGTGGAACTGGCCGCCCGGATCGCGCGCGGGGACCTGGGAACCGTCTTGCAGATGGAAGGCAATTTCAGCCAGGACAAGTTCCTGGCCCTGCCGCCGGGCAACTGGCGCACCAGCCGCGGCAACCCGGCGGGACCGGCCACCGCCACCGGCGTCCACCTCATCGATCTCGCCACCGCCATCCTCGGGCCGGCGGAGCGGGTGCTGGCCAATCTCGGCACCCTTGCCACCACCTTCGAAAACGGCGACACGCTGGCCATGAGCATCCGCTTTGCGAGCGGCGCCACCGCGTTGCTGTCCGCCATCCTGGCGACGCCCTTCGACGGGCGGATCGCCGTCTATGGCAGCGAGGGCTGGGCGGAGGTGCGCGACAAGGCGCATCCGGAGCAATCGGAGGGCTGGACCGCCACCTACGTGCGGCGCGGCCGGCCGCGGGAGCAGATCGAATACCCTCCGGCCGTGGCGGTGCGGGCGAACGTGGAGGCCTTCGCCATTGCGGCGGCGGGCGGTGCGCCCTATCCGATCGCGACGGGACAGATGATCGAGACGGTGGCGGCGCTGGAAGCGGTGTTCGCCTCGGCGGCCACGGGCCAGCCGGCGCAGGTGCCGGGATAAGCCGCCGGCGGGCGCGGCTTAGCAGCAAGGAGCAGCGTTGTCCGAGACCTTGAGAGACATCCGCCTGTTCGTCGCGGCCTATGAGGAGCGCTCCTTCACCGCGGCGGCGATGCGCGAGCACGGCACCCAGTCGGGCGTCTCCCAGCATGTGCGCAAGCTGGAGGAGCGGTTCGGCGCGCGCCTGTTCTCCCGCGACAAGGGGCGCGTGACCCCGACGCCGGCGGGCGACGCCTATTACAGCCGCTGCGTGGAGATGCTGCGCCTGCATGCGGCCACGAGCCAGTGCATGAGCCAGTTCGGCAAGGGCGGGTCCGGCGACGTTTCCGTCGGCCTCATGCCGACCATGACGCGGATCATCCTCGCTCCCGCCATGCGCCGCTTCATCGAGGCCTTCCCGAACGTGTCGGTGCGGCTGGTGGAGGCGTTCAGCCCCACCCTCACCCAGAGCGTGCTCAGCGGCGAGCTGGACTTCGCCATCGTCCCCTCCATCCCCGGCCGGCCCGGGCTGAAGAGCTGGCCCTTCCTCACCACGCACGAGACACTGGTGAGCCGCTTCGCACCGGACCGGCACCTCAGGCCGGTGCGGATGGGGGCCCTCGGGCCGCTGAAACTGGTACTCCCGGGCATCGCCAATACACGGCGGCGGCTCATCGAGACCTATGTCGCCTCCAACGGCGTGGCGATCGAGCGCATGCTCGAAATGGATTCCATGATGGGCACCCTGGACTTTGTGCGCGGCTCCGACTGGTGCACCGTCCTGCCCGCTTTGATGCTGGACGATGCCGAGGTGCCCGCCGCCTTCAGCGTGCAGCCCATCGTCGATCCGGTGCAGCCGCTGGACCTCGTGGTGATCGAGCCGTCGCGCAACGTGATCTCGCGGGCGGGGCAGGCCTTCCTGGAGCACCTGCGGGTGGAGGCGGAGCAGGTCAACGGGCGATGGGCGATGCGCTTCGCCGTAGAGGATGCGGCGGCCCGCCCCGCGGCAGGCTGAGCGCGGGGGCCGGCGGCCGTCAGGCGGACGGCGCGTTGCGCGCGAAGCCGCCGAACGCGTCGAGCAGGCGATCGCGCCAGGCGAACACCGGATCGTCCGAGGCCAGCAGTTCCTTCGGGCTGACGCAGCGCGCCCACATGAACATGCCGAAGACGCAATAGTCCGCATAGGCCGGCGCATCGCCCGCGAGGAACGGCTGCTGCTGCAGCGTGAGGCGCAGCGGGGCGAGGAGCGCCCGGAACGCCGCGATCTTCTGCTCGGGATCGGCCGCGACCTCCTCCAGCGGCATGCCGAAACGCTTTTCCCGCGAGGCGCGGAAGTAATCGCGATCCTTCTCGTGGAGGCGGTCGAAGATGTCGAGCACGATGATCCGCGCGATGGGCCCCACCAGCGTCGCATCGGCGAAGGCGTTGCAGAAGCGGGTGAGGGCAAGCCCCGCCGCGCCGCCGAACAAGGAGGGGCGCTGCGGATAGCGCTCCTCCAGGAACAGGGCGATGCGCCAGGAATCGTGGAGGCATTCCGAGCCGTCGATGAGCACCGGAACCAGCCCCTGGCCGGTGAAGGCGATCACGTCCTTGTCGGTGAAGCGCCACGGCACGCCTTCCGCTTCCAGGCCCTTGTGGGCGAGGGCCATGCGCGTCTTCCAGCAATGCGGGCTGAAGCGCAGGTCCGGGTCGGCGCCGGCCAGTTCATAGATGCGCAGCGGGCTGGTCTCGTTCACGGGGCAACTCCGGTCGGAAGAATCGGCGGGCGCCAGTATGGCCCGCCGGCGACTGCGGCGCATGGTGGGCGCGCGCCGCGGGAGCAAGGAAGGATTGCCGGCCGCCTCAGGCTTCGGCCGGCCGGGCGCCGGTCTGGCCAACGAGGCCCGCGGCGGCGATGCCGGCCAGCGCGCAGGCCTCGTCATTGTCCGACGTGTCGCCGGAAATACCGACCGCGCCGACGATGCCGGACGCATCGCGGATGAGCACCCCGCCCGCCACCGGCACCAGGCGGCCCTGGCTCGCCGCCGCCAGGGCATTGAAGAAGTGCGGCACCTTCGTCGCGCGCTCGCCGAGCTCGCGCGAGCCAATGCCCATGCCCAGGGCGCCCCACGCCTTTCCCGACGCGATCTCCACCCGCAGGATGCCGGAATTGTCCTCGCGCTGGAGAGCGACGAGGTGGCCGCCGGCGTCGAGTACGGCGACGGTGAGCGGCGCCAGCCGCAACTCGTGGCCCCTGGCCAGCGCCGCCTCGATGATCGCGACAGCTGTCTTGAGCGAAAGTCCCATGGTCGGCTTCCTGATCTCACGGAGCGCTTCCCAGCGAAGGGGATACCCGTTCGCGTGAAGAATGCGCGTGGAACCAATGACCCGGATCGCCGTCGCGATTGAGTGAAGCGCGAAGGCGATCCGGGACGGTGAAGGCGGATCGCTCTCAGGTGCGGGGCCGGAAGGCCCAGGCGGTGGTGAGGGTGGCGCCGTCGCTGTCGCCGAGGCCGTTGCGGCTCGCCTCGTCATAGATGGCGAGGGTGCGGGTCGCCACCGGCAGCTCGGTGCCGATGGCCTCCGCCGCGGCGATCATGGTGCGCAGGTCCTTGCGGATCCCATCCACGGAGAAGCCCGCGGGCCCCGGATCCTCGCCCGCCAGCGCCTTGGCGATGACGTCGCGGCGCACCTTCAGCACGTTCATTCCGCCAGATGTCTCGGCGAAGAAGTCCACCGTCCATGCCGGATCGAGACCTAGGTGGCGGCACAGGGCATAGGCTTCGCCGAGGGTCTGGTAGTAGACGAGCAGCGGCAGGTTGATGGCGAGCTTGATGCTGGCGCCGGCCCCCACCGGTCCCACATGCTCCACCCGCCGGCACAGGTCGGCGAGAACGGGCCGCGCCCGCTCGAAATCGGCCTCCTCGCCACCCGCCAGGCCGAGCAGATTGCCGGTGCGGGCGGGGCCCGTGGTACCGCCCACGGGGCATTCGATGAAGGCGCCGCCGGCGGCGCGAACCTGCTGCGCCAGGGCGATCTCCTCGTCCGGCAGCACGGTGCTCATCTCGATGAAGAGCGGCGCGTGCGGCAGGGGCGCGGAGATGAGGCCCTGCGGGCCGGTATAGACGTCTTTCAAGGCGGCGCCGTCGAGCAGGGAGGTGAGGATCACCTCGGCGTCGCGCGCGAGTTCCGCCGGGGAGGCCGCGACGGCCGCGCCCGCCTGCTGGAGCGGCCCGAGCTTATCGGGCGAGCGGTTCCAGACGGTGACCGAATGACCCTTCTCCAAGAGGCGCAGCGCCATGGCGCTGCCCATGCGTCCCAGACCTGCGAACCCGATTTTCATGAACGCCTCCCTGTGGGCCGATGTGAAACGACCCACATTTTTGCTCTTGCTAATGATCGAACGATCAATAACATGATCGTCGCATCCTGCAAGCTGTGCAGGCAGCAAAATAAGAAAGCCGGCAAGTAAAACGCCGGCACGACCAAGCGCCGAGGGAGGCACGCAATGGGCTTTATCGCACCCCGTCCCCAGGACGGGGACGCTGCCGCGCGGGACCGTCGGTCCCACGTCGAATTCCGCTCCGGCATGCGCATTCTCTGGGATGTCCCCATCCCCATGGACGACGGCGCCGTGGTGCGCGCCGATGTGTTCCTGCCGCAGGCGGAGGGGCGCTACCCGGTCTTGTTGACCTACGGTCCCTACGCCAAGGGCCTCGCCTTCCAGGACGGTTATCCAAGCGCTTGGGAGCGGATGGCGCAGAAGCATCCGGATGTGGCCGCGGCCTCCAGCAACCTGTTCCAGGCGTGGGAGGTGGTGGACCCGGAGAAATGGGTTCCGGAAGGTTATGCCTGCGTGCGCGTGGACAGCCGCGGCTGCGGCACCTCGCCCGGCTATGTCGACCCCTTCGGCCCGCGGGAGCAGAAGGATTTCTACGACTGCATCGAATGGGCGGGCGTGCAGGAGTGGAGCAGCGGCAAGGTCGGGCTGAACGGCATTTCCTATTTCGGCAGCAACCAGTGGCACGTGGCCAAGCACAAGCCGCCGCATCTTGCGGCTATGTGCATCTGGGAGGGATCCGCCGACTGGTTTCGCGACATGACGCACCACGGCGGCATCCTCTCCACCTTCTGGGCCAACTGGTACGACATGCAGGTGAAGACGGTGCAGTACGGCATCGGCGAGCGCGGACGCCGCAGCCGGGCCACCGGCCAGCTGGTGTGCGGCCCGGACCTGCTGAGCGAGGAGGACCTGGCGGCGAACCGGTGCGAGTTCGGCGCCGAGATCCGCAGCCACCCGCTCGACGACGACTACCACAAGGACCGCTCGCCGGTATGGGACGACATCGAGGTGCCGTTCCTCTCCGCCGCAAACTGGGGCGGGCAGGGGCTGCATCCGCGCGGCAACTTCGAGGGCTTCGTGCGTGCCGCCTCCAGGGACAAGTGGCTGGAAGTGCACGGCATCGAGCACTGGACGCATTTCTACACGGACTATGGCCGCAAGCTGCAGCTGCGCTTCTTCGACCACTTCCTCAAGGGCGAGGACAATGGCTGGGACCGCGAGCCGCGAGTGCTCCTCCAGGTGCGCCATCCCGGCGAGCGCTTCGTCGCGCGGGCGGAGAATGAATGGCCGCTCGCCCGAACCCAGTGGACCAGGCTCAACCTTCATCCGCGCACCGGCCGGCTCGCCCCCGAGCCCGTGGCCAATGTGACCGAGCTGTCCTTCGACGCGATGGGGGAGGGCGTGACCTTCATCTCGCCGCCCATGGAAAAGGAGACGGAGATCACCGGACCCATGGCTGCCAGGATCGTCGTCTCGTCCTCGACGACCGATGCGGACCTGTTCCTGGTGTTCCGCGTGTTCTCCGCCGACCTGAAGGAGGTGGTGTTCCAGGGTGCCATCGATCCGCACACGCCGGTGGCGCAGGGCTGGCTGAGGGCCTCGCACCGCAAGCTCGATCCCGCCTTGTCCCAGCCCTACCGTCCCTATCACACCCACGACGAGCGCCAGCCGCTGACGCCCGGGGAGCCGGTGCAGCTGGACATCGAGATCTGGCCCACCTGCATCGTCGTGCCGAAGGGCTACCGCATCGCCCTCACCGTGCGCGGCAGGGACTACGAATATCCCGGCGGCTCGGGCGGACGACTGTCGAACTTCAAGAACGAGATGACCGGCTGCGGGCCGTTCCTCCACGACGATCCGATCGACCGGCCGATGGAGATCTACGGCGGTACGACGACGCTGCATTTCGCCCCCGACACGGACTCCTACCTGCTGCTGCCGATCATTCCGTAAGGGCGGCGGCGGTCCCCTCCGAGGGGGCCGCCAGGCGGTGGGTGGAGGCGCCCGGCCGGGGTGCGCAACCATTTGAATTCAATGCGAAATCCGCCCGTCACCAAAGGTGCGGGCGGACCCCGGGGAGGTGCGTCCCCGGCGCCGTAGATGACACGGCAGGGCGGGATCAATTGTGCCTTGACACCTGTCTTTTTCTCGCCTGTGATATCTCACGAAGAGAGAAAAATAACGATGCTGGCACGCCATACGATCTACGAAACCGTGCGCAACGACATCATGCGTTGTGTCATCATGCCGGGGGCGGAGATCCGTGAGGCCGACCTCGCACAACGGTTTGGGGTGAGCAAGTCGCCGGTGCGGGATGCCCTGCAGCGGCTCGAGAACGAGGGCTTGGTCGAGATCGAGGCCCGACGCGGCCACAAGGTCCGTGCCATATCAGTACGTGACGCCAATGACCTGCTGGAGCTTCGTCAGATTCTCGAAGAGGCATGCGTCAGGAAAGTGGCGCGGGTGGCGAGCGACGCGGACCTCGCGGGCCTCGACCGGTTTCGCGTCGTCGATACGACATCGGCAGAGGCCTTTGCGCACTACAATCACGCGTTTCACCATCATCTGGCCGTGCTTTCGCAAAACCAGAGGATCGCCGACGAAACCATGCGTGCCATGGATTTTTACGCGCGGCTTGTCCTCATAAGCTTGTCGGCCATCGCCGATCGTGGTTTCGACGAGCCGTTGAACGACCATGTCGAGGTGATCGAGGCGCTGCAGGCGCGCAACGGAAATGCAGCCGCGCGGGTGGTGCGCCGGCATGTCGGCAAGTCGCGCGCGCAGATCATGCGGGCGCTGGGGGCCCGTCCCATCGTCGGCTGACGCTGAACGTCAGAACAAATTCCGTAACAATGCCGCGGCAGGAGCATCCGGGCGAAATCGCATCAATAAATCGCTCCATACAAAAGAAAAACACAGTTCCAGGGAACGACAAGGAGACACCATGTTGGTCGATCGCAGAACCCTCATCAAAGGGGTGGGAGCGGGCGTCGGCGCAGCCGTGCTCGGAGCGCCGGCGGTTCGCGCGCAATCAAAGCCCCTCCGGATCGGATTCATGACCGTGAAGACCGGCCCGCTGGCCTCGGGCGGCATCCAGATGGAGCAGGGGCTGGTCCTCTACCTGAAGGAGCACAATAACATGCTCGCCGGCGTGCCGGTGGAGCTGTTCACGGTGGACACCGGCGGCGCCCCGGCCGTGGCCCGCACCAAGCTCCAGGAGCTGGTGGAGCTCAACAAGATCGACTGCATGATCGGTCCGCTCTCCACCCAGGAGGCGCTGGCCATCGACGACACCATCCGCGAGACCAAGATCCCCACCGTCTTCGTCGCCGCGGCCGACGACCTCACCCAGCGGCGCGTCAATCCGTGGGTGATCCGCGTCACCTCCACCTCGTCGCAGTGCGCGCACGTGATGGGCGACTACGCGGCCAGGGACCTGAAGTACAAGCGCGCTGCCACCATCGCCGACGACATCGCCTATGGCCACGAGATGAATGCCGGCTTCCAGCGGGTGTTCGAGGAGGAAGGCGGCAAGGTGGTGCAGAAGCTGTGGCCGCCTTTGGCCGTGCCGGACTACGGCACCTACATCGCCCAGCTCAATCCCAAGCTCGACGGCCTGTTCTGCGGCTTTGCCGGGTCCAACGGCTTTCGCTTCTTCCGCCAGTTCTACGAATACGGGCTGAAGGACAAGCTACCGCTGCTCGGCGGCATGACCGCATTCGACGAATCCCTGCTGCCCCGCATGGGTGATGATGCGATCGGTCTGCTTTCGGTTTGCTGGTATTCGGCGACGATCGACAATCCGCAGAACAAGAAATTCGTGGCCGCCATGCAGCGGGACTACAAGGTGGACCCCGGCTTCTATGCCGCCGCCACCTACACGGCCGCTGCCGTGCTGGAAGCGAGCGTGAAGGCGCTCGGCGCGCGCGTCGGCGACAAGGAGGCCCTGCGCGATTCCCTGCACGCCATCAAGGTGGAGGACACCTGCCGAGGGCCGGTGAGCCTCGACAAGAATGGCAACGTGGTCGGCAATGTCTACGTACGCCGGGTGGAGAAGGAGAACGGGCGGTTCGTCAACAAGGTCATCAAGACCTACGAGAATATCGGCCAGTTCTGGACGTACGACCCCGATGCTTTCATCAAGAGTCCGGTCTATTCTCGCGATTTTCCGGCCGCAAAGAATCTGGAGAACTAGAGTGAGGCCCGATCAGTTTTCGGTGAAGGCTGATCGGGGCATGATCTCGGGCCCTGCGGCGGGGCGTTCGCAGGGTCCTGCGTCGCTGGCGCTCCCTCATGGTCGGGCGCGCCCCTGAGTCGACGGCTGGCGACTTCATTCCCTGAAACGGACCCCGCCAACATGCGGGGTCCGGCGGTCCGTGCGGGGGCCGCGAAGGGCTTTCGCGCGGTGTCGCCCGTCTCTGCCGCGCCGGGCGCCGCAGCGGCATGGGACGCATCTCGTCCCGCCGCGCCCGCATCGCGGATAGCGGCGGTCACGAATTCTTTGCCTCCAGAGGAAGACCGGATGCAATTCTGGCTCATTCAAACCCTCAACAGTATTGCCTTCGCCGGCCTGCTGTTCCTGCTGTCGGCCGGATTCTCGCTGATCTTCGGCCTGATGCGCATGCCAAACCTCGCGCACGGCGCCTTCTTCATGCTGGGGGCCTACTTCGGCGCCAGCTTCATGAGCTTCGGGATCAACTTCTGGGCCGCTGCGCTTCTGGCCGGCCTGGCGGTGGGCTCGCTCGGCGTGCTGCTGGAGCGCCTGCTGCTGCGGCGGCTCGCCGGCAACACCCAGGGCCAGGTGCTGGTGACGCTGGGCGTCTCGTTCATCATCGCCGATGTCTGCCTCGTGGTGTGGACCGGCGATCCAGTCCCGGTGCCGGCGCCGGCCTGGCTGCGGCCGCCGCTGCTGCTCATGGGCTTTGCCTTCCCCACCTACCGGCTGGTGGTGCTGGTGGTGGCCATCGTGGCGGCGGTGCTGCTCTATCTGCTGCTTGAGCGCACCCGCCTCGGCGCCATGATCCGCGCCGGCGTGGACGACATGGAGATGGCGCGCGGCGTCGGCATCCGCGTCTCGCTGCTGTTCATGCTGGTGTTCATGCTGGGCGCCGCGCTCGCCGGCCTCGGCGGCACCATCGGCGGGCCAATCATGCAGGCTTATCCGGGGCTCGATGCGGACATGCTGCCGCTGGCGCTGGTGGTGGTGATCCTCGGCGGCGTCGGCAGCCTGCCGGGCGCCTTCGTCGGCAGCCTGGTGGTGGGCTTCATCTACAATTTCGGCACGGCGCTGTTCCCGGATTTCGCCTACGTCATCCTCTTCCTCCCCATGGTGGCGGCGCTCGTGCTGATGCCCGAGGGTCTTTTCGCGGGAGCACGCCAATGAGCCGGACCGGTCTTGCCTTCCTGCTCGGCCTCGGCGCGGCGGCGCTGGTGCCGTTCGTGCTGAACGACTTCTTCACCAACCTCGCGAGCCAGATCATCTGCTATGCCCTGTTCGCGGTCAGCCTGAACCTCATCGTCGGCTTCGGCGGCATGACCTCGCTGGGCCACGCGGCCTATTTCGGCATCGCCGCCTACGCGGTGACCTGGTGCGTCACGGTGGCGGGCATGGGTCAGCTCTCCGCCGCCATCTGCGCGCTGGCGCTGGCCACGGCGACGGCGGCGGTGTTCGGCGTTCTCGCGCTCAGGGCGAGCGGCCTGTCCTTCCTCATGATCACGCTGGCCCTTGGCCAGATCGTGTGGGGCGTTGCCTACCGGTGGGTCGGGCTGACCCAGGGCGAGACGGGCATGCGCTTTCCGGCGCGGCCGCAGCCCCTTGGCTTCAACATCGAGGGTGCGCGCGGCTTCTATTTCTTCTCGCTCATCATCTTCGCCGTGTCGCTCTACTTTGTCTGGCGGGTGGTGAATTCGCCCTTCGGCGCCGCCTTGCGGGGGTCGAAGGAGCAGCCACGGCGCATGCGGATGCTCGGCCACAATGTGTGGATGATCCGCTGGGTCGCCTTCATCATGTCCGGCTTCTGGGCGGCGGTGGCGGGGCTGCTGTTCGTCTATTTCCAGAAGTTCGTGAGTCCCTACGTGGTCTCGCTCCAGCAGTCGGCCGAGGTGCTGCTGATGTCCATCCTCGGCGGCGCCTCCACGCTGGCGGGGCCGGTGGTGGGCGCGGTGGTGGTGACGCTGGTCAAGAACGTGGCCTCCACCTACGTGGAGCGCTGGAACGCGCTCCTCGGCCTCATCTTCATCGTGGCGGTGGTGTTCATGCCGAACGGGCTGGTGCCGGGCTTCCAGGCGCTCTGGAGCCGGATGCTGAGGCCGCGCGCGGCAAAATCCGCCGGAACGCCCGGCCAGGGCCAGACCCCCTCCGCGGAGCATGCGTCATGAACGCCGCCGCCCTTGAAATCAGCGGCCTGACGAAGCGCTTCGGCGGCCTGGTGGTGACCCGCGACGTGTCCATGCGCATCGCCCCCGGCGAGCGGCGGCTCATCATCGGGCCCAACGGGGCGGGCAAGACCACCCTGTTCAACCAGATCACCGGCGACCTGCAGCCCAATTCCGGCTGCATCCGCATGTTCGGTGAGGACATCACCAAGCTGAAGACCCGCCACCGGGTGGCGCGCGGCCTGGCGCGGACCTACCAGATCCTGACCCTGTTTCCGCAGGAGACGCTGCTGCACAACGTGGTGCTGTCGCTCCTCGGGCTGAGGCTGGAGCGCTGGGACCCGTGGCGGATCCTCGCCAACCGGTCGGACCTGTTCGATCTCGCCCAGGACTCGCTGCAGCAGGTGGGGCTGGGCGCGTCCGGCCGGCGGCGGGTGGCGGAGACGTCCTACGGCGAGCGCCGGCGGCTGGAGCTGGCCATGGCGCTGGCCCAGAAGCCGAAGGTGCTGCTTCTGGACGAGCCGCTCGCCGGCCTGTCGCCGGAAGAGCGCAACGGGGTGAGCGAGCTGTTCGCCGCCATTCCGCGCGACGTCACCATCATCATGATCGAGCACGACATGGACGTCGCCCTCGCCTTCGCCGAGCAGATCACCGTGCTCCATTTCGGGCAGGTGATCGTCGAGGGGACAAGGTCCGAGGTGGTGTCCGATCCGCGCACGCGGGAGATCTATCTTGGCGAATGAGATCCTCGAGCTCAGCAACATCGATGCCTATTACGGCGAAAGCCATGTGCTGCACGGCCTGAGCTTTTCCCTGGGGGAGGGGCGGCTCCTCGGGCTGCTCGGGCGCAACGGCGCGGGCAAGAGCACCTGCATGAGCACGGTGGTGGGCTTCCTGCCGCCCAAGCGCGGCACGGTGGTGCTCGCCGGCGAGCGGGTGAGCGGCTGGGCGCCGGAGAACATTTCGCGGCGCGGCATCAGCCTCGTGCCGCAGGGCCGGCGCATCTTCCGCAGCCTTACCGTGAAGGAAAACCTCCAGGTGGCCGAGCGGCTCCCGTCCCATGGCGGGCGATCGCCGGTGTGGTCGCTGGCGCGGGTGTTCGAGATCTTTCCCCGGCTGAAGGAGCGGCAGGGCCAGTTCGCCGGATCGCTCTCGGGGGGCGAGCAGCAGATGCTGGCCATCGGCCGGGCCCTCATGAGCAACCCGCGCGTGCTGCTCATGGACGAGCCTTCCGAGGGCCTCGCGCCGCAGATCGTCGCCGACGTGGGGCGCACCATCGCCCTGCTGAAGGGCGAGGGGCTGTCCATCATCCTGGTGGAGCAGAACATCAAGATGACCCTGAACCTCGCGGACGAGGTGGTGATCATCAACACCGGACGCGTGGCGTTCTGCGGTTCCGCCGCACAGGCGGCCGCCGATCAAGAGCTCATCTCCCGGCATCTCGGCGTGTTCTGAGAGCCATAGTGCAGGACAAAGCAAGATGAATGTTGTCTGGAACCGTTTCGGACCCACCGCCGCGCGCGTCCATGTCGAAGGCGAGCGCATCGCCCGACCGGCCACCGTGACCTTCGACATCCATTCCCACGTGGCGGTGCCGGAGGCGGCGAAGCTTGCCGGTCCGCACGTGGACCTCTCCACCATCCCGCTGGCGCATTTCGCCACCGAGGACACCAAAGCCCTGAACGTGCAGCAGGACCGCGACCGGACCTCGCGCATGACCGGCTACGACGACCGGCTCAAGGACCTCGACGAGGCCGGCATCGACATGCAGCTGGTGATGCCGCCGCCGCCGCAGTGCTACTACACCATCCCCGTCGACATCGCCGCCAAGGCCTCGCGTATGGTCAATGAGGGGCTCGCGGAATACGTGGCGCGCCGCCCCGACCGCTTCCGCGCATTCGGCACCGTGCCGCTGCAGGACGGCGAGGCGGCGGCGGACGAGCTGGAATACATGGTCAAGCAGCTCGGCTTCAAGGGCGTGCAGGTGCTCACCAATGTGGCCGGGCGGGAATTGTCCGATCCCGCGTTCGCGCCGTTCTGGGCCAGGGCGGAGGCGCTCGGGGCGGTGGTGGTGCTGCACCCCAACGGCTTCACCCAGGCAGAGCGGCTGAAGCGCTTCTACTTCAACAACGTCATCGGCAATCCGCTGGAGACCACCATCGCCCTGCACTACCTCATCTTCGACGGGGTGATGGAACGCCATCCGAACCTGAAGATCCTTTCGGTCCACGGCGGCGGCTACGTGGCGGCCTATGCGGCGCGCATGGACCACGCGTGGGGCGCCCGCTCCGACGCGCGGGGCAAGCTGCCGCTGGCGCCCACCACCTATCTCAAGCGCATGTATTTCGACACGGTGGTGTTCTCCACCGGCCAGCTGGAGGCGCTGGTGAAGCTGGTGGGCGCCGACCATGTGCTGATGGGCACGGACTATCCCTACGACATGGCGGAGAGCGATCCCGTCGGCCACGTGATGGGCGCCGGTTTCGACGATGCCGCCAGGGCCGCCATCTGCGGCGGCAATGCCAAGGCGCTGCTGGGCCTGTGAGAATGCTGCCCCGCACGCTGGGAGGACAAGGCCCATGACGCTTCGCATGTACGGCTTCTGGCGCTCCATCGCCTCGTTCCGCCTGCGCGTGGCGCTGAACCTGAAGGGGCTCGCCTTCGAGGAGGAGAGCGTGGACATCCTGCACGGCGGCCAGTTCACCGCTGCCTACGACAAGGTGAATCCGGCCCATTCGGTGCCTTCGCTGGTGGAGGAGGACGGGCACGTCCTCCTCCAGTCGCTCGCCATCCTCGAATATCTGGAGGAGACCTGCCCGCGGCCGCCGCTCCTGCCGGCCGCTCCGCGCGAGCGGGCCTATGCCCGGGCGTTGGCGCTCGCCACCGTGGCCGATACCCATCCGCTCATGGTGCCGCGTGTGCGCAGCCACCTCGCCGCCGCCTTCGGTGCCGACGAGGCGGCGGTCAATGCCTGGGTGCGGCACTGGGTGGGGGAGGGGATGGGCGCCTACGAGCGCCTTTTGTCCCGGCGCCCGCCCGCGCCCTTCGCCCTCGGCGCGGCGCCGGGCATCGCCGACATCTGCATCGCCGGCCACGCCATGAGCGCCCAGCTGTTCGCCATGGATCTCGATGCCTATCCGGGCTTCCGGGCGCTGTCGGAGCGGTGCTTCGCGCTACCCGCCTTCGCCTCGGCCCGGATCCTCGCGGCGCACTGACGCGACCGCGGGGCCTGCCGTGCCCCAACGCACGGCCCCGCCTCGTCGGGCGCGGCGGGGGACGGTCGGGGCGGCCGTCCCCCGCATCCTCCTGCCGTCGGCCGAGGTCTTGAACCGAGGCCGAGCCGGCTTGGCGGGGCGGCTTGGCGAGGCGGCTTGGCCAAGGGCCCACGCTGGCCCAGCGCCGACGAGCGATGCCTATCGGCTTGGTCTCATTCCTCCAGCAGCGCCGCCATGATGCGCTCGCGCGTCAGCGGCAGGTGCCGCAGCCGCACGCCGAGGGCGCCGGCCACCGCATTGCCGATGGCGGCGATCACCGGCCCCTGGGACACTTCGCCGATGCCGAGGGGCGGGTCCTCGGGCGTGCCGAGGATGCGGGTCTCGATCTCCGGAACCTCGGAAAAGCGCAGGATGGGATAGGTTTCCCACTGGTCCGAGGCGACCCTGCCGTTGGCGAACCGCACCTGCTCCTTCAGCGCCCAGCTGGTGGCCTGGATGACGCCGCCCTCGATCTGGTTGCGGGCGCCGTCGGGATTGATGACGCGCCCGGCATCCACGGCGCACCACACGCGCGAGACGCGGACCTCCTCGTCCACCTTGAGTTCCACCACGGTGGCGAGGTAGGCGGCGAAGTTCTTGTAGCGGCTGAAGGCGAAGCCGCGGGCGGTGCCGTCCGGCATCACCGCCCCCCAGCCCGACATGTCCGCCGCCGCGGCGATGACCGCGCGCGCCCGCGGGTCGCTCATCAGCGACAGCCGATAGGCGACGGGGTCCATGCCGGCCGCCTCCGCCAGCTCATCCATGAAGCACTCGATGGCGAAGACGTTGGTGACCGCGCCGAGCCCGCGCATGGACGAGGTGCGCACTGCGTTTTCGGCGACGAAATGGTGCGCGATGGTCTGCGGAAAATCGTAGAGCGAGAAGCCGTTGCGCGTCGCGCCGCCGCCGGCCGCCTCGCTGAGGTCGACGGGCGGCGGGTCCTGCGGCGGGTCTTCCAGCGCCTGCGCGCCGAGCAGGTTGACCGCGCCGTTGATGCCCGGCCGGGCGGCATGGGTGGGGCTCCAGATCTCCTGCGTCCAGGCGAGGGGGTGGCCCTGGGCGTCGAGGTCGGTGGACACCTTCACCAGCATCGCCGCGCCGAAGGGGGCGACGCCCAGCTCGTCCTCGCGGGTCCACAGCACCCGCACGGTCTGCCCCGGCCGGGCCATCGCCGCGAAGGCGGCGTCGAAGGCGGCGTCGTCGGCGCCGTTGTGGCCGTAGCAGCCCGCCCCCTGGTGGTGAATGACGTGGACGGAATCCGGCGCCAGCTTCAGGGCGCGGGCGATGGCGCCGCGCAGGAGAAAGACGCCCTGCGAATGGGTCCAGACGGTGAGCGTGCCATGCTCGAAGCGGGCGAGGCCGCAGGACGGAGCGATGGAGGCGTGGGCGATATAGGGCTTGGAATAGGTGGCCTCCAGCCGGTGGCTCGCCGCCTCCCCGCCTGCCTCCCCTTGCCGGATGATCCGCACCGGAGCAAGCGGCCGCGCAAGCAGGCTCGATGCCTCCGAATCCGCCGCGTCCAGCGTCACGCCGCCCTCCCAGCGCGCCCGCTCGCGCAGGCGCTCGAAGGCGGCGGCCACCTGCCATTCGCGCTCCCCGATCACCGCGACGAGGTCGCCCGACCGCACCAGCGCGACCGCGTCGCCGCCAGCCCGGAGGGCGCCGGCCGCGTCGAGGGCGGCAAGCCGGGCGCCCACGCGCGGACGGTGCAGCACGCGGGCGTGCAGCAGGCCGGGAAAGTCGAGGTCCTGGATGAAGGGAGCGCCGCCGAGCTTCTCCGGCAGGTCGCGGCGCGGCACGTCCGTGCCGACGATGCGCAAGGCGGCGGCGGGCTTGGCCGGCGCGGTGCCGCTGGCCGGGCGCGCGAGGTCCACCGACCCGGCGAGCATCCAGTAGTCGAGGCCGGTCGGCGCATCGTCGCGCAGGATCGTGCCGTCTGTGACGGACAAGGCGCGCACCGGGCAGCCGAGCCGCGCGGCCGCCGCCTCCAGCATCAGCGCCCGCACCTCGGCGCAGACGAGGCGGATGGCGCCGCCGGACAATTCCACCGAGCGGCTGCCGGCCGTATAGCCCTCGTTCGGCGCCGCGACGGTGTCGCCGGAGGTGAGCAGGATGCGCGCGATGGCCACGTCCAGCTCCTCGGCGGCGATCTGGACGAGGGCGGTGAGCAGGCCCTGTCCGAGTTCCACCTTTCCGGTGCGCAGGGCCACCTGGCCGCCGGGCAGGATGCCGACCCACTGGTCGATGCGCGGATTGTCGGCGAGGCTCTGGGGCAGCGTGTTGGGAATCATGCCGCCACCTCGTTCCGCAGGAGGCTGGCGGCGCGCTCCACCGCCCGCACCATGCGCCCCTGGGCGCCGCAGCGGCACAGATGCGGCTCCAGCGCGGCGATGATCTCGGCGCGCGAGGGCGCCGTGTTGTGGTCGAGCAGCGCCTTTGCCGACAACACGATGCCGGACAGGCAATAGCCGCATTGGCCGGCCTGCTCGTCGAGGAACGCCTGGCGGAGCGGATGCGCGCCGTCGGCGATGGCCTCCGCGGTCTCGATGCTGCGGCCAGCCGCGTCGCCCACCGGCAGCGTGCAGGAATAGGCCGGCTTGCCGTCGACGAGCACCATGCATGCGCCGCACTGCTCCTCGCCGCAGCCGAAGCGGGTCGCCTTCAGGTCGAATTCGTTGCGCAGCACGTGGATCAGCGGAACGCTGTCGTCGATGGTGACGCGCCGCTCGATCCCGTTCACCCGAAACGCAAGTTCACTGGCCATGACGCCTCCATGGAGCCGCAGGATAATCCAACGCCGGACCGGCGCGGCGATGCGCCGGGGCAAGAACGCGCCGGGCAAGAGCTCGCTGGATAAACGGGGATGGGCCACGCCATATCGTTGCCTCCGCCGATGATCTGCGCTGTCACGCCTGCATGCTCGACCGCGCCCTTGTGGACGAACCGCCTCGGCGAGGAAAGAAGGAACGTCGGCAAGCCGGTGAAACGATGGACAAGGGCGTCGGCCAATTCCGCGGACCCGCTTGCCGGGCGGGCGGGGCCCCAGGCATCGAAAGGGTTGTTTATCAGTCGATAATCCTTGCTATTGAGCAGCTTGTCAATTATCCAATGACGGCAGGTTCCGCCGGACCTTGCCCTGCAGGCCGGCGCCGAACGGTCCCTCGCCTCAGGCGGGGGGAGCGATTGACCGGTGCGGCTGGTCCAAGCTCGCCGGACCCTGCTCGAGGGATACGGCCACGGCGTGTTCCGCGACCTGAAAAGCCATCAACATGCACCGGCGGTTCCGGCCCGAAGCGGTTCGGCCGGCCCGGCCGGGTCGGAGGAAACAGCATGAGCACACCTGAGCGCCCGCGCGTGGGCATCGTCGGCCTCGGCATCATGGGTTCCGCCTATGCGCGCAACCTGCGGGAGGGCGGCTTCGACGTCGTCGGCTTCGACGTGGCGCCGGCGGCGCAGGCGGCCCTGGCGGCGATGGGCGGCACGGTTGCCGCCTCGCCCGGGGACGTGGCGGCGCAGGCCGACGTGATCCTCATCGCCCTCGCCTCCGTGGACGCGCTGAAGGCCGTATGCGGCGGGCCGGAGGGCCTGGTGCACACCATCCGCCCCGGCGTTCCGGTGGTGGAGATGAGCACCTTCCCGCTCTATGCCAAGGACTATTGCCGGGACCTGTTCGAGGCGAAGGGCAATCCGGTGCTGGATTGCCCGGTGAGCGGCACCGGCGCGCAGGCGGCGGTGCGCGACCTCGTGCTCTACGCGTCCGGCGAGGAGGCGGTGGTCGAGCGGCTGCGTCCCATGTTCGACGGCTTCGCCCGCTCGACGCGCTATGTGGGGCCGTTCGGCTCCGGCACGAAGCTGAAGTTCGTCGCCAACCTCCTCGTGACCATCCACAACCTCTCTACCGCCGAGGCGGTGCTCATGGCGCATCGCTCGGGCCTCGACCTGAAGATGATGTTTGAGGCCATCCGCGACGGCGCCGGCAATTCCCGCATGTTCGAGGTGCGCGCGCCGATGATGTTCGAGGAATGCTACCAGCCGGCGGGCATGAAGTTCGAGGTCTACATGAAGGATCTCGACCTCATCAGCGACTTCGCCCGCGACATGCGGGTGCCGACGCCGCTCCTGGCGGCGAGCATTCCCTTCTACGTGGCAGCGCTTGGCGCCGGGCGGCACGCCGACGACACGGCGGGCCTCTATTCGGTGCTCAAGGAGATGAGCGCGCCGCGCGGCGCATAAACGGCGGTCGGGTCCGCCTCGCCGGCGCGGTGCGGAACCCCTCCGGCGCCGGCCTTCGTCGAGGGAGCAGGCGGGCTCAGGCGGGGCCCGTCTTGCGCGGGGAGCGCGTGCGCGGCTTCGCCGGCGGCGGGGCAACGGCCCGGGCCTCGCACCGCCGCTGGGCCAAGATCTCCGCATAGCCGCCAAAGAACAGGTCCAGCGCGCAGGAAATCATCTCGTTCTTCGGCAGGAACGTGCGGGCGTGATAGATGTACTTGCGCACGCCGTAATAGAAGATGCCGCTCTGCAGGTTCCAGGCGATTTCCAGATCGCGGTTGCCGATCGTCTCCGGCGGTTCCAGGCCCTGCTCCACGTGAAATTCGCGGATGATGCGCGACAGCAGTCGCTCCTCGACCAGCGTGATGTAGCGCTCGTTGATGTGTTCGCCCTTCAGGCCCGCGAAGAAATAGATCCGGATCCACAACGGGGTCAGGATGGTGTCGGTATAGGCCTCGTAGAAGTCCTGCAGGCGCGCGCGCAGGGGCCGGCTGCGGTCGGTGAGCAGCGCGTCCCAGCTCGGCTTCCACTGGTCGAGGAAGACGACCTTGTAGATCTCCTGGATCAGGGCGTCCTTGTTGGGAAAATAGCGGTAGAGCAGGGGCTGGGTGGTGCCGAGATGGCGGGCGAGGTCACGCGTTCCGCCGCCGAACCCCACCTTGGAGAAGTATTCGATGGATTTCGTCAGGATCTCCTGCCGGCGGTCCTCCGCCGAAAGGCGGCGCTTCGGTGCCGGCGCGTCGCGCTCGCCCCGCGCTTCCTGGCCCCGCGCTTCCTGGCCTCGCGCTTCCTGGCCCCGCTGCTCCGGCTTCGCCTTGCGCCGCCCCGCTGCCCGCTCCATGTCGCATCACCTTCTGCCACCAGGCTCCGGAACGCAGCCCGCCCGGAGCGATCGACCCCCGTTTCGCACCAGGCGGTGAATCGCCGCCATCTTACCGGACGAGAGCGGATTTACCCTTTCGACGGAAAGCCGCAGCCATTCCACGAAAAAGCGTCCCGCGCGTGCCCCGGCGGGTGGCGCTGGCGGAACGCCGCGACCGGCCGCGAAATCGGCCCTTTTGCCCCATCCGAGCCGGTCGGCGAGGGTTGCGCCCCTGCCTGTTTCTGTTAATTATCGATCGATAATGAGACCGGAGGAAATCATGCAGGTCAACCGTGCCGCCATTCTCGAAGCGGCGGAAAAGCTCTCCAACTGGGGGCGGTGGGGCAAGGACGACCAGATCGGCACCCTCAACAACGTGTCCCCCGAGGACGTGATCGCCGCCGGCCGGCTGATCCGCAAGGGCAAGGTGTTCTCGCTCGGCCTGTCGCTGAAGGAGCCGATCCAGTCGGGGCTGTTCGGCGGCCGGTGGAACCCCATCCACACCATGCTCGCCACGGGCACCGATGCCGTCGCCGGCAACCAGGACACGCCCTATCCGTACCTGCGCTACGCCGACGACGCCATCAACATGCCCTGCCAGGCGTCCACCCAGTGGGATGCGCTGTGCCACATCTTCCTCGGCGACAAGATGTACAACGGCTACGACGCAAACCTCGTGGACGCCCGTGGCGCGAAAAAGCTCGGCATCGAGCACGTGCGCGACAAGATGGTCGGCCGGGGCGTGCTGCTGGACGTGGCGCGCTTCAAGGGTGTCGCCTCTCTCGATGACGGCTATGCCATCACCATCGCCGACCTCAAGGACACAGCCAAGGCGCAGGGCGCGGAGATCCGCAAGGGCGACTTCGTCATCGTGCGCACCGGCCACCAGGAGCGCTGCCTCGCGAACAAGGACTGGAGCGGCTATGCGGGCGGCGCCGCCCCGGGCTTCGCCTTTGAGACCTGCTACTGGATCCGCGAGACGGACATCGCCGCCATCTGCTCGGACACCTGGGGCTGCGAGGTGCGGCCCAACGAGACCGATGAGGCCAACCAGCCGTGGCATTGGGTGGTTATCCCCGCTATCGGCATTTCCATGGGGGAGATCTTCTACCTGAAGGAGCTCGCGGAGGACTGCGCGGCCGACAAGGTGTACGAATTCTTCTTCACCGCGCCGCCCCTGCACCTGCCCGGCGGCGCCGGCTCCCCCATCAATCCCCAGGCGGTGAAGTGAGGCGTCAGACCATGGCACGCTTTCTCAAGACCAGCCGCGACGCCGCCGCCCGCGCCGAGGACCTTCACAAGGTCCGTGTCACGGTTGAAGGCATCCTCGCCGACATCGAGGCACGGGGCGATGCCGCCGTGCGCGAGTTGTCGGTGAAGTTCGACGGCTGGGACCGCGCCGACTACCGGCTCTCCGAGCAGGAGATCGAGGCCTGCCTGTCGAAGCTGACGAGGCGCGACCTCGACGACATCCGCTTCGCCCAGGAGCAGGTGCGCAACTTCGCCCGGCACCAGAAGGATGCGCTGAAGGACATCGAGGTGGAGACGCTGCCCGGCGTGGTACTCGGGCACAAGAACATCCCCGTGAACTCGGTGGGCTGCTACGTGCCCGGCGGCAAGTATCCGCTGCTGGCGTCGGCCCACATGTCGGTAATCACCGCCAAGGTGGCGGGGGTGAAGCGCATCGTCACCTGCGCTCCGCCCTATCACGGCGAGCCGGCGCCGGCCATCGTCGCCGCCCAGCACCTGGCGGGGGCGGATGCCATCTACTGCCTCGGCGGCATCCAGGCGGTGGGCGCAATGGCGCTGGGCACGCAGAGCATGGAGCCGGTGGACATGCTGGTGGGCCCGGGCAACGCCTTCGTGGCCGAGGCCAAGCGCCAGCTCTACGGCCGCGTGGGCATCGACCTGTTCGCCGGCCCCACCGAGACGCTGGTGATCGCCGACGAGAGCGTGGATGCCGAGATGTGCGCCACCGACCTCCTCGGCCAGGCCGAGCACGGGCCGAACTCGCCCGCCATCCTGCTCACCAACTCGGAGAAGCTGGCGCGCGAGACCATGGCCGAGGTGGAGCGCCTGCTCACCATCCTGCCCACCGCCGAGGTGGCGCGAAAGGCGTGGGAGGACTACGGCGAGGTCATCGTCTGCGACAGCTACGAGGAGATGGTGCGGGAAGCCGACCGCATCGCCTCCGAGCACGTGCAGGTGATGACCCGGGACCCCGACTATTTCCTGGCGAACATGACCAATTACGGCGCCCTGTTCCTCGGCCCGCGCACCAACGTGGCGTTCGGCGACAAGGTGATCGGCACCAACCACACGCTGCCGACCCTCAAGTCGGCGCGCTATACCGGCGGGCTGTGGGTGGGCAAGTTCCTGAAGACCTGTACCTACCAGCGGGTCCTCACCGACGAGGCCTCGGCCATGATCGGGGAATACTGCTCCCGGCTGTGCATGCTGGAGGGCTTCGCCGGCCATGCGGAGCAGGCCAACGTGCGGGTGCGCCGCTATGGCGGGCGCAACATCCCCTACGCCACGGCGGCCGAATAGGCGGCTCGCCTGCCTCCGCCCTCGCAAGGGACCCGTGCGCGGGTCCCTTTTTGTGTTCGCCCCTTTTCGCGGTTGCTCTGGGAGGGCGCCATGGACCTACCGAAGACGCCAAGCTTCGATCTTTCCGGCAAGCGTGCTCTCGTCACCGGTGCCGGTCGCGGCATCGGCCTTGCCGCCGCCGCCGCCCTTGCCCAGGCCGGGGCTGATGTGACCCTGGCCGCCCGCAGTCTCGACGAGGTGGAGGCCGCCGCCGCCGCCATCCGCGCCGAGGGAGGCAAGGCGCGGGCCCTCGCCCTCGACGTCACCGATTTGCCGCGCATGCAGGAAACGCTGGCCGCCGCCGGCCCGTTCGACGTGCTGGTGAACAACGCCGGCACCAACCGGCCCAGCGCCTTCCTTGACGTGACCATCGAGGATTTCGACGCGGTCATGGGGATCAACGTGCGCGCCGCCTATTTCGTCGCCCAGGCGGTGTCGCGCGGCATGGTCGCGGCCGGGAAGGGCGGGTCCATCATCCATGTCTCGTCGCAGATGGGGCATGTGGGCGGCGCCCGCCGCTCCATCTATTGCGCCTCGAAATGGGCCATGGAGGGCTTCTCCAAGGCCATGGCCATCGAACTGGCGCCGCACCGGGTGCGGGTGAACACCCTGGCGCCCACTTTCATCCAGACGCCCATGACCCGCCCGTTCTTCGCCGACCAGGCCTTCCGGGAAAGCGTGCTCTCCAAGATCAAGCTCGGTCGCATCGGCGAGGTGGAGGACCTGATGGGCGCGGTGGTCTTCCTCGCCTCGGACGCGGCGGCGCTGATGACCGGGTCCTCGCTCGTCGTCGACGGCGGCTGGACGGCGGAATAGGGCGCCGGGCCTCGCTCGCTGCCGAGCAAGAAAAAACCCCCGCCTGGCTTGACGTGCCGCGCGGGGGTTTTTCGTTCCGGTGGGAGAAGTTTCCCTACCGTCGGCGGGATAAAATGCGGGGGTCTCGCTGTTGGGATGAGACCCCCGCAAGGCAGACGGCGGCGTGCGTCTCGCTCAGCGCCGCGTCTCCGGGTGCCAGGCCAGGAGGTAGGCCCGCAGGCGCTCGACGGCGCGCACCACCAGCGCGCCAAGGAGGGCGATCTCCACGATCCCGGCGAACACCCCCACCGAGTCGGCGAAGCGCCCCGCCTGCATCATGCTGCCGCCGATGCCGGGGCCGCCCATCAGCATTTCCGTGACCACGGTGGTGATGAGCGCCACCGGCACCGCGATCTGCACGCCGGTGAGGATCTGGGGCAGCGCCATGGGCAGCACCACCTCCCGCAGCACCTCGTTCTGCGTGGCGCCGAACGAGCGCGCCGACCACACCACCCACTTGTCCACCCCGAGGGTGCCGGCATAGGTCGCCGAGACCAGCGGGAAGAAGCAGGAGAAGGCGATCATCACGATCTTCGACGTGTCGAAGATGCCGAACCACAGGATGAAGATCGGCAGGAACGAGATCTTCGGCATGGGGAAGCCCACCGAGATCAGCGGGTCGAAGAACCAGCGCACGCCGGCGTTGCGCGCCATCAGCACGCCGAGCGGTATCGCCACCACCAGCGCGATGGCAAAGCCCGTCGCCGCCCGGTAGAGGGTGAGGCCGAGGTCGGCGAAGACGGTTCCGGCGGCGACGTTGGCGCCGATCCGCATCAGCACCGAGGACAGGCGCGGCAGCAGGAACGGGTGCACGAGGCCGAGCCGCGTCACCGTTTCCCACGCCGCCAGCAGCACCAGGACCACGAGGCACTGGATCATCGTGTCGCCGGTCAGCCGGCGCCCGATGCCGCGCCACGCCCCCAGGAGCGGCGCGCCGGGGCCGGGCGCGGTGGCGGGGCGGGAGACGGGGCGCTCCATGGGTGTCGCTGAGACGGTGGGGGTGGCCGATCGGTTCATGGCTCCCTCCAGCGCAGCTGGTACCGCACGAAGCTTCCGTAGAGCCGGTCCGCGGTGAAACCGAAGGCCGCCACCACGAGGATGACGGCGAACATGGAGGCGTAGGCGCCACCGTCGCCGAGCTGGCTGATCAGGTAGCCGAACCCATCCTTGGCGATGACGAATTCGGACGAGACCATCAGGATGAAGGCGAAGGCGAGGGCCGTGCGGATGCCGCTGAGCAGCTCCGGCATGGCCGCCGGCAGGGTGATCTGGAGCAGCGTCGCCGCCGGCGATGCCCCGAGCGAGCGCGCCGACCACAGGAAGAACGGGTTGACCCCGCGCGCGCCGTTGTACGAGCTCACGATCACCGGCAGCAGGCAGCCGGTGAATATCAGCACGATCTTCGACATGTCGCCGAGCCCAAACCAGATCATCATCACCGGGATCAGGGCCGACTTGGGCATGGGGTAGAAGATCTGCACCACCGGGTTCACCAGCAGGCGCACCGGCCGGAACGAGGCCATGAGCAGCCCCGCCGCCGAGCCCACCAGCACCGCCAGGCCGAAGCCCGCCGCGGCGCGGGTGAGGGAGCGCAGGCCATGGCGGATGATCTCGCCGTCGAGGATCAGGTCCCACAGCGCCGCCAGCACCGACATCACGTCCGGCAACAGCTGGTTGGAGAGGGGGCCGGCGGTGGCGATGATCTCCCACATCACCAGCACGATGAGGAGCGGGGCATAGCGCACCGCGGTGTTGGCGAGGCTTCCCATCAGTGGGCGCTCCGCGTTGCGGCGATGGCCTGGTCGCGCACGAGGCCCCAGATGTGCTCGCCCATCTCGACGAATTCCGGCCTCTTCACCACGTCGTCGCCATGCTCGCGGTTGAAGCCCACGTCGATCACGTGCTGGATGCGGCCCGGCCGCGCGCTCATGATGGAGATGCGGTCGGCGAGGAACACCGCCTCCTGCACGTCGTGGGTGACGAACACCACGGTCTTGCGGGTGCGCTGCCAGATGGAGCGGAGCTCCTCCTGCATGACGCGCCGCGTCTGCGCGTCCAGCGCCCCGAACGGCTCGTCCATGAGCAGGATCTCGGGGTCCACCGCCAGCGTGCGGGCGATGGCGGCGCGCTGCTGCATGCCGCCGGAGAGCTGGGAGGGGAAGGCGTTCTCGAACCCGGACAGGTGGACGAGATCGATGAAGTGGCGCGCCTTCTCCTCGCGCTCCTTCTTCGGAAGCCCCAGTTTCTCCAGGCCGTAGAGGGTGTTCTGAAGCACCGTCTTCCAGGGAAACAGGGCGAAGTTCTGGAACACGATGCCGCGCTCGGGATTGGGGCCGGTCACCGGCCCGCGCGCGGTCTCGATCACTCCGGACTGCACCGGAATGAAGCCGCCGATGAGATAGAGCAGGGTGCTCTTGCCGCAGCCGGACGGGCCGAGCAACGCGTGGAACTCGTTCGGCCGGATGTCGAGGGTGATGTGGTCGAGGGCGGTGACGCCGCCCTGGCCGTTGCGGCCGCCATAATGATGGCTGACATCGCGGATCTCGATCCCCACGGCGTTCGGATCGGTGCCCGTGCGGGCGTCGAGGCGTTGGGCGCTCATTGCGTCTTGCCCTCGCCGGTCTTGCCCTCGCTCGCCTGGATGCGGCGCTTGGCTTCCTCGACGAAGCTCAGGTCCACGTGCTTCGGCGCCACCTGGAAGGGAGCGGGCAAGGCGCCGGCCTTCACGGACGCGTCCACCATGCTCTGCAGGTTCGGGATGTTGGGGATGAGGAAAGGGTCGCGATAATAATCGGCCGTGGTGAACATGTAGTCGAAGTTTTCCGGCGGCTGCTTCATGAACTTGCCGATCAGCGCGCTCGCCTCGGTCTTGTTTTTCGGATCCATGAACCAGCGCATGGCGCGGACGTGGTCCTCGAAGAAGTCCATCACCGCCTGCTTGTTCTTTTGCAGGAAGTCATTGCGGGCGGTGAGGAAGACGAGCTCGGACGGGCCGACGGAGTCCTTGATGGTGTAGAGCACCTTGAACTTGCCCGACTTCACCAGCTTGTCGGACATGGGCTGCACCACCATGCCCATGTCGATCTTGCCCTCCTCGATCATGGCCGGGATGTTGGGGAAGGCCACCTCGATGGAGGTGTAGTCGCGCTTGTCGACGAGGCCCTTGTTGAGCAGCAGCACGCGCATGCCGGTGTCGGAGGCGGAGCCGATGGCGTTGGTGCCGATGCGCTTGCCCTTCAGGTCCTCCGGCTTGTTGATGCCGCTGTCGGCGCGCACGAGGAAGGTGTCGGAATGGTAGTCGCCGACCCCGTCCTGGATGATGTCGGCCACCACCTTCACATCGAGCCCGGCATTGTTCACCGCGAAGGCGAGGGCGGTGCCGGCGAAGGCCGCCATGTCGATCTCGCCGGCCGCCATGGCGGTGATCTGCGGGGTCGAGCCGCGGAACAGGATCGGTTCCACCACATAGCTCTTGCCGTAGTGCTTGAGCACGCTGGGGTTCGAATAGAGCACCGGGATCATGTGCCCGGGCATGGTCGACCAGCCGATGCGGATCTTGATCGGATCGGCCGCCGCGGGGGTGGCGAGGCCCCCCAGCGCGAAGCTTGTCGAGACCATGGCGGCGACGGCGAGTGCGCGGCGAATCCATCGCCTGCGATGCATGTTCATTCCATCCTCCCATCTCGTTTTATTTTCGCCGCCGCTCGAGGCGGCAGTCGTTCGGTGGTGAGCTTGTGCCGGTCCGGCGACCAGGGCGCCGGTGGCGTTGTCCGGCTCCCCTTGGGGTATCAGGCCCGTTCGGCGGAACGATGCTGCAACATTTATTGAGCGTTCGATCAATATCCTGATGTTCGAACAAACGGGTGTCAACCAAATTTCGGCGCACTCACGCGATGGCCTTGCGCGGCCGCGCCGCAGCCGGCTCCGGCTTCAGGCGCGCTTCCTGCGCACGAAGCTCTCCATCTGTTCCATCACCCGCGCGAGGCTGTCGCGATAGTGCGCCATCAGCAGCACCTCGGCCTCGTCGGCCCGCCGCGCCAGCACCGCCTCGGCCATGGCCTGGTGCTGGCTGCGCACCTCGTCGAACAGGGAATAGGACTGGGCCATGCTGAGCACGATGAAGCGGCGGTAGCGCTGGAACTGGTCCGACAGGGTGGCGCAGAAATGCAGCAGCCAACGGGACTCGCAGGCGGCGATGAGGCTGGTGTGGAAGCGGTCGTGACGCCGCTCCCATTCGTCGATCGCCGCATTGTCGTCGGAGGAGGAGGGCAGGGGGCTGCGCACGAGGCGGTGAAGGGCGACGAGGATCTCGTCCTCCCAATCCTCGCCGCCGCGGGCGATGGAATCGCGCAGCGCCTGGCAGCTCAGCTGGATGCGCAGCTGGCACAGATCGTTGAGGTCCTTGAGGGACAGGGGCGCCGCCATGAAGCCGCGCTGGCCCTCGAAGTCCACCAGCCGCTCGGAGGCGAGGCGCACCAGCGCCTCGCGCAGCGGGCCGATGCCCACCTCGTAGCGGGCGCTCAGCTGGCGGAAGGGCAGGCGGGTGCCCGGCGTGATGCGACCGGCGATGAGGTCCGAGCGCAGGCGGGCGTAGATGCCCTCGCCCAGGGTCTTGGGATCGCCCTCCCCGGCGGCGGTCTCCATGTCGAGCACCACCGCCGCGGGCTTGCCGTCATGCGGGTCCGCCCCCGCTCCGGTTCGGGTGGCGCGGCGCCGCACCGGGGCGGCGGAGGCCCGTCCGGCCTTGGCCGCGTTGGGCTTCAGCGCGGCTGCCTTCGCAGCGCCGGCTGCGGCGGAAGTGGCGCGCGAGGCGGGCTTGGTCTTTGAATTCGGCATCTGAAATTCCAACAAATGTGCGGCTGGCCGCAAATGCGCTGCGCATGCCGGTCATTATGAACACAAATCGCAAAATCGTCGATAGATCGATTTGTTGGATCAGAATGCACTTGATCGAACATCGAAGTCCTGAGAGAAAATAGGGACGGATCACGCGGCCCGCGGACGGCTCGCCAGACGGAGCTCCGCGCGTCCCGCCGCCGCCGAACCTTAAGGACGCATCATGCTGATGACCAAGCAACCGCCCGCCGGCGAGCAGGGCTCCACGCGCAATTTCCGCCTGCTCGCCCAGCATGAGCTCGGCGGCTTCGGCGGCCTCGGCGAGGGCATGTCGATCCAGATCGCCAGGGACGGCCGGCGTATCCTCTGGCTCGCCCACGAAAGCGCGCCGAAGAACTTCACCGGCATGGACGTGACCGATCCCAGGAATCCGCGGATCGTGGTGCAGACCGAGCTGCCCCAGTCGCACATGCGCTCGAACTCGCTGGAGGTCACCGGCGACATCATGGCGGTGGCCTACCAGACCCAGAAGGCCGGCCAGCAGCCGGCGGGGCTGGAGCTGTTCGACGTGTCAGTGCCGGAGAACCCGCGCTCCATCGCCTTCCTCGATGCCTCCGGCCCCCACTCGCGCGGGGTGCACCAGCTGTGGTTCTGCGACGGCGAGTTCGTCCACATGGCCGCCGGCGCGCCCGATTTCATCCCGCGCAACCCGCTGGACGACCAGTGCTATCGCATCATCGACGTGCGCAATCCGTCGAAGCCGGTGGAGGCCGGGCGCTGGTGGCTGCCCGGCACGCGGGAGGGCGACGCCGCCCCGCCCCCGGTGCGCCACAAGCCGGAGAACGACTTCGGCTTCCGCGCCCACAACACCAACGTCTACCCGCAGCGGCCGGACCGCTGCTATCTCGGCTATCTCGATGCCGGCATGATCATCCTCGACATCTCCGACAAGTCGGCGCCCAAGCAGGTGGCGCAGTGGGACAATTCCCCCCCCTACGTGGGCTTCACCCACACCGCGCTGCCGCTGTTCGACCGCGGGCTCATGGTGGTGAGCGATGAATCCGTGGTGGACGACGGCAAGGACTGGCCCAAGCTCATCTGGATCCTCGACGTGCGGGAGGAGACCAACCCCATCCCCATCGCCACCTGCCCGCCGCCGGCGCTGGACGTCTACGCCCACCGGGGCGGGCGCATCGGCGCCCACAACCTGCACGAGAACGTGCCGCTGCCGACCTCCTGGTTCTCGGACCAGGTGATCATCGGCACCTTCTTCAATGGCGGGCTGCGCGCCTACGACATCTCCAACCCCTACCAGCCCACGGAGATCGGCCACTTCGTGCCGCCGGCGCCGCGCCTTGCGCCCACCGGCGCGATCCAGCTCAATGACGTGTTCGTGGACGAGCGCGGCATCGTCTACACGGTCGACCGCCACGTGGGCGGCCTCTACGTGCTGGAGATGGACTTCTGAGCCCGCTTGCACCCGCCACGCTGTTCGGCGGCGGCCCGTTCGGCCGGCGGCTCGGCCGGCCGGGGGCGGGGCGCATTCCGGTGACGGTGGTCACGGGCTTCCTCGGCGCCGGCAAGACCACCCTCATCCGCGCCGCGCTGGCCCATCCCGCGGCGGCGCGCACGGCGGTGATCGTCAACGAGTTCGCCGAGACCGGCATCGACGACGTGCTGCTGCGCACCGCCTCGCAGGACGTGACCCTCATCGGCAACGGCTGCATCTGCTGCGCCGCCCGCAGCGACCTGAACCGGGCGCTGCGGGCGCTCTACGCCGACCGCGAGCGCGGCGCGGTGCCGCCTTTCGACCGGGTGGTGGTGGAGACCTCCGGCGTGAGCGAGCCGGCCCCGGTGCTGCAGAACTTCGCCACCGACCGCACGGTGACCAGCGCCTATGCCCTGGAGGGCCTCGTTACCGTCGTCGACAGCGTCCTCGCGTCCCGCACCCAGGCCCATGCGCCCATCTGGAGCGAGCAGGTGGCGCTGGCGGACCGCATCGTCCTCACCAAGGCCGACCTTCTCCCGCCCGCAAGTGCGGCGGCGACGCGTGCCCTCGTCGGCGCGCTCAATCCGCAGGCGGCGATCGCCGATGCGGCCGACGTGCGCGAGGCGCCCGCTTTCCTTTTCGGCGCGCCGGGGCATGAGCGCACGGGCTTTGCCTGCACGCCGCAGCCGGCGCTCCCGGCCGGCGCGCCCTATGTGTCGTTCGTCCTCACCTTCGACGCGCCGTTCCACTGGGCCCTGTTCACCCGGATCATGGATGCGCTGGCGGCTACCCGCGGGGAGGACCTGCTGCGGGTCAAGGGGCTGGTGAACGTGGAAGGCTGCGCCGGGCCGGTGGTGGTGCACCATGTGCAGCACCTCGCCGCCCCGCCGGAGGAGCTTTCCGCCTGGCCGGCGACGGCAGGCGGCGCCGGCCGGCGCACCCGCCTCGTCTTCATCACCCGCGGCCTGTCGCGGCAGAAGGTGGTGGCGTTGTTCGCCGCCCACCTGGACCTCGTGGCCGCGGACGCCGCGCGCCTCGACCCCGACGCCGCCATGCGTGCGGGCTGAGGCCGGCGGCGTCAGTTCGGGGCGACCAGCGCGCGGCGGGTCCGGTCGTAGCGCCACATGGCGCCGGGGCAGACGCGGGTGCCGCCCACGCTGCGCTCCACCGCGTTGGCGCTGGCATGGTCGAAGCCACCCTTGAGCGCCGCCGCGCCGGCGGGGGTGAGCCTGATCTCGGCGGCGGCATAGGCCCGATAGGAGCCGGCCGCCGCGCTGTCGTCGCCGGGGGCAAAGCGCATGGACCCCGCATCGCTGGAGCGGAAGGGCAGGCCGGAGATGAGCGGCTCGTGGGCGAAGGCGAGCCCGTCGAGCCGAAGGAAGAACGGCAAGTCGGCGAGGAATTGCGCCTCGTCCATGGAATGCACCGCCGCATAGACGTGCGCCACCTTGGCCGGCCCGTCCGCGAGCCGCCGAAGGATGCGTTCCTCGGTGAGCGACAGGCCGCTCCTGGGCGCCGGCAGCTCGGCGATGAGCCGGGCGAGGGCCGGCAGCAGGTGGGGCAGGGGCCCGCGGCCACGCATCTCGTGTGCGCGAGCGAGGAAGTCGGCGAGCGGACGAGGCGTGGGCGCGGTGAATGCCTCCCACGCTTCGCGGGCGATTTCCAGCTGCACATGGGTGACCGGCGCGCGGTGGGCTTCCAGGGCACGCATCTCGTCGGGCGCCATGACGCCCAGATAGTGCGAGGCCTGCACCAGGAAGAGGCCCATGCGCTCCTCCTCGTGGGCGAAATAGTCGAGCAGCTGGATCAGCTGGAGCTGGTCGTAAAGGTCGTGCTCGAACCACAGCTCCACCTGCGCGTAGGCGGAGTGCACCTCGATCTGCGCGTCGCGGTGGGCGAAATCCGCCCTCACCTCGTCGAACGGCAGGCCGAGGGCGTCCGAGAGGAAGTCGGCGCGCACGTCCGACACCTCCTCAAGGATGGTACCGGGCGGCACCGGCCCGTCGTGCAGCATGTCCTGCCAGGGAAGGAGGTGACCGAAGATGCCGGCCGCGCGCAGCCGTTCCACAGCCGAATCGCCGTTGGTGACAATGAGCTTCGCCATGAGCGTGCCCTCGCTTGCTTGCCCTTGCGCCGCCCCTGGCGCCGATGGTCCCACCTTCACCCGCGACCGCGATAGGGCGCAACCCCGGTGTCGGGCAGCCATGTGCCCTCGGGCAGCCTGCCGGTCTGCCAGAACACGTCGATTGGGATGCCGCCGCGCGGGTACCAGTAGCCGGCCATCCGCAGGAAGCGCGGTTCCAGGAGCGATACCAGGCGCTTGGCGATGGCGATGGTGCAATCCTCGTGGAACGCGCCATGGTTGCGGAAGCCGGCGAGATACAGCTTCAGCGACTTGGATTCCACCAGGAAGCGATCCGGCACGTAGTCGATCACCAGATGGGCGAAGTCCGGCTGGCCGGTCACCGGGCACAGGGAGGTGAATTCCGGGCAGGTGAAGCGCGCCACATAGTCCGCGTCCGGATGCGGGTTGGGCACCCGGTCGAGCACCGCCTCCTCGGGGGACGTGGGCCAGGCGGTCTTTTCGCCGAGCTGGAGCGGGCGATCGGTCATGCGCAATCCTTCGGGCCGGGAGCGGCGGGCATAGCGGCGGAGGGGGCAATGTTCAACCGCCGTCCGGCCGTTTTGCGGCAACGGCGCGCACAGGGGCCTTCGCATGGGGCTGGGATCGCGCTAGAAGCGGCGCGCCGGGGGGGCGAGCGCCTTCCGGTTCCCGGGAGCGGGCCGGGGCAGGGGCAATGCGTGTCCTTCTCAGCCCCCCGCCACGGGCGACGAAGCACGCAAGGAGCCTTCATGACCGCCATCGTGGACATCATCGGACGCGAGATCCTGGACAGCCGCGGCAATCCCACCGTCGAGGTGGACGTGGTGCTGGAAGACGGCTCCCTCGGCCGGGCCGCCGTGCCTTCGGGCGCGTCCACGGGCGCCCACGAGGCCGTGGAGCTGCGCGACGGCGACAAGGGCCGCTACCTGGGCAAGGGCGTGTCCAAGGCGGTGGACGCGGTCAACGGCGAGATCTTCGAGGCCATCGGCGGCTTCGAGGCCGAGGAGCAGGCGCACATCGACGCCAGCCTCCTCGCCCTCGACGGCACGCCGAACAAGGCCCGCCTCGGCGCCAATGCCATCCTCGGCGTGTCGCTGGCGGTCGCCAAGGCGGCGGCGCAGGCCAAGGGCCTGCCCCTCTACCGCTATGTGGGCGGCGTCAATGCCCGCGTGCTGCCGGTGCCGATGATGAACATCGTCAACGGCGGCGCCCACGCGGACAATCCCATCGACTTCCAGGAATTCATGATCCTGCCCGCCGGCGCCTCCTCCTTCGCCGAAGGGCTGCGCTGGGGCGCGGAGATCTTCCATACCCTGAAGAGCGGGCTGAAGAGCGCCGGCCACAACACCAATGTGGGCGACGAGGGCGGTTTCGCCCCCAACCTCGCCTCCGCCGAGGCGGCCCTGGACTTCGTCATGGGCGCCATCGACAAGGCCGGCTTCAAGCCGGGCCACGACGTGTTCATCGGCCTCGACTGCGCCTCGACCGAGTTCTTCAAGAACGGCGTCTATCAGTATGAGGGCGAGGGCACCTCGCGCGATATCGAGTCGCAGGTGGCGTATCTGGCCGAGCTGGTGGCCCGCTATCCCATCGTCACCATCGAGGACGGCATGGCCGAGGACGACTGGGTCGGCTGGAAGCTGCTCACCGACACCATCGGTGGCAAGTGCCAGCTGGTGGGCGACGACCTGTTCGTCACCAATGTGGAGCGCCTCTCCCGCGGCATCCGCGAGGGCGTGGGCAACGCCATCCTGGTGAAGGTGAACCAGATCGGCTCCCTCACCGAGACGCTGGACGCGGTGGAAATGGCCCACAAGGCGGGCTATCGCGCCGTCATGTCCCACCGCTCGGGCGAGACGGAGGATTCCACCATCGCCGACCTCGCGGTGGCCACCAATTGCGGGCAGATCAAGACCGGCTCGCTCGCCCGTTCCGACCGCACCTCCAAGTACAACCAGCTGCTGCGCATCGAGCAGGAGCTGGGCGGGGCGGCCCGCTACGCCGGCAAGGCCGCGCTCAAGGCGCTGGCCTGAGGCTCGACGCCCCGCCCGCCATCGGGTGAGGAGGCACGGCGTGGACGGGTGCTGCCGCTGCTGTGCCAGTGGTCGGCTTTCGCGCCCATCCTCTTTTTCCCGACCGTCATCCCCCGGCTCGTCCGGGGGATCCACCCGGGCCCCGAAACCGGTGCGGCCGGCAGGGCAGGGTTCCGGTGCAGACGCCCCCGGGCGGCAGCGCCGGCGGGGAGGGGGCGGACGTATCGCAGGCGTGGATGCCCCGGACACGCCGGGGCACGATGGCGGCTTGAATATCCCCACTGCCTTCGCCCCGTCTCCCCCTCCGGGCGGAAACGCCCGCGCACCGCGCGAGATGGCGGACATCGGGCGGGTATCGTCACGCCTCCCGGCTCACCGCCACCGGGTCGCTGGCCGGGAAGCTCTCCTCCAGCGCCTCGTCGAGGCGGTCGCTGAGCTCGCGCTTTTCCGCCGCCACATCCGCCGCGTGCTTCAGGGCCACGATCTGGGTCAGCAGCGTGTCGCGCCGCTGCGCCAGCTCGGCGATGGAGCGGCCGGCGGCCTCCGCCTTCACGCCGTCCACCAGGGCGCGCTGGAGGGCCTCGGTCATCTCCGGCGTGCCGAGGTCGGCCCACCAGGTCTCGATGGCCGGCAGCAGGTGATGCAGGAAATGGCCGAGCCCACCCTCGCCGCCGCCGAGGTGGAAGGTCATGTGCGAGCCCATCAGCGCCCAGCGCAGGCCCGGCCCCTCGGAGACGGCCGCATCCACGTCCGCCACCGAGACCACGCCCTCGGCCACCAGGTGGATGGCCTCGCGCCACAGGGCCGCCTGGAGGCGGTTGGCCACGTGGCCCTTCACTTCCTTGTGGATCTCGATGGGGTGCTTGCCCATGGCCCGGTAGAAGGCCATGGCGGTGTCGATGGCGGCGCGGCTTCCCTTCTCGCCGCCCACCACCTCCACCAGGGGGATGAGGTGGGGCGGGTTGAACGGATGGCCGATGATGCAGCGCTCGGGGTGCCGGCAGCCTTCCGAGATCCGGCTCGCCAGCAGGCCCGAGGACGAGGAGGCGATCACCACCTCGGGTGGCAGTACCGCATCCATGGCGGGAAACAGCTTCTGCTTGATCTCGTAGCGCTCCGGCGCGTTTTCCTGCACGAAGTCGGCGCCCGTCACCGCTGCCACCGGGTCCGGCTCGAAGCGCCAGCGCGTCGGGTCGATCTCGCCTTCGACGCCGAGCTCGGCGAGGATCGGCCAGGCGGCGGAGATGAGGCGCTGGGTGGCCTCCGCCGCGCCCGGGGCGGGATCGCTCACCACCACGTCGAGGCCGCGGGAGAGGAACAGGGCCGCCCAGCTCGCGCCGATGGTGCCGGCGCCGATGACGGCGACGCGGCGGATTTCCGGACTGGCGGCTTGCGACATGGGAGGCTCCTTGTTGTGGCCCGAGGGTGGTCCGCAGCGGTTCTATCAGGACCCGCGCCGGGCCGGCATACATGCAAAGGTATGGCTGGGTTTCCCCCCGCGGGCCCCGGCCGGGGGCACTTCAGCGCGGCACTTCGGCAAGGAGGTCGCGCACGCCGAGCCAGATGATCTGGACGCCGATGGCAAACAGGATGAAGGCGAACAGGCGCACCAGCACGTTGGTGCCGTTCTTGCCGAGCACCCGCTCGATGGCGGGGGCGTTGCGGAAGGCGAAATAGACGGTGAGCGCCACCGCGAGCAGGCCGGCGACGGCACCCGCGAGGCTCGCCGCCGACATGATGGCGTCGGTCCGCCATGTCGGCTTGTGGCTGGCGGCGAGGGCGATGGTGGTGGCGATGGAGCCGGGTCCCACCGTGAGCGGCAGGGTGAGCGGATAGAACGCCTCGCCCTGGGCGCGCACGTCGTCGAGCTCCTCGCCTTCGGCGCGGTTGGCCGGCTCGTCGCCCCGGTGCAGCAGGTTCCAGCCCACGGCGGTCACCACCACCCCGCCGGCCACCCGCAGCACCGGCAGGGTGATGCCGAAAAAGAGCAGCACCTGCGCCCCCACGATCAGCGACCCGAGCAGCAGCAGGAAGCCGTAGAGGGCGACGCTGCGCGCCAGCTGCTCGCGCACGTCCGGCGAGCATTTGCGCACGAAATTGAGGAAGATCGGGGCGCCGCCGAGCGGATTGACGATGGGGAAGAGGGCCGCGAACACCGTGATGAAGATGTTGAACGCGTTGCTCACATAGCTCATGCGGTGCCCCCGGCGCGCGACAGGCGGTCCATCCGGACGCCGCCTTGTCCCGCGGGCCGGGCTATTTGTCCACCCGTTCCCAGCCCTGGGGCGACAGGCGCTCTTGCGGCAGGAACCGCCGCTTGTAGTCCATCTTGCGCGAGCCCTGCACCCAGTAGCCCAGATAGACGTAGGGCAGCCCCATCTGGCGGGCCCGCGCCACGTGGTCGAGGATGAGGAAGGTGCCGAGCGAGCGCGCCGTGGCCGCCGGGTTGTAGAAGGAATAGACCATCGACAGCCCGTCCGAGAGGACGTCGGTGAGGGCCACCGCCATCAGGTCGCCGGCGGCGCGGGGGATGATGCGGGTGTCCGGGCCGCGCTTGCGGTATTCCACCAGCCGGGTGTGGACGTGGGTGTCCTCCACCATCATGGCGTAGTCGAGCACGCTCATGTCGGCCATGCCGCCGCTGCCGTGGCGGGCGCTCACATAGGAGCGGAACAGGGAATACTGCTCCGAGGTGGGGGTGGCCGGCTTCAGCAGGCCGATGAGGTCGGCATTGTCCGCCGAGACACGGCGGTTGCCGCGGCTTTCCTTGAAATCCTCCACGCAGATGCGCACCGAGACGCAGGCCTTGCAGCCTTCGCAGGCGGGCCGGTAGGCGATGGACTGGCTGCGCCGGAAACCGCCCTGGGTGAGCACGTCGTTCAGCACGGCCGCGCGGTCGCCGACGAGGTGGGTGAACACCTTCCGCTCCTCCCGCCCCGGCAGATAGGGGCAGGGGGAGGGGGCCGTCAGATAGAATTGCGGTGTATCGCGCGGATGCTCGGTCACGTCGCTCGGGCCTCAGACACGGACAGCATCGCCGCAGGTCGCGGGCTCGTCAAAGGCGAAGGTGGGACGCATGTGAAAATTCAGGCGCGGCGGCGCAGGGCGGCGGCCCGCTGATCGTTGTTCACCACCACCGTGCCGAGCAGGAAATCGTGCAGCAGCCGGCGCCGGTCGTTGAACAGGGGCACCAGCAGCACCAGCGGCGTGAGGGCCGAGATGGACACCCAGAAGCCCACCGCGTGCACCGCGCCGAGCAGCGAGTAGCAGGGCGCGCCATACCAGGTGCGCATCTCCAGCTCCATGAGTCGCATGCCGAGGGTGGCCGAGGCGGGAGAGCCGAGGGTGATGGCGTTGTAGGCGACGGCCCAGACCACGAACGCCGGGCTGAGCAGCCAGAACAGCATCCAGCCGAGGCCCAGCGTGACGAGGCCGAACACGAAGATGAACACGGCGAGGAGGACGATGGGGCCGATGACCATCATCGCATCCACGCAGAAGGCCATCAGCCGGCGGGAAAGCACGCCCTCGAAATATTCCGGCTGGGTCACCGGGTCGTAGGCGTGGGGGCGCGGCGCGTCGGACACGCCGATGCGGGGCGGCTCGCGGGGCGTGTCGCTGGTGTGGCTCATGGACAAGGCTCCTTCCGACACCTTCAGGTGGTGGAGAAAGACGGCGGCTTCAAGATGCGCGTGCGCCGGAGAGCCGATGCGCCGCCGCGCCTCACCAGTCCGCGCCGCCGGCGCCGAGGCGCTGGACCGGCAGGCCCTCGCCCTCCAGCGCCGTGCGGATCATCTCCGCATGGGCATGGTCGCGCGTTTCCACGGTCAGGTCGAGCCGCGTGCCCTTGGCCGGCACGTCGAGGAAAGTGCGGCGGTGGTGCACCTCCAGGATGTTGGCGCCGAGCTTGCCGAGCAGCGTGGCGATGCGTCCCAGCATGCCCGGCCGGTCGAGGATGGTGAGGCGGAAGGAGACGATGCGCTCGTCCCGCTCCAGCTCGCGCAGCAGGATGCCGGCCAGCATGCGCGGATCGATGTTGCCGCCCGAGACCACGAGGCCCACCGTCTTGCCGCGAAACCGTTCGGGCTCGGTGAGCAGGGCCGCAAGGCCCGCCGCGCCGGCGCCCTCCGCCAGGGTCTTCTGGTGCATGAGCAAGGCGTTCACCGCCCGCTCCAGCTCCGGCTCGTCCACCAGCACCACGTTGGCCACCAGCCGCCGCACGATCTGCGAGGTGATGACGCCCACGTCGCGCACGGCGATGCCCTCGGCCAGCGTCGGCCCGCCGCAGGCGCGCGCCTGCCCGGTCATGGCCGACCACATGGCGGGATAGAGCTGCGTCTCCACCCCCACCACCTCGGTCTGCGGCGACAGCCCGGCGAAGGCCACCGCCATGCCGGAGATGAGCCCGCCGCCGCCGATGGGCACCAGCACGGCGTCGAAGGCGGGGCCGTCCTCGATCATCTCCAGGGCGACGGAGCCCTGGCCGGCGATCACGTCCACGTCGTCATAGGGGTGCACGAAGATGCGGCCCTGGGCGCGCGAGATGCGCTCGGCCTCCTCGAAGGCGTCGGCGACGGTCTCGCCGTAGAGCACCACCTGCGCGCCGAAGGCCCGCGTGGCCGCCACCTTCACCTCGGGGGTGGTCTCCGGCATGACGATGACGGTGGAGATACCGAGCCGCGTGCCGTGGTGGGCCACCGCCTGGGCATGGTTGCCCGCCGACATGGCGACGACGCCGCGCCGGGCCTCGTCCGGGGTGAGGCGGGCGAGCTTCACCAGGGCGCCGCGCTCCTTGAAGGAGGCGGTGGCCTGGAGGTTCTCGTACTTCACGTAGACGTTCGCGCCGGTGAGGGCGGACAGGCGCGGGGCGGCGAGGGTGGGCGTGCGCAGCACGGCGGCGGACACGATGGCGCGCGCCGCCTCCACCGCCGCCAGGGTGACGGGCAGGTCGCCTTCGACGGCGGCGGGGAGGGTCATTGCGTGGGGTTCCTGGTGCGGCCTCAGCCCTGCTCGGCGAGCCGCTGGGCGATGCGGGGGGCGAAATAGGTGAGGATGCCGTCGGCGCCCGCCCGCTTGAAGGCGAGCAGGCTCTCTGGGACGATCCGGTCGCCGTCCACCCAGCCGTTGCGGATGGCCCCCTCGATCATCGCGTACTCGCCGGACACCTGATAGGCGAAGGTGGGCAGGCCGAACGCCTCCTTCAGCCGGTAGACGATGTCGAGATAGGGCAGGCCCGGCTTGACCATGAGCATGTCGGCGCCCTCCTCCACGTCGAGGGCGGCCTCGCGGATGGCCTCCAGCCCGTTGCCGGGGTCCATCTGGTAGGTGCGCTTGTCGCCGGACAGGGTCTTGGCGGTGCCGATGGCGTCGCGGAACGGGCCGTAGAAGGCGGAGGCGTACTTCGCCGCGTAGGACATGATCTGCACGTCGGTGAAGCCGGCGGCGTCGAGCCCGGCGCGGATGGCGCCGACGCGGCCGTCCATCATGTCGGAAGGGGCGATCACGTCGGCGCCGGCCTCGGCCTGCACCAGGGCCTGGCGGACCAGGATGTCCACGGTCTCGTCGTTGAGGATGCGGCCGTCCTGCAGCAGCCCGTCATGGCCGTGGCTGGTGAACGGGTCGAGGGCCACGTCGGTGATGAGGCCGATCCCGGGGATCTCCGCCTTGATGGCGCGCAGGGTCTGGCAGACGAGGTTGTTGTCGTTCAGCGCCTCGCTGCCGGTGGGATCGCGGCGGGCGGGGTCCACGTAGGGGAAGATGGCGAGGGCGGGAATCTTCAGCTTCGCCGCCATCTCGGCCGCGCGCACCGCCTCGTCCACGGTGAAGCGCTCGACGCCCGGCATGGAGGGAATGGGGCTGCGCGTCGCCTGCCCGTTCATCACGAAGATCGGCCAGATCAGGTCGTCGACGGTGAGGGTGGCCTCGCGCACCAGGCGTCGGGCCCAGTCGGTCTTCCGGTTGCGCCGCGGCCGGTGCACGAGGTCGAGGCCCCGGGCGTGGGCGGGTTCGCTGTCGGAGACGGGGCGGATGCGGGGCGTCGTGGCGGGCATGGGTCGCTCTTTTTTCTGTCCGGGCTCCAGCTGCGGCGGGGCGCGGCGGCCGGCGGGTTCCTTATAGCCCCTGCGTGCCCGGATCGCGAGAGACAGGAGGGCGCGGCAGCGTTGACGCTGGCTCGGGGCACGTCTAACCCTGCCTTGGCCCGTCCGCTCAGCGGCGGCGCCGCGGCGAAGGGAGGCACGCATTGTCCACGGAACCTGAGGTCCTGCTGGAGGAAAAGGGCGAAGCCGGCGTCATCACCCTCAACCGCCCGAAGGCGCTCAACGCCCTCAACCTGGCCATGGTGCGCGAGATCCTGCCGCGCCTCAGGTCCTGGGCGAAGGATCCGGCGGTCACCCGCGTGATCATCAAGGCGGCGGGGGAGAAGGCCTTCTGCGCCGGCGGCGACGTGCGCTCCATCAGCGAGCTCGGCCGCAGCGGCCGTGTCGGGGAAGCGCTCGCCTTCTTCCGCGAGGAATATGTCCTCAACGACTATATCGGCTCCTTTCCCAAGCCCTACGTGGCGCTCATCGACGGCATCTGCATGGGCGGCGGCTTCGGCCTGTCGGCCCACGGGGCGCACCGGGTGGCCGGCGACAAATACCTGTTCGCCATGCCGGAAGTGAATATCGGCCTGTTCCCGGACGTGGGCGGTACCCATGTGCTGCCGCGCCTGCCGGGCGCGTTCGGGGTGCTGCTCGCCCTCACCGGAACCCGCATCCGCGCTGCCGAGGCCTATGCCTGCGGCCTCGCCACGGACGTGGTGCCCTCCGCCGCCTTTCCGGCCCTGGAAGAGGACCTGTGCGCCGGCGGCGAGGTGGAGCGCATCATTTCCGACCATCGCATCGACCCCGGCCCCAGCGCCTTCGCCGACCGCGCCGAATTCATCGCCGATGCGTTCGGCCGCAGCGAGCTCGCCGACATCCTGTTCACCCTCGCCGCGGCGGCCGCCGCGGTGGACGGCCCCATCGCCGAGTTCGCCGCGGCGATGCTGGCCGAGATCCGCACCAAGTCGCCCACCAGCCTCGCCATCGCCATGGAGCAGATGCGGCGCGGCCCGGCCCTCGACCTCAGCGAGTGCCTCAAGCTCGAATATCGCGCGGTCAACCGCGTTGCGGCGGGGCACGACTTCTACGAAGGTGTGCGCGCGGTGCTGGTGGACCGGGACAATGCCCCCAAATGGCAGCCCTCCCGCATCGAGGACGTCGACCCCGCCGTGATCGCCGCCCATTTCGATCCCATCCCCGACGAACTTGAGCTTCTGGCACCCGGCGCATGAGCCATTACGATCCCATCGATGCCAGCGCCCGCGCCCAATGGGAGAACATGACGCCCTGGCGGCGGCGGCTGTTCCTGTTCCTGCGCGGCGTCGCCGCCTTCCTGCTCATCGAGGGCATCATCCACTGGGCGGTCATCCTCGGCATCGGCGACGGGCCGGACAGCCGCTTCGAGGCCATGCCCATGGCGGCGCAGGCGGCGGTGATCTGGGCCGCCATCATCGATCCCATCGCCGGCGTCGGCCTGTGGCTGCGGGCCGGCTGGGCGGTGGTGCTGTGGCTTCTGGCGACGCTCACCCAGGTGGCGTTCGGCGCGTGGGCGCCGGCGGGCATGACGCGTCTGATGCTGTTCACCCTGGTGGAGCTGGCGCTGGTGGTCATCTATGCCGTGCTCTCGATCCGCGCGGCGCGCGAGAGCGACCAGGACTGAGGGAACACCCAATGAGCGGGAACGTATCGAGCGCGACCTTGTGGAACGCGATGGACGAATATTTCGTCGAGCGCCTGCTGCCCGCCGATCCCGTGCTGGAGACGGTGCTGGCCGAGAGCGCGAAGGCCGGGCTTCCCGCCATCAGCGTGTCGGCGGCGCAGGGGCAGATGCTGCACCTGTTCGCCCGCATGGTCGGCGCGCGCCGGATCCTGGAGATCGGCACCCTCGGCGGCTACAGCACCCTGTTCCTCGCCCGCGCTTTGCCGGCGGACGGAAAGGTGGTGACCCTGGAGGCGGATGCACACCATGGCGAGGTGGCGCGCGCCAACTTCGCCCGGGCCGGGATCAGCGGGAAGGTGGACCTGCGCATCGGCCGCGCCATCGACACCCTGCCGCTGCTGGAGGCCGAAGGGCCGTTCGACTTCATCTTCATCGATGCCGACAAGCCCAGCAATCCGGACTATCTCACCTGGGCGCTGCGGCTTTCGCGATCCGGCACGGTGATCGTGTGCGACAACGTGGTGCGCGAGGGCCGGGTGATGGACGCGCAGAGCGCCGATGCCGCCGTCGTCGGCGTGCGGCGCATGCTGGACCTTGCCGGCGCCGACCCGCGCCTCGTCGCCACCGCCGTGCAGACGGTGGGCGCCAAGGGCTATGACGGGTTCGCGCTGCTGCTGGTGGAGTGAGCCGGCCGGCGCCGGCCGGCGCTCAGGACCAACTGCCGAGATAGGCGAGAACGGCCACCACCAGGATGATGGCGACGACAATCCAGTGCCGTGCGGCAAGCTTGTGCAGGATCATGGTGGGACTCAGCCGTCGTTGGAGGCGTTGAGGTCCTCGGGCCTGAGGCCCTCGTCCTTGGGCTGGACCTGCACCCCGGTGGAGCCGCCGTTGAGAAAGGTCACGCCCCCGGCTTCCAGCGTGCGGCAGAGGCGCGAGCGGGTGGAGGCGAGGGCTTCCAGGGTCACCTCGTCCTTCTCCACCACCTTGACGGTCTCGGCGGTCACGCCCGCCCGGTCGGCGAGGTCGGCGCGCGTCCAGCCGAGCAGAACCCGCGCGGCCTTGATCTGGCGTCCAGTAACGGCGGAATGCGACAAGAGAGTCCTCCCGTGAACCGAGCCGGGAGAATGGCACGCCGCCTCGGGCGCCACAATGGACGGGCGGCGGCCGTCCCCGCCTGAACGGAGCGGCGCAGCCGCAGGCTCTCAGAACGTCTCCACCCACGGCCTCAGCTCCATCTCGGAGGTCCAGGCGGAGCGGTGCTGGCGGTGGATGGCGAGGTAGGATTCGGCGATGGCGGCGGGATCGAGCCACTTGTCGGCGGGCCCCGCCTCGCCCTGTGTCGCCCACGAGGAGGCGATGCCGCCGTCGATGATGAAATGCGCCACGTGGATGCCGCGCGGGCCGAGCTCGCGGGCAAGCCCCTGGGCCAGCGCCCGCAGCGCGAATTTCGCCATGGCGAAGGGCACCGAATGGGGCATGGATTTCACGCTCGCCGTGGCCCCGGTGAAAAAGATGGAGCCGGAGCCGCGCCCCAGCATGCGCCGGGCCGCCGCCTGGGCGGTGAGGAAGCCGCCGAAGGCGCCCACCGCATAGGCGTCCATCACGTCGCTGGGGTCCAGCACCTCGATCGGGCCGCGATAACGCATGGCGGCGTTGAACACCACCAGGTCCGGCGGGCCGAAGGCCTTGTCCACCTCGGCGAACAGCGCCTCCACCGCCTGCGGGTTCTGCGCGTCGGCGGCGATGGCGCGGGCGCCGGTCTCGGCGACGAGGGGGGCGAGCTTCTCCACGTCCCGCGCCACAAGGGCGATGCGGAAGCCCTCCTTGGCGAGACGGCGGGCGAGGGCGGCGCTGAGGCCCTTTCCGGCCCCGACGATCACGGCGGTCTCTTGTGGCATGGCATGACTCTCCGGCCGGGGCGCGGGAGCGCCCGCCTGTGGCGTTCAAACATCCAGGCGCGCGGCTTCTGGGCGCGCGCTCGCCGCGTCGCGGCCTGGCGTGCGGATGGGGTGGGCGTCTCTGGTCAGGGGTCGACGAAGAGCGGGGAGACGCCTTCAGTATCAATATAGACGACCCCGTCCTCGATCTTCACCGGATACTCGGCGAGCGGGCTTTCCTGCGGCTCGACGGGCGCGCCGGAATTGAGGTCCCAGGTCCAGAAATGGAGCGGGCAGGTGAGCACGGTGCCGTCGAAGCTCGCCTCGTTGAGGGCCGTGGCGGAATGGGGGCACACCCCCTGGAACGCCCGGATTTCGCCATTGTCGGGCCAGGCGAGGACGATGAGGTGGGTGTCGGCGATGACGAGCCGCATGCCACCCTCGGCAATGGTTTCGGATTTGCAGACGCGGGTGAACATCTTCGTGAAAATCTCTCTTCGCAGAAATCAGATCGGGGCATGAAAACGCGCCCATGATCACCCCATGCGGGCGGCGAGAAAAGAGGGGACCGGCGAATTGATGCGCGCGCCGGTGGCCAAGGCCGCAGAAATCTGGAACCCTTGGACGCGCATTTTTCAGACGGGGCGGTTCCGCGCCCCTTTGCAACACCGGGTGTTTGTTCATGCCATTGCCAGCAGGAAGCCGGCTGAAGCCGTTCATCGTCCAGCGACTCGACCAGCTCAACAAGGCCAAGGCCCGCCGCTCGCTGGGCCAGATCCAGGGCAAGATCGGCGAGATGCCGATGACCCGCGGCTTCCAGGGCGCCCTCGCCGCCGCGTTCAACCGCACCGGCGTCCCGTCGATCATCGCCGAGCTGAAGGGCGGTTCGCCATTCGATCCCGCCTTGCGCACCATGGTGCCCTACAAGGCGCTGGCGGAGGATTTCGAGGCGGTCGGCGCCGCCGGCCTCTCGGTGGCGGTGGAGCGGCAGGTGTTCCGCGGCTCCTATTCCGACCTCGCCACCGTGCGCGGGGCGGTGGACCTGCCCCTGCTCGCCCGCGACATCATCTTCGACGTCTACCAGATACTGGAGGCGCGCCTCGCCGGGGCGGACGCGGTGGTGCTCTCGGCGGGGCTGCTCGGGGCGCAGCTGGGCGAGTTCCGGGAGCGGGCCGCCTCCATCGCCCTTGACGCGCTGGTGGAGGTGCATACCCCCGCCGAGGTCGAGGCCGCCCGTGCCGCCGGCGCGGATTTTCTCTGCGTCACCAACCGGAACATCCATACCTTCGAATTGAAGCCGGGGACGTGCGAGGAACTGCTTCCGCTTATTCCCGCCGGTGCGGCCTTCGTGGTGGCCGACGGCGGGCTCGGCTCGGCGGAGGATCGCGCCCGGCTCGGCACCGCGGGGGCCAAGGCGCTTCTGATCGGCACCGCGCTGATGAAGGATGCCGATCCCGCCGGCGTGCTGGAGCAGGTGATGGGCGTCGAGACCATGGGCGTCGAGACCATGGGCGCCGAGGCGGACGCGGAGGAGGGCTGAGCGCCCCGCCGCCCCATCTGGCCCACTTCCTGCTTCGTTGGGGTGAAGGCTGCCGTCCCGAGCGACGACGGGGCGGCGGGCGATGCCGCGTCCGCTCTGTATTGTCGTTGCAAATCAACGCGATGCGGGCGCGGGGTGTGGGTGAATGGAGGCTTGGCGGTGCCGCTCTACAACTATCATTGTCCCGATTGCGACAAGGATTCGGAAATGCTGGTCGGCGTGTCCGAGACACCGGCTTGCCCGTCCTGCGGCAGCCTTCGCCTCGAGCAGCTGGTTTCCCGCATCGCTCCGGAGGGAAAGCTGAAGGCGGCCGCGAAGGTCTGGCGCGCCCAGGCGGCGCGGGAGGGGCATGCGAGCAATTTCAGCGCTGCGGAACGCAAGCGCTGATACGGCTTTTCCGCCTGCGCTCCGGCTCCGCCGGGCGCCGGCGGAGGGGGGCGGGGCGGCATGTGCCGGCGGCGGGCACGCAATGTGCTTGAGGTGGGCCTGCACCTGGATCGTTGGCCGAACTCCGCCGGGCTGGAAAAGCGGGAGGGACGGCGATCCATCACCCGCCCGGAGGGCGCCCACATGACTGCCCCATTCGCTCCCACGCTCGCCAGCGACGCCGGTTACGTCTCGCCGTCGCATCTGCGCACGCCGCTGCGCTCCTTTCTCGTGAGCCATGACAAGGGCATCTACTGGCTCAGGATGCCGGCCGACACCGGCAAGAGCGAGTTCATCCGCGGCATCGTCGCCCGCCGCCCGGGAAAGGATGGCCGGCCGGAGAGCATCGACAGCGCCATCTCCAGCGGGATGCACGCCGTCGCGGTGGCGCTGGAGCCCGGTGATGGCGCGCCTCAGCTGGTGGCCGCCCTGAAATCCGCCTTCGACGCGGAGTTCGGCCCGGCCGGCGACGCCCAGCCCCCGCAGATCCGTTCCGGCGACGCGGCTGGCGCCCGGGCGGATTTCGCCGCCTGGCTCGGGCGGCTCGCGGACCTCGGCCGGGCCGGCGGCGGCAAGCGGCTTCTCCTCTGCATCGACGGCCTCGAAGTGGCCGCGGCGCCGGGGGAGGGCGGGGCGGCTTGCCTGCTGGACCTGCTGCCGGATCCGGCGCAGGTGCCTGACGGCCTCGTGCTTCTGCTCACCTCCCGGCCGGGTGAAGACTGGCCGGACGGTGCCTTTGCTCCGGTCGCCGCCCGGTTCGCCGGGGCGCCCGCCGTCGCGGTGCACGATGTGGGGCTGGCCGACGCGAGCTATGTGGAGAGCCTGCAGAAGCTGTTCCGCGAGCGGCTGCGGCCGGTGCTGCGCGCGCGCTCAGTGGCGTGCCTCAAGGACCTCCTGGAGGCCAAGGCCGCCTTCGAGAAGGGCGGCCGCGACGCCCGCCTCACCAATGATCCGGTTCTGCGCGATGACCTGAAGGACGACTGGAAGAAGCTGACCAACAAATATCCGCGCTATTCCGGCCAGCTCCTGCCGGTGGCGCCGCTGGTGCCCCTGCTCGACCAGTTCGACCGGCTCTGGACGCAGGTCATGGACCGCGGGGAGCAGCGGTTCCGCTACGTCCGCATGCTCATCGACCATATCGTGGACGGAACCCTGGCCGTGGAGGAGGTGGCGGCATTGCCTGCCGGTACGGCACTTGCCACGCGGCTGGCGCCGGCCGCGTGAGGCCGGAGGCCGGCTGTCACAAAACTGTAAAGCCGGGGTGGGATGACGGGCGCATGTCGGCGCACGGGGATGCATTGCGTCGGCCCGCGCGCTTTTCCCGGAAAGACCCATCGCCATGAAGCTCGAATCCGCGACCCTCGGCCCCGGTCAGATCCTCATCACCCTGGACGGCCGCCTCGACATCGCCGGCGCCGCCGAGATCGAAACCACTTTCAGCGCATTGGTGAGCCACGCGCAGGCGGCCCTGGTGGACATGGCCGGCGTGCCCTTCCTCGCCTCCATCGGCATCCGGCTGATCCTGGTCAACGCCAAGGGGCTGTACCGCCGCGGCGGCCGGCTCGTCCTGTTCGGCGCCGACCCGCAGGTGGAGAAGGTGCTGCTCATGACCGGCGTCGGCGAGCTCACCACCATCGTCGCGACGCGCGAGGAAGCCCTCGCCGCCATCAGCGCGACCGCCGGCAGCGCCGGCTGACCGGCTCCCGACGTCGGGCCGGGGAACGCAGGGCGGATCCGGCCCTAGGCGGCGGGCCGCGCGCCGGTCATGGAGATATTCAGTTCCCGGATCACCCTGTAGACGGGCTCGGCGGAGGGACGGATCAGCCCCTGCGAGGGTGAGCCCAGCTCCAGGATGATGAAGACGCATCCGGCGATGGCCGAGGCGCCGAGGAGCAGGAACACGATCACCGTCGCGTTCTTCGGCGCGAACAGCCCGAAGCTCGCGAACAGCAGCGAGAGCCAGGCCACCAGCATCACGAAGAACGGGGCCGGCATCACCATCTTGGTCTTCTCCACCAGCGTCCAGCGGGCATCGACCATGTTCTCCATGAGCGAGAGCGCGCGGTTCTGGATGTAGCGTTCCCGGTCCGTGGCCGGGGCGAGGCGCAGCACCTCCTCGTTGAGGGCCTCCAGCCGGTGGAGGGTGTCGACGCCCACGTCGTCGGTGGCCGGCTGGTCGATCTCCGCCGCCTTCAGCTTGGCATAGGCCATCAGGTGGTCGCGGGCGTCCACGGTCGCCGCGCCGTAGGCGAGCAGCGTCCGGTTCAGCTTGATGATGTCCGTTGCCAGGGTCTCGATCGCCGCCGTGCGGGCGCTGAACGACGAGCTGGCGCTGTTCACCATGAGGCCGAGCACCAGGGCCGCCAGCGTGCCGACCACGGCCATGGACACGGAAACCGCCGTCCCCGTCTCTCCCGTGAGGTGATGTTCCGGCAGCTTCGGCGCGAGCCAGATGCCGATGAGCGCCCCGCCGCAGATCGCGGTGAGGGAGAGAAGGCCGGCAAGTATGGAACTCATGGGCACCTGACCATCCGGCCGCACGGGACCCGGCGCACGATGCGGCCGGGCCTGGGGCCCTGCCTTCGGGCGGGCAGGGGGCAGTGCCTGCCGTCCGCGGGCCGTCAGCCTGTCGCACCCGCGCCCGGCCTTGGCAAGGGTCCCGCGGGGCAAGGGACCCGCGGGACCCCGTGCGCCGAAGCCGAGGGACGGCCGCCTCGTGCCCGCGCCAGCGCGCCCCACTGGCCAAACCCGCCCCGATGCCCCTATATGCCGGCCACGGACGGGCTTTTCGGCCCGGCCGACGCCGTGCTTTGGAGGCATCATGTCGGGCTTAACCAGGTCCAGCGACGGGCTGGACGAGCGGCGCCGCCGCATCCTGTTCCGCGCCTGGCACCGCGGCATGCGGGAGATGGACCTCATCCTCGGCAATTTCGCCAATGCCGAGATCGAGACCCTGTCCGACCCGGACCTCGACGCCTTCGAGGAACTGCTCGAGCCCGAGGACCAGACGGTCTTCTCGTGGATCAGCGGCACCGAGCCGATCCCGCCGGAATACGACACGCCGCTCTTCGCCCAGATCCGGGCGTTCCACCTTTCCGGGCGCGGCCTGCCGGATTGAGCCCGGCCCGCGCCCCACGACACCGCCGTCCCGGAGTTTCCCCTTGAAGCGTCCCCAGCCCCTCGCCGATGCGCTGGCCGAAGGCCGACCGCTCATCCTCTCCCGCGTCGCCGACGGCATGGAGGGCATGGTGGTGGCGGACCTTGCCCGCTCCATCGCCGCGCAGAAAAACGCACCCTGGCCGAGCCTGACGATGGTGTGCCGCGACGGGCAGCGCATGGCGGCCGTGGAGCGGGGCCTTGCCTTCTTCGCCCCGGAGCTGGAGGTGATTTCCTTCCCCTCGTGGGACTGCCTGCCCTACGACCGCGCCTCGCCCAACGCCGCCATCGTGGCGCGGCGCATGGCGGCGCTGGCGAAGCTCGCGCGCGTCAAGGGCGGGGCGGCGAGCGTGCTGCTCACCACCGTCAACGCCACGGTGCAGCGCGTGCCGGCCAAGGGGCTCGTCGCGGCCCAGTCGCTGGTGGCCGCGCCGGGCAACGCCATCGCCCTCGACGGCATCGTCGAATGGGCCGAGCAGAACGGCTTCCTGCGCACGCCCACGGTCCGCGACACCGGCGAATACGCGGTGCGCGGCGGCCTGATCGACCTCTTCCCGCCCGGCCTCGATGCGCCCATCCGCCTCGATTTCTTCGGCGAGACGCTGGAAACCATCCGTGCCTTCGATCCCGAGACCCAGCGCACCACCGGGCAGGTGCGGTCCCTGGAGCTGGTGCCAATGGCCGAGTTCCAGCTGACCACCGACACCATGCGGCGCTTCCGCATGGCTTATGTGGCCGCCTTCGGCGCCGCGCAGAAGGGCGACACCCTCTATGAGGCGGTGAGCGAGGGCCGGCGCCACGCCGGCATGGAGCACTGGCTCCCGCTCTTCCACGAGCGCATGGACACGCTGTTCGACTATATCGAGGGCGGCACGCTGCTCCTTGATTCGTTGCTGGAGGAGGCGGCCGGCGAGCGCATCGCCCAGATCGCCGACTATTACGAGGCGCGCAAGTCGGCGCAGGACCAGCGGGGCGGCCCGGTCTACAATCCGCTGCCGCCGGACAAGCTGTATCTGGCCGGTCCCGAATGGAACAAGCGCATCGCCCGGATGCGCCTTGCCCGCCTCAGCCCGTTCGCCGTGCCGGAGAATGCGGACGGCCGCGCCATCGACCTCGGCGGCACGCAGGGCCGCTCGTTTGCCGCCGAGCGGGCGGAGACCGAGGGCAACGTCTTCGACGCCGCCGTCGCACATGTGCGGGACCTGCAGAAGACCAAGAAGGTCATCCTCGCCGGCTGGTCCGAGGGCTCGCGCGAGCGGCTCGGCACGGTGCTTGCCGACCACGGGCTGAAGGGCGCCGCCGCCATCTCCCGCTTCGACAGCCTCTCCGCCTTGCCGAAGACGCAGGCGGCGCTGGCCGTGTTCGGGCTGGAGGCGGGGTTCGAGACGCCGGACTTCGCCGTCATCGGCGAGCAGGACATCCTCGGCGACCGCCTGGTGCGCCCCAAGCGCAAGGCGCGCCGGCCGCAGGACGTGCTCACGGAATTGACCGCGCTTACCGCCGGCGACCTCGTGGTGCACGTGGACCATGGCATCGGCCGCTTCGTCGGCCTGAAGACCGTGGAGGCCATGGGCGCCCCCCACGATTGCCTGGAGATCCATTATGCCGGCGGCGACAAGCTGTTCCTGCCGGTGGAGAACCTGGAGCTCCTGAGCCGCTACGGCTCGGAGGACACCGAGGCCCAGCTCGACAAGCTGGGCGGCGGGGCCTGGCAGGCGCGCAAGGCGCGGATGAAGAAGCGCATCCGCGAGATGGCCTCCGAGCTGATCAAGATCGCCGCCCAGCGCCAGCTCGGCGAGGCGCCGAAGCTGGTGCCCGCCATGGGCCTCTACGACGAGTTCCGCGCCCGCTTCCCCTACGAGGAGACGGACGACCAGGAAGCCGCCATCGACTCGGTGCTGGACGACCTCGCCTCCGGCCACCCCATGGATCGGCTGATCTGCGGCGACGTGGGCTTCGGCAAGACGGAAGTCGCCCTGCGGGCCGCCTTCGCCGTGGCGCTCTCCGGCAAGCAGGTGGCGGTGGTGGTGCCCACCACGCTGCTCGCCCGCCAGCACTTCAAGACCTTCTCCGATCGCTTCCACGGCCTGCCGGTGAACGTCGCCCAGGCGTCGCGGATGGTGACGGGCAAGGACCTGGCCGCGGTGAAGAAGGGTCTTGCCGATGGCGCCGTCGACATCGTGGTGGGAACCCACGCACTGCTGGGCAAGGCCATCCACTTCAAGGACCTCGGCCTCGTCATCGTGGACGAGGAGCAGCATTTCGGCGTCTCCCACAAGGAGCGGCTGAAGCAGCTGCGGGCCGAGGTGCATGTGCTCACCCTCACCGCGACGCCCATCCCGCGCACCCTGCAACTGGCCATGACCGGGGTGCGCGAGCTCTCCATCATCGCCACCCCGCCGGTGGACCGGCTCGCGGTGCGCACCTTCATCACGCCGTTCGATGCATTGATCGTGCGCGAGGCGCTGCTGCGCGAGCGCTATCGCGGCGGGCAGAGCTTCTACGTGGTGCCGCGCATCGAGGATCTCGCCGAGGTGCGCGAGTTCCTTGCCGCCTCGGTTCCGGAGGTGAAGGTGGCGGTGGCCCACGGCCAGCTGGCGGCCGGGGCGCTCGAAGACATCATGACCGCCTTCTATGACGGCCAGTACGACGTGCTGCTCTCCACCACCATCGTGGAGAGCGGCCTCGACGTGCCCAACGCCAACACCCTCATCGTGCACCGGGCCGACATGTTCGGCCTCGCCCAGCTCTACCAGCTGCGCGGGCGCGTCGGCCGGGCCAAGGCGCGGGCCTATGCCATCTTCACCGTGCCGGCGACGAAGCCCGTCACCGCGCAAGCGGAACGGCGGCTGAAAGTGTTGCAGTCGCTGGAGACGCTGGGCGCCGGCTTCCAGCTGGCGAGCCACGACCTCGACATCCGTGGCGCCGGCAACCTTTTGGGCGACGAGCAGTCCGGCCATATCAAGGAAGTGGGCTACGAGCTGTACCAGGAGATGCTGCAGGAGGCGATCGCCCACCTCAAGGCCGGCATCACCGACTATGTGGACGACAAGTGGTCGCCCAACATCACCATCGGCATGCCGGTGCTGATCCCCGAGGACTACGTGGCCGACCTGCACGTGCGCCTCGCCCTCTACCGGCGCCTCGCGGACATTCAGGACGACGCGGAGATCGACGCCTTCGGGGCGGAGCTGGTGGACCGCTTCGGCCCGACGCCGGAGGAGGTGGGCCAGCTGCTCCAGCTCACCCAGATCAAGGCGCTGGCCCGCAAGGCCAATGTGGAGAAGGTGGATTCCGGGCCGAAGGGCGTGGTGTTCGGCTTCCGCGACAACGAGTTCGCCGACCCCTCGGGCCTGGTGAAGCTGATCGGGCAGGAGGGGAGCCTGGCCAAGGTGCGCCCCGACTTCAAGGTGGTGTTCCTGCGCGACTGGCCCACCGCCGAAGCGCGGCTGAAGGGCACGCTGGTGGTGCTGAAGAAGCTCGCCGCGCTGGCGGTCAAGAAGGGACTGTGAAACGCATCCGGCCCGACGCGCTGGCGCCGGGCCGGGACATGGGATGACCGCCCGGCTTACTTGACGCCCAGCACGCCGCCGACGGCGCCGCCCACGGCACCCACGGTCCCGCCGACCACGGCGCCCACCGGGCCCGCCGCCTTCTCGCCGGCGCGGGCGCCCTCCTGCGCACCGGTGCCGGTGCCCTTGACCCCGCCGGCCACGCCACCTGCCACGCCGCCACCGACGCCGCCGACCGTGCCGCCAACCACGCCGCCCACCGGGCCGGCCGCCTTGTCACCCACGTTCGCGCCCGCATTGGCGCCCTGTTCGGCACCCTTGACCACGCCCTGCGCGAATGCCGCGGTGGGGGCGAGAGCCAGGAAAAGGGCTGCCGCAGCAATGGTCGTCTTCATGGCTGATCCTTTCATGTTCGACAGATGCCGCACCGGTGCCGATGGCGAAAAAACGTCTCGGCCGTGCGCGCGATCCTCCGGGCTTCGTCGATCAACTGGCCCTGGGTCAACATAACCCGGCCGAAGCGTGGCCGCCACCGGCCCCGTCAATTCTCAGGGACGGGTTGGTTTGACCTTCAGCCGGACGAACGGCGACGGGGACGCCCCGGACAGGCCGGGGCGTGACCGCGGTGCTTTCGGATCGGATGCGCCGCCGCCTCCAGCCGCAGGCTATGCCCCCTCTCCCCTTGTGGGAGAGGGTTGGGGTGAGGGGTGGCACGGCGCCGGGAAACAGGGCGCAAACGGAGAACCCGGCCCCCTCACCCCCATCCCCTCTCCCGCGAGGGGAGAGGGGAGGAGCGCCGCGTGTTCGGCACGGGAGGTTCCCGCCCCCCACACATCCGTCATCCCCCGGCCTGTCCGCGCCGGCGGAACCGTGGGTGCCCCGGACGAGCCGGGGCATGACCGCGGTTTAATGCCGATTGCGAAACGAAAACGGCCGAGCAAGCTGCCCGGCCGTCTCCATTTCTTTCCATGCCGCCGCCCGAGCAAACCGGCACGCCGGTTTGCGTTACGCGAAAGCGCCGGGCGGCGTCAGCGGCCTGATCTACCTCAGAAGTCCATGCCGCCGCCCGAGCAAACCGGCATGCCGGTTTGCGTCACGAGAAGACTCGCCGGGCGGCGTCAGGCACTCTGCCTGGATCAGAAGTCCATGCCGCCGCCCGAGCAAACCGGCATGCCGGTTTGCGTCACGAGAAGACTCGCCGGGCGGCGTCAGGCACTCTGCCTGGATCAGAAGTCCATGCCGCCGCCCGGCATGGCCGGGGCCGCGGGGGCGTTCTTCTTCGGCAGCTCGGCGATGAGCGCCTCGGTGGTGATCAGGAGGCCGGAGATGGAGGCGGCGTCCTGGAGGGCGGTGCGCACGACCTTGGTGGGGTCGATGATGCCCGACTTCACCATGTCCACGTATTCGCCGGTCTGGGCGTTGTAGCCAAAGCTGTAGTCGGAGGACTCGAGGATCTTGCCCACCACCACGGAGCCGTCGTCGCCCGCGTTCTGGACGATCTGGCGCGCCGGGGCCTGGATGGCGCGGCGGACGATCTCGATGCCGGTCTTCTGGTCGGCGTTGTCGACCTTGAGGCCTTCGAGCACCTTGATGGAGCGCAGCAGGGCCACGCCGCCGCCGGGCACGATGCCTTCTTCCACCGCGGCGCGGGTGGCGTGCAGGGCGTCGTCCACGCGGTCCTTCTTCTCCTTGACTTCCACTTCCGTGGAGCCGCCCACGCGTACCACGGCGACGCCGCCGGCGAGCTTGGCGAGGCGCTCCTGCGCCTTCTCACGGTCGTAGTCGGAGGTGGTGGTCTCGATCTGGGCGCGGATCTGGGAGATGCGGGCCTCGATGTCGGCCTTCTCGCCGGCGCCGTCGACGATGGTGGTGTTCTCCTTCTCGATCACCACCTTCTTGGCGCGGCCGAGCATGGAGAGGTTCACGCTGTCGAGCTTGATGCCGACTTCCTCGGAGATCACCGTGCCGCCGGTCAGGATCGCGATGTCCTGTAGCATGGCCTTGCGGCGGTCGCCGAAGCCGGGGGCCTTCACCGCCGCGACCTTCAGGCCGCCGCGCAGCTTGTTCACCACCAGGGTGGCGAGGGCCTCGCCTTCCACGTCCTCGGCGATGATCAGCAGCGGACGGGCCGACTGCACCACCGCCTCGAGCACGGGGAGGAGCTCCTGCAGGCCGGACAGCTTCTTCTCGTTGATGAGGATGTAGGGCTCCTCGAACTCAACGCGCATCTTCTCGGCGTTGGTCACGAAGTAGGGCGAGAGGTAGCCGCGATCGAACTGCATGCCCTCCACCACGTCGAGCTCGGTCTCGAAGGACTTGGCTTCCTCGACGGTGATGACGCCCTCGTTGCCGACCTTCTTCATCGCCTCGGCGAGGAACTTGCCGACCTCGGCGTCGCCGTTGGCGGAGATGGTGCCGACCTGGGCGATCTCGTCGTTGGAGGTCACCTTCTTGGAGTTGGCGGCCAGGTCCTTGACGATGGCATCCACCGCGAGGTCGATGCCGCGCTTGAGGTCCATGGGGTTCATGCCGGCGGCAACCGCCTTGGCGCCCTCGCGGACGATGGCCTGGGCCAGCACGGTGGCGGTGGTGGTGCCGTCGCCGGCGAGGTCGTTGGTCTTGGAGGCGACCTCACGCACCAGCTGGGCGCCGAGGTTCTCGAACTTGTCCTCGAGCTCGATCTCCTTGGCCACCGACACACCGTCCTTGGTGATGCGGGGGGCGCCGAAGCTCTTCTCGATCACCACGTTGCGGCCCTTGGGGCCGAGGGTGACCTTCACGGCATTGGCGAGGATATCGACGCCGCGCAGGACCTTGTCGCGCGCATCGACGGAAAATTTTACGTCCTTGGCAGCCATGGGGCATGCTCCTTCAGATTGGGACGATGGAGTTCAGGAATTCAAGCGAGGGAAGGCGCGCTCAGGCGGCCTTCTTGGCGCCGGCAGGAGCGTCGAGCACGCCGAGGATGTCGCTCTCCTTCATGATGAGCAGATCCTGGCCGTCGATCTTGACCTCGGTGCCGGACCACTTGCCGAACAGCACGATGTCACCGGCCTTCACGTCGAGGGCGACGATCTCGCCCTTCTCGTTGCGGGCGCCGGAGCCCACGGCGATCACTTCGCCCTGCTGCGGCTTTTCCTTCGCCGTATCGGGAATGATGATGCCGCCGGCGGACTTCGCTTCGGCGTCGATGCGCTTCACAACCACGCGGTCGTGCAGAGGACGGAAACCCATCGGGAAACCTCCGGTTTGATGCTTCTTTTCAAGGCGCGGGCACCCCTGCGCCCGGCCCGAACGCGATCTAAGGGCCTTGTTTTCGTCCCGCAAGGGGCCGGACGAAAAATTTAGCACTCGCCGTGCGGGAGTGCTAGCAGCGCCGGAACGCGAGGAAAATCAAAGGCGGGTCGCGTGCGAGGCGGTCCGGACAGGGCTCGGCGCCCGAGCGGGGCCGGTTGTCAGCAGTCTCCGCTATGGGCTGCTAGCCCTTTGTTTTTGCAAGAAGAAACTAAACTTTAGCCTTGGCGGGACGAAACTCTGGAGCCGACAATGCATTGTCTGGTCCCGGCGTATCCCGCGGCTGGCTGCGGGACCTCCGGGTTCGGGGATATGGAGGTGTGACCCATGGTAACCCGTTCATCCCAAGGGGCCCCGGTGACTCAATCGTCCCTGGGGGCCCGCTCGTCCCAGGTGTCGCGCGACTTCGCCTTGCAGATGGAGGGCTACGGCCTCGCCACGGCCGAGATCCTCTACCGCATGCCCGACCATCCCAGCCTCCTTCAGACCTATCTCTGGCAGGAATACGACCTCTGCCCGAAGTTCCCCGAGCTCAACCGGTTCCTGGACTTCTGGAAACGGGAGATCGAGGGGCGGCTGCATTCGGTGCGGGTGGCCCATTGCAGCCTCATCAAGCCGGCGGAGCTGAGGTCGGTGGACGGGATGTTCCTGCTCAACTGACGCGCCCGAAGGCCCGACGCACGCCTGTCGCAACCGGATAACACCCGGCTGTCGCCGCCTGCGCCTAGCCTTTCCTCCGAAGCCGGCGGCCGGTGCGGCCGCGGCCAGCGGGGAGAATGCGGATGCCGGGCAAGCGCATTTTGATGATCGTCGGGGATTTCGGCGAGGACTACGAGATCATGGTGCCGTTCCAGGCGCTGCTGGCGGTGGGGCACGCGGTGGATTCGGTCTGTCCGGGCAAGAAGGCCGGCGACAAGGTCGCCACCGCCATCCACGATTTCGAGGGCCACCAGACCTATACCGAGAAGCCGGGCCACCTTTTCACGCTCAATGCCACCTTCGCGGCGGTTGATCCCGCGGACTACGACGCGCTGCTGGTGCCGGGCGGGCGGGCGCCGGAATACCTGCGGCTCGATCCGGCGGTGATCGCCGCGGTGCGCCACTTCTTCGACGCCGGCAAGCCGGTGGCCGCCATCTGCCACGGCGCCCAGCTCCTCGCCGCCGCCCGCGTCCTCGAGGGGCGCACCTGCTCGGCCTATCCGGCGTGCCGGCCGGAGGTGGAGCTGGCCGGCGGCACCTATGCCGACATTCCCGTCGATGCCGCCGTCACCGAAGGCAACCTCGTGAGCGCGCCCGCCTGGCCGGCCCATCCGGCCTTTGTCGCGCAGTTCCTTGCCCTATTGGGCACGCGCATCTCCCATTGATCGCTAAATTGCGTTATTGGGAGATCGGGCGGCAAGGGCATGCGCGCTGTGCGGGGGTTCAGCGCGCATGCCCGTCCGCCGCCGTCCGCCCGGCGAGAGCAAAGCGGGGCGAATAGAGGGTCGCCGCATGTGCCGTTTGTTCGTCGAGGCGGATCCGGCGCTGTGGACCGCGGAAACGCGAGCCCTGCGCCTCAACGGCTTCTCCACCTCGGTGCGGCTGGAGGCCTTCTTCTGGACCGTTCTGGAACAGATCGCCGCGCGCGACGGCCTCACCGTGGGCCGGCTGGTGGCGCGGCTGCACGACGAGCTGACCGAGGCGGCGGCCGACATCGACAATTTCACCTCCTTCCTGCGGGTGTGCTGCGGACGCTTCCTCGCCTTGCAGGCGGCGGGCCTCGTGCCGCCGGCGGGGGCCCTGCGCGCGCTCGACGTCTCCTCCATCCTGCGCGCCGAAGGGGCGTCCTGCGACGGCCGGGCCCAGCCGGTTGCCGCCGCGCGGGGCCGGGGCGCACGGCCGGCGGCATGACCGAGGGGAAGGACCATGCCCTGACACTGCCGCTTTCCCGGTGCTATGAGTGATGCGACCACCCAACGAGGTCGCCTTGGATCACCGAACACCCAGAACGTCCGAACTGCTTGCCGCCGTCCTCGCCGCCCAGGAGGAGGACAAGGTGGCCATAGGCGATCTTGTGAACGCCTTGCGGAACCGCGCGTTCGGCATTCTCTTCCTCATCTTCGGCATCCCGAACTGCATTCCCATGCCGCCCGGCATCCCGGTCATCTGCGGCATCATCCTCGGCCTCATCGGCCTGCAGATGACCATGGGCCGGCAGGAATTGTGGCTGCCGGACTTCATCGCCCGCCGCACCTTCTCGCGTGCCATGCTGGAGGCGATCGTCACCAGGTCGCGGCCGTGGATCGAGCGCTTCGAGAACATCTCCCAGCCCCGCTATGAGCAGTTCGCCGGCCCCACCGCCCGGCGCGTGGTGGGCGCGACGGTGGTGCTGCTGGGCTTCATCCTGCTTCTGCCCATCCCCTTCCTCGGCAACCTGCCGCCCGGCTTCGCCGTGTGCATCTTCGGCCTCGGCCTCGTGGAGCGGGACGGGCTGGTGATCCTCGCAGGCTTCGGCGCGACGGTGCTGGGGCTGATCGTCACCGCGCTGATGAGCTGGGCCATCTATCAGGGCGCCATCGCCATCTTCTGAACGGTCCTTTCTCCTCCCATGCGTGTCGACGCCTTCGATTTCGAGCTCCCGCCCGAGCGGATCGCCCTGCGCCCCGCCGAGCCGCGCGAGGCCGCGCGCCTCCTGGTGATTCGTCCGGGCGCCGCGCCCGAGCTGCAGGATGCGCGGGTGGGCGACCTGCCGTCCTTCCTGCGTCCCGGCGACGCGCTGGTGGTGAACGACACCCGCGTCATCCCCGCCGCCCTCGAAGGCACCCGCTCGCGCGCGGGCGCGAGTACCGTGCGCATCGAGGCGAACTTGGTGAAGCGGCTCGACGCCGCGCGCTGGACCGCCTTCGCCAAACCGGCGAAGCGCCTCAGGGTGGGCGACGTGGTGCGCTTCGGCGGGGCGGGGGAAACCTGCCTCCTCGGCACCCTCGATGCCCGGGTGGAGGCCAAGCGCGAGGCCGAGGTGGACTTCGCCTTCGCCTTTTCCGGCCCGGCCCTGGACGAGGCGCTGCAGCAGGTGGGGCACATGCCCATCCCGCCCTACATCGCGGCGCGCCGGGCGGAGGATGATCGCGACCGCACCGACTACCAGGCCCTGTTCGCCCGCGTCGACGGCTCGGTGGCCGCGCCCACGGCGAGCCTGCATTTCACCCCGTCGCTGATGGCGGCGATCGAAGCGCGCGGCGTCTCGGTCCACACCGTGACGCTGCACGTTGGGGCGGGCACCTTCCTGCCGGTGAAGGCCGACGACACCTCCGGCCACACCATGCATCCCGAATGGGGCGAGGTTTCCGCCGCCACCGCCGCGGCGCTCAACGCCGCGCGGGCCAAGGGCGGGCGCATCGTCACGGTGGGTTCCACCCCCACGCGCCTGCTGGAAAGCGCGGCGGCGGAGGACGGCACGATCCGGCCGTTCCTCGGCGAGACGGCCATCTTCATCACCCCCGGCACCCGTTTCCGCGCCGTCGACGCCATGATGACCAACTTCCACCTGCCGCGCTCGACGCTGGTGATGCTGGTGGCGGCCTTCGTCGGCCACGAAGTGCAGAAGCGCGCCTATGCGCACGCCATCGCGGCGGGCTACCGCTTCTATTCCTATGGCGATGCGTGCCTGCTTCTGCCAGAAGGCGGCGCATGACGCGCCCTCTTTCCGCCGACAGCTTCAGCTTCACCCTTTCCGCCACCTGTGGCGCCGCCCGCACCGGCCTGGTGTCGACCCCGCGCGGCGCCGTCCGCACGCCGGCCTTCATGCCGGTGGGCACGGCGGCCACCGTGAAGGGGCTGTATTTCGACCAGGTGAAGGCGGCGGGCGCCGACATCGTGCTCGCCAACACCTACCACCTCATGCTGCGCCCCGGCGCGGAGCGGATCGCGAGGCTCGGCGGCCTGCACGCCTTCATGCGCTGGGACGGTCCGATCCTCACCGATTCCGGCGGCTTCCAGGTGATGAGCCTGTCGGGCCTGCGCAAGATGAGCGAGCAGGGGGTCACCTTCCGCTCCCACGTGGACGGCGCCTATTTCGAGATGAGCCCCGAGCGCTCGGTGGAGATCCAGGGCCTGCTCGGCGCCGACATCCAGATGCAGCTCGACGAATGCGTGCGCCTGCCCTGCGCCGACGAGGAGGCCGAGCGGGCCATGCGGCTCTCCCTGCGCTGGGCGGAGCGCTCCAGGCGTGCCTTCGAGGCACAGCCCAAGGGCCGGGCGCTGTTCGGCATCGTTCAGGGCGGGGCGGTGCCGACGCTGCGGGTGGAATCGGCCCGCGCCCTCGCCGACATGGATTTCCCCGGCTATTCCATCGGCGGCCTCGCGGTGGGCGAGCCGCAGGAGGTCATGCTGGCCATGATCGAGACGGTGGAGCCGCATCTGCCGGCCGGCAAGCCGCGCTACCTCATGGGGGTGGGCACCCCCGACGACCTGCTGGAATCGGTGGCGCGCGGCATCGACATGTTCGACTGCGTCATGCCCACCCGCTCCGGGCGCCACGCGCAGGCCTTCACCCGCTTCGGCCGCCTCAACCTCAAGAACGCCCGCCACGCCGAGGACCCGCGCCCGCTGGACGAGACCAGCGACTGCCCGGCCCTGCGCGACTATTCCCGCGCCTACCTCCACCACCTCGTGCGCTGCGAGGAGATGCTGGGGTCCATGTTGCTCACCTGGGCGAACGTTCACTACTACCAGCAGCTCATGGCCGGGGCGCGGGCGGCCATCGCCGCGGGGCGGTATGGGGATTACGTGGCCGAGGTGAAGGAAGGCTGGGCGCGCGGCGATCTGCCGGTGTGGGCGGGGTAGGGGGATGTTGCCGCCTGCGGCGCAGTCCCTGCGCTGGGTCCCGGCTCTCCTTCCACCCCGCTTCGCTGCGTTGCAGTCGGCCGGGACACGAAGCCGTTCCCGTGTCCCGGACGCATGCAGCGTCAGCGGAATGCGAGCCGGGAGCCAGCGCCAAGAGTTCGCCTAAGGCGCCGCTTCAATACCCCCGACGACCCCATTGAATAAACGGACAACCGTTTTATTCTAGCGCCGCTTCCCGCTGGCGTCCCAAGCCCGCGACCGACAAGATGCGGGGAGCGAGGGAGGGAAAAAAGATGCTGCCGAACAGCCACGCCGGTTTCGATTTCGACCTCGGCGAGACCGCCGACATGCTGCGCGACACCGTGCGCGACTTCTCCCAGGCCGAGATCGCCCCGCGCGCCGCCGAGATCGACAAGACCAACCAGTTTCCCCGCGACCTGTGGCCCAAGCTCGGGGCGCTCGGCCTGCTCGGCGTGACGGCGGATGAGGAATACGGCGGCTCGGGCCTTGGCTACCTGGAGCACGTCATCGCCATGGAGGAGATTTCCCGCGCCTCCGCCTCGGTGGGCCTGTCCTATGGCGCGCACTCCAACCTGTGCGTCAACCAGATCAGCCGCAACGGCACTGCGGCGCAGAAGGCGAAGTACCTGCCCAAGCTCATCTCCGGCGAGCATGTGGGCGCGCTCGCCATGTCGGAGCCGGGGGCGGGATCGGACGTGGTGTCCATGCGCACCCGCGCCGAGAAGAAGGGTGACCGCTACATCCTCAACGGCTCGAAGATGTGGATCACCAACGGCCCCATCGCCGAGACCCTGGTGGTCTACGCCAAGACCGACCCGGCGGCCGGCCCGCGCGGCATGACCGCCTTTCTGGTGGAGAAGGGCTTCAAGGGCTTCTCCACCGCCCAGAAGCTGGACAAGCTGGGCATGCGCGGCTCCGACACCGGCGAGCTGGTGTTCGAGGATTGCGAGGTTCCGGAGGAGAATGTGCTCGGCACCGTGGGCAAGGGCGTCAACGTGCTCATGAGCGGCCTCGACTACGAGCGCGCGGTGCTCGCCGGCGGGCCAACGGGCATCATGCAGGCGTGCATGGATATCGTCCTGCCCTACGTCCACGAGCGCAAGCAGTTCGGCCAGCCCATCGGCACCTTCCAGCTGATGCAGGGCAAGATCGCCGACATGTACGTGACCATGAACGCCACCAAGGCCTACGTGTACGCCGTGGCCAAGGCGTGCGACCGGGGCGCCACCACCCGCGAGGACGCCGCCGGCGCCATCCTCTACGCGGCGGAGAAGGCCACATGGATGGCCCTGGAGGCGATCCAGACCCTGGGCGGCAACGGCTACATCAACGACTACCCCACCGGCCGCCTGCTGCGCGACGCCAAGCTCTACGAGATCGGCGCCGGCACCAGCGAGATCCGCCGCATGCTCATCGGGCGGGAATTGTTCGAGAAGACCGCTTGAGGGGAGGGCGGCCGGAAGCGGCCGTTCTCGTGCCCCGGCCGACCGGAGCGAACAGCGGACGGAGAGCCGGGGCCCAGCGCAAGGACGCGCCGAAGGCGACTTTATCGAAGAACGCGGCGGTGATCGCCGGCTTCGCCGACGTTTCCCCTGGACCCCGGATCGACGCTCCACCTGCGGTGTCGCTTGTCCGGGGAACAGGAGCCTCACCTCAGAACGTGTATCGCATCCCCGCATAGATCGCCCGCCCGGTGCCCGGCTCGAACAGGGCCGAGGTCTGCGTTGCCGTGCCGGTCACGCTCACCGTGGCGATATAGGCCGTGTTGAACAGGTTGCGGGCGTCCACATAGGCCGAAAGCGGGCCGCCATTGTCGTAGCCGATGCGAAAGTTGAGCAAGGCGTAGGCCGCCGTGTTCAGCGTGTTGGCATCGTCCACGAAATAGGGGGTCGGCACCCATTCCACGTTCGGCCCCGCATAGAAGCCGCTCGGGTGCTTGTAGAGCAGTTCGGCGCGGAAATAGTGGGGCGGAATGCCGGGCAGCTGGTTTTTGCCCCACACCGGGTCGTTGTCGAAGAAGAAGTCGGAATAGGTGTAGGCGAAATTGAGCCACACCTTGTCCGGGTTCGGCCCCTTGTCCCACAGGCCCTTGAGGAGCGTCGCGCCGAAGCCGGCTTCCACGCCCTGGTGCACCGTGTAGCCGAGGTTCACCACATTGCACATGCCGGGCACGCTGGTGGCGGCGCATTGCAGCTCGTTCTGCACGTTGGAGCGATAGAGCGAGACGTCCCAGGTGAAGTCCTCGCCGCGGCCGCGGCTGCCGATTTCATAGGTTGTGGCGGTCTGGGCTTTCAGGTTGCTGAGGATGGGGCTGGCGAAATTGGTGAGCTCGGAGAAGGTCGGCACCTCGCCGGAATTGGAGATGTTGGCGAACACCTGCGCGCCGGGGCCGATGTCCCAGACGAAACCACCCTTGGGCAGGAACAGGTCATAGTCCTTGGAGCCGGTCACCGCGTTGTAGATGCCATCGCGGTCGCGCGTCGCCGTCAGGTACTGGAACGCGCCGACGAGGGCGAATGTCCTGGTGAGGTAGAAATTGTCCTCGGCGTAGAAGGTGGTGGTGGTGGCGTCTTCCTGGGCGGCGAAGGTGAGGGCGCCGGGATTGCCATAGACGTTCACGTAGCGCTTGGCGTCGATGCTGCCGATGGCGAGATTGATGCCGGTGGTGAGGCGGTTGGCGAAGCCGGCGATCTCCCGCTCGTCCACGAGGCGGGCGAAGCCGCCGAAGTCGATATATTCATTGTCGAGCACCTGGAAGATGGGGTGGTCGAGGCTCTTGTCGGAGAGGTATCCGCCGAACTCGACCCTGGTGCTGTCGTTCATCACCCACGTTGTCTTGTTGGCGATCCGGACCGACTGGATGTTGCGCTGGTAGTCCAGCTTCAGGTTGGTGGGGTTCGCCGCCTGCGGATCGGTGAGCGCGGCGGCCTTGGAGACGGCGCCGGGGATCTGCTGCTCGATGTCGTTCGCGTTGAAGAAGAAGCGGGTCTCGAATGTCTCCGACGGCCGCCAGCCCACATTGCCGGAAGCCCGCACCGAATCGCCGGCCGCATGCTCGCGGAAGCCGCCGGAGGTCAGGGCCGAGGCGGTGAAGAAGCCGTCGAACGGACCCTGCGCCCCGCCGGTGCTCGCCTGGAGGCGAAAGAAATCGAAGCTGCCGGCATCAAGGCGGACTTCGCTGCCCTGCGCGTCGCGTCCGGTGGGGGTGACGAAGTTTATGGCGCCGCCCAGTGCGTTCGCCCCGAACTGGTAGCCGTTGGCCCCCTTGAACACTTCGACATATCTGAACGCGGTCGGATCGATCTCCTGGAAGTCGCCGCCGCCGTCCGCGCTGTTCAGGGGAATGATGCCGTCCTGGAACAGCTGCACGCCGCGCAGATGGAAATTGCGGGACAGGCCGGAGCCGCGGATGGAGAGGCGGGTGTCCTCGCCCCATTTGGTCTGGGCGAACACGCCCGGCACGTAGTCCAGCATATCCTTGATGGTCAGGGACACGCCGTCGCGCCAGGCGGTGTCGGGCACCACCTCGGCGCCGCCCGGGGTCCGCTCGATGGCGGCGCGGGCCTCGGCCTCGGTGGCGACGGTGAGGGAGGCTGGCTGCGGCTTCTGCTGCGATCCCTCCACCACCACTTCGGGCAGGGTGGTGACGCTTTGCGCGACGGCGGGAAGGGCGGTGAGGCTGGTAAGGCACGCGGTGGCGGCAAGCAGCCGTCCGCGCCGCGCCGCCGAGGGCGCGCGGGGAGGTGTGGGCATGGCAACTCCGCTGTTCGCCGGCGCGGTCAAGCGCCCGGCGAAGTCGGGGGGGTCAGGATCGGGAGCGGAAAGGGCGGCGGGGCCCGGCCTCAGGCGACCGGCGGGGGCGCGCGGGAGCGGGCGTTTTCGCAGATGGGCGCCGCACCCGGAGCGAGGCCAGCCGGTGCGGGTGCGCAAGCGCTTTCAATGCGAGCGACGGGAAGGGGAAGACGCGGCGGGCCGGCCAGCACCGGCACGCTGCCGGCGGCGGGGCACAGCACGCAGTGGAGCCCGCGCATGACGGCGCCGTGGGTGTCGCCATCGGCGGGAGAAGCATCCGAGGCCGAGCACAGGATGCTCCCGCCGCCGCCGGGAGAGGCCATCGCGCCGGCCGCGAGCGCGCCGACGATCGATTGCAGAAGAATGAGATAGCAGAGGGTCCAGGCGGCAAGCAGGCGCGCCGCGCCGGGGGAGCGGCCGAGCCGTCCCCGCGCCGACATCACGCTGTTTGCGAAAAGCCGCACGTCCGCCCGCCCATATCCGTCCGCCCGTCGCAGACTCATGCCCGCGGCTCGAGACGGCCTACCCCAGCGACAGCCTATGTGCACCGCGCGCGCATTGAGAAGCCGCCGCCCATGCGACATGCCGCCGCTCGGACGCCGGAGCGCATGAGGGGGGTTCGCGCCTGCGGAAAATGGCGTTATAAATGACCGGCCAGCCAATCCCGCACTGCGGGATCGCCCGCGATTCCTGTGAATTTTGATTGGTTAGGCGCTATGTCCGCACGCATATTTTCGTGCACGCAGCTGCGTGCTTTCTTCCGGCTCTCGTTCTGCGCCTCGGCGCTGTGCCTCTTCGCCCTGCTCAGCATCGACGCCGGTTTCGCGCAGCAGCCCGCTGAACCGCCGCCCGCGCCATCCGCCCCGATTGTGACCCCCGCGCCTTCGGTGTCCCCGGTTGCGCCGTCCGCGCCGCCATCCGCCGAAGCTCCGCCCGCGCCATCCGACCTGCCCGCCGCCACGGCGCCGGCTGCGTCGGAGGCCGCCCCCCCGGCCAATGCCCTGCTGCCCCACGACCTGTCCCCCTGGGGCATGTTCCTGGCCGCCGACATCGTCGTGAAGGTGGTGATGGTGGGCCTCGCCTTCGCCTCGCTGATCACCTGGACGGTGTGGCTCGCCAAGTCGCTTGAGCTGCTCCTCGCCCGCGCCCGGGTGTCCCGCACGCTCAAGGTGCTGCGCGCGGCGCCGACGCTCGCCTCCGCCGCCGGGGCGCTGCCGGATGCGAAGGGCGCGGCGCCGGCGACGTTGCGCGCCGCCATCGCCGAATGGCGGGCCTCGGACGGCCTTCCGGCGGAAGGGATCAAGGAACGCGTGGCGGTCGCCCTGTCCCGCATCGAGGCGAAGGCCGGCCGGCGGATGAGCGGCGGCACCGGCGTGCTGGCCACCATCGGCGCCACGGCGCCCTTCGTCGGCCTGTTCGGCACGGTATGGGGCATCATGAATGCCTTCATCGGCATCTCGAAGGCCCACACCACCAACCTCGCCGTGGTGGCGCCGGGCATCGCCGAGGCGCTGCTCGCCACCGCCATCGGCCTCGTGGCCGCCATCCCGGCCGTGGTGATCTACAACCTGTTCGCGCGCGGCATCGCCGCCTACAAGGCGAATCTCGCCGACACCTCGGCGGAGGTCATGCGGCATCTGTCGCGCGATCTCGACCGCGCCGCGGCCGGCCACGAGGTGCACACCCTGCGGGCAGCGGCGGAGTAGGGAGCGTGGCCGCCAAGCTCGATCATGGCGGGGACGACCTCGCCGAAAACCACGAGATCAACGTCACGCCGTTCATCGACGTGATGCTGGTCCTGCTCATCATCTTCATGGTGGCCGCCCCGCTCGCCACCGTGGACGTCAAGGTGGACCTGCCGGCCTCCAACGCCCAGCCGCAGCCGCGCCCGGACAAGCCGCTGTTCCTGACGGTCAAGAAGGACCTGAGCCTCTCCCTCGGCGACGACGGGGTGGCGCGCACTGGCCTCGGGCCCGCGCTCGACGGCGTCACCGGCGGCGACCGCCAGCAGCGGGTGTTCGTGCGGGCCGACAAGTCGGTGCCCTATGGCGACGTGATGGAGGTGATGAATCTCCTGCGCGGCACCGGCTACCTGAAGGTGGCGCTGGTGGGGCTGGAGGGCGAGGCCTCCGTCCCGGCGGCCGCGCCGGCGGCAGGGGCGCCCCGGTGAGCGCGGTCCACCATCACCACTGGCACGACTTCGACCGCACCCACCTGCGCGACACGGTGCTGCGCCTTGGCGCGGCGGTGCTCGTCATCATCGTGGTGCATGCGATCGTCGTCTATGCGGCGCTGTTCTGGCGCAAGGTCGAGGCCGGCGTGGCGGAGCCGACGGCGGCGGTGATGATCGAGCTCGCGCCCATCCCCGTCTCCGTCGCATCCGAGGCGGAGACCGTCCCCGGCCCGGCGGCGGTGCAGTCGCCCGAATCCACGCCGGACGCCCCGGACATTCCCGAGGAGGCCGCGCCGCCGCCGGAGCCGGTGGTGGAGCAGGTGGTCGAGAAAATCCCCGAGGTCGATCCCTCCCCGGCACCGGCGGAGGTGGTGCTGCCCAAGGCCGAGCCGAAGAAGGAGGAGGCCAGGGAGCGCCCCAAGCCGAAGGTTGAGCGCCCGAAGAAGGAGGCGAAGCCGACGCGCCGGCGCGAGGCGCCCGTTACCGCCGCTGCCCCCCGCTCGGAAGCTGAGACGGCGCAGACGACCGCCGCTCCCTCGCCGGGCTCCGCCGCGATCCGGTCGGCGGCCCTGGCCGACTGGCGCTCGCGGGCGTTTTCCCATCTCAGCCGCTACAAGCGGCCGCAGGCGGGACATGTGGGGGTTCCAAGCATCACCATCGCGCTCACCGGCACGGGGGCGGTCGCCTCGGTGCAGCTTTCCAGGGCGTCGGGCGACGAGGTGGTGGATCGCGAGGCGGTGGCCATGGCACGGCGTGCCTCGCCGTTCCCGGCGCCGCCGGAAGGCAAGGCCTTCACCTTCAGCGTGCCGATCCGGTTCACGCAGTAGGTCGAGGCGCCGGCAAGCGTGCGACGCCCGCCGTGCATGCGCGCGCCGCAGGGCTGCGCTGTTCGCGCCGCATGCGGGTCTCGTTCTTTCCCCAGGATCGGCGGCCGGCCGGGCGCGAGGAAGGACCCGGTCCCGCGTGCGGGCATGGGGCGGTCGCCGCGGCGGCGGCGTCAAGCGGAGGCACGACCGCCTTTGGACTTCACCTTCGCCCTGTGATAAGCGCAGGATCCGCTCCGGAAGGCCGCCAAAACCCGCGTCCTGACCGGTTGCCCCGACATCACCGGAGACCTGCCATGGCCTCGCAGGACGCGAACCCCGCCTCCATTTCGGAGGAAATGAACCGCTTCTTCACTGCCACGCTCGCCGAGACCGATCCCGAGATCGCCGGCGCGGTGAAAGCGGAGCTGGGTCGCCAGCGCGACGAGATCGAGCTGATCGCATCCGAGAACATCGTCTCGCGCGCGGTGCTCGAGGCGCAGGGTTCGGTGCTGACCAACAAGTATGCCGAGGGCTATCCCGGCAAGCGCTATTATGGCGGCTGCCAGTTCGTGGACGTGGCGGAAAACCTCGCCATCGAGCGGGCCAAGAAGCTGTTCAACTGCGGCTTCGCCAACGTCCAGCCCAATTCCGGCAGCCAGGCGAACCAGGGCGTGTTCTTCGCCGTGCTCCAGCCCGGCGACACCTATCTCGGCCTCAACCTCGCCGCCGGCGGGCATCTGACCCACGGCTCGCCGGTCAACATGTCCGGCAAGTGGTTCAACCCGGTGCCCTACACGGTGCGCGAGGACGACCAGCGCATCGATTATGAAGAGGTGGCCCGGCTCGCCGACCAGCACAAGCCGCGGCTGATCGTGGCCGGCGGCTCCGCCTATCCGCGGATCATCGACTTCCCGAAGATGCGTGCCATCGCCGACAGCGTCGGTGCGCTGCTGATGGTGGACATGGCGCATTTCGCCGGGCTGGTGGCCGGCGGCGCCCACCCGAGCCCGTTCCCCCACGCCCATGTGGTGACCACCACCACCCACAAGACCCTGCGCGGGCCGCGCGGCGGCATGATCCTCACCAATGACGAGGGGCTCGCCAAGAAGATCAACTCGGCCATCTTCCCCGGCATCCAGGGCGGGCCGCTGATGCATGTCATCGCCGCCAAGGCGGTGGCCTTCGGCGAGGCGCTGCGCCCGGATTTCAAGCTCTACGCGAAGAACGTGGTGGAGAATGCCAGGGCGCTGGCCGAGACCCTGAAGGGCCACGGCTTCGCCATCGTCTCCGGCGGCACCGACACCCACCTGATGCTGGTGGACCTGCGGCCCAAGCGCCTCACCGGCAAGACCTCCGAGGGGGCGCTCGGCCGCGCCCACATCACCACCAACAAGAACGGCATCCCGTTCGACCCCGAAAAGCCGTTCGTGACCTCCGGCATCCGCCTCGGCACGCCGGCCTGCACCACGCGCGGCTTCGGGGTGAAGGAGTTCCAGCTGGTCGGCGACCTCATCGCCGAGGTGCTCGACGTGCTCTCCCAGAAGGGCGCGGACGAGGACAGCCTGGTGGAAGCCGCCGTGCGCGAGAAGGTCGCGAGCCTCCTGGCCCGCTTCCCCATCTATCCCTGAGGGGCGCGTGTCGGCGCGTTTTCGTCATGCGGGCGGGGATCCACTGCGCTCGGAAGCGCCTGAGCGCCGGAGGGGGTGAAGCATGCGCTGTCCCTACTGCGGCGGCCTCGACACGCAGGTGCGCGATTCGCGGCCGACCGAGGACAACACCAGCATCCGCCGCCGCCGCGTCTGTCCCGATTGCGGCGGCCGCTTCACCACCTTCGAGCGGGTGCAGCTGCGCGAGTTGATGGTGCTGAAGCGCTCGGGCCGGCGGGTGCCGTTCGAGCGCGAGAAGCTGGAAAAATCCGTGGACGTGGCGCTGCGCAAGCGCAACGTCGAGGGTGACCGCGTGGAGCGGATGATCAATGGCATCGTCCGCCAGCTCGAAAGCATGGGCGACAGCGACATCACCTCGCAGACCATCGGCGAGATGGTGATGGAGGGCCTGAAGCAGATCGACGACGTGGCCTATGTGCGCTTCGCCTCGGTCTACCGCAATTTCCGCGAGGCCAAGGACTTCGAGCACGCCCTCGCCGAGCTCTCCCAGGACGGCGAGACGGAGCCGGTGAAGGACAAGCCGAAGGCCGCACCCCGCGCCGCGCCGCGGAGTTCCGAATGAGCCGGCATCCGCTGTCGGCCCAGCCCGTCGCCTCCCCGGAGGAGGACGAGTTCTTCATGGCCGAGGCGCTGAAGGTCGGCCAAAGGGGGCTCGGGCGCACCTGGCCCAACCCCTCCGTGGGCGCCGTCGTGGTGCAGCACGTGGACGGCCGTCCCCGGGTGGTGGGCGCCGCGGCCACCGCCGCCACGGGGCGTCCCCATGCCGAGCCGGTGGCCCTCGCCGAGGCCGGCGCGGCGGCGCGCGGGGCGACGCTCTATGTCACGCTCGAACCCTGCTCGCATCACGGCCGCACGCCGCCGTGCGCCGATGCGGTGATCACCGCCGGCATCCGCCGGGTGGTGGCCGCCATCGAGGATCCCGACCACCGGGTGAAGGGACGCGGCGTCGCCCGCCTCCGGGGGGCAGGCATCTGGGTCACGGTGGGGGTGGGGGCCGAGCAGGCCCTCGCCGACCATGCCGGCCACATCCGGCGCGTCACCGAGGGGCGGCCGCATGTCCTGCTCAAGATGGCGGTGTCCGCCGACGGCAAGGCGGCCCATCCGGGGCCGAAGCCGGCGGTGATCACCGGCCGGGAGGCGCGCGACCGGGCCCATCTCATGCGCGCCCACGCTGACGCCATTCTTGTGGGCCTCGGCACGGTGCTGGCGGACGATCCCATGCTCACCTGCCGGCTGGAGGGCTACGAGGACCGCTCGCCGGTGCGCCTCGTGCTCGACAGCGGGCTCGACATCCCGCTCACCTCCGCTTTGGTCCGCTCCGCCTGCGACGTACCCCTGTGGGTGATCGCGGCGGAGGACGCGCCGGCGGACCGCGCCGCCATCCTCACGGAAAAGGGCGTCGAGGTGCTGCGCGTGCCCCGGGGCGGCGTCGAGGGGCGGCTGCACCTTCCGGCGGTGCTGAAGCTGCTCGGCCTCCTCGGCGTCACCCGGGTGATGGTGGAGGGCGGCCCAAGCGTCGCCGCCGCCTTCCTCGAGGCCGGGCTTGCCGACGAGGTGGCCGTGTTCCACAGCCCCATCCTGCTCGGGCCGGACGCCTACGGCGTTCTCGCCGGCCGGCCCATCGCCCGTCTTTTCGCCCCTGTCGGCTTCGCCGAGGTGGAGCGGACCGAACTCGGCGCCGATCACCTCGTGCGCCTGTGGAGACGCTGACATGTTCACCGGGATCGTCACCGACATGGGCGACATTGTCGCGGTCGAGGCGAAGGGGGAGGTGAAGACCCTCACCGTCGCGACCGACTATGACGCCGCGGGAATCGATGTGGGGGCGTCCATCGCCCATGCCGGCGTCTGCCTGACGGTCACGTCGGTGTCGGCCGGCGGGCCGCGCGGCACGCTCTTCACCGTGGACGCGGCGCCGGAGACGCTGGCGATCACCACGGTGGGCAACTGGTCGCAAGGCCGCCGCATCAACCTGGAGCGCTCCCTGAAGATGGGGGACGAACTGGGTGGCCACATGGTGTCCGGCCATGTGGATGCAACCGCCCGCGTGGTATCCCGCGAGGACCTGGGGACCACCACCCGCTTCGTGTTCGAGGTGCCGGAGCGGCTTGCGCGCTTCGTCGCGGCCAAGGGCTCGGTGGCGCTCGACGGCACCTCGCTGACGGTGAACACGGTGGAGGGCAACACCTTCTCCTGCCTGCTCATTCCCCACACCCTGGCGGTCACCACCTGGGGGGGCGTCAAGGCGGGGGACGCGGTCAATTTCGAGGTGGACCTGATGGCCCGCTACGCCGCCCGGCTTGCGGAGTTCCCCCGGGCCTAGTACGCCTCGCGGCCAATTCCGGCGCCGATAGAGGCGCCTCACATTTCGGGAGATGTTCCCATGGTCACGACGCGCAGGGAAAGCGCGGGCGCCAGCGACGCCTCGCTCGAAGGGGCCCGGGTGCTCATCGTTGAGGGCCGGTATTACGAGGCCCTCGCGGACGAACTGCTCGCCGGCGCCCGCAAGGCGCTGGAGGCGGCGGGGGTCGAGGTGGAGGTGATCACCGTCCCCGGCGCCCTGGAGATTCCGATCGCCATCGAGATCGCCCTGGAGGCCTCCGAGATCACCGGCATTGCGGTGGACGCGGCGGTGGGGCTGGGCGTGGTGATCCGCGGCGAGACCTTCCATTTCGACATCGTGGCGGGAGAATCCGCGCGGGGGATCATGGAAATCGGCATGGCCCACGCTCTGCCGGTGGGCAACGGCATCCTCACCGTGGACACCGAGGCCCAGGCCTGGGAGCGCGCGCGCGTCTCCGAGGGCAACAAGGGCGGCGGCGCGGCCGAGGCGGCGCTCAACCTGCTGCGCCTCAAACGCCGGCTCGAAGCATGAGGGACGCGAACGCTCCGGCAAAACCCATGAAGAAGAGCGCGGCTCGCCTCGGCGCGGTGCAGGCGCTCTACCAGATGGATCTCGCCCACACGCCCCTGAACGACGTGCTGGCCGAGTTCGAGAGCCACTGGCTCGGCCAGGAGGTGGAGGGCGTCGAGATGCCCGACGCCGACGTGCGGCTGTTCCGCAGCGTGGTGGAAGGCGTGCTCAACGAGCAGCGGCGGATCGATCCGCTGGTGGACGGCGCCCTGTCCAACGGCTGGCCGCTGAAGCGGGTGGAGGCGGTGCTGCGCGCGGTGCTGCGCGCCGGCGCCTACGAGCTTCTCTCCAAGCCGGACGTGCCCGCCCGCGTGGTCATCACCGAATACGTGAACGTGGCCGGGGCCTTCCTCGACCGGGACGAGACCGGCATGGTGAACGCCGTGCTCGACACGCTGGCCCGCGAGGCGCGGCCGTCCGAGTTTTCCGGAGGCTGACATGCAGAGCGGCGATTCGGGGGAAGACCGGTTCATCGCCCGCTTCTTCCGTCCCATCGCCGGCTCCGCCGCCGCCCTCGGCCTCATGGACGATGCGGCGCTGCTCGCGCCGCCGGACGGCTGCGACCTCGTCCTCACCAAGGATGCCGTGGTCGCGGGGGTGCATTTCTTCCCCGACGACCCGCCCGCCTCCATCGCCCGCAAGGCGCTCAGGGTGAACCTTTCCGACCTCGCGGCGAAGGGCGCGGCCCCCCTCGGGGCGCTGCTCGCCATCGCCTTGCCGAAGGGCACGCCCGACGCCTGGATGGAGGCCTTCGCCGCCGCCCTCGGCGCCGATGCGGCGGCCTTCGGCTGCCCGATTCTCGGGGGCGACACGGTTTCGACGCCGGGTCCGGTGACCATCTCCCTCACGGCGCTCGGCTCGGTTCCGAAGGGCGGCTTCGTGCCGCGCACGGGGGCAGGGCCCGGACAGGCGATCGTCGTGTCCGGCACCATCGGCGACGGGGCCCTCGGCCTGGTGCTGAGGCAGGATGCGGCGCGGCGCGCCTTTGCCGGCCTGGATCTCGAACAGCGCGGCCACCTGCTCGACCGCTATCTCCACCCGCAGCCGCGCCTTGCCCTCGCCCCTGTCCTGCGCGCCTACGCGACGGCCGCCATGGACGTGTCCGACGGCCTCGCCGGGGACGTGGCCAAGATGCTGCGGGTGTCCGGATGCGGCGGGCGCATCGAAGCGCGGCGGGTGCCCCTGTCGGCGGCCGCCGCGGCCGTGGTGGCGGCGGAGCCGGCCTTGCTGGCCACCGTGCTCGGCGGCGGGGATGACTACGAGATCGTCGCCTGCGTGCCCCATGCGCGGCTGCCGGCCTTCGCGGCGGCCGCGGCCCGGGCCGGCGTGCCGGTGGCCCGCATCGGCGAGACGCGGGACGGGCAGGGGCTCGACGTGACCGATGCCGGCGGGCGGCCCCTGGATCTCGGCGCCGGCAGCTTCAGCCATTTCTGAAGCTGCATCGGCAGCGGGAAAAGCCCAGCCTCAGCTGGTCACCTCGTAGTTCGCCGTCGCCACCACCTCGCCGTCGCCGCCACGCTGGCCCACGATGGACCAGGTGCCCGGCGTCGCGGCGCGGAAGGCGACCCGAACCGTGGCCTTGGCGGGAACTGGCACGGTATCATGCCACCAAGGCTTCCAACCGTCGTCGAGCCCGTCCAGCAGCCGCACCGGATGGCCGGCAATGGCGACGGACACCGGCGCGTCGAGGCTGTTGACGAGGGTGAGCACCACGCTCCTGCCCGCCCTCACCTTGCCCAGGGCCGTGGCCTTGCCGGCCGGGCCGCCGCCGATGGCAAGCTCGACCCGCAAGGCATCCTTGAGCGGGATTTCCGCCGGCAGGCCGTTGCCCGGCAACGGCGCGGGCGGGCCGGAGGGGGCGGTTCCCGCCGGCCCGACCGGGGTGATGACCGCGAGGCGAATGGGATCCTGCGTGGTCTCGATCTCGATGATGGTGGCGTCCGCGTCGTCGAGGGTGGCGGCCACATCCACCCGCCCCGACGGAGCGATGTTGACGCGTCCGTCCTTCACCTCGAACGGCTGGTCCACCGGCTGGCCGTCCACCGCGATGACATAGCTCGCGGGGCCGCGGATCTTCAGGCGCAGGAACAGGGGCGTCGCGTTCACCAGGCGCAGCCGGGTGCGCCCGCTCGCCGGTCCCTGCAAGGTGGGGGAGATGGCCCCGTTCACCGGAAAGATGGGCACCCCGCTCTCGGGCGGGAAGGACTGGATGAACAAAAGGTGTTCCGACGCATAGGCCGGGGGGCCGGCCTCCGCCACCACCAGCGCGCCCGACAACGCCCGGCGGGCAAGGGAAGGGGAGGCGGCATGGTACCAGAAGGTGCCGGCATCCTGCGGGGTGAAGCGGATGTCCCGAGTGTGGCCCGGCGCCACCGGCGCTCCGGCCAGGTCGTCGGCGCCCGGCAGGCGCACGCCCTGCCAGACCAGGGAGAAGCCTTCGTTCAAGCCATTGCTGACGGATACCGCCAGCTCGGTGCCCTTCTTCACCCGCAGGACGGGTCCCGGCAGGGCGTCGTTGAACAGGGCGATGCTGCCCTGCCCGGCGAGCTCCGGTCGGCTGCCCGGTGCCGCGGCGAGGGGCACCGGCGGCGCCAGGGGCAGCGTCGCAGGTGCGGGGGTCGGCTTCGGCGTCGCTGCCGGCGCCTGCGCGAGGGCGGGAAGCACCGCGCCCGCCGTGCTGGCGAAAGAGAGGGCTGCGGCCCCCTTGAGGAGGGTGCGACGGGAGGGAATCGGCGTGGTCACGCTACGTCTCCGGGCCAGGTCGCAGGACCATCCAACGTGGCCGAAAAAAGGGCAAGCGGCATTGCGTTTCACGGTGAAGAGCGCGGGGCGCGCGGCTCCGGCCCGGCCCGGCGGACGCATCGCGGGCGCCGGCGGGACAACGTGCGGCGCAGGCCCGTCCGCCTCGGGGGAGGGGCGCCGGGGACGCCCGCCCGCCGTTCCCGGGGCGCCGCCCGGCCGCCGTGCGGGGCGCCATTTTCTTGCTGCGCCCGCGCGGGAGCGTGATATAAGCCCCGACCCGACCGTGCGTGCCGCTGCGCGCGCGAGCGGCTGAGCCTCGATGGTGCGCGTCCTCGACGGAACGCGGCGACGGGTGCGCGTCGTTCGGCGCCGCCCGCGGCGCGGGGGTCCTGCGGGCGTGGCGGAACTGGTAGACGCGCGGGATTTAGGTTCCCGTGACGCAAGTCGTGGGGGTTCGAAACCCTCCGCCCGCACCACTTCGCCGGCTCATGCATCGCGGCTCGTGCATCGCGGCCCATATGTCGCGGTTCATGTTTCGCGGCTCATGTGTCGCGGCTCATGCGTCGTCGGCGCTGGGTGCCAGCAGCCTCGGGTCCCGGCAGGGACCCCGGGCGCGGCCGCCGGGCGCGAGGCGTCGGTTTTCCAGGGAATACCGCGTGATGCGGGACAGGATGTGAAGGCAAGACGATGCAGGTGACCGAGACCCAGGCCGATGGCCTCAAGCGCGCGTTCCGTGTGGTGGTGTCCGCCGCCGACCTCGACGCCAAGGCCGACGCCCGGCTGAACGAGCTCAAGGGCCAGGTGAAGCTGAACGGCTTCCGCCCCGGCAAGGTGCCGACCGCGCACCTGAAGCGCGTCTACGGCAAGTCCGTCTATTCCGAGGTGATCGAGCAGACGGTCAACGAGACCAACGGCAAGCTCGTTGAGGAGCACGGCTTCAAGCTCGCCCTCCAGCCGAAGGTGAAGCTCTCCGACGGCCAGCAGGGCGAGACCCTGCTCGATGGCGGCAAGGATCTCGCCTACGACGTGGAGCTGGAGATCCTGCCGAAGATCGAGCTCAGCAACTTCAAGGACATCGCCATCGAGAAGCTGGTGGTGGACGTGAGCGACGCCGAGGTGGACGAGACCATCCAGCGCATCGCCGACTCCAACCGGCCGTTCGCCACCAAGGAGGGCGCCGCCGAGACCGGCGACCGCGTCACCATCGACTTCACCGGCTATGTGGACGGCGAGAAGTTCCCCGGCGGCGAGGGCGAGAACATCGACGTCCTCCTCGGCTCCAAGGGCTTCATCCCGGGCTTCGAGGAGCAGTTGGTCGGCGCGGTGGCCGGCGAGAGCCGCACCCTCCAGGTCACCTTCCCCGAGACCTATGCCGCCAAGGAACTCGCCGGCAAGGCCGCCACCTTCGAGGTGACGGTGAAGTCGGTGGACGCGGCCGGCCCCATCGCCATCGACGACGAGTTCGCCAAGACCCTCGGCCAGGAGAGCCTGGACAAGCTCAAGGAGACGGTGCGCGGGCGCATCACCCAGGAGCACGCCGGCGCCGCCCGCCAGAAGGTGAAGCGCGCCCTCCTCGACGCCCTCGACGCCGCGCACCGGTTCGACGTGCCGGAAGGCCTCGTGGAACAGGAGTTCGCCGGCGTGTGGGGCCGGGTGCAGGAAGACCTCGCCGGCCAGAACCGCACCTTCGCCGACGAGGGCACCACCGAAGAGGAAGCCCGCCAGGATTACCGCCGCATCGCCGAACGCCGCGTGCGCCTCGGCCTGGTGCTTGCGGAAATCGGTGAGCGCAACAATATCCAGGTTTCCGACGACGAGGTGACCCGCGCGGTGGTGGAACGGGCCCGCCAGTTCCCCGGCCAGGAGCAGCAGGTGTGGGACTATTACCGCCGCACCCCCGAAGCGCTGGCCTCCGTGCGTGCACCCCTGTTCGAGGAGAAGGTCGTTGATTTCCTTCTGGAGCTCGCCAACGTGACCGAGAAGACGGTCACCAAGGAAGAGCTCTACAAGGAAGAGGACGACGAGAAGGCCGCCTGAGGGGCGGAGTTCGTTCCGATGGGATGGTCATCCGATCGGGGAGACGGTCTCTTTTCCTGAGGTCGGAGACGGCACTTGCGCCCCGCGCGATGCGGGGGGCCGGGGCCGGCTCGGAGGCCGCTCCCGTCCTGCGACGAAATTGCGCGGCCCGCCCGCCCGGCGTGCCGCCGCCCCGCGCCCTGAGGACTGACGATGCGTGATCCTGTCGATACTTATATGAATTACCTCATCCCCATGGTGGTCGAGCAGACCAACCGTGGCGAGCGGTCCTACGACATCTTTTCCCGTCTCCTGAAGGAGCGCATCCTCTTCCTCACCGGTCCGGTCGAGGACGGCATGGCGACGCTTGCCGTGGCGCAGCTCCTGTTCCTGGAGGCGGACAATCCGAAGAAGGAGATCTCGATGTACATCAACTCCCCCGGGGGAGTGGTGACGTCGGGCCTCGCCATCTACGACACCATGCAGTTCATCAAGCCTGCGGTGTCCACGCTCTGCATCGGCCAGGCGGCCTCCATGGGCTCGCTGCTGCTGACCGCGGGCGAGAAGGGCATGCGCTTCGCGCTGCCGAACGCGCGAATCATGGTCCACCAGCCGTCCGGCGGCTTCTCGGGCCAGGTGACGGACATCATGCTGCACGCGCAGGAGATCCTGAACCTGAAGAAGCGCCTGAATGAAATCTATGTGAAGCACACCGGGCAGCCGCTGAAGGCCATCGAGGACGCGCTGGAACGCGACAACTTCCTTACCTCGGACGCCGCCAAGGACTTCGGGTTGATCGATTCCGTGATCGACAAGCGCCCGACCGACGAGACCGCAAAGGCGGCCTGATCCGGCGCAGCCCGGGGGGTGTTCTCGAAATTCCCCCCCTTGCGTGCGGTGCAAGATCGCGCTTGCATGTCATTAAGCCGGCATCGGATGCCGCGTAGTCGGCCCCTGCCTCGAAAAGGCGGGGGCCGTTGCGTTCCGGGGTCTTCACCTTTCGGCAGGACCCTCGGCTCAGGATGGGGCGGACGACGCGATGAAGGCGCGCGTGATCGGCCGGATGTTTATTTTTCCGGCAATTCGCCATTTGGGGAATGTCGCTTCCCTGCCTTGATCGTGTCGCCTCGGGGTGATTGGCTCTTGCGAACCAATCACCGTTTCGGGATTGGCGAGCTTTTTGCTTCGTCCAATCCCCATATGTGATCCTAGCGAAACGGACACATAGCGTGTCCGGGTCGGTAGATCGTAGGAGACGAAGATGAGCAAGACCGGCGGCAGCGACAGCAAGAACACGCTTTATTGCTCGTTCTGCGGCAAAAGCCAGCATGAGGTCAGGAAGCTCATCGCCGGACCGACCGTGTTCATCTGCGACGAGTGCGTCGAGTTGTGCATGGACATCATCCGGGAAGAGTCCAAGTCCTCTCTGGTGAAGTCGCGGGATGGCATCCCGACCCCGAAGGAGATCCGCAAGGTCCTCGATGACTATGTCATCGGGCAGGACCACGCGAAGAAGGTCCTCTCGGTGGCGGTGCACAATCACTACAAGCGCCTCAACCACGCCTCCAAGCACGGGGACGTGGAGCTCGCCAAGTCCAACATCCTGCTGATCGGGCCCACCGGCTCCGGCAAGACGCTGCTGGCGCAGACTCTGGCGCGCATCCTCGACGTGCCCTTCACCATGGCCGACGCCACCACGCTGACCGAAGCCGGCTACGTGGGCGAGGACGTGGAGAACATCATCCTCAAGCTGCTCCAGGCCGCCGACTACAACGTCGAGCGGGCGCAGCGCGGCATCGTCTACATCGACGAGATCGACAAGATCAGTCGCAAATCCGACAATCCCTCCATCACCCGCGACGTGTCGGGCGAGGGCGTGCAGCAGGCGCTGCTGAAGATCATGGAAGGCACGGTGGCCTCCGTTCCCCCCCAGGGCGGGCGCAAGCATCCCCAGCAGGAGTTCCTGCAGGTGGACACCACCAACATCCTGTTCATCTGCGGCGGCGCCTTCGCCGGCCTCGACAAGATCATCTCGTCGCGCTCGAAGGGCTCCACCTCCATCGGCTTCCAGGCCAAGGTGGCCCCGCCCGAGGATCGTCGCCCGGGCGAGCTGTTCCGCGAGGTGGAGCCCGAGGATCTGCTGAAGTACGGCCTCATCCCCGAGTTCATCGGCCGCCTGCCCGTGCTGGCGACGCTGGGTGACCTCGACGAGGAGGCGCTGAAGAAGATCCTCTCCGAGCCGAAGAACGCGCTGGTGAAGCAGTACCAGCGGCTGTTCGAGATGGAGAGCGTCGACCTCACCATCCACGAGGAAGCCCTCGGCGCCATCGCCCGCAAGGCGATCGAGCGCAAGACCGGCGCCCGCGGGCTTCGTTCCATCATGGAGGGCATCCTGCTCGACACCATGTTCGACCTCCCCGGTCTCGAAGGGGTGGAAGAGGTGGTGATCAGCCGGGAGGTCGTCGAGCAGAATGCGCGTCCGCTCTATATTTACGCGGATCGCGTCGGCGACGCCGGCGCCAGTGCGTAGTGGCCTGGACCCCATGCCTCTCCCCCGACCATGCGGCGAGGGGGGAGGCTGGGGCTCGGGTCGGGTTCGGGTCCCGGGCCGTGGCACGGCCGGGGGCGGGAAACGGGGGATGACGGTCGCCGCCGCGGCAGCGATCCGCCCTCTCCCCACAGACGTAAACGGGTCGCCCTTGAAACGGGCAGGTTGCGTGTCCATCTACTTTTCGAATGTTCCGGTCTCGGGGGTCGGACCTCGTGCCTCCTGCGGCATCCGCCGCTTCAGCATTGAAATTCCACACCCGTCTCCGGCCGCGTGCACGCGCGGCAGCGTCCAATTGCGTCCTGTTCCGGCGCGTGCACTTCTTGAAAGGATTGCGTCATGACGAGCCAGAAGCCGCGCCCACCGCTCGTTGCCGGAGTGGCCCAGACCTTCCCGGTTCTCCCGCTCCGCGACATCGTGGTGTTTCCCCACATGATCGTTCCCCTCTTCGTCGGCCGCGAGAAGTCCATTCGCGCCCTCGAGGAGGTGATGCGCGGCGACACCTACATCCTGCTGGCCACGCAGGAGAATGCATCGGATGACGATCCCGCCGCCGAGGCCATTTTCTCGGTGGGCACGCTCGCCACCGTGCTCCAGCTGCTGAAGCTGCCCGACGGCACCGTGAAGGTGCTGGTGGAAGGCGTCAGCCGCGCGCAGGTGACCCGGTACACGGATCGCACCGACCTCTATGAGGCCGAGGCCATCACGCTGAACGACGAGACCGGTGACCTGGTGGAAGCCGAGGCGCTCGGCCGCTCTGTGGTCACCGAGTTCGAGAATTATGTGAAGCTCAACAAGAAGGTGTCGCCCGAGGTCGTGGGCGTCGTCGGCCAGATCGACGACCACTCCAAGCTCGCCGACACCATCGCCTCGCACCTCGCCGTGAAGATCCCGGAGAAGCAGGCGGTGCTGGAGACCCTCAAGGTTTCCGATCGTCTCGAAAAGGTCCTGGGCCTCATGGAGAGCGAGATCTCCGTGCTCCAGGTGGAAAAGCGCATCCGGACCCGCGTCAAGCGGCAGATGGAGAAGACCCAGCGCGAGTACTACCTCAACGAGCAGATGAAGGCGATCCAGAAGGAGCTCGGCGACGAGGACGGCAAGGACGACCTGCAGGAGCTGGAAGACCGCATCAAGCGCACCAAGCTCACCAAGGAAGCCCGCGAGAAGGCGACGCACGAGCTGAAGAAGCTCCGGCAGATGTCGCCCATGTCGGCGGAAGCCACCGTGGTGCGCAATTATCTTGACTGGCTGCTCTCCATTCCGTGGGGGGTGAAGAGCAAGGTCAAGAAGGACCTCAACTACGCGCAGGAGATTCTCGACAGCGACCACCACGGCCTGGACAAGGTCAAGGAGCGCATCGTCGAGTACCTCGCCGTGCAGAGCCGCGCCAACAAGCTGACCGGCCCGATCCTGTGCCTCGTCGGCCCCCCCGGCGTCGGCAAGACCTCGCTGGGCAAGTCCATCGCCAAGGCGACGGGGCGCGAGTTCGTGCGCGTGGCCCTCGGCGGCGTGCGCGACGAAGCGGAGATCCGTGGCCACCGGCGGACCTATATCGGCTCCATGCCGGGCAAGGTCATCCAGTCCATGCGCAAGGCCAAGAAGTCGAACCCGCTCTTCCTCCTGGACGAGATCGACAAGATGGGCGCCGATTTCCGCGGTGATCCGTCCTCGGCCCTGCTGGAGGTGCTGGACCCCGAGCAGAACCACACCTTCAACGATCACTACCTGGAGGTGGACTACGACCTGTCGAACGTCATGTTCGTGACCACGGCGAACACGCTGAACATCCCGCCGGCCCTTCTGGACCGCATGGAGGTGATCCGCATCGCCGGCTACACGGAAGACGAGAAGGTGGAGATCGCGCGCAAGCACCTGATCCCCAACTCGATCCAGAAGCACGGCCTGACCGCCAAGGAATGGACCATCGACAACGAGGCGCTGCTCACCCTCATCCGCCGCTACACGCGGGAAGCGGGCGTGCGCAATCTCGAGCGTGAGATCTCCACCCTCGCCCGCAAGGCGGTGAAGGAGCTCATGATCGCGAAGAAGAAGTCGGTGAAGGTGACGCCGAAGAACCTCGAGGAGTTCCTCGGCGTGCCCCGCTATCGCTACGGCGAGGTGGAGAGCGAGGATCAGGTGGGTGTCGTCACCGGCCTCGCCTGGACCGAGGTGGGCGGCGAATTGCTCACCATCGAGGGCCTGATGATGCCCGGCAAGGGCAAGATGACGGTCACCGGCAACCTGCGCGACGTGATGAAGGAGAGCATCTCGGCGGCGGCGTCCTACGTCCGCTCGCGGGCGGTGGACTTCGGCATCGAGCCGCCGCTGTTCGAGCGCCGCGACATCCACGTGCACGTTCCCGAGGGGGCGACCCCGAAGGACGGCCCGTCCGCGGGTGTCGCCATGGCCACCGCCATCGTCTCGGTGATGACGGGCATCGCGGTTCGCCGCGACCTGGCCATGACCGGCGAGATCACCCTGCGCGGCCGCGTGCTGCCCATCGGTGGCCTCAAGGAGAAGCTGCTGGCGGCCCTGCGCGGCGGCATCAAGAAGGTGCTCATCCCCGAGGAGAACGCCAAGGATCTGGCGGACATCCCGGCCAACGTGAAGAACGCGCTGGAGATCGTTCCGGTCTCCCGCATGGACGAGGTGCTCGCCAACGCCCTCGTCCGCCCGCCGGTGCCGATCACCTGGGAAGAGCGCCCGGTGAATGCTCCGGTGGCGGGCGAAGAGACCCCGGGCGTGGTGGCGCACTGAGCCTGAAGGGCCGGGTTGCCTGCAACCCGGCCCGGTTCAAGGATTTTCCTCGAACATTTGGAGGGCGTGTTGCCGTTTCTCCCCGCTTGGCGGGGGGAGCGGTGCACGCCCTTCGTCTTTTCAATGGCTTAGCGGGCGAAGCGAGGCCTTGGGGAGCCGCGCGGCAGGCGGTTCCCTTCGCAGGCGCACAGCGAGAAATCGTGCATTGGCGCGGGTTTGAGGCGGATCACGCTTGCAAAAGCCATATTTTCCGTGATGCTCGCGCCGTTCGTCGGGGCTTGTCCCTGCACGATTCGCGTTCTGACAACGGAAGGAAAGGTCAGATGACCACCAAGAACGAACTGATCGCCGCGGTGGCCGAAGAGGCGAAGCTGACGAAGACGGCTGCAGCCGCGGCCGTCGACGCCACCTTTGACATCATCGCCAAGGCGCTCAAAGAGGGCGAGGAAGTCAAGCTGATCGGCTTCGGCAGCTTCTCCGTGGTGACGCGCGCTGCCCGTGAAGGCCGCAACCCGCGCACCGGCAAGCCGGTGAAGATCAAGGCCTCCAAGGCTCCCAAGTTCACCCCCGGCAAGGGTCTGAAGGAAGCCGTCAACGGCTGATCGACCTTCAGGTCGCTTCGCGGACGCTCACGCCCTGCGCTCAGCCGCGGGCGGAGCGTCCCGGAGCAAAGGAGCGAAGCCGGTCCCGGTGAGCATCGGGACGGCGCCTGGAGCTCACGCCGCGGCCAGCATGGCGGGGGTGTCACCGGCGCATCAAGGCTGCAGGGGCGCTTCACAGCCTCGCCCCGCTTCCACTTTCAAATCGCGACTTGCGGTTCCCTGAGACGCGGCGGCGGTTGCTGTTGCGTCCTTTCGTCCACGGCTGGATTCCGGGGGCGCGCGCTCATCCCCGGACGAATTCCGGCGATGCGCCGCAGTCCGGCGCCGGGGCACCCTTGCGGTGGGCGGCGGCGGAGACTATAGCGCCTGCGCACCAGCGGCGCGGGCGGTTAGCTCAGTTGGTAGAGCATCTCGTTTACACCGAGAGGGTCGGCGGTTCGAGCCCGTCACCGCCCACCACGACCATCCATCCTCTTCTCGTCCTGATCCGGGCCATCCGCTTCCCCCGTCATCCGGGCGGCGGTTGCGCACGCTCGCCGGTGCCGGCCCCGGCTGCGAGCCATCGGCGCGCCGAACCGGCGGAGCGGGGCCGGCGGACCTGGCCAGGGCTGGCATGACACGACACTGCCACGACATGGGTCGGACACCAGGCGACGCGGGCGGTGTCGGGCCGGTGTCGGGTGTCGCCGCGATTCCCGGGGCGCCCGCCATGTCCAAGCTGAAAGCCCGGCCGGCGGCGCAGGTCATGAATGCGGTTTCCGGGGCCGCGGGCGTCCGCCCGGCCGTCCGCGAAATGTGTGCCGGCAAGGCTTTGGCCGCATCTGTGGACAAATCCCCCCGAAATCGGATCCGTCTTGCTTGACTTGGGCCAAGGGCTGCCGTACCACGCCGCTCTCCTCGGCGACACGGTTCGGTCCGGCGCCGGTTCGGGGGTGTAGCTCAGTTGGTTAGAGCGCCGGCCTGTCACGCCGGAGGTCGCGGGTTCGAGCCCCGTCACTCCCGCCATTCATGGCGCTGAAATCCCTCATCATTTCGTTGGCGTCCCTCGCGTTGCGCGATCGCCGGCGCCGTCTGCAAGGCGCAGCGCCCGCACCCCCGTGATGCAGGTCGAGCGCGTGCCCGACGGTGCGCGTTTCGTTCGTCCGGGCTCCTGCGAAACCGCGATTGGGCGGCAATCGCATGCTTGCGGCCGCTTCACCCTTGCCAAGCTCGCGTGGCCTGGAGGAATGTGCGTCGGCCATCAAGGATCGCGATCGCGATGCCGCCCTATGTGTCTTCCCTGCCCATGCCCCTTCCTGCCCTCCGCCTCGTTCCGCTTGTCTGCGCAGCCCTGATGCTTGCCGCGCCCCATGGCGCAGCTGCCTGTCCCGATGACGAGCGGCCCTCGCCCTCGCTGGTGATGGAGCAGGGAGCCCGGGCGCTGCGCGGCGGCGAGCCCCTGCGCATCCTCGCCATCGGCTCGTCCACCACGGCCGGGGTCGGGGCATCGAGCGCGCAGACCAACTTTCCGAGCCTGATCGCACGCCGTCTCACGGAGGAGTGGGGCGAGGGCAAGGTGGAGGTGACCAATGCCGGCGTGTCCGGCGAGAGCGCGCCGTCCACCGTGGGCCGGCTGGAGGCTTTTCTCTCGCACCCGCCGGTCCCGCATCTGGTGATCTGGCAGGTCGGCACCAACGACGTGATCTTCGGCGGAGATCCCGCCCGCCTGGCCCAACTGGTGGCGCGGGGGCTGGATGCCATCGCGGCGTCGGGATCGGCGGCGCTGGTGATCGACCAGCAGTTTTTTCCGGCGATCTCCGACCTCGCCCGATACGAGGCCTTCGTGGCGGCCGTGGACTCGGCCACGTCGGCCCGCGGCGTGCCGCTCCTGCGCCGCTATCGGATGATGAAGCAGTGGGCGGCGCAGGACCCAACGGGCTTTCGCGCCGCGCTCTCCTGGGACCGTTTCCATCTCAGCGATGCCGGCTATGCCTGCCTCGCCGACCTCATCACGCCCGCCATCCTCGCCGGCGTGCTGGTGAAGGAAAAGCCGGCTCCGGCTCCGGCGCCGACGGCGAAGCCGGGCAGCGCCCGGCCGAAGGATCAGGAGGCGATCCCGGCCGGACGCTGAGCCGTCAGGCTGCGGCCGGGCCGTGAAGGTCCAGCCACTGGCGGGCGGCGGACATGTCGGCGGGGGTCAGCCCGTGGCCGGCGGGAAGCACGCGGTGCTCCACCCGTGCGCCCCGCGCGGCGAGCTGATCGGCGAGCCGCGCCGCATTCTCGCGCGGCACGATGGGGTCCATGGCACCGGACAGCATCAGCACCGGCGTTCCGGGCAGGACCGTCTCCGGCGGCGAGGCGAGGGGCACCATCGACCGCAGCAGCACAGCGCCGGCCAGGATTTCCGGCCGCAGCATGAGCACGGCGGCGGCGATGTTGGCGCCGTTGGAGAAGCCCACGGCCACCGGCGCGGGCAGGCCATAGGCGGCACGGGCTTCGGCGACGAAATCGGCGAGCTCGTGGGCGCGGCGCACCACATCCTGCTCGTCGAAGACGCCTTCGGCCAGGCGGCGGAAGAAGCGCGGCATTCCCGCCTCGCTCACCCGGCCGCGGGGCGACAGCAACGCGGCGCCGGGCGCCAACATGCGGCCGAGGGGGAGCAGGTCGTTCTCGTCGCCGCCGGTGCCGTGCAGCAGCAGCAGCGGCGGCAGGCCGGTGGCCGATGCGGGAACGAAGCGGTGCGTGAAGGCGAGGGCAGGGGCGCCGGTATCGATAGGGGCGGCGATTCGGGACATGGGCATGGCTGTCTCCTCGATCCGGCCACGGGCCGGCAATCGGGAATGGCCCGGCCGCACGGTGCGGCCGGGCTGGGATTCGGTCAGGCAACGGCGGGCAGAACCGCCTCGATCTCGGCGCGATGCGCCTCGTATTGCGCCGGCAGCTTGAGGGCCGCGCCGAGGCTTTCGGGCGCCTCGTCCACGGCGAAGCCGGGATCGTCGGTGGCGATCTCGAACAGGACGCCGCCGGGCTCGCGGAAATAGACCGAGCGGAAGTAGGTGCGGTCCCGCTGGCCGGTGACGTGGAGGCCATGCTGCGTCGCCACCCGTTCGGCCATGGCGGCCTGCGTGGCGTCGTCCGCCGCCCGGAAGGCGATGTGGTGCACGCTGCCGCGTCCCTGCCGCCCGGAGAGGAAGCCTCCGGCCTCGCGGATGTCCACAATGCCGCCGATGGCGTCCCCCGGAGCCGCGTAGCGGATGCGGGTGCCCTCGCGGCCGACCTCGGCAAAGCCGAAGACGTCGGTGAGGAGCGCCGCGGTGGCCCCCGCCTCCTTCAGCAGCAGGGTGACGGAATGCAGGCCGCGGATGGCGTGCTCCGCAGGCACCTCGCCGCCGTCCCAGGCGGCCTCGGCCTCGATGCCCGGAACGCCGACAAGGGCGAGGCGCATGCCGTCCGGATCCTTGAAGCCGATGACGGTGGCGCCGAAGCGCTTCTCCGGCAGGTCGGGAGCGAGGCCGAGGGAGAGGAGCCGCGTGCTCCAGAAGCCAACGGAGGCCTCCGGAATGCGGAACGCGGTCTCCTGCGCCTCGCCCACCCCGGCGCGGCCCTGCCCGGCATGCTCCCACGGGAAGAAGGTGAGGATGCTGCCGGGCTGACCGGCGGCATCACCGAAATAAAAGTGATAGGTGCCCGGATCGTCGAAATTCACCGTCTTCTTCACCAGCCGCAGCCCGAGAGCGCGGGTGTAGAAGTCGAGATTGCGCGCGGCCGGGCCGGCGATGGCGGTGACGTGGTGAAGGCCGTTGCTGTGCATGGCGCTGATCTCCTGGCCAGATCGTCGTGATCCGGCGTTGGAGCTAATCTACGCAATGAAATTAGAATTTAAATGCCGCTCTCATTGCGTTCATGCAAGCGACGTCTGCGTTCGTCGATCGTCGGTGATCGGCCCAGGCGGGGCGGTGCAGCGGACGTTGGTCGCATCTGGCGGGCGTGTTAGGAACCAAGGGCCCCCCGGTGGCAGATCCTCTTCCCACTGGGCGGGCTGGGGAGGTCTCAATGACAAAATTCGCACGGAACGCGGCCCGCCTTGCCACGCTCGGCGTCCTTGCCGGCTTCGGCCTGCTTGCCACCGGCGGCGCCGGCCATGCGGTGGTCTACTGCAAGACCGTGGGCTATCCGAAGGGGTGCGTGGCGCGCGCGGGGGCCGTGGTCGTGCGGCCGGCTCCGCGCGCCGTCGTGGTTTCGCCGCGTCGTGTCGTCTACTGCACCCGCGTCGGCTATCCCGTCGGCTGCGTGGTGCGTTGACCGCACATTTGCACGGAATTGCGCGTGACGTCGGTACTATGGTCACGCACGCGGTGCGTGTGTGTGGCATAAATGCACTTGCCTTTAGGAAACGTTGAGCATTTTCCATCTTTGTCGGGGTCCGCGAATCCCTTTTCCGATGGCGAGGTGTTAATGAGCGCTTAAGGCAAGGGGCGGGGCCTTGCCAGCAATCGCCGGAAGATCGGGCATGCTGGTGAAGCAAAACATTCATTTTGTTGCGGAATCCAATGCGCGGCCAAGGCCGCGCAAGGGCGCGCGGGCGGTTGCGTTCGCGGCGCTGCTGGCGGGGTGCGCCTCGTCGGCGGCCTTTGCCCAGCAGAAGACCGCGGCGGCCGACGCGGATCTGGAATTCAACACCCTTTTCCATCAGTCGATGCAGCGGCCGGCGGACGTGGAGCTTGCGTTCCGGCTGGCGCGCCGGGCGGTCGAGGTGGGGGATTACGAAGCCGCCATCGGCGTCTACGAGCGCATCCTCTTCTACAATCCGCGGCTGGTGCGGGTGAAGCTGGAGCTGGGGCGGCTCTATTACCGCCTTGGCGCCTATGAATCCGCCCGCTCCTATTTCCAGCCCATCGCCCAGTCGACGGAGCTGAGCGCGTCCGAACTGGACAATGTCGCGGCGTATCTGGTGGAGATCGACCGCCGGCTGCAAACCAGCCAGTGGAGCTTTTACGGCCAAGCGGGCGTGCGGTATCAGTCAAACGCCAATTACGGGCCGTCCAGCACCCTCATCCTCGGCGGCAGCGTGCCGGCGCTGCTGCCGCCGAGCTATGCCGCGCAGGCGGACGGAAACGCCTTCGCCCTGGCCACCATCCGCCACGTCTACGATTTCGGGAACCAGCGCGGCGACGTCTGGGAAAGCAACCTCAACCTCTATTATTCGCAGCAGTTCCAGCTCGATCAGCTCAACCTGGGCTTCGTCGAGTTCAATACCGGCCCGCGCTTCGCGCTGCTGCCGGACGAGCTGCCGGGCTCATCCGTCCGCGCCTACGTGATCGCCGGCGGCATCGCGCTGGGCGGCGCCGGCTATCTCGGCACCTATGGCGCGGGCGTCTCGCTCTATGCGCCGTTCAGCCTCTGGTTCGGCCTGGAGCCGTTCCTCGAAGTGCGCCAGCGCGACTACCAGAACACGGCGGACTATCCCACCGCCGGCTTCCAGAGTGGCAGCATGTGGACGCTCGGCGCCAACATGTTCGGCCGCATCAGCGACACCGTCGGCTGGCGCGCCCGCGTTTCCTACAATGACGCGAGCGGCGATCTGCCCTGGTTCTCCTACAACAACTTCTCGGTGGATGTGGCTGTCCCCATCGAGTTCCAGGGGCTCTGGGGCGTCCGCCGCTGGATCGCCATCCCGAGCGTCGGCTATTCGCGCTACAGCTACGATGCGCCGAACCCCTTCATCACCAACCTGGTCACGCAGGTGGACAACCAGTATCGGGTCGGCCTCGCCCTCGACGTGCCGATCCACGAGCAATGGGGCCTGCTGACGCAGATCCAGTACAGCTGGTCGGAATCGAGCTTGCCGAACTATGCGTTCGACAATTTCAGCATTTCCGTCGGCCCGAACGTGCGGTTCTGAGGAGGGACGCGCCATGCCCATCAGCACCCCCGCTCGGCTTCTTGCCCACCTTCTGGCCTCCGTCGCCTCCCTCGCTCTGGTGGCGGGGGCCGGGCCGGCCCTCGCGCAGAGCGGCCAGGTCGGCACCGCGGCCGCCGTCAATCCCCGCTCCACCGGCGTCGGTGCCTCCGGCACGCGCGTGCTGGAGCTCGGCGCCAGCATCATTCACCGCGAGCGCATCGAGACCAGCGCCTCGGGTTCGGTCCAGGTGATGTTCGTCGACAAGACGACCCTCAACATCGGGCCCAACTCCAACCTGCTGATCGACGAGTTCGTCTACGACCCCAACGCCAAGACCGGCTCCATGGCGATCTCGCTGACCAAGGGCGCGGTGCGGTTCGTGGGTGGCAATGCGAGCCATACGGGCGGGGCGCAGGTGAAGACGCCCGTCGCCACCATCGGCATCCGCGGCGGGGTGGCGGCCATCCGCCATCGCGACGGGGTCACCCAGGCGATCCTGCAGTTCGGCACGCTCACCATCGTCGGCCCGTCCGGAGAGACGGTGGTGGTGCGCCGCCCCGGCTTCATGGTCACGGTGGGCCGCTCGGGCATTGCCGGGCCGACACGCGTGCCGCAGGGCGAGATCGACACCATCATCGCCGAGACGCGCAGCCGCGGTAGCCAGACCGGCGGCCGGCCGGAGCCGACGCCGGACGTGACCGCCGTCGACAAGGGGGCGAGCCACCCCTGCTCCGCGCCGGTGCAGGGCCAGACCACGCTGGATCTCTCCGCCGCCACCTGCCGCTATGTGAACACCCAGCTGCAGGGCGAGGCGGACACCATCGTCAAGGACGCGGTCCAGCAGAACCAGGGCAACGTGGCCATCCCGGTCGCTCCGCCGCCTTACGGCTATGGCGGCGGCTACGGTGGTGGGTATGGCGGCTTCCCCGGCGGCGGTCCGGGGGGCTACGGGGGCGGCTTGGGGGGCGGCCTGAGCCTGCCCGGCCTGCCCGGTTTCCCGGGCCTGCCCGGCGGCCTTCCGGGAACGGGCGGTCCCGGCGGCTACTGACCCGCGCGCGGGATGCCGGACGCGCCGGCTACAGCAATGCGAGGCAGCGGCGGGTCAATGCGTCAAGCGGGTCGGTGACGACCATCGCGCGATGCATGCGGCCCGCCGCAGCCGCGATCAGCAGGGCGTCTTCATCGAACAGCATGGCGCGGATCTGCGCCGCCTCCACCTGCGCGGCGGGATCGAACAGGGGCACGTTGCGGCTCAAACCCGCAGCGGCGAGGGCTTCCCCGTTCAGATAGTGCTCCACATGCACGCTGAGGGTGAATTGCGGCACGCCGGCCAGCAGAGCCTCGGTGGCGACGCCCGCGCTGCCCTGATGCAGGATCAGCCGGCTGCGGGCGAGCACCTCCGCCATGGGAGCGGGATGCTCATGCACGCGGACACCGGCCGCGCGCAGCCGTTCGGTGACGGCGGGCGCCGCGCCGGGAATGTGGATCTCCAGCGCCGGCCCGAGCGCGAGCAGCGCCCGCGCCACGTCCGGGCGGGTCGCCACGTCGGTGTGGAGATAGGCGAAGATCCCCCGGGCGTCGGGCCGCATTTCGCCGATGGGCGCCGAGAGCACCGGCCCCTCCGCCTGCCGGTCCCTCAGGTCCGCATAGGGATCGATGAGCGGGAAGGTCCGGACGAACACGTCGTCTCCCGCGAACAGGGCGCCGATACCGGCTAGCGGCGCGATCCCTTCGGCGGCGAATGCGGCATTGATGGCGTCGCGCACGTCGGCATCGCGATGCAGCGGGGGCGCGAAGGCGTGGAGCACCGGCATGTCGACCAGATGCGCCGGCGGCAGGCAATAGGCGGTCCCCGCCTGCATCACCGCGCAGCGTCCGAGCGCAGCCGGCGCGGCGAGGGGAGCATAGTCGCACACCAGGAGGTCCGGCTGTTCCACATCGAGAATGGCGCGCCACCCCCTCAGAACGGTTCCGACGCTTTGCGGATCGCGCAGGCCGGCGCGGGCCAGGGTGTCGGTCAGGGTAGCGGAAGCGGGAAAGGCGTCGTCGGGGCGCGGGGCGGGAGCGGGCCAGGGTGGCGCCTGCATCAGCCGGATGCCGGCGTCTGCCAGCGGGCGTGACAGTTCCGGATAGCGGACCGCCGCTGCCACTTCCGCGCCGGCCTCCGCCAGTCGCCGGCCGAGGCGCGCGAGCTGCGTCGTGTGGCCGAATCCAGCTCCCTGTTCCCACGCCAGCAGCACGCGCTTGGCCCGCATCACCCAGGACTCCCTTGGACAGCAGCGATGGATTGCCCTCAGATGTTTCGCATGGCGGAGCCCGGAAGGCTTGTCCAGCCGAACCGGTGGCTTGGCCTGAAACTGCCTTTTCTGAAGGCAATTAGACTAATAATCAGGCATATCCCGCGCGGTGCGGAGGGCAGGCGGACGGGGGCTGGCAGGGGCGAACCGTGCGTCATGTGAGACGGCCTTGGCATGCGGGTTGCACCGGGAGGTGCGGGAACACGCCGAACCGGGATCACCGGAGGAGCTTTTCATGAAGCCGATGCGTTATGCCTTCGCCGCCGCGCTCGCCGTCCTCGCGGCGTGGCCGGCGGCGGCCGAGACGGACGTGAAGTTCGCCCTCGACTGGAAGTTCGAGGGGCCGTCTGCGCCTTATTTCGTGGCGCTGGACAAGGGCTACTACAAGCAGGAGGGCCTTAACGTCACCATCGATTCCGGCCCCGGCTCGGTCGCCGGCATCGCCCGGGTCGCGGCGGGCACCTATCCCATCGGCTTCTTCGACATCAACTCGCTGATGAAGTTCCGCGACCAGAACCCGGACAAGCCGGTGAAGGCCGTGCTCATGGTCTATGACGAGCCGCCCTTCTCCATCGTCACGCTGAAGAAGACCGGCATCACCAAGCCGAAGGACCTGGAAGGCAAGACGCTGGGCGCGCCTGCGCCCGACGGCGCCTTCGCCCAGTGGAAGGCCTTCGTGAAGGAGAACGCCATCGACGCCGACAAGGTGAAGGTCGAGAACGTGGGCTTCCCGGTGCGCGAGCCCATGCTGGCGGCGGGGCAGGTGGATGCCATCACCGGCTTCTCCTTTTCCTCCTATTTCAACCTGCGCCAGAAGGGCGTGCCGGCGGACGACATCGTCGTGATGCTCATGTCCGACCACGGGCTCGACCTCTACGGCAACGCCATCATGGTCAATCCGGATTACGCCAAGGCCCATCCGGACGTGGTGAAGGGCTTCGTGAAGGCGACCATCAAGGGCCTCATCGACACCGCCAAGGACCCCAAGGCGGCCATCAAGTCGGTGATGAAGCGCAACGAGACGGCGGACGAGGCCATCGAGCTCGCGCGGCTGGAGATGGCTCTGCGCGACAACATCGTCACCGACTGGGTGAAGGCCAACGGCATCGGCGACGTGGATGCGGCGCGGCTTGCCAAGTCCATCGACCAGGTGGCCATCACCTACGACTTCAAGGCCAAGCCCACGGCTGCGGACATCTTCACCAGCGAGTTCCTGCCGCCGGTGGCCGACCGGAAGATGTGAACCTTTCGATCTCCCCTCTCCCCTTGCGGGAGAGGGGCTGGGGGTGCGGGGGCTTGGCGCGGCTTTTCCAAACGCTGGAACGAAGGGCGCCATACCCCTCACGCCGACCCTCTCCCGCAAGGGGAGAGGGAGTTCATCCGATCCTGGCCCACCGAAAGGCCTCCCCGTGATCGTCCTCGACAACGTGACCCTGACCTATCCCGGACGCACCGGACCCGTGACGGCGCTGGCCGGCACCACGCTGAATGTGCGCAAGGGCGAGTTCGCCGCCGTGGTGGGGCCGTCCGGCTGTGGCAAGTCCACCCTCATGAAGCTGGTGACGGGGCTCATCCGCCCGACCGCCGGCACCGTCCGCGTGGATGGCACGCCGGTCACCGGCCCGGTGAAGATGGCCGGCATGGCCTTCCAGAACGCCAATCTCCTGCCCTGGCGCACCGTGCTCGCCAACGTGATGCTGCCCCTGGAGATCGTGCCGCCCTACCGGCAGCGCTTCTCGCGCGACAAGGCGGCGTTCCAGGACAAGGCCATGGCGCTGCTCGACGTGGTCGGCCTCGGCGCCTTCGCCGATCGCTTTCCGTGGGAGATGTCCGGCGGCATGCAGCAGCGCGCCTCCCTGTGCCGCTCGCTCATCCACGAGCCGGCGCTGCTCATGCTGGACGAGCCCTTCGCCGCGCTCGACGCCTTCACCCGCGAGGAATTGTGGTGCGTGCTGCGCGACCTGTGGCAGAAGCTCGGCTTCACCGTGGTCCTGGTGACCCACGATCTGCGTGAGGCCGGCTTCCTCGCCGACACCATCCATGTGATGAGCGCGCGCCCCGGCCACATCGTCGAGAGCCGCACCGTGGACTTCCCCCGGCCCCGCGACCTTGATGTCTGCTACACGCCGGACTTCACCCAACTGGTGCACGAGCTGCGCGGCAAGATCGCCGAAGTCCGGCAGGCGGCGTGAGGCGAACATGAAAGTCTCCGCCGAGGATATCGCCCCCGTCGCCTTCACCGTCGGCCTGTTCGTGATCTGGGAGGCGGCCTGCCGGCTGTTCCGGATCGACAGCTTCATCCTGCCGGCGCCCACAGAAATTTTCGCCGCCATGGTCAAATACTGGTGGCCGCTGCTGAAGAACTCCTTCGTCACCCTGTGGACCACCATGGCAGGCTTTGCCATCGCGGTGGTGTTCGGCATCGCGCTCGGCATCGTGGTGGGCTGGTCGCGCACCATCTACCGCGGGCTCTATCCGGTGATGATCGGCTTCAATTCGGTGCCCAAGGTCGCGGTGGTGCCGATCCTCATCATGTGGTTCGGCATCGGCGAGATCCCGGCTATCCTCACCGCCTTCCTCATCTCCTTCTTTCCGATCGTGGTGAACGTGGCCACCGGCCTTGCCACCACCGAGCCGGAGCTGGAGGACGTGCTGCGGGCGCTCGGTGCCTCCAAGCTCGACATCATGCGCAAGGTGGGAATCCCGCGCACGGGGCCCTATCTTTTCGGGGCGCTGAAGGTGGGCATCACCCTCGCCTTCGTCGGGGCGGTGGTGTCGGAGACCATCGGCGCCAATGCGGGCGTGGGCCATCTCATGGTGCAGGCGGGGTCCAACTTCCAGATGCCGCTGGTGTTCGCCGGCCTGCTGGCGCTCGCGATCGAGGGCATCCTCATGTACGCCGTCTTCGCCGCCTTCGAGCGGCGCATGGTCGCCTGGGCCTTTCGCTCCACCAACAGCGCGGGGGGCTGACGGCGTGGCCGTCGCCTTCGTGCTGAACGGGGAGACGGTGCGGGAGGAGGGCGTCGCCCCCTCCACGACGGTGCTCGACTATCTGCGCGTCCGCCGTCACCTCACCGGCACCAAGGAAGGCTGCGCCGAAGGCGACTGCGGCGCCTGCACCATTGCCATCGGCCGGGTGGAGAAAGGCGGCGTGCGCTGGCAGGCGGTCAATTCCTGCCTGATGCTCCTGTCCCAGCTCGACGGCGCTCTGGTTAAGACGGTGGAAGGGCTGGCGCGGGGCGATGCGCTCCATCCGGTCCAGCGCGCGCTGGCCGAGAGCGACGGCACCCAGTGCGGCTTCTGCACGCCGGGCATCGTCATGTCGCTCTACGTGCTCCAGCAGGACGCGGCGGCGCGCGACGGCATCCTGGATCCTGAGATCCACGAGGCGCTGGCAGGCAATCTCTGCCGCTGTACCGGCTATCGCCCCATCGTGGATGCCGCCCGTGCCCTGTGCGCCGAGCCGGCACCGTCCGAGCCGCCGGTGCCTGCACCGCCACGCAGCGCGCGCATCGTGGCGGGCGACGAGCAGCACCTGTTCCCGGAGACGCTTTCGGAGCTGGTGGCCCTGCGCTCGGCCTATCCCGATGCCGTGCTCATCGCCGGCGCCACCGACCTCGGCCTGATCCCGGCGAAGCAGCGGCGCGGCTTTCCTTTGGCGATCTCCACCAGCCGCGTGCCCGAGCTGAAGCACATGGCGGAGAAAGATGGTGCCCTCGTCCTCGGCGCGGCCGTGACCTATGCGGAGGGGCTCGCGCCGGTGGAAGCGGTCTTCCCGGCGTTCGGCGGCCTCATCCGCCGCATCGGCTCGCGGCAGATCCGGGCCATGGGCACCTTCGGTGGCAATCTGGGCACCGCCTCTCCGGTGGGCGACACGCTGCCGGTGCTGCTGGCACTGGATGCCGAGGTGGAGCTCGCCGGGGCGGCCGGCCTGCGCCGCATGAAGGTGGATGATTTTCTCACCGGCTATCGCGCGACTGCACTGCGGCCGGACGAGGTGATCGCGGCGCTGCGCCTGCCGCGCCTGCCTGCGGACGAACAATTGTTCGCCTGGAAGCTCTCGAAGCGCTTCGACCAGGACATTTCCACCCTGCTGGCCGCATTCCGCGTGCGGATCGAGAGCGGAAGGCTCGTCTCCCTCGTCGCCGCCTTCGGTGGCATGGCGGCACGGGCGAAGCGGGCACGGGCGCTGGAGGAGGCGCTCGTCGGCCAGCCGTGGGTGGCGGTTCCCGGGGGAATCGAAGCGGCGCTGGACGTGGATTTCGCGCCGCTCTCCGACCATCGCGCCAGCGCCGCCTATCGCCGGGCGGCCGCCGCCAATCTCGTGCGGCGGCTGCATCTCGCCACCACGCGGGCGGATCTGCCGCTGGAGCTGGAGGCGCTATGACCCGCGCCGTTCATGTGCCGGCCCGGCATGAAAGCGCCAATGCGCACGTGAGCGGCCGCGCCATCTATCTCGACGACATGCCGGAGCCGCCCGGCCTGCTGCATGCGGCGCTGGTCCTCAGCCCGCATGCCCACGCCCGCATCGTCGCCATCGATCTTTCGGCCGCCCGTGCCCTGTCGGGCGTGGTGGCGGTGGCGGCGGCCGATGTGCCGGGCGTCAACGACATCGCCCCCATTCGCGCCGGCGAGCCGGCGCTGGCCGAGGGCGAGGCGGAATATGTGGGCCATCCGGTGGCCGCCGTGGCGGCGCCGACGCTGGATGCCGCCCGCGCCGCCGCCGCTCTGGTAAAGGTGGAATACGCGCCGCTCCCGGCTCTCCTGGATCTCGACGCGGCGCTCGCCGCCGATGCCCGGGTGGGCCCGGACCAGATGGTTGCGCGCGGCGACATCGCCGCAGCCCTTGGTGCGGCACCCCGCCGCGTTACCGGCGAGGTGCGCTGCGGCGGGCAGGACCACTTCTATCTGGAAGGCCAGATCGCCATCGCCATTCCGGGGGAGGACCGCGACATGCAGGTCTTTTCCTCCACCCAGCACCCTACCGAAGCCCAGCATGGCGTCGCCCACGTGCTGGGGCTGCCGTTCGCCGCCGTCACCGTGGAGGTGCGGCGCATGGGTGGGGCGTTCGGCGGCAAGGAGAGCCAGGCCACCATCATCGCCGCCATCGCGGCGCTGCTTGCCCACCATGCCGGCAAGCCGGTGAAGCTGCGCCTCCCGCGCGACGTGGACATGGAGGCCACCGGAAAGCGCCACCCCTTCCGCATCCGCTGGGACGTGGGGTTCGACGGCGAGGGCCGCATCGCCGGCCTCGACCTGGAGCTGGCGGCGGATTGCGGCAATGTGGCCGACCTCTCCCCCGCCGTGGTCTCCCGCGCCCTGTGCCACGCGGACAATTGCTATTTCATCCCGGCGGCGCGCTATCGCGGGGTGCTGGCGAAGACCCACACCGTCTCCAACACGGCCTTCCGGGGCTTTGGCGCGCCGCAGGGCATGCTCGCCATCGAGGCGGTGATGGAATCGGTGGCCCGCGCGCTCGGCCGTCCCATCGAGGAGGTCCGCGCGGCGAACTATTACGGCGAGGCGCCGCGCAACGTGACCCCCTACGGGCAGGAGGTGGAGGACAACATCATCCCCGATGTGGTCGCCCATCTCGACGCGGTTTCGGACATGGACGAATGGCGGCGCCAGGTTGCCGCCTTCAACGCCGCGAGCCCGGTGATCCGCAAGGGCCTTGCCACCATGCCCATCAAGTTCGGCGTTTCCTTCAACCTCACGACCCTGAACCAGGCCGGGGCGCTCGTGCATGTCTACACGGATGGCTCGGTGCACCTGAACCACGGGGGCACGGAGATGGGGCAGGGGCTGTTCGTGAAAGTGGCGCAGGTGGTGGCGGATACCTTCGGTATTCCCCTCGGCCATGTGCGCGTCTCCGCCACCAACACGGCCAAGGTGCCCAACACCTCGCCGACGGCGGCCTCCTCCGGCTCGGACCTCAACGGCATGGCGGCGCTGGTTGCGGCGAAGGAGATCCGGGGCCGCATGGCAGGCGTCGTGGGCACGCACTTCGGCTGCCCGGCGGACGAGGTGGTGTTCGCCGACGGGCGGGTGAGCGCTGGAAACCGGAGCCTGTCGTTCGGCGAGGCGGCGAAGCTGTCATGGCAACAGAGGGTCCAGCTCTCGGCCGCGGGCTTCTACAAGACGCCAAAGATCCATTTCGATCTGGCGACCTCCCAGGGCCGTCCGTTCTATTATTACACCTACGGCGCCGCTGCGGCCGAGGTGGCCTTGGACACCCTGACCGGCGCGGTGCGGGTGCTGCGGGCCGAGATCGTTCAGGATTGCGGGCGTTCGCTGAACCCGGCCATCGACCTTGGCCAGGTGGAAGGCGCCTTCGTGCAGGGGCTCGGCTGGCTCACCTGCGAAGAGCTGAGGTGGGACGAAAAGGGCCGCCTCGCCACCCGCGGCCCCTCCACCTACAAGATCCCCGGCTCGCGCGACGTGCCGACGGATTTGCGTGTCCATCTCCTCGACCGGCCGAACCGGGAGGAGACGGTGCTGCGCTCCAAGGCCGTGGGCGAGCCGCCGCTCATGCTCGCCATTTCCATATGGCTGGCCATCCGCGACGCCGTCGCGAGCATTCCCGGTGAGGGACCCATCCGCCTCGATGCGCCGGCAACGCCGGAGCGGGTGCTGGATGCGGTGGCGACACGTCGGGCGGGCGCGTGATCCGATAACGGCGGGGGTGACGCTGCGCCGGTCCGCAATTCCCGTTGCCACCGGCGGCCCGCGTCGGATATGTCCCCATGGCCTGCGCGGGTGGGCGAGGGCGGGGCGCCTGGCTACGGCCGGCGAGACGGCGAAATGCAAAGGACGAAGCAGATGGCGCTTTCCGATCTGGTCCCCTCCCTCCGCGCCGCCCTTCTGCCGGCGCTGTTCCTGTCCGCCGCCGCGTTCGTTGCCCCGGCGGCCGCCCAGACGGCGGCGGCCCCCGCGTCCGAGACCCGCTCCACCCACGACGACTGGACGGTGCGCTGCAAGGGCGCGGGCGACAAGCGGGAGTGCGAGGCGGTGCAGACCCTTCAGCCTGCCGATGGCAAGGGCATCCTCGCCCATGTGGCGGTGCGGGCGGAGAAGGGCGGACTGGTGCGCCTGATCACCCAGGTGCCTCCCGGCGTGTGGTTGCCCGCCCACGTCACCCTGAAGGTCGCCGGCGTGCCGGATGTGGTCCTTACCTATAAGCGGTGCGGCCAGTATTGCATCGCCTCGACCGAGCTGAAGGCCGAGGAGATTACCGCGCTGAAGGCCAGCGCCGGCGTGGGCGATCTCATGTTCGAGGATGGCTCGCGCCATCCCATCATCCTGCCGCTCTCCTTCAAGGGCCTCGGCGTCGCGCTCGAGGCGAGCCTGAAGGGCTGACGGAGCCGACCGGCAAAGTCCTGCGCGGGTGGGATCTGCGGCGAGCAGCCTGAATCGGCCAGCCTGAAAGCGATGCTTGCCCTCAGATGCTTGCCCTCAATTGCCCGGCGGCACCGCCGCCGGGGATTGAGCCGCCGGGCCGGTGATGGTGTTGAGCGCCGGCTGGGCGTTCGCCGGGCCGCCCCGGCTCTTCACCGCCTCGATGAGGGACTGGGCCGCGCCCGAGCGCTCGATCAGGCTCAGCGGGTCGGCCATGATGGTCGGATTGTCCCACGGCCCGCGCACGGTGAAGGGCAGGTCCGTCGGTTCGCGCGGCGCGGCGCCCTGCGCGGTCCGGCCGGTGCTTCCCGTCGTTTCGCTGCCGCGTGCCGGCAGCAGCAGGGCCGCGTGCCCGCTCAGGTCGAGCGAGCGGCCGACGATGGAGACGTCGCCCTCGGCGGTCACGCGCATCTGCTTGCCCTCGATCCGCAGCTCTTCCACGGCACCGACGCCATTGGCGATGGCGATGCGGCCGGTGAGGTTCGAGAAGGCGGTCCGTCCTCCCCGCGCCTCGTTGACCGCCGAAAGCGGGCGGCGCTCGATGCGCTGGAGCATCTGCGCCACGTCCATGCCGGAGAGATAGCCATCGGCGCTGGTGAGGCTCGCCGTGCCCGAGAGGCTGCGCGCGATGTCGTGCACGCTGCGCCCGCGCCCCTGCACGTCGAACTGAAGCGCGCCCGTCCCCTCGACCCGCCGGACGCCGGCCAGCTCGTCGAGGGCGCGGGCAAGATCGAGGTCGCTGGTTTCCGCCTCCAGGCGGACTTCGGCCCCGGTGGGGCCCGTCGTTCCGTCGTTGGCGGGGGCGAGGGTGAGGGACGCCTGAAGCAGGCCGCCCCAGCCCCGCGCCTCGCCGAGGGCGAGCACGAGGCGTCCGTCATTCAGCACGGCGCTCGCGGCGATGGTTTCGAACGCCGAGTGCTCCAGCCGCACCTGCCCCGCCGAGAGGCGCAGATCGAGGTCGAAGGCCCGCAGGAAATCGAGGTCGATGGCGCTGCGGTCCCACTCCCGTCCTTCCGCGGTGGTGAGCTGGATGGTGCCATAAGGAGCAAGATTCAGCCGTTCGGTGGCAAAGGTGCCCTGCACCACCGGGCGCGCACCGCCGAGCTTCACCAGCAGTCCGCCTTCAGCCCGGTTTCCATCGAGGTCGAGGGTCGCCTCGGTCAGCGAGATTCCGTCATCGTCCACGTTCAGGTGGGCGCCCAGGAGGAAGTCGCCGAAGCCGTTCCGCCCGGGCATGCTCATGTCGGCCCAGTCGAAGAGGTCGCGCAGGGAGTCTGCCTCGGCGGTGAGCTTGCCGTCGAGGGCGAGCGCCGTTCCGGCCGAGGCCTCCCCGGTAAAGCGCGCCTTCGCGCCGTCGCGCGCGATGAGGAAGCGCGCGGTGGTGGGCGTGCCGGCGAGGAAGTCTGTCGCATCGTCCAGGATGAGGGTGGAAGCGATGCGTTCCTCGCGCCAGTCGAGCTCCACGGACAGGGCTATGCCGCGCCCTTTCATGATCCGGTCGAGACTGGCGTCGATGTCGCTGACCAGCTCGCGGGTCAGGCCGCCCGCCGTCCGCCATGCGATGGTGCCGCCGACGATGCGCAGCTCCGGCCGGTCCTGCGCCGCGAGGGCGGGCGCCACCGCGAGGGCAGGCCTCAGGCCGTCGCCGGTGAGCACCAGGGTGGGGCGCACGACGATCACGTCGGTCACGTCCACGCGGCCGGCGAGGAGGTGCCAGAGGTCCAGCCGCGCGTCCACATTCTCCGCGTCGAGGGACTGGCCGGCGGGCAGGGGAAAGGACACCTTGCCGAGATGGATCCGCGGCGACGGCAGGACGCTGAGCGACGGCTCGCCGAGAATCACCACCCGCTGGCCGGTGGACCCCGACAGCGCCTGGGCGGCGGCGCGGCGCAGCTCGTCACCGGAAATCAGCCGCGGCAAAGCGAGCGCCAGGACGAGCGCCACGACCACGGCACCGCCAACGGCTGAAAGAGCCACCACGCCTGCCCGGCGGGCATGTTTCCCGAGACGCACCATTTCGGCCCAGAAGTCTCCGATCGCGAGGGGCACCCGTGCCTCGAAGGGCAGGCGGGGCAGCGGCCCGACGCCGGACCCGATCAAGTGGGCGCAAGATCCTTGGCGTCTGTGTCGCTTTGATGGCTGGGGGCGCCGGGCCGGAAGCGGCCCGGATTCAGCGGCCTCGCGTGCTGCGCGGCGTGTCGGAGGAGGCGCGTATGGCCGATGCCGACATGCGCGCCAGGAGAATCACCGGGCCGAGCCCCACCAGCAGGATGACGAGCGCCGCGAGGGCGCCATCCTCGTAGGTGCCGCGCGCCGCCTCGCCGTAGACGTGGGTGGCCAGCGTCTCGAGCCCGAGCGGGCGCAAGAGGAGGGTGGCGGGCAGCTCCTTCATGGCATCCACGAAGACCAGAAGAGCGGCAGTGGCAAGGGAGGGGCGCAGCAGCGGCAGCAGCACCCGGCGCACGGTGGAGGGCCGGTCGCAGCCAAGGCTGCGCGCCGCCATGTCGAGATGTGGGGAGAGCTTGGCGAACCCCGCTTCGATGCCGCCGACGGGAATGGCGAGGAAGCGGATGGCGAGCGCCGAGACCAATGCGGCGCCGGACCCGGAAAGCAGCAGGCCGGTGGAAAGGCCGAACGTCTGCCGCAGGGTCGCGTCGAGCATGTTGTCGAAGCCGGCGAGGGGGCTGAGCAGGCCGACAGCGAGCACGGTGCCGGGCACGGCATAGCCGAGGCTCGACAGCCGGGCGAAGGCGAAAGCGAGGGGGCGCCGGTCGAGCCTCTGCGCCAGCGTCACCACGAGGCCGAGGCCGAGGGCGAGGACGGTGGTGCACAAGGCGATGGTGGCCGTGGTGGCGGCCTCGCCGAAGATGCGCACCGGCAGGCCGGTCTCGCCCAGCCGCCGCACTGCGGAAACGGAGAGGTGCACGAACGGCACGATGAAGCCGGCCGTCACCGGGACGAGGCAGAAGAGGGTCGCGGCGAGGCCGGCGATTCCCTTCAGCGCGGTGGGGCTCTGGGGCCGGACGGAGCCGGTGGCGGTGAAGCGCCGGGACCGGCGCGCGGCCCGCTCCACCAGGATCAGCACCAGCACCAGGGTCAGCATGACCAGGGCGATCTGCGCGGCCCCCGGCAGGTTCGAGCGGTTCACCCAGGTGGCGTAGATGGACACGGTGAGTGTGCGCACGCCGAGGAATTCGGATGCGCCGATGTCGCCGAGCGTCTCCAGCAGCACCAGGGTCAGGCCGGCGACGATGGCCGGCCGGGCGAGGGGCAGGGCGACGCGAACGAAGGCGCGCGCGCGGCTCGCCCCGAGGGTGCGGGCGACCTCCAGCGCGGCGGCGGACTGGAGCGCGAAGCTGGCCCGCGCAGAGAGGTAGATGTACGGATAGAGCACCGCCGACAGAACGATGATGCACCCCCCGGTCGAGCGGATGTCCGGCAGGCGCAGGTCGCGCGGGCTGGCGATGCCGAGGAGCGCCCGCAGGGCCTCCTGCACCGGCCCCAGCGGATGCAGCACATCGAGATAGGAGAAGGCCACGATGTAGCCGGGCACGGCCAGGGGCAGCAGCAGCGCCCATTCCAGCACGCCACGGCCCGGAAAGCTGCAGGTTGCGACGAGGAAGGCGCACGGCACCGCGAAGGCGAGGGTGAGCAGGCCGACGCCGAGGAGCAGCGTGCCCGTCTGCATCAGGGCCGACGGCAGCACCGTGGCGATCAGGTGGGGCCACATGTCCCCGGAGCCTTCCGCGGCGATGCGCAGGAGGGCGAGAAGCGGCAGCAGGACGAACAGCGCCACGAGGCCGGAGGCCGCCACCCAAGGCGAAACCCTCCGGAACGCCGGCAGGCGCGCCCGGAGGGACATCTGGCTCGTGGTGGCGTCGGCCACGGGGCGCGTTGGGGTCAGTTGTCGAAGCCGACCTTGTCGATGAGCTCGCTGGCCCGCTTGCGGTTCTTGGCGATGTCCACCAGCGAGATGGGATCCACCTTGAGCTTGCCGAGCCCGGCGATGACGGGGTCGATGCTGGCCTCGGCGATCACGGGATATTCCATGTTCTCCCTGGCGTAGACCGCCTGCATGGCCGGGGACACCGCGAACTCGAGGAACGTGATGGCAGCGGCCTTGTGGGGTGCGTTCTTCGCCACGGCCGCGCCGGAGACGTTCACGTGAGTGCCGCCGCCGGCGAAGGTGGGCAGCAGCACGCCGATGCCGTCGCCCCACTTCTTCTGGTCCGGCCCGCCCTTGCCCGAGCGCATGAGGCCCACATAGTAGGAATTGCCGACGGCGAGGTCGCAGATGCCGCCGAGGATGTCGCGCGCGCCCTCGCGATCGCCCCCGGCGGCCTTGCGCGCAAGGTTGGCCTTGAGGCCGCGCAGCCAGGCTTCTGTCTTCTCCTCGCCGTGATGGACGAGGAAGGCCGCGACGAGCCCCACATTGTAGGGGTGCTGCCCGGAGCGGATGCAGACCTTGCCCTTCCACCTGGGGTCGGCGAGGTCCTCGTAGGTGATGGCGTCGAGCTTCACCACGTCCTTCGCGGTGTAGACCAGGCGCGCGCGCAGCGACAGGGCATACCAGTTGCCGGCCGGATCGCGCAGGTTGGCGGGGATGGCGGCCTTCAGGGTCGGCGTCTCCACCGGCTGGGTCACGCCGGCATCGACCACGTCGAGCAGGTTGCCCACGTCCACCGTCATCAGGATGTCGGCCGGGGAGGAAGCTCCCTCCGCCTTCACCCGTTCGGCGAGACCGTCCTTGATGTAGACGCTCTTGACCTCGATGCCGGTGGCTTTGGTGAAGGCCTCGAACAGCGGGGCCGCGAGGCCGGGCTCGCGGGTGGTGTAGATATTCACCACCTGCTGCGCGCGGGCCGGGATGGTCGGCAGCGCCGAGAGCAGGCCCGCGGCGAGCACAAGTGCGCCAGCGGCGAGAAGGCGGCGGGAAACGCGATACTCAAGCATGGGAAGTCCTCTGCGGGCGCACGCCGGCGGTAGTGGAGCAAACCTTCCAAGTTCCCTTTCCGGAACTCCCGTAGAGGTGCGCGGAGTTGGACGTCGGATTGCTCTAATCGCTAGCTTTTGCTTTGCCCTAACGTCAATGAATAAGGAGGTGAGAAAACAACATTGGAAGACGTCTAATTCTTCTTTAAAATCACTCTAATTAAAATGAACGGAACCCCGTCCGGCCGGAGAGGGGGATTGCACCATTCGCGGCGTCCGCCGTGGCGGCATCATCGCAAGCATGCCCTGAAATGCAAGAAGCCCGGCGCATGGCCGGGCTTCCGAAAAGACGTGCCTTGGACGGGTGATCAATCCTCGTCGAGCTCTCCGATGTGGTGCTGGGCGTAAAGCTGAAGTCCGAGCTTGGAGACGAGGTCGAGCTGGGTTTCCAGGAAGTCGATGTGGCCTTCCTCGTCCGCCATCAGCTCCTCGAAGAGGTCGCGGCTCGGGTAGTCCTTCACCGAATGGCAGTAGGTGGCAGCTTCCTGATAGAGGGCGCGGGCGTCCAGCTCGGCGGCGAGGTCGGCGTCGAGGATTTCCTTGACGTCCTGGCCGATCCGCAGCGGATCGAGCACCTGCATGTTGGGGAAGCCATCGAGGAACAGGATACGGTCGGTGAACTTGTCGGCGTGCACCATCTCCTCGATGGATTCCGCACGCCACTTCTTCGCCAGCGCCTTGTATCCCCAATTGTCCAGCATGCGGTAATGCAGCCAGTACTGGTTGATGGCGGTGAGCTCCGAGCGCAGGCCCCGGTTCAGGTACTCGATGACCTTGGGATCGCCCTTCATGTTTTTGCTCCTGGTGCCGTATCGGCAGGCGTGTAGTTTGGATTCAGGCTTAGACTAATTCTAATCTTCTGGCAACAGCGGTCCCGCGTTACCCGAGGATTCCTTACGGAAGGGGCAGATCCGTTCAGCTGGTTAAGTGGGCTATTCCGCCGCGACAAGACCGGTTATGGCGGCCACCGGGCAGTCTTCGGCACAGGCGCCGCAATTGTGCGCCTGAACCTGGTCCATCAAGGCCCGGATGGTGCGGGCGCAGCGCCCGCACTGGGGGGAGCAGCCGAGGCAGCGGTAAACCTCACCCGGCGTGCGCAGGCTCTGGGGACCCGAAAGGGCGTCGAGAACCTGACGGTCTGAAAAGACGTTGCATGAACAAACGATCATGGTCTCGGTCCGAAACGGCTGAATTAGAAGACTTCTAAAGAGTTGTTTCTATTACACTTTTCGCAGATAGGGCCGACTTTCGTCAACTCCGGTAAAATGCGACATGGTGCTTCTGCCGGCCATGTGGAAGTCATCCCATGCCAGATTCGAGCCATTCTATTTTTAGATGCCCCGCGGGCGGTGCCCCTGCACCAGAAACGGCGAGTCGGGCCGGTCAGGGCAGGGTGAGCCGCGCGATCATGCCGCGGGTGAGATCGGGGCGCAGGCTGAACACGCCGCCCAGGGCTTCCGCCTCGGACGACAGGCGCGCCGCCCGCAACGGCCGGCCCGCGAGACTGAATCGGTCCAGCCCGGTCGCGTTCTCCAGGGGGGCCAGCGCTGCGGCGCGCGTGACTTCGTCCAGCGCTTCGCCTCCGTCGGACACCTGAAGGCAGGCCTGGCCGGCCATGTCCTCGTCGCGAAAGAGCGAAACCGCCACGGTGCCGCCGGCGGGAGTCGCTTCCACCGCTTCCTCGATCATCATGCGCACCAGGCGTGCGAGGTGGGGCACGCGGGCGGTCACGGTGAGCGCTTCGGGCAGATCCGAGCGCAACACCAGTCGCCGACGGCGGGCCGCCGGAACGAGCCCGGCAATGGCGGCCCGGACCAGATCGGTCAGATTGCAGGGACCGGGCGCTACGTCCGGCACCGGAGTGGCGAGCGCGGCGAGGTCGCCGAGGGAATGGCGCAGCGTGGACAGGGCCTGGGTCACCTCGCCCGGAAACCTGTCCGTCGCGGTCGCGTGGCGCTCGGCGTACGACAAGGCGGTGTCGATGGGCTGACCCAGGCTTTCCATCATCCTGCGCGCGAGATGCGGCAGTCGATCCGGCGCCGCCTGCGTTTCGATCGGGTCGGCGACCACCGCGCTGACGACCGCGCACAGCAGGTGCTGGTCGGCGCCGGCCCGGCCGATGCCGACGCGCCCGGCAAACGTCACGCCCGTGCTGTCACGCAACGTGAGCATCACCTCTTCGGCGGCTCCGCCCGATGCCGCGCGATCAAGGGCCGCGATGGCCGCTCCCCGGTCCTCCGGAGCCACGGCGATGGTGAACGGCTCGCCGGCAAGGTCCAGCGCGGCAAAGCCGAATCGTTCCGCGGCGGCCCGGTTCGCCACGCGGATCGTGCCTTCCGCTTCCAGCAGGAAGACGGGGCAGGGGACCATGTCCAGCGCTTCGCGGCGGGCCACGGCGCGCGCCTCCCGGGCGTCGTCCACGTCGATCTGGCGGATGACGTGCAGCAAAGCGGGACGCCCCATGAACGGAGCCGCCACCAGGCGCACCTCCACCGGCAGGCGCCGTCCGTCCGCGTTCACGAGGCAGAGCGCCCCGGAAGGTTCGCGCTCCAGCACCCGCCCGAGCCCCCCGGTCGCCTTGAGGGCCGGGAGGTCGGCCCATCCAGACAAGCGGAGCAGCGTCTGGTTGGCGAAGGCAAGGTCGCCATCCTGCTGGACGATGAGCCCGACCGGCAGGCGGTCGAGCAGGTCCGTCTCCGCATGAACGGGCGCGTCGGTCGCCCCCGGCTCCGCGGGCATGAGCCCGGCTTCGGCGGCGTCCACCGACACGCCATCGGCGTCGTCGGAACCGAGCAGGGAAGGGACGGTCTTCGGCTTGGGCCAGTCCTCGATGGCGGCGGCGAGGGTGCGGGCGATCTCCCGGAAAGCGCTGCGCTCCTGCGGCGAGAGCCCGCCGCCGCGCAGCGGCACCACGTTCTGCGCGCGAATGGGTGCGTCGCCCGCGCCGACCGGCCGCGCCGGCACGGCCTCGGGCAGCGGGGCCGGCGGGATCTGCCCGCGCATCAGGCCGAATCCAAGGATGGCGCGCCGTCGCCGGGCGGAATCCATGAGCGGGACACCGCCGAGCTCGAGCTCAAGGGCGGCTTCGTCGGGTCCGAGCGGGGGCACTTCGACGGCGATGTCACTGAAGCTGCCGCCGGACGCCAACGCCGCCGCGAGTGCGCCGTTCGAGACCATGAGCCCCTCCGCCTCAAGGGCCGCGAAGGTCTGGCCAAGAATGGCCCCCGCCCGCGCGCCCAGAGCCTCAGCGAACTGGGGCGAGAGGCGACGGACGCGGTCATCGGCGTCCGTCTCGAACGAGATGCGCAGCGGGCCGGCCTGTGCGGTCGCGGCCACGGGGAGCTGATGAGGGGGAGTCTCGCGGATGCGACGCGGCAGGGCCTTGTCCGTCGTCGCCTGATCGAGGGCGCCCGGATCGGCGAACAGCACCGCCGGGCCCGACGCCAGCAGCACCGGTGCGTAGCGAAAGAGCCGGGGCACGAAGGCGCCGGGCAGAAGCAGGCGCGCGAAGCCGAAGGTCTTGATCTGGTTGCGGGACAGCCCCTTCACCGTGCGGGCAAGGGCGGCCGGCGCTTCCTCGCCCACGGCCAGCCCCAGGGCCGCACAAGCCGGCGTCGCCTCGACGATCAGCCGGGACGGCAGCGCGACGGCGAAGGAGGGGAGGTCGGTCCGCGCCAGCGGCGCCAGGGCCGCATGCGACACGAGGAGGGGGCGTGCGCTCGTCTGCGTCATCTGTTCGCGTCATCCCTTCCGCCGCGGCGCGCGGGTCCGTTGCGATCATGCGCTCCGGATTGTCATGACTATTGATTAATGTCGGTGCAATGTGAGCGAAAATTCGCCTTTCATATTGCCGAGGCGCACCCGCGCCATACTAAGATCTGTGAAGGTGCGGTTGCTTGCGCCGCCCTGACAACCCGAGGAGTGACGGCCATGACGACGAAATTCGGTCCGGACCTGGAGCTGCCTGCGGAAATGCGCGCCATCGCCGAGAAGAACGTGGCGCAGGCGCGCCAGGCCTTCGAGACGCTCTTCACCAATGCGCGCGAGGCCGTGGGCGACACCGAGGGTCGGCTGGAGGAGGTGCGCAGCGGCATCCTGGACCTGCGCCAGAAGGCCATCGGCCTGATGGAGGCCAATGTGGAGGCGAGCTTCGACTTCCTGCACAAGCTGGTCGCCGCCAAGAGCCCTCAGGAAATGTTGAGCGTGCAGGCGGAGTTCCTCACCACCCAGATGAAGTCGGTGGCGGAACAGGCCAAGAGCTTCGGCACCGAGGCGAAGTCGCTGGGTGAATCCGCCGTGCGCACGTTCGGCGAGGACGCGCGTGTCCTTGCAGAACGCCTGAAGACGCTGGCCGCCACTGCCGCCCAGAACGCCCAGAGCGCCGCGCAGGACTTCAAGAGCGTAAGCGAGACCGCCGTGCGTGATGCCAAGACCACGGCCGAGCACGCCGCCACCACCGCTGCCCAGGCCACCGATCCGAACCAGTCGCACTGATTCGGGCCGCGTTTCGGCCTCAAGTGCTTGTGCAGCGCAGAATTTCTTTTTGCGCTGCATTCTTCCCTCGGGTATAGTCGGGTGGTCGGGGATCTACTGCCACTCTTTTCGTCGTTCGGTCGTGTGGCTGCACCGTTTTCGGTGCCCCCCGTCTCGATGGCGCCGGCGGCGTGACTCGGCGCACGGATCGGCCTGCCCGCTTCATCGAGGAAGACATGAACGACACCTTCATCAAGGCCTACCAGGACCAGATCGAAGCCGCGAAAAAGGCGTTCTCCGCCAACGGCGTCCCGGGTGTGGAAGTGCCCCCGGCGGTGCGCGAGGTGGCCGAGAAGGGCCTCGCCGCCTGCAAGGAGAATTACGCCAAGCTCAAGGGTGCTGCGGACCAGGTCAACACCGCCCTTGAAGATACCTACACCACTGCCAGCAAGGGCGTGGCGCAGTATAATTCAAAGGTGTTCGAGGCGGTTCAATCGAACGTGAACTCCGCCTTTGACTACTTCAACTCGCTGCTGACTGCGAAGACGGTGGCCGAGGCCGTGGAACTTTCCACCGGCCATGCGCGCAAGCAGTTCGAGACCCTCACCGCCCAGGCGAAGGATCTCACCTCGCTGGCGCAGAAGGTCGCCGCCGAATCCGCCGAGCCGCTGAAAAGCTCGGTCGAGAAGACGATTCGTCCCGCCGCCTGACCGCCATTCGGACCTGGTCTGAAGCGGCAACCTCCGCCACGTGGGGTGCGATCGCGCTTGACGTGGCGGGTTCACCTTGCAATGACGCGGGCATCATTTCCCGCGAGCTGTTCGCATGCGTGCCCTTGGATCTGTTTCGCCCCTGCTTGTGGTCGGCCCCTCCTGGGTCGGCGACATGGTCATGGCGGCGAGCCTGGTCGAGGTATTGCGCCTGCGCGAGCCGGGGCGTCCCATCGACGTGCTGGCCCCGCCCGCCGCCCTTCCCATCGCGCGCATGATTCCCGGGGTCCGGCGGACCATTCCTCTTGGCCTTGGCCACGGCGAACTCGGCGTGCTGGCACGCTGGCGCGCTGGCCGCGCCCTGCGCAATGAAGGCTACGGCAAGGCCATCATCCTGCCCCGCGCCTTCAAGGCCGCCATCGTGCCCCTCGCGGCCGACATCCCGGAGCGGGTAGGCTACAAGGCGGAGCTTCGCAGCCCGCTGCTCACCGACGCGCGCCCCGACCCCAACCGCAAGACGGCACGCACCCTCGACCGCTTCGTCGCCCTTGGATTGCCCGTGGGCTCCATCGCCCGCGCACCCCGTCCGCGGCTGATGCTGCCGGACGGCGCCGTGGACGTGGCGACGGCCAAGTTCCCGCTGGAGGGCGAAGGGCCGGTGATGGTGCTGTGTCCCGGTGCCGAGTACGGCCCGGCGAAGCGTTGGCCCGCCGCGAAATTCGCGGCCCTTGCCGCCCTCGCGGTGAAGGCCGGCTACCGCATCCGCATCCTCGGCTCGCCCAAGGACGCGGAAGCCGCCGACGCCATCGCGGGCGGCGCGGGCGTGCCGGTGGACAATCTGGTCGGCCGAACCACCCTCATCGAGGCCGCCGCGATCCTCGCCTGCGCGGACGTGGTGGTCTCCAACGATTCCGGCCTCATGCACGTGGCCGGGGCATTCGACCGGCGGCTGGTGGTGCTCTATGGCGCCTCGTCCGAGAAGATGACGCCACCCGCCTCGCCCTTCGCCCGCGTGCTGGCGCGCGACCTGCCGTGCCGCCCGTGCCACAAGCGGGAATGCCCGCTGAAGACCCTCGCCTGCCTTGAGGGCATTGCCGCCGAGGAGGTCCTGGCAGCCGCCGAGCATCTGCGCCGATGAAGGTGCTGCTGGTGAAGCTGTCCTCGCTGGGCGACGTGGTGCACACGTTCCCGGCGCTGACGGACGCGCGCACCGCCATCCCCGGCCTTGAGCTGGACTGGGCGGTGGAGGAGGCCTTCGCCCCCGTCGCGCGGCTGCATCCGGCGGTGCGGAACGTGATCACGGTGCCCCTGCGCCGGCTCCTGCGCAATCCGCTCGCGGCGTTCCGAGGTGGGGAGGTGGCGCGCATCCGGGCGGCGCTTGCGGCGGAGCCCTACGATCTGGTCATCGATGCCCAGGGGCTGATGAAGAGCGCCGCCGTCGCCGCCCTCGCCCGCGGTCCCCGTCACGGCTTCGACCGGGCGAGCGCGCGCGAAACCGCCGCGGCGCTGACTTATTCCCGCCGCCACCACGTGCCCGAGGTGGAGCACATGGCGGTGCGCATCCGCAAGCTGTTCGCCGCCGCGCTCGGCTATGGCCTCGAAGGCCGGCCGGCCGATGCGGGCCTGCGGCCGGCACCGGTGGATGGCGCGCCCTATCTGGTCTTTCTGCACGGCACCACCTGGCTCACCAAGACCTGGAGCCTGGCCGGGTGGCGCGCCTTGGCCGACCTTGCGGGCGCGGCCGGGCTCGAGGTGGTGCTCTTCGCCCACGGGCCGCAGGAGCGGGCGCGGGCGGATGCCATCGCCGAGGGGTTGCCGCAGGTGCGGCTCCTTCCGCCCCAGACGCTTGAAACCCTTGCCCCGGTCATCGCCGGTGCCGCCGGGGTGGTCAGCGTCGATACCGGGCTTGGCCACCTGGCCGCCGCCTGCGGGGTGCCGACAGTGGGTCTGTATGGCCCCACCGATCCGCGCCTGACCGGCCTTTACGGGCCGCGCGCGCTGGAGCTGAAGGCACGCCGGCCCTGTGCGCCATGCGAAAAGGCGGTCTGCCGCATCGCGCCGGAAACCCGGGAGGGGCCGCCTTGCCTCGCGGACATCGCCGCCGTCGAGGTATGGAACGCGCTCACCCGCCTGCGCGCCGGTGCCGCGATGGACAAGGCCTGAGCCGGCATGGCACACGGGGCTCCCGACAGACGAGGGGAGCCCGACATGACCCGACCGGTGGCGCTGAGCCGCGACCTGCTCCTCGTGACCGGCGGTGCCGGCTTCATCGGATCGAACATCGCCCGCGCCGCCGCCGAGGATGGCTACCGCGTGGTGGTGGCCGACTGGCTGGAAGACGGCCCCAAGTGGCGCAACATCGCCGATATCCCACTCCATGACGTGATCCGGCCCGAGTCGGTCAACGCCTTCGTGGAGAAGGAGGGGGGCCGCCTCACCGCGGTGGTGCACATGGGCGCCATCTCCGCCACCACGGAGCGCGACGCGGACAAGATCGTCGCGCGCAACATTCGCGCCACCCTCGACCTGTGGGAGTTGTGCGCGCGCAAGGCGCTGGGCCTCATCTACGCCTCCTCCGCGGCCACCTACGGCGACGGCGCCGACGGCTTCGTGGATGCGGAGGAGGCCGCGGCGCTCGCGGCCCTTGCCCCGCTCAATCCCTACGGCTGGTCGAAGCTGTTCGTGGACCGGCGCGTCATGGCCGACGTGGCGGAAGGCCGGCCGCGCCCGCCGCAGTTCGCGGGGCTGCGTTTCTTCAACGTCTACGGCCCCGGCGAGGCGCACAAGGGCGACATGCGCTCCGTGGTGCACAAGATCTATCCGGCGGCGGCGGCGGGCGAGAGCGTCACGCTGTTCAAGTCGCATGACCCGCGCTACCCGGATGGCGGGCAGTTGCGCGACTTCGTCCACGTGTCCGACTGCGTGGAGGTGGTGCGGTGGCTGCTCGAAAGCCCGGACGTCTCCGGCATCTTCAACGTGGGCACCGGCGTGGCGCGTTCCTTCGCGGACCTCGCCAACGCGGTGTTCTCGGCGCTCGGCATCGCGCCGGACATCACCTATGTGGACATGCCGGAGAGCCTGCAGAAGGCGTACCAGTATTTCACGCAGGCCGACGTTGCCAAGCTGCGCTCGGCCGGTTTCACGCGCCCCTTCACCTCGCTGGAGGACGGTGTCGCGGCATATGTGAACGGCCACCTGAAGCCGCGAAACGCGGTGACGTGAGACACTCTGCGCCCCCGACGGCGCGGTTGCGATGCGCTGCGGGAGGCTTATAGTCGCGGTGTCGTCGGTGTCCGCCCCCGGGCGGACGAAAAGGGAATGCGGTGCGGGCTTGGGCCCAAAGCCGCGGCTGCCCCCGCAACTGTCGGCGGTGAGCGGACCTGCAAGAGGCCACTGGAGCAATCCGGGAAGGCGCAGGCGCCGTGATGAACCGCGAGCCAGGAGACCTGCCGACGCGCATCGCCCGTTCAGGGCATCACCACCGGGTCCTCGGCGGGAGGATCGAAAGGGTTGGACATGACGACGCGCACAGACTCCCTCGTTCAGGCCGGGCTTGCCTCCCGCGCCGTCCAGATCACGTTCGCGGGCCTGCTCGGCCTGTTCATCATCGTCGGCACGGGCTTCACCAGCCTGCCGGCCCTGCACAATGCGGCGCACGATTATCGCCATTCCACCGGCTTTCCCTGCCACTGAGGGGAAAACCATCATGGCTATCTTTCGCGCCCTCGTGTTCGCGGCGGCGATCAGCGGACTTTTGGCCGGCCTCCTGCTGGCCGTGATGCAGCAGACCGCAACCGTTCCGCTTATCCTCAAGGCCGAGACCTACGAGGAAGCAGCCCCGCCTGCGGTCCATGACCATGCCTCCCATGACCATGCCGCCCAAGACCATTCCGATCCCGGCCCGGCTGGTGCCGGCCAGGTGGCCGCCGGCCATGACCATGCGGACGAATGGACCCCCGCGGAGGGGATGGAGCGCCTGCTCTACACCGCCCTTGCCAACGTGGTGGGCGCAGCGGGCTTCGCGCTGCTGCTCCTTGCTGTCTCGGAGGCCGCCGGCGGCCTCTCCGGATGGCGGGACGGGCTCGCCTGGGGCCTTGCCGCTTTCGCCGCCGTTGCGCTGGCGCCGAGCATCAGCCTTCCTCCGGAACTGCCCGCCATGCCGGCGGCGGACCTCCTCGCTCGTCAGGCATGGTGGGTCGGCACGGTGGTGGCGACGGGCGCCGGCATCGCGCTGCTGGTCTATGGCCGCTCGCTGCCGCTGGCGGCGCTCGCCATCGGTCTCATCGTGCTGCCCCATCTGGTGGGCGCACCCCAGCCGGCGAGCCACGACAGCCCGGTGCCCCATGCCCTTGCCCAGAGCTTTGCGGTGACGGTGGTGGTCACGAGCTTCGTGTTCTGGGCGGTGCTCGGCGCCCTCGCGGGGTTCCTGCGGCAGCATTTCACCCGGCGTGTCGCTTGACCGGTGGCCTTGTCCTGGTCCTCGGCGGCGCGCGCTCCGGCAAGAGCCGCTTTGCGGAGGCAGAGGTGGAGCGCCGGCCGGCCCCCTGGGCCTATGTCGCCACCGCCGAGGCGCGGGACCCCGAGATGGAGGCGCGCATCGCCCACCACCGCGCGCGCCGGGGCGTGGGGTGGCAGACGCATGACGCGCCCCTCGACCTCGCCGGGCTTCTGGCGAAGCTCCCGCCGGAGCAGCCGGTGCTGGTGGACTGCCTGACCCTGTGGCTCACCAACCATCTGCTCGCCGAACATGACCTGTCGACCGAGGGGGCGGTGCTGGAGCAGGCGCTGGCGGCGCGGCGCGGCCTCACGGTCTGCGTCGCCAACGAAGTGGGCTTCGGCATCGTCCCGGACAACGCGCTGGCCCGTCGCTTCCGTGACGCCGCGGGCCTGCTCAACCAGCGCCTCGCCAGCAGCGCCCGGCGCGTTGTGCTGGTGGTGGCCGGCCTGCCCCTCATCGTGAAGGACGAAACGCCGTGACCGATCCCGCACCGCCCGCCGCCGCGGAGGCGGCCGAAGCCGCCCGCCATCGCGCGAAGATGGCCAAGCGCAAGGCCGTGCAGGACCGGGAAGTGGCCGGCAAGACCGTCGAGAAGGGCCTGCTCATCGTCCATACCGGCCCCGGCAAGGGGAAAAGCACCGCGGCGTTCGGTTTGGCCTTGCGCATGCTCGGGCGGGGCGGGCGCGTGGGCGTGGTGCAGTTCATCAAGGGCGCCTGGCAGACCGGGGAGGCCGAGGCGTTTTCCGCGTTCGGGGACAAGGTCGTCTGGCACACCATGGGCGAAGGCTTCACCTGGGAGACACAGGACCTCGTCCGCGACCGCGCCGCCGCCGCCCGCGCCTTCGAGCGGGTGCGGGAGCTGATGGCCGATGACAGCATCGACCTGCTGGTGCTCGATGAGCTCAACATCGCCCTGCGCTACAACTATCTCGACCTCGCCGACGTGGTGGCGACCCTCACCAACCGCCGCCCCGGCCTGCACGTGGTGGTGACCGGGCGCAATGCGAAGCCGGAGCTGGTTGCCGCCGCTGACCTCGTGACCGAGATGGGCCTGGTGAAGCATCATTTTGCCGCCGGCGTGAAAGCGCAGGCCGGCATCGAGTTCTGACCTCCATGGCGCGCGCGCTCATGTTCCAGGGCACCGGCTCCGACGTGGGCAAGTCCCTGCTCGTTGCCGGCCTTGCGCGGGCCTTCACCCTGCGTGGCCTCAAGGTGCGGCCGTTCAAGCCGCAGAACATGTCCAACAATGCAGCGGTGACGGCGGACGGCGGCGAGATCGGCCGGGCGCAGGCGCTTCAGGCGCGGGCGGCGCGCGTTCCTTCGAGCGTGCACATGAACCCGGTCCTGCTCAAGCCGCAGGGCGAGAGCGGCGCCCAGGTGGTGGTGCAGGGCCGCGTGCACGGCACGGCGAAGGCCGCCGCCTACCAGGGCATGAAGCCCTCCCTCCTGCCGTTCGTGCTGGAGAGCTTCGGCCGGCTGAAGGCGGAGGCCGATCTGGTGCTGGTGGAGGGCGCCGGCAGTGCCTCCGAAGTAAACCTGCGGACCGGCGACATCGCCAACATGGGTTTCGCGCGGGCGGCGGACGTGCCGGTGGTGGTCATCGGCGACATCGACCGCGGCGGCGTCATCGCCAGCCTCGTCGGTACCAAAGTGGTGGTCGACCCCGCCGACGCGGCCCTGATCGCCGGTTTCGTGGTGAACCGGTTCCGTGGCGATCCGAGCCTCTTTTCCGCGGGCATGGCGCTGATCGCCGAGAAGACCGGCTGGGCCGCGCTCGGGCTGGTGCCGCATTTCGCCGACGCCGCCCGCCTGCCGGCGGAGGACGCCCTTGCCTTGTCCGCCCCGCCCGCGCCGAACCCCGGTGCAACCGTGCGGATCTGCGTGCCGATCCTGCCCCATGTCTCCAATTTCGACGATCTCGACCCGCTCGACGCGGAGCCCCAGGTGGAGGTGAGCCGCATCCGCCCGCATGAGACGCTCCCGCCCAACACAGATCTCGTCCTCCTCATCGGCTCCAAGGCCACCATCGCCGACCTCGCGGCGCTGAAGGCTGAGGGCCTGCACCACGACATCCTCGCCTTCGCGCGGCGCGGCGGGCGCGTGCTCGGCCTGTGCGGCGGCTACCAGATGCTGGGAGAAACCATCGCCGATCCGGAAGGGGTCGAGGGGGAGCCCCGAATCGCGCGCGGGCTCGGGCTGTTGAAGGCCCATACGGTGCTGTCGGGCGAAAAGCGGCTGGAGGAAGTGACGGGGACCGCCGCCGGCGCCGTCTTTTCGGGTTACGAGATGCATATGGGCATCACCGCCGGCACGGATACACAGCGCCCGTTCGCCATGCTCTCCGACGGTCGGGCCGACGGCGCAATCGCCGCCTCCGGGCGGGTCGCCGGGACCTACGTGCACGGCCTGTTTGCCTCGGACGCCTTCCGCCGGTCGTGGCTGGAGGGGCTTGGGGCTGAGGATACCGGCGTGGCCTACGAACGGGAGGTGGAGGCGACGCTCGATCGCCTCGCGGCGCACCTCGAGGGGCATCTCGACCTCGACCGCCTCCTCAGCCTGGCACGATGAACGGCAGGACGGCGCCGGCCAGCACGATGAGCATCAGCATTGCATCCGCCCGCCGATAGAGCCGGAGGGCGGCCCGCACGTCCGCGGCGGTCACCTCGCTGCGTCCGTTGCCCATGTAGGCGTCCTCGGTGAGGACGCCGGCATAGACCTTCGGTCCGTTCAGCTTCAGGCCCAGCGCGCCAGCCATGGCCGCCTCCGACCAGCCCGCATTGGGCGAACGGTGACGCGGGGCATCGCGCAGCATGGCCTGCCGGGCTGCCCGCGCATCGGCTCCCGGCGTCACGGCGGCGGCGGCGATGAGCAGCATGCCGGCAAGGCGCGAGGCCGGCAGGTTCACGTAGTCATCGGTGCGGGCCGAGGCCCAGCCGAAGGCGGCGTGCCGGGCGGTGAGGTGGCCGATCATGCTGTCGGCGGTGTTCAGCGCCTTGTAGGCCGCGCCTCCAGCCAGCCCGGCGACGCACATCCAGAGGGTGGGCGCGACCACGCCGTCGGAGAAGTTCTCCGCTAGGCTCTCGATAGCGGCGCGGGCGACGCCGGCTTCGTCCAGCGTCTGGGGATCGCGCCCCACGATGTGGCTCACCGCCGCGCGCGCGGCATCGAGCCCCTCAACTTCGAGCGCCTGCGCGACGCGCGCCACATGCCAGTGCAGGGAGCGCTGGGCGATGAAGGTGCTGCCGACGAGGCCGATGAGAACAAGCCCGAAGGGCAGGGGGCGAATCAGCCATTCAAGGGCGAGGGCGGGGGCCGCCGCCCCGACCAGCACGACCAGCAGGGCGAAAATGCCGAGCAGGCGACGTCCGGAGGCGGAGACGCCGGGCCGGTTCAAGCCATGGTCAAGGACGACGATGAGACGGCCGATCCAGATCACCGGATGGCCGATGCGCCGCACCAGCCATGCCGGATAGCCGAGCAGAGCCTCCAGCGCCATGGAGAGCGCTGCCACGTCGAACGCCATCGAGAGTCCTTCCCCAACGTACCGGCCATCCGCAAGCTTGGCCGCTTTCCTCGAATCACAGGCCCGTGAAAGGAGGTAAGCCAAAGCCCGCGTGCGCCCCTGCCGGGATGCTGCATCGCAATAATGACTTCGCAAAAATCAAAATGTCATGTTAATGTAAAGTCTTCTAGCGGTTTGCAAGGCGCCGTGCCAGCACGGTGGGGCGCTGGGCCGGCACGGCGGGTAGTGTCATGAATATGCTGAAGCCCCGACCCCAGGTTGCTCCCGAAGTCCTGCACGAGCCGGTGGCTCCGATCGTGCCTGACGATGTGCGCATCTACGCCGTGGGCGACGTGCACGGGCGCCTCGATCTCCTGACCACTCTTCAGGCGGCCATCGACGAGGACATGGAGGCCCATCCAGGTCCCGCGTGCATGGAGATCTATCTCGGGGACTACGTGGATCGCGGGGCACACTCCGCCGGTGTCCTCGATACCCTGATGGAGCGGGCGAATCATCGCCGTGTCGTCTGCCTTTCCGGCAACCATGAAGCGGTGATGCTCGATGCCATGGCCTCCCAGGAGGCCTTCTCCCACTGGCTGCGGATGGGCGGGCTCGAAACGGTCTTTTCCTACCTTCCGGCGGCTCCGGGGATCGAGGAAGCGCAGCTGTGGCTCGACTGGCGCAGCGCCGTGCCGCAGGAGCACGTGGCCTTTCTGCGCCGTCTCTCAACCAATTACGTGTGCGGCAACTATCTGTTCGTCCATGCGGGCCTGCGCCCGGGCATCCCGCTCGAGGCGCAGCGGCGGGAAGACATGCTGTGGATCCGGCGGGAGTTCCTCGACTGCCCCGACTGGTTCGGCCATTGCGTCGTCCACGGCCACACGCCCATGCGCGATGCGGAGGTTCTCGGCAATCGAATCAACATCGATACCGGGGCCTATGCAACCGGGCACCTCACCTGCCTGGTACTCGAGGGTGCCGATCGCTTCCTCATCGCCACGTGAGGCTGCCTCGCTTTCCGTTGGATCACTTAAGCCCATGCACGGCTTGAGGTTTAGTGGCGCAACCTGAGCGGGAGCGCTCGGGTGCGATCCTCAAAGCTGATTTTGCACCCTGTTTTGCGGTATCATGATACGATGCCACCTGTTGCGAAGAAACTACAAGGCCTTCCAAACGCCAGCGCCCACGGGCTTTCACCCCCTTTCTGAATTTTCGCGAGATGCCCCCCGTGTTATGGCGTGGTCAATGCTTTCGCTGGGGATTTCGTAGTGCACACTTTCCAGAACGGCTGGCTCGGACGCCTTCGGATCGCCGGTTGCATTGCCGCTGCAGCTTTGCTCGCGGGATGCAATCTTCTTCCGGCTTCGGGACCCTATAGCGCGGAAGTACGCAATCCGCAGACGCAGGACACCGATGGTGTCGGCTACAAGCTGGTCCCGATGACGGCCAGCGTCGTCCGGGTTCTGTCCCAGCTGGACGGGGAAGGCCTCATCGGCACCTTCCGCAACGACCGCCGCCCCATCCCGGACGTGAAGATCGGAATCGGCGACCTCGTGGGCGTTTCGATCTTCGAGGCGTCCGCCGGCGGCCTGTTCATCCCGGCGGAAGCGGCCTCGCGCGCCGGTAACTTCGTCGACATTCCCACACAGCAGGTGGACAGCACCGGATCCATCTCGGTTCCGTATGCCGGCCAGCTGAGGGTCGCGGGCCTGCGCCCCTCGCAGGTGGAAAAAGAGATCATCGACCGTCTTCGCAACCGGGCCATCGATCCTCAGGCCGTGGTGACGGTGAAGGAGCAGCGCTCCAACACGGTGACCGTTCTCGGCGAGGTGGACGCGCCCATCAAGTTCCCGCTGACCGCGAACGGCGAGCGCGTTCTCGACGCCATCAGCCGCGCCGGCGCCACGCAGAACAAGGGCTACGACATGTTCGTGACCCTGCAGCGCGGCGGGCGCGAAGCCACCATCAGCTTCAACCGGCTGATCCGCGATCCGGTCAACAACATCTATCTGCAGCCGTCCGACACCATCTACATCTACGGCCGCGCGCGCACGTTCCTCGCCTTCGGTGCCTCGGGCAAGCAGGGACAGTTCAACTTCAGCGACGATGCGATCAGCCTCAGCGAGGCGGTGGCCAAGGCCGAGGGCCTGGTGGATGCGCAGGCGGACCCGCAGTCCGTCTTCATGTTCCGCCTGGAGAACCGCTCGACTCTGGAGCGCATGGGCGTGGACGTGTCCGATATTCCCACCGAAGGCAAGGTGCCCACCATCTACACGGTGAACTACCGGGAGCCGACCGGCTTCCTGCTGACCACCAAGGTGCCCATGCGCAACAAGGACATCATCTATATCGGCAATGCCGGTTCGGTGGAGATCACCAAGTTCCTGAACCTCGTGCTCCTCGGCGCCACCACGGCGCGGGAAATCGCGGACGCGAACTCCATCCTGTACGGCCCGAACTGAGCGGGAGCGGCGCCGGGTTTCCGGCGCCCGTCAGCCTCGGAAGTGCTCGCGCCCCGGCTTTGCCGGGGCGCTTTCGTATGAAGCGCCTGCATCCCGGCGCGTCGGGGCGGCGTTGCGAGAATGCAGGGTGTCGAGACCGGCGGGATTTTGCTTCGCCCAGCCGAGGCGGGTTATCCTCGCAAGGGCTTTCGCGGCAGACGCGCCTCAGGAAGGATCGACCCGCATGTTCATCGCCTTCTTCGAGGCGCTCAAGGCCGCCGGCGTGCCGGTTTCGGTGCGCGAGTATCTCACCCTCATGGAGGCCATGGACAAGGATGTGGCCGGCCGCCAAGTGGATGCCTTCTATTATCTCGCCCGTTCTTGCCTGGTGAAGGACGAGCGGCACCTCGATCGGTTCGATCAGGTGTTCGGCAAATGCTTCAAGGGGTTGGAGGCGATTGCTGATGAGATGGGTCAGGCGATTCCCGAGGAGTGGTTGAAAAAGCTCGCGGAAAAGCATCTCTCCGACGAGGAGAAACGCCAGATCGAGGCCCTGGGCGGTCTCGACAAGCTTCTGGAGACGCTGAAGAAACGCCTGGAGGAGCAGAAGGGGCGCCACCAGGGGGGTAGCAAGTGGATCGGCACCGCCGGTACCTCGCCCTTCGGCGCCTATGGCTACAATCCGGAAGGCATCCGCATCGGGCAGGACGGCAACCGCAACTTTCGCGCGGTGAAGGTCTGGGACAAAAGGGAATTCCGGGACCTGGACGACCAGGTCGAGCTGGGCACGCGCAACATCAAGGTGGCGCTGCGCCGCCTGCGCAAGTTCGCCCGTGTGGGCGCGCCGGAGGAACTGGACCTCGACGGGACCATCCGGGAGACGGCGCGGCAGGGCTATCTCGACGTCCGGCTGCGGCCTGAGCGGCGCAATGCGGTGAAGGTGCTGCTCTTTCTCGATATTGGCGGGTCCATGGACTGGCACATCGCCCAGGTGGAGGAACTGTTCTCCGCCGCCCGCTCGGAATTCAAGCACCTCGAGCACTTCTATTTTCACAACTGCGTCTATGAGAGCGTGTGGAAATCCAATGTCCGCCGGGCTTCGGAGCGCTTCCCCCTGTTCGACGTACTCCACACGTTCGCCCACGACTACAAGCTGATCTTCGTCGGCGACGCCTCCATGAGCCCGTACGAAATTACCATGTCCAACGGTTCGGTTGAACACAGCAACGCCGAGCCCGGCAAGGTGTGGCTGTCGCGGCTTCTCGCCACCTATCCCAAGGCGGCCTGGCTTAACCCGGTGCCGGAGGCGCAGTGGGGCTATACGGAATCCATCCGGCTCGTCCGCCACCTGATGGAGGACCGGATGTATCCGCTCACCGTCCACGGCCTCGATGCCGCCATGCGGGAGCTCACGTGAGGGCCGAGGGCGGGCAGGGCGCGCGTTCCTATGCCTATCTGCCGCGCCTGGGCGGGGCGGGAGTGCGCCTCGATCTGGCGCCGCCGGCCCTCGACTGGGCCGTCGGCGCAAAGGAGGGGCATCTCGCCCTTGCCGATGTGGACGGGGTGCGGCTGCGCTTTCAGGCGGCGAAGTTCGCCGGCTCGAGCTTCGAGATGGAACTTTCGGCGCGGGACGGGACCCGGCTCAAGATCGGCTCCGCCTCGCGCATCTCGCTCACCGGCGTGCGCGACCAAGGGCCGGATTATGCCGCATTCGTGCGCGCATTCCATCAGGCGCGGGCGCAGGCTGGCGGTCCGTGCCTGTTCCGGGGCGGCTTTCCCGCGTGGCGCTTCTGGCTGATGGCGGCCATGGGCGCCATCGCCCTTGCCGGCCTCGCCGCCGTGTTGGGGTTCGCCCTCGTGGAACGGCAATGGAGCTTCGCCATGTTCCTCGCCGCGATGTCGGCCTTCGTCGTCTGGCCCACGGCGCAACTGATCTGGCGGAACCGCCCCGTCACCTACCAGCCGGACGCCATCCCCGCCCACCTACTGCCGGCGTGAGGCGGCCGCTTCTTCCTCCTCAGCCTTTCGCAGCAGGCCGGAGGCCACGTCGGCGAGACGGGGGGCCGGCAGGGCCGCGAAGGGCAGGGGCCGGGTGACCGCGATGGCGGCGAGCCCGAGGCGGGCGGTCAGAAGCCCGTTCACCACGCCTTCGCCGAGCCGGGCGGAAAGGCGCGCCGCGAGGCCCTGCCCGACGATCTGCTGCACCAGCGTATCTCCGGCCGCCATGCCGCCGGTGATGGCGAGATGCCCCACCACATGCTGCACCAGCCGCAGCATGCCGAGCGCTCCCGGCCGGCCGCCATAGAGGAGCGCCAGCCGCCGCACGAGGGAGACCGCGCTGTAGAGCACGAAGGCGAGGTCCACCAGGGCGCGCGGCGAGACGGCGGTGACCACGGAGACGTTGCGCGCCGCATCGGACACCATCTGCCGCGCGCGGGAATCCAGGCTCGCCAGCAAGGTGCGCTCGGTGAGGCGCACGAGGTCGGCGCCGTCGATGATGCCGGAGAGGTGGCTTTCGAGGTCCGCGTGGGCGCGGGCGAGGGTCGGGGTCTGCGCGGCGAGCCGCAGCATGTCGCGTGCCACGCCTTCGGCCTCCGACCGGTCGTCGGCGGCGATGGCCAGGGTGGCGCGGCGGCGGATGTCGTCGAGCCGGGCGAGGCGGGAGAGGCCCGCCACCTCCCGGCCGACGATGATCACCACGGCGAGCACCAGCAACCCGGTAAAGCCGAGCCCCACGTAGCCCAGCCATTCGGCCCGCGCGAACAGGTCCTCGACGAGGCGGCTCAGGCCGACATAGGCCGCGAGGCTGGCGATGCCGCCCAGCGCCAACCAGAACAGGCCGCCCCAGGACATGCCGGAGCGGCGCGGCGGCGCGGCGGCCGGGAGCAGGGCGGTCTCCGGCTCGATGGGGTCGGGCGGTGCCAGGGTGATGTTCGTCTCATCGAGGCGAAACACCTGCGGCCGCCGGGAGGAGGGGCGTTGGTCGCTCATCGTTCGTCGCTCATGAGCAAGGCATGGCGCGCAAGTGTGGCGCTGGCAAGCCCCTCCGGCGCCTCACGCCAGCCGGTCGCCCAGCAGGAATTGCAGCGCCCGGTCGAGGCGGATGTGCGGCATGGGGCCCGCGCCGATGCCCGCGGGCGGACGAAAGCGCAGGAAGCGGAAGTCCACGTCCCCGTCCACCGCCGAGGCGAGGCCGCGGAATCCGGCGCCGGAGGGATCGAACAGCGTGTCCGGATCGGCCGGGAGCTCGCCGGGAAACACCGCCACCTCCTCCTCGCCGTCGAAGACGTGGCCACCGGCCTCCTGTCCCTTGTCGGGCGTGCCGACAATGGCGTCGAGCTCGTGACCGTCGCGCCGCACGCGCGCCTCGCGGGTGGCGCGGATGGCGGCCAGCGCCACCACGTCGAGGGAGGCGCCGTGATCGCTTGCCCGCCCGCGCGCCCGTTCCACCAGGCGGGCGAGGATCGCTTCCAGCCGATCATGGCTGGCCCGGTGCAGGTGGTCCGCCTTGGTGGCGGCGAACAGCACCTTCTCGATGCGTGGGCGGAACAGGGTGCTGACGAGGCTGTTCCGGCCGGTCCGGAAGGCCGCGAGGATGCCGTCCAGCGCCCGCTCCAGGTCGGCGAGAGCCGCCGGGCCGGCATTGAGGGCGGACAGCGCGTCCACCAGCACGATCTGCCGGTCGAGGCGGGCGAAATGGTTGCGGAAGAAGGGACGCACGACGGCGTTGCGGTAGGCCTCGTAGCGGCGCTCCATCATGGCGCCCAGAGTACCGGCGCGTGGCGTGTCGTCGCCCACGTCGAGGGGAGCGAAGGTGAGGGCGGGGGAGCCCTCAAGATCGCCGGGCATCAGGAAGCGGCCGGGCGGCAAAAGGCTCATGGCGAGCTTTTCCGTGCGGCAGGCTTCGAGATAGGTGGTGAACAGCGCCGCCACTTCCCGAGCCTTGGCCTCGTCGACCGGGCCGGCGGCTGGCGCGTCGGCCACGGCGGCGAGATAGGGCGCGGCCACGTCGGCCCGTGCCGGGGCGCGGGCGAGAGCGAGGCTCTGGCGGGCGAACTGCCCATAGCTCATGTCGAGCAGCGGCAGGTCCAGCAGCCACTCGCCCGGATAGTCGACGAGGTCGAGCGTCAGGGTCCGCAGGCTGCCGCGCGCCGTGGCGAACCGGATGGAAAGCCGCAATTCGCTCACCCGCGTGGTGGAGGCCGGCCAGGCCCGAACCTGCGAGAGCGTTTTCAGGTGGTCCTCATAGGCGAAGCGCGGCACCGCGTCGTCGGGCTGCGGCTCGAGCTCGGCGCGGGCGATGCGGCCGGACTGCATGGCCTCGAACACCGGCAGGCGCCCGCCGCGGGTCAGCGCATGGACAAGGGCGGTGGTAAAGATGGTCTTGCCGGCCCGCGACAGGCCGGTCACCCCCAGGCGCAGGGTGGGATGGGCCAGGCCCTCCACGCGGTCTGCCAGGGTCTTCAGCGCGATGCGCGCATCATCCATGGCGGCGGCGAAGGGCACCATCGGTCAGTCGGCTCCGGGGAGGTCGCGGGGGGTGACGAAGCGGTCGAGACGCCCGCTCCCGGGGGCCACAAGGCTCCAGTCGTCCACCGGCAGGTCGATCACGGCCAGCGCGCCGGTTGGGAATTTCTCGGACATTTTCGACAGATAGGTGGCAGATCCGCCGGCCGCAAGCATCTCCGCGAGGTCCTCGAGGCCGGGATTGTGGCCCACCAGCATCAGCGAATGGGCGTCCCTGGGCTGTTCGCGCAGGACGGAGAGGAGGCGGCTGGCGGAGGCATCGTAGATGCGCGGCTCGCTCGCCACCACCTTCACCGGCGGCAGCTGGGCCGCCACCAGATCCCAGGTTTCCCGGGTGCGGCGGGCGGGGGAGACGAGGACGCGGTCGGCGACGAGTTCCTCCCGCGCAATGTAGATGCCGATGCGCGGCGCCGCCGTCCGCCCGCGGGGGGCGAGGGGGCGCTCGGGGTCGGCGACACCGTCCGGCCAGTCGGACTTGGCGTGGCGCAGCAAAATCAGACGGCGCATGGATATCCGAACCAATCATCAAAATGTGGGTCCTTATCGCAGAGGCAATGTGTGCGGTGCAACCGGCGCTGCCGCGCTCCGGCGTCACGCCCACCCGGGTGCTCCCCTCCGCGCGTCACGAGAGCGCCGCAAATAAACGGTTTCTCAAGGGGAAGGCGCGAGGGTGGCCTCCGGTGCCGGCGGATGATTTCAGATGACCCAGACGGTTTCTCCCCGCGCGGCGGTGCAGCAAGCCCCTGCCTCCGGGCGGTCGGGAGCGGCGCCGAAGCGCACCCTGGACTGCGATGTCTGCGTCGTCGGCGACGACGTGGCGGGACTTGTCGTCGCCGGCGATCTCGCCTCGCGCGGTCGCGACGTCATCCTGCTGTCGACCGGGGAGGTCACTTGGCTACCGCTGGACGGTGTGCTCGCACCCGGCTTTGCCCTTCCCACCCTTGAACTCGTCGCGCGGGTGGGTGAGGCCGATGCGCAGGAACTTCTGATCCTCTCCGCCCATGCCGCCGAGCGTGGCCTGCGATTGGCGGAAAAGGCCGGCGTGTCCGCCGGTCCCCGAGGCGCACTGGCGGTGGCCCGCGCGCACGCGGCCGACGCACTGGTGCGCGAGCATGAGATCCGGCAGAAGCTCGCCCCCGATTCCACCGTGCTCATCGATGCGCAGGACGTCGCGGCGCTGCTCGGGACCTCGGCATTTGCCGCCGCCCTCGGCGTGGTGCCGGCCGAGCGTATCGCCACAGCACCCCTGCGCGCGGCGCTGGAAACCGCCGCGCGGGCGGCGGGCGTCCGGTTCGTTCCCATCGACGGGGCGCTCTCGGCCGATCTCAACGGCCTGCGGAAATACATCACCACCAGCCGCGCGCGGGTGCGCGCCTTCCAGGTGGTCGTCTCCGGCGCCGGCGCTTTTGCCCGCATGGGGACGAGGACGGTGCAGACCGCGCCCTGGGTGTGCGGAATCTTCCGCCTGCCGGGGGTCGATGCCCCCTATGCCGGGCTGGTCGAGGAACGAGGACCCGCCGGCGCGCGCTTCCACTGGACCGGCGACCGCCTGGCCTTCGCCGCATCCGCCGCCACCACAGCCTTTACCCGCGTCGGCGCGGCCCGCGTCGTGCGGCGCCATGCGCGCGAGGTCTATGCCGAGGTGGGGCAGGGCGTGGTGGAGGGCGGGCGCGCCCGGCTGCGGCTTCCCGATACCGGCGGCATGCCGCTGATCCATGAGGGTGAGCGCGGCGTCTGGTACGCTCTCGCCTCCTCGGGAAGCGAGATCACACACGGCTTCATGGCCGCGTCACTCATCGTCGGCGCCATTGCCGAGCGGGACGACCGCATCGCGCTGCTGCAGCCGTTCGCCGCCGCGGCACGCGGGGGATGGGCCGGCCGCATCGCGCGGTTCGCCGGCTTCTGGCACGCGCGGCTCGCCGCGAAGCTCTATGGCGAAGCAAAACCCATCCCAGCCGTCACGGATGCGACCGCGCTGCCGGAACAGGCACCGGTGCTGCCGCCGGCGCTGGATGCCTCTCCGGCAAAGGCCCGCCGCCGGGTCGCTGCCGCGACCTCGGCCTCCCGCCGGGCCGCGCGGGCAGCGCTCCATGCGGCATCCGGCTGGGCCGAGGGGCTGGCCGCCCGCGCGGCGGCCGAGCCGCGCCGCCGGCGCTTGCGCCCCGAGACCGACGAGGACGTTCCGCCTCAGCGCCGGTAATAGGCGAGCGGCCGCGCGCCTTCGCGGAAGTAGCCGAAGAAGGCCGCCGCGCTCGCCGCCTGCAGCAACAGGCCGGGCATCAGTGCCGCGAACGCGCCGAGGTCCGCCCCGTCCGGCGAGATGGCGTCGCGGATGGCGAACTGGCTGTAGGCCGAGGCCAGCACCCAGGCGACCAGGATCCATGGCGAGACGGAGCGGGCGAGGCTCGATTTCGCCACGGTGAGCACCACGAGGCTCGCCGCCCATGCGAACAGCACCAGCTGGGGCACGAGGCCGAGCCGCAACACCTGCTGCCCCACGCCGGCGCCGGCGAACGAATCGAACAGCGCCGATTTCGCTCCCGCCACGCCCAGCCCCGCCACCAGAGAGAACAGGCCAGCCAGCGGCAGCGCCGTGATGCCGCAGGCGCACCAGAAGATGACGGCGAGGGCCCCGCCGAGGCGAGGCCCGAGGGCGGGGGCGGCGGCACGCTGGGGCGGCTGGGACGGCATGGTCATTCCTTGGATCCTGCAGCTGCGCCGTCACCGGCGGCGAAATGGTCGTGCCAGCTCCGCTGGCTTTCGGGGAAGGGCAGGCGCCGCGCCGCGTAGATGGCCCGCGCCACCGCGCGTGCCAGCACCAGCGAGGCGAGGGCGCCCAGCCGCGCGAGGTCGGGCAGGGGGGCTTCCAGCGGGCGCCGGCCGGTGGCGAGGGCAAACACCACGTCCCCGTCGAGGGGCGTGTGCACCGGGAACAGGGACAGCGCCAGCCCGTTCTGCGCCATGATGGCGAGCCGGCGGGCCTGGACCGTGGTCAGCACGGCGTCGGTGGCAACCACCGCGAGGGTGGTGGCGAAGCGCGCGACGCCGCCCTTGAGGTGCGGCGAGAATCCTTCGTCGGGAATAAAGGGCGGCAGGCCGAGGCCGCCGAACTCCCCGTCCTTCTCGTAGGGCGCGGCACGCAGATGCGGCCCGACGCCGAACAGCGGGCTGCCGGCCGCGTTCACTGCCACGATGGCCCCCACCACATGGCCGGACGCGGTGACGGCGGAGGCGGAGCCTAGGCCACCCTTCACCGTGGCCGTGGTGCAGCCGGTGCCGGCGCCGACCGAGCCGAGGGGGAAGTCGAGCCCGTTCGCCTCCGCGTCCTCCAGCGCCGCGCGGCCGAGGCGGTGATAGGGCGGATGCTCCTCCCATCCCTTGTCGCCGCCATTGAGCAGGTCGAACAGGATGGCGCCCGGCACGATGGGCACCCGCGCGGTCCCGACCGCAAAGCCCCGCCCCCGCGCGGCCAGGCCGGTCATGACGCCGGACGCCGCATCGAGCCCGAAGGCGGAGCCGCCCGAAAGGCAGACGGCATCCACCCGCTCCACGGTGGCGGCGGGATCGAGAAGATCGGTCTCCCGTGTGCCGGGTCCGCCGCCGCGCACGTCCACGGCGCCGACGCAGGGCGCCTCACACAGCACCACGGTGGCGCCGGTGCCGATGTGAAGGTCGGTGGCATGGCCCACGCGGATGCCGGGCACATCGGTCAGGAGATTGCGCAAGAGGAGGCCTCCGGCGCTTCTTTTAGGCGAAATCGCCGGTGAAAGGCGATGGCCCGATTGCATCTTGTTCTCGCCCCGGGCGCGGGCGCGCGCTCACATCCCGGCGAGCGCGGCGATGTGCGGCTTGCTCCGCGGCGCCCCGCGGCTCATGAGAGGCCACGAACCCGAGCCTGGCGATCCCGTCCGATGCGCACGGCAAAAGGGCCCTGCGCGGCCAGCCCGCCGGACGGGCCATAGAGAGAGAGCGCAATTCCACCCATGGCCGACGTGACCTTGCCCGCCGCCTTCCTGGCCGGCCTCGTGAGCTTCGTCTCGCCCTGCGTCCTGCCGCTGGTTCCGCCTTATCTGTGCTTCCTCGGCGGCAGCACGCTGGATGACCTCGCCGGCGCCGAGCCGGTGAAGGAGGTGGCCCGCCGGGCCATGCTGGGCGCGGTGCTGTTCGTCTGCGGCTTCACCGTGGTGTTCGTGGCGCTGGGCGCGGGGGCCTCCGCCGTCGGGGATCTTTTGCGTGCCCACCTGGACCTGCTCTCCATCATCGCCGGGGTCGCCATCATCGTGATGGGACTCAATTTTCTCGGCGTATTCCGCATTCACCTGCTCCACCGCACCGCGCGGGCGCACGTGCACGAGCCGACCGGCGTGTGGGGGGCCTTCGTCATGGGGCTCGCCTTCGCCTTCGGCTGGACGCCCTGCCTCGGCCCGGTGCTGGGCGCGATCCTGGCGGTGGCAGGATCGGAAGCGACCGTGTCGAAAGGGGCCGGGTTGCTGGCAGTCTATTCGCTGGGCCTGGGCGTGCCGTTCCTGCTCGCCGCATTCGCGGTGCGGCCGTTCTTGCGGAGCCTCGTGCACATGCGCAAGATGCTGCCGGTGGTGGAGAAGGCCATGGGCGCGCTGCTGGTGCTCACCGGCATCGCCTTCATGTCCGGCTGGATCGCCCATGCGAGCTACTGGCTGATCGAGACCTTCCCGGCGCTCTCCACGCTGGGCTGAAACGCCGGCGCGGGGCAGGGCGCTCCTTGCCCGCCCTTGCGCTGACTGGTCAGGAGTGGGCCGACCTCAGAAGGTGACGAGGCCGATCATCTGGCGGATGAGGCTCAGCTCCTCGCCGCTGGTGGGTGTGGTCTGGGAGACGAAGTCGAACACCTTGCCGTCCTTCATCCCGTATTGGGCGATCCGGGTCACCTTCTTGTTCTTGTCGAAATAGATGCCGAGCACCTTCTGGTCGGTGATCTCCGGCTTCAGGAAGGCCACCTTCTGCGCCGTCTGCGAGATGTAGAAGAAGGCTTCGCCATTCACCGTGGCGACCGTCGATGGCGTGCCGAGCACGAGGAGCACCTGCTCCTGGCTCGAACCGACCGGCACCTGGTCCAGCGCCCCCTCGGCCAGCACATAGCCGCGCTGATAGGTGCGGGTGATGCCCGAGAGGCCGCCGCCGGTCCCGTTGGCAAGGTTCGCACCGTCGCATCCCGCGAGGGAGGCGCCCACGAGGAGGAGTGCCACCGGGGCCAGGGCCGAGCCGCGGCGCACGCCGCATCCCTTGCCGGAACCCGACCTGCCCTGCCGTGTCTTCATCTGCTGTGACGCCACACGCTTCCCCATCTGTCTCCGCCCCGCCGCGCTGATCGACCGGCGCGAGCCGGCCCTGTAATACGCGGATGCCGATACCGCCCTTTACCGATACCGCCCCTTGCTAAGCGGCCGGCGGCGCGTTACGCCGCTTGGCCGACCAGATCACTCCTGTCCACCGCCCGAAGGGGCGGACGTGCCCCGGATCCCGATGTTCAGCCTGTTCCGCCCATCCAAGACCCGCGCGCAAACCCGTGCGACCATCGAGCGCCTGTATGGCGCGATCGTGGCACAGTCGCGGCGGGCGGAGTTCTACACCGACTTCGGCGTTCCCGATACGATGGAGGGGCGCTTCGAGCTGCTGCTCCTGCATACCGTGCTCGTCTGTCACCGGCTGAAGGACGGAACCGAGCTGGAGCGCGCGCTTTCGCAGGAGGTGTTCGACGCCTTCGCGGCCGATATGGACCGCACCCTGCGCGAGATGGGCGTCGGCGACCTCTCGGTGCCGAAAAAAATGAAAAAGATCGGCGCGGCGTTCTACGGCCGCGCCGCAGCCTATGATTCGGCGCTGGCGCAGGCGGGGGGCGATGCCCTTGCCCAGGCCGTCGCGCGCAATATCTTCAACCAGAAGGACGGCGCGCCGGGTGCGGATGCCGCCGCGCTCGCCGTGTATATCCGCGATGCGGCGGAAGGCCTCCGGGCAACGCCGTTCGACGCCCTGGCCCGCGGCGACCTCCCGCTGGCGATCCCCGCACGGCGGGAGAACGAGACATGAGCGATCTGCCCTTTTCCCAATCCGTGCGGGTGGTGGACCTGCCGCCGCACGGCCTCGACCTCAAGCTCGCGCCGGACGCGCGGACCTGCCACGCTTTGGCAAGCTACGCCGGTGTGCTCGCAGTCAGCGACCTGGCCGCGCAGCTGCATTTCGATCCCGAGCGGGCCGATGGCGTGCACGTCACCGGACGAGTCACGGCCACCGTGCGCCAGACCTGCGGCGTCACCCTCGAGCCGTTCGACGCCCCGCTGAGCGAAGAGATCGACGTCCATTTCGTGCCGGCCGGCAGCTATGTGCCCAAGCCTCCCGCGCCCGGCGAGGAGGACGACGGCGAGGATCCGCCGGACGAGATCGTGGATGGCGCGATCGATGCCGGCGCGCTGTTGTGCGAGTTTCTCGTCCTCGGCGTCGACCCGTATCCGCGCAAGCCCGGAGCGGTGTTCGAGGCGCCGGCGACGAACCCCGCGGAGGTGTCGCCGTTCGCCGCCCTTGCGCGCCTGAAGGACCCAGAGTGAGCTGAAGAAGCCCAAGTGAGCCCTGTGGCAGTTGCGATCAGGGCACGAGACGCTATTGTCCGCGCGCCGGTCGGACCGCCCTGCGCGGGGTATCGTCCGGCATTGCAGCTACACCACGACCGCTGAGCATCGGAAGGACCGACACAGGAGATGACCGCACCCGTCCGCATCGCCCTCGACGCCATGGGCGGCGACCATGGACCCGAGACGGTCCTTGCCGGGGCGGAAATCTCCCTCGGACGCCATCCGGATATCGCCTTCGTCCTTTATGGTGAGGAATCGCGCGTCCGCGAGGCGCTGAAGAGCCATCCCAAGCTCGCCGCGGCCGCCCGCATCGTCCACACCGAAGTGGTGGTGGGCATGGACGACAAGCCGAGCCAGGCGCTGCGGCGCGGCCGCTACAAGTCGTCCATGTGGCGGGCCATCGACGCGGTGAAGACCAGGGATGCCGACGCCGCCGTTTCCGCCGGGAACACCGGCGCCCTGATGGCCATGGCCAATTTCAACCTGCGCACCATGCCCGGCATCAGCCGCCCGGCCATCGCCGCCATCTGGCCGACCCTGCGCGGGGAGACCGTGGTGCTGGACGTGGGCGCTTCCATTGGCGCCACCGCCAAGAGCCTGGTCGAGATGGCGGTCATGGGCTCGGCCATGGCCCGTGTCCTGTTCGACATCGAGAGCCCCACTGTCGGCCTGCTCAATGTGGGGGTCGAGGAGATGAAGGGCGTCGAGGAGGTCAAGGAAGCCGCGCGCATCCTGCGCGAGGACGGCATGCCGGTGAACTATCACGGCTTCGTCGAGGGCAACGACATCGGCGCCGGCACGGTGGACGTGGTGGTGACGGAGGGATTCGCCGGCAACATCGCGCTCAAGACCGCGGAAGGCACGGCCAAGCAGCTCGCCTCCTATCTGCGCTCGGCCATGGGGCGCACGCTGCGCGCGCGCATCGGCTATCTGCTCGCCCGCGACGCCTTCCGCGTGCTGAGGGAAAAGATGGACCCGCGCCGCTCCAACGGCGGGGTGTTCCTGGGCCTCAACGGCATCGTCATCAAGAGCCACGGCGGGACCGACGCGGAGGGCTTCGCCGCCGCCGTGGACCTTGCCTATGACATGGTGCGCCACGAGCTTCTCGCGCGCATCGAAAAGAGCCTCGGGCGCCTCCATCCACCGGCGACGCCGGTGCGCGAGACGCAGGCCGCAGGTGCGGAAGGGCAATCGTGAGCGGTATCAGGTCCGTCGCCCGGGGTACCGGGTCCTATCTTCCCGAGCACATTCTCACCAACGAAGAGCTCGCGCGGCGTATCGACACGTCCGACGAATGGATCGTGCAGCGCACCGGCATCCGCCAGAGGCATATTGCCGCCGAGGGTGAACTCACCTCCCACCTCGCGCTGAAGGCGGCGGAGCGGGCGCTTGCCGACGCGGGTTTCACCGCCTCGGACATCGATCTCATCGTGCTGGCCACGGCAACGCCCGACCAGACCTTCCCCGCCACGGCCGTCACGGTCCAGGCCGAGCTCGGCATCACCCGTGGCGCGGCGTTCGACCTGCAGGCGGTGTGCTCGGGCTTCGTGTTCGGCCTCGCCACTGCCGACGCCTTTCTCAAGAGCGGCGCGTTCGAGCGGGCGCTGGTGATCGGCGCGGAAACCTTCTCGCGCATCCTCGACTGGGAGGACCGCGGCACCTGCGTGCTGTTCGGCGACGGGGCAGGGGCCCTGGTGCTGGAAGCGGTGCAGGCGGACGACGCCCACGGCGCGGGCCTGCTCACCAGCCACCTGCGCTCGGACGGCCGCCATCGCTCCAAGCTGTTCGTGGATGGAGGGCCGTCCTCCACGGGCACGGTGGGCCATCTGCGCATGGAAGGCCGGGAGGTGTTCAAGCACGCCGTGGGCATGATCACCGACGTGATCGAGGATGCCTTCGCCGCCACCGGCGAGAGCGCGCAGAGCATCGACTGGTTCGTGCCGCACCAGGCCAACCGCCGCATCATCGACGCCAGCGCGCAGAAGCTCGGCATCGCGCCGGCCAAGGTGGTGACCACCGTCGACCACCACGGCAACACCTCCGCCGCATCCATCCCGCTGGCGCTCGACCTGGCCGTCAGGGACGGGCGGATCCGCAGGGGCGATCTCGTCCTTCTGGAGGCGATGGGTGGCGGATTCACGTGGGGTTCGGCGCTGTTGCGCTGGTAGGGCGCTTTTGCGTTGACCTTGCTCGGCACGCGCGGCTAGTTTGCCGGACGCCTTCCTTCGCAAGTGCGGAGTAGCAGGGAAGTGCGACGTTCCAACCGTCACATTCGTGAATCCTACTCTGTTAAAATCGTACGGGATTTCCAATGCGATTCCGCGGACGGGGCGGTCGCGGGATCCGCAATAGTTTTCTGGGGCCGGGGAGACACATGGCTGGTCGGACCGTGACGCGGGCGGATCTGTGTGAGGCCGTCTATCAGCAGGTGGGACTGTCTCGCACCGAATCCGCCCAGCTCGTCGAGATGGTGCTGAAGGAAATCGCCGATTGCCTCGCCCGTGGCGAGACGGTGAAGCTGTCCTCGTTCGGCTCGTTCGTGGTGCGCGAGAAGGGCGAACGGATCGGCCGCAATCCCAAGACGGGCCAGGAAGTGCCCATCGAGCCGAGGCGGGTGATGGTGTTCAAGCCATCCTCCATTCTCAAGCACCGCATCAACGGCACTGTCGGCGACGGCCTCGACGAGGACTGAGGCGACGAGCCCGCTCGACGGGACTGAGCGGGGGGCTAAGCGGACGACGGCCGTGCCACGGCTTCGAGCGCGCGTCGAGCCGGGGCCGGTATCTTAAGCGCTCGATCCTCCGCCACCGGTCCTCTTGCCACCGGTCCTCTTGCCCCGGGTCGTTCTGCCCATCGTCCCCGGGCGGTTAGCCGGATCTTGCCTCACCATGGCACCACATCGGCTGGGCTGGCAGTGAAGCGAGCCCGAGACCGGCGCGTGCCCAGGGCACGCGCCGGTTAAGCCACGTCATTTAAGCCACGTCATCGCGTTCCTTCCGCTTGGCGTCCTGCCAGAGCGCTTCCATCTCGTCGAGGTGCGCCTCCTCGGGGCGGCGGCCCTCTCCGGCGAGGGTGGCTTCCACATGGCCGAAGCGCCGGATGAACTTCTCATTGGTTCCGCGCAGAGCCGCCTCCGGGTCGACTCCGGCATGACGGGCGAGGTTGACGACGGCGAAGAGCAGGTCGCCGACCTCGTCGCGGATCGCCGCCGCGCCGCCGGCCTCCAGCGCCTCGTCCACTTCCTCGGTCTCTTCGCGAATCTTGGCGAGCACCTGCCGGGCATCGTTCCAGTCGAAGCCCACGTGGCTGGCCTTCTCCTGGAGCTTGAGCGCACGGGTGAGGGCCGGCAGGGGCAAGGCGACGCCGGACAGAGCGCCCGTCGCGACGGGCTCCTCCGGTCGTCCGGCGGCGCCGCGGGCAGCCGCGCGGGCGCGTTTCTCCTCCGCCTTGATCTGCGACCACAAGCCTTTCACCTGATCCGGCGAGAGGTCGCGTGCCGCGCCGAACACATGCGGATGGCGGCGGATGAGCTTGCTGGTAATGGCCTCCACCACGTCGCCAAAGTCGAAGCTGCCTTCCTCCTGCGCCATGCGGGCATGGAAGACGACCTGAAGCAGCAGGTCTCCCAGCTCCTCCTTGAGGTCCGGCATATCGCCGCGCTGGATGGCGTCCGCCACCTCATAGGCTTCTTCCAGCGTATAGGGCGCGATGGTCGCGTAGGTCTGCTCCAGGTCCCAGGGGCAGCCGGTGCCCGGCGTGCGCAAGGCGGCCATGATCTCGATGAGGCGCGCGATGTCGCGGGAGGGGTTCATGGAATTCTCCGTTGCCGGACTTGGGGAAGTTTACCTGCGTTTCGCCGCGGCGGGGCAGGGCGGCGCGGCGATCCACCCTGCCGGCCCCTTTACCATCGCTGCCGCCGTCCTATGCTCCCGCGCGACAGGTGAGGAAAGTTGAGATGCTGGAAATTGCGCCCGCCGGCCCCATCGACGACGACATCCGGCCAGGGGAGAAGGCGGTGGGCCTGCCCGCGGGCTTCGATGCCGGCCTCTATTTCGTCGGCCGCATCCGCACCCCCTGGACCGAGCGCCGCAGCTGCCCGCGTCGTGGCGATGCGCAGGACGGTCCCATCTGCACCCTCGAGATCGATCCGCGCTGGGCCGAAGCGCTGGTGGGCCTGGAAGACTGCCCGCGCCTTCAGGTTCTGTACTGGATGAACCGGTCGCGGCGTGACCTGGTGCTGCAGAGCCCGCGCCACGACGGCGCCACGCGCGGCACCTTCGCCCTGCGCTCGCCGGTGCGGCCCAACCCCATCGCCTCGTCGGTGGTGAGCCTCGTCGGCGTCGAGGGCCTGAGCGTGCGGGTGCGCGGTCTCGACTGCCTCGACGGCACGCCGCTTCTCGATCTCAAGGTCCAGCACGCCTGAGGTCATCATCGGCGGGTGCAGGGATTGACCGGGCGGCTGAGGCCGGCCTGCTCGAAACAGGCGTCGCCGGGAGCCAGCCAGCCGGCGAGGGGCGGGCGGGCCTCGCCGGGCGACAGACGCTCACGCACGTTCAGCCAACCGCCGGAGCATTCCAGCACCGAGAAGCGCAGCCCCACTGCCGGCGTGCCGGCATCGCCGCCGCCGGCCTTCGCGTGGAGGCGCGGCGCCGCGTCCGCGGCGCTGAGTGTGCGCACGGACACCCGCGAACCGTGGACCCAGCCCGGCCCGGCGGGCAGCGGATCGGCCGGCGGGTCGGGATAGGCGATCTCGCTCACCAGCAGCCAGCCGCGATAGGAGCCGAGCACCGCGAAGCCGGGCGCCTGGAGCAGATCGCGCCCCACGGCATCCCGCGCGAAGACGTGGAGCTTCAGCGCACCGATGATCGGGGAGTCGAGGGATGGCCCGGTGCGGAGGTTGAGGCCGGCCGGATCCGGATCGTCGGCGAAGGCTCTGATGTTCACGCAGCGCGACAGATCCGCTGGCATGATGACATCGGCGGCCTGAACGGGGGCCGGCAGCATCAGCATCCCGACCGCCAGCATGCCCGTCACCAGCCAACCCGGACGCCGCGCAAGCATCCCATACAAGCGAGTCGCAGAAGAGATATTATGGAACATAAGAGTGAGTGACAGGGGCGGGCGCAGCCTCATGCGCCGCATCACGCCGCCGCTCCGATCGGGTTTCACCCAGGCTGAATGTTCACAAAATAAATCCAGCATTTCAGCGCCTTGTCTGGGGATCTGAATCAATTGAGCGAATCGGAAATCCTGTGCGGCGACCCGTGGGCGGGCTGCCTCAGCCGTTGGCCGTGGCATCGGCCGGAGCGGCTCCGCAGCGGACTGGCGATGTGAACCGCAGGCCGTCATGGGCCGGCACCACGCCGGGCGGCAAGCTCCGCTCCAGCGCGCCATAGTCCAGGTCGGTGTGCAGATTGGTGAGGATGGCGCGTCGCGGCTTCATCCGGGTCACATGCTCCAGCGCCTCCTGAAGCGTGAAATGCGAGGGGTGCGGGATCTCGCGCAGGGCGTCGATGATCCACACATCGAGATTGCGCAGATGCGCGAGGCTGTTCTCCGGGAAGCCGTTCACGTCGCTGGAATAGGCCACGTCGGCGAAGCGAAACCCGAAGGCGTCGATGTCGCCGTGGTGCTGGCGGAACGGGAGCGCGACAATGGGCCCACCCGGCCCGTCCACCACGATCTCGCGGCCTTCGCGGAAGCGATGCTCGGTGAGGATGGGCGGGTAGGCGCTGCCGGGTGGGGTCGAGAAACAGTAGCCGAAGCGCTGATGCAGGGCGCTGGAGGTTTCCTCGTCCGCGAAAATGTCGAGCCGGCGCCGGTGCAGGATGGCCAGCGGCCGCAGATCGTCGATGCCATGGGTATGATCGGCATGCGCATGGGTGAAAAGCACCGCGTCCAGGGCCGCGACGCCCGCATCCAGCAGCTGTTCGCGCAAGTCGGGGGAAGTGTCCACGAGGACCGTGGTGGTGCCCGCCGGGCCGTGGCGCTCCACCAGCATGGAGCACCGGCGCCGGCGATTGCGCGGATTGGCGGGATCGCAGGCGCCCCAGCCCTGCCCTACCCGCGGAACGCCGCCCGAGGATCCGCAGCCGAGGATGGTGAAGGTGAGGTTCTCGCCGGGCGCGGAAAGCAAAGGCATGTCGGGCAACCTCGTTCATCCGTGGGCCCCGATATTGTGCTCAGGGAGCGGATTCGCCGGAAAGCCTCATCTAAATCCTGACGCGCCCCAGATCCAAGCTTGGGCATGTCGGGGGCGATCACTTGCTGGATGCAACAGCGGCGGGACCGGCAATCGCGACACGGCTTCGAGAGGCTGCCGCCTGCACTTTAGGAATTGAATTTTCTATTCCTAATCAATGGTTTGCGATGCAATGATTCGCGCATTGATTCACTTCAGCATCTGCCCGCAAGTGCTGGTCTGGCGTGCGGAGGCTGTGGAGAATGGGCGGTCTGGGCTCGGCGGGATTCAGGCGCGCCTGAGCGGCCGCATCTGCGGTGCCGTCGCCAATTGGACCTGGGGCCCTGGGGGGCCTTGGCGCGATGTGGCGGGGAGGGAACGACGGTGCCGCGCAAAGCCGCGCCATGGGCGGTGGCGCCCACATCTGGCTGACGTTTGCGACGATGATTGGGGGGCGGGTAAGCGGAGAAGGAATGGTCGGAGCGAGAGGATTTGAACCTCCGACCCCTAGTCCCCCAGACTAGTGCGCTAACCGGGCTGCGCTACGCTCCGACGTGGAGGCGAGGCTTAGACCATCGTTTCGACGGCGACAAGCCCAAATGCGACACCTGTGGGCCGCTCTCCCCAGGCGTCGTTTCCATGCCCCCTTCCCTCTCTCAGGGATTGCATAGCCAAGCTTGAATCGCGGCAGGATTGTGGTCTGTCGTGGCCCAATCGCCTCCTTTTTGCCGGCGAAATGGGACACTCCCGCCTGATTCGCCGGCCATTTGGCAATCTTCCTCAATGACACGGAAGATTGAACGCATGAAGATTCGCGTGGTCCTGTCCTGCGTTGCCCTGTCTGTCTCGGCCGCAATGGCCGCCTCAAGCACGGCGCGTGCGGACACCTCCACCGGCATCGCCTCCTATTACTGGCAAGGCCGTAGCACCGCGAGCGGTGAACGCTTCAACCCCTCCGCCATGACGGCGGCGCACCGCTCCCTTCCCTTCGGCACCAAAGTGCGTGTCACAAATCTTCGCAACGGCCGCAGCATCGTCGTGCGCATCAACGATCGCGGCCCCTTCACGCGCGGCCGGATCATCGACGTTTCCAAGGCTGCGGCCAGCGAGCTGGGCTTCACCGGGAACGGGATCACCCGCGTGCATCTCGCGGTCATCGACTGACTGCGACCGCGGCAGGGCTCAGCCGGCGTCCCGCGCCTCGTCGCGGGTGACGAGCACGCCCTCCACCAGGCGCCGGCATTCGCCAAGCTCATAGAGCACGGATTGCAGGCGATGGACGTCGTCCCGCGAGAGCACCGGAGCCGCAACGGGGGCATGTCCCACCACCCGCGGCTCGGACCTCAGGTGGGGCGGCAGGTATTGTTCCGGCGGGCCATGCCGCAGCGGCTCGCGTGGAGCACGGGCGGGTTCCGCCCCCTGCGGCGCCTCCGGTGAAGCGAAAGGCGCGCCCGGTCGCGCCGCCGCCGGCCCGATCATGGAAGGCTCGGGGCGTGACCATGGCGCGCTGCTGGCTTCCACATCGACCCGCTGATTGATGCCGGGCGCAGGCCCGGGCTGCGGATGGCGCGGCAGCAGGTGGGGCGGCTCTTCCTCGTCGATAGGGCCGATGAGTGGGCCGACCCGAGTCGCGCGCGGCAGGGTCTGCGGCGGGGCATCGCCCCAGGCGTCGCTCCACGCCGCGTTCCAGGCGCCGGTGCGGCCGTCGTCCAGGGCATCCCTGCGTCCGTCCTGTCGAAACGCAGGGGGCTCGGCGTCGCGCCGCATGGGGCGTGCGTCCGCCGGCGTTATCGCATCGCGCCGACCCGTCGGCAGGGGCGCGGCGGGCGGCCTGCGCCGGTCTTGGTCCATGCTTCTGTTCTCCGGAAAGACGTCCTCGTCGACGGGACCGGCGCGATCCAGGCCGAAGCGATCTTCGATCGGCCCATTCTGGGTGAACCGATCGGCAGCGAACCGATCATCGGCGAATAGATCGCTGGCCGGATGAACCGCCGCCCCCGGGGCCGCCCTGCCCGCGCGCTCGGCGGTGCGGCCCGTGTCCCCGGACCGCACATTGTCCCCGGCCTCCTCGACCCAGTCGGCCTGCCGCCAGTCACCGTCCTGCATCTGGCGCCGGCGCGTGTCTTCCTCGCGCAAGCGGGGGCGCGGTGACCGGTCCGCTCCCGCTTCGCGGGCGGGACGCACGTCGTCGAAATCGTCCTCTTCCTGCGGTTGAACCGCCGCGCGTGGCGGTGCCGGCCGGCGGGCGCGGGCGGGAATATACTCCTCCGGCGGGCCCGGATCGGGCCGCGCAGCGGCATGGCGCATGGGCGGTTCCGGCCGGACATCCGGCTGTCGCGCTTCCGGCTCGCGGCCGCCGGGGTGCGGCGCATCCGGCTCGTGCGACCAGTCGTCCTCCTCGAAGGCCCTGCGGCTGGCGCGATCCTGCGCCTTCAGGCGGCGGATGCGTGCTTCGATGGGTTCGGACAGGCTCGGTGGCGCCTGCGGATCGTCGTCGAGAAAGGGCAGCAGCGGATCGTCCAGCTCGGGCGAATGGGGCCGGCGCTCGTCGCCGGCGGCAATTCGGGCCGCGGGCCCGCGTGTCGGCCGCTGGGGGGCAAAGGCCGGCTCGATGCGCCGCTCCGCCTCCCCGGCAGGGCGCTGTTGGGTGCGACGGGGTTGGGCCATTGCAGGGCCGAGGGACGGCCGGTGCGGGTCGCGGGCGGGCGCAGCCTCGAAGGACGGGTCCTGGCGCGTGATGTCGGCCGAGGCGCGCCACTCTTCTTCCAGAGGGGCGCGCGCCTCCATCCGGGGCTCGCGCCGTTCCTCGGTCTCGCGGCGCGGTGGCTCGCGCCGTTCCACCGGCGGCTCGATCCGTTCGCCGGCGGACGGGCGCCGGGGACGATCGGAGGCGGCCGGCCGCAAAGCGATGGGCGGCACGGGGGCTTCCACGTCGAGATCGCGATCGGCGTCCCGGTCGGGGAAGGGCAGAGGCAGTTCCGCCATGGGGGGCAGATCGGGCAGGGCCGCGTCGTCCCGCCCGCCATTGCCCTTGGGCCGGCGCCGCGGCAACAGGCCCAGCAGTCCGCCGAAGGTGACGCCCTCGGACGCGGCGTCGCGCGGCATCCGGGCCGTCCGCATCACCGCGACCTCGCGTTCGATGCCGAGATCCTGCACGAAGCGGACGCCCTGATCCTTCAGGATGCGCTGGGCGCCCTTGATGGTATAGCCGTCGGTGTAGAGCAGATGGCGAATGCCGCGCAGGAGGTCCACGTCCTCCGGGCGATAGAAGCGACGCCCTCCAGCGCGCTTGACCGGCTTGATCTGGGGGAAGCGCGTCTCCCAGAAACGCAGCACGTGCTGGGGCAGGTCAAGGTCGTCCGCGACCTCGCTGATGGTCCGGAAGGCGTCCGGAGCTTTCTCCGTCTCGCGCGCGTCGCCCACCTGTGTTCCGCCTCGTCCGCCGAATCGCCCGCACCCTTACAGGGAATCATATCGGCGATCGATACTTGCGGGAAGCTGCGGAGGCGGCGCGTGAAGCGCTCGCCCCCGGCTTTTCACGACCTGCCTTTCGCACCCTACATGGGATGGACGCGGCGGGCTCCGAAGCGCCGGGCGATGAGACCCGCCCGATCCGGCGGAATGCGCAGGGCCACATGCACCTGCCCGTCGTCACCGGTGGAGCGCTCCAGCACCTCCCCGTGGCGATAGAGCCAGCCGAGCCCCTCCCCGTCCTCAGGCGGGAGTGTCACCGCCACCGTCACCCGGTCGGCGGTGATGCGCCGCTCCACCAGGGCCAGAAGGTTGTCGGTCCCCTCCCCGGTCAGGGCCGAGACGGGGACGGGGCCGTCGCCCACGTCGGCGCGACTGGCCCGGTTCTGCGTTTGCTCGCGCGCCTCGGGCGAGAGGCGGTCGATCTTGTTCCACACCTCGATCACCCGCCCGCCTGGCTGCGGATCGACGCCGAGGTCGGTGAGCACGTCGTCCACGTCCGCCCCCTGGGCGTCGGTGTCGGGATGGGAGATGTCGCGCACGTGCAGGATCACGTCCGCCTCCAGCACCTCCTCCAGCGTCGCCCGGAAGGCGGCGACGAGCTGAGTCGGCAGCTCGGAGATGAAGCCCACCGTGTCGGACAGGATGATGCGGGTGCCGTGGGGCAGGGCGACGGCGCGCAGGGTGGGATCGAGGGTGGCGAAGAGCAGGTCCTTCGCCATCACCTCGGCCCGCGTCAGCCGGTTGAAGAGGGTGGACTTTCCGGCATTGGTGTAGCCCACGAGGGCAACCACCGGGTACGGCACCTTTTTCCGGCTCTTGCGGTGCAGGCCGCGGGTGCGCTTGACCTGCTCCAGTTCCTTCTCGATGCGCACGATGCGCTCGCCGATGAGCCGGCGATCCGCCTCGATCTGGGTCTCGCCCGGGCCGCCGAGGAAGCCGAAGCCGCCGCGCTGGCGTTCAAGGTGGGTCCAGGACCGCACCAGGCGGGAGCGCTGGTAGTTGAGATGGGCGAGCTCCACCTGCAGCGCGCCTTCCTTGGTGCGGGCGCGCGTGCCAAAGATCTCCAGAATCAGAGCGGTGCGGTCCACCACCTTGGCGGACCATGCTTTTTCCAGGTTTCGCTGCTGCACCGGGGAGAGCGCCGCGTCAAAGAAGACGAGGTCGACCTCCTCGGCTTTCACGATGCCGGCCAGTTCTTCCACCTTGCCGGTGCCGAGGTAGGTGGCCGGGCGGATCTCCGACAAAGGCACGATGCCCGAATAGACCACCTGGAGGTCGATGGCGGCGGCAAGGCCCACCGCTTCCTCAAGGCGCGCGTCCGGGCCACGGCGCTCAGGGACGCCGCGGGTGGCACGCTTCGATAGAATTGGGGTGATCACCGCGCATCGCGTCGGCGGCGCGCGGCGGTCGATGCCGCCGCGGCCCTCCTTCTCCCGCCCGCCGGATGGACCCGTGTCCCGTTCCGGCTTGCTGGCAGCCCCCTCGCCTTGCGATCTGGCCCCCTTGGCGGATCCGCGCTCCACGCTGCTTATGCCTTTTCTCCCGCATCATCGGTGGGATCGAACAATTGCACCGGATGTCCCGGCATGATGGTGGAAATGGCGTGCTTGTAAACCAGCTGGGAATGTCCGTCGCGGCGCAGCAGCACGCAGAAATTATCGAACCAAGTGACGACGCCCTGCAATTTCACTCCGTTTACCAGGAATATCGTGAGAGGTGTCTTGTTCTTGCGGACGTGGTTGAGGAAAGTGTCTTGGAGATTTTGTGTCCGTTCCGCCGCCATTTTCGTATCCGTTTCTTTCGGCGTTAAGCCCACGGCGGACACACGCAACGACTGTGCCTCCGCAGTGGGAGTTGGGGACGCTAGAATGGCACAGCCCCGTCGCGGCGCAATAATATTTTGCCCCGCAACATAGGCGTGGCCGTGGACAGGCTCAGCTCACTTCCGAAAAGTCGTGGAATTTCAAGCGCAAGGTGGTGGCGATCGGCCCCGGCACGCCCTGCCCCACCGGCACGCCGTCGAGCCGGACCACCGGCATCACAACCGTGGTCGCGGCGGTGATGAAGGCTTCGGACGCGGCGTGCGCCTCGGCCACCGTGAAGGCCCGCTCTTCCAGCTGGTAGCCCAGCGCCTTCGCCACCTCCAGCACCACCGTGCGGGTGATTCCGCGCAGAATCCCGCCCTCCGCGGGGCGGGTGAGGATGCGTCGGTCCGGGGTGACGATCCACGCATTGGTGGAGGCGCCCTCGGTCACCGTGCCGTCGGGGGCGACGAACCAGGCCTCGCGTGCCCCCGCCTCCTTGGCCTGCTGCTTGGCCAGCACGTTGGGAAGGAGCGAGGTGGACTTGATGTCCACCCGGGGCCAGCGGTTCTCGGGCACGGTGATCACCGCCACGCCCTTGGCCGCGGTGGCATCCTGCGCCGCGCGATCGGTGCGGCGGGCGGTGACCACAACCGAAGGGGCCGTGCCGGGCGGTGGAAAGGGGTGGTCGCGCCGCGCCACGCCCCGGGTCACCTGGAGATAGACCATGCCGTCGGTGACGCTGTTGCGGCGCACCACCTCGTGCAGCACGGCGGAGAGGGCGGCGTGGGTCATGGGGGTGGGAATCGCCAGTTCCCGGAGCGAGCGGTCGAGCCGCTCCAGATGGCGCCTTTCATCCACGAGCCGGCCGCCGAGGACCTCGCAGACCTCGTAGACGCCATCGGCGAACTGATAGCCGCGATCCTCCACGTGCACACTGGCGTGGCGGTGAGGCAAATAGCGTCCGTTGACATAGGCGATGCGCGACATGAATCCCTGCTTCGGTCAGGTGCGCCAGACGGCGAGATGGAGGACCACGAAGAGCCCGATGATTTCCAGCCGCCCCGCCACCATGCCCAGCACCGCCACCAGGACGGACCCCACCGGCAGGGAGGAGATGGCCGGCCAGCCGAGGCCTGCGGCGTCGTAGACCGGCCCGGTATTGGTGACGACCGCCGCGGCGGCGGCCAACGCCGCCTGGAAGCTCGGCAAGCCGGGGCTGAGGGCGATGGCGCACACGCCGAACAGGAAGGCGAGGCTCGCCGCGCCGGCCCAGATGCCGCGCATGACCGAGCCCACGCCGCCTTCCAGCGCCGCCGGCTGCACGAGGTGGGGATAGACGAGGCGCATCAGGTCGCCGCGCGTCCGCAGCAGGATGGCGCGCAGGCGCATCATCTTGAGCCCGCCCGCCACCGAGAGCGCCCCGCCTCCGAGCAGGACCACCAGGATCACGAGCCCGGCGGGCAGGCTTTCATAGCTGCCGTCGCGCGGGCCGATGCCGCTGGTGGATATCAGCGAGGCGGCGGAGAACAGTCCGTCGCGCAGCGCCTCCAGGGACGGCGCGTCCGCCGTGCGGTAGAGGATGGCACCGACGACGACGCCCAGGACCGCCCACCAGCCGATGATGACGAGGCTCTCCACCTGCTCCGGCGCCGCGTTGACCCGTCGGGTGAGGAGCGCGCGATGCCAGCGCACGCTGGTGGCGCTCCAGAGCAGGAACGGTAGCAGCAGCCATTTCGGGCTCTCATCCAAGGTGAGGGCGAGCTGCGCCTCGGGCGGCAGGTGTGCGCCGGCCGACACCACCGCCGTCGCCAGGGTGAAGGCCACGTAGAAGCTCTCGCCCCCCATCAGGAGCAGCACGACGATGAGCCCGGTCGCCGCGACATAAGCAGGGGCGGTCTCGCGCAGCACCGCAACCAGGTCCACCACGTCCAGCGCCGCGCCGCCGCGGGGTGTCCGGTCGGGCAGGCCGCCAAGGCCGGCGGGCGCGAGCACCGCCACTGCCGAGACCACGGTGAAGAGCCCGCCGGCCCATTGCAGCAGGCCAAACCAGACGAACAGGCTCGCCGGCCCCTGCTTCAGCGCCGTGAGGCCGGTGGCGGTAAAGGCCGAGACCGCCTCGAACCACGCCGCAAGCGGCGGCAGGCCAGCCGCGATGGCGATGGAGGGGGTGGCGGCGAGCGGCACCAGCAGCCAGATGGCGGCGACAAGGGCGACGCCGCCGGTCCGGGTCAGGCGCACCGGCCGATCCTGCATGGTGAAGCGCAAGAGGCCGGCGACGAAGAAGGCGAAGGCGAAGGTGGCCAGGAAGATGGGCGCATGCCCGCTCCCCGTGCGCGCCGCGACCGCCGCCGGCACAAGGGCCAGCGCACCCATCCCGGCGAGGGCGGCAGCGAGCGGATGCGCGGCGTTGATCATTCCGGCGGCCGCGGATCAGAAGAATTCGAGCGCGACGCGGAACAGCTGTTCCACGCGCTTGATGCGGTCGGCGAGGGCGAACAGAACCACCCGGTCGTGCGCCCGTACGACGGTATCGCCGCGCGGCAGCAGCACCTGCCCACCGCGCACGATGGCGCCGATGCGCAGGCCCTCCAGAAGGTCGAGGTCGCGCAAGGGCTTGCCCACCAGGGGGGAGGTTTCGAGCGCTTCCGCCTCGATCATCTCGCCGGTGCCATCGAGCAAGGCGTGCACGCCGCGGATGCGCCCGCGGCGCACGTGCTGGAGCACCTTGGAAACGGTGATCTGGCGCGGGTTGACATGGGCATCGATGCCGAGGCCCCTGGCGAAGGTGGCGTAGCCCTGCTCGTTGAGCAGGGCGAGGATCCGCTTCGCCCCGATCTGCTTGGCGAGCTGGCAGGAGAGGATGTTGATGCGATCGTCGTTGGTGAGGGCGATCATGGTGTCCGCCTCGCCCACGCCGGCCTCGTCGAGGATGCCGCGATCGAGCGTGTCGCCGTTCAGCACCACCGTGCGCGACAGCACTTCCGCTATGGTCTGCGCCCGCTCGCGGGAGGATTCGATGAGCTTGATCCGCGCGGCGGCGTTGCGCTTTTCCAGCTCGCTGGCGACGTAGTAGCCGATATTCCCGCCGCCGGCGATGACGATGCGCTGGCCGGGCACCTCGTCGTGGCCGAACAGGGAAAGGCCGCGCTGCACCTGATCGGCCTGAGCGACGAAATAAACGATATCGCCCACCGCCAGCTGGTCGTTGGAGCGGGGAACCAGGGTGCGTCCGTTGCGGCTCACCGCCACGATGGTGGCCGGCATGTCCGGGAAAAGCTGGGTGAGCTGGCTCAGCGGCGTGTCCACCACGGGACAGTCCTCGCCGCAGGCGACGCCCACCACCACCACCGCGCCATCGGCGAAGCTTACCGTGTCGGTGGCGCCGGGCAGCGAGAGGCGGCGCAGGACCATCTCGCCCACCTCCACCTCCGGCGAGATCACCACGTCGATGGGCAGCTGGTCGCGCGAGAACAGGTCGCGCCATTCCGGGGCCAGGTAGGTCTGGGCGCGGATGCGGGCCACCTTGGTCGGCACGTTGAACAAGGCGTGGCCGACCTGGCAGGCCACCATGTTCACCTCGTCGTGCAAGGTCACGGCGATGAGCATGTCCGCCTGCTCGATGCCGGCGCGGGCCAGCACGTCCGGATGGGACCCCTGCCCCACCACGCCACGCACGTCGAGCTGTTCGGTGACAGCCTGGATGCGACGTGCGTTCGTATCGATGATGGACACGTCGTTCTGCTCAACGGCGAGGCGCTCGGCAATGCCGAACCCCACCTGGCCCGCGCCGCAGATCACGACCTTCATGCACCCTCCCCCGGACGCCCCGGTCCGGCTGCCTCGCCGACCCACGTCCCTACGCCCCAGACGACCCTACGCGCCGAAATCCCCACGCCTCGATGCAGCCCCCTTTTTGGGCACTCCGTCAACCGGCGTGTCAGCCTACCCCGAGAGCCTTTAGCTTTCGGTGAAGCGCGGAGCGCTCCATCCCCACGAATTCCGCCGTGCGCGAGATATTGCCGCCGAAGCGGTTGATCTGCGCCGCGAGATACTCGCGCTCGAACACCTCCCGCGCCTCCCGCAGCGGAAGTCCCATGAGATGCTCGCCGCCATTGCCATTGGGGAGCGTGGGCACCAGCGCGCCCACGTCGGGGGGCAGCATGGCGGCGGTGATGGTCGCCTCCGGATCGCCGCCGGCGAGGATGAGCAGGCGTTCGACGTTGTTGCGCAACTGGCGCACGTTGCCCGGCCAGTCGTGGGACTGCAGCACCGCCATGGCGTCCTCGCCGATGGGCCGGCGCGGCAGGCCGGTGGTCTGCGAGATGGTGTCGACGAAGAATTCGACGAGATCGGGAATGTCGTCGCGCCGCTCCGCCAGGGGCGGCACGCGGATCGGGACCACGGAGAGCCGGTGGTAGAGGTCCTCGCGGAAACGGCCCTTGGCGATCTCATCCTCCAGGTTCCGCCCGGTGGACGAGATGATGCGCACGTCCACGCTCACCTTGTCGTTGGAACCGATGCGGGTGAAGGTCTGCTCCACCAGCACGCGCAGCACGCGGTTCTGCGTCTCGCGCGGCATGTCGGCGATCTCGTCCAGGAACAGCGTGCCGCCGTGCGCATCGTCGAGGGCGCCGCGCTTGGGCTCGCGACCTTCCCCCTCCGCGATGCCGAACAGCTCGAATTCGAGCCGCTCCGGGATGATGGCGGCGGAGTTGAGCACCACGAACGGCCCCTGCGCCCGTCCCGACGCCACATGGATGAGGCGTGCGGTGAGTTCCTTGCCCGACCCCGATGGGCCGACGATGAGGATGCGGCTGTTGGTGGGCCCGACGCGCTCGATGGTCGCCTTCAACTGCTGGATCGAGCTTGAGCGGCCCACCAGGACGTGCCCGTGCGGGGCCAGCTGCTTCAGTTCCTTGAGCTCGCGCTTGAGGCGCAGGGTCTCCAGGGCCCGCTCGGCGACCATGATGAGGCGATCGGCGTTGAACGGCTTCTCGATGAAGTCGTAGGCGCCGCGCTTGATGGCCGCCACCGCGGTCTCGATGTTGCCGTGGCCGGAAATCATCACCACCGGCACGTCCGGATGCTGCGCCTTGATCTCGTTGAGCAGCTCCAGCCCGTCGAGGCGGCTGCCCTGGAGCCAGATGTCGAGGAACACGAGGTTGGGACGGCGTGCCGCCAGCGATGCGAGGGCGCTGTCGGCGTCCCGGGCGGTGCGGGCGGAATAGCCCTCGTCCTCCAGGATGCCGGCGACCAGTTCGCAGATGTCGGCCTCATCGTCGACGATGAGGATGTCCATGGCCATTGTCAGGCTCTCCCTGTCTCAGGGACCGGTTGCGCCCCGCCCGCGCCGGCCGGTGGTAGCCCGTCCGCCCGCATCCGCAGGCGAATCCAGGCCCCTCGGCCTTCGGGCGAATCGTTGAGTTCGATGGAGCCGCCGTGCTCCTCCATGATCTTCCCGACAATGGCGAGGCCGAGGCCCGTGCCCTTTTCGCGGGTGGTCACGTACGGCTCCAGAAGCCGGCTGCGCTTGTCCTTCGGCAGGCCGGCACCGTTGTCGATCACATCAATGACGAGGTCCTCCCCGAAGCGATCCACCTTCACGCGGATGCGTCCCTTGCCGCGCTCCGCCTCCGGCACGCCCTCGATGGCTTCGGCGGCGTTCTTGAGGATGTTGGTGAGGGCCTGGGAGATGAGCCGCCGGTCGAAGCGCGCCGGCAGGGAAGCCGGCAGTTCCGCCTCGAAAGTCACCTCGGGATGGCCGACGCGCATCAGGAACACGCCCTGGCGAACGGTTTCCGCCAGATCCTGCGCGTCCACCACGGGTTTCGGCATGCGGGCGAAGGAGGAGAATTCATCCACCATCCGGCCGATGTCGCCCACCTGGCGGATGATGGTGTCGGTGCACTGGTCGAACACGTCGCGGTCCTGGGTGATGTGGCGCCCGTACTTGCGCTTGAGCCGCTCGGCCGAAAGCTGGATCGGGGTCAGCGGGTTCTTGATCTCGTGCGCGATGCGCCGGGCCACGTCCGCCCAGGCGGAGGTGCGCTGGGCGGAGATGAGGGCGGTGATGTCGTCGAGGGTCACCACCCAGCCGTGGTCGTCGGCCACCGACTGCTCGGTGGTGACCCGCATGGCGAAGATGCGCTCTCGCCCCTCGCGCTGGATGGTGATGTTGCCCTGGATGATGCGCTCGCCCGCGCCCTTCGCCTCTTCGACGAGGGGCCCCGTCTCCGGCACCACCTCGGCGAGGGGTTGCCCCAGCGCCTCGGCCTCCGACAGACCGAGCAGCTTCTCGGCGGAACGGTTGAGGATGGTGACGCGCGCCTTCGAATCGATGCCGATCACCCCGGCGCCGACGCCGGAGAGCACCGCCTCGGTGAAGCGGCGGCGGCTGTCGATCTGGTCGCGGGCAGTGACCAGGGCGTTGCGCTGGGTCTTCAGTTCCACCGTCATCTTGTTGAAGGTCTCGCCGAGGGTGGCGAGGTCGCCCTCCGCCTTGTTGACCGGCACCTGCACGTCGAGATTGCCCGCCGCCACCCGGCCTGCCGCCCACATGAGACGGCGGATGGGAGCAACCAGCCACTTGGAGAAGTTGATGCCCAGCCACACCGCCGAAAGCAGGACGATGAGCGTGACGATGGAATACATGAGCGCGAAGGCGACCTGGACGTTGAAGCGCCGCTCCTCCAGCGCCCGGTAGTCGGCGAGCGTCTCGCGCGTCACCTTCAGGTAGCCGATGACCCGCGGATCGATGGGCCGGGCCACATAGAGGTAAAGGTTGTCGAAGCCGGTGAGCGGCACCACGGCGCCGACGAAATCGGCATCCGACGGCAGGTAGATGATGGGCTGCTCGGCGCTCGCCTCGTTGATGGCGATGTCCGGGGGAACGGTGAACTCGCGGTCCATGCGAAGGTTGGCCCGATCCACCACCGAAAGGTCCTTGTGGATGAGCTGCGCCCCCGGCACGTTGCGCAGCGCCGCCTGCGCCGTGAGCACCTGGCGGAACTTCTCGATGTCGCTGTCGTAGGTCGACCGCATGCGCGACAGGTCGTTGGCCATGGCCAGCGCGTCGCCGCGAATGGAGAGCGCGTGCTCGCGCACATAGGTCTGCGCCACCGAGGCGGCCGAACCGACGATCTCCTGGGTCCGGGTGGAGAAATAGCGATCGAGGCTGCGGTCTAGCGTCAGGCTCGCCACCACGGCCACCACGATGGCCGGCACCACCGCCACGCCGGCGAACAGGGCGATGATCCGCACATGGAGCCGCGAGGCGGCGCGTCCCCGCGCCCGCGCCCTCAGGATCCGCCACACTTCCAGGCCGATGATGGCGAGGAGGATGAGCACCGCCACGCCGGACGCGCTCAGCACGCCCGCCACAACCTGCGGCGTCGGGACGATGGAGGTGAGCCCCATGAGGATGAGGAAGGTGGCCACCGCGAGCGCCAGCGACAGCACGACCACCACAGGCGCGAACAGGCGACCGGCGAGGCTGCGCCGCGGCCCTGTTCCCTGTGCGGCGTTCTGAACCGGTGCGTCCATCATATGGCCCGGGGTCCCCCATCGGTATGCCGCCGCGACTCAGTCCGCTGGCGAAGGTGATGCACTGGAACGACACTGGTGCAAAAATGTGACAGACGCACCCCCTCCCCGACTTTGTCGCCACTCTTCGTTGCGGACTGGTAACAGGGTGAATGAAATGATGTGTGGCGCCCCGGCGGCGTGGGCTTTGACAGGGCATCGGGTTCGCCGAATCGATGCGCGGCGGCCGCCGGCGCCGTTCGGTCCCGCCACAAAGCGCAGACGGCCGGCACCAAGGCCGGCCGTCGTCGACGAACCCCGACAGAGTGCGTAATGCTCAGATCTCGAAGGAGCCACCGCTCGGCGGTACCACCACCTTCACCGGATGAGCTTCGAGGGCCGCCACGAAAGCGGAAGCATCGGGGACCAGCATCGGGAAGGTGGCGTAATGGCAGGGCACCACCACTTCGACACCCGGCAGGAAGCGCTTGACCGCCAGCGCCGCCACCTCCGGCCCCATGGTGAAACGGTCGCCGATGGGAATGAAGACCACCTTCGGCTGGTGGATTTCGGCGAGGAGCGCCATGTCCGAGAAGATGTCGGTGTCCCCCATGTGCCAGACGGTGGGCTCGCCGGGCGCCTTGATGATGAGCCCCGTGGGATTGCCGAGATATTCGGCGGGCTTGGCGTCGCCGCCCGAAGAATGATCGGCGCGCACCATGGTCACCGTGAAGCCGCCGGCATCCAGCGTGCCGCCGGTATTCATCATCCGCCCGACATTGCCGGCGCCTCGGGCGGCGAGGAAGCTGCACAGCTCCGGATTTGCCACCACGGGCAGGGTGCGGCTGGCGTCCGCGGCGTCCTCCACGAGGGAGATGGTATCGCCCACATGGTCCGAATGGCCGTGGGTGAGAAGGATATGCGTCACCCCGCGGGAGGCGTCCTCGACGGTGGAGTGAAAGGACGGGTTGCCGGTGAAGAAGGGGTCGATGAGCACGACCTTGTCCGCGAAATCGAGCCGGAACGCAGCGTGGCCGAACCAGGTGATCTTCATGGGATGTGCGCCTTTGGAATACGCGCCCTTCGGCGCTGTGAGCATGCGGGGCGCGGAGTATCCCGAAAGGTCCGGATGGGCGCAACGGCGGGTGGGCTGAACGATCACTCCCCACTGTCGCTGCCACCTGCGCCTTCACCGCCGCCGAATGAGCGGCTAGGCTGAAGGTCTTTTCCGGGCGGACGCTGCCATGAAGATCGCCTCGCCAAAGATCGCCCTGCCATCGTCGGCCGCGCTTGCGGCAATGCTTTTCGCCATCCCGGCGGGCGCCCAGGCACCGATGGTCCGCGTCCAGCCGTTTCAGAAGCCGGCCGTCGTGTTGACCCCGGACGAGATTGCAGCGTTCCGCACGCGCATTTTCAATTGCTGGGCGCGGCCCTACGCTCCCACCGGCGAAGCGCTGTCTGCGGTGGTGCTCATCAGGTTCAAGCCTGACGGCGGCCTCGACGGCGCCCCCAAGGTCACCGAGGTTTCGGCCAAGGACCCCACTGTCGCAAAGATGTTTGCCGACAGCGCCGTCAGGGCCGTGTCGAGATGCGCGCCCTTCTCGCAGCTGCCGGCGGAAAAGTACTCCGCCTGGCGGGAGATCGAGTTCCGGTTCGTGTCCGACCCTCCCCCGCGCTGAACGCCTGCGCTCACCCCCGCGGCGCGGCGCGGGCGATGGCGAGGAAATCGGCCGCCTTCAGGCTTGCCCCGCCCACCAGCGCCCCGTCCACGTCGGGGGTGGCCAGGAGGGTGGCGGCATTGTCCGGCTTCACCGACCCGCCGTAGAGGATGCGGATTCCGTCGGCCTCGCCGCCGAAGCGCTCGGCGAGTACGTGACGGATGGTGCCGTGGATCTGCGCCACGTCGTCGGTGGTGGGGGTGCGGCCGGTGCCGATGGCCCAGATGGGCTCGTAGGCGATGACCAGGTTTGCCGCGCTCGCCCCGTCCGGCACCGATTGGCGCACCTGCCGCGTCACGATGGCCGCGGCCTCGTCGGCCTCGCGTTCGGCCAACGTCTCGCCGACGCAGACGATGGGGAGCAGGCCGGTCCGCCAGGCGGCCTTCACCTTGGCCTTCACGATGGCGTCGCCCTCCTGATGGTCGGCGCGGCGTTCGGAATGGCCGAGAATCACCGCCACGGCGCCGGCGTCCTTCAGCATCTCGGCGGAGACGTCGCCGGTGTGGGCCCCGCTCTCGGCCGGATGGCAGTCCTGCGCGCCGATCATGAGCCGGGTGCCGGCCACGTCCGCCGCGAAGGCGGCGAGGAGGGTGACGGGCGGACAGACGAGGAGTTCCACCGCCAGGGCCTCGGCACCGGCGGCCATGCCACGCAGCTCGGCCTTCGACTGGCGCAGGCCGTTCATCTTCCAGTTGCCCGCGATCAGCGTGCGGCGCGCGTTCGGCATGGATCCCCTCCGTATTGCGTCGGCCTTTCGTCGGGTCACCTACCAGAGCCCGGAGCCGGCCGAAAGGGGTGCGAACCTGCGCCGTTGCGGGGTCCCCGCCCCCTCCCTATGATGCGCCGCTTCCGCGCCGGCCCCCGGTGCTCTTCAAACGAATGAACGATGGTCCTTCAGACACTCCGCAAGGGCGCCTCCGGCTGGATCGCCAAGATTTTCCTCGTCGTGCTCACCCTCTCCTTCGTGGTGTGGGGCATCGCCGACGTGTTTCGTGGCTTCGGAACCACCACGGTGGCGAGCGTCGGCTCGACCGACATTTCCGCCGATGCGTTCCGCCGGCAGTATCTGGACCAGCTCCAGCAGCTGAGCCGGCGCGCCGGGCGGGCGGTCACGCCCGAGCAGGCCCGCGCCTTCGGCCTCGACCGGCAGATCCTCAACCAGATGATCGCCGACGCCACGCTGGACGAGAAGGCGGCCCGCCTCGGCCTCGCCGTTTCGGACGCGCAGGTGGCCCGGGAGATCGCCGACAACCCGGCGTTCCGTCCGCCCGGTGCCACGGCGTTCGACCCGGCCTATTTCCAGCAGCTGCTGCGGTCCAACTCCATCACCGAGCAGCGCTTCGTGGATTCGGAGAAGAAGCGCGCCGTGCGCGACCAGGTGCTCCAGTCCTTCGGGGCGGGCGTCGCCGTGCCCCAGGTGCTGCTGGATGCGGTGAACCGCTATGAGGGCGAGACCCGCGCCGCGTCCTATATCCTGGTGACGGCGGCCGTCGCCGGCCCCCTGCCCGCCCCCACCGAGGAGCAACTGCGGGCCTATTTCGATGCCCACAAGATTACCTTCCGCGCGCCGGAGTTCCGCAAGATCGCGGTGCTGGCGCTGACCCCGGCGGCGCTGGCCGCCGGCGAGGCGGTGAGCGATGCGGACGCGCGGTCCTTCTACGATCGCAACCACGCCCGCTTCGGCACCCCCGAGCAGCGGGTGGTGAAGCAGATCGTCTTCACCGACGCGGCCGAGGCGAAGGCCGCATTCGAGAAGATCAAGGCCGGCACCCCCTTCGAGGAGGTGGCGACCGCGCGCGGCCTCTCCGCCAAGGACACCGACCTCGGGCTCGTCACCAAGGCCGGCATCCTCGACCCGAAGATCGCGGATGCCGCCTTCGCCCTCGCCGAGGGCGCCGTAAGCGAGCCCGTCGAGGGACGATTCGGCACCGCCCTTGTGGAGGTGACGAAGATTGTTCCCGGCATGCAGCAGCCCTTCGAGGCGGTGAAGCCGATGATCGTGGCCGACCTCCAGCTCGACAAGGCGCGCCGCGCCCTGCTCGACAAGCACGACGCGGTGGAGGACGAGCGTGCATCCGGCGCCACCCTCGCCGAGACGGCGCAGAAGCTCGGCCTCACGCTCCAGGTGTTCGACGCGGTGGACCGCTCCGGCCGCGATCCGGAGGGCAACATGGTGGCCGTGCCCGGCGGCGCCGACGTGATCGGCGGCGCCTTCGCCACTCAGCCGGGGGTGGAGACGGACACCGTCCAGCTGCCGCAGAACGGCGGCTTCGTCTGGTACGAAACCGCCGGCATCACGCCCGCCCACGAGCGGACCTTCGAGGAGGCGAAGGCCTCCGTCACCGCCCGCTGGACCGAGGCGGAGACCGAGAAGGCGATCGAGGCCAAGGCCAAGGAACTGCTCGACAAGGCGCAGGCCGGAACGCCCCTCGCCGAGGTGGCGGGGGCCGCGGACCGGCCTATCCAGGTGGCCGAGCCGCTGCGGCGCGGCCGGGCGGAAGGGCCCTTCTCCACGGAGAGCGTCGCGGCGGTGTTCGACGTGAAGGAAGGCGGCTTCGGCATCACCGCCGCAGCGAGCGAGCCTGACAAGGTGGTGTTCCAGGTGACCAAGGTCACCGTGCCCGAGAACGCCCCCGAGGCCACCCAGGTGGCGGCCGAGCTGTCGCGCCAGCTGGAGAACGACTTGCTGATGCAATATCTGGACGCGATCCAGAAGGAGATCGGCGTGAAGGTGAACGACCGCGTCTACGCCCAGGCCGTGGGCGCGGGCACGGCGAACTAGGCGGGCGGCCCGTGAACGCTCCCGCCGACTTCGACCTCTTCACCGCGCGCTATCTCAGGGGCGAGGCGCAGGTGGTGACGACCACCCTCATCGCCGATCTGGAGACCCCCGTCTCGGCCTTCCTCAAGCTCGCCGGCGAGGAGCCCAACGCCTTCCTCCTGGAATCGGTGGAAGGCGGGCAGACGCGGGGGCGCTATTCCATGATCGGGCTCGCGCCCGATCTCATCTTCCGCGCCAGCGGCGACACGGCGGAGATCAACCGCAGCCCGGCGACCGACAAGACCGCCTTCGCCCCCTGCCCCGAGCCGCCGCTCGTGGCGCTGCGCGCGCTCCTGGCCGAATCCGCCATCGACCTGCCGGAGGGTGCCCCGCCCATGGCGGCCGGCGTGTTCGGCTATCTTGGCTACGACATGGTGCGGCAGATGGAGCAGCTCGCTCCCGCCAAGCCGGACCCCATCGGCGTGCCCGAGGCGCTGCTCATCCGCCCCACGCTGATGGTGGTGTTCGACGCGGTGAAGGACGAGCTCACCGCCGTCACCCCCGTGCGGCCCAAGGCCGGCGTCCCTCCCCGCGCCGCCTACGAGGCGGCGCTGGAACGGCTCGACAAGGTGGTGGCGGGCCTTGAACGGGCCATCGCCCATCCGGCGCCCGAGCCCTTCCACGGCGAGGTTTCCCCGATCTCCAACACCGGCGCGGCCGAGTTCTGCGCCATGGTGGAGACCGCGAAGGACTATATCCGCGCCGGCGACATCTTCCAGGTGGTGCTGTCCCAGCGCTTCGAGAGCCCCTTCACCCTCCCGCCGTTCGCCCTCTACCGGGCGCTCAGGCGGGTGAATCCGGCGCCGTTCCTCGTCTATCTCAACTTCGACGGCTTCTCGGTGGTGTGCTCCTCCCCCGAGATCCTGGTGCGGTTGCGCGGCGGCAAGGTCACCGTCCGGCCCATCGCCGGCACCCGCCGCCGCGGCGCCACCCATGCGGAGGACGACGCGCTGGCAACCGAGCTCCTGGCCGACCCCAAGGAGCGTGCCGAGCACCTGATGCTGCTGGACCTCGGCCGCAACGATGCCGGCCGCGTCTCGCAGATGGGCACGGTGAAGGTGACGGACAGCTTCTTCATCGAGCGCTACAGCCAGGTGATGCACATCGTCTCCAACGTGGAGGGACAGATCGACGCCCGCTTCGACGCCATCGACGCGCTGGCGGCCGGCTTTCCCGCCGGCACCGTCTCCGGCGCGCCGAAGGTGCGGGCGATGCAGATCATCGACGAGCTGGAGAAGGACAAGCGCGGCATCTATGCCGGCGCCATCGGCTATTTCGGCGCCAACGGCGAGATGGACACCTGCATCGTCCTGCGCACCGCCATCGTGAAGGATGGTCGCATGTATGTGCAGGCTGGCGCTGGCATCGTCTACGACTCGGTGCCCGAGAGCGAGCAGCAGGAATGCGTGAACAAGGCCAAGGCCCTGTTCCGTGCCGGGGAAGAGGCGGTGCGCTTCGCCGCCCGCGCCGGCAAGGGGCAGTGAGGGGATGGGCATGCCCTTGCGCCTCGTATCCGCACTGCGGGACCTGGTGCGGGACGGCACGCTCGCTGCCGGCGTTCTGGCCTTTGCGCTGCCATGGCCGATGTTCCACTGGATGGTCGGGCAGCTTCACCGGCCGCCGAAAGCGACGGCGGGGTTGATGCTGAGTGCCTGCATGACCATTCTGGTCGTGCCCCTGTGGCGCCGGGTCGCGCTGCGGCGCGGAAATTTTTATGCCGGCGGCGGATGCCTCGCGGCAGTGACCGCGTGGGGCGGGACTGTCGTTCTCATCTGGGTGTCGGTCATTGTCGTCGCGCTCGCATCGTCGAACGGCGTGCTGGCCAGCTTCACCACCGGTGAGCGTCTTTCCCATGGACTGGGCACGGGCATGTTCATTTCAGCCTTTGTCGCCGTCGCCACGTTCCCGACCATGCTTGCGCTGGCCGGTCTCGCCCTCATCATCGGGTGGCGCGGTAGCGGGGAATTTGAAACAAGGGCGTAGGCAGGCTAGGCCTACTCCTCACCGCCCGTTTTTCCGGCATTCACCTCGCCCGTTGGACACGCCATGACCACCGTCACGCTGATCGATAATTACGACAGCTTCACCTACAACCTCGTGCACTATCTGGGCGAGCTCGGCGCCACCGTCACCGTCCACCGCAACGACAAGGTGACGATCGAGCAGGTGCTGGCCGAGAAGCCCGACGCCATCGTGCTGTCCCCCGGTCCCTGCACCCCCAACGAGGCTGGCATCTGCTGCGAGCTGATCGCCAAGGCGGGGGACAAGGTGCCCATCTTCGGCGTCTGCCTCGGCCACCAGGCCATCGGCCAGGTGTTCGGCGGCGACGTGGTGCGCGCCCCCACCCCCATGCACGGCAAGATGAGCGAGATCCTGCACGAGGGTAAAAGCGTGTTCCGGGGCATCAACCACCCCTTCCAGGCGACGCGCTACCACTCCCTCATCGTTGAGCGGGATACGCTGCCGGAGACGCTGGAGGTGACGGCGCACACGGCGGACGGGCTCATCATGGGCCTCGCCCACAAGAGCCTGCCCATCCATGGCGTGCAGTTCCACCCGGAGAGCATCGCCTCGGAGAATGGCCACGCGCTGCTGCGCAACTTCCTGGAGATCGCCGCCGCCTTCAACGCCGGGAAGGCCAAGGGCTGAGCGCGGGAGAGGACACCACATGGACCAGTTCAAACCCCTGCTCGGCAAGGTGGCCACCGGCGCGAGCCTTTCCCGCGACGAGGCTGCCTACGTGTTCGACGCGATGATGTCGGGCGAGGCGACGCCGTCGCAGATGGGCGCGCTGCTCATGGGCCTGCGCGTGCGCGGCGAGACGGTGGAGGAGATCGCCGGCGCCGTCTCCGTCATGCGCGCCAAGATGCTGCCCGTGGAGGCACCCGACGGGGCGGTGGACGTGGTGGGCACGGGCGGCGACGCCTCCGGCTCCTACAACATCTCCACCTGCGCCGCCTTCATCGTGGCGGGAGCCGGGGTGCCGGTGGCCAAGCACGGCAACCGGGCGCTGTCGTCCAAATCGGGGGCGGCGGACGTGCTGGCGGCGCTGGGCGTGCGCATCGACCTCGATCCGGCGGGAATCTCGCGCTGCATCGGGGAGGCCGGCATCGGCTTCATGTTCGCCCCGTCCCACCACCCGGCCATGAAGCATGTGGGCCCGACCCGGGTGGAAATGGGCACGCGCACCATCTTCAACCTTCTGGGACCGCTCTCGAATCCCGCCGGCGTCAGGCGGCAGATGGTGGGCGTGTTCGCCAAGTCCTGGATCGTGCCGCTGGCCGAGGTGCTCAAGGCGCTGGGGTCGCAGAAGGCGTTCGTGGTGCACGGCTCGGACGGGCTGGACGAGATCACCATCTCCGGCGGAACGGACATCGCCGCGCTGGATGGCGGCCACATCCACACCTTCACGGTGATGCCGGAGGACGTCGGGCTGAAGCGCCATCCCGCGGAGGCGCTGAAGGGCGGCGATGCCGTGCATAACGCTGCGGCGCTGCGCGCGGTGCTGGACGGCGCGGAAGGGGCCTATCGGGACGTGTCGCTTTTCAACGCCGCGGCCGCCCTCGTGGTGGCGGGCCGGGCCAAGGACCTGACGGAGGGCGTGGCCCTGGCCCGCACCAGCCTCGACACCGGTTCCGCCCGCGCCCGGCTCGAACATCTCGTGGCCGTATCCGAAAAAATGGCGCCGGAGGCTGCGCAATGACCGACATTCTGAAAAAGATCGAAGCCTACAAGCGCGAGGAGATCGCGGCGGCCAAGCGCGCGCATCCGCTGGCAGAGATCGAAGCCGCCGCCCGCGCCGCCCCGCGCGTGCGGCCGTTCGCCGGCGCCATCGCGCAGAGTCTCGCGGAGGGACGCACCGCGCTCATCGCCGAGATCAAGAAGGCCAGCCCCTCCAAGGGCCTGATCCGGGCCGACTTCGATCCCCCGGCGCTGGCCCGCGCCTACCAGCGCGGCGGCGCCACCTGCCTGTCCGTGCTCACCGACACGCCCTCCTTCCAGGGCGCGCCGGAATTCCTCGGCTCGGCGCGGGCCGCGGTGAGCCTGCCGGTGCTGCGCAAGGACTTCATGTACGACACCTACCAGGTGGCGGAAGCCCGCGCCTGGGGAGCGGACTGCATCCTCATCATCATGGCCGGGGTCGACGATGCCCTCGCCCTCGAGCTCGCCGCCGCAGCCACCGCCTACGGCATGGATGCCATCGTCGAGGTGCATGATGACGCGGAACTCGACCGGGCGCTGGCCCTGCCGTGCCGGCTCATCGGCATCAACAACCGCAACCTGCGCACCTTCGAGACCACGCTGGAGACCTCCGAGCGCCTCGCCCCGCGGGTGCCGGCGGATCGCATCGCCATCGGCGAGAGCGGCATCTTCACGCCGCAGGACGTGGCGCGGCTGGCGCAGGTGGGCATCGGCACCATCCTGGTGGGCGAGAGTCTCATGCGGCAGGAAAATGTCGCATCAGCCACCTGTCAGCTCCTTAAGGGCTAAGGTTGCCCTAAACGTAAAGTTCCGCCTTAATGCGCGCGACGGCCAAAGAAGCCGCACGCATGGAGGAACCTTATGAACACACGTCTCTTCGCCGCCTTCGCCCTTTGCATGCTTATGACGGCACCGGCGCTCGCCGCCGATCCCACCGGGCTGTGGCAGACCCCGAGCCGCAGCGGGCAGGTGGAAATCTCCCGATGCGGCGCCAATCTCTGCGGCCGCCTCGTCTCCTCCGAAGGGCTCAAGGCCGATCCCGACCTCAAGGACGTGAACAATTCCAACGCGTCCCTGCGCAGCCGGCCGCTGAAGGGCGTCACCATCCTGTCGGGCTTTTCGGGCGGGCCGAAGGAATGGACGGGCGGTAGCATCTACAATGCCGAGGACGGCAAGACCTATTCGGGCTCCATCACGCTCGACGGCGACGACACGCTGAAGCTGCGCGGCTGCATCGTCGCCCCGCTCTGCAAGACCCAGAGCTGGACGCGCCTGCGCTGAGGCCGGGTCCGCCCCGCCATCATCCCCCGGCACGTCCGGGGGAGCCTGCCGAGGTGGACAGGGCCGGCTGCGACCGCCATCTTCGCCGGCAGCGAAGATTGATTCCGGGACGCACAGCACGCCCATGGCCAGCCTGACCCATCTCGACGACCAGGGCGCCGCCCGCATGGTGGACGTGTCCGACAAGGTCGCGACCACCCGCGAGGCCCTCGCCGAGGGGCGCGTGGTGATGGCGCCGGCGACCCTCGAGCTCATTCTTTCCGGCAACGCCAAGAAGGGCGATGTGCTCGGCGCCGCGCGTCTCGCCGGTATCATGGCGGCCAAGCGCACCCACGAGCTCATTCCGTTGTGCCACCCGCTCATGCTCACCAAGGTCGAGGTGGAGGTGTCCCCCGATCCCGCCTTGCCGGGCCTCCAGGTGACGGCGCGGGTGAAGACCACCGGGCAGACCGGCGTGGAGATGGAGGCGCTCACGGCGGTTTCGGTCGCCTGCCTCACCATCTATGACATGGCCAAGGCGGCCGACCGTGGCATGCGGATGGAAGGCATAAGGCTTCTGGAGAAATCCGGCGGCCGCAGCGGCCATTTCCGCGCCGACCCGCCGACCGGCTGATACGACGGGCCCATGGTGAAACCAAGCGCGAGAGCAGGAGGCGCGTGATGGCGCTGATGAGCGTCGAGGAGGCCATCGGCCTCGTCACGGCCGAGGTGTCCGCCCTCGGCACCGAGGATGTGCCCGTGGCCGCGGCCGCCGGGCGCGTGCTGGCCCGCGACCTCCTGGCTCGCCGCACCCAGCCCCCCGCCGATATGTCGGCCATGGACGGGTATGCGGTGCGCGGAGCCGACATCGCCGAAACGCCGGCCCGCCTTGCCGTCATCGGCGAATCTGCGGCCGGTCGGCCATTCGCCGGGCCGGTGGGTCCGGGCGAGGCGGTGCGCATCTTTACCGGCGCGGTGGTGCCGGAGGGCGCCGATACGGTGGTGATCCAGGAGAACACCGCGCGTGACGGCGCCATCGTCACCACCACCGCGCCCACCGCCACTTTGCGCAACGTGCGCCTGAAGGGCTGCGACTTCACGGCCGGAACGCCCGGCCTTGTGGCCGGGCGGCGCCTCACCGGGCGCGACATCATGCTCGCCGCCGCCATGGACCACCCCACGCTCCCCGTCGCCCGTCGCCCGCGCGTGGCCCTGATGCAGACGGGGGACGAACTGGTGCTGCCGGGCCAAGGCACCGGCAAGGACAGCGAGATCGTCGTCTCCAACGCCTTCGGCCTCGCCGCCCTCGCCCGTCGTGCCGGCGCCGAGGTGACCGACCTCGGCCTCATCGGCGACGACCTTGCGGCCATTCGCGCCCGGGTGGCGCATGCGCTCTCCGGCGCGTTCGACCTGGTGGTGTCTTCCGGCGGCGCGTCGGTGGGCGATCACGATCTCATGGGGCCGGCGCTGCGGGCGGAGGGCGTCGACCTTTCGGTGCACAAGATCGCGCTCAGGCCGGGCAAGCCGCTGATGTTCGGTAGCCGCGGCGGCGTGCGCGTGCTTGGCCTGCCGGGCAATCCGGTGTCCTCGCACGTCTGCGCCATGGTGTTCCTTGTGCCCCTGGTGCGCGCGCTGCAGGGCGATGCCGCGCCCGGCCCTCTCGCCGCCCCGGCGCGCCTCGCCGTGGACGTTCCGGCCAACGACGCCCGCCGCGACTTCATGCGGGCGCGGCTGGAGCGCCATGCCGACGGATCGGCGCGCGTGACCCCTTTCGCCTCGCAGGACAGCGCCATGCTCAGCGTGCTTGCGGCGGCCGACTGCCTGCTGATCCGCCCGCCTTTCGCCCCCGCCGGCAAGGCCGGAGACCCCTGCGAGATCATTCCGTTCGACGATTGATCCCGCCTTAACCGTGCGTTCACTACTTGCGGAACACAAAAGGAACAGATAAGAACTGTTCATGATTTGTTTCGCGGCGCGCAGGGCTGGGGCGCCGGAGTGAACCGGAGCGCACGCGGCGCCGCTAGGGGGCAAGAGAATGCTGACGCGCAAGCAATATGACCTGCTTCGCTTCATCCACGAGCGGTTGAAGGAAACCGGCGTGCCCCCCTCCTTCGACGAGATGAAGGAGGCGCTGGACCTGAGGTCGAAGTCGGGCATTCACCGTCTCATCACGGCGTTGGAAGAGCGCGGCTTCATCCGGCGCCTGCCCAACCGCGCCCGGGCGCTGGAAGTGGTGCGCCTGCCGGACAGCGTGGCTCCGGGCCTCGCTGCGGCCCACAGCGGCGGGCGCGGCTTTTCCCCATCTGTCATTGAGGGCAGCCTCGGCAAGGTGCGCCCCGCCTCCGGCGACGACGAAACGGCGCCCACGGTATCGGTGCCGGTCATGGGCCGTATCGCCGCCGGCACGCCCATCTCCGCCATTCAGACCCGCAGCCACACCCTCAACATTCCCCCCGAGATGCTGGGCAGCGGCGAGCACTTCGCCCTGGAAGTGCGCGGCGACAGCATGATCGAGGCCGGCATCCTCGACGGCGACACGGTCCTCATCCGCAAGTGCGAGACCGCGGAAACTGGCGACATCATCGTGGCGCTGGTGGACGATGAGGAAGCCACCCTCAAGCGCCTGCGCAAGAAGGGGGCCTCCATCGCGCTGGAAGCCGCCAACCCGGCCTACGAGACCCGTATCTTCGGTCCCGACCGCGTGCGCATCCAGGGCCGCCTCATCGGCCTGATGCGGCGCTACTGACGCTCCGGCGCCTTTGCGTTCTTCTCCCCCGCGGAGAGGAATGGGGTGAGGGGCGGCGACGGTCGCCATGCTCAACGGGGCCGGTTCCTTCGGGAATGCAGCTCCTCACCCCGACCCTTCTCTTCAACAGTCAGCGTCCGGGCCTCGCCCTGCGCGGCGGCGCGCGTCCCTGCGTGGGCGCAGGCGCGTCATTCCGTCACGAAATGCCCTTCTTGGTTGTGGGGGCGAACGTGAGGTGCGGAAATGAGGAGGTCGCCGAAAGGCCGCGGACGCTCACGGGGATGCCGCGTCGGCTTCGGCATCCTCGGCAGTGCCGATGGTCGCCTCGGCCGGCGCCGGCGGCAGGCGTGGCATCCAGGGGCGCTGGACATGGGGGCGGCGCGTCGGCTCCTCACGCCAGATGCCGTCCTTCAGGAAGTAGGCGAGCGTGCCGGTGCGGGCCAGCGTGGCTGGCGTGATCACCTTGGCGGGGCAATCGGCAGGGGGGGCGTCGCGGGTGACGACGATGCGCGATTCAAGGCAGTCCGCCTCCAGGCTTTCCGCCCGGCGCGAGACGGCGATGGTGCCGCCGTCCGGCAGCGGCGCCGTGCAGCCGAAGGCGTCGCAGGAGAAGGCGGAGGCGAGGGTCTTGTCCGCCGCTGTCCGCCTGTCGCCCTCACGCGTCATCCATTGCTCCACGATGAGCTTCTGGCCGCGCGCGCCGATCACCGAAAGGCGACCGTCGGCGCCGCGCACGGCCACCGCCTGCGCATCCGGGGCGATGAGCATGTCCGGTCGTGGCGGCGGCCCCGCCAATGCGAGGGCAAGGCCGAGGGGGACGATGGCCACCGCCGTCAGCACCCCGCGCAGCAGGCAGAGGGCGAGCAAAGCGAGGCTGAGCAGGCAGAGCGTCGCCGGGCCCACCGCATCGAGGCGCACGTCCGCGCCCGGCAAGGCGGCGATGCGGTCGGACACCGCGACCATGATCTCGATGCCCCACCCCATCACCGGCCAGGCGAGATGGTCCCATCCGAAGGGCATCAGCAGCACGCCGAGGAGGCCGAACGGCATCACCAGGAACGACACCGCCGGCATGGCTGCCAGATTGGCGAGGAGGCCATAGGGGGCCACCCGCTGGAAATGGAAGACCCCGTAGGGCGCCGTGGCGAGGCCCGCGACCAGGGAGGTGAGCGCGGTTCCGCCCACCAGCACCACGATCCATACCAGCACCTGTCCGGCCCAGCCGTCCGGCCGCGGCACGGCGCGCAGGGGCCGCAGGCGCTCATAGGCGGCCACCAGCGCCAAGGTGGCGGCGAACGACATCTGGGTGCCGGGATCGAGCACCGCCTCGGGGGTGATGGCCAGCACCACCACCGCCGCCACCCCCACCGTGCGCAACGTGAGTGCGGGTCGCCCGGCCAGCACGCCGGACAGCACCAGCGCGGTCATCACGAAGGAACGCTGCGCCGGCACGTCGTTCCCCGAAAGCACGAGATAGGCGGCACTGCCCGCCAGGGCCACCACGGCGGCGAGGGACTTGATGGGAAAGCCCAGCGCCAGCGCCGGCACCATGGCGAGCGCGGCGCGCACGAGCGCAAACAGCGTGCCGGCGACCAGGGCCATGTGCAGGCCGGAGATGGACAGGATGTGGGTGAGGCCCGACACCCGCATGCTCTCCTCCACGGACAGCGGGATGGCGGAGCGATCACCCGCCACCAGCGCCACGGCGATCTCCGCCGGGGTCCCGGAAAGGGAAGCGCGGATGTGCCGGGCGAGGCCGTCGCGCGCCGCGTCCACGCCCATGGCGACGCGCACGGAAAGGGGGGGATCCGCCGCCGGCGCCGGTTTCGGCCGGCCGAGGCCGTAGCCGACCCCGCCGATGCCCCGGAACCACGGCGCCCGGCCGAAATCGTGCGCGCCCGGCATGGCCGCGCCAAGGGGCGGCAGGAGTTGCGCCAGCTGCGTCACATGGGTGCCCACCGCCGGCGCATAGCCTCGCCGCAAGGACAGGCGCACCAATTCGGGGACCGGATCGAGCCCGCGCACCGGCCCGGGGTCCAGCCGCAGCAGGATGCGGTCGCCGGTGGTGCGGTGCTCCACCCGCTCCACGAAACCGGAAAGTCGCACCGGCCCCTTGGGCGGGATTTCCACCGTGGCGTGGCCCACCAGGGCCGTGCGCAGGGCCCCCGTGGCGAAGCCTGCCGTTACCACGGCGGCGCCGACCAGCGCCGCGAACGCCACGGGCCGCGCGCGCGCCAGCACGGCGGACACCGCGAGCACCAGGGCGAGCCCGAGGGCCACGGAGAGCGAGGGTTCCTGGGCCGCGCCGAAATAGGCAAGGATGCCCAGTGCATAGGCGACGGGGAGCCAGAGGATCAGCCGGCCCGAGTTTGCCTCGGCGGCGAGGTCGCGGACGCCCCGCGCCTGCAGAGCATCGAGCAGAGGAAGCAAGCCCAGCGGCGTTGCACGGCGCGTGGCCGGGCCGGCGGCGGCCCCGCCGAGAATGGCGGAGCGGGCGCCGGCGCGCCTTGCTCCCCTTCCGCCAGTCCCGCCCTGCGTGCCGGTCATCCGCGCCCTTTCGGCCGCCCGTGTTTCTTGTGTCCCGCGCCTATGCTACACGGGCGCCTCTCGCGCGCCATGTGGCGGTGCCGACGGTGCCGCCGGACGCTGCTGCCCGCCCGCCCGTCCGCTGCCTGCGGATCGAGCCTCGCCGAGTCCCGCAAGTCCGAGTTCGCCCCATGTCCGAGTTGCCGATGTCGCAGATCGTCACCCGCTTCGCCCCGTCCCCCACCGGCTTCCTGCACATCGGCGGGGCGCGGACGGCCTTGTTCAACTGGCTTTTTGCCCGGCACACGGGCGGAAAGATGCTGTTGCGCATCGAGGATACCGACCGCCAGCGCTCGACGAAGGAGGCCATCGCCGCCATCATCGACGGGCTCAGCTGGATGGGCATCACCTGGGACGGCGACCCGATCTACCAGTTCGCGCGGGCGGACCGGCACCGCGCCGCGGTGGAGGAGATGCTGGCGAAGGGCAACGCCTATCCCTGCTACGCGACCCCGCAGGAGCTGGAGGAGATGCGCGAGCTCGCCCGCAAGGAGGGGCGCCCGCCCCGCTACGACGGCCGCTGGCGCGACCGCGACCCCTCCGAGGCGCCGAAGGACCGCCTGCCCGCCATCCGCCTGAGGGCACCGCAGGCGGGCGAGACCGTCATCGAGGACATGGTGCAGGGCACCGTCACCTTCCCCAATAAGGATCTCGACGACCTGGTGCTGCTGCGCTCGGATGGCACGCCCACCTACATGCTCGCCGTGGTGGTGGATGATCATGACATGGGTGTCACCCATGTCATCCGCGGCGACGATCACCTCACCAACGCCGCCCGGCAGACCCAGATCTACCGTGCCCTGGGCTGGGAGGTGCCGCACATGGCCCACATCCCCCTCATCCACGGGCCGGACGGCGCCAAGCTGTCCAAGCGGCACGGTGCGCTCGGCGTGGATGCCTATCGCGACATGGGCTACCTGCCGGCGGCGCTGCGCAATTACCTCGTCCGCCTCGGCTGGAGCCACGGCGATCAGGAACTCTTCTCCACCGAGGAGATGGTCCGCTATTTCGACCTCGACCGGGTCGGCCGCTCGGCCGCGCGCTTCGATTTTCAGAAGCTCGAGAATCTCAACGGCCAATATATGCGCGCCGCGGGCGATGCGGAGCTGCTCGACGCCGTGGACGCCCTCGTGCCGCACCTGCCGGATGCCGCGCACCGGCTCGCCCGCATGACGCCCACGCACCGGGCCCAGCTCGCCGCGGCCATGCCGGGGCTGAAGGAGCGGGCCAAGACGGTGGTGGAACTGCTCGACAACGCGGAGTTCATCTTCGTCGAGCGCCCGATCCCCCTCGACGAGAAGGCGGCCACCCTCCTCACCGCCGAGGGGCGCGCCCATCTCGGGCGCCTCGTGCCGCTGCTGGAGGCTGCGGACTGGACGGCGCAGGCCACGGAGTCCGTGGTGCGCGGCTATGCCGAGACGCAGGGCGTGAAGCTCGGCGCGGTGGCGCAGCCCTTGCGTGCCGCCCTCACCGGCAAGGCCACCTCCCCGCCCATCTTCGACGTGCTGACGGTGCTGGGCCGCGAGGAGAGCCTCGGCCGCCTGAAGGACCAGGCAAAAAGGGAACTGGCAGAGTGAAGGCGGCCGCCCCGGCCACCGTGGAGCTGGACCTGCGGGGGCTCAAGTGCCCCCTCCCCGCTTTGCGCACCCGAAAGGCGCTGGCCACCGTCGCGACCGGCACCCGGCTCATCGTCACCTGCACCGATCCTATGGCGGCGATCGACATTCCCCACGTGGCGCAGGAGACGGGAGCCGCCCTGGAAGAGCGCACAGTCGAGCAGGGCCGCCTCACCTTCGTGCTGCGCAAGGGCAAGTGACGCTCGACTGACAGCTCGACGGGGGAGGTGCCTCAGAGAGTCAGCGGCAGCGCCCGCTCCACGAGGCGCACCCAATAGGATGTGCCGTAGGGAATGGCGGTGTCGGCAAAGTCGTACTGCGGATGATGCAGCCCGGCCGAGGGACCGTTGCCCACGAAGATGTACGCGCCCGGCTTCTGCTCCAGCATGTAGGCGAAGTCCTCGGCGGCCATGAGCGGGGGGGCGGCGGCGTCCACGTCCGCGGCCCCTGCCACCTCGGCCGCCACCTCGGCGGCGAAGGCGGTCTGCGCCGCATGGTTGCGGGTGACGGGATAGCCTTCCTCGAACGTGACCTTCGCCGTCGCGCCATAGGCGGTGGCCACGCCTTCCGCCACCGCCGTGATGCGCTGGCGCAGCTGCAGGCGAACATTCTGGTCGAGCGTGCGCGCCGTGCCGGCCAGCTTGGCGGTGGGCGGCAGCACGTTGTCCGCCTCGCCCGCGTGGAACATGCAGATGGAGATGACGGCCGCCTCCAGCGGATCCACGTTGCGAGCCACCACCTGCTGAAGTGCGGTGACGATGGCGGAGCCCACCAGCACCACGTCCACCCCCTGATTGGGACGCGCCGCATGAGCGCCCCGTCCCTCGATCTCGATCTCGATATGGTCGGCCGAGGCCATGATGCCGCCGACGCGCATGGCGAAGCGGCCCACGTCCAGCCCCGGCAGGTTGTGCATCCCGTAGACCTCGTCCACCGGGAAGCGGGCAAAGAGCCCCTCGTCGATCATGGCGCGCGCGCCTGCCCCACCCTCCTCCGCCGGCTGGAAGATGAGCACGGCGGTGCCCGAGAAGGCGCGGGTTTCCGCCAGGTGCTGGGCGGCGCCGAGCAGCATCGCCGTGTGTCCGTCATGACCGCAGGCGTGCATCTTGCCGGGAGTTTCGGAAGCGTAAGGCGCGCCGCTGCGCTCCAGGATGGGCAGCGCATCCATGTCGGCCCGCAGGCCGATCATCCGTCCTGCGCCGCGCCCGTGCACGATGCCCACCACGCCGGTGCCGCCGAGACCCGTCACCACCTCGTCGCAGCCGAAGGCCCGCAGCTTCTCCGCGACCACGTGGCTGGTGCGCGGCAGATCGTACATGAGCTCGGGGTGGCGATGGAGATCCTGCCGCCAGGCCGCGATCTGTTCGGCGCGGGCGGCGATGTGGTTGTTGACGGGCATGGCAATTCCGAAAGCTTGCAAAGACCCATGGTGCGGAACGCGGGCGAGCGGGTCAATGGCTCTTCGCGGTGCACCACGCAGGCGAAGTGGCCCCGCCCTGCCCCGCCGGCCTTGACCCTGCCGCCTTGACCGCCTAACCACTGCCCTGAGTGAGCCCGTAGCTCAGCCGGTAGAGCACGTGACTTTTAATCATGGGGTCTCGGGTTCGAATCCCGACGGGCTCACCAGCGACAAAGCCTTGCAGCGCAAGGATTTCCCTAGCATTCGGCATGAGAACATCAAGGGAACGTGCGACCCTATTCCGGGGGTCGCACGGTCGCACGTGCGACTTTTGTTCTCCGACCCGGTGATTTGCCGTGCGACCCGCCCATGATGCTCAACCACCATGCGCCTTAGTCCGCCTTCTTTTTGGGAACGAAGGCGATGCCAACCTGGCGAATGAAATCGAAACCGGCCTCGTGCGCATGAAGGGCTTGAGGCGGCAGGGGGATCCCAGCCACGGAGGCCCACCAGCCATTCCCGGTGATCAAGCGCGTGTCTTGGGCGACCTTAGGATTTCCCCAATAGTAGTCGGTCGGCCACGGTCCCCCGGCTGAAACAGGCCGCGGCGTTACGCCTTCGTGCCTGGCCAGCAGGCACGCAATGTGCAAGTCCCAAAACTCGCCGGCCTGACGTGGCGTCAACAACAAAACAGTCTGGCCGATCCGCGGCAGTTTGGTGCCTTCGCTAATCCACTCGATCGTCATACCGCCACTCCCGTCTCTTCCATCCACGCCAGCAGCTTGCCGATGGCCGCGTCAGCCATCTCCGGGTGGGTCGCGAGGTAGTGGCGCAGCACCTGGTTGATGCTCACGAAGCTGTGCCCGGTGATGCTGGCGATCTGAGGCACCGTCGCCCCTGCCCGGCCGAGCCAGGTCACCGCCGTGTCGCGCAGGTCCTGGTCGCGCCGGCCGGCGATGGACGGCACCGGCATCTGCACCCACACCTCATGTCCCGTCCGTTCCTCGGGCGCGATCTGGATCCCGTCCAGGCCGAGCACCAGGCCGAGGGCCGCAGCCCTGCGCACCTCGGCGAACACGTGGCGGTACCAGTCGCTCTTGAACGGCGCCCGCGCCGTCTCATCGATGACGACATGCGTCCACTGCACCTTGTCGTCCTTGCGCCGGGCGGCGGCCGCCTCGAGGCGGGCCACCAGCTGCGGCGCCGCCGGCACCGCGACGACGACGCTCGTCTTCGACTGCTTGAACTGCAGCCGGCCGCCATCGTCGCGGCCGGCCTTCTCCAGGGTGAGGCGGTCGGCCTGGCGCTGGCCGGTGAACAGGCCGAGATAGACCGCATCGCCGATCTCCGGCCGGCCGAGGCGATCGGCGGCGGCCGCCAGCGCCACGATCTCTACGTCCGTCCAGGTCACCAGCCGCGGCGCCGGCATGGGCTTCTCCAGGCCGAGCCAGGGATTGATGGTGATGCCGCCGCGGCCGCGGGACTTCGCCCATTTCCAGCAGCTCGAGGCCACCGCCACCACACCGCGCGCGGTGTGCAGGCCCTTCGTCTCCCACAGGCGATCGAAGATCCCCTGCGCCACCATGGCGGTCACCGCTGCCGGCGGCTCCTGCATGAGGTCCGCGTCGAAGGCCTTGAGGGCATTGATCTTGTACTTGTAATCCTTGGCGGTGGCGGCCGAGACGCCGGCCTGCTGGCGCTTGCCGGCCTGCACCCCGCCCTTGAACTTGGGGCTTTCCTGCCACTCCTCGAACAGGCCTTCGATGGTCTGGTGCTTCGGCCGGCGCATGGGGGTAAGGCGCTTGCCCTCGGCCTTGGCCTTGCGGCGCTCGGCGATCAACGCGTTGCGTTCAGCCGCCCAGCGGCCCGCCTCGTCCAGGCTGAACCAGCGCCCGTCCGGGTGCTTCAGGTCCTCGCCCTTGAAGCCGAGCTTGCGCAGCTTCGGGCCCGGCGAGAAGCGCGGGCGCCCGGCCCGCCAGACGATGTTGGGGATGGAAACCTTGACGATGCCCACGGCCTTTCCCTCCTTGGACAGGGGGGACTTTAGCCGGGCGGTGGCGAAATGTCCTGTGGGCATGGCTTTCCCTTCCATTGCCGGTGGAGGCGGGCGCGGTTGCGGGCCCGCCACAGGGCGCCCTTGGGGCTGGCGGCGGCGGTGCGGCCGTAGCCGGTGACGCCGATGGTGACGAGCTCGCGCCGGGCCAGCGCCTGCACCGCCACGTCCTTGATGCTGGCGCCCGTCCCGTCCGCCGCCACCCACGCCCCGCCGCGCTGCACCAGCGGGCCACGGGTGAGCAGCAGCTCCAGGACGAACAGGCTGTAGCCGTGCACGGGCTTCACCCGCGGCCCTCCACCTTGGCGATGGCGGCGTCGATACCGGGCATGTCCTCACCGAGGCCCTCAAATGAGTAGCCGGCGCTCTGCTCTGTGATCCACGCCGCCATATGCTGGATATGGCCCCTCGCGACCTTTAGTGCCGCCAGCATCTCCGAGGCGGCAACGCCGAGGTTCATGAGCCTCGCGATCTCCTTGGCCGGGGAGCTTCCGTCATCAGTCGCTATCTCGGGTGCCATTACGCACACCCTGAAGCCCAGCCGGATTGATCGAGAGCCGTTCGGATGGACCGTGGTTTCCGGCTCTTTGAACACCGCGTTTCCTTCCGCCGTGAAGGGCTGGTCCCTGCTCATCTTCCGCCTCCATATCTCGCCTCGAGCCTGCTCCGGCCGGCGGCGATCGCCGCCGGCGACAGACGCGGATCCTCGGCCGGCACCGGAAGGGGGGTGCCGATGCCGGCCGAGGTGCCGGAGAGGCGGAGCCACTGCTCCACCTGGTGCCGGCTCCACAGTCGCGGCTTGCGCCCGGGCAGCGGCTGGGGGAAGCCGTGACCGGACATGAGACGCGCGACGTGGCGGGCAACCGCCGCCCGGGAGCGGCGGAAGATGGGGGCGAGCTCGTCCAGGGACAGCACCAGCTCGGGTGCGAGGGCGGTCAATGGACCGGCTCCTCGGTGCCGGGCGTCGCCATCACGCGCATGCCCACGACAGCCTCGATTCCGGCCATCCGCGCAGTCGCGGAGATCAAGCCCGATCCCAGCAGCACAACCTGGCCGGCTATGAAGCCCTCGCCCCCCTCGCTGCTGGCCCGCACCATCAGGCCACGGCCGACAGCCTGGGCCACAATCGCCAGCAGGATCACGGTGAGGTCGTGATGGCTGCCGCCGTGATCCCGGAGATGGGCTGCCGCGGCCGCCACGGCCGCGGCGATGACAGCGTCGGGCACGTCCTTGCCGGCGTGCGCGTCCCTGCCGAGATTGTTCATGTAGGTTTCGACCGCCTGGAGTGCCGCGTCGCTCATGCCGCCCGCGCCTCCTCGCCGCCGCTCACGGGCTCGACGATCGGCTCGGCGAACGTGCGGATCATGCCGAGGATGGCGTGCCGGTGCTGCGGGATGCGCATACCGGCGATGAGGCGGGCCGCCTCGAGCGCCTGGGCATTGGTGATCGGCGCCGGCGCCGGCGGCTCCTTGCCGGTGCCCTTGAGCTCGGGCACCAGGTCCATGGGCGCGATCTCGAGCAGCGCGGCGATGCGCAACAGCGTCGAGGTGGCCACCCGGTTGGTGCCCTTCTCGTACTTCTGCACCTGCTGGAAGGTGAGGCCCAGCCCCTCGCCCAGCTTCTCCTGGCTCATGCCCCGCGCCACCCGTGCCGCGCGGATGTGCGCGCCGATCATCCGATCAAGCGGGCTCAACTCCGTCTGCATGCGTCCCATGCCCGTCACCTCGCTCCGGCCGGCGGGTGGATCCCGCGCAAATCAACCGGAACGGGATGATGCTAACGCGCATATTTTGATTTGCAAGTATGCATATCACGAGGTGCAACAGATGAGATCTCTGGTTTCGTGTCAGCAGATGACATTGCGTCGCAGCGTGAGCTTGGCTGATGAAGTGGTGGGCAGCTACGCCGCGCGGCGCGGACGCAGCAGATCGGTGAGCACACCCTTGATCACCACCGACTTATTATCCACCAGCATGGGCTTGCGGAAGACGGGGTCGCGCGAGGCGCCGACCAGATACGGCTCCTCGAAGATGCGGAACACCGTCTCGGCCCGCATCTTGTCCCAGTCGTACACCTGGGCGCACACCGCGTCGCCGGCAACGGCGGTGGCGTTGAGGTCGACGATGACCAGGTCTCCCGGCAGGTAGCCGGCATCCTCGATGGCCCGGGTGCGCAGCACCCACGGGTCTGCGCCGTTGCGGCCACGTCGCAGCGCCTCGAGCGCCTGCTCGATGGCCGACCCGCCCGGCGCGGCCACATAAGGCTCGGCCTCGCCCTCGGCCACCCCGTCCAGGCTGGTGCCGAGCGCGGCCGCCGTGGCCGGCACGCCTGAAGCCTCGGCAATCTGCGAGATGGTGAGGGTGGCCAGCGTGCCTTCATAGTCCGGCGCGTTGACGAAGCGCGTGATGGTCGAGGGGCTCACGTGCGACCGGCGCCCGATCTCCGAATAGGAGAGGCCGGTGCGGGCGCGCACGATCTCCAGATAGCGCCGCTGCGCGTCGCGCAAGGCGCGCACCGCGTCGGACTTCGCTGTCTGCTTCGGCTTGGCCACGTGCGTCACCTTCGAGGGCGAATGAATTGCCCTCCGAGTGTGCGCATCCGCAGCATGCGTGCCGATCAGATACATTGCGCTTGACAGCCTGCCGCCAAATCAGATCTCGATGTGCAACATTGCAGATCATGAGGTCATGCACAACATGCCGGAAGGTGAAATCGCGGCCCGCGCTGCGGCCTTGCGCCTGCCCATTACAGAGCTCGCGGATCTTGCCGGGCTCAACAAGCACACGGTCTACAACGCGGTGCATGGCCGGCGCGACTGCCTAAGCTCCACCCGCGACCGGCTGCTCGACGCCCTGCGGCGGGAAGAGCAGCGGGTGCTCGAGCATCTGATCGGCCTGAAAGGCGGCACATTGCCGGGGAGCGCGCCGCAATGACGCCCCTGCCCGAAGACGATGCCGAAGCCCGCGCCTGGCGCGCGCGGATCCGCCTCGACTACGAGCTCGAGCAGGTCGGCCGCGGACCCCGCGTGCCCTCGCTGCGCGCGCAGCTGATGGGCAGCGCCGGCCACTGGGCGATCATCATGGCCGGCGCCAAGTGGGGGCGGCGATGACTTCGGCGTCGCTGCGCAAATCAAACTGCCGGCAGTTGTCAACCGATGCGACGCAAATGCCGGTGGCATTGTCAACCGACGCTCTCGCCGAGCTGGATGCACGGCGGCGGACACTGGGCATCTCGCGGAGGCGGTGGTTGGCTGAAGCCAACATAGACGTGCGCGTCTGGGAGCGTGCCCGGGCCGGCCAATGCGAGCCCCAGCACCGCACCCTCGTCAAACTCTCCCGCGCCCTCGATCGGATCGCCGCCGGCGGGCCGGCCCCGGCCGCCCCGCCCTCCATGGTCGCGGCCTTCTGGCGGATCGCCGTCGCCTTCTTCGCCCGCGAGCTGGGCGCCGATCCCGCCCTCGCCCTCGACGATCGCGGCCAGTCGTGCCCGCAGGATCCGGCCTGGCTTTCGGCCAGCCGGGCCCGGCAGCTGGCCTTCTACGTCACCCATGTGGAGCTGTCCGTGACGCTCTCGGCGCTGGCGGCCGCCATCGGCACCTCCAAGCAGCGCGTGCACAAGGCGGTGTGTCGCGTCGAGGACCTGCGCGACGTGCTCGACCTCGACGTGCTGCTGGATCGCGCGAGCACCTTCCTCTCCGGTCGCACCGTCGCGACCTCAACCGCCGGCACATTCGGGAAAGGGATCGTGCCATGACCCTGAACGACGACAACGAGGTCTATGTCACCTCCAGGCTGGGCGCCGCCTGCCTGGTGGGCGTCGGCGCCGGGCTGAGCAGCCTCGCCTTTGCTTTTGCCTTCGGGCAGGGCACCGCGGCCTTCGTCTCCGCATGGCTCGTCGCCTTCGCCGGCCTGCTGGCGTGGGTGCAGCACCGTGTCTACGGGGGCCGGCGATGAGCGAGGCCACCACCAGCTTCGAGGTGATCGGCTCGGTCACCGAATACGGCTTCATCGGCACCGGCCTGCGGGTGGCGGTGACGGAAGACGGCCGGCACGTGGCGCTGGTGCGGGCCGCCGAGGGCGCCTCCGCCGCCACCATCATGCACGGTCCCTTCGACATGGATGTCATCCGCCGCTGCGCCGAGAACATCCTGGCCGGCCATCCGCGTGCGGTCACCTGGCCGCAGGCGCCGATGGCGCTTGCCCTGGGCGTCGCCTCCTTCTTCCTGCTCGCGGAACGTGCCGCCCGCGACCAGGCCTCTTCAATGGGTGAGGAACAGCGGCGCAAGCGCGCGCGGGACGCGAGCCCCGAGGAGAACGCGGTTCCGGGCACGCGCGGCCCGGCGCAGGAAGAGGCGACCTGCCTCATGAAGGGCATGCTGGATACCTTCCGGGAATGCCTCCCGGGCTGGAATTTCGCCCTGTTCGTGATCGAACCGGAGGAGCGGGCGCGCGCGGCAGGCCGCCTGCCCCGCTTCAACTACGGCTCGACGGTGGATCTCGCCGACATGGTGGCGCTCCTAGAGGGCTTTATCGCGCGGCAGAAAGAGCACGCGAAGATCGAGCAGGCCATGGCCGGGGAGGCCAAGGGCCATGGATGAGCAGAAGCGCGCGCATTGCACGTGCTGCGGCGGCACCGGTCGCGTCCTGGACATGCTCGGCCAGGTGCGCCCCTGCAGCCGGTGCTGCGACTTCCAAGCCTGGCAGGCGTGGGCCGCCGAGCACTGCCGCTCCGAAACCGCGAACAAGTTGCAAAGCCCTCCCGGTGAGACAATCCGGTCGGCCGAGGGCGGCGCAAGGGAGCCGACCCGATGACCGGAACGCCGCCGGTAGGGCCGGCTCCCACTCCTTCGCTGCCGACCATCATGTGCGCCCGCTGCGGCCATCGGGTCGAGTTTCAAAGGTGGGAATTCGATCGCGCGTACAACCTGTGGCGGATCGAAGTCCGGTGCCATGGCCAGTGGGACCGTATGGAGATGCCGGTCGATTTTCTTGCGTCGCTCTCTCTGGCGGAGAGCGCGCAGATCACCCGTGGGACGGGCTGGGCGTTCCAATGCCAGCCGGAACCGACGGGGCTCCTGCCATGACCCGCCCCTCCCCCGCCGACCTCAAGGCCCGCGCCCAGGACCGCCTGGACGATATCCTCCACCAGCTCGCCCCGGGCGGGAAGCATTCGCGCGGGGTCTACATGGTGTGCAATCCCATGCGGCGGGAGAAGAACCCGAGCTTTGCCGTGTGGACACAGGGCGACGCCTGCGGCGCCTTCAAGGACTTTACCGATCCGGACGTGACCAAGGGCGACGTGTTCGGCCTGGTGGCCTACCTCCACGGCCAGCCCGTCGACGATTTCGACTTCGCCCGTCGCTGGCTCGAGGACTTCCTCGGCCTCTCCACCATGACCGGCGCCGAGCGGGACGAAGCCCGCCGCGCCCGCGATCGCCGGCGGGCCGAGGCAGTGGACACCAAGGCGCACAAGGCGCAGTGGGCGGAGCGGCAGGCGCACCGCACCTGGTCCGGCGGCCGCATCATCCTGCCCGGCTCGGTGCCGTGGCTCTATTTCATGCACCGGGGCATCGATCTGCGCTTCGTCGACACCTATGCCGGCGACCTGCGCTGGGACCGCTGCGAGTATTTCCTCGGCGCCACCTATGCCGATGAGATCCGCGACGGCCGGCCGTTCCGCCGCCGGGTGCGCCCGGGCCCCACCTTCCCGTGCATCCTCACCCCCCTGCGCGACGCCGCCGGCAGCCTGAAGGCGCTGCACTATACGTTCCTCGCCCCGGACGGTTCGGACAAGGCGGACGTGAAAAAGCCCAAGCTGATCTGGCCGCAGCAGATCGGCCTCGTCATGCGCATCGCCAACGGCGAGGGCAACCACGCGCCGGAGGAGGCGGACGGCCTCGGCAAGAGCTGCACCCTGGTGCTCACGGAAGGGCTCGAGGACGGGCTCACCGTCGCTTTGGCCAGCCCGGACGTGCGCGTGTGGGGCTGCGCGTCGATCAGCAATTTCGCCCATGCGCCGATCGATCGGCCGTGCGTGTCGGACGTGCTGATCCACGCGCAGAACGATCACGGAAACCCCGCCGCCCAGGCCACCGTGGCCCGCGCGGAAGCTGCCCTGGCGCGGTTCGGCAAGCCGATCGCCCGCCTCACCGCCCCCACGGGCAAAGACCTCAACGACACGCTGAGAGGGAAAGATGACTGAGGAAATCTCGCCGGAACAACAGAAGGCCTTGGACGACGTTCTTGCGGCTCGGGCGCGTACCATCATTGACGATATGGCCGCCGCAAAGATTGCCGCTGCGAAGCACGACGCCACCCTGCAGGACCTGGCTTCGGGCAAGCCGCCTGAGGACTTGAGCGCGGGGCCAAGCCCGGAAACCGTCAAGTCCCTGGCTGCCTTGGAGGGGGCCGCGAGGAGGCAGATTTTCACGGGCGAGGCGGCGACGCTGCCGCTTGAGGCCGTGGTGGCGGCGATCGCGGTCAAGGAGCGCGATGACGAGGAGGAACAGCCTTACGATTGGGCCGAGCTGACCTCGTTCTGCCCTTCCTCGACGGCCGTCATGGCGGGGTGCGTGGCCTACGGGGCGGCTGCACAGTTCGTGCAATTCTTCGGCGAGGCCGGCCTCGACCCGCTGAAGTTTGACGCCTTCTGCTCCGCTCCCGACGACGCGCGGTTTGCGATGGTGGAGTACATCATGCAGCGCCAGCCGACGGCCGAGGCGCTGTTCATCAAATGCATGGAATGGGGCGGCGGCCGCAAACATGAGGGGGTCGACACCCTCGCACCTTACCAGCGTGCCGGCCTGGAGCTGCTGGTCCGCCTGGTGCCGGCGGTGGTCGAGACAATCGAGGCGATGAATGCGGAAATCTCCTGTCGCGCCCCGCCCCCCGAGCCGCCGCCCGGCCGGCCGATCCCCCTGGACGAAACCAGCCTCGAGGAAGTGCCGGGCTTCGGCGAGCGGATGGAGCGGTGACCATGGCGATATATCGCAAGAAGCCTGTCGTGATCGAGGCGATGCCGGTGGCCGAGGTACTTGCGGATGCCGACCGGGGCTTCGCCATCTCCTCGCCCCGCTGGGTGCGCGAGGCTGTCGACGATGGCGTTCTCATTGTGCTGCAGGAGCACGTGCGGATCCGCACCCTCGAGGGCACGCTCTATGGCGAGTTTCATGACTGGCTCATCCGAGGCATCAGGGGCGGGCTCTATCCCTGCAAGCCGGACATCTTCGCCGCCACCTATGAACTGGTGGAGGCGTGAGATGGAAAGAGCAACGCTTGATGCACCTCCGGGCATTATCCGCCCTCTTCGGCCTGAGTTGGCCGCGGCATTTGGCCGGGCATTGTCCATGGCCGAAATGCACGTTTCCGCCGGCAATGTGGAAGAGCTGGTACGGGTCGGCTTCATTCACGGATACGAGGAGCATTCCTCCGGTCGCAAGCCACAAACCTGCGCGGAGGCGGCGGCCATGACGGCGCCCGAGTTCAAGATCGGCGATGTGGTGCGCCTCAAAAGCGGTGGCCATCTGATGACGGTGGTGTCGGTGGGCTGCGGCGACCTCGGCTTGGCCTGGTCGTGTGACGGCAAGTTCGAGGAAAATGATCTCCCGCGCGGCGCCCTACATGTGCTGTCGGCCGAGGAACTCAGGGAATACGAGCAGCGCCGCGCCCTGGATCTCGAAATCCCGTTCTGACCAGTCCCGCCGGCGCCTGTCGCGCCGGCGCCATCTTCCGGGGGAAACCGCCGCACCATGCCGGCCGCGAAGGGTAAAGATGGCGTCGCGGCTGCGACCGAGGACGCCCGCAGGGCTGTCCGTCGCAAGCGGCGCGACCATGTGCAGGATCCGCTCCTCGGCAAGCCGCGTCTGATCAACGGCGAGGAGATCAATCCCGGCGCCTGGCACCCGGACCTGTGGGGCCTGCCGCCCGACTGTCCCGTCCAGGTGCTCGGCATGGATGGCGACGTGCTCTACGTCATCGATGCCGCCGGCCAGCTCGCCGAGATCACCGACCATGCCTTCGGCCAGAACAAGGTGCAGCGCCTGTTCCTGCACCGCGTGGGCTATCTTTATTGGGCCTGGCCCCGCTTCGGCCAGGGCGGCCGCATCTCCGGCTTCGATACGGTGGCGGTGCGCGACGCCTTCTACAAGGCGGCCGGCCTCAAGGGCCTGTGGTCCGCCGGCGACAAGGTGCGCGGCCTGGGAGGCTGGACCGACAAGGCCGGCAATTTGGTGCTCCATTGCGGCGAGGACCTGTGGGTGAAAGGCCGCGAGATCGCCACCGGCGATTACGAAGGGCATTTCTATCCCCGCCGGCCGCCCATCCCCCCGCCCTGGTCGAAGGCGGTCACCGACGAGCAGATGGACGCCACCGAGCTGTGGGCGGCGCTGAAGACCTTCACATGGGAACGGCCGCACGTGGATCCGGTGCTCGTGCTCGGCTGGATGGCGGCGGCCTATCTCGGCGGTGCCCTGCCGTGGCGCCCCATGCTGTTCGTGGTGGGCGACAGGAGCGTGGGCAAGAGCTCCCTGCAGGCGATCGTCAAGGGCGTGCTGGGCGACGCGCTGCACAACACCGCCGACACCACGCCCGCCGGCATCTATCAGAAGGTGAAGCAGGACAGCCTGCCGGTGGCCGTCGATGAGCTCGAGGCCAGCGCCGACAACACACGGGTGCTCGGCGTGGTGCGGCTGGCGCGCCTCGCGGCGTCCGGCGGCGTCATGTTCCGCGGCGGCTCCAACCACTCGGGGACCACGTTCACCGCGAAGAACTGTTTTTTCATGTCGGCCATCAATCCCCCGCCCGTGCCGCCGCAGGACTTGTCGCGCATGGCGCTGGTGAACCTGCGCCCGCGCGAGGCCAGCCGGGCGGCCGAGCGGCTGCCGACCATCGATGTGGACGTGGTCGGCCGCATGCTGCTGCGGCGCCTGGTGGACGGGTGGCCGCGCTTCGATGACATCTATCAGGAATACCGGAAGGTGCTCGGCATGGGCGGCCATGATGGCCGCGGGCAGGACACCTACGGCACGCTCCTGGCCTGCGCCCACCTGGTGCTAGGCGACGATCTCCTCGAGCTCTACGGCCTGCCCACCGACGCGGACGGCCTCGATCGGTGGGCGCAGCTGCTGGCGGCCGACAGCCTGGCCGAAAAGGAGGATGCCACCGAGAACTGGCGCCGCTGCCTGAGCCACCTGCTCACCTCGCGCGTCGAGGCGTGGCGCAACGGCATCCGCCACACGGTGGGCCAGCTCATGGACGACCTGACCGCCAACCGCACCGGCCTCGAGCAGGCCAACACCGAGCTCGCCCAGGCCGACCTGCTGGCCATTCCCGCCCATGAGTTCGTGCGCGGCGCGAGGGGCTATGCGCTGGCCATCCCCAACGCCGGGCCCATGATCGGCCAGATGTTCCGGGGCACGGATTGGGGCGGCGAGGGCGGCACCGGCGTCTGGTCGGCCGCCCTGCGCCAGGCGCCGGCGGCGATCGTGATCACCGACAAGACGAAGAACAAGCGCCGCATCAACGGCATGCAGCGCCGCTGCACCATTGTGATGGTGGGCGAGCTCGACCGGGTCTAGGCGGCATCGTCGTCGCTGGCCACCAGGCGCAGCCCAGCGGCCGCCGGCGGCATGTCCGGCGGCCGCGGCGGCGAGCGCTCCAGGTCAATCAGCATGATCCCGCAAAAGCCCTGGTGCTTGCGCTGCTTCCGCACCTGGGAGGGCCGCGGCCACGGGCAGCCGTAGGCGATCCGGTCGAGCACCTCCTCGAGGCTGATCTCCGCGCCCCATTTCGCCGCGATGCGCGCCAGCCGGTATTGCCCGCGGCGCCGGCAGAACCGGCAGCTCACGCGCACCAGGACATAGGGATAATCGATCAGCCTGGGCTCGTCCGTCATGCCGACATGATGAGAACGAAATGAGAACATGGCAACCTGCACCCGCGGGCTGCTTGTGGAAATCCGGAGCCCGGGCCCGCGCCCCATGCTCTCCCGCACCCCGGGCCCTTGTTTGATGCGGCCTGCCTCGCCCCGGTTCGCGCCTGCGTTGAACCACACCACCCATCCCAGCCGAACCGGGGCAAGGCAGACAGTTGACGCGGGCGGGGCGGTGCTACGGCTAGACGGTCGGGGCCCTGGTGGCGGCCTGAGACACCTGCGAGACACCTGAAAAGGGCCGGTGTCCCGCCCAAGCCACTGATAACGCAAGGAAAAGACACTGGGACACCTGAGACACCATCGGGGCTTCGTAACAGGTGCACGCGCGCGCGTGCATAGCGAGGTGGTGGTGTCTCAAGTGTCTTAAGTGTCTCAACAGGTGAAAACATCAAGGAAGTGAATGAGTTGCAGCCGAGACACCGGCCCTTTTCAGGTGTCTCGCAGGTGTCCCGGAATAGAAAATGGGTCGGATATGAGCGAGCCGAAGCATGGCGTGGCTGCAGTGGTCGCCGAGGCGGCAAAAGGGGAGGTGGTGGGCGCGCCGGGGGCGGAAATTCCCGGCGGCGGCGCCCAGGCGGCCCTGCCGCTGCTCGAGGAGCCGTTGGCCGGCGGCGCCGAGGCCGTCGCGACACCATTGGGCGAGCCGGTGCGGCGGGGGCCGGGTCGGCCGGCCGGTTCCACCAATCGCCTCACCAAGGATATCCGCAAGCTGATCCTGACGCGCCACGCGCATCCGCTCATCGCCCTGGCCGAGGTCTACAGCATGGATGTGAAGGCGCTCGCGCAGCACCTCGACTGCAAGCCGCTCGACGCCCTGAACGTCCAGATCCGCGCGGCGGCGGAGCTGGCGCCCTACCTCGCGGCGAAGCAGGCGGCGGTGGATGATAGCGGCAACGCGGTGCTGCCGGTGCTCCAGCTGAACTTCAGCGGCGCGGCGCCTGCCGCCCTGGAGGCCTCGGACGGCCGCGGCGCCATCTCCATCCTCGACGTGGCGAAGATCGTGGAAGATCAACGGCTTAGCGCCGAGGCGGCGGACGCGTCGCACGGACATGGGTCGCATGAAGAGGCGCAAGTGCTTGATGTCGAAGGCGAAAACGATGATTGAGCCCATGATAGAAAATCACGGTGCCTCGGCCTCGCGCGCGCGACCTGGTGGGAGGCCGTCCCGGTCGCTCCCGGGAGGCGCATCGGCCGCCGCCGGATCGCCGGCACCCCCCTCCCCCCCTCGCGCGGGGCGCCCGGGCGCGCGCGACCTCCCCCGAAAGCCCCCCCTCCCCTCCCCGCCGGCGAGGTCGTGCTCACACCGATCCGGATTTGGGGGGCCGCGGAACCAATCTGGCCGCGAAACCGTGGGCGCGGGGGCGCCGGGTCCGGGGTGCAAGGGGATCGGGCGATGAGCGGTGCGCCGGATCTGCTCCAGGCCTGGGAGCCGCCCGGGCCCACGTCGCAGGCCTTCGCCCTCGACTTCGCCTCCCTGGTGAAGTTCATCATGGGCCCGGTGGGCGGCGGCAAGACCACCACCTGCATCTTCTCCAGCCAGGCCTTCAGTGCCTGCATGCCCACCTGCATCGATGGCGTGGTGCGCTCCAAGGGCGTGGTGGTGCGCGACAGCTTCCGCAGCCTGGAAAAGACCACGCTAGCGAGCTGGTTCACGTGGTTCCCGAAGGACCATCCGGCATGGGACTTCACCGGCGGCAACGATCGGCCGGCCGTCCACACGCTGCGCTTCGGCCTCCCCGACGGGCGCAAGCTGGAAAGCATCACCGAGTTCGTCGGCATCGGCGACAAGCGGGTCGAGGACATCCTGCGCGGCTGGGAGGGTTCGTGGGGCTGGATGAACGAGGCCGACCTCATGTCCGCCGACGTGCTCGACTATCTCACCCAGCGCGTGCGGCGTTATCCGTCGAAGCGGTTGCTGCCCGCAGGTGTCGACGCGCCCGGCATGGTGATGGGCGATCTGAACGCCCCCGATATCGACAATTATGTGTACAAGAAGTTCGTGGAAGAGCAGCCGGAGGGCTGGAAATTCTACGTCCAGCCCGGCGGACTTGATCCCCGCGCCGAGAACGTCCGCAACCTGCCGCGCGATTACTACCAGCGCATGATGGCCGGCAAGCAGGACTGGTGGACGCGGCGCTTCATCCACAACCGCTTCGGCTATTCGCGCTTCGGCCAGCCGGTCTATCCCGAGTTCAACGAGCAGCTGCACGTCGCTGATCATGATCTTGCGCCCCGCCCCGGCGTGCCGATCATCCTCGCCATGGATGCGGGCCTGTCGCCGGCGGCGGTGATCCTGCAGCAGCTGCCGGACGGCCAGATCCTGGTGCTCGACGAATTCGTGCCGGGCCATGGCGTGGGCCCAACGCGCTTCGCCACCGGCATCGTCGCGCTGCTGGTGGAGTGCTATGCGGCCTTCGATATCCGGATCGCGGTCGCGGATCCTGCCGCGCTTCACGGCGCCGACACCGAGGCGGGTGAGCTCTCCTGGATCGACACGGTAAGCAAAGCCATCGGCCAAGTGGTGGTGCCGTGCTTCACCAACGAGCCGGCCTTACGCACTGAGGCCGTCCGCCTGCGCCTCACCGCTCTCATCGATGGGCGGCGGCCCGGGCTCTATGTCTCGCCCCGCTGCCGCAAGCTGATCCAGGGCTTCGCCTATGGGTACAAATTCGAGAAAGTGAGCAAGGACGCCAACGCGCGCACCAAGGACAAGCCCGAAAAGAACGACTTCTCCCACGTCCACGACGCCCTGCAGTACGGCGTGCTCGAGGCGGTGGGGCGCATTGCGGTGATCAATGACGCGGCGCGGGCCGGCCGGCCGGGGAACCTCGCCCCGAACGCCGCCCCCATGGCGCAGAAGCCCGGCGACTTCGACGTGTGGAGCACCTGATGCTCACCCTCCACGCCGCCCACCGCTTCGACCTGGCCGAGGTATTCGGGCCGCTTCCGCCGCAGATGTGGGCGGCGATCGCCTGGCAGGCGTCGCAGGGCCTCGCCTTCGCCTTCCGCGATGCCACCGGCGCCGCCGTGTGCGTCGGCGGCTACGTACCGTGGGAACGGTTTGGCGTGTGGGAATGCTGGTTTCACGCGTCGCCGGCGGCCGCCCCGCACATGCTGGCCTTCGTCCGCCTCGCTCGGTTGACCCTCGACGCGCTGCCTCAAAGTGACCCTCGCCCCGTGGAGGCGGCCGTGCGCACGCGCGCCGGCGCCCGCCTCGTTTCGGCCCTCGGCTTCCGCCGGGTGGGCGGCGCGGGGCCGGTGGACGTGTGGAGGCGCGAGCATGGGAAGTCTGATCGGCGGTCAGAGTGAGCAGCGCGAGCAGGCGGCGAAGCAGGCGGCCAGCGCCCGGGGCAGCGCGCTGGCGCAGCTGCTCGCCCGCGAGGCCGAGCTCGACACCGAAGGGGCGCAGGGCTCCTCCCGCCGCGCCCGCGGCAAGCGCCTGTTGCGCTCCCTCACGGACGAGGACGGCGCCTCGACGCTGGGCTGACCATGGCTCCCCCCACCGTCAAGGACCTGAAGGAACGCCGCGCCACGGCCGCGCGCGAATGGGACCTGTTCAAGCCCCTCTATGAGGAGGCCTACCAGTTCGCCATTCCCTACCGCCGCGGCCTCACCACCAGCTCCGCCGGCGAGAAGCGCGTCGACCGCTGCTTCGACATGACGGCCATCACCGGCGCCTTCCGCTTCGCCGGCAAGCTGCAGCAGGATTTGTGCCCGCCCGGCGAGGAGTGGCTGAAGCTCGAGCCCGGCCCGCTGGTGACCGGCTCCGAGCGCGACCAGCTGGCCCGCGAGCTCGAGACCATCTCGCGCCAGGCCAACGCCATGTTCATGACCGGCGACTGGGACCTCGCCTTCCACGAAATGGGGCTGGATCTGGCCGCCGGCACCGGCGCCATGATCATCGATGACGCGCCGAAGCTGTGGCAGGCCCGCGGCAAGCTCGCCTCCTTCGCGGCGATCCCGTCCGAGGAGGTGCTGCTCGAGCCCGGCCTGTTCGGCGACGTGGGCGGCGTGTTCTGGAAGCGCAAATGGGCCGGCCGCCTGCTGAAGGCGCAGTGGCCCAAGGGTCAATATTCGGATCGCCTTGAGCGGCAGATCTCCGAAAAGCCCAATGATCCGGTGGAGGTCTGCCAGGACCTCACCCTCGATTATGAGACCGGCATCCGCCACTTCCACGTGTACGACACGGGGGCGGCGGAGGCCGAGCCGCCCATCTTCACCCGCGAATACCGGGCCTCGCCCTGGCTGACGCCGCGCTATTTCCGCGTGCCGGGCGAGACGTGGGGTCGCGGCCCCATCCTGCTGGCCATGCCGGCCATCAAGACGCTGAACAAGGCGCAGGAGCTGACGCTGAAGGCGGCCGCCATCACCATGCTCGGCATCTACACGGCGGTGGAGGACGGCGTGTTCAACTCCGCCACGTCCTCCGTGTCGCCGGGGGCGTTCTGGAAGGTGCGCTCGAACGGCGGCGTGCTCGGCCCCTCGGTGTCGCGGCTGCCGGAGCCGCGCATCGACCTGTCGCAGATCGTGCTCAACGAGCTGCGCATGGCGGTGCAGGGCGCCATGATGGACCAGTCCCTGCCGCCGGACGGGGCGGCGGTGCGCTCCGCCACCGAGATCCTGGAGCGGGTGAAGCGCCTGGCCAGCGACCATGTGGGCGCCTTCGGCCGCCTGGTGCACGAGATCGTGCTGCCGGCCGGCGAGCGGGCGCTCGAGATCGCCTATGACGCGAAGATCATTTCAGTGGACGTGTCCATTGACCAGCTGCTGGTGAAGACCCGCGTCACCTCGCCCATCGCCGTCGCCCGCTACGCCGCCCAGGCGCAGAAGAGCGTGGAATACGCGATGATCGTGCGCTCGCTCATGGCGACGCCGCCCGGCTCCCTCGAGGACCTGGTGCTCGACAAGGTGCCGATGCTGATGGACACCGGCCGCGGCCTCGGCGTGCCCGAGCGCCACCTCATGGACGACAAGCGCCGCGCCGCTTTGCAGGAGCAGGTGAAGGCGCTGGTGGCGCAGGCCATGGCGCAGGCACAGCTCGCCGCCGCCCAGCAACAGGGCGCCCAGCCCTCACCTGCAGGAGCCCCCGCATGAGTAATGAGCAGCTTAAGCCTTGTCCGTTCTGCGGAAGCGCAGCCCATTTCATCCGTGATCAGGATGAAGACGGTGAATTCATTGCCGTCGCCTGTACTGGCTGCGGTTGCGGTGGCGGAAAGCACTATCCGATCATGGACGACGCCCGCCCGAATGCTGCAGCCGAATGGAACCGTCGGCGTGGTGACGCGCCCACCGCGGCAGCGATGCCTATGGAGAGCGCCCCGAAGGACGGAACTTGGATCAAGCTCTTGATCGATTATTCCGGTGAGGACGACGCCCGCCCGTTGGAAGACAGCGCAGATCCGGGTTGGACGCTTGGCTCGAACAACTTCGACAACACCGAAGTCGACGAATGGGTATTCGTCGGTTGGTGCTGGCAGCACGATTGCATCGTCGAAACCCGCGCCGGCAAGCCCATCGGCTGGGCACCTTTCGCATGAGCATGCTCCTCCCCGAAACCGAGCCCACCGGCATGCTGTCCCTCGCGCGCCTGCTCGCCCAGGCCGAGGACATGGGCTGGAGCTTCTTCGACCAGCTGCCGGGGGCGCAGGCCGGCGCCGGCGAGGCGGCGAAGGTGGTGGACGCGGCGCGGCGCCAGCGCCTGGCGCAGGCCTGCGCGCGCCTCGGCGGCAATGACGACTTCGTGCTGCTGCTGCAGCACATGGTGGACGCCACCATCCTGCAGATCCCGCAATACGCGGCGCCCAGCCTGACCATGGAGCAGACGGCGCTGCATGCCGCCGCGCGCGACGCCGAGAACGCGCTGGTGTGGAAGATCCTGAGGCTCGTGAGGGAAGGCCGCGCCATTCCGTTGGCGCGGGCGGAAGAGGAGAAGACCGATGCGGATCATGGCGTTCAGCCTGTGGGCGATGGTGCTGCGGGAGGGTGAAGGCGCGGGCGCCGGCGGCGCTGCGGGAGGTGGAGATCCGGGGGGCGCCGGCGCAGCCGGTGGCGCCGGAGCCGGTGCGGGTGCTGGCGGCGCCGGTGGCGGAGATCCCGGCGCCGGCGGCGGTGCGGCGGACCCCTACTGGCGCGACTTCCTCCCCGCCGACATCAAGGCCGACAAGCCGGAAGAGCGCTTCGATCGCCTCGCGAACAGCTGGAAGTCGCAGCGCGACCAGATCGCCAGCCGCCCGGCCGCGCCGAAGACGGCGGCGGAGTACGCCTTCGAGCCCTCCGACAAGGTGAAGCCCTATTTCCCGGACCCGGCCAAGGATCCCATCCTCGGCATCGCCCGCGAGGCGGCGCTCGAGGTGGGGCTGCCGAAGGACGCCTTCGGGAAGTTCGTCGGCAAGATCTACGAGACGGCCATCGAAAAAGGCCTGCTCGCCGCGCCGTACGATCCCATGGCCGAGGGCCAGAAGATCGCCGAGCGCATCGCCCCCGGCAAGGCCTGGGCGGAGGCCAAGCCCATGGTGGCGGCGGCGGTGAAGGACGCGGAGAGCTTCGCCGGCGTCCTCGCCGACCAGCTGAAGCTGGGCGACGGCGCCAAGGGCTTGCTCACCGGCCTGTCGGATGACGCCGCCGGCGTCGAGCTGCTGCAGGCGCTCTCCGGCGCGATGGGCAAGGATCCGGCCTTCAAGGTGGGCGGCACCGCGGCCTCGGCCAGCGGGTGGACCAAGGACAGCCTCGACGCGGCCGTGAAGGACCCGCGCTACAACCCGTATGATCGGGCCTACGACAAGGACTTCCGCGCCAAGGTCGACGCGGGCTTCAAGCAGGTGCACGGCGAAGGCTTCGTCGGTTGACGGGCTCCGGAGCGCCTTAGCCTCACCTTCAATTCGCGGGAAAGCCCGCCTCCCCGCCCCGGCCGGCATGCGCTGCCTGGGGCGGCCGCGGCTCTCCTCCCGGGAAGATCCGTCATCTTCTTCGAGGGGATCGCGATGCTCTTCGCACCCAACTGGTACGTCGAACAGTACAAGTCGAACGTCCGCCACTATTACCAGTCCAAGGGCTTCAAGCTGAAGCAGGCGGTGACGCCGGAAGGGCGGATCGAGGGCCTGACGGTCAAGTGGCCCTATTTCGGTGTCATGGAGATGCAGGAGCGCCAGCGCGGGTCGCAGACCCCGCCGGCCAATCCGGCGCAGGGCATGCTCTCCGCCACGCTGAAGGACTACGACCTCCTCTGGGAGATCCAGCAAATGGATCTCACCAAGATGACCGCCAACGAAAACCAGGCGGCCTATGCGGCGGCGGGCAAGGCGGTGGGGCGCAAGTCCGACGCCATCATCTTCGAGGCCATGAATACGGCCTCCGGCCTCACCACCATCGGCACCGGCGTCGAGGACTGGGACATCTTCTACGCCATGCAGGCGACGGAGGCGCTCCAGGACGATGACCAGGTCGACGACGACAACCTGTTCTCCTACATCCCCTATCGCTGGTTCAACATCATGATGACCTACAAGGAGTTCAACGCCTCCGAGTGGGTCGGTGCCGCGCTGGGCTTTCCGACCGGCACCCGCGTGAAAAACTGGAACGGGGTGAACTGGATCTCCCTCTCGAAGAAGGAGCTCATCATCCCCAACACGAACCAGGCCTACGGCTTCATCTGGGACAAGGGCGCGGTGGGCTACGCCTCGAACTACGAGGGGTCCACCAACATGCAGTGGGACAACCGCGCCGGCTGCTGGACCTATCGCTCGGACCTGCAGGCCTGCGCCATGGCGCTGGATCCCACCGCGCGCGGCATCCGCCGCCTGCACTTCAAGACCAACACCACCCTGCAGCGCCCGGTGGAGCGCACGCAGGCCGTCGCGTGATCCCGCGCCGCGGCTGAAACCCGGCCGCGGCGCCTCACCTTTGCCGAGGATCGACATGGCTTACGACGAAAAGAGCTTTCGCGGCCACTCGCGCGGTGCCGCGCTCCCCGCCGCGAATTCGCGCTCCCTGCGCGACTGGCGCTACGTGACCAACGACGACCACGCGACCGTGGTTGCCGCGGGCTATTTCAACAACGCCCGCGCCTTTCTCGGCGTCGGCGACACGGTGCTCGCCTCCGTCGACCTCGACGGCACCCCGCAGCTGCGCCTCTACATGTTCAACGCCGTCCCCGCCACTGGCAACGTCACCGTGGTGCAGCTGAACAACGCCTGATCCCGCTTCGGCGCGGTTTGCGGGGCGTCGCCGCGCCGATTGCCGCCCCGGCCGGACCTTTCCCCCGGCTGGGGCGGCGCTTCTCCCGGAGGCAGCCGTGCTCGACCATCTCACCGTCGCCAACGAGGCCTGCGGCCTCGCCAATGCGTCGCCGATCCAGTCGCTCGAGGCGCAGACGCCCACGGCCGCCCAGGTGAAGCTGGCCTATGACCGGGTGCTCGGCTTCTGCCTCGGCCTGCACCGCTTCTCCTTTTCCCTCTCCACCCGCCGCCTCTCGCGCCTCTCCGATCCGCCGGAGACCGGGTACAAGTATGCCTTCGACCTGCCGGCCGATCGCGTCGGCGCGCCCATGCGCATCACCGACGACGCCACCGATCCGCGCCGGCACTTCACCTGCTTCCTGCTCGAGGGCAACCAGGTGCACGCCGATGCCCCCGATCTGTGGGCCCGCATCCGCATCGTGCCGGCGCCCATCCTGTGGTCGGCCACCTTCCGCCACGCCTTCACCACGGGCCTGGCCGCCGACCTCGCGTTGATGGTGAAGCGCGACAAGAACCTGCGGGCCATGCTGTGGCAGGAGGCCTTCGGCGACGCGCGCATGAACGGCCGCGGCGGGCTGATGCTTACCGCCATCACCGACGACAGCCAGTCCACGCCCTCCCTCGAAAACCCGGCGGTCACGGATGATCCGCTCACCGGCGCCTGGAGAAGCTGATGCCCGGCCAGCCTGGACGCCTGCAAGCCTCCTTCGTCTCCGGCGAGCTCGCCGACACCCTCGAGGCCCGCAAGGACCTCAAATATTACCGTTCCGGCCTGAAGCAGGCGGTGAACTGCATCACCCTGCCGCAAGGTCCGGCGACGCTGCGCCCCTATTTCCGGCAGATGGGGCGCGCCCGCCGCCTCCTCGCCGCGATCCCGCTTGCCGGCGCCAGCCTGACGGCGCCCTCCGGCGGCACCGCGGCGAACGCGGCGGACGCCGATCCGGCGACGCGCATCGTCACCGGCAGCCTCTCCGGCGCCGGCCCGCATGTGCTGCTCTCCGTGTCGTTCCCCGCGCCGATCGCCGTGTCGGCGGTGGACGTGGCGCCCTACAAGGCGGCCGCCGGCGGCCGGATCGCGGTGGAATATCTGGATGGCGCCACCTGGAAGCTGCTCAACGGCGATCGGGCCCTGCGCACCGTCGACCGCTCCCGCCGCTTCTGCGCGCCGCCGGCGGCGCCGGTCACCGCCGACGTGTGGCGGGTGGTGGCGCGGGACCTCGCCGCGCCCGGCACGGTGGAGCTGGGGGGCATCGCCTTCTTCGCCGAGGGCGACGAATACGGCCCCTCGCGCCTGCGCTCCTTCGGCTACAGCCGCGAGGAGGCCTATGATCTCCTGCTCAGCGCCGGCCACGGCGACGTGTACGCCGCCGGCGGCGGCTGGCTGACCGGCTTCGCCCTGCCACACACCAGCGATGAGCTGGCGGTGTCGCGCTGGCGCCAGCAGCTCAACACCGCCCTCGTCTTCTGCGGCACCCGCAAGACCGTGCGCATCTTCCGCGAGAGCGCGGACCTGGAATGGCAGGTGGGCGACGCGCCCTATGCCGACCTGCCGGAGAACGATTTCGGCGACGTGGACTACACCAACGGCGAGCCCGCCGTGTGGGATTTCCAGTTCGTCAACGTGGGCACGGACAAGGTGTTTACCGTCACCGTCGACGGCGAAGAGACGGTGGGCATCGGCCCCATTTCCCAGCCCAACCTCAACCTCGCGGCCGTGGTGCCCCTGCTGAAGGACGGCATAGAGGACCTGCCCACCATCAACCCCGGCATCACGGCGGTGAACCTCACCAGCCCGGCCCGTATCCGCGTCACCTTCACTGGCGACGGCAACGAGGGGCAGGTGATCGTCAACAGCACGCGGGTGCTGAACGCGGCCGACGCGGCCCTGTCGTGGCAACGAGTGACGAAGGGAAAGAAGGGCGGCGAGCCCATCTTCTCCGATCTGCGCGGCTGGCCGCGCTGCGGCGCCTTCTACCAGCAGCGCCTGCTGGTGGCCGGCGCGCCGGGCGTGCCCAACGCCTTCGTCGCCTCGGTCACCGGCGAGTATTTCAGCTTCCAGACGGAAATCACCCGCGCCAACGGTGCCTTCGTGGCGCCCATGGACACGGAAGGCGCCGAGGTTATCGAGGAGATCCAGCCCGGCCGCGCCTTGCTGATCTTCACGTCCGAGGGCGAATACTGGCTTGCCAATCCGACCCTCACCAAGGAACAGGCGCCGAACCCGGTAAAGGCCTCCTCCCACGGCATCGCCGAGGGTGTGCCGGTGGTGGAGAACGAAGGCGGCGCCGTGTTCTGCGCCCGCAGCCGCAGCACCCTGCTGCAGTTCCGCTGGAATGAGGTGGATCAGACATACACCACCGAGCGCCTGTCGGTGCTGGCGGTGCACCTGGTGAAGGACGTGGTGGACATCGCGCGCAAGCGCGCCACCGCCGACACCGACGCCAACCTCCTCTGGTACGTCCAGGCGGACGGCGCCATGCGCGTGGTCACCCTGCTGCGCGAGCAGGACGTGACAGGCTTCGCCCGGGTGGAGACGGACGGTGCGGCGCTGGCCGTGTGCTGCAATGCGGCCAACGAGGTCACCGCCTTGTTCGAGCGCCAGGTGGCGGACGCGCCGGTGCGCTTCATAGAGCGCGCCGAGCAGGGCCTGTTGCTCGACCAGGCGGTGAGCCTGGTGCTCTCGCCCGCCAGCGGCACCGTGGCCGGCCTCACCGATCATGAGGGTGCCGAGGTGTGGGCCATCGCGGACGGCGAGGTCTACGGGCCGTTCATGGTGGCGGACGGGACAATCGCGCTCCCGGTGGAGGCCGCGAATGTGACGGTCGGTCGCTGGCGGCCGTTCCTGGCCGAGACCCTGTCGCCCAGCCGCGAGGTGGGCCCGAACATCGTCACCGAAAGCGAAATCGGCATCCACACCGTGCGCCTGCTGCTGAAGGACACCACGTCGGTTGCCGTCGGCGCCAACGGCGCAGATCCGGTGGATGTGCCGCTGTTGGACTTCGGCGGTGTGCCGGACGTGCCGTCGACGCTGGCGCCCTTCTCCGGCAAGCGGCTGGTGGACGGTTTCGGCGGCGCCGTCCCCGATCCCACCGTGGTCGTGACGCAGCTGCGCCCGGGCTTCCTCACCTTGAAATCCATCACGTCCGAGGGGGATTTCTGATGGAGCTTCTGCTTTCCGCCGCCACCGCCCTCGGCACCACGGCCACCGCTGCGACCGGCGCCGCAGCCGCCGGTGCCGCCGCAGCGCCGGTGGCCGTGCTCGGCGCCGCCGGCCCGCTGGCGGTGCCGACCTTCATGGGCGCGGCATCCTCGGCCGCCGGCGCCGGCGGCCTGCTGGGCGCCCTCACCGGCGGCAGCGCCCTGTCCTCGGTGCTGTCCGGCGGCGTCACCGTCCTGTCGGCCCTGCGCGCCCTCGACGCGGGCAAGGAGAAGGCGCTCGACGCCGACATGAAGGCGGCGGAGACGCAGCGGCAGATCACCGATGAGCGCGAGGCCGGCGCCCGCCGGCGCATCAACCTCAAGGATGAAATGTACGACGTGCTCGGCAAGAACGACGTGGCCACCGCCGCGGCCGGCATCGATTTGTCCTACGGCTTCGGCCAGCAGCAGCGCGAGACCGTGCTCGCGAAGGGCGCGCAGGAAGTCTCCATCGACAAGGCGACGGAAGAGGCCCGGGTGCGCGGCCTGCGCGAGCGCGAGGCGAATTATCGCCGCATGTCCCGCGGCTACCGCTCCGGCGGCACCCTCTCGGCGGCGCTCGCCGTGGGCGAAGGGGCGGTGAAGCTCGGCGGGAGGTACGGCTGATGCCCCGCATCATCAGGGATCAGGCCGAGTTCAAGGGCCAAGGCGCCATCGGCGCCGCCGGCCGCGGTCCCGAAGGCTCGCTCGCCGGCGAGTATGCCCAGGAGGCCGCCGGCCTCGAGGGCCTCGCCAATTCCTTCGGCCGCCTGGCCGACGGGCAGGCGGCCACCGAGGGCGAGATGGCCGGCGCCCAGGCCGGTATGGACGGCAAGCCGCAGATCACCGGCCGCTCTTCGGTCTATGGCGCCGCCTATGAGGGCGCGGCCCTGCGCACCTATGCCGATCGGCTGGATACGAAGCAGATCGAGGGCACGTTCCAGGTCTACCAGCAGCACAAGGATGATCCCGCGGCGCTGGCCAAGGGGCTGGCCGACTTCAAAGAGAAGATGCTCGCCGAGGACGTGCTCGACGACCCGCGCGCCCGCGCGATCTTCGAGCGGCAATTTGCCCGTTCCAGCACCGTCTACCAGCGCGAGGCCCTGGAGCGGGCCGACACCCGGGCGAGGCAGCAGGCCGCGGCGGACGCCACCACGGCTTACACCACCAGCGGTATGAACCTGCAGCGCTTGGGCCATGCCGCTGGTCTTGATCCAGCCGCCAACCCCGATGTGGAAGAGGAGCTGAAGCGCAACGACAACATCATCGACCGCGCCGTCGCCAGCGGGGCAGTCACGCCGCAGTCGGCGGCCGCCCTCAAGCTGCGGGCGCGCAAGGACCTCGCTGAAGCCCGCGTGAAGGGCCAGTTCGGGAAGCTGCCGGAGGCCGACCGCCCAGCCTTCGCCGCGCAAGTGATGGATGATTGGCAGAACGGCAAGGGGCCACTGAAGGACCTCGATTTTGAGGACGCGTCCCGCCTGTCAGCGGATCTGGAGCGTGACCTCAATGCCGATCGTGTGCGCAAGGCCACCGCATCGAACGTGCTGCAGCACCAGGCGCTGAAGATCCAGAAGCTCTCCGCCCAGGGCTATGACATCGCTGACACCGAGTGGAAGGAGCTCGAAAGCGCCGCCGGCCGCGTGGATGGCGGCCCGCAGGTGGTGGACCGCATGCGGCAGGAGGCCGCAACCTTCCGCGCCTGGCGCAACATGGGGCCAGATGCCCTGGACCGCGCGCTTGATCAGGAGCGCGCGAAGCTGGCGAAAAACGGAGCGGATGAACTGGCGGCCACCCGCCTCTCCGCTGGCGAGACCCTGTTGAAGGAGATGCGCACCCAGCTCGCCGCCGATCCGCTGGGTTGGGCCGAGCGCACGGGCACGGCGCGCCCGGTGCCGCTGGATCTCAACGACCCGGGCACGGCGCAGGCACGCATCGCCCAGGCGCAGGAGGTGGCCAAGCACTACAACGTGCCTCCGGTCTACCTCCGTCCCGAGGACCGCGCCGCCATATCGGCCGCACAGGCCGCCGGCGGCGACGGCATGGTGGCTGCCGCCCGCGCCATCGTTACGGGCTTCGGCGACGCGGCGCCGCGCGTGTTCGCCGAGGTTTCAAAGGAGGCACCTCTCCTTGCCCGCGTAGGGGCTCTCGCGGCGTCCGGCACCACCAGCACCTTGATGGAGGATGTTGCCTCCACGATCGGGGCGCGTGCACAGCCGGGCTACAAGCAGCCGAAATGGGATGATGCCAAGGCGGGGCATCTTTTGAACGCCAAGGAAGCTGACGTCTACGGCGCGGCCTTCCGCGCCGCCCCAAGCGAACAGCACGCGGCTGCAGCCACCGCCCGCACCGCTTTTGAGACGCGGCTCTACCGCCGCGGCCTGGTCCCCGACATGTCCAACACCGACACCATGGCCGCTTACGAGCAGACCTTGCAGGAGGCGGCCGGCGCCACCTTCGATCCAAGCGGAACGCAGTATGGCGGCGTTGGGTACCGCGATCGCAACGGCTGGCTCCCTGGTGGTTCGGAGAAGGTGGTAGTGCCCGCCAACATCCGGGCCGATCGGTTCGACCGGGTGGTCAATGCCCTCACCGATGCCGACGTTGCCCGCATGGGCCCACTGGCCGATGGACGTCCCCCCTCCGCCGCCGCCATCCAGTCCGGCCACCTGGTCGCCGTGGGCAATGGCCGCTACCGCGTCGCCGCCGGCGATCCTGACGGTCCCGATCCGCAATGGATGCTCCGACCGGACGGCAAGCCGTGGGTGCTGGACTTTTCCACGATCGAGGGAACTCTGCGCAGCAAGGTGCCTTCGGCCTATCTTGGTGCCGCCCGATGATCTTCTTCGGCCCCGAGAGCGACAGCACCGCCGGCACCTCCTACCAGCGCCCACCCGATCCCGTGGCGGACGATTTCATTCGCGACGTGAAGGTCACGGCGGAGGCATTCGACGCCGGCCGAGATGCCGCAACCTTCATCGACAACAGCATGGGGTACCTTTACGCCCGCGAGGAGGCCTATGACCGCCGCAACAAGGCGATCAAGGAGGCAACGGGCGTCGACCTGCCCAATCCCATGCGCCAGCCGATCCTGCAGCGCACCGGCCCGGATCCAACCCGCGCCGCGAGCCTGGTGCCAGGACCGCCGGGGCCACAGGAAATCGATGCGTCCCTCGCCGAGAACGTGCGCCAGTATGAGCAGCGGCGCCGTGAGCTGGCGGATGCCAACGCCGAAGATCCGGCAGTTGTGGCCGCCATCGCAGCTTGGCGCCCCATCGACGACGAAGTGAAGCTCCTGGCCAAGGACGTGGAGCGACAGGCCGGCGCCGCACTGTCCGCTCCCTCATCCCGACCCTGGCTGAAATGGGGCGGCTACTTCGCCGGCGCGATGGCTGGCGGCTTCCGCGATCCCCTCAACGTCGCGTCCCTCGTCTTTGGCGGCGGACCCTCCACGGCAAAAACAGCCGCCGGCGCGATCGTTCGCACAGCCCTTCGCGAGGGCATTGTCAATGCCTCCGCGGAAGCGGCGATGCAGCCGGCGATCCAGAAATGGCGCAGCGAGCTCGGCCTGGAAGCTGGCCTAGGGGAAGCGGCGCAGAACGTGGCCATGGCCTTCGGCTTTGGCGCAGTGGTCGGTGGCGCGGTCGAGGGCGTCAGGTCCGCCGCACGAGCTCGCCATCCGTCAGCGGACCTTCCCCACTTCGACACTTCGGCAGCAAGTGCCCGCGAACCCGCCTTGCCGGACGGCGGCGCGGCGCGAGGCCAGCAGGAACCGCCGCTGATCGCACAAGCCCTCGCCGGTGATGAGGAAGCGTTGATCTCCGCCGCGCGGGAGGCGGGCGATGGCCTTGACCCAGCCGCCCTCGCCGCGGCCGACGCGCTGGAGGCGGACCGCCTGGTGCGCGGGCTCGCACCCGAAGGCATCGCGCCGCGTGATCATGAGCTGAACCTTTCCCAGGCGGTGCGCTTCGCCGAGGACCCGGACGGGGAAATGCCTCCGCTTCCCTTTGATCCGGTTCCCACCCGCAGCGCCGACGCCCCGCCCTTGCCCGACGCATCCGTGGGCCAGCGCTTTGAGTATCTGAAGAAGCCCGTCACCTTTGAGCCGGTCAGCGCAGCCACCCTGCGCACCGACGCTGCCACCTTCCAATACAAGGGCGGCGGCGATGCCGCGGGCGTGACGGATCGCCTGCGCTCGGTGGAGCGCTGGGATGACCTCGCGTCCGGCAAGGTGGTGGTGTTCGAGGACGAGGCAGGCCAGCGCTTCATTGCGGACGGCCACCAGCGCCTCGGCCTCGCCCAGCGCCTGCTGCTGGAAGGCAGGGCCGACAAGATCGACCTCAACGGCTTCGTCTTTCGTGCGCGCGATGGCTGGACGCCGGCGGATGTTCGGGCCATCGCCGCCAAGAAGAACCTGCAGGAAGGCTCGGGCGACGTGATCGACACCGCCCGCGTTCTGCGCGAGCGCCCGACCATCCTCGACGGCAGCGTGCCGGTGGGCTCCGAGCATATGCGCCAGGCGCGCGGCCTCGCCCGCCTGTCCGACGACGCCTTTGTCATGGTGCTGAACCGTCAGGTGGCGCCCGGCCATGCCGCCCTGGTGGGCGAGATGATGCCCGAGCGGCTGTCCCACGCCTTCGCGGTGGCGGCGCTGGCCCAGGCCGAAGACCTCACCGCCGCCCGGGCCCGCTACATGATCGCCGATATGGCCCGGGCGCCGATACGGCATGAGGTGCAGGAAACTCTCCTCGGTGCACTGGAGCGCACCGTACCGCTGGTGGTGGAGCGCGCCCGGGTGCTCGACAAGGCGGTGGGCGCCCTGCGCAAGGAGCGCAGCGCGTTCCGCACTGTCGTCGCCAATGCTGACCGGCTTGAGAATGCCGGCAACGTCATCACCGAGGGCGGCAGCCGCGCGGCTGCCGACGCCGCGGCCGAGGCCATCGATGCCATCGAGCGGCTCGCATTGCGCGCCGGGGCCGTGTCGGAAGCGCTGGATCGCGCCGCCACTGCCCTTGCCGGCGGCACGCGGATCGCCGAGGCCACCGATGCCTTCGTGCGCGAGGTGACGGCCCTGGTGGAGCAGCGCGGCATCCTCGGCCTCGCCACCGAGGAGACCCGGCCGCGGGCCGCCTTCGACCTCCCCACCGGCCCCGAGGCAACCCGGCAGGCCGACACGCTGCAGGCAAGCCTGTTCGATCAGCCGGCCGCCGGCGACGCTCCTCGGGCCGACGCCGGCCGCGCCGACGTCGCCACGCTGGAAGCCCGCATCAAGGACCTTGAGCAGCAGGCCGCCCAGCGCTCGATCCCCGAGACGCGCGGTAGCGGCACTCAGTTTCATGGCACCTCGAACCGCGATTTCACGCCGGACGACTGGCATTCGTCTGCCTTGAACTATTATGGCGCCGGCCTCTACACCACCGATGCGCTGGACGTCGCCATCGGCTATTCCCGCAAGGGCGCCCGTCGTGGCGAACCCGGCGCCATCTTCACCATCGCGGAGAAGCGACCCCTCAAGATCCTGGACGGCGAGGCGAAACTCCCGCCGGATCTCACGGACCGCTTTCGCCAGATCGGCGACGACGCCGTGCAGATGTCCCTTGATGAGAAGCCCGCGAACCTGCGCGAGCTATACGACCTGGTGCGCGAGAACGGGACCGACGAAGGCCTCTCCGGCGGCGAGATCCAGGACATTTTCGACAGCATGCGGTATCACCTCGAGCAGGCGGGCTATGACGGCTTCAGCCATGCGGGCGGCCTGCGCACCGGCGCCAAGGCCCACAACGTGGTCATCTACTTCAAGCCCGATCAGGACCTCGCCGTGCAGCCGGCGGAGGCCTTCACCGCGGCCGAGGCGAAGCGCACCGAGATCGCGCGCCAGCTCGCCGAAGCGCGCCAGCAGCTCGCGGAGCGCCGCCTCCTTGATGACGTCACCCATTCCGAGGATATGATGCTGGGCGCCCGCAACTGCGCGCTGGGGGGCGGCAATGGCTAGCTTCGACGAATGCCTCAAGAACATGATCGACGCGGACGTCATCAGCCGCGACGAGGCGCGCGAGCTCGGCGCCACCTTCGAGCGCCTGCGCACCCGCCACGCCGCTGGCATGAGCCCGGAGGCCGCCGAGGCGGCAGCCCGCGAGGACATGGTGAAGCGCCTTACCGCCGAAGCCAGCCACAAGAAGCGCGTGGCCCTGCTCACCATCGCGGCCCAGCGCCGGATCACGAAGGACCTGACGGAGTTCCGCGACGCGCGGGGGGATGCCGATATCGGTCTCGCCGCCATCGACCACCTCGAGCACTACGGCCGCGCGGGCTTCTCCTCGGTGGAAGGTCGGCGCAAGGCGATCCTCGCCGATGCCCACGCCCGGCTCGAGGGCTTCATGCACCACTACCGCACCACGTTCAAATCCGGGCGGCGCATGAACAAGCTGAGCCTTGACAACGTGGTGCGCGAAAGGGCCGGCGAGGCCACTGGCGACGCCCAGGCCAAGGCCTTCTCCGACGCCATCGAGAACGTGTTCGAGGATCTGCGCCAGCGCTTCAACGGCGCCGGCGGCGCCATCCGCAAGCTGGATCGCTACATCCTGCCCCAAGCGCACAATCGCCTTGCGTTGCTGAAGCGTGGCCGCGAGCAGTGGATGGCGGACATCCTGCCGCGCCTGGATCCAGACCGGATGGTCCACCCTCTCACCGGCGATCCGGTCCCGGCTGCCGAGCTGCGCGGCATGCTCTCCCATGTCTATGACAGCGTGGTGGAGGAAGGCTGGAACGAACGCACGCCGTCCGCCGTGCCGATGGGCCGCGGCGCGCTCCACAACCAGCGCGCCGATGCCCGCTTCCTGGTGTTCAGGACGGCCGACGACTGGCTCGCCTATCAGCGCGAGTACGGCAATGCCGACGTGTTTGCCACCGTCATGAACCATGTGAACGGCATGTCCCGGGACATCGCCGCCATGGAGGTGCTCGGCCCGAACCCCAACGCCACCATCAGCTGGATGAAGCAGATGGTGCAGAAGGAGGCGGCCCTTGCCGAGGCCGGCAAGCCTTCGCTCATGAAGGCGGGCCGCTACCCGGGCAAGGACGTGCGCTCCACCGCCAGCACCACGCTCGCCGAGATCGACGGCCTATGGGAGCAGCTGCGCGGCGGCATCGGCGACCAGGACCAGAAGCTCGCGGCCGTCTTCTCCGGGGCGCGCAACTTCCTCACCTCCGCTTTGCTGGGCGGTGCCGTGCTGCCATCCATGGCATCGGATCCCGTCATGCTCGCGTCCGCCAAGAAGTTTCTCGGCTTGCCGGCCGCCAACACCTACTGGAGCATCGCCAAGCAGATGCGCCCGGCGTCGAAGCATGAGGCCGTCGCCGCCGGCCTCATCAACGAGGAGGCCATGCACGTGTTGCGGGATGAAGCCCGCTATGCCGGCAGTCTTTCCGGTCCCGAATGGACCAAATGGCTCCCCGATCGCATCATTACCTGGCAGGGGCTGAAAGCCTGGACCCGGGCCGCCAAGCATTCCTTCGGCCGCGAGATGCAGGCCTTCCTCGGCCAGCGGCTGGAAAAGGCATGGGAGGATCTCCCACCGGAGTGGCGCCGCGCGTCCGAGGGCTACGGCATGGGCGCCGCCGAATGGGCCATCATGCGCCGTGCCGCCGCCCAGGACATCGAGGGCGCCCGCTTCCTGCGCCCCCATGACATCGCCGCCCTGGACGATCCCCGGGCCCGCGAGCTGGCCCTGCGCTGGAGCGAGATGGTGTTGCAGGAGACGGAATATGCCGTGCCCTCCGGCACCGCCCGCGGCCGCGCGGCGGTGCTGGGCGGCACCAAGGCGGGCAGCTGGCGCGGCGAGTTCTGGCGCTCGGCCGCCATGTTCAAGAGCTTCGGCGTGTCCGTCACCATGCTGCAGGGTGCGCGCCTCGCGGCGGAGGCCGGCGCCGGGCGTGGCGCCCGTGGCGCCACCTTCGCCGCCGCGACCCTCGGCGCCCTCACACTGGCGGGCGCCTTCGGCCTGTGGCTGCGCGACCTCGCCGCAGGTCGCGATCCGCAGAAGCCGGACAACCCGAAGTTCTGGATCGCCGCAATGCTGCAGGGCGGCGGTCTCGGCATCTTCGGCGACTTCCTGTTCGCCGACTACAGCCGCTACGGCAACTCCTTCGGCGCCACCCTCGCCGGCCCCATGGTGTCGCTCGGCGAGGACATCTGGAAGCTCACCGGCGGCCAGGCGCTGAAGGTGCTGAAGCGCGAGGAGACGAACCTGTCGGAGGAGAGCATCCGCATGCTGCGGCGCTACACCCCCGGCGGCTCGCTCTGGTACCTGCGGGCCGCCTACAACCGGGTGTTCCTCGACACCCTGCAGCACTGGACCGACCCGAAGGCCAACCAGAAGTTCAAGCGTCAGGCGCAGGGTTTGATGCGCGAGCGGCAGCAGGGCTTCTGGTGGGCACCGGGAGAGATGACACCGGATCGGCCGCCGATGTTTGGCGGAAGGTGAAAGAGGAGAGAGAAAATGGAAAAGGTCACCATTGGTGGTACCGAATATCAACTCGTTCCCATCGGCGTCCCGGGTGCGCCGATGAGTGTCGAAGAAGGCTTGAAGGCCTTCGGGATCAGCTACGAAGTGATCCACCTTCAGGATGGGCAGTCTCTCGAAGAAGCCGTGAAAGGTCTGCGGCTGCTTCGGAAGTGAAGGTCAGCATTACCGGCTCTTGAGTATGCGTCAGCGCCATGACGACGGGAACTCCGCCGTCCGTGGTAGTGAGGCCGGTAATACTTTCAATGACGATGCAGAATATCTTTCTCATGGCCGTGTCGTTCCTTCTGTTGCGACACGGCCATGAGGAACCGATTCTCTGCGAGAGTCAAAGAGGGTAAATGTTTTGTTAAGCAACCGCAAGTAGAACGTTGCGAATATCTCAGTGTGACATCGGTTTAGGGGTGCATGACATCGGTAGTTAGTGTTCAAGGCATCTCGGTGGCTGCGCTGCTTTTCTTCTTCGATCGATCGCGCAAGTATCTTATGCCGCGAGCAATGCCGAATATGACATAGTGCAGTCCGAGCGTGTCGATTGAACCGTAGATCCAACGTTCTGAGGCGCCGGCGGTGCCAAACATTTGCGCCCACCAGTGATATTGCACGGCAAGCGCAAAAACGCTCGCCACGACGGCCGTCGCAAGCGGGATTAACCACGGCCATTTGCGATACCCGCTTACGGCGAGAATCACTGCCATGATCATATTTGCCCCCCTTGACCGTGACCGCGAACCGACTCACCATAACAACCGGAGCTAGAAACTCCCAGCAGTGAGCGGTTGCCGTCCTCGACAGGGCGGCATTGCGGATTCGTGTACCGTTGCGTATCTCTGGCCTTGACGGGGGTGCGACGGCATAAGGCGCGCGAGCGCTCGAAGAAGTCCGCCTGTCTCACTGCAGGTTTCTAGCCCCCGTCACCCACCGGTCGAGAAAGCCGGTGCTGACGGTCACCTGCCGCAGTGAGGGCTACAATGACCGTTCACCTCTCCCCCGACGATTTGCGCGTGCTCGATGACGGACCGCGCGTCCAGGACCTCCGCCTCGCCGAGGCGCTCGGCTTCGCCCAGCAACGCGATATCCGAAAGCTGATCGATCGCAATATTCAGGAGCTTGAGGGATATGGGGAGGTTTGCGCCACGGTGGCGCAAACCCATTCTGATACCGGTGATGAGGAGCCCAAGCCGGCCAACAAGGGCGGCCGCCCCGGCCGCGAGTACTGGCTGAACGAGGAGCAGGCGCTGCTGCTTTCCATGTTCGCCCGCACCGACAATGCCGCCGCCGTGCGCCGCATGCTCATCGGCGCCTTCCTGGAATGGCGCCGGCAGCATCGCCGCCCCGCCGAGGCCGAGCGCCTGGTGCTGCCGCCGCCCGCGCCGGGATGTTTCCCGGCTCGGAACGAACAGGATGCGGCCGACACGCCGTTCCATCTCCAACCCGCCCTGCCGTCCGCGCTGCGCGAGCTGGAAGACGATCCGGTGCCCATGGACATGATGGCGAAGCTCGCCAAGGTCCGCACCGCGCACCGCCTGTTCGGCCGGCGCGCCGCCGCCCGGATCTGGCAGGAGGTGGGCTTCACCGTGCCGGACGAAGGCCAGCACGTGTTCCGCCGGTCGCGCCTCGACGAAGGCCGCGCCTGCCTCGCATGGCTCCTCGGGCAGGAGGCGGGCGAAGGTTTCCCCCTGGTGCGCGGCATGGTCGAGCTGGCGGAGGAAGGTGGCGCCGGCGCCATGGAGGCCCGCCGCCACCTCATGAAGCTCGGCCTGAAGTTCTTCTCCGGCGGCCTGTTCGTCGCCAATTCCCACCCGTGGTTGATCCGGGTGTTCTGCGACACGGAATGGGACACCGGCCGCCATGCCGAGGCGCTGCGCCGCCTGCCCGGCACCCGGCCGGAGCGCACCTATGTGGGCGACACGCAACAGCGCGGCACCCTCATTCCCCTGTCGCTCTTGGACGAACCGCAGGTCCCGTAAGCCTCGGTTGACCCTGCGCAGGGACTGCGACCATGGCACCATGTCGCTGTCCCTGCCCATCACCCCCTCCGCGCGCGTCTCCGGCCCCTACACCGCCGGCGCCGGGCAGACCGCATTTTCCGTCACCTTCCCGTTCCAGGACAACGCCGACCTCCGCGTCGAGACCCGCGCGTCAGATTATGACGCCTGGACGGCGGCGGTGCTCGGCACCGACTATTCCGTCACGGGTGCCGGAACCCCCGGCGGTGGCGCTGTAATCTTCGGCACCGGCCGCGCGGCTGGAACACGGGTGCGCATCACCGGCCGCGCCGCCATCGCGGCGCTGCTGGATGCCGTGCCCGCGGGCAGCTTCGACAGCAAGACCTTCAACACGCTGTTCGACCGTGTGACCATCTGGACGCAGGAGCTGCGGCGGGACACCGATAGCGTCACCGCCCGCATGGACGTGGCGACGCCGCAGATCGCGGGCCTCCTCGAGGACGTGGCGGGCCTGACGGCCGGATATGTCCAGGACTTTCCCCGCGCCGGCATCACCGGCCGAAAGATCCCCACCGCCACGGTGCGGGTGAACGGCTACAATGTGGCCGGCGACTATGGCTATGGCGCCGTCTACGTGGCCGGTGCCAGCGACGGCCCCCAGGCGATCCAGGACACGGACGGCCTCTGGCGCCAGCTCTGGCTGAACCATGGCGACGTGGAGGCCGGCTGGTTCGGCGGCATCCCGGGCGACCTTGCCAAGACGAATGCCGCAGTCACCGCGGCCGAAACGGCCCTCGCGGCCGCCGGCGGCGGCACCCTCACCTTTCCCGGCACAGGCTGGCGCGTGTCTCAGGTGGTGCCACACGCAAAGGCGCCGCGCATCTGGACGGGCTACGTTGACACTTCGCTGATCTCCCAGGAGTTCCCGAACCTCTATGCGATGAGCGGCGAGACCTACAAGCTCGACGGTCCCCACGCCGATCGCCGGCTCGCGGCGAAGTCCCTCGACGTGTACGTGGTGGGAGCGGCCGCGGCGAGCGGCGGCAAGGGCGACAACGCCTTCGAGATCAATCTCCAGAAGCTCAACTGGCGCAACACCACCGCCAACGGCGAGATGGCCGGCCTCGTCGTCAATGCCCGGCAGGGTGGCGACAACACCGGCCGCTCGAACGACCTGAGCGGCATCGGTATCGATGTGGGCACCGTCACCGGCGCCGGCTTCACCTGCCAATATGAGAACGTGACGACGCAGTTCGGCCCCGTTGGGGACGGAACGCCCGTCGTCTACCGCATGGGGCAGCAGTGCGGGGTGATCAACAGCCGGACCGGCACGCGCATCGGCTATGTTCACAACGCCATCGTGGGCACCATGGAAACGGCGATGTACTTCCAGACGGAGAGCACCGCCCGCTGGGGGGACATCCTGCGCTCGCAGGTCGCGGCGCTCGGCGCCTTTATCTGCTTCTCCGCCTCGGACGTGGGCAAGCTCACCTGGAACCCGGTGAACGACGCCGCCAAAACCATGTCGGTGGAGGTGAACAGCGCGGGCACCATGGCCTGGCGCCGGGGCAACGGCACCACGGACCTTCTGGCCACGCTCGATCAGGTGGGCGTGTTCGCCATCAAGGACAGCCTCGGCATCGGTATCGACGGCTTCGGCGACCGCAACGCCTACATCGATTTCAACGCGGCCGACGGCTACGACTACAACTCCCGGCTGATCCGGGGCGCCGGCGTCAACGGCAGCCTCGACCTCATCCAGCTGGGCACCGGAACGCTGCGCATCCGCCACCTCGGCAGCGGTCAATCACATTGGACCGGATCAGGCGGCTACATTCACAACGTCACCGGCAACATTCAGTTCGGACTGTTTTCCGAAGCTGATACCGGCGCGACCTGGTACGGGAGCAACGTCTTTCAGGGCTCCGACACCGGGTCCCATAACGGGCAAGGCCACTTCAACACGGCCATCCGTCACCGCCCGGTCGGCTCGGGCACCAACGGCCCGTCCCATGCTGATTACGGCCTCGGCATCAGCCTCATCAAACAGAACTGGGGCACGACCACGGTCGGCGGCGAACTGGACGGCGCCTATTTCGTGGTGCGCCAGGGCGGGCCGGACGTTGCGAACAACGCCGCGACCAATTCGTCCGACTGCTCCTGCTGGCTGGCGGATATCCAGAATGTGGGCGCCTCCGGCTTCGCCGCAGTGTTCGAGGCGGCCGCCTCGAACGTGGACCGTAGCTTCGCCATGACCAAGGCGGTGCGCATCCAGGCAGGCGTGATCAACACGACGCTGGCGGGCCAGCAAAGCTACGGATACCTCGCGATTGCCGACACCGGCGTCCACGACGCGGGCTTTCAAGTGCAGAACGGTACCGCGAGCTCGTGGGCAGCCTACTTCAAGGGAGTGGGCGGTACCGGCAATACGCTGCGCTTCCAGATCACCGACACGAACTATGTGTTCAACCTGGACGGCTGGATCACCAATAACACGGCTGACCTCGCCAAGGTCTCCAACAATTTCTGGCAGGCCTATACATCCTCGCGGGTGCAAAACGGATCCTACACTATCGACTTCGATCAGGACCTCGGGCGCACCGTGCATCTGGCCGGCGGTGCCGCCACCACCGTGACCCTGCCGAACACCGGCAAGGTGGGCTGGTGGTGCGACCTGGTGCTCGACGCCTCCGCAGCGGTGGCCACCTTCTCGCCGGCGAGCGGCGCGTCGCTGCTGGCCAAGAGTAGCCACACCAAGCTTTCGACACTCAACGGGCGCGTGCGGCTCGAGGTGTCCGCCAATCCCGGAGGCGCCAGCGCCGTCTACACGCTGTCCGGCGATACATCCACCTGAGAGGAAGCCATGAAGGTCAACGCAAAGTCCGTGCTCAACGATGTGTGGGGGCGGCCGATCCATCAGCCCACGACGACAGACGGCGGCATCGGCGCGCCGCTCACGCTGGCGGACGTGTGCATCGATGCGATGCTCCGGCCCCATGCCGACGATGCGCGGGCTGAACTCGCCGAGATCCGCAAGCGGCACAAGCTGGCCATCGCCTTCGCCAACGAGGATGAGGTTGAACTCGCGGCCGCCGACGCGACGCTCCTTCAACGGCTGATCGCCCGCACTTTCGGCCCCGCCATCGTCGGCCCCTCCTGTGATCTTCTCGACGGGCAATAGGAGTACCCCATGGCATTCGATGCGCGGACCATGAAGGGCTATTCGATCGGCGTGCCCGGCGCCAACGGCAAGTCCCTGCGCGAATGGCGCTATGCCACCTCCGACCCGGCCTCGGCGGTGTTGACGCCCGGCTATTTTGCCAGCTTCGCCGGCGCTCTGAACGTCGGCGATACCATTCATGCCTCGGTGGGCCTCGGCACGGGTGATGCCCGCGCCCTCACACTGGTGATCACCTCCACCGCGGCGCTGGTCCTAGCCGAGACCGGCCTCGCCGGTTCGCCCCTGCGGCGGCTGCAGACCGCCTTCCGCGCCGCATCTGGCCGAGTGCCGGTTGCGATGGCATCGCCGCCGACATTGAGCCAGACGGCGCCAGCCGCATCTGGCGTTGGCACGTCGATCATCGCGGGTGTTGTTGAGAAGCGCTTCGCGGCAAATGCGGGCCTCGCATTTTCTGTCAATGATTTGGCTGGTTGGGGTGTCGCATTTACTACATCTGGCGTTCCGTACTATACGCCTCGGGCATCCGGAACTAACGGCGTTAATAAAGTAACTCTGGCATTTAAATTCGAAGGTACCGTATTTGAACTGCTTGATAGAGCGGGCTCGACATGGACGATCTTCGTCGATGGCGAATTGGTATCAGCAAACTATATTTTAACATCTTCGACTGGATACGCGACCGTTCGTCTTGGTGTAACATTCCCGTCTCGCGTATCTGGTAAGAAAATAGTATGTTACGGAAGCTCATTTGGTTTCTGCGGCGTCGCACATGAGCCAACTGGATCGATTTCGCCGATCGATCTGAGTGCAGAAATCCGCATGGCGGCAATAACAGACAGTTATGGTCAAGGCACCGCGCCATTTCTCACGATGGGTCCATTTGGCGATGCGCTTATGGCGCTCTTTTCCAAAGACAGTATCCCGTGCCTTTCGATCTCGCCGGGTGGCGGCTCGGGTTACATCACCGGCGGCACCGGGTCGGTGACATTTCAGGCTGCCGGTCGCCTTGACGTACTGCGGAAAACCAACTCGGATCTTGCAATCCTCGCGGGTGGCATTAATGACGCAACCTTAGGTCTTCAGGATGCCGCAGCCTATTGTTTTAGCCAAATTCGCACTGATCTTCCAGCCGCGGTCCTCGCAAATATCGGTGTCTGGACGCCTCTCACCAGCTATTTCGGATCGGGTCAGGCCAAGCAGGATATGATTTACTCTGCCTTGCAGGGAATTTCTGGGCCTTGGATTAATCTCGATTTGACACGTGGAACCTGGAACAACAGCTCCGGCGCGAATGGTCGGTTCGGGCCCGCGCCACTATGTACGGGTACGGGCAAGGTGGGGTCGGAAACGGGCGTAGGAAACTCGGACTTTATCACCAGGGAAGATGGCGTGCATGCGTCATCCCCTTACGGCAACGAATATTACGCAAGTCGTGTATTCGACGGCCTGCGCGCCAGCATCCTCGCGCTCTGATCGGAGACACCCATGGACACGATCGAACTTCCCATCGTCAATTCCACCGCGTACCGCGTGGAAATCCAAGTGTTCGACCAGACGGTGGATGGCACGCCCGTCGTGGAGCACTGGGTCCTCGATCCGGGCCAGAGCTGCACGGTGACGCTTGGGCCTGGCCGCTGCATCAGCACCTTCCTGATGGTTCCGGTGTCGGCGCCGGAGGCCTGAGCGCTGGCGCCGCCCCTCGGTTGACCACTCGTCACCGCTGCCACCATGGCACCATCCGAGGAGGTGCCGATGGCCGCCAATTTTGCCGCCGCCCTGAAATGTGTGCTCGTCCATGAGGGCGGGCTCGACGACGATCCGGACGATCCGGGCGGGCGCACGGCCTATGGCGTGATCCAGCGGCGCTACAACCAGTATCGCAAGGCCAAGGGCCTGCCGCTGCCGGCGGACGTGTGGAAGATCACGCCCGAGGAGCGCACCGAGATCTATCGCCTCTATTACTGGGACGTGATCCGGGCGGAGAAGCTCCCCGGCGGCCTCGACTACGCGGTGTTCGATGCCTGCGTGAACAGCGGCGAGCTGCAGGCCGGCAAGTGGCTGCAGCGGGCGCTCAATGACCAGCGGGCGAAAAGCGGCCTCGGGCCGATCCAGGTGGACGGCAGGATCGGCGACGGCACCCTGCAGGCCGTGGACGAAATCGACGATGTGGACGCGGTGATCGGCTTCATGTCCGAGCGCCGCCTCGCCATGCTGCGCAACCTCAAGACCTTCTGGAAGTACGGCAAGGGTTGGACGCGGCGCGTCGCCGAGGTGCGCAAGCTGTCGCAGGCCGTGGCTCTCGGCTCGGTGCCGGCGCCGACGCCCGCCGGCTGGGTCACCGCGCCGCTCACCAAGGCTGCCGGCAAGGCGCTGCCCTCGGACGCCAAGCCCCTGCCCTCCTCGGACAAGGGCGTCGTCGCCACCACCATCGGCACCGCCACGTCGGTCGGCACCACCATCACGCAGAACCTGCAGCCCATGCAGGGCGCGTCCCGCACCATTGATACCATCCTGTGGGTGACGCTCGCCGCCGGCGCCGCGCTCGGCCTCGCCGGCGCCACATGGGCCTGGTGGGCCAACCGCCGGGCGAAGCGCATGGCGGCCGAGCTCGACATTGGCGCGCCGCCAGCGCCGGCCAACGAGAACGTGCCGCCGGCCGAAGGGGAGGTCGCGGCATGAACTGGTGGGAGTGGCTCATCTACGGCACCAGCTGGTGGCTCCAGGCCGCCGGCGGCCTCGTGGTGATCGCGGGCCTCGCCTTTCTGCTCATCCGGATCTTCGACCTCGAGACGGCGCTGAAGATCCTGGTCCCGGTCGGCGCTGTGTTCGCCGCCCTCGCCTACGGCCGCCGCGAGCGGCAGGCCGGTTGGAACGACGCGCACGCCAAGGGAGACCGCGATGCGGACGAAGCAATCGATAAGGCCCGCGCTGCGCGCTATGACGCTGCTCGCCGCGACGCTGACGCTGGCCGGCTGCGCGACGACGACGGGCACCGGCGCGACTAAGGTCTATTGCGGGGCGGCGGCACCCATCGATTGGTCGACCGCAGACACCGACGACACCATCCGTCAGGCCAAGGCGCACAACGCCGTTGGCCGGCGTCTGTGCGGGTGGAGGTGAGCATGCCGGAGGCCAAGGCAGAAGCCACATTCGCCGAGCTCGATCCGGAGGTGAAGGCCTTCCTCGGCCGCCTGAAGCCGGGCGACGTCAAGTTGCTCGAGGTCGGCATCGATCTATGCCGGAAGGTTGGTGGCACCGCTCGCATTGTGCGCTGGGTGTTTATCACTCTTGCCGCGATCATCGTCACCTTCGCCGGTCTCGGCGACGCCATCGCGAAGATCTATCGCTGGTTCTTCGGGGGGCATTGAGGCATGCGGACGCACCCGAACATTTCCCCGTTCATCGTCCGCGAGCCGGGCAGCGTGGACCTGGTGGTGCCCGTGCTCGGCCGCGATGGCGCCGACGTCATGCGCATCGCGCTGAGCAAGCGCGCCGGTGCCCTCATCGCCCGTGAGCTCGCCGCCGCCATGTGCGACCAATGGGCGGACCCTATCGTGCGACAACCCGATGATATCGAGGCCCTGTCGCACGAGTGCTTCGTGCAAACCCTTGATGTATAAGGGTTTCAGGCGAACTTTTAATCATGGGGTCTCGGGTTCGAATCCCGACGGGCTCACCAGAAAATCAAAAATTTGAATCGGATCGCGACGCCTCTGTGGCGTGCTCGATAGCCACGCTGGAACCGCTGCGGTGGCCTTGGGCCCCGATCGGCCCAGGGCGTCGCCGTCAAATGGCCGGTGTAATGCGCGAAATCGCGAATCGAATGGGTGTCGCCGCCGTGGCGCGCGTGAACCGGGTGCTCTCGCGCCTCACGGCCCTGATGCCCCCCGTCACCGGGGCGCCGATGCATCACCTGGCCGAGGCGCTCCCCGGTCCCAGCGCGTCGACCAGCGGCTGAAGGGCCGGGCCGTAGCGGCGCCAGCGCCCCACGGAGGTGGCATAGAGCGGCTCGCGCACCTGTGTGATGCTGGCGGTGCGGATCGGACGGTCGGTCTCGTGAAAACGCAGGCAGGCCGGGTCCCATTCCTCGCCGCATCGCTGGATGAGGCGCCGCGCCGCGCTCTCGATGTCGCGGACCACCTCCTCGTACTGCACGTCGAGGATCGCGCCGGCAGGGAGCACGTGCTGCCAGTGCTCCATCAGCTGCGCATATTTCCCGTAGTAGCGCGCCAGCTCGCCGAAGTCGTAGCTGTAGTGGATGTCGTCCCGGAACAGCTTGGAGAAGCAGGAGATGCAGGTGTCCACCGGATCCCGTCGGCAATGGATGATGGTGGCATGCGGAAACAGGATGTGGATCAGGCCCACATAGAAGAAATTGTTGAGCATCTTGTCGATCACCACGCGCCTTCCCGGCGCGAGGCGCGGCATTGAGGCGCCGTAGGTGGCGATGATGTCGCGCATCTGATCCGGCTCCATCAGATGCATGAGCTCGGGGTAATGAACCATGCCGCCGAAGTCCTGGTCGATCCTGCCGACCGCACGGTGCAAATGGTCCATCTCGCCCCCGCCCTGGATCCGGGCGTGGCTGGCGAGGATCTGCTCCACCAGCGTGCTGCCCGAGCGCGGCATGCCGACGATGAAGATGGGCCGGGCCTGCGGGTCGCCGCGCCCGGATCGTTCCGCGAGAAAGGCACGGGTGAAGATGGTGCGCACGCGGTCGAAGATCGCGTGCGTGGCGGCCTCGTCATAGGTCAGGAGCGCCCGCTTGAGGCGGGCGCCGCTCATGAACTGGGCCAGCGCGTCCGCGTGCCGCCCGGCCTCGTCATAGGCCTTGCCGAGGGCGAAGTGCAGGGGAATGCGCGCTTCCTCCCCGCCCTCCCCGGCGACGGCATCCTCGAGCGCGCCGATGCAGGGGTCGTCCCGCGTCACCTTCCGCGCCGAGACAAGGTTGATGAGGCTGTTCAGCGAGCCGGGATCGAGCCGCAGGGCCTGCTCGAACTGCGCCCTTGCCCCGCGCAGGTCGCCGCTCTCCATCAGCAGCAGTCCGAGGATGTTGAGGGCATCAAGATGGTCGGGGTCGATGTCGAGCGCACGCCGGGCGATGGCGATGGCGTCTTCGACGCGCTCCAGCTCGCGCAGGATCCGGGCGAGGATGGTCAGTGTCGGCACATGGTCCGGATTGGCGCGCAGCGCCCGCTGGCAGGCGGAGCGCGCGCCCTCCGCCTTACGCTCCTGCAGGAGGCCCTGCGCCAGGTAGAAGGCCGGCTCGGGGCGATCGGGCGCGGCGGAGATGGCGAGCGCGAGGACCGCGAACGCCTCCTCGCTGCGCTGCTGGTCGAACAGGGACAAGGCGAGGGACGTGTAGGGCTCCACATAATCCCGCTTGAGCGCGATCGCCTGCTGGAAGGCGAGGTCCGCCTCCCGGAAGTTCTGCTGCTCCCGCAGCATGTTGCCGAGGTTGTTGTGGGCCTCGGCATAATGGGGCCGGCATGCGATCGCCGTCTTGAAGGCGGCGATGGCCTCGCCCGGCTGCTTGCCTGCCCTCAGCGCATTGCCAAGGTTGTTGTGGGCTTCGGCGAAGGCGGGCTTGAGCGCGATGGCCTTGCGGTAGAGGGCGATGGCCTCGTCCAGGTCGCCGCTTTCGAACAAGGCGATGCCGAGATTGTTGGCGCCCGGCGCGTAGGCCGGATCGCACGCCACCGCCGCCCGTCCGGCGGAGATGGCGCCGGCGAGATCGCCGAGCTGCCGGCGCATCTCGCACAGGTTGCTGTGATAGGAGCTGCGGCCGGGGTCGAGGGCGACCGCCTGCTCCATGAAGGCCGCAGCCTCCGCCAGCCGCGCGGACTGGGCAAGGATCACGCTGACGAGATGCGCCGCCTCGGCCGACGCGCCTGTCTTCTCCAGCACCGCGCGGGCCAGCGCCTCCGCCGCCGGCCACTGCCCGGCGCGATAGAGATCCCACGCCTGCGCCATGGCCTGGGCCGAGCCGAGCACGGGCCCCGGCCGCGCCGGACTCATTCCGCCTTCCTCCCCATGGACCATCCCCCTCAGAAGCGCAGCCTCAGCTGGGCTGAGGCGGTGCTGATCGAATAGCCATCGCCCCAGCTTCCCCGATATTCGAAGTAGCCGTCCAGATTGCGGCTGAAGGCGAAGGACAGGCCGGCGGCGGCGAGCGCCTGGTCGCGCGGGCCGTTGCTGAGGATATCGAACGAAATGGTGCTGTCGGCGAGGAAGGCGGCGCCGAGGCTCGCATCGGCGTCGAGATACTCATGCTGCCAGCCCGCCTCCAGCCGGGCGGTCAGGGGCACGCCGCCGGGCAGGCCGAGGGGCTGGACGAGCCGGAACCCGAGCGTCGACTGCAGGGAGTTGGTGGTGTCCGCCGTCGCGGCGAGATTGAAGACGCCCGCGCCGCGCTCGACGAAGGCGTCGGTGGCCAGCGCCGCATAGGCGAGCCGCGCATAGGGCTCGAATCGGCTCGATGCGGCGAAGGCATAATCGTAGCCCACCTCCCCCACCACCGCGCCGGCATCGCCGGCATAGGCGGAGCGGGCCGTGCGCACGGAACCGGCATAGGCGATGCTGCGGTTCAGGTCATAGGCCTGGTGACCATAGGTGCCGAACAGGTTGGCATAGAGCGGGCCCCATTGCCGCTCCACATAGAGCGAGCCGGTCCACTGGTCGATGGAGCCCGCGGCCGGCATGGTGAATGACAGGTCGGCGGTCTGGTAGCTGAACACGGCGCCGCCGCGCGCGTCGTCGCCAAAGGCGCGCTCCACGCCGCCGAGGACACCACCGCCGGAGCTGGACACCGTGCCGTCGCCGGTGGAAAGGCTGCCCCAGCTGCCGAACGGCCGCAGCCAGACCCCGGATGTGGGCGCCGCGCCCCCGCCGTCGCCAGGTGCGCCGGCCAGCCCGGCCCATGGGCTCGGGGCTTCGAGGCTCACCTGCCCCCCGGCATAGGAGAGCAGGGCGCTGCCGCCGCCGGGCGCGAGGGGCAGGTCGCGGGTGGCGGCGAGCTGCTGGCTGATCTGCCCGTTCAGCGTGCCGAACATGGCGCCGCCGGCGGATTTCGCCTGAGCCAGCGGCGCGCCCGACATCTGGTTGATGAGCGTCGCGACCTGGGCGTCGGTGCCGGAATAGAAGCTATCGATCACCGGGCTCAGCGGCGATGCGAGGGACAGGCGCGCATAGTTCAGGTCGATGCCGGCGGCAAGCGACCGGCCGCTGGCGTTCAACCCCGCCAGGGAGGTGGTGGCGTTGCGCGTCAGGACCAGGCTCGCGCCGTCCGCGTCATAGATGACGCCGGCGGAAAGCAGGCGGTTGGGCGTCGTCACGTCGGTGAAGGCGCCGTCGATATCGGTCGAGCTCACGAGATCGTAGGTGGTGGTCCTCGATCTGAGGCCCGAGGCGCCCTGCACCGCGAGGGTGCCCGAAAGGCTCGCGCTGGTGGCGGAGATGGGCGCGGCGGTCCATTCGGGGGAGAGGTAGACACCAAGGGTGCCGCCGGGGGCCTGCATGTAGGAGGAGGCGGAGATGGCGCTGTCGGCGGTGAGGAGCAAACTGCCGCCATCTGCCACGGTGAATGTGCCGATGGCGACCGCCGAGCCGGTGAATGCCAGCGCCACCGGCGCCCCCTCCCCGCCCACGGTCACCGAGGCGAGGCTTTCGAGCGTGCCGGAATAGGCGAAGCTGCTGGCGGTGCCGGCCAGGACGGCGAGGCTGCCGAGGCCGCCGCCGAAGACGTCACCGGCGAAGGTGCCGCCGCTCCAGACGATGGTGTCGACATGGTGGGACGACAGGACGATGTCGCCGATGACGCCGCCATCCTGGAGGAAGACGCGTGTCGCCCCGCCCTCGCCGGCGAGGTCGATGGCCGTGGCGGAGCCCCCCGATGCGGTGGCCTTGATGGTGCCCGTATTGGTGAGCGTGCCGATGACGCTGCCTCCGGCCACGCGGATGGCGGTTGCGCTCGCCGACTGCGTTCCGATGGCATTGGCGCTGATGAGGCCGCTGTTGACGATGCCGGATGCCACCGTCACAGGTCCATCGCCTGCGAGGGTGGCCGGCGCTCCGAGCGTGGCGAGAAGCGTGCTTTCGGCGGGGCTGAGCGTGCCGCCGGCGAGGCTCGTGCCGAGCGCCAGCGCCACCACGGTGACGTCGGTGCCGGAGGCGACGGCCGCCAGCGTGCCGCTATTGCTGATGGAGCCCCCCACGCTGCCCTGCGCGATCTGCAGACCCGTGGCGACGGCGCGGGCGTCGGTGCTGCTCCCGGTCGCTGTGGCCTCGGCCGCCGCGCCGATGAAACCGGAATTCGAGATGCTGCCGCCGATGCCGCCCGTGGCGTCGATGGCGATGCCGTAGGCATAGGCCGATGCCTCGGCGGTGCCGGTGCCGCCGGCCCTCGCCGCAGCATTGGCCAAAGAGAGAATTCGCGCGCTGTTGGAGAAATCGCCACCGATCCCGGCGCCACCCGCCGTCAGAAGTCCGATGGACGAGGCGTTCGCGATCGCCGTCGTCGCCAGGGGCCCCGCCGCTCCGTCCGCGGTGACACGCGCCGTCGCCCCGACGCTGATGTCGCCGGAATTGGCGAGGGAACCGGAAATCCCCGCCGAGCCGGTGACCATGAGGCCGAGGCCCAGTGCGCTGCCGTTGCCGGCGGCGGTGGCCCGGCCCCCCCGGCGGAGGCCGTGACCGTGGTGGTGTTTTGTGCCGTCACCCGCACGGTGCCGCTATTGTCGAACCCGGACAGCCCGGCGGTGGCAAGAAGGACGCCGCCGCCGAAGACGATCCCGGTCGCGCCGGCATCCGCGCTCGCCTGTCCGGTCCCCCCCGTGGCGGTGGCGGAGGCCGTGAAGTTGCCGAGGGCCGCCGCGGAGATGGCGCCGGTGTTGAGGAAAGAGCCGGTGACGGCGCCGGGCGCGGCGAGGACGCCGAGCCCCAGCGACAGGCCGTCTGATACGGCCATCGCCTCCGCATTGTCGGCGGTCGCCGTCGCGCGATCGGTGATCGACAGTGTTTGGTGGACGGAGATGACGCCGGAATTGGAGAGGCTGCCCGCGAGTCCGTCGAGCGACAGGTAGATGCCGTAGCTTGCCGCCACGGCCCCATCCAGGCCCGGCGTGGTGCTCACCGTGGTCGACTGGCTCGCGGCGCTCGCGCTTGCCGTGCCGCCGGCGAGGTTCGCCGCTGCGCTCGCCACGTTGGCGATGGTGACAGTCGCGCTCAGGCCGATGGTGCCGGAATTGGCGATCCGCGTGGTCGGCACCGTCCCGGCCGAAGGGCCGCCCGCGACTTCCTGGATGTTCAGGCCGAAGCTGGTGAGGGAGGGGGCGGCCGAATTGGCGGAGGCGGTCGCCTTGGTACCGCCCGTCGCCGTCGCCACGAGGCCGGAGGAGAAAGCCGAGGAGAGGTCGATGATGCCCGAGTTCGTGACCTCGGCCACGTTCGGCGCGTCGACAAGGATGCCGCTCGCCGTGTTGGTAGCGAACAGCAGGGCGCCCACGAGGAAGGACGAACCGGAGCTGAAGCTCACATCGGCAACCGCCTCGCCCTGCGACTGGGCGGTGCCCGCCTGGCTTCCGGTGGCGGTCGCGGAGAGGGTGATCTGGCCGGAATTGCCCACCGTGGCGTTGTAGTTCGCCGCCTCGAAGCCGGACGAGGCCACGCTGATGCCGGCGAGCCGGGTCTGCACGAAGCCGGAACTTTCCACCTTCGCGTCATGGCTGGTGGCCCCGCCCGATCCGGTCGCCGTCTGCTGGCTGGTGAAAGCGGCGGTGGCATCCAGCGTCACCTGTCCGCTGTTCAGCACGGGCCCGGTGAGGGTCTGGGTGGCGACGTCGATGCCTGTGAGCTGGACCGCCGCGAAGGCCTGCAGCCCCACCTCGGCGGCGGTCGTTCCGGTGGCGGTCCCGGTGAGGGTCGTGGTCGCCTGCCCGCTGACGTCGATGACGCCGGTGTTGCTCAGGCCGCCCAGGCTGCCATTGGCGATGGAGACACCGTAGGCGGTCACGGAACCGCCCACGGAGCCGGATTCGAAGCTCGTCTCGGGACTGGTGGGCGAATTGTGGTTGATGAGCGAGGCCTTGCCGGGGCCGATCACGCTGCCCACGACAACGACGCTCGCCGTGCCGGACACGGAGAGGGTGCCCGTATTCTCGAACCTCGTGACCTGTGCCTCGTTGGCCAGGACGCCGGCCGCGAAGACAACCGCGCTCGATTCGATCAGCCGGCCGAGGCCGGCATTGGCGGAGGTTGCGACCACGGAAAAATTGGTGGCCTGCGTCATGGCGCCGACGACGTCGATGATGCCGGAATTGGTCATCGAGGTTCCGGTCACCCCGGACGGCATGGCCGCGCCGCTCTGCGACATCACCACCCCCACCGCCCGCGCCGTGGAGGCAGCCAGCAAGGTCGCGCTCGAAGAGCGGGCGAGGTTATGGGTGATCGTGCCCCTGGCGCTCGCGGAGATGGAGCCGGCATTGTCGAACCCGCTCGCGGCGGCGGTGTCGTACGCGATCACGCCATAGGCGTAGACCGTCGTCACCGGATTGAGCTGCGAGTAGTGGTCGGAGGGGGCGAGGGCGGCGGTGATGTCGTTGGAGACGTCGATGACGCCGGTGTTGGTGTTCACGATGCCGCCGGCCATGTAGCTGTCCAGCTGCACGCCGTAGGCATATTCGGAGAGCGCCACGGTGCCGCTGGTCTTGACGACGACGTCGGCGACGGCGTTCCGGCTCACCGTGACCGACCCGCTGTTCTGGAAGCCTCCATTCAGCGGCGCGCTGTTGTAGAGCACGATGCCCTTGGTTTCCCCCGACGCGGAGACGGAGGTGCCGCCGCCGTGGATGTCCAGCTTCGACAGGGTCTGCGCGATGTTGACCGTGCCGGAATTGACGATGCTTCCGGAAATCGCCGTGCGGTAGATGGTCAGCGCCTCCGCGCTGTTCCTGGTGTTCTCGGTGATGACGAGGCCGCCGAGGTTCAGAACGCTCCCGAAGGGCGCGCCGGCGGTGTTCATGTCCACCACCACGGGGGTCGTGAAGACCGTGCCGGAGGGGATGATGAAATCTTCAGCCCGGGCGCCGGAAGCCGCCAGGGCGATGGCGATGACGGAGGTGGAAGCGAGCAGACGCGATGAGATGAGGCGGGTCATGCGCAACTCGGATTTTTTGGCGTTGAACCAGGTTTGTCGCCGCGGCACGCAGGGGCAGGACGTGCTATTTTACCGAATGTATCGGCCGGTCCGGCTCGCGCGCAATGGTCAAGTTCCCGCTCCGGGCGGGTTGTCCGCCGGTCTGAGGCGGATTGCCGTGAAGGCGATCCACCACGCCGATATGGTCGGGGTTCCGGGCAAGCCGCCCCTGCCCCTGCCCCGGGGCGGGCCTCAGGCGATCTCCACCACCTCCACCTCGCGACCGGCCACCAGAGCCACGTCGCCGACCGTCTTGCCCATCACGGCGCTGGCCAGCGGCGAGACGTAGGACACCGAGCCCCTCGCCGGGTCTGCCTCGTCCTCGCCGACGATGCGGAACGTCTGCCGGCGGCCATCCTCGCGGTCGAGGGTGACGGTGGTGCCGAACTGCACCGTCCGGGGGTCGGGATGACTCTCGATCAGCTGCGCATTGGCCCGGCGGGCGCTGTAATAGCGCAGGTCCCGGGTGGCCCGTGCCATGGCGGTGCGGTCGGCCTGCACGTCGCCGGTCTGCGCCGCCCCATAGGCCGCCCGCGCCTCGGCCAAGGCCGCATCCAGCGCCGCCAGCCCGGCCGCCGTCACCAGATTGGGATGCGGCGAGATCGGCCGGTCCGGCAGGTCGGCGGCGGTGGCTTCGAGGTCATTCTCGCGCGTGAAGGCGACGGACATGTCTTGCGGGTTCCAGGTGGCGGGGGGCGTCTTGTCCGGTCGGCCACGGCGACCACCGGCCCGCGCCGCTGCATGCTTTGTCGTTCGGCACGGGGCGGGATAGTCGCGCGCCGCCGTCCGGCCGGCAAGGGCCGCCTCGAGCCGGGCACCAAGCGGACCCGCGCCTCAAATGGTTGCGTCGAAGAGGCAGATCACCGTCAGCCCCGCGATAGGAGAGCGACACGGTGCTTGAGGTCGGGCCGGGGCGCGGTTATCGCGCGTGCCGTCATGGCGCGTGCGGTCATGGCGTCGGCCGTTGCGGGCGGCGGCGGCGCCTGCCGATCGGGAACTCCCACCTTTTCTGGGCGGAGGAACGCTTCGGCAGGATTTGCTCGAACTTTGGCCTGGATCAGGGTACGCGCGGCCGGAAGCCGATTATCTTTACGGCATGCCGATTGCCCCAGCCGTTATCCCACCTGACGACTCCTACCGGAATACCCCCGAGGCGGTTCTCGCCGCGCTCGGTGCCGATCCCCGCTCCGGCCTCAGCCGGGCCGAGGCCGGGCAACGCCTGAAGGCCCACGGGCGGAATGTGCTCGACGCGGTGCCGCCGCGCCCGGAATGGCGAAAGTTCCTCGCCCAGTTCGCCGACGTGCTGGTGCTGCTTCTGCTCGTCGCGGGGCTGATCTCGGCCGCGGTGTGGCTGCATGAGCGCGATGCGCCCCTGCCCTACGAAGCCCTGGCGATTCTGGCGATCGTGCTCCTCAACGCCCTCATGGGCTACATCCAGGAAGCGCGGGCGGAACAGGCGGCGGCGGCCCTGCAGCAGATGTCCGCCACGCGATCGAACGTCATCCGCGATGGCTCGCAGACCAGCCTCGACGCTGCCGAGCTGGTGCCCGGCGACATCATACGGGTCGCCGAGGGGGATACGATCCCGGCCGACGCGCGGCTCATCCAGTCCGCCGCCCTGCAGACGGTGGAGGCGGCGCTTACCGGTGAGAGCATTCCGACCTCGAAGGATGTCGCCGTGATCCCGGGGGAGGCCGAGCTCGGCGACCGCCGCAACATGCTCTTCAGCGGCACCACCGCGGTCTACGGCCATGGGCTGGCGGTGGTCACGGCCACCGGCATGCGGACCATGATGGGGCGCATCGCCGGCATGCTGGAGAAGGCGCCGGACGAGGTGACGCCGCTTCAGCGGGAACTGGCGCGCGTCGGCCGGTCGCTGGCGATCGTCGTGGTCGCGATCGCCGTCACCATGATCGGCACCATCTTCCTCATGGGCGGCGTGCATGGGTTCGCCCAAGCGTTCGACGTGCTCATTCTCGGCGTCGCCCTCGCCGTCGCCGCGGTGCCCGAAGGCCTGCCGGCGGTGGTCACCGCGGTGCTGTCGCTGGGCATGCAGCGCATGGCGCGTAAAAAGGCCATCGTCCGCCGCCTCTCGGCGGTGGAGACGCTGGGCTCGGCCACCATCATCGCCTCCGACAAGACCGGCACGCTGACCAAGAACGAGATGACCGTGCGCCGGGTGGTCACGGCGAGCGGAAGCGCGACCCTCACGGGGACCGGCTATGCGCCGCACGGCGCGGTCGACCTGGTGGCGGCCGAAGGCTCCGGCGCGGCGCTGCAACTGGAATTGATCCGCGCCCTGACCGCCGTCGAGCGCGCCAACAACGCCCTTCTGAGCGAGGGCGATGCCGGCTGGGTCGTGCAGGGCGATCCGACGGAGGGGGCCCTGATCGTTGCCGCGCGCAAGGCCGGAGTGTCGGCCGAGATCCTCGATGCGCGCTTCCCGCGCATCGGAGAGGTGCCGTTCTCCTCCGAACGCAAGCTGATGAGCACGATCCACTCGGATGCCGAGCGCCCCGAGCGCCTCGTCATGGTGACCAAGGGCGCCCCCGACGTCCTGCTCGCGCGCTGCACCCACGAACTGGTCGGGCATGAGGCCGTTCCGCTGGGCGCCGGGCGCCGGGCCGCCATCACGGCCAGCAATGACGGGCTGGCCGAGGAGGCGTTGCGCACCCTCGGCGTCGCGTTCCGCTCGCTTCCGATCGATCGCCCCGACGGCGCCACGTTCGACGAGGAGGACGAGCGCGACCTTGTCTTCATCGGTCTGATCGGGATGATCGACCCGCCGCGGCCGGAGGCGCGCGAGGCGGTGCTGCGGGCGCAGCGCGCGGGCATCCGCTCCATCATGATCACCGGCGACCACCCCAAGACCGCAGCCGTCATCGCCATCGAGCTGGGCATCTCGTCGGACGGCCTTGCCGTCACGGGCGCGCAGGTCGCGGCCATGACCGGGGAGGAACTCGACCGGACGGTGCGGCAGGCTTCTGTCTATGCGCGCGTCGATCCCGAGCACAAGCTCCGGATCGTGCAGGCGCTCCAGCGCACGGGAGAGACCGTTGCCATGACCGGCGACGGCGTCAACGACGCCCCGGCGCTGAAGACCGCCGATATCGGCATCGCCATGGGGGTCACCGGCACCGACGTGTCGAAGGAGGCGGCCGACATGGTGCTGGCGGACGACAATTTCGCCACCATCGTCGCCGCCGTCGCGGAGGGGCGCGCGATCTTCGCCAACATCCGCAAGTTCCTGCGCTACCTGCTCTCGTCGAACATCGGCGAGGTGATGACCATGTTCTTCGGCATCCTCTTCGCCGATGCCATCGGGCTTTCCGCCGCGGCTGCGGGCAGCATCGCGCTGCCGTTGCTGGCGACGCAGATCCTCTGGATCAACCTCATCACCGATGGGGCGCCGGCGCTCGCCATGGGGATCGACCCGGCCGATGCGGACGTGATGCTCCGCCCACCCCGTTCGCCCGGCGAGGGCGTGATCACCGGACGCATGTGGCGCGGCATCTTCTTCGTCGGCGCGGTCATGGCGGCCGGCACCCTGCTGGTGCTCGACGCTTCGCTGCCGGGTGGATGGATCGAGGGATCGGGCACGCTCGCCTACGGCCAGACCATGGCTTTCACCACGCTGGTGATGTTCCAGCTGTTCAACGTATTCAACGCACGCTCGGACGAGCAGAGCGCGTTCCTCCGGCCCTTCGCCAACCGGTGGCTGCTCCTCGCCGTTGTCGCCTCGCTGATGATGCATGCCCTGGCGATCTACGTGCCCGTGCTGCAGCAGGCGTTCTCCACCGTCGGCCTCGGCGCCGGGGATTGGCTGCTGTGCGTGGCGGTCGCGAGCTCGGTGCTGTGGCTGCGCGAGCTGACCAAATTCGTGGCGCGCAGGATGGCGCCACGCTCACATCCCCCGCGCCCCGCCTGATCGACCGAGATCGGCCGAACGCCACCCCCTTACCCGCCGGCCGACGACACCGCCGCGACGGCGGGCGGATGATGGGCGGGGCGTCCCGCTTGGTGCTAAGGTCCTGCCCAGGCGGGATCGGCAGGGGGAAATCCATGACATCGGCTCAAGCTGAACGACCTCCAAGCGGTCGCTTTCCTGCCGTCCAGGCGATGCTCGCGCTCTGGGCCCTCTCCGGGGTCGGTCTCGTGCTTGCCCAGGACCGCGTCCATGCGCAGGAGCGGACGGCGCCCGAACTCCGGGAGCCGGTGACGCTCGCCAGCAAGGACGGCGTGCTCGAAGTCACGCTCACGGCGCGCCAGGGGTCGGTCCGGCTCGACACGGCAAGCGCCCCGGTGGGGAACGCACTGGTCTTCGGCTACACCCTGATCCGCGGCACGGCGTCGAACGGCGCCGCATCCGCGACGGATAGCTACCCGGCCCCGACGCTGCAGGTCTCCCCCGGCGAGACCTTGGTCATCCATCTTGAGAACGGCCTCAAGGACCTGACGATCCGGGAGTTCTTCGATCCGAAATACACGCCGCTGGGCGGCACGGTCCCGACCTATCCCGAGCAGCTCACGCAATCGCCGCTCAACCTGCACACCCATGGCCTGCATGTGAGCCCGAAGGGCAATTCGGACAATGTGCTCCTGCACCTGCCGGCGGGCACATCGAACACTTACACCTACCGCATCCCCGCCGATCATCCGCAGGGGGCCTACTGGTACCACCCTCACCTCCACACGCTGACGACGACCCATGTCTATTTCGGTCTCGCCGGCCTGCTCAACATCGGGCGCACCGACGGCAACCTGCCGGTGGTGACGCAGAAGGCCATCCCGATCCGCAACATGGCGTTCCAGTACAATTTCGTGTTCGACCGCCAGGGCCCGAACCCGCAGTTCAACAACCCGTATTGGAGCCAGTTCGTCAGCACGCTGGAGCCGCCGGCCGGGGAGGCGCTGGCGAACGGCACCTATCGGCCGCTGCTCGCGCCGGTGAACTTCACGGCCTCCAGGCCCGGCACGCGCTTTGCCACCGTCTGGTATGCCGGCCCCCTGTCGATCAACAACATGCGCGGGCGCTTCCAGTTCATTCCCAACAACCTGCAAGCCTTCACCCCCCATGCCGGCACCGGAGAGCGGGTCCCGGCCAATCCGAGCCTCCCCGACCACCTGCGCGACATGCAGTTCACCGTGAACGGCCAGTTCCAGCCCACCCTCCGCAGCAAGCCGGGGCAGACGGAGATCTGGGTCCTCTCCAACATCAGCGACATCGGCTACATGAACCTCCGCCTCACCGAGACGGCGACCGGTCGCCACCCCCGGTTCGCGATCGTCGGGCAGGACGGCAATCCCAGCCCTGTCGTCCGCTATCCTGTGGGCGAAGGCGGCACCCGGCTGCTGATCCCGCCAGCGTCGCGCTTCTCCATCGCGGTGACCATGCCGGAGGAGGGCGACCTGGTCCTCGAAATGCCACCCCTGGGCGGCGGCGCGCGCACGGAAAACGCGCCGGGCATCCTCTACACCAGCAACGGCACCGCGAACCCGCCCGGCGTGCTGGGCACGCTGAGCGTCGCGCCGTCGGCGGTCAGCTATTTCGACGGCTTCTTCTTCTTTCCCACCCAGCGCCTGCTGCGGGCCGTGCCGGCCGGCGGCAAGGGCGAGAACACGGCGTTTGCGGACGGCCAGCCATTGGGCACCCCCAATGTCTTCGAGGATCTGTCGAAGCTCACGCCGGACCTGACGCGACACATCCTGATCAACGGCGGATTCCTCAACGATCTCGCCAGCAAGGCCGACCCCAAGACCTTCATCTACGCTTTCGACAGCGAAGCCTTCCCCAATGTCCCGCTGATCCAGCCGCGCCTCGGCTCGGTGGAGGAATGGGTGTTCCGGAACGAGAACAACGACGAGCACCCGATCCATGTGCACGTCAACGATTTCCAGGTCACCGCCGTGTCGGACCCGACGATCGACCTGAAGATCGGGCCGGAGATGCAGGCCGTCGACAACGCCAACGTGCCGGCGCCGAACCTCGGCCCCGGGGAATCGGTGATCCAGCCCGGCACGCTCGCCATGCGCACGCGGTTCCTGGACTATGCCGGGCTCTTCGTCATGCACTGCCATCGCCTCAATCACGAGGACAACGGCCTGATGGCGCTGGTCAACGTCATCCCGGCGGTCTCATCCTACGCGGTGTCCGTCCCCGGCGCGCCGCGGCGGCCGGCGACGGTCCGGGTGCTCGACGGCAACGGCGACCGGCTGATCGCCACGGTCACCCCGTTCGCCGGCTTCGAGGGAACCGCGAGCGTTGCCATGGGTGACGTGGACGGGGACGGTGTCTACGATCTCGTCGTCGGCGCCGGGCCGGGCCAGGCGCCCGAGGTCGTCGTCTATTCGGGAGCGGCCAGGAACGGCGCCCTCCCCTTCTCCCGGGAGCTGGCCCGCTTCACGGCCTTCGACCCGGCCGAGAAGGGCGGCGTCAGCGTCGCCGTCGCCCAGATCGATGGAACGAGCGCGGACAATGTCATCGTCGGCTCGGGGCCTGGGGCGCGCAGCCAGGTGAAGGTCTTCCGTTCTTCGCTGCTGCCCCTGGGCTGGGCGCTGGCCGAGTTCTCCTCGTTCAGCCCCTATGGCGACGATCGCTCGGGCGTCACCGTCAGCTCGGGCTTCGTGGACTTCTCGACAGGCCGCCAGAGCATCGTGACGGCGCCCGGCCCCGGCGCGCCGGGGCTGGTGAAGGTCTTCGTCTTCCCGCTCCTCGGGCCGCTCGGGGCCGGCTCCGGGCCGGGCGGCCTGCTCGCCCAGGCCTCCGGCACGGCGCTTTCCCCGTTCGACAACATCTGCCGCGCCAGCACCGACCAGGCCGAGCCGGTCACCACTGCCGAGTTTGCCCCCTTCGGCGACAGCTACCGGGGTGGGGTGACCCTCGCCACCGGCTGGCTCGCCGGGGTTCTCGGCGGCGCCCAGCGGATCGTGGCGGGGCAGCTCGACGGTGGGACGGTCAAGGTGTTCACCAGCGGCTCCGCGCTGGATGGCGGGCCTCCCATGTATTTCCACAGCGCGGCCGCGCATCCCCCGGTCGTCTTCAAGGAGATGATCACGTTCCAGCCGTTCGGCGCGGGACGGCGCGGGCTGAGCGTGGCCGCGACCAGCACCACCGAGGGGGCGGATCTCCTCGTCAGCGCCCCGCCCGACGGGAGTGATCCGGCAAGGGTCCTGCGCTTCCAGCTGTTCCGGCCGGATGCGTCGGCAAAGTCGCTGAATGCCCGCCTGGTGGGAGAAACGAAGCTGGCCAGCCCCGGCCGCCTTGTGCTGGGCGGGGATTGAGGCCGCGCTCGGTTGGCGGCGTGCGAGGCCGGGGCCCGGCTCACCGCGCGACCTTCACGCTGCACGCTGCCTCGGACAGGCGAGCCCGCCACAAGGCGGCGCCCGCGGGGGTCGGATGCAGTCCGTCCCGCGTGATGACCTCCCTCGGCGCCGGCACGACGTGGGCGCCGGTTTCGGCGGCGATGTCTCGGATCACCGCATTGGCACGCTGGATGAAGTCCTGGTCCAGCTGGGTCACGAAGCTGGAAATGCGCGGATCCACGGGGTTGATCTCCACCAGCACGAGATCGCGTCCGGCGAACAGCGCGACGAGGGTGCGGTAGTCGTCCGCCCACTGGGCGATGTCCGGGTGGGGCGGAAGGGAATCGTTGATGCCGATGGCGATCACCACCCGTTCCGGCGCCAGCCGCACCGCGAAATCCGGGGCTTCGGCGAGGAGGTCGGAAAGCCGGTCGCCGGGCACGGCGGCGTTGAACACGCGGGCGCCGCACAGGTGCCCCGGGGCCGCCTCGTAGGTGATGCTGTCGCCGATGGCGAGCACCGGGGCGCGGGTGAAATTGGAGCGGATCGTCGCCTCGATCCGCACGCGATCGCGCATCGGCATGTGGCTCACGGCGGTCCCTGCCGCGAGGGCGGCCGCCGCCCCTGCGACCAGGCATCCGAGTGTGCGCCGCGACACGCGCCAGGATCTGCGTCGCCACAGCCGGCGTAAACGCGAAAGGCCCGGGCCGGACAGGGTGCTGCCGCGCAGGCGAAGCTCCGTCTGTCCTGCGGCACCCTCCGGGGGCCGTTCGGTGGATTGCATCATCGTGGTCACCTTGTCCTGGGAAGCTCGCCGGAGGGATGCGGCGCCGCTGAACCGTCAATCACGCGAAAGCGCCGCCACCGGGTCGAGGCGCGAGGCGTTGCGCGCCGGCAGATAGCCGAAGGCGACGCCGATCAGCGTCGAGCACAGCACCGCCGCGACGATGGACGCGGTGGAATAGACCAGCTGGAAGTTGGACCCGAGGAAGGAGAAGCCCACGCCGAAGGCGAGCGCCAGCAGGATGCCGGCGATCCCACCCACAAGGCAGACCAGCACCGCCTCGATGAGGAACTGCCGCAGGATGTCCCCCTGCCGCGCCCCCACCGCCATGCGCACGCCGATCTCCCCGACCCGCTCGGAAACCGACACCAGCATGATGTTCATTACGCCGATGCCGCCCACCACCAGCGAGATGATCGCGATGGCGGCGATCAGCGCGGTCATGGTCTCGGTGGTGGCGGTGATGGTCTTGCGGATATCGTCGGTATTCAGGATGAAGAAATCCTTGGTGCCGTGGCGCTGCAGGAGGAAACGAGTCAGCTGCTGCTCGGCCAGCTCCACCGGCGTGTCGTCCGCCACCCGCACGGTGATGGAGCGCAGCGACCGGCTGCCCAGGTAGCGGGCCTGCACCGTCGTGTAGGGCAGGTAGATGGAGAGGTTCTGGCTGGAGCCGAAGCCACCCTGCTGCGGCGCCGCGATGCCGACCACCCGGCAGAACACGTCGCCCACGAGGATCACCTGCCCGAGCGGGCTGCCGGGGAAATCCCGGAACAGGGTCTTGCGCGTGTTCTCGTCGATCACCGCGTCCAGCGCCATGGTGCGCACGCTGTCGGCGTCGAACAGGCGGCCGGCGGCGAGCTTCGTGCCGCGCGCGGCGAAATAGCCCTCGCCCACGCCGTTCACCAGCGCATTGGCCTCGATGGCGCCGAAGCGCACCGTCTTCTGGGTGGAGACGGTGGGCGTCACCGCCGCCACGTAGCGCTGCTTGGCGAGCTCGGCGGCGTCGGAGACCACCAGCGTGGTGATCTTGCCGGAGCGCGTGTCGCCGAAATTGCGGCCGGCGAAGATCTCCAGCGTGTTGGTGCCGAGGTTCGAGATGTTGGCCAGCACCTGCTGGCGCGAGCCTTCGCCCAGCGCCACCACGCACACCACCGACGCGATGCCGATGATGATGCCGAGCATGGTGAGGAAGGTGCGCAGCCGGTGCGCCTCCATGGTCAGCAGGGCCATCATGAAGGCCTCGCGCAGGGACCCGGCCAGCGCCTGCAAGCGGGCGACGCGGGACAAGACGCCGGGCCGCCGGCCCTCCCCCGCCGCCCCGGCGGGGGGCATCGCGACCGCGGCAATGCCGCCGGTGCGCTCATGGCGGCGGTCGGCGACAATCTCGCCGTCGCGGATCTCGATGATCCGGTCCGCCCGCGCCGCGACCTTCATGTCGTGGGTGACGATGATAATGGTCCGCCCCTCGCCATGGAGTTCGTCGAGGATGCGCAGCACCTCTTCGCCGCTGCGCGTGTCGAGGGCGCCGGTGGGCTCGTCGGCGAGGATGACCCGCGCGCCGTTCATCAGCGCGCGGGCGATGGAGACGCGCTGCTGCTGCCCGCCGGACAGCTGGCCCGGCCGGTGGCCCGTGCGGTCGGCCATGCCGAGCCGGGCGAGCAGCCCCTCGGCGCGGGCCTGGCGTTCGTCGGCGGCCTCGCCGGCATAGATGGCGGGGATCTCCACGTTTCCGAGCGCGGTCAGCTCGGAGAGCAGGTGATAGCGCTGGAAGATGAAGCCGAAATGCTCGCGGCGCAGCGCGGCGAGGGCATCCGGCTCCAGCGCCGCCGTCTCCTGCCCACCGATGCGGTAGCTGCCGTGGGTGGGGCGATCAAGACAGCCGAGGATGTTCATGAGGGTGGACTTGCCGGAGCCGGAGGCGCCGACGATGGCCACCATCTCCCCCTCGTGGATGACGAGGTCGATGCTCTTCAGCACCGTGATGGTGCCGTCGCCGGAGGGAAACTCGCGGGTGAGGCCGTCCAGGACGATGAGTGGCTCGGCCATCGGCTAGAGCCCCATGGGCGGTGGGCCGGACCGGCGCGCCGGTGTGGCCGCGCCGGTGGTCATCTCGCCGGTCACGACGCGATCGCCTTCGTTCAGGCCCGAGCGGATCTCGGCGGTGACCTTGTCGTTGAGGCCGACGTCCACCCGGCGCCGCGCGAGGCTTCCGTCGGCACCGACGACGCGCACCGCATAGCCGTCACCGGCGCGCACCAACGCCGTGGAGGGAACCGTGAGCACGCCTTTGGCCGCGCCCAGGACGATATGCACTTCGGCCGTCATGTAGGTGCGCAGGCGCCCCTCGGGGTTCGGCACGTCGAAGACGCCGATATAGTAGATGGCGGAGGAAGAGCTCGACGACGAGGAGCTGCTTGTCGAGGAGGACGACGAGGATGTGGTGAAGCTGCTGTCGGTCTTGATGGATTCCGGCGCCGGCTCGATGAAGTCCAGCCGCCCCTCGAAGCGCCGGTCCGGATCGCCGAGGATGGTGAACCACAGGGGCAGGCCGGGGCGCACCTTCACGATGTCCGCCTCGGAAATCTCCGCCCGCACCGTCATCACGTCCAATTGGCCGAGGACGACAATGGTGGGCGCGGACTGGCTGGCATTCACGGTCTGGCCCTGCTGGGCGACGATGGCCAGCACCGTGCCGTCGGTGGGCGCGGTGATGCGCGTGTAGCCGAGATTGGCCTTGGCCGTCTCCACCGCGATCTCGGCCTCCACGATCTGGGCGTCGAGGGCCTCGAGCTGCGCCCGCGTGGTTTTCACGTCCGCCTCGGCGGATTCGAAATCCGACTGGGAGACCGCCTTCTGGGCCACCATCGTCTTCTGCCGGGCGAAGGTCTGCTCGTTGCGCAGCAGCGTCGCCTCCTTCTCCGCCTTCTGGGCGCGGACGTTGGCGAGGGCGGCGCGGGCGGTGCGCAGGGCGTTCTCCTGGGTGACGGAATCGATCTCGGCGACCAGGTCGCCCGCTTTCACCCGCTGGCCCAGCACCACCCTCAGGCCGGTGATGCGGCCGGAGGCCTGCGAGCCCACCGCCACCAGCTTCACCGGCTTCAGCGTGCCGGAGGCGAGCACGGTCTCCTCCACGTCGCCGCGCACGACGGGGGCGATCGAGAGCCCGGCATTGGGATCCGGCGCGGTAGAGCGGACATAGGCATAGGCGCCGCCGGCGAGCACCAGCGCCATCACCACCCAGCGCCAGAGCCCGCGCCGGCGCTTTGCCGCGGGGCGGCGGCCGAGGCCGGCCGACACCTTGTCGTCGATGGGAGAAAGGGCGTTCATCGGGGCTCCCGGATCATTGCGTCGCCGCCGGCGCAGGTGCGGGGATGGTGAGGGGCGCGAGGCGCGGGCCGGTATTGCGGTCGACCACTTCCGGCGTCGAGGTGTCCACCACTCCATCCCAGCCGCCGCCCAGGGCCTTGTTGAGGGCCACGTAGTATTTGGCGATGGCGACCCGGCTCTGGAGCAGGGAATCGTCCGCCGTATAGAGCGAGCGCTCGGCGACCAGCACGTCGAGGAAGCTCGACGAGCCGTTCTCATACAGCGTCCGGGACAGGCGGTTGGCCTCGCGATAGGCGGTGGCGGAGCTGGCGAGGCTCCTCGCCTTGAGCCGCTGCTGGGCGAGGGAGACGGAAGCGTTCTCCACGTCCTCCAGCGCGGTGAGCACCGCCGCCCGATAGGCGACGAACGACTGGTCGCGCTCCGCCTCCGCCAGTTCCTCGGCCGCCTTGAGCTGGCCGCCGGTGAAGATCGGCACGGTCAGCGTGGGGCCGAACGACCAGCTGATGGACGATCCCCTGGCGAGATCTCCCACCTGAGCGCCGGTGGTGTTCAGCGTGCCGGTGAGGCTGACGGAGGGATAGCGGTTCGCCTCCGCCTGGGCCACAAGCGCGGTGGATTGGGCGAGCTGGCGCTCGGCGGAGCGCACGTCCGGCCGGTTCACCAGCACATTCGCCGGAATGCCCCTGGGCACCGGCAGGCGCGGCGCCGGGATGGGCCGGGAGCCAGACAGCCGGTCCGCGAGCGCCGACGGCGCGCGGCCCGTGAGCACGCCGAGCCGGTGCATGCTCTCGGCATAGGAGGCCCTGAGTTCGGGAATGGCGGCTTCGGTGCTCGCCGCCTGGCCGGTCGCGTTGGCCACGTCCACGGCGGAGGCGCCGCCTGCATCGAGCTTGCGCTGGGTGAGGGCAGCCGTCGCCCTTTGGGATGTGGCGGTGCGCTGCGCGAGCGCGATGCGCGCCTGATAGCCGCGCGCGTCGATATAATTGGAGGCGATGTCGCCCACGAGGGTGAGCAGCGCCGCGTCGAGGTCGTCATTGGCCGCATCGACCCCGTAGCGCGCCGCCTCCACGCCGCGCCGGTTGGCGCCGAACAAATCGAGTTCCCAGCTGGCATCGAAGCCGGCCTGGAATTCGGTGTAGGTGCTGGCCACGGTCACGTCGCCGCCGGTCGAGACGTTGCCGCCATTGTCGCCGCGCGTGGCCGAGGCATTCCCGGTGACCTCAGGGAACAAGGTGCCCACCGCCTGGCGATAGGAGGCGCGGGCGGCGCGCACCTTCGCCTTGGCCGTGGCCACATCGAGATTGCCGGCGACCGCCTCCTCCACGAGGGCATCAAGCAGGGGGTCGCCGAGGCGGTGCCACCAGCGGGCGAGGTGCGGCTGCGCCTCGGCGCGCGGGCTGCGTCCGCTTCCCCAGTGTGAGGGCACGATCAGCTCGGGCGTCTCGTAGTCGGGGCCGACGGCGCATCCTCCAAGGCCGAGAAGGAGAACCAGCGCAAGCGCCGGCCCTGCAGGCCGGCGGCCGGCTTCAGGCTGCCTCATGCCCGGCCCCCGCCGCCCGATGGGCAGCGGTCTCTGATGGGGCGAGCTTGCGTCGGTGGAATCATGACTATCCGCTTGCGATCCGGGTCCCGCCGCGGCGCCCGGTGGAGGCCGTACGAGGCGGGAGCAGTGCGGCAGCATTCTGTCCACGTCGGTGTCCGCAATGGGCCACCGGCGAGTCTTTTATTTTCCGCAATGTATCGCAACGTTTCCGGCAACGCTCCGGTCGTGCCCCCGCGGCCTGTTTGATGGGCCGCGCCGTTGCCCGGCAAGGAATGCCGCACCGATTGCGCCGCGTTGACTTCGCTGCGGCGGCCTGGAGCCGGGCAAGCGCGCGGATTTCGTCATCCTCGACCGCGACCCGCCGGACGCCGCGCCGGAGGAGACATCGCAGTCGCGGGTGCGCGCCACGTATGTCGATGGCGTCCCCATCTACCAGAAGTGACCGCGACCCGCCGGTGCCTTCCCGTCCTCAGGCCACGGTCAGCCTGGCGGTGGTCTTCCGCTCGGCTCCCTGGTCGTCCTTCCACACGAAGGTGAATTCCCCGCTCTCCTTCACTTTGAAGAAGAAGGACTGGAAGGGATTGGCCGAGACGGACGGGAACCACTCCGCACTAAAGAAAGGCCTGCCGTTGAAGGAGGCCTCGAAGGAATTCACGATGTCGCTCGGCATGCCTTCGCCGGCGGCCTCCCCGCCCTGGCCGTTGTCCATCTCGTGGGAAATCAGGGTCTTGATCTCGATGACCTCGCCCATTTTCGCCCGCGTTGGCACGCGCACGCGGGGCGTGGACCTGATGGTCATGGCTTCCTCCGCTTCTTGCTGCGATGCGGTATCCGCTCGCGCTTATTATTCCAGCGTTGGAATTTTACTTGAAAATGTCAGCTTCCGCAGCCGCCGATATTGACCGTCACCTGCCCATGGGCCTGCTCCCGCGCTTCAGGAACGAGGCACCCTTCCCGCTCTGCCTCGGTGCCTGTCCCTCCCCATGGCCACGCGCTTCAGCGCCTCGGCAGCGGCAAGGTAAACGAGGGTGAGCGCGGCGATGGCGGCCAGCATCGCCGGTGGCACGGGGGCGAAGCCGACGACGTGGCCGAGCGGCGTCAGCGCCAGCAGCAACGCCACCGCCAGCGCGCCCAGGGAGGTGGCGGCGAGGATGGGGTGGGGCCGGCTGCGCCAGAACGGCCGGGCGGTGCGGATGACGAAGATCACCAGGATCTGGGTGGCGATGGATTCCACGAACCACGCGGTGCGGAACTCGTCGACGCCCGCGCCGAAGCCCCACATCAGCAGGCCGAAGGTGGCCATGTCGAACACCGAGGAGAGCGGGCCCATCACCAGGGTGAAGCGCAGCACGGCGTGCATGTCCCACACCTGCGGCGTGGCGAGGGTGTCGGCATCGGCGGTGTCGAAGGGGATGCCGATCTCGGACAGGTCGTAGATGAGGTTGTTGAGCAGGATCTGCAGCGGCGCCAGCGGCAGGAACGGCAGCATCAGCGAGGCGAACGCCATGGACAGCATGTTGCCGAAATTGGAGCTGGTGCCCATGCGCACGTATTTCATGATGTTGGCATAGGTGCGCCGGCCTTCCGCCACCCCGTCGGCGAGCACCCCGAGGTCGGGGGTGAGCAGGATGATCTGCGCCGCCTCCCGCGCCACATCCGTGCCGCCCTCCACGGAGAGGCCCACGTCGGCGGCATGGATGGCAGGGGCGTCGTTGATGCCGTCGCCCATGAAGCCCACCGTGTGCCCGCGCCGGCGCAAGGCGCGCACGATGCGGCTCTTCTGGTCGGGATCCACGCGGACGAACAGGTCCGTGTGCTCGACCCGCGCGGCCAGCGCCGTATCGCCGAGGCCGGAAATCTCCTCGCCGGTCATCATCCCCCGGGTCGGCAGGTGCAGCGTCTCCACCAGATGCCGGACCACGGCGCCGCCGTCCCCGGAAATGATCTTCACCCGCACCCCGGCCTGCATCAGTCGCGCTACGGCGTCGGTGGCGGAGGCCTTGGGCGGGTCCAGGAAGGCGGCGCAGCCGACGAAGACGAGGTCGGCCTCGTCCTGCGGCCCGATGCTGGTGACGCTTGCCGCCATGGGGCGGTGGGCGATGCCGAGAAGGCGCAGGCCGCAGCTCCCCTTCTCCTCGATGAGCGCGGTGATGCGCGCGCGCAGGGCATCGTCCAGCGGCACGCTGGTGCCGTCCGGCTGCTCCGCGTGGGTGGAGAGGGCGAGCACCGCCTCCGGCGCGCCCTTGACCACAAGATCGTGCGTCCCCTCCCCGCCGCGCGACAGGAGCACGGCCGCCCGGCGGCGCTCGAAATCGAACGGCTGGTCGCCCACCAGCGTCCAGCCGGCTTCGACGGCGGGCGGCGCGGCGGCGAGGATGGCGTCGTCGAGCGCGCTGCGCATGCCGCCGCAGAACCGGCTGTTGAGCACGGCCAGCGCCCCGACGCGCTGGCTTTCGCTGCCGTCCACCGCAAAGCTGCCCACATGGGCGATGCGCGCCTCCGTCAGGGTTCCCGTCTTGTCGGTGCAGAGCACATCCATGGCGCCGAGGTCGTGGATGGCGGACAGGCGCTTCACCACCACCTTGCGCTGCGCCATGCGCACGGCTCCGCGCGCCAGCGTGACCGTCATGACCATGGGCAGGAGTTCCGGGGTGAGCCCCACGGCGAGCGCCACGGCGAACAGGAAGCTCTCCAGCGACAGGCCCTGGCGCAGCATCTGCGTCAGCAGCACGAACAGCACCAGAAAGGCTGTAAGGCGCAGGATCAGCATGCCGAGCGCGTGCACGCCGCGCTCGAACGAGGTCGGCGGCTCGCGCGCCTGGAGCGACGCCGAAATGGCGCCGAACCGGGTGCTCCGGCCGGTGGCCGCCACCAGCAGCCGGGCCGTGCCGCTCACGATGGTGGTGCCGGCGAAGGCGGCGTTGAAAGCCTCCGGTGGGGTGGCGCCGGCACAGGGGCCGGGGCGCTTTTCCACCAGGTAGGGCTCGCCGGTGAGCGCGGCCTCGTTGGCCAAGGCGCCATGCGCCGACAGGATGACGCCGTCCGCCGGCACCAGCCGGCCGGCATCCAGTTCCACCACGTCACCGGGAACGATGTCGCGCACCGCCACCTCGACCACGGTCCCATCGCGACATACGCGGGCGGTGACCGCCACTGCCCGCTTCAACGCCTCCACGGCGCTTTCCGCCTTCTGCTCCTGCGTGATGTCGAGGACGGTGGAGAAGAGGACGATGGCGAGGATGATGACGAAGCTCTGCCAATCCCCGGTTGCCCCCGATATGGCCGCCGCCATCAGCAGGATGGCGGTGAGCGGCTCGACGAGGCGCTTGCCGAGCTTGGCCAGAAGGCCACGGCGCAGGCTCACCACCGCAAGGTTGGGCCCGAACCGGGCGAGGCGCTCCTCGGCCTCGGCCCGCGTCAGCCCCTCGGGGCGCGCGCCGAGGCGCGCCAGAAGGTGCGCGTCGGCTTCCTTCCAGAAGGCGCCGGCATCGGCCTGTCGAGGCGGCGTGTTCTGGCCGGAATGGTCGGATGTGTCCATCGTTCGCTTCCTCCGGCCATTTCCGGGTCAGTCGGCCGTGACCCCTGTGACGGGGATCGCATCCGGGACGTTCGCGTCAAGCTCCGCCAGCCACAGGCCCGGACCCCCGTCCGATGGCGCCCGCCAGTCGCCGCGCGGCGAGAGCGAGCCGCCGGAGGAGATCTTGGGGCCGTTGGGCAGGGTCGAGCGCTTGAACTGGCTGGTGAAGAAGCGCGACAGGAACACTTTCATCCAGCGCTTGATCGTGGCGCGATCGTAGGCGCGCCGCTCGGCCTCCGGCAGCCCGTCCGGCCATCGCCCATGGCCCGCATCCGCCCAGGCGCGCTCGGCGAGGAAAGCGATCTTCGATGGCAGATAGCCGTAGCGGGTCAGGTAGAACAGGGTGAAGTCCTGCAGCGCATAGGGGCCGACGATGTCCTGCGTCGCCTGGATCGAGGCGCCGGGCGCCGCCGGCACCAGCTCCGGCGAGATCTCGGTGGCGAGGATGGCTGCAAGGATCGCGGCGGTCTCCTCGCTCACGTCGCCGGAGGCGGCGACGAAGCGGATGAGGTGCTGGATGAGGGTCTTCGGCACCGAGGCGTTGACGTTGTAGTGGGACATGTGGTCCCCCACGCCATAGGTGCACCAGCCGAGCGCCAGCTCCGACAGGTCGCCGGTCCCCACCACCAGCCCGCGATGGTGATTGGCGAGGCGGAACAGGTAATCCGTGCGCAGCCCCGCCTGCACGTTCTCGAAGGTCACGTCATAGACCTTTTCGCCCCGGGCGAACGGATGGCCGAGATCCGCCAGCATCTGCCGCGCCGCCGGGCGGATGTCGATCTCCTCGGCGCTGACCCCGAGCGCGCGCATGAGCGCCCAGGCATTGGCCTTGGTGGATTCCGAGGTGGCGAAGCCCGGCAGGGTGTAGGCGAGCACGTTGGTGCGCGGATGGCCGCAAAGGTCCATGGCGCGGGCCGCGACGATGAGGGCCTGGGTGGAATCGAGGCCGCCCGAGACGCCGATGACCGCACGGGACATGCCGGTGGCCGACAGGCGCTGGGCAAGGCCCTGCACCTGGATGTGGTAGGCCTCGTAGCAATCCTCCCTCAGCCGCGCCGGGTCGTCCGGAACGAAGGGAAAGCGCGCGAAAGCGCGCCGCAGGGGCACCGGATGCGCCGGGGGCTCGTAACAGAAGGCGACCGGACGGAAGGGGGCGGCGCCGGATTCCGCCTGCGCGCAGTCGCCGAACGTGTTCATGCGCATGCGCTCCTGCCGCAGGCGCCCGAGGTCCACGTCGGCAACCGCCATCACCGATCCCTTGGGAAAGCGCTCCGTCTCGGCGAGGAGGTCGCCATATTCGAAGATGGCCGCATGGCCGTCCCAGGCGAGATCGGTGGTGGATTCGCCCGGCCCTGCCGCAGAATAGGCATAGGCCGCCACGGCGCGGGAGGATTGCGCCCCGCACAGCAGCCGGCGGGTCTCCGCCTTGCCGATGGTGATGTTGCTGGCCGACAGGTTGAGCAGCACCTCCGCCCCGGCCATTGCCGCCCGTGTGGAGGGCGGCAAGGGTACCCAGATGTCCTCGCAGATCTCCACATGGAAGGTGACGGGCACCGGACCTTCCGAGCGGAACAGCAGGTCGACGCCGAACGGCACCGCGCCACCGGCAAGCACGATCTGCCCGCCGCGCTCCCCGCCGCCGGGCGTGAAGTGCCGGCGTTCGTAGAACTCGCGGTAATTGGGAAGGTAGCTCTTCGGCACCACACCGAGCACTGCACCGCGATGGATCACCACCGCGGTGTTGAACAGGCGGCCGCGATGACGCAGCGGCGCGCCGACCACCAGCACCGGATCGAGCGTCCGCGATGCCTCGACGAGGTACGCGATGGCTGCCTCCACCGCATCGAGGAGGGTCGCCTGGAACAGCAGGTCGTCGATGGCGTAGGAGGACAGCCCCAGCTCGGGGAAGAGCATGATGGCGGTTCCCGCCTCATGCCCTCGCTCGGCAAGTTCCAGGGTGCGGGCCACGGCAAACGCAGGGTCCGCCACCGCTGCGCGGGGAACGCAGGAGGCGATGCGCAGGAATTCGTGGCGATACAGGCAGCTGAAGTCTCTCATGCCATCGCGTCGTGCTGGTGCGGTTCCATGCGCGCGGTGCCCGGTCGGCGGCCTTGCGCGTGTGTTTCCTGTTAGCGCAGGTGTCGCGATACATACAGCCGCGCGCCACGGACGTCGCGGGTCCAGACCATTTTCGTCTCACATTTATTCGCCCGGCCGCACCTTCCGCGGGACATCCCCCCAAGGCGCGGCGGATGCGCGCAATCGCTGCAGAGGCACGGTCCATTCCGCTGTCGACGGACGCCATCCCATGGAATACTCCAGAGCGGGAAGGCGGGGAGCCTGCCTCGTCGTTGTCCGGCTCGCGGCCGCAAATGGGGGAATTCATGACCTTTAAGCCGCCCTGCCGTGGCATTGTCGCAGCCGTGGCTGCGGTGGCCTTCGCCATCGTGGCTGGCCTCGCGCCATCGCCCGGCCGGACACAGCCGGCCCCCGAGAACAACTGCTTCAACTTCGCCAACCAGATGATCGCGGACAATTTCCGCGGCCAGCAGGCGAAGTGCCCCGACTACCGCAGCGCAAACATGAAGTGGGAATCTCACCTGCAATGGTGCGAGCAGCAGCCCCGCGACCGCGTGGAAAGCCTTAAGGAGACGAGCTCGGCGAAGCTCGACGGCTGCCTGACGAGCGCCCAGGGCGCCGCCGTGCCGCCGGTGGCCCCGGTGCCCGCTCCGCCGGCTGGGCCGGCGAAGGGCAAGTCGTTCCACCTGGTGCCCGCGGGGGCGGAGGACGACGTGCCGCTCCTCTGCGTCGACGTCGCCGGCGGCGCGCTGGCGCAGGGCACGCCGGTCCAGTTGTGGAAGTGTCACGGCAAGGCGCCGCAGCTGTTCGGCGTCGACGGCCGGAACGGGCGCATCTACCTTGCGGCGGCGCCTCACCTGTGCGTGGACGGCATCCCCAATCAGCAGCTCCTGGTGGTGCAGTGCCAGTCGGTGGAAACACAGTGGCGCTACGAGGAGAGGACCAAGACCATCCGCTCGTCGAACGGCATGTGCTGGGATGTCTCCGGCGGTCGCCGGCCGGAAAACATCCGCTCCCGCCGGCCGCTCATCGCCTGGCCGTGCCACAACGGCCCGAACCAGCAGTTCATCTATAACGACTGACGGGCGGAGGCAGCATCCGGCCGGGCTTTCGGTGACCCGTCTTTCTCCAGGTCGGCGGTGTCCGCCGCCTTATCGAGGTCGATGGCGCTGACCCGATTGCGACCTGAGTTCTTGGCCTGATAGAGCGCAATATCCGAGCGCTGGATGAGATCCTCCAGCGCAGCTGGCGACGATGCCGTGGCCACCCCGATGCTCACGGTGACGCGCGGCTCCGCGCCATCACCCGCGAGGAAACGCGCGGCCTCCACCCGGGAGCGGATACCTTCAGCGACCCGTACCGCCCCCTCCTGCGTGGTCGCCGGCAGCACGACGACGAACTCCTCGCCGCCAAACCGCGCCGTGAAGTCACCTGCGCGGCGAACGGACGCGGCGATCAGCTGGCCGATCTGCCGCAGCACGATATCCCCGGCGGCATGACCGAAGCGGTCGTTCACGGTCTTGAAGTGATCCACGTCGATCATCAGCAGCGACAAGCTGCTGTCCTCGCGCCGCGCCCGACGCACCTCGCCGGCGAGGAACAGATCCAGCGCGCGCCGGTTCGGCAGGCCGGTGAGGGGATCGGTGACCGCGAGGCGTTCGAGCTCGGCCTCCATCTCCTCGCTGCGCCGGAGCGCTGCGGTCAGCGCCGCCACGGTAAAGGCCAGCAGAGTGCAGACGAGGAAGGTGAGAGCTCCGGTGACCAGGGCTCGCGTGTTCCATCCGGCAAACATGCCGGAGACCGAGGTGCCGACCGTCAGAGTCAGGGGAAAGCCTCCGACCTCACCGCTCACATAGAGGCGCTCGACACCATCGAGCCGACCGGGCCGGACCAGCACCGCGTAGGGCTTTCCCTGATCACGGAGTAATGGGGGACCGCCCGCGGCCCCGATATCAGCGGCTCCGTTGATCGGGGGTTCGCGGAATATCACCGTGCCGTCCAGATTGTCGATCCGGAGCACGCCGCCTTCGCCCAGGTCGATTCCCTCGAACAGGGATTGGAAATAGGCGATGCGGATGGCTGCCATCGCGATCCCCTGGAACGTTCCGTCCGGCCCGTTCAGGCGGCGGCTCAGGACAATGGTCGGCTCCCCGGACCTGATGCGGCTGAAGAGGGGCTTGCTGACGTAGAGGCCCACCGTGGCGGACTTGTGGGCCACGAAATAGTCCCGGTCGGAGAGATTGAACTGAGGCGAAGCGACCTGCTCGGATTCGATCAGGATCTCCCCTTTGGCGTCGAGGATGAGCAGCGCTCCCATGAACTGGGCGCTGGTCGAGCGGTCGAAGACAATCCTTCGGCGCAATTCCGGGTCGAGCTCCATGACACCGGGCAACTGCACCGCCTCCTGCGCCCCGATGAGCGACAGGTCGAGCAGGGAGAGGTTCCTGTCTATGCTGGTGGAAAGGGTCTTGTGGAGGTTCACGAGGGACGTCGTCACCTCTTCCCACTTCGCACGACGCGCGCGCCACAGATCGGATATCTGAAGGCCGCAAATGATGAAAATCATCACCCCCGTCACAATTTTGGGTAGATGCGTCCTAAACATTCTCGGATTAGACGAACTCATTGAGCCTCGAAGCGTCGGCCGGTGCCCCCTTACGTGCTCCCGCCCGCAAGGATGATACGAAGTTCTGGGCAAATCCAACCGTATTCCGCGCTTAATCTCGCCTTTTCTCGTCCAAGCCAGATGCGGCATGCAGCCACGCAAGCACAAGAGTGTATCCGAGGGCCAGAACAACCGGGCCAACGAACAGCCCCAGCATGCCGGAGGACAGCAGGCCGCCGATTGCGCCGATGAAGACGACCAGCATGGGCACCTCCACCCCCCGCCCCAGCAGCAGCGGCTTCAGCACGTGCTCCAGCAACGCCACCATCAGACACCACGCCGCGAACAGCGACGCCGGCAGCACCGGGAGATCGGTGAAGGCGTAGATGACCACGGGCAGGAGTACCAGCAGCAGCGGTAGCTGGACGATGGAGACGATGAGGCACACCAGCGCCAGCAATCCCGCAGTGGGGATTCCCGCCGCCAGGAAGCCGAGCCCGGCGAGGGTCGCCTGAATCAGCGCCACCCCGATGATGCCGCGGGTGACGCTGCGTATGGTTCGGACCGCGAGATCCGAATGGGTTCGCCCGTCCGCGCCGGCGAGACGGAGGGCCACCTCCCCGGCGATGCGCTGCCCACCGGCGGCGTTCATCAGCAGGGCGGCGGCGACGCAGATGGCGATGATGAATTCCGCGAAGCCCACCATCACCTGGCCCACCATGGAAAACAGCCAGCGCCCGACCTTGGTGAGCTCGGGCGCTACCACCTTCAGGGCCTCGTCGAGGTTGGCCGAGGCCAGAGCCCAGAAGCGATGCAGCGGATCGCCGATGAGGATCCAGGAGCGCACCACCTGGGGCGGCGGCGGCAGCCGGAAGGTGCCGTCGGCCAGATGGAAGGCCAGCGCCTTGAGGCTGGTGAACAGGGTGCTCGCGAGCAGGCCCGCCGGCACAACGAGAAGCGCCAATCCGGCGAGGACGTAGATGGCCGCCGCGAGCATGGTGCGACCGCCGAGCGCGCGCGACAGGGTGACGAAGGCCTTGTGGGATGAAATGGCGATGATGACGCCCCACAGGATGGGGGTCAGGAACGGCCGCAGGATCGTGAGGCACCAGCCCAGCAGCAGCACCAGCGCCGCCACGCGCACCATGAGATGCACCGTGAGCCCGAACCGTGCCTCCACGCCCGTCGGCCTGCGCTCTTCCACCATGTGTTCCCCTTTTGTCGACGCCGGACCCATGGCCGACAGATTGCATCACCGGAGGCGGACCGCCGGTGACCTATGCGCCACCCGGTTGTCCGGAAAGCAAAACAGTGCAGGCGAGGATCGCAGCATGTCGGACCATAAGGTCACCGTCGAGCAGTTGCCGAACGGCAAGTGGGCCTGTTTCCTTCACATGACAGGCCAAGAGGAACCCATCAATCTCGGCCGTGAATTCAAGAACGACGAACAGGCTGAAAACTGGCTCAACGTGTCGGAGTCGGTCACCGCCATCGAGATGATGCTCCGCAAGTACAAGAAGTAGCGCGCGTCTGTCGCAGTTCGTACAGGGCGTGCGAAGGCTGACACGGGTATCTCCGGACAGCCTTCGCACGGATTCCGGCCGGGGCGGACGGGTCCCCCGGGCGCTCAGGGCAGGATGCAGCCGCTCGACGGCTTGAGTCCCTCGGGCTGGCCCCAATCGTTCTGCGGCAGGTCCTCGAAGGGGGCGCCGAATTCCTCCTTCATCATGGAGAAGGAAATGGGCTTTCCGGTCTTCTGGTCGAAATCGATGAACCAGATATAGTCGTAGGTATTATCCGGCCAGATGCGCGGTACGTCGGTCAGGGCTCCGAGGCCGAGCTGGTCGTAGAGCGTCGATTTGTGCTCGGTGCCCTCCGGGTCGTCCGAGGTGCGCGCGACGTGGTCGTGTTCCCAGTAGAGCAGCAGTGTCTGTCCGGCCCATTCGGGCTTCTCCAGGATGTCCCGGGCCGCTTCGCGTGTGCGCTGGGACAGGCGTGCTTCACTGAGGACGAACCTGCCATCCACCATTTCCGGCATGGCGGCATAGAACACCACCGGCATTTGCCAGGAATCGGCCGCCGGAAACACCGTTTCCAGCGTGTGGAGGGAAATGGCGAGAATGGCCTTCGGTGTCTCGCCGGGCCGGAAGGCCGACTTCTGCGCGTCCTTGCCGAGATAATAGGTGGCCAAGGCCCGCGCACGGTCGCGGCCCACCTGGCAGAGCGTCCAGGGGCCGCCCTTTTCGCCGTGGCGGACCAGCACGATACGCTGCGGAGCCGCCGGGGCGGGCACGGACCAGGTGACGGTGGCGGTGACAAGGAGGCCGGCGAGAAGCCGCCACCCCTTCTGGCTGAACCGACTCATTCGTCCCTCCAACGGACCTGTGTCGAAGAGAACCACGCCGGAGGCGGGGCCGTCGACGGCACACGCCGCCCCTTCACACCCGATCGCGAACATGCTTCAAGGCCTCAGGCCGGTGCATGCCTCCGGCGCCGATGCAGGACGATGCGATGACGCGCGTGATGTGGGGAATGAGCGGCTACGCAGGCGCGCTGTTCTTGTCCCTTGTGGGGACGGCCGGAATGGTGGCCATCGCGCAGACCAATGCGACGCGGACCCGCATCACCATTTCCAAGGGCGGCGTGATCAACCTGCCGGTGATCCCGCAGGGCAATTATCTCGATCCCGGCCCCGGTCCCGCCATCCGTCCCGATGTGAAGATCGGCGACGACCGCAACGAGGACTATGCGTTCCCGCCCGATCTCACCGGCGGCTACGGTTCCGGACCGCCCGGCGATCCCACCAATAACGGCCAGTGGAGCCCGCTGGACGGCGACACGCCGAGCTTCTGAGAAAAGCCCCGGAGAGGGTGCGGGGACGCGGCCATCCGTGCGCCCATGGTTCGGAACGCGCGCCCGCCCGCGGCCGGCGGCGTGGCGGTCCGCGCGAAAAACCGCCCGAGACGAACATCCGGCCAAAAGAAAACGGCGGGGAAATCCCCGCCGCTTCCCGAAGTCTGCGAACCGCTCCCGCGCGATCAGCGCTTGGAGAACTGGAACGAACGACGCGCCTTGGCCCGGCCGTACTTCTTGCGCTCGACCACGCGGCTGTCGCGGGTGATGAAGCCGCCCTTCTTGAGGGGGGTGCGCAGTTCCGGCTCGTAATAGGTGAGCGCCTTGGAGATGCCGTGGCGCAGGGCGCCAGCCTGGCCGGAGAGGCCGCCGCCGGAGACGGTGCACACCACGTCGTACTGGCCTTCACGCGCCGCAGCCTGGAAGGGCTGGTTGATCATGAGGCGCAGCACGGGACGGGCGAAATACACCTCGATGTCCCGGTCGTTGACGGTGATCTTGCCGGTGCCGGGGCGGACCCACACGCGGGCGACCGCGTCCTTGCGCTTGCCGGTGGCATAAGCGCGACCGTACTTGTCCAGCTTCTGGACGTGGACGGGGGCTTCGGGCTGGACGGCAACGGTCGCGGCGCCGAGAGCGTCGAGGGACTGGAGAACCTCGGCCATGTCAGTTCCTCACGTTCTTGCGGTTGAGCGCCGCCACGTCGAGGGCGACCGGCTGCTGGGCCTCGTGCGGGTGAACCGAGCCCTTGTAGACGCGCAGGTTGCCCATGATCTTGCGGCCGAGCGGGCCGCGGGCGAGCATGCGCTCCACCGCCTTCTCGATCACGCGCTCGGGGAAGCGCCCCTCGAGGACGAACTTCGCGGTGCGCTCCTTGATGCCGCCCGGGAAGCCGGTGTGGTGATAGTAGACCTTCTGGTCCTTCTTGCGGCCGGTAAACACCGCCTTTTCCGCGTTCACCACGACGACATTGTCGCCGCAATCCACGTGGGGGGTGTAGATGGGCAGGTGCTTGCCCTTCAAGCGCATGGCGATGATGGTGGCGAGACGGCCGACGACCAGTCCGCTGGCATCGATCACCACCCACTTCTTCTCGATATCGGCAGGCTTGGCCGAATACGTCTTCATGGGATCGGTTCCGAATGAGAAAGCCGGATGTGGCGACCCGGGGGGGCCGCGCGCGTTCCGGCGATGCAGGGCTTCTAAAGGAGGCGCGCACGGGCGTCAATGCAATGACGCCCATATAATTCTTGTAAAAACAATAACTTAGAAAAATGGTGCTATAGCACCGTGAAAAATCGCTTCATTTTGCCATGACTTAGGGACGGGCATTTCCGCCGGTAAATCCCTGTCGCGCACGATCGCACCCGCCCGCCCGTGCCATGGCGCGGTTTCCGTCTTTCCGGCAACGCGGCCGGAACGGCCTCTAGGCCGCCTCCCGACCCAACGCCGCCATCTGCGCCAGCCAGCGGCGGCGGCGGGCGTCCCCCGCCACGTCGACCCCGCCGAGCACCGTGGACCGCACCGGGGAGAAGCCGACGAAGCGGAAGATGTTGCGGGTCACGGCCGACAGTCCCGCCCCGAGATACCAGAGCCGGAACACCAGCCCCGGCATCCCCATGGTTACCACCACCCGCGCGGAGCGGCCGTCCAGCAGCATTCGCGTGCCCCCGCCCGGCAGATAGTCGAAGGCAAAGCCCGGCCGCAGCATCTGCTCCAGGAAGCCCTTGAGCAGAGCGGGCATGCCGCCGAGCCAGAGCGGGAAGAAGAGGACGACGTGCTCAGCCTCCACCAGCGCCGCGCGGGCGCCGGCAAGGCTCTGGGGCGCCGGGCCCTGCTGGAAATCCTGCTGCGTGCGTAGCAGCGGGAATACGAGCCGGCTCACCTCCACCCGCAGGACCCGGTGTCCGGCCTTCTCCGCGCCAGCCGAGTAGGCGTCTGCCAAGGCATGGCACAGATGGCCGCCGTCGGGGTCGGGATGTCCCTGAAGGATCAGAATGGTCGCCATGGCCGCGTCCTCCACCCGCCCAGTCCTAGCCCGCGGCGGACGCTGCGTCCTTGACCGGGATCAGGCTGCCGGACGGTCGGGGATGGAATAGGTGGCGACGCAATGGGCGACGAGATCGTCGCTGCCAGGCCCGCGCAGGCCCACGTCCCCCACCGCGAGGCGCTTTCCCAGCTTGATCAGCCGGGCGTCCGCGAACAGGGGACCCGGCATCGGCTTGCGCAGGAAGTTGATGGACAGGTTGGTGGTGACGGCAAGCCCCACCGGCCCGATCTGGCCAAGCAGCGCCACATAGACCGCCACGTCCGCCAGCGTCATCATGGCCGGGCCGGAGATGGTGCCGCCGGGGCGCAGGTGGCTGTCGTCGGCGTCGAGGCGCACGGTCGCGATCTTGCGGCCCACGCTCACCACGTGGTGGGGCTTGCCCGGGCCGAAGGCCTGGGGAAATTCCCGGACCAGGAACGCCTCCAGCTCCCGGACCGACATGACTGCGTCGCGCACCGCATCCATCCCCTGCGTCCCCCTTAGCGTCCCTTTGCCCTCGAAACCGCCGTCCACAGGCTCGCGCCGTTGACGCCCTGTGAATAGGATAGCGTTTCAAAGGTCAAACCATCGAGGGCGGAAACTCATGTCGGCTGTGCCATCGGCCCATCCCGTCGCCAGCGCGGCGGCGCCTGTCGTGACAAGCAGCCTGGAGGGAGGCGTGGCCACCCTTACCCTCGCCCGGCCGGCGCAGCGCAACAGCCTGTCCGAGGCGATGATGGCGGCGCTCACCTCCGCTTTCGCCTCCCTCGCCGCCGACCCGTCCGTGCGCGCGGTGGTGCTGGCGGCGGAGGGGCCGGTCTATTCCGCCGGTCACGACCTGAAGGAGATCCAGGGCCATCGCGGCGATGCCGATCGCGGCCGCGCCTATTTCGAGGATGTGCTGAAGCGCTGCTCGCAGCTCATGACCGCCATCGTCCGCCTGCCCCAGCCGGTGATCGCGGCGGTGGAAGGCATGGCCACCGCCGCCGGCTGCCAGCTGGTGGCGAGCTGCGACCTTGCGGTGGCCGGCGAGCAGGCGCGCTTCTGCACGCCGGGGGTGAATATCGGCCTGTTCTGCCACACGCCCATGGTGGCGGTGTCGCGCAACCTTGCCCGCAAGCACGCCATGGAAATGCTGCTGCTGGGCGAATGGGTGGAGGCGGACGAGGCCCGCCGCATGGGCCTCGTCAACCGTGTGGTGCCGGCCGGTGAAGCGCTCGCCGCCGCCCAGGGCCTCGCCCGGCGCATCGCCGAGAAGTCGCAGGTCCCGGTGAAGCTCGGCAAGGCCGCTTTCTATGCCCAGGCCGAACTGGGCCTCGACGACGCCTATGCCTACGCCTCCCGCGTCATGGCCGAAAACATGCTGGCGCGGGATGCGGAGGAAGGCATTTCCGCGGTGCTCGCCAAACGTGCGCCGGTATGGGAAGACCGCTGAAACAGAGGGCTGGAGCTGCGGCACCGGTTCCCGGCAGGCGGCGAGCGCCGCCATGGAGTCGGCGCTTGAGCGGCGCGTTTACCTTCCATCAACCATAATTGCGCTTTCCTTCGTGAGAGCTGGTGCGTTCCGTGCCGGCGAACGCGGGAGGGCGGCATGGTGCACCTCGACTCGACGCGCATCGAGGCACCACGTACTTGGGCACCACGTACTTGGGCGGCGCGGACTCGGGTGGCGCGCCGGTGGATGCTCCGCGCTTCGAGCCTCACCGCCTGGCAGGTCGCGGCGGTGCTTCTCGTCATTGCTGTCCTGGCGAGCTTTTTCCCCCTGCGTTTCACCGCCACCGCGTCCCTCGTGTTCGACCTGGGCACGCAGCCCCCGGCGGCCTCCGTCAAGGGGGTGGCGCAGCTGCTCGCCTCCCGCGAGATGGCGTACGACGTGGTCCAGCGCCTCGGGCCGGACAATGCGGCGCGAATCGCCGGCAGCAGCCTTGCGGCGCGCCTTGGCATCGACAGACATGGCGCAACGGAAGGTCGGTCGGAAACCATGCGCGCCGCCTGGCGGCTGATGGGCAATCTGGACGTCACGCCATCCGCCGGCGGTCGCGATATCAGCCTCTCCCTGTCCGCTCCAACACCGGCCCTCGCCGCTCGTGCGGCGGACACCTACGTCGCCGCCTTCCTCGCTTTGGACGCGGCGACACGGGCGAGTGCCGGTGACACAGAACAGCTTCCCCCGCTGCGGCGCGGGGCGCCGGGAAACGCTTCCTTCCTGCCCGATCCGCCCCGCCCCATTGCCCTCTGCCTGCTTCTGGCGGCGGCGTTCATGCTCGTGATCGCCCGCCGGAATGCCGTGCAGGCGCCGAAAGCCGAAGGCCCGGTGGACCGAGCCGTGCTGCCGGTGGAGCTTCAGCCCACCCACCGCATCGCCTGGCTGGGTGGCACCGGGGCCGGGCTCGACGAGGCGGGCGCCGTCGACCGGCTGGCGGCGCAGGCGGGACCGCCGGGAGGCGCCTGCCATCTCATCCTGCTGACGTCCGAGGACCTGCCCGAGGCCTCTGCCCGCTGCGCCATCACCCTCGCCCGCCGGCTCTCGGAGGACGCGCGGGTAGCTCTGGTGGCCCTCGACGGCGCGGCGGAAAGTCTCGCCGCCCTCGTCGCCGATCCTTGGGCGCCGGGCATGAGCGAACTGCTGTTCGGCGTGGCCGGGTTCGGCGAGACCATTCATCGCGATGCAAAATCGCGCGCCCACGTCATTCCCCCCGGCCGCGATGCGCGGGGCGGATCTGCGATGGTGGCAGCCGAGCGCCTTGCGCTGGTGCTCGAATCGCTGCGTCTCACCTATGATTATGTGGTGGTGGCTTCGCCGAACCTTGGCGCCGCGCGCGGCGGCCAGCGCCTCGCCGCCCTCGATCCCCTGGTGGTCTGCATCACCGCCGACACCGCCCCCTCCACCGCTGCCGTGGAGAGCTTCGACGCGCTGGCGGAAAGGCACTTCTCACGGGTTGTGATGCTGTGCCTCGCCAGCGGCCGGGACGATGAGGTCGCCGCCCCTCAATCGCCGGTGCCCACGCTCGATGCCGCGGAAGCGCCGCCACCGCCCCGGCACGAGGCTGCGCAGTACGCCGGCGCGGCGTGAGCGGCCCATAAATTTAGCCGCATAAATAAAAATAGTAGCCGGCTCAGCATGTGAGTCGGCTTTCGTGCGTCTTCGATTCGCACCCCTTCATCGCTCATGAAGTGCATGAAGAGATTCTCATATATATATGATAATTATACAGCTTAAGGATCAGGCCCGCTTGTCCGGCCGTTCCATCCACCAGATGAGCAGGCCACCGGGAACCACCCAGAGCGCGCCTAGCAGCACGTAGCAGACAAGCTGTAGGAACCAGCCGAGCTCGGTCACCCGCCCTTGCGCCAGGGCCATGGCGGAGAGCGCCCAGAACACCACGAGCAGAAGCAGGAGCACGGTGCCGATGAGCTTGCGGAGACGCTGGGGCATGGTCGGACGGGATCCTGCGGCCGGGAGGTGCGGCACGCGTTCCCTTGCACCGCGCACCGCCGCTCTATAACGGATCGGACGGGAGGGGGCCACGTCAACGATGCCGCGCATGCCACGGCCGCGCGGTCAGGAAGAGGCGGCCCAAGCATGCTGCCGGAGGCGCGAAGAATGGAAGCCACCTCGCACGCCGTCGCCATGCCGGCGGCCCGGAGCCAACGGCCGGACCGCCTGTCTCCCGTTCGCCTCTGGCTCTATGCGGTCGCGGGGCTGATCGTCGCTATGGTGGTGGTGGGCGGCGCGACGCGCCTCACCGAATCCGGCCTCTCCATCACCGAATGGAAGCCGGTGACCGGCGCCCTGCCCCCGCTCTCGCAAGCCGACTGGGCCGCCGAGTTCGAGAAGTACAAGGCCATTCCCCAGTACGAAATCCTCAACAAGGGCATGGGCCTCGAGGCGTTCAAGCGCATCTACTGGTGGGAATGGGGCCATCGCCTGCTGGGCCGGCTCATCGGCGTCGCCTTCCTGCTGCCGTTCCTCTGGTTCGCGTTCCGGGGCGTGCTGCGCGGGCGGCTGCTCGCCAAATGCTCCGGCCTGTTCCTGCTGGGCGGCCTTCAGGGGGCTGTGGGCTGGTGGATGGTGGCCTCGGGCCTCTCCGCGCGGGTCTCGGTCAGCCAGTACCGCCTCGCCATTCATCTCACATTGGCCTGCATCATCCTCGCCGCCATCGTCGCCGTGGCCCGGTCGCTCGTGCCGCAGGCGGAGTGGGAAGCGCCGCCGCGTTTTCGGGCGACAGCCCTCGGCCTGGTGCTGCTGGTGCTGGTGCAGATCTTCGCCGGCGGGCTGGTGGCTGGCCTTGATGCGGGCATGGCCTACAACACCTGGCCGCTGATGGACGGGCACCTCATTCCGCCCGCCGCCCAGCTCGCCGCCGCCGAGCCATTCTGGCGCAACCTGTTCGAGAATGCGTTGACGGTGCAATTCAACCACCGCGTGATCGCCTACGCCCTCTGGGGGCTCACGCTCCTGCACGCGCTCGACGCCGCCCGCACCGGCGGAGCTGTGGCGCGGCGGGCGTGGCTGCTGTTCGCGCTGGTCTCGGCGCAGGCCATGCTGGGCATCCTGACGCTGGTGTACCAGGTGCCCATCGACCTCGCCCTCGCCCACCAGTTCGGCGCAACGGTGGTGCTGATCGCCGCCACCGTCCACCTGAGTGGGCTTGCGGCGTCCGGGGCTCTCAGTGGAGCAGATGCGCCACGGCCGGCGCCATCAGCACGTTGAACAGGCCGGCGAGGACCATGACGAGGCCGGCGATGGAGCCTTCCTCGCCGCCGATCTGGTGCGCCCGCGCCACCCCCGCCCCGTGGGCACCCATGCCGAATAGGGCGCCACGGGCCAGCGACGAGCGCAGCGGCATGAGCTTCATCACCAGCTCCCCCAGCGCCGCGCCGCAGATGCCAGTGACGATCACGAACACCGCGGTCAGGTCCGGCGCGCCGCCGATGTCGCCGGACACCGCCATGGCGAAGGGCGTGGATGTGGAACGCGGCATGAGGCTAAGCTGGAGCGTCTGCGACAGGCCGAACAGATCGGCAAGGATGAAGGCCGTCGTCATGGCCAGGGTGGAGCCCACCAGCACGCCCACCAACAGCACCGGCCAGTGCCGCCGGATGAGCGCGCGCTGCTCATAGATGGGAAGGGCAAAGGCCACCGTGGCCGGCCCCATCATCAGCACCAGCCAGTGGGTGCCGCGGATATAATCGGCATAGCCCGTGTGCAGGCTGAGCGCGACGGCACCCACCGCCACCGGGGTGAGCAGAAGCGGCGAGGTCCACCAGAAGCGCCAGCGGCGGGCCACGAGGCGCGCCGCCGCATAGCCGCCGATGGTGACCGCCGACCAGAACAGGGCGGCGAAGAGGGGATCATGCAGCATGGCGCGTCCCCTGCCCGGCCGCGCGGGCGCGCCAGCGGTAGCACAGGTCCACGGCCAGCGCGGTGCCGCCCATCACCATCACCGTGCCGGCAAGGATCACCGCCACGACCTTGAGGCCGAGCAGGCCGAGCATCTCGCCATGGTCGAGAATGGCCATCACCGCCGGAACGAAGAACAGCAGCATCTCGGCGATCAGCCACCCGGCTCCGCGCCGCACTGCGGCGGGCCGGATGTGGCCGCTGGTGAGCAGCGTCAGCACCACCGCCATGCCGACGATACCGCCGGGGAGCGGCAGGCCGGAGAGCCGAACCGCGGCTTCGCCGATGGCCCAGAAGCCGGCGAGGATGGCGATCTGAAGGATTATGCTGCGATGCAGCATCGACCTTGTTGTGCGCAGCATATTGCGCAGCATTGACGAGCGGGGTGAGGGAAGCCGGGGCATCAGGGCAGACATCGGGGGCACCTCCAGTGCCGATGTCGGGACTATAGTATGCACCGCAACATACTGAAAATGAATTGACTGAATTAAGAGCATTCCATATTAGAATGATATGGAATTGCGGACGCTCCGGGCTTTCGTCGAGGTGGTGCGACAGGGCGGCTTCTCGCCGGCCGCCAAGGTGCTGTTCGCCACCCAGCCCACCATCTCCAAGGCGGTGAAGCAGCTGGAAGACGAGCTGGGCGTGCCCTTGCTCGACCGCATCGGCCATCGCAGCCAGCTGACCGCGGCGGGGGAGATCGTCTATCGGCGGGCGCTGACCATGCTCGGCGAGCGCGAGGGCCTGGTCGCCGAGCTCGACGACCTGCGCGGCCTCCGGCGCGGCAGCCTGCGCCTCGGCCTGCCGCCGCTCGGCGCCAGCACGCTGTTTGCGCCGTTGTTCGCGGTCTATCGCGCCCGCTATCCGGGCATCGACATCCGCCTGACCGAACACGGCTCAAAGCGGCTCGAGGAAATGCTGCTGGAGGGCGAGGTGGAGCTCGCGGCCTCGCTGCTGCCGGCCAAGGACGGCTTCGACGCCCAGCCGGTAAAGCGCGAGCCGCTGATGGTGGTGCTGCCCAAGTCGCATCCGCTGGCGGGCGAGGCGCGGATCGGCATCGCCGCTCTGGTGCGCTCGCCCTTCATCCTGTTCGAGGGCGGCTTCGCGCTCAATCAGGTGCTGGAAGACGCCTGCGCCCGCAACGGCTTTGCCCCGCAGGTGGCGGCGCGCAGCGGACAGATCGACTTCATCGTGGAACTGGCGGGCGCAGGCCTTGGCGTCGCCTTCCTGCCCCGCACCATCGCCGAGCAGCGCCGCACGCCCGCGGTGGCCCTGACGCTGCTGGACGAGCCGGGCACCGAGTGGCACATGGCCATCGTCTGGCGGCAGGGCAGCTACCTCTCCCACGCCGCCCGTGCCTGGCTCGATCTCACGCGGGAAGTCTATGGCGCCGGGGGCTCCGTGGAATAAGGAGGGCTGCGGCGGCGCGCACGCCGCCGCGGGAACCTCAGACCTTGGCCAGAGCCTGTTCAAGGTCGGCGATGATGTCCTTCACATCCTCGATGCCCACGGACAGGCGCACCACCTCCGGCCCCGCTCCGGCCGCGACCTTGGCCTCGTCCGACAGCTGGCGGTGGGTGGTGGAGGCGGGATGGATAATCAGCGATCGGGTATCACCGATATTGGCGAGGTGGGAGAATAGCTCCACGCTGGAGACCACCTGCACGCCCGCCTCGTAGCCGCCCTTGAGTCCGAAGGTGAAAACCGCGCCCGCGCCCTTCGGCAGGTATTTCTGCGCCAGCGCCTGGTAACGGTCGCCCTTGAGGCCGGGATAGCTCACCCACGCCACCTTGGGATGGCCGGCGAGATACTCCGCCACCGCCTGCGCATTGTCGCTGTGGCGCTGCATGCGCAGGGCCAGCGTTTCGATGCCGGTGAGGATCATGAAGGCGTTGAAGGGCGACAGCGCCGGCCCGAGGTCGCGCAGGCCGAGCACGCGGGCGGCGATGGCAAAGGCGAAGTTGCCGAAGGTCTCGTGCAGCACGATGCCCTGGTATTCGGGCCGCGGCTTGGAGAGGAAGGGGTAGCGGTCGGTGGCGGACCAGTCGAAAGTGCCCGCGTCCACGATCACGCCGCCGATGGAATTGCCGTGGCCGCCCAGGAACTTGGTGGCCGAGTGCACGACCACGTCGGCACCGTCCTTGATCGGCTGCCGATAGGGCGTGGCCAGCGTGTTGTCGACGATGAGCGGGATGCCGGCTTTCTTCGCGATGGCCGAGATGGCGGCGATATCCGTCACCACCCCGCCCGGATTGGCGATGGTCTCGGTGAAGATGGCCTTGGTCTTCGGCGTGATCGCCTTCTCGAACGAGGAGATGTCGTCGGGGTCGGCCCAGGCCACGTTCCAGCCGTAGCTCTTAAAGGCATGGCTAAACTGGTTGATGGACCCGCCATAGAGCTTGCGCGAGGCGACGAATTCGTCGTCTGGGGTCAGAAGGGTGTGGAAGACGAGGTGCTGCGCGGCATGGCCGGAGGCCACGGCGAGGGCCGCCGTGCCGCCCTCCAGCGCCGCCACGCGCTCCTCGAGCACCGCATTCGTCGGGTTGCCGATGCGGGTGTAGATGTTGCCGAACGTCTGCAGGCCGAACAGCGCCGCCGCATGGTCCACGTCGTCGAAGACGAAGGACGTGGTCTGGTAGATGGGGGTCGCCCGCGCGCCGGTGGTCGGGTCCGGCTGGGCACCGGCGTGGATGGCGAGGGTGGAAAAGCCCGGCTCGCGCGCGGCCGCGCTGGTCTCGTCGTTCATCGGCGCTGTCTCCCGTGTGGTATTTCGCCGGCATTCATAACCCGGCGTGGAATTTTCTTTAATACGGTAATTCTACGATTTTTGTGGGCTTTGCGGCCCGCGCGGCGCGATGGACAGCCGCTGCACCCCCTGCCCCAGCCGCAGCGGCTTGCGCGACGACAGGGTCCGCGAGTTCACCCCGGTCCAGCCGATCTCGCCCGAGAGGCGGCCATATTCGATCTTGGGGCAGCGGTTCATCACCACCTTCAGTCCCGCCGCCTCGGCCTTGGCCGCGGCCGCATCGTGGCGCACGCCCAGCTGCATCCAGATGACCTTGGGCTTCGGATCGAGGGCCAGCGCCTCGTCCACCACGCCGGGCACGGCATCCGGTGCGCGGAACACATCCACCATGTCGATGGGCTCGGGCACGTCGGCGAGGGAACCGATGAAGGTGAGGCCCGCCACCGTCTTGCCCACCTGTCCGGGATTGACCGGGAATACCTTGTAGCCCCGCTCGGAGAGATACTTCATCACGAAGTAGGACGGACGCGCCGCATTGGTGCTCGCCCCGACGATGGCGATGGTTCGCACGTCGGAGAGGATGGAACGGATGTAGGCGTCGTCATAGCGGTCGTGGTCCACGGCCGTCTCCTCTTCTCAGCCCCGCGCCTTGGAAAACAGCGTGTAGAAGTTGGCCGTGGTCATGGCGGCGAAATCCTCGAACGGCTCGCCCCGCGCCTCGGCGAGCACCCGCGCGGTCTCGCGCACGAAGGCGGGCTCGTTGCGCTTGCCGCGATGGGGCGTGGGGGCGAGGAACGGCGCATCCGTCTCCACCAGGATGCGGTCCTTCGGCACCGAGGCGGCGATGGCGCGCAGGTCCTCGCTCTTCTTGAAGGTCACCACCCCCGAGAACGAGACGTAGCCGCCCAGCGCCAGCGCCCGCCGAGCGAGCTCCGGCCCCGCGGTGAAACAGTGCAGCAGGAAGGGGAAGGCGCCCCTGGCGCTCTCCTCCTCCAGCATGGCGGCCACGTCCTCGTCCGCCTCGCGGGCATGGATGACGAGGGGCAGACCGGTCTCGCGCGCCGCTGCGATATGGGTGCGAAAGCCCTGGGCCTGCGCCGCGCGGGGGCTGGTGTCGTAATGATAATCGAGCCCGGCCTCGCCGATGGCCACCACCTTGGGATGACGCGACAGGGAGACGAGCTCGTCCACTGTCACATCAAGCTCCTCCGCCGCCTGGTGCGGATGGGTGCCCACGGAGCAGGATACCTGATCAAACCGCTCGGCGATGGCGAGGATCTCGGGGAATCGCCGCACCCGCGTGGAAATGGTGACGAGATGGGAGACCCCCGCCGCTCCGGCGCGCGCCACCACATCGGGCAGCTCGGCGGCGAAGTCGGGGAAATCGAGATGGCAATGGCTGTCGACGAGCATGGCATCCACGGTGAAAGGCAGGCTTCACATAAGCGCATCCCCGGCCGGCGTCGAGCCGGGCCGGCCGGGGGAGGGGTGCGCGATTGACGAAACGCTCGCCAGACCGTTTCCTGCGCGCCCTTGCCCCGCAAAGGTCCTCCATGCCGACCGCGCCAGACTTCCAGCCCGCCCTCTCCCGTCTCGCCGCCACCGCGCCCGCATGGGGGCTGGCGATCCCCGTGGTGGGCGTCGCGCTCCTCGCCTGGAGCGCGCAGATAAGCATCCCCATCCAGCCGGTGCCCATCACCGCGCAAAGCTATGTGCTCCTCTCCCTCGCGGCGCTCATGGGCTGGCGGCTCGCCGGGATCACGGTGGCCGGCTACATCGCCGTCGGCCTCATGGGACTGGGCGTCTTTTCCGGCAGGAGGGGCGGGCTCGAGATTCTCTCGACCCCGTCCGCCGGCTTTATCGTGGGTTTCCTGGTGGCGGCCGTGCTGGTGGCCGTGCTCCAGGAGAAGTGGGCACGCCTGCGCCCGCTCCCCCTGTTCGGTGTCCTCGCCCTCGGCCACCTGGTGCTCATGGCGATCGGCTCGGGCTGGTTCGCCACCAAGGTCGGCCCCGCCCTGGCCTTCGAGAAAAACTTCCTGCCCTTCATTCCCGGCGCGGTGGTGAAGACCGTGGCGGCCCTCGCCACGGTGATCCTGGTGGAGCGCGCGGCAGGGACGCCGCGGCCGCGCTGAGGCCACTCAGTTCAGCTCCCGCCCGAGATGCCGGATGAGGGCCAGCGCCTCCTCCGGCGGGCGCTGCTCGATGCGACGGTAGCTCCGCCCGTCGGTCGTCCGCCAGGCGAGGCCGCCATCGACCATGCCGCGGCGAAGCAATGCCGGATCATCGAACAGGTGGCCGGCCCGCAGCAGGGCGTTGAACTGCGCCTCGGTGAAGGTTTCTCCGGCCGGAATGCGCGACCACAGCACCCACAGCGCAAGGCTGCGCCGGCTTTCCTTCGCCGGCCAGCGGGCCAGCCGGCCGGCGGCGTCGAAATGCTTGGCGGCATGCTCCACCCGCTTGAGGTCCACGGGCTCCGGCGGTGCGGGTGGACTGGCAAGCCGCGCCTCGGCGGCGTGGTTGGCGCGGAAATGCTGGAAGTTCCGGTAGCCGACGGAGCGCACCAGCATGTTCAGCAGCTGGACGTGGCCGGGCTTGCCCTCGCAGGCTTCGAGTTCCCGGCCGAGGGCGCGAGCGAGCGCCGAGACGTCGAGCGCGGCAAACGGCAATTGGATTCTGGACATGACCTATCCCTCATGTGCCGAGGTCTTCAGTCGTTGGTCGCTGGCTTACGACACGGCACGGGACAAGTGTCTGCCGAAGGGAAGATGGCAGGTTTAGCTCCCCTTGCGGGGCAGCGACGCCTCGGTGAACTGCCGACCGGGGGCGGTTGTACAGGCATCCCGGCCCGGCGTGCAAGGGGGCCAGGCTGGATCAGCCGGCGCCGGAGATCTCTTCCTTCAGCGCGTCGGCGTCGCTGCCCGGCATGGTGATGGCGCGCACGCTCTCCCCCGGCCGGCCGGGATTGGTGACGATGGCCGCCTCAAGCGCGACCGTGACCACGCCGCCCGAGCTGTTGAAGATGTAGTCGAGGCGGAAGGCGGCGTCCTGGCTCTGGCCGTTGGTGCGGCGCATGGCCTCGTCCGGGGGCAGGCGCTTCTCGGCCACGAGGTGCGCCGGCTGGTCCACCGTGATGTTGTACTGGCGCGCCCGGCGCGCGGTGGCGATGCGGGCGCGCACCAGGGTCGGGTCGGCGTTGTTCAGCTTTACCTCGATGCGCGGGACCGCCGGCCCCTCCGGCACGGCCTGCGGCTCCAGGGGCATGGCCGGCGGAATGGGATCAATGGCGGCCGATGGCGCGCGGTCATACCGCTCGGCCGTGCAGCCTGCGAGAACAAGCGCGACGGCCAAAGCCGAGATCCCTCTTCCGCCCGTCATTCGCACCGTCCTCGCTGCCCCCGCTGCCGCGCGCCTGATGGGCACGTTCGGCTCAAATAAACATAACAAGGTTAAGACACTTTATTGCGCGGCATCCATCCCGTCTTACGCATCGGTGCTCAGCCTGCCGTCTCCGGTTCCACATAGCGCGGAAAAACCCCCACCGGGGTGGGCAGAGTGCGTCCCGCCGGAAGGCGATGGCTCGCCCCCAGCCGGTCGAAGCCGCGCTCATCGGCCGGCGCCGCCACGAGGTCAAGGAGCTTGCCCGCGCTCTCCGGCATCACCGGCTGCACCAGGATGCCCACCTGCCGGATCAATTCGGCGGTGACCCAGAGCACCGTGCCCATGCGCGGCGGATCGGTCTTGCGCAGGGCCCAGGGCGCCTGCGCGGCGAAATAACGGTTGGCCTCGGCCACCACTGCCCACACCACGTTGAGATAGAGATGGATGGCCTGCGTCTCCATGGCCTCACGGCTCTTCTTCAGCATGCCGTCGGCCAGGGTGAGCATGGCCGCATCCTCCGGCGAGAGCGGGCCGGGCTGCGGCACCACGCCGTCGAGGTTCTTGGAGATCATGGACAGCGAGCGCTGGGCGAGGTTGCCGAGATCGTTGGCAAGGTCCGCGTTCATCCGCGCCACGATGGCCTCGTGGCTGTAGGAGCCGTCCTGCCCGAACGATACCTCGCGCAGGAAGAAATAGCGGATGGCGTCCACGCCGTAGGTGGCGGCGAGATCGAACGGGTCGATCACGTTGCCCACCGACTTGGACATCTTCTCCCCGCGGTTGAACAGGAAGCCGTGGCCGAACACGCGCTTCGGCGCCTCCAGCCCCGCCGACCACAGGAAGGCCGGCCAGTAGACCGCATGGAAACGGATGATGTCCTTGCCGATGACGTGCAGGTCCGCCGGCCAGAACTGCTTGAACAGGTCCGCATCGGTGTCGGGATAGCCGAGCGCGGTGATGTAGTTGGTGAGCGCGTCCACCCACACATACATGATGTGCTTGTCATCGCCCGGCACCGGGATGCCCCAGTCGAAGGTGGTGCGCGAGATCGAAAGGTCCTGGAGCCCGCCGGAGACGAAGCTCGTCACCTCGTTGCGCCGCGCCTCCGGCATGATGAAGTCGGGGTTCTGCGCGTAGTAGGCCAGCAGCCGATCCTGGTAGGCGGAGAGGCGGAAGAAGTAGCTTTCCTCCTCCACCCACTCCACCGGCGTGCCCTGCGGGCCGAGGCGCACGCCATCCTCGTTCAGCCGGGTCTCGTCCTCGGCGTAATAGGCCTCGTCGCGGACGGAATACCAGCCGGCATAGGTGGATTTGTAGATGTCGCCATTGGCCGCCATCTTCTCCCAGATGGCCTGGGAGGCGCGATGGTGCCGTTCTTCCGTGGTGCGGATGAAGTCGTCGTTGGAAAGGTTGAACGCCTCCACCATGGCCTGGAAGCGGGGCACGTTGCGGGCCAGCAGCTCGCGCGGCGTGAGGCCGGCTTTCTGCGCCGTCTGCAGCATCTTGATGCCGTGTTCGTCGGTTCCGGTCAGGAAGCGCACGTCATAGCCGTCGAGCCGCTTGAACCGCGCGATGCAGTCCGTGGCGATCGCCTCGTAGGCGTGACCCATATGGGGCACGCCATTGGGATAGGCGATGGCGGTGGTGATATAGAAATTCGGCTTGGTGGACATCGACGACTCGGGCGATTTCTGACCTCTCCCGGGAGCGCGCGGGTCAGCGCACGGCCTCGGCGAGATCGGCAAAGATGCGGAACACCAGCGCCTTGCGATCGAGATTGTAGATATCAGCCTCGACCGCGCTGCGCCGCACCTTCTCCCACACCTCGCCGAGGCGGACAAGGCGATGGCGCGCCTCCCCCTCCTGCGTGGCGCGCGCGGCCACATAGTCGCTCACCGCCTCGATGAACAAATCGAGTCCGTCCGCGCGGTCGCCCTGGAGCCGGGCACCGAGGGCGTGGAGGTCCTCCGGCCGGGGCCAGGGCAGTTGCTCCAGCGCCATCAGGGTGGCGGAGCGGACCTCCATCCCCTCCCCCCGCGCCAGCACCAGAGCACGTCGCACGCTGCCCCCGCTCGCCTCGGCGGCGGAGGGCAGGCCGGCGGCGTCGAGGTCCTCCACCGTCTCCTTCAGATGGTCGAGGGCGGCGAGCACGTCCGGGCTGGCGAGCGGGCGCAGCCGCAGCAACCGGGTACGCGAGCGGATGGTGGGCAGGACCCGCCCCGGCGCGTGGGAAATCAGCAGGAACAGGGCGCGTGGCGGCGGCTCCTCCAGCGTCTTCAGCAGGGCGTTGGCGCCGAAGGCGTTGAGCTCGTCCACCGCATCCACGATACACACCCGCCAGCCGCCGGCCGCGGCCGTCGCGCCGAAAAAGCTGCGCACCCGCCGCACCATTTCGGCGGGAATGACCGTGGGGATCTTCTCCTCGCCCGCCTCCGGCGCCCGTCGCAGCACGAGGAGATCCGGATGGCTCATGGAGGCCACCTGCCGGAACACCGGGTGGCTCGCGGGAAGAGACAGGTCGTGGGCGCCCGCCTCCGTGCCGCCCGCCAGCACCGTGCGGGCGAGGCGATAGGCCAAGGTCGCCTTGCCGATGCCTTCCGGCCCGCCGATGAGCAAAGCGTGTGGCAGCCGCCCGGCGTGGAAGTCGCCCAAAAGGTCGGCCTCCACCGCCGAATGGCCGAACAGGCGCGTCTGCTCGCGCGGATGGGGCGCGCCGGGCAGCACGTCGCCGGAGAGGATCTCGCTCATCTGGACGCGCTCGCGGGCACGGGGCTATGGCGCGGGGTCACGCCGACGCAGCCTGCGCCCGCCCGGCGGCTGACCCGAGGCGCGCATCGAGCAGCCCGATGATGGCGCGGGCCACCTGGTCCGCATCCGGCGTGGCGTCCACCACCACGCAGCGGGTCGGGGCTTCCGCGGCACGGTCGAGGAAGGCCTGCCGGACGGCGGCGTGATAGGCCGCGCCTTCCTTCTCGAACCGGTCGGCGGCAGAGCCCTTCCCGCGTTCCGCCGCGCGGGCGAGGCCCACGTCCGGCGGCACGTCGAGCACTAGGGTGAGGTCGGGCAGGACGGCGCCGACAGCGGTCGCCTCCAGAGCGTCGAGCAGCGCCGTCGGCACCCGGCCCACCGCGCCCTGATAGACGCGGGTGGAATCCACGAACCGGTCGCACACCACCCACGCGCCGGCATCGAGCGCCGGCCGGATCACGCTGTCCACATGGTCGGCCCGTGCCGCGGCGAACAGCAGCGCCTCGGCGGACGGGCCGAACGGCTCCGCGGCCCCCGAGAGCAGCACGTGCCGCACGGCCTCGGCTCCCGGCGAGCCGCCGGGCTCGCGGGTTTCCACCACGTCGCGGCCGGTGGCGCGCAGGTGCGCGGCCAGGCGGCGGGCCTGGGTGGACTTGCCGGTGCCCTCCCCGCCCTCCAGCGTGATGAAGAACCCCCGGGTCATTTGTGCAGCTTCGCCATGGCTCTGCGCGCGAGGTCGCGGACGGAATCGCCCATCAAGGTGAGGCCGCCGTCGATGGCGCGATCCATCAGAGAGCCCACCGCCACGTCCTCGGTGGTGACGAGCGGCACGTCCAGCACCTTCACCGGCCCGCGGCTGATTTCGAGCCGGCCCACCTCCGCGCCCTTGGTCACGGGCGCGCGCAGCGGGCCGGTATAGACCACCCGGGCGGAAACCCGCTCGCCGCCCGAGCGTGGGGTAAGCAGGTTCACCGGCCCACGCGCTGCGAGCCCGACCGAGGACTGGGCGCCGCCGAACACCTGGGCGCGCCCCACCTCCTTGTCGGCGGCGAAGATCTGCCGCTGACGGAAGGACTGGAACCCCCATTCGAGCAGCTTGCGCGTCTCCTCGACGCGCTCTTTCTCGCTCCTGGCGCTGAGGGTGGCGACCACGAGGCGCTGGCCGTTCTGCACCGCCGAGACCAGGGCGTGATAGCCCACGTCCTTCAGCCATCCCACCTGCAGGCCGTCGGCCCCGATGCCAGCGTCGAGCATCACATTGCGGTTGCGCTGCTTGATGCGGTTCCACTCGATGTTGGGTTTGGCGAAGATCGGGTAGTAGTCCGGAAAGGTGCGGATGATGTGGGCAGCGAGCGTGGCAAGGTCCCGCGCGCTGGACACCTGTCCCGCATCGGCGAAGCCGGTGGCGTTGTGGAATTCCGAATTGGTCATGCCGATGGCCTGCGCCTGGGCATTCATCATCTGCGCGAACTGGCTCTCGGTGCCGCCCAGGCCTTCCGCGAGGGTAATGGCCGCATCATTGCCGGACACCACGAGGGCGCCGGCCAGCAGTTCACCCACCGGCGCCGGCTTGTTCACCTCGGCGAACATGGCTGCCCCGCCCGACGGGCCGCCGCCCCGGCGCCAGGCATTCACACTGACCACGAGGGGGGTATCAAGGGCGATCTTGCCGGCGCGCAGCTGGGCGAAGACCACGTCCGCCATCATCACCTTGGCGAGGGTGGCAGGGGCGATCCGCTTGTCCGCATCCTTCTCGAACAGGATGCTGCCGGTATCGTAGTCCACGAGGATGGCGGAGGGGACGGAGGTCTGGAATCCGTCGGCCGCATTCGCCGTGCCCATGGCGCCGAGGAAGAGCAGCCCGGTGAGCGCCGCCATGCCCGTATACGCGATGCCCCTACGCGCGATGCCGGTGCGTACCATGCCGGCGCATGTCGCGAGGCGCGCGGCGCGGGCGACGATGCCCCCGCCCCCACCGCGCCGGCGCACGATGCCTGGACAGGCGAGGCGGACCTTCGGCGACATGCTGCTCCACCTGATTGGAGGGGGTGACCCCACGAACGGGTGGCCGACTCGGCGTCCGGCCATGCGCGGCGATCATCGGCCAAGCCGGGCCGTTCGGTAAAGGGGCGCGACGCCGAAATGGAAAACGGAAGCGGCGGAGAACGGCCCGCCGCAAAGGGCGCGCCGGATCAGCGCACCAAAAAGCGCACGGGGATCAACGCGCGCCATCCGCCGGCACGCCGGCATATCCGAGCCCGCTCACGGGCGCAGCTCCCGCGGACCAGCCGGCGCTTGCGACGCTGACCGGGCTTCCCGCGGCCGCCATGCCGAGATCGTACGGCCGGCTGGGCGGCAGCGGCGCTTCCTCGCGCGACGGTGCGGAGGCCACCACCGTGCGGGCCGACGGTGCCTCGGGCACGAACGGCTTGGCGGAGGCGACCATTACCGTGGACCCGGAGGGCAGGTCGGCGGGCTTGCCGGTGGTGGTGAGGGTGGAGGCGAGCCTCACGTCGTCCGAACCCTCGATCGGGGCGCGGCCGAGATATTCCACCCGCACCTTCGCCACGCCACGGGTGGAAAAGCCGAGCAGCTCGGCGGTGCGATAGGACACGTCGATGAGCCGGTCACCCACATAGGGACCGCGATTGTTGACGCGCACCACGATGGAGCGCGCGTTGGACAGGTTGGTGACGCGCACGTAGGACGGCATGGGCAGCGTCTTGTGGGCGGCGGAGATCGACGTCATGTCGAAGATCTCGCCATTGGCAGTCTTGCGCCCGTGGAAATCGCGCCCGTACCAGGAGGCCGTGCCCTCGGCCACGTAGTTCGGGTTCTCCGCCGGCACGTAGGTGCGCCCGCCAATCATGTAGGGCTTGCCCACCTTGTAGCCGCCGCCGCCACGCGGCACTGGATCGCCGTCGGCGACGACGCGCGGCGACGCGGACACGCCATAGACCGGGTCGATCTTGCCGTCGAGGTCGATGGATCCGCACGCGCCGAGAGCAAGACAGGCCACGAGCACCGATCCCCCCGCCGTGATGCGTGCCAGAGCCGCCGGGCTGCCCCCCGTCCGGCCGCGCATGCGGCGAAGTGCGTGCGATGCGGATCCCGTCTCCATCCGTGCCTGGTCCCCTGACTGATCGCTGAAGCCGCCGAATTCGGTCCACAAGGTATTTGGCCCACAAGGTCGACGGTGCACCGCGATCGAGCAGGACCCCGGCAACCTGGACCAAGAGGGCGTTCAATGACGGCGAAAATGCGGCGAGGCCATGGCCATGGTTAACACGACCTGCTCCCGCGGACACTCGACGCCGCATTTTGACTGGGTTAGAGAGACGGGTGCGGATGGCGCGCGGGACGCGCGTCCGCACCTGCATCCGCCTGCGGAAGGGTGGCCGAGCGGTTTAAGGCAGCGGTCTTGAAAACCGCCGTGGGTGCAAGCCCACCGTGGGTTCGAATCCCACCCCTTCCGCCATTTCAGTCCCAAAGTGGGCACGGCGATTCCCGCCGATTTCCCGCTAGAGACCGAAGTGAGCGTGCGCAGCAGTTCGCCCTTCGATCCCATGATGCGAACATGGCCATCTCCGACTTCGACGCGCTGGGCAAAAGCGCGCAGATGGTCCCGCCGGTAGCCGCCGCCATGTTGCCGGAGCTTTCTCGCATCGCCGGTGCCCGCTCGGCATCGACCTGCGCTTGGTCGCCTAGCGCCCGAAGGGCGACGACGCGCTTCTTCAAGGCCGGATCGTCCAGATCGGCTGCGGCCGCTTCGATGGCCTCGTAGAGGGGTTTCAGGCGAAGCTCGGTCTCGGCCGCGCGCCGGCTCAACTCGGCGATATGCTCGCGGCGGCGTTCTGCCCGCTCCTCGCATCGATCGAGAATTGAGGCCGGAACCTCCTTCAGCCGCTCGGGCTGGAGCAGCCGATTCTCAATATGGTCGCAGACGATGGCGTCGAGCTGCGGCATCGGAATCGTGCGGCCGGAGCAACCCGTCTCACCCTGCCGTGCCTTGATCGAGCAGGTGTAAGAGCGATGGCACGCTCCTCACTTCGCCATCGGCGCGATCGCGCCGAGTTGCTGGAGAACCGAATAGAGGTTCGCCACACCCCAATGATCGGTGATCTTGCTGTCCACCACGCGCATCGCGTCGACGGTTTCGAAGCTCACTTTCTTGCCCGTGGCCGGCACACCGAGAAAGTCGCCCAGATGCGTGCCGTGATAGGTTTTGAAGGTCGTCACGACATCACCATCGGCACGTTGCCAATGGATTTCCGGTCTGAAATCGGGGAAGGCGACGCGCAGGCGCTGATACAGGCCGAGAACGTTTGCCTTGTCGCGGGCCATGCCCGGCTGGGGGGTGTGGTCGTAGAAGTCGTCGGAGAACAACGTATCGAAGAGCGCCCAATCGCCTCCGCCCTGAACTTCTTCGGTGTTGCGGCGGATGACCGCCTTCGCCTGCTCACTGATGTCCTGTGTCATCGAATTTTTCTTTCGTGGCTAGAGTTCAAAGCCGCCGATGGTCAGCGCCGCCCCCGGCCCGGAGCATGGCCGGGATCTCGTGCTTCAGGCCGAGAAAGACACTGCGCAGGTTGACGGCGACGACCTCGTCGAAATCCTCGACCGAAAAATCTTGGATACGGTGGGTGCCGCCGGTTGGAGTTGTCGCGCTATGCGGCCCGGCCTATCGGATCAGCCGAACAGTTTGGCCGCCGTCTTAGCGACGAGCTCGCCCTGATGCCGTGCGCCGTCCAGCTCAATCGCCGAAGGCTGGCGCGAGCCGTCGCCACCCGCTACAGTCGTTGCGCCATAGGGAGCGCCGCCAACGATCTCATCGAGCGTCATCTGGCCGGCGTGGCTATAGGGCAGACCAACGATCGTCATGCCAAAGTGCAGCAGGTTGGTGATGATCGAGAACAGCGTCGTCTCGTTGCCGCCATGCTGCGTCGCGGACGACGTAAAAGCAGCGCCGACCTTGCCGTTCAGTGCGCCACGAGCCCACAAGCCTCCGGCCTGGTCGAGGAAGGCAGCCATCTGGCTCGACATCCGGCCAAAGCGCGTGCCGGTGCCAACAATGATCGCATCGTAGTGTTCGAGATCAGCCACGCTGGCGATCGGAGCCGCCTGGTCGAGCTTAAAATAGGCCTTCTTCGCGATCTCTTCGGGAACAGTTTCCGGCACGCGCTTGATGTCGACGGTCGCGCCGGCGGCACGGGCGCCTTCGGCTATGGCGTTCGCCATGGTCTCGATATGCCCGTAGGATGAGTAGTACAGCACCAGAACCTTAGTCATGATGACGTCTTCCTTTTCATGGGTGGTAGTTTGGACCGGCGTGTCGCGGACATTTCTGCCGGTCGCAGATCGCTTTGAAAATCCAAATAGGATCGAGCAATAGGTTCGAAAATTTCGGCAAGCCGCTCAGATCACGGCGAGCAGGCCGCTATCGACCTGAAGCGCGATGCCTGTGACGTACCTCGACAGATCCGAGCCGAGGAACGCGACAGCGTCGCCGACCGTCTTGTCATTCAGAATATCGCTCATTGATTGTCTCCTGGGCCCACGAGCGAATGCCGCGGTCGCGCGGTTCTTGAAGGGGTGCTGCTGGTTGAATGTGTCCCGGGCTGATCGTCCGCTGCGCTGTCAGCCCTGTTTGATCAGGCTGTGAACCATCAGCGCGCCGCCGAACTGCTGGAGCCGGCCGCCCTCCGCGAGCTTTCCAAGAGCGATCGGGGCATAGCCGAGGCGCCCGGCCAGTTCCTCCACCGTCTTTGATGCGGACGCATCATCGCTCGACACGAAGATCGTGCGCCGGCCGCTCGGGCCGTCGGGCACGTCCGCAAGCACGGCGGCCGGCAGTGTGTTGAATGCCTTCACCAGGCGGGCGCCGGAAACAGCCTCCGCGACGATCTCGCTCGAAAGCCTGCCGCCGAGATCGGCCGGGGAGAAATCGGTGAAATTGATCGCATTGGTCGCATCAACCACGATGCGACCGTTCCAGGGCGCGGCTGTCTTCACCGTGTCCTCGACCGCCGTGAAGGGGACGGCGAGGATGACGACATCGGCGGCCAGCGCCTCGGAGAGTTCGGTAGGCTGGATGCTCGCCCCGAGTTCACTCGCGAGCGGCGCAAGCGACGCCGGGCCACGGCTGTTGGCGATCTTGACGGGGATGGCCTTGCGGGCGAACTGGCGTGCGAGGGCCGTGCCGATCGCACCGGCGCCGATGATTGCGTAGGTCATGGTTATGTCCCTTCATGGGTTGTTGGAGGGCGGCGCGTGGTTCACGCTGCCCGACGGGGCTTTGTTGGCAGAGGAATGAATTCGGGGTCGCCCGGCACGATGGGAAATCTGCCGGCCTGCCAGTCGGCGGCGGCCTGATCGATCCGCTCCCTGCGGCTGGATACGAAGTTCCAGTAGATGTGCCGCTCGCCCTCAAGCGGCTCGCCGCCCAAAAGCATCAGGCGGGTCGGCCCGACCGCCCTCAGGAGGATCTCGGCGTCGGGCTTGAACACGACCAGACGATCCTGTCCGAACCGTCCGGCCTGACCGGACACCTCGATCTCGCCCTCGACGATATAGGCGGCGCGTTCGATATGGTTAGAAGCGAGCTTCAGCGTCTTGCCGTCAGCAAGGATAGCATCGGCATACAGGGTATCGGAGAAGGTCGGAGTGGGCGCTGTCACCCCCCCAAAGCTGCCCGCCAGTACCTGAAGGCGAACGCCGCGATCCTCGATGACGGGGATCTCGGCTGCGCTGACATGCTGGAAGCCGGGATCGGTCTCCTCCAACGCCGACGGCAAGGCAAGCCACGCCTGGAAACCGAACATCCTGTCCTCGCGCGCCCGAAAATCGGGACCGCTGCGCTCTGAATGGACGATGCCGCGCCCCGCGGTCATCACGTTGACCTCGCCCGGACGGATCGTCTGGACATAACCCTCGCTATCGCGGTGATCCATCTCTCCCTCGATCAGATAGGTGAGCGTGGCGAGCCCGATATGCGGATGAGGGCGCGTATCGACGCCCGCACCTTCGCGAAAGACCGCCGGACCGAAACTGTCGAGGAAGATGAACGGGCCGACCATCCGGCGCTGTGCCGAGGGCAAAGCCCTGCGAACCTGGAAATCGCCGAGATCCCGCACTGACGGAAGCAGAACCTGGTCAACCTGCGCATTGTTGGATTGGATGCTCATGGACTTCTCCTCATCTCGGCTCGAAAGCCCGTGCTCCTGTGCGATGGGGAAAAGCTATGCCTGGTGGACGACCGAAAAAACCGGCATAAGATCGGCACTTACGTTCGAGGAAATCGACATGATATCAGAGCCAGGCACCCCCACCCTGGACCAGCTCAAGGTCCTGCTGACCGTTGTCGACGTGGGGAGCTTTGCCGGTGCGGCGCGCAAGCTGAACCGCGCCACCTCCGTCATCAGCTATTCGATCGCGAACCTCGAAGCGCAGCTTGGCCTCACCCTTTTTGACCGCGAGACCACGCGCAAGCCGCAACTCACCGAGGCCGGGCGCATGGTCCTGGCCGAGGCGAGGCGTGTCGCCAACGGGATCGACAATCTGCGGGCCAAGTCGAAGGGAATGCTACAGGGACTGGAATCGGAATTGCATATCGTCCTCGACACGTTGCTTCCCGAGCATCGGGTGGTTGATGCTCTCACGAGCTTTCGAAAGCATTTCCCCACGGTCAATCTGCATCTCTATGTGGAATCTCTTGGCGCCGTCACGCGGCTGGTCCTTGATCGTGTGGCCACCATCGGCGTCGCCGGTCCGTTGGTCACGGTCGATGGCATCGAGAAGATCGGCATCGGCAGCGTTCACATGGTACCTGTCGCCGCACCTGGCCATCCGCTTGCCACCGCCGAGGAGAACCTGCCCGGCGCCGGTCGTGAGCATGTCCAACTCGTCCTCACCGACCGATCGGAATTCACGAAAGGCAGGGACATAGCTGTCGTTGGCACGAGCACCTGGCGCCTGGCCGATCTCAGTTCCAAGCACATGCTGCTCAAGGCGGGCATCGGGTGGGGGAACATGCCCGAGCCGATGATCCGGGACGATCTCGCCACCGGACGATTGGTCCATCTCGACATGCCCGACAGCATTGAAGGCTATTATGTCATGGACGCCATCCATCGCACGGACACGCCGCCCGGCCCTGCCGGCAGATGGTTGATCGAGCGCCTTCGATTTCAGGCGCAATGCGATGATGCCGAACCGGCGTAGCTCCGACGGGCGCGCCGCCATCGCGTCCACGGCGGCTGGTCGCCGCGTGGATATCGTTTCGAATCTATGCAACCTAACCATCGATCCCATTCGTCTATTTCGATAAGAACGGAACTGCCAGATTGATCCTGCAAGAGCGCTCCAGCGGGGAGCGCCGTCTCAGGAAAGAAATCGTCGTGTCACGGACCGCCGCCCTGTCTTCGAACTCGACCAGCACCGCTTCCGCCGTGGAGCCATTCATTTCTTCAAGAACATCACGATCGTCGGCGGATTGCTGCAGATCGTGGCCTTTGGCGCCGGACGCTTGAGCCTCGATGCTCGTACCCGCTAAAAATCGAGCCGGAGCGTGTTCCCGACCTTGCGGCCATTCCGCCCGACAAACCAGCGTCAGCGCTGCAGGTGGCGCCATTTCACCATGCGCTCGCGCAGGTCCAGCACGTCGCCATCGACGGTGAAGCTACCGTCGCCCCGGTGATGCAGGGTTCTCCGTTCCTTCCGATCGGCATCGACCCTGATCCGGTAAGCTTCAAGGATGAACATACTGTATTCATCGACGAGGCGGGTATCGGTGACTCCGCATTCGATATTCGCGATGCACTCCTTGATCAGCGGCGCTGCCACGTCGCGCGCCGGCTGCGGCGTCAAACCAAAGCGTTCGAATTTCTCGACCGCTTCGCCTGAGCAATTGCCGATATCGACGACCTTTTCCGCAAGATCGACTGTAGGAATGGCGATGACACATTCGCCGGTTGCTCTCAGAGCGCTGTAGCTATGATCCCAAGGGCCGATGATACAACCGATCAGCGGCGGATCGTGCTGGATCATCATGTGGAAACCCATCGTCATGATGTTGGGTTTTCCGTTCTGGCTGGTCGTCACGAACACGATCGGACCTGGCTCGAGCAGGCGATAGGCCTGCGAGACTGGCAATTCCTTCATGGAGGCGTTCCTTGATCGCCGACCATCCCGCCGAAAGCGGGAGGGCGGACGTTTCGCTTCATCGGATTGGGCGATTACCAACCCTGGTCGACGGGCAGAACGAAGAGTTCCGCGACGTTCACATGGGCGGGTGCCTGAAGGGCGAACAGGATGGTCTCAGCGATGTCCGCCCCCTGGAGGAAGGTCATCTGCTTGGCCAGATCGTCCATCTGCTGGCGATAGCCGGCATCGGTGATCTGGTCGTAGAGCTCCGTGGCGACAGCGCCGGGCTGGATGCAGGTGACACGGATGTTGTGCTTCTGCCCCACTTCCATGCGAAGGCCATCGGAGAAGGCGGTCACCGCGTGCTTGGTCGCGCAATAGACCGACAGCCCCTTGAACACCTTGCGACCTGCGATCGACGAGGTGTTGAAGATGTGCCCGGAATGCTGCTTGACCATCTGCGGCAGCACGGCCGCCGTCGTGTTGAGCAAGCCCTTGACGTTGACGTCGACCATGCGATGCCATTCGCTGGTCTTGAACTGGTCGACGTCAGAAAGCGGCATCAGGCCGGCGTTGTTGAAGAGGATGTCGATCGAACCTAGGGTGTCGATCAGCGTCTTGACGCCGGCTTCGACGGAGGCCGGGTCCACCACGTCCATCTCGATCACGAGAGCGTCGCCACCCTTTTCCGCGATGTCGGCCTTCAGAGCGTCGAGGCGATCAACGCGCCGCGCCGCGATGCCGACCGTGACGCCGGCTGCCGCCAGCTTGAGGGCCGTCGCCGCGCCGATGCCGCTCGATGCACCAGTGATGAGCGCGACTTTTCCGCTAATGTTCGTCATGACCTGTCTCCTTGTTGCTTGCGAACGCTTTCGGCGAAGCGGAAAGGCGTTCGTGTTCGACAAGGAGAAATCTAGGAAACCTCGGCTTTTCTCTCTCCCGGCGCTTTGCAGAGCCTGTCGGGATTTTGCTCTTTTCTGACCTTGGACGGGCGTGACGCTTCAACCGCGACGGTAGTCCGTCGGCGACAGGCCGGTCTCGCGGCGGAAGATCTGCGCGAAATGGCTGGGGCTGGAGTAGCCGACGCTTATTCCGATCTCGATGATGCTGGTGTCGGTTTCCTGCAACAGCTGCTGCGCCTTAGCCACCCGCTGGCGAATGAAGTAGAGCGATGGAGAAAGGCCCGTCGCCTTCTTGAAGAGCCGGCTGAAATGGAATTCGCTCATTCCCACCTCACGGGCGAGGCTGTCGAGGTCGAAGGGCTGATCGAGCCGCGCCGTCATGAAGGCAACTGCCCGGCGCAGCTTCGAGCCGGGCAAGGCGTTCTGGACACGCGCCTCGGTATCCGCCAGCGCGTACTGGCGCACGAGATGCACGGTCAGGCTCTGCGCCAGCCCTTCGACAAACAGCGCACTGCCACGGTTTTCGGCGACCAATTCTCCATGAAGGAGGCTCAGGATATGCGAGATCGTCGTGTCGCGCGCACCGGAGACATCCTTCAAGCTGACTTTGCCACCTGCCCTTCCCAGCATCTCTCGCGCCACCTTCTCGAACAGCGGGACGGAGACATAGAGGTGCATCACCTGGAAAGGCTGGTCGCCCTCGGCCTGCCACCGCATTTCATAGGGCACTGGCGATCGCGTCAGGAAGAAGTCGCCCACGCCAACGCGGCTTGCCATCCATTCACCACCAGGATCGCGTTCTTCGACGGTGGCGCTGCCTGACATCACCCATACGACGAGCGGCTCGGCGACCGCGGGCACCAGGAAAGGGTGTTGAACGCGATTGCGAGAGAAGATCTGGACGAACAGATCCTTCCACGTCGGTCCCTCGCCGCTGATCAGTGTGGTTCCGCTGATATAGTTTTCGAGCCCGATCGGGGAGGTCCGCTCGGGGACAGGCGGCGGCGCCGACGGTTCGTTCGAGGCCAAAATAGTCTCCTCTGCGCTATGGGTTCCGAATTCCCTCAAAGCAATGTAGCGCGGAGCAGATTGGACCGTTCAGCGCTACGGAAGAACAGAGTTGTTGCTGTTCGTCGCTATCGCGCGTTGTTGCCGTCGCGATAAAGAATCATGCCAGCGTGATAGAGAACGTCGTCGCTGAATTCACCATCGGCGGTAAACCCGGTATCGTCCCAATAGTCGATATGATTGCCTCGGACCTCGTAGCGTCCCTGGTAGGCGCTCTCTCGACGACCACGCGCCTCGTCATAGCGACCGTTCGGCAGGAGGTTGTGGCGAATATGGCCGTCCGCCGTGATCCACATCCCGACATAGGGATGGTCCTGGTCAGGCGAGGAGGCCGATGTCTTTTGTGCCTTGTGCATGTGCGAATATCCTTGCTGGGCTAGGGCCGCCGTCGTGCAGGCGAGAAGCACTGCGGCGACGGTAGCCGTTACGGGTTGAAGGCGGTTTGAGGGTGGCATCCCAACCTCCCGTCAAGCGCTCGCGGTAGGCCGGATGACGATTTCACTGGTATCGACATCGGCGGGCTGACCGATCGCATGAGCGATCGCATCCGCAATGGCCTCGGGCTTCAAGACAATCTGGCGGTAGGCGACCATCGCTTCCGCTGCGGTGGAATCGGTAATGGAGTTGGCCAGCTCCGATTCCACGACGCCTGGATAGACGCAGGTCACGCGGATCTTGTCGGTCTCCTGCCGCAGGCCGTCGGAAATCGCCCGCACGGCGAATTTGGTGGCGCAGTAGACTGCGGCTGTCGGCGAAACGGCGAGGCCACCGATCGACGAGACATTGATGATCTGGCCGGCGCTCTGCCGGGTCATCGTCGGCAGCACGGCCGCGATCCCGTAGAGGACGCCCTTGATGTTGACGTCCACCATCCGATCCCACTCGTCCACCTTCAGGGATGCCATCGGCGACAGCGGCATGACGCCGGCATTGTTGACGATGACGTCGATGCGCCCGAAGGTTTCCAGGGCGGTGTCGGCGAAGGCTTGGACGTCTTCGCGGGAGGTCACATCCAGGCTCTTGTAGATGGCCTTGCCTCCGGCGGCAGTGATTTCGGCCGCCAGGGTTTCTAGACGATCCGTCCGCCGCGCGCCGAGCACGACCGCGGCTCCGGCCTTGGCAAGCGTCCGGGCGGTCGCCTCGCCGATGCCGCTGCTGGCTCCGGTGATGAGAATGATCTTGTTGGCGATATTGCTCATTCAATGATCCTTTCTTGGAGGCTGATTGGGGGTAGTCAGACGGCGCCGGAGAGCCGCGTGAAGCTGCGCAGATCGAGTTCTCCCTCGACCAGATCGGGGATCCGGGCGACGAAAGCCTGCATGTGCGGAAGCGCGAAGTGCCCGTCGAGATCGCCGGAAGACCGCCAGTTTTCGTAGACCACCCACAAGCCGGGATCGTCGTTCGAGCGATGCACATCATGGGAAAGGCAGGCATCCCCCTCGCGGGACGGGGCGACCAGCAGCACCTTGCCCAAGTCGTCTGCCCGCAATCGACGAGACATTGATGATGTGCCACTTCCCCGCGAGCGCATCCTGGGGAGCGCCTGCCGAATACGGCCCTTTTTGCGCTTACATGCCGCGTAGGGCGACGATCCGCGATCCGGCGGCAGCCTGACGTTGCCGCGCGAGCGGCGCGTAGTCCGGCGACGCGAAGAGGCTGCGAATCGCCTGCATGTCGGAGAACTCGATGATCAGCATATTCGTCGCCTGCCAGCCTTCGAGGCCGAGCGGCGCGTCATCGAGCGCGATCAGGCGCCCGCCGGCCTTTGCGACGAGCGGCAAAGCCCTGGAGCGATAATCGGCGATCGCCTCGTGATCGTGAATATCGAGATCGACAACGAGATAAGCTGGCATAGATGCCCCCTGTTGCACGGGCCCGCCTCACGGCTTGGATGGGCGGTATCGACAGGGGGACATCTAGCAGGACCTCCGCGACACCTCTCTCGCAGGCCTGCGGAGGCTATCGGGATCTTGCGTTTTCCTGCGCGCTCGAACGCGGCCCCCGGCGTCGTGGCCACTTCGCGACGATCGACCGGCGCATCTCAAAGCCGAGGCGAATTGGGGCGCTGCTCCCCATCACTTCGTCGCCTATCGCGGAGCAGGAGACCTCGGACGTTCGTCACTGCACTGGGCAAGTGCGCTCGGAGAAAAGCGCAAAACTCCGACAACTTCAGCAAAAGCGCATGAGATATCTGCCCCGCGGTCCGTCAGTTTCCGGCAGTCGGCAGCGAGCCCTGCAGCCCAGGCAAGGCGTCGCCCGACATGGGCCCAGGAGGCGCCGGTTCAATTTTATGGAATGTAACGAACGATTTTGTTCGGCTTTCCATTATCGGCGATCTCGTCAGTTTCCTGGTGCCTCAATGGCCAATGCATCGTTCTCGAAAGTCGGCCTGGATTCCATGCTGACCCAACAAACACGCACCAAATCATGGGCCCCAGACCGGGGGACTTCCGATCGATTTCCGCAGTGCCTCGGTGAAGGCTCTCACCTTCGCGCTCGGCTGCGGCAGGGCGCGAAGGAGGTAGATGCCCGACGGCCCATCGTTCCAGGGCTCGCCGCCAGGCCGCAACCGGACCAGTCTCCCGGCCCTGACGTCCGGTCCAACGACCCAGCTAGAGAGGAACGCCACTCCCAGGCCCGCTTCGGCCGCCGCGCGCTGGGCCTCGAAATCGTCGGATCGGAACATCACCAGACCGTTCCCGGCATGGCCGGCCGGGCAGCCCAGCACGTCGCGCCAGCCAAGGAGATCGGCGCCATGCAGCTTGTCGATCAGACGGTGCGATGACAGGTCCGCCGCGCTCTCGGGCACGCCCGTGCTCGCCAGATAGGCCGGGCACGCCACCAGGAGGCGGGTCAGTGGCGCGAGCTTTGTAGCGATCAGGGTGCTGTCGGTCAGCGCGCCCATGCGGATGACCACGTCGAGACGCTCGAGCACCGGGTCCGCCAGCCGCTCGGTCAGGTCGAGCTCGACCTTGAGCGCGGGGTGTTCGACCTGGAGCGCAGCGACGACCGGAAGGACATAGCGCTTGCCGAAGGTCGGGATGCAGGCGATCCGCAGCGTGCCGGAGACGGAGCCGTCGAAGGCGGCAACTTCGGCATGGGTGTCGGCCAGTTCGCTGAGATGCTGTACCGCCCGCTCGTGCAGCCGCCGGCCTGCATCGGTGAGGGTCAGGGCACGCGTCGAGCGGATCAGCAGGGCGACGCCGAGATCCGCCTCCAGCGCATCGATCTGGCGCACGATGGCCGAGGGTGTCACCGCACGCCGACGCGCCGCGCCGGAAAAGCTCCCTGCCCGGACGACATCGACGAAGGTGGCGAGGAACTCGGCGAAATGGGGTCTCATCTTTGCGATCCAGGCAAAGCCATTTGACGGAGGCGTCAGCTTATCGCCGATCCGCGACAGTCGCATATTCGTCGCCGTCAACACAGCGCGCCCGCCTCGTCGCACGGACGTTCCACCTCGCAAGAAAACGCCGGCGATGAGGGCAAGCTCGAAATACGGCGCTTCCCGACACGGCGCACAAACACCCGCGGCGTCATCGCTGTGCACCTGGGATCCCGCCAGCGCGGCTGGGGGAACCACGCCTGAAGACAAGACGCAATTGAGAAGGCCATGCCATGAAAATCCTCACCGACAAGATCCTCTCGCAGTCCGCCTACACCGCCGAGATCGACGTTCCCTTGGAAAAGGTCGACATCGCCGACTGGCTGTTCAACCTGCCGGAGGCCGAGTATCTGCGCTGCTGTCCGCCCGACCATATTGGCTCCGGCGTCACGACCACGGATGACGGCCGCCGCATGGTCATCAATGTCGAGATGATCGGCACCGGGTTGGTCATCCAGCACTATGTCGCCGAGGAAGCGACGGCGAGCTATTGCCGGATGAACTCGATCTCCGACGTGTTCACCCCCGTCGGGCGCACGCAGGTCAACGTGATCTGGGAGCTGATCGCCGAGGCCATCGAAGGCGGGCGCACCCGTTACACCAACCGCGTCACCTCGCATCCGACCGACGTGTTCATGGACTTCGTCGCCGCGCACGGCCAGACCTTCGAACAGGCGGCGATAGCCCGGCAGGAAGCCGGCGGCGATCACAACCGCCGCGAGACACCGCTTTTCGCCGCCAGCATCGCCCGTCGGGCGATGGCCAAGGTCCCCGCGAAATGAAGGCGGTGGTGTTCGACGATTTCGGTACGGCGGACGTCCTCCGCCTCACTGACCCGCCGATGCCGGAGCGGCGCCCCGGCGATCTTCTGGTCAAGGTGAAGGCTGCCGGCGTCAACCGCGCCGGGCTGCTGCAACGGCAGGGTTACTATGGCCGCCAGAGCTATGGCGAAAGCGACCTGCTCGGGCTGGAAGTGGCGGGCGAGGTGATCGTCGTGGGGAATGACGTCACGGATGTCCATCCAGGCGAGTGTGTCATGGCCATTGTCGGCGGCGGTGCCTATGCGGAGTTTGCCCGCGTGGATCGCGGCATGGCGGTGTCTGCTGATCGCCTCAGGCAGGCAGATAAGTGTCCGCGCTCGGCGCTTCGGCTGGCTTCGGGGCGCATTCGCCCCGTTCGAAGTATCGCTCGCGGAGCGGTGCCAACAGCTCACATCTCTGCGATCGTCAGCCCCTTCCGTTCCGCCGCTGCTGGGTCAACCGCCTCTGCTCCTGATAAACGAGCCCCTAGCCGCCGTTAAACAGCATTAACAGCTTTACACGATCGCCATTATTATATTGGTCAATAATTGAACTCGCGTGCGGTTGAGATGATGTCGCACTAGATCAATGCATGCCCCTCCTCCTGGGCCATGTGAAGTGCATTCCAAAGACGAAGCGCGATCGTCTCCGCGTCAGACGCGGGATCGGCCTCCGGCGCGGATTGCGCCACTACAGGATGCGCGAGATGGTCCAGGACGGTGTCCACGGGTTCTGTGAAGCCTGTGACGAAATCCGAGCGCGACCCGGCCAGACTTCCCCAGCCAGAGTCCGCAAACGGCGTTGCTTGTTCTCCCGCCGGATGCGCGCTGCCGAAGGTTGAAACCTGCGCCTCGAGCACAGCGAGAAGGCCCCCGAATTCATCGTGTGTCCCCAAGAGGCTCGTGGCGACGGACGCCCATAGATCGCCGTTATTCCCCTCGGAAACCCCCGTATCCGCCGCCGAACGGGCGAAAGTTGCGACCGCGGGGGATGCTTCGCCGGAACCGCTCAGAGTGACCGTCACATCCTGGCTGGCGGTGCCGCCATAGCCGTCCGAAAGGATCAAGGTGAAGGTCTCGGTGCGCGTTTCGCCAGCCGCGAGAGGCTCCACCTTTGCCTCGTCCACCGTGTAGGTCCATACCACGGCGCCAGCGCCGTCCCTGTCGCTCACGACCTTCGCCGTAACCGTGCCCAGCGTGTCGGATGCGGGGGCCACCACCACCGAGTGGGTGTCGCCCGCGTCCCGGTCGGCGTAATAGAGCGTGCCGATTGCTGTCAGGGTGGTCTTGGCTGCATCTTCGGTCAGGGTCGAGCTCGTCACCGAAGATGCGGCGAGCGGAAGCATGAAGACGTCAGCCTGGCCGTTGTTGTCGCCCGCCACCAGGTTTGATGCCCCGGACGCGAACACCAGATAGGCCCCATCCGGCGAGAATGTCGGATTAAAGCTCTGCCCTGTGGAGCTTTGGGCCACGCGCGTTATAGCCCCGGTAGTGAGATCCTTGATGAAGATGTCGGAGAGGCCCTCGCTGTCTCCGGGCATGAGGTTGGACGAGGCGGATGTAAAGACCATCCTCGTGCCGTCCGGAGAGAAGGCGAACGACCCGCTCGTCAGGCCATTGCCCATGACGCCCGTCGCATCAGCACTCACCAGGGTCAATTCGCCCGTGGCGAGGTCCTTCACGAACAGCTGTGCGGAAGAATGGGGCGCGCCGGGGATGACGTTCCACGGGTCGGACAGGAATGCGACCTTGGTTCCGTCGGGGGAGAACAGGACCACATTTTCCGGACTACTCAGGCCGGATACAAGCGCCACCTCCCCCGTGTCGAGATCCTTCACATAGACCGAGGAGGGGCTGAGGATGCCCTGCGTGACTTCGCCCGCGAAGGCAATGAAGGCGATCTTGCTGCCGTCCGGAGAGAAAACGGCGTTGGCGGGCGAGCCGGCGAAGCCGGCGCCAGCCCCGTCGCTCGAGATGCGTGTCATCTCGCCCGTTGCAAGGTCTTTGATGAAGAGGTCGGCGCGGCCGTTGGTATCCCCCGCCACCAGATTGGACGCCCCGGACACAAAGGCGATCTTGGTTCCGTCCGCCGAAAAGACCGGCGTGTGGCTCCAGGAGTTCGCCTGTCCGCCCGCCGCGTCGGTGGAGATGCGGCTGGTCGTGCCGGTGGCAAGATCCTTGACGAAGATGTCGGTGGCTTCGTTCGTATCGCCATCCACGAGGTCGGACGCAGTGGAGACGAATGCGACCTTGGTGCTGTCGGCCGAGAACACGATGGTGTCGGCAGGGCCGGAATTTCCCACCGCGCCCGCGGAGTTGGACGACACAAGGGTGACGCTGCCCGTTTCGAGGTCCTTCACGAAGATCTGCCCGCTCGCTTGGGGCATCGGCGTGGGCGCGTCAGCGAGGTTCGAGGCATACGACCGGAAGGCGACCTTGTTGCCGTCGGGCGAAACGACGGGGTGCTCGCTGCCCCTGTCCCCGCCCTGCCCCCTGAATCCAACGGATACGAGAGACATGCCCCCGGACGGCCCGGACGCCAGGAAAGCGGGCGCCTCGTTGTCGAAGGTGAGCGTCACTTGGGCGCTCGTGCTGGCCTTCTGCGCGTCCGTGAAGGTGAAGGTGACATGGCGCGACGCGCTGCCCGAAACCGGCGCGGTGGACCGGTAGGACACCTGCTCGGCGAGCGCGGTCATCTGCCCGTCGGAGATGGCTGCATTGCCCTTGAAGGTGATCGCCAGATCCCGCCCCGCGGCACCGGTACCGGAGACGCTGCCCACCACCTTGCCGTCGAGATAGAGCTTGTTGCCCGTGATGCTGAAGGGGCCCGGGGAGAGATAGAAATTGTCCTCGGCCATCGCGCCGTCCATATGGACCACGAGCTTGCCGCCCTTGAACCCAATCCCGTCGGGATCGACAACGCTCATGTCGCCGTCGATGACGACGCCGGCGCCCGCTGCGGCTGGCGTGTGGGACGAAACAGGACCGAAGTTCGAGACGGCCGGCGCGTCGGCTTCCGCCTTCAGCTTGAGCTTCATGGTCGAGACGATGGAGCCGGTTGCCTCGTCCTGATCCGCCCGGAATGTCACGGTCCGCGGGGTCGTTGGGGGAGCGTCCCCCGTGTAGGAGTAGGCGACTGCCCGAGCAAGGGCCGTCATCGCGGCGTCGTCCACCGGCTCGCCGAGAAGAACCGTCAGCCCGCCGGGGCCCGCGATGACGGTGCCGATCTGCTCGCCCTCGTAAAAGGCGATCGTCCGGTCGGAGGAGTCGGTCCCCAGCGTAATCCCACCGACCTCGGCGATGGAAAGATGATCATCGTAGGTCGCGCCGGCCAGGCTGACGTTCAATGCGCCATGACTGAAACCCGTGCCGTCCGGACTGGCGACCTTCACGTTGGAATCCAGAACCACAGGCGCGGCGTTCACCGTGTTTTCGGCAAGGGTCTTGTTACGGTCGAGCCCACTGAAGGGGGATTTCTTCGTCGCCATTCCCGACCGTTCCCTGCGCTGATATGCAACCGTGCATAGCAGGCCGGAAAGCCGAAATCCAATGCAGATTCCCTAAGGGAATTTGCAACTCAGTCGTGCCTGAACGCGCGCATCAGCTGGTCTTCCACCGGCTTCACCAGATAGGCCAGCGCAGTGCGGCTGCCGGTGCGAATGAAGGCCTCCACAGGCATCCCCGGCACCAGGGCCTTGCCCCCCAGCCTGGCGCGCTCACTCTCCTTCAAAGCGATCCTCACCAGATAGAAGGATTGGCCGCCCTGGGGGGCGTGCGAGAGATCGGCCGCGACCCGCTGCACCACGCCTTCGACCTCGGGGGTCGTGGCGCTGTCGAAGGCGGAGAAGCGCAGGGTGACGTCCTGGCCGGCCTTCAGTCGGTCGATCATCTGCGGCTCGATGCGCGCCTCGACGACGAAGCCATCGTGCTCCGGCACGATCAGCATGATCTGCTCGCCCGCGGCGATCACGCCGCCCACCGTATGCGCAGTGCTCTCGTGGACAAAGCCGCTGGCGGGGGCGCGCACATCGAGCCGCTGGAGCTGGTCCACGGCTGCGATCCGCCGCTCCACAAGGTCGGCGATCTTCGCCTGCGTATCCCGAGAGTCGGTCGCCACTTCCCGGCGCAGGTCCTGGCCGAGCTGAAGGATCTGCAGCTCCGTCTCGGCGATGCGGCCGCGTGCGCGAGCAACCTCGGCGGTGAGTTGGCCGCCCTCGCCCGACAGCCGGGCCCCCTCCCGCTCCAGGCTCGTCAGGCGTGAAAGGGCGACGAGATTGGCCTGGTAAAGCTTGCGCACGCCTTCGAGTTCGAGCTTGATGATCCGCATCTGCTCCTGCTTGGAGGCGATCTGGGCCTCAAGCCCGCGAATCTCCTCCCGCGTCTGAGCCATGCGTTCGCGCAGCTGGGACATCTGGCCTTCCAGCGCGCTGCGACGGGAGCGGAACAGCGTCGTCTCGCCCGCGACAATGGACGCGACCGACGGGTCGTCCGTGGCCACCAGCTCGGCTGGCAGGTCGAGCGTGTCGCGGCCGTCCCGCTCCGCTTCCAGACGGGCCTTTCGGACCCGCAGCTGGTTGAGCTGATTGTCCACCATGGCAAGGCTCGCGCGGGCGGTGGTCTCGTCCAGACGCAGAAGGATGTCTCCCGCCTTCACCAAACTCCCGTCCGTGGCATGGATTTCGGCCACGACGCCGCCGGCGGGATGTTGGACACGCCGCACGCTGCTCTCCACCACCACCTGTCCGGGCGCGATCACGGCGCCGGCCAGCGGCACGGTGGTGGCCCAGACGCCGGCGGTGCCCAACAGCACAGCGAGGGTGCAGAGGCCGGCGAGGCCGGCCCTCCGGATGTCCTGATGTGGGTTGATGCGCGACATTTCCCGTGCGGCCGCCTTACGCCCGCTCGGCCACGATGCGCGGCTTTGGCGGCGGCTCTTCCCCGCTGAGCGAGCGGCCGGCCAGCGCCCTTTTCAGCACGTCGTCGCGGGAACCGAACGCCTGCATCCGGCCTTCGGCCAGAACAAGGACGAGGTCGGCGGTCGCCAACGCCGCGGCTCGATGAGCGATCACGACACAGATGCCGCCCCGCGTCTTGACGCCGAGGATGGCGCCCACCAGCGCCGCCTCACCCTCCGCGTCCAGGCTGGCGTTGGGCTCGTCGAGGACGACCAGAAAGGGATCGCCATAGAGCGCCCGCGCCAAGGCGAGACGCTGGCGCTGCCCGCCGGATAGGATGCCGCCGCTCTCGCCGATCCGGGTGGCGAACCCCTGCGGCAGGCGCAGGATCATGTCATAGGCGCCCGCCGCCCGCGCGGCGGCGCGTACCGCCTCTTCCGTCGCGGCGGGATCGAAGCGGGCGATGGTCTCCGCCACCGTGCCGTCAAACAGCTCCACGTCCTGCGGCAGATAACCGATCATTGCACCGCGGTCTTCTTCCGGCCATTGGTCGAGGGTGGCGCCGTCGAGCCGCAACTCGCCCCGTGCCGCTGGCCACACGCCGACCAGCGCGCGGGCCAGCGACGATTTTCCGGAAGCCGAAGGGCCGATCACGCCCAGCACCTGCCCGGCCTCCACGGCAAAGCTGACCTGGGAGAGAATGGCGGTGGACGCGCCCGGCGCCGCCACAGTCATCTGGTCCAGCGTCAGCCGGTGCCGCGCCCGTTCCGGAGCGACGGCCAGAGCAACGGAGCGCGGCGCGGCGAGCGCGTGGCGCAACCGTTGCCACGCCTGCCGCGCGGCAAGAAACGGGCGCCAGGAGGAAATCGCCAGCTCCACCGGCGCCAACGCCCGGCTGGCGATGACGGAGGATGCGATCATGACGCCGGACGAGGCCTGGCCCTCGATCACCAGCCAGGCACCCGCGCCCAGCATGCCGGACTGGAGCATGAAGCGCAGCACCTTGGATACGGCACCGAGACCGCCGGAAATATCCGCGGCCCGCTGCTGGGCGGCGACGGCGGCATCGCCATGGATGTCGAGCCGACCGACCAGCCGGCTCGTCAGGCCCAGAGCGGCCACCACCTCGCCGTTGCGCCGTGCCTGCTCCAGCAGGGCGCCTCGGGCGGCTCCGGCACGTCCCGCCTCATCCACCCGGCGCCGCGTCCCGACCTCCGTCAGGAAGGTGAGGACCACCAGCAGGGAGGCTCCGGCAACCAGGATGACGCCGAGAACGGGATGCAGCAGAAAGCAGGCCGCCACATAGAGCGGGATCCACGGCATATCGAAGAGCGCCATGGGCCCGACGCCGGACAGGAAGGTGCGGACGGCGTCAAGGTCGCGGGCGAGCCGCATGGCGCCCTCATTTCCGCCCAGCGCGGCATTCCTCAGGATGGCGCGCGCCACCTCGCCCGAAAGCGACTGATCGAGCGCCACCCCGATGCGCCCCAGAATCCGCTGGCGCAGCGCATCGAAGAGCCCCTGCACCGCATAGACCAGCGCCACCGCGATGGTGAGGGCCACCAGCGTCGGCACGCTGCGCGACGGGAGCACCCGGTCGTACACCTGCAGCATGTAGAAGGAGCCGGCGAGCATCAAAATGTTGACGGCTGCCGAGAACAGCGCCACCACAAGGAACGCTCTGCGACAGGAGGACAGCGCCCGCGAGGGCAGATCTGCGTCGGCAACCGCGCCCGCCCTGTGCTTGCTGAATGCGCTTTTCGCGGCGCTCATCGGTTGCAAAGTGACGCCCTGATCGAAGGCCGCGCTCGCACGGGGGCGCAGCCTGTTTCTTCCTTTAGGATGCAAACCCCTAAAATGCTACCCCGAATGGGGCGCTCGTCCGGCCGCCCAGCATCGCAAGCTGAACGGCCTAGGTTCTAGACGAGAGAATGCCCGCCGTCATGGCTGACGTGTAGGGCGTCCCAGAGCCGCGCCGCCAGCGCCTCCGCCCCGTCCGCCAGATCGTGGGCCGTTGTTGTCGGCGCCGTCGGCGCGTGGCTCGGAATGTGGCTCCACAGGGTGTCGAGGAGGTCGGAGACCGCCGGTGACAGGTGGCTGGCGGCAAGATGTCCGAGGTCCGAGACATCCTGCTCCAGATGAGCGGCCGATCCTGCGGAGGCGGCAGGGCCGTGCGCATGAAGCGCCGCCGCCACACACGTTTCCAGATCCGCGAGGAGGCTGGGCACCCCCTCGCCTGCACCGGACAGGCTGGCGATCACGGTTGTCCAAAGATCCGGCCCCGCAGAGCGCTCCGGCGTGGCCTCCGCCGCGACGAAAGCCATGGTTGAGATCGCAGGCGCGGCGCTGCCGTCGCCCGTCCCGGTCAAGGTGACAGTCACGTTCTGGGTGACGGTGCCGCCGTGGTGATCGTCCAGCGTCAGCGCGAAGGTCTCGACCTTCGTCTCACCGGCCGCCAGCGGCTCCACCTTGGTCTCGTCCACCACATAGGACCACACCACGCCGCCGGTGCCGTTCATGTCGCTCACCACCTTGGCGGAAAGCGTCCCCAGCGCCCCGTCCGACGCGGCGACGCTCACCGTGTGGGTGTCCTTGGCATCCGCATCGGCGAAATAGAACGTGCCGGCGGCATTCAGCGTCTTGCGCGCGGCGTCTTCGGTGAGTGTGGCGCTGGTGACCGAGGAGGTGGGCAGCGAGGCCATGAAGAGGTCGGAGGCATTGTTCGTGTCGTTGGCGACGAGATTGGTCGCGTCGGATACGAAAATGATGTGCGCGCCATCGGGCGTGAAGACGGGGTCGCTGCTGGCACCGTTCGCGTTGGATGCGATTCGGGTGATCGCCCCGGTCTCGAGGTCGGCCACGAAGATGTTCGAGGCGCCCCCGGTGTTGCCCGGCAAAGTCGATTCAGAGGACGAGAAGACGATCTTTGTGCCGTCCGGCGAGAAGGAGAAGGTGTCGCCGACGGCTCCGTCATTCGGGAGAACCCCGTCGGGTGAACTCACGCAGATGATTTCGCCGGTCTGGACGTCCTTCAGGTAGAGGTGGGTGCCCCCCATCTCGCCCCCCGGCACGACGGAGCTTTCATTGGACACGAAGGCGATCTTGGTGCCGTCCGGCGAGAAGACGGGGAGCACCTGATGGGCGCTCGCCGCGGTAACGAACGTCACGTCGCCACTGTTGAGGTCCTTGATGTATATGCACTGGCTGTCGCCACCGAACTTCGGGCCCGATTGATCGCCCCAGGCAACGAACAAGAGTTTGGTGCCGTCCGGTGAAAAGGTGGCATTGAAGCCGCGTGTCGTGTGCGAGGGGTCCGCCCCGTTGATCGCTGCCTGGGTGGCGATGCCGGTTTTGAGATCTTTCACATAAAGGCCGCTGCCATCGGTGTCTCCGGGCAGATTTTGAATGCCAGAAACGAATGCCATCTTAGTGCCGTCGGGTGAAAAGCCTGGGTCTCCACTGTTTCCGGAAATCTGCTTTCCCATTGAACCTGTCGAGACGCGTGTCACTGCGCCCGTACTAAAGTCTTTGATGAAGACATCACTTCCCCCGTTCGTGTCGCCCGCTACGAGGTTTGATGCAGTCGACACGAAAGCGATCTTTTGCCCGTCAGGCGAGAATGCGATGTCTGTCGTGCCGAGGATGCTCGCGGCGGCTGTGAGGTCCGAGGCCAGGATGGTGACTTGGCCGGTGCTGAGGTCGTCCAGGGTGATACGTGTTGCGCCAATCTCGCCCGTCGACTCAAAAGCCACTTTGGTGCCGTCGGGAGAAACTGCGACGCTTGAAATGTCGTAGCTAAAGGAGCCGTCGGCAATCTTCGAGATGGAGCCCGCCGGGCTGGATGAGAGAATTGTCGGCGCCCGATTTTCGAACGCGAGTGTAAGATGCGCGGTGATTGATGTCTTTTCTGTATCTGTGACGGTAATTGTCACATCCCTTGTTTGGGGCTCTGGGCTTAACGACCGATCACGGTAGGTAATCTGATCTATAAGGCCACTCATTTGAGCGTCAGAAATCGAGAAATTGCTTTTAAATGTTAGGGAAAGCTCATGTCCTGCCACTCCATCGGCTGATACCGTGCCGACAACCTTTCCGTCCAGATACAGCTTCGTCCCGACAATATTGAAGGGGCCATCTGACAGATAAATCAAATCATCTGTATTGCTGTCGCTTAAATGTACGGTGAGCTTCCCATTCTTGAATCCCGTTCCATCAGGATTGGAAACGTGCGCGTCGCCATCGATAGCGACGCCTTCCGAGGCCGTCGACAGGATGTGGGACGAAACGGGCCCCAAGTTGGAGAATACCGGAGCGTCGTTCTCCGCCTTCACCTTCAGCTGCATCTTCGCGGATGTCGAGGTGTGCTCGGCGTCGATGGCGGTGAAGGTCACCGCGTGGGCAGCGGTGGTCGGCGCGTTGTTCGAGCTGGAATAGGCGATGGCACGGGCAAGTGCCGTGGCGGCGTCATTGCTCACCGGCTGGTCAAAGCTGACCGTGAGCGCCGAACCGTTCTCGCCAAACTGGGTCTCCGTCCCGATCCGCACGCCGTTGTAGAAAACGGACGTCGTACCGATGCCGACGTCCGTCTCAAGGGTGATGCCGCCGACCTCGGCGATGGAGAGATGGTCGTCCGCTCCCGCGCTCGCCAGCTTCACGCTCAGGCTGCCGCCCTGGAAGCCGGTGCCGTCCGGGTTCTTGAGCGTGACGTTGGAATCCAGCACCGCCGGCCCGGCGTTCACAGTGTTTTCGGCCAGCGTCTTGTTCCGGTCGAGCGCACCAAAGGTGGGGGTCTTCTTCGCGGCCATGTCTGCAACTTCCCTGACAGGCGATGCAAGCATGAGTAGCGCTTGACGGTGTCATGGTCTACCCACCATGGAACATTCGAGAGAAGTTATTAGATATGCCGGGGAACAGCTCGACATTACCCAAGGTAATATTACGCCGGGGAATATGTATCTGAGCGATTTCCAAGGCGGTGGTTGAATTGCTACATGCGATCGCGGCTCCATATTTCGCAGCCATTCAGGAGCCACATCCGGGAATAGTTTATCGGCCGGTTTTCCCGCCAAAGTTGGGCCGGGCATCTGGCCGCGCCTCGCACTGCCCCTACCCGAGTTGATCATCCTGCGCGATATGCATTTCCGGCGTGACGATGCCATTCTCAACCGGACCACGCGGGGGCCGGGCGCTTAACTTCAATAAAAGTAAAAGCCGGCGCCTGGGCACGTTCCAGAGGGCTGCAATTGCCCAAGGATGGTCACCCAGGAACCGGCACGGACATTTGTGCGACCTCTCATCGAGCCGCGCTCAATTCCAGACTTATGTACAGTGGGACCGGTCGTTCCGTCGGATCTCATTCCCCCCGTACCGTGAGGTTGATCCACGCCCCCGCATGGGGGGCGACCGTGGACATTGACGCACGCCAGCGCCGGCTCGATGTTTCGATCCACGCCCCGTGTAGGGAATGACATAGATGACCCGGCGGAAGAATGGTCGCCGCCCGACAGGAGGTCACCGGCGATATAGTCCTGGAATTCCCGCGAAGCCTTGCCGACGTCGTGCAGCTGTCCCGAAAGGCGCAGGACCTCTCCCCATCCCAAGGGGGCTGCGAACCGGGCCGCAAGCGTGCCGACGGCCGCTCCGTAATTTGCCGGTCCCGGCTGATGCCCGCCTTGTGAAAGGCCCTGTCCGCCGGGCATAAGCGGAATTGACCCAGATCAACTCTAATGCGTAGTCCAAAGCAGCAGAACGACGCCGACGACGATCAGGGTGATGCCGACAACATCCCGAAGCGAACTTGCTTGCTTAAAAACGAACTTCGATATCGCCTGCGCGAACAATACTTCTACGACGGCCAAGGTGCGCACGTTTGCTGCAGCGGTGATTGCAAATGCCAGGAACCAGAACTGGGATCCCAGCGCCCCCATGAAGCCCGCAAGCAATGATGGCCTCCACAAGCGAAAAATCATGTGCAATACGCGCGGGTCGCGCAGGGCGAGAAATATGGTGAGTGCGATCGCTTGCATGCCGAGGCTGACCACGAGCGTGAAGGTCGCGGCCATCACGAAGTCCGGGTAGCCGAGCGCGAGGATGGCGCCGCGATAGCCGATGGCCGACAGCGCGAACATCGCGCCCGCTCCGAGGCCGAGCAGGGTCGAGCCGAGGCGCGCGGCGCCGGCGGCCGCCGGCTTCATCGACATGATCACAACGCCAGCGGTAGCGACGATGATCGCCGCGGCAGCGCCGGGACCGATACGGTCGTTCAGGAAAACAAGCCCGAAAATCGCGACCTGCACCGGCTCGGTCTTGATGTAGGCGGTGGCGGCGACGAAAGACCGGTGGTTCATGGCGGCCAGCATCAGCGCGGTGGCGATGATCTGCGACAGCGCGCCGAGGGTGACCCAGGGCCAGAAGACCGGCGTTGTGAGCGATGGCAGCGGCAGCCTGGTCGCGGCCATCGTCGCGATGAGAAACAGCACGGCGAACGGAAAGCCGAACAGGAAGCGGACGTGCGTCGCCCCGGCGGTGCCAAGCTTCGCCGTCAGTTCACGCTGCATGGCATTGCGGGCCGTCTGCGCGGCGGCGGCGATGATCGTGAAAACTGCCCAGAGCATGAAACGGAGTGCCTCAATTGAGCGATGGCCGGGCGCAATCTGTCTACGGCATCGGCCAGCGCTGCTGTCTAATCCGATGACAGAGGGCAGGTGTAGTGGGCAATCGACATTCACGCGTTGAGATTTTTGCGAGTCGCTCTGCAACAAATTAAAGAGGTGCGGCGCACCGCACGCGACTATCTGTACGCGCAGTCGTCTTGTGGAAGTTCAGGCCCGGAAATGCGATCGAAGACGAAAAACATGATCGGCCGGCAGCCAGAAACATGTAAGCTAGAGGGTTTCGTGATGTCGAATTTCGTATCGTCTGACGAGATCCGGAGCCAGTTCTCGCGCGCGATGTCGGACATGTACCGCAGGGAAGTCCCGCAGTACGGCGCGCTGCTTGAGCTGGTCAAGGAAATCAATGGCGAGGTGCTGGCGGCCAATCCCGACCTCATGCGCGCGATGACGAGGGCGGACGAGATCGACAGGCTGGATGTGGAGCGTCACGGCGCCATCCGGCTCGGGACAGCCGACGAACTGGCGACGATCCGGCGGCTCTTCGCCGTGATGGGGATGCATCCGGTCGGCTATTACGACCTCGTCGGCGCCGGCACTCCGGTGCACGCCACGGCCTTCCGCCCCATCGACGACGCCTCGCTGCGGCGTAATCCCTTCCGGGTGTTCACCTCGCTGCTGCGTCTCGAACTGATCAAGGACGAAGCGTTGCGCGAACGGGCAGAGCAGTTGCTCGCCCGCCGGTCGATCTTCACGCCGCGCACCTTGGCGCTCATCAACCTGTGCGAGCGTCAGGGCGGACTGACACGGCCTGAGGGGGAGGAATTCGTGCGCGAGGCGCTCGAGACCTTCCGCTGGCATCGCCAGTCCCCGGTCGATTACCAGACCTATCGGGCCCTGCATGACACGCATCGCCTGATCGCGGACGTGGTCTGCTTCAAAGGACCGCACATCAATCATCTGACGCCTCGGACGCTGGACATCGACGCGGTGCAGCGCCGGATGCCGGCTTGGGGCATTTCGCCGAAAGAGATCATCGAAGGGCCGCCGCGGCGCCACTGCGCCATTCTCCTTCGGCAAACCAGCTTCAAGGCGCTGGAAGAGCCTGTCGACTTCGTCACGGCGGAGGGCGAGGCGTCAGCCTCGACCCACACCGCGCGCTTCGGCGAGATCGAACAGCGCGGCATCGCGCTGACGCCGGAAGGGCGCCGTCGCTATGACGCGATGCTCGCCGGATTTCTGGCATCGGGGCCCAGGCATTGCGACGAGGCCCTGGCGCTCGCCTTCGCGGCGTTTCCCGACGACGCGCCGACCTTGCGCGCACAGGGCCTCGCCTACTTCCGCTACGAGGCGACGGCGGCGGGCAAGGCTGCGCCCCGCGCCGAGGTGGAGGGGCAGTCGGTCGATGCACTCATCGCCGCCGGCTATCTCAGCATCTCGCCCATCATCTACGAGGACTTCCTGCCGGTCAGCGCCGCCGGCATCTTCCAGTCGAACCTCGGTTCGGCCCAGCGGCAAAGCTATGACGGTGCCTCGAGCCGCGTCGCCTTCGAGTCGGCCTTGGGCGCCAGCGTACATGACGAGTTCGCGCTTTATGCTGAATCGGAAGCCGCGTCGCGACGCAAAGCCCTGGCGGCGCTTGGCCGCTGACGCGGGTCGGCGTGGGGGCGCACTTCACCACTTCGATGAGGTGAACAGCCGGTTGGAATAGCTGTCGTCGAGGATCTTCTGGATCGCCTCGACGCTGCCATCGCCGATGCTGCCGCGCGTATGATCGCGCAGTATGACGGCCATCTCGGCCATCCGGCCCGCATTCGGCCAGTCTTCCGAATTCCAGATGCGGGAGCGTTTCGCGGCCTTCGCGCAGTGCATGTAGGCTTCGCGAATGCGCACACCGATGCCGATATTCGGCGCGGCGCCCAAGACCGCGGCCTGCGCCAGCACGGCCGGATCCTCGACCACCCAGCCTTCGCCGTTGACGCGCAGGAAATCCTCATAGCCTGGGATCAGGACCATCAGGCCGATTTCCGGATTCTGGATCAGGTTGCGCAATGTGTCGGCGCGGCGATTGCCGCTCAGCTCAGGTATCAGAAGATGCCGGTCGTCGAGCACCTTGACGAAACCCGGCGTGCCGCCGCGCGGCGAGCAATCGCAACAGCCCTCGCTGTCGCTCGTTGCCATCACGAGGTAAGGAGACAGGGCAAAGAACATCGCGCAATGCGGGTCCAGCCTGTGCTGGACTTTCGCCGATGTGATCTTCGCCGATGGCGCCGGCACGATTTCGCGCAGCCGTGCCTCGGTGCGCACCACGGCGCCGAAGACGGTGGGCGTTTCGAGGGATGATCCGGCTTGGTGCGGCGGTTGCATTGGCGAGCCCTTGCAGTCGGGACGCGGGCGATCGAGGCCCGCGCGGTCCGGCGACCTTGCCGGACCGCGTGCCGCTGCCATATCGCGAAACTTCCAAGGCTGACTTGAGGAGACTTCAAGGCGATAGCGCTAGCGCCGGCGCCGGTTCCGACGCACCATGAACGATGCCTGTGGCACGATGATCCCGGCGTATCATCCCTCGACCAATTTTATGGCTTCGGCGACAGACTTATACTTGAAAAGAGATCGCGCAATGGATCGGCCGCAGCTTCTTCTCGTGCCCAACACGCCTTCGGCGCCGGGCACGCATTTCGCGTGCGAGGCGCGCTTCGTCGCCGATTATGGCACTTCGGTCATCAAGCTGCTGTCGCCGCAGCCCGGCGAGAAAATTCTGGATGTCGGATGCGGTGACGGGACACTCTCACGCCTGGTGCAAGCCAGCGGGGCCGAGGTTGTCGGCATCGATATCGACCCGGCGATGATCGAAGCGTCGCGTCAGAACCGCATCGACGCACGGCTGATCGATGGCCGCGCGCTGACGTTCGAGGGCGAATTCGATGCTGCCTTCTCCAATGCGGCCCTGCATTTCATGCGGCCGGTTCCAGCCGCGATCGAAGGCGTCGCGCGCGCGCTCAAGCCGGGCGGGCGGTTCGCCGCCGAGCTCGGCAGCCACGGCAATATTGCCGCCATCACCACCGGCCTCGTGGCCGTGCTCGATCGCCGCGGCATCGATGGCGGCGCGCATATCCCGTGGGAATTTCTGACCGCCGAGGAAATTTGCGATTCACTCGAGCACGCCGGCTTCGTCATTGATTCCGTGCATGCGTTCCATCGTCCGACGCCGATGCCCTCCGGCGCCAAGGCCTGGATCGAGAAGCTGGGGCGATGGTTCCTTGACGCCTTGCCGCCGGAGCAGCGCGAAGAGGCCAGCGAAGAAGCCGAGCAGCTTATGTCGCGCACCATGAAAACTTCACGCGGTCATTGGACCGCGGACTATCATCACCTGCGTTTCAACGCGCGATTGGGAGCCAAAATGATGGGAGCCAAGTGACGAACGCCATCGACCCAGCGGAGTTGGAGAAGCGGCTCGCCAGCGCTGAAGGCGCGGCCAAGCCGGGATCGCTCGCGCGCCGTGACCGGCTGCCGTCGCTGCGCTCATTGCGGACCTTCGAGGTGGTCGGACGTCATCTCAACATGCAAGGCGCCGCCGACGCGCTTTGCATCACGGTGTCGGCGGTCAGTCACCAGATCCGCCATCTCGAGGCGGAATTGCAGGTCGCCCTGTTTCGCCGCACCGGCCGCGGTCTCGAACTGACGCGCGACGGCGAGGCGTTGCTGCCCGGATTGACGGCCGTCTTCGAGCAGCTCGAAAGTACGGTCGAGAAATTCCGGCGGCGAACCGGCCCGCAGATCCTGACGATCAGCATGCCGGCCTCGTTCGCCATGCGTTGGTTTCTCGGACGGCTGGGCAAGTTCTACGCCATGTATCCCGACGTCGAGATCCGCGTGGCGACCCATGTCGGGCGCGAGGTGGAACGCAGCGCGACTGTCGACTGCTTCATCCACGTCGGCGCCAATGACTGGCCGGAACTGGAGGGGGAGCTGCTGTTCGCCGAGCACCTCGGCGTCGCCTGCAGCCCGACAATCCAGCGCCGCATCGACCAGGCCATCACAGCACCGGCGGACGTCCGGAAAAATCGCGTCCTGAAAGCCGACGACAGGCCGGACGACTGGCAGCTCTGGCTCAACGCCACGGGTCTCACTTTGCCGGGCGAGCAGCGGACCCTGTCATTTTCGAGCCAGATCCTCGCCCTCCAGGCGGCCATCGAGGGGCTGGGCGTGATCCTGACCGACCCGGTCGAGATCATGGACGAACTGCAGACGGGCCGGCTGGTGCAGCCGCTCGCTTCAAGTCTCGCGGTCGCGACGCGCGGCTACTATTTCTACACGATGGCCGACGCCGAAAGCGCGCCTTCGGTCGCGATCCTGCGCGACTGGTTGCAACTCGAGCTTGCCTCGAAACTATGAGCGCGGCTCAGCCCTTCGGCGAGAACGCGAGCGAGCCCATTCGCCGGGTCCATTCCCACACCTGCAGGTCGGAGAAAATGCCGGCGCCGGTGAAGGGATCGTCCTGCGCGAAGGCTCGCGCCTGCGCGAGGGTGTCGCATTCGATCAGGAACATGCTGCCGCGGTCTTCGCCGGTCTCAGGATCGCAATAGGGGCCGGCCGCAAGAATGCGGTCTTCAAATGCCTTGAGATAGTCGATGTGCGCGGCGCGCAGGCGGGTCCGCTCGGCAGACTTGCCCGGCGCGTCGATGCGATGAACCACGAAGATCATGGCGCTGCTTCAGCCTGTGGTCACGATCAGCGGCGATCGCCGCGTCTTGGTCAGATGAAGCTGGACGACGTCCGGCCTCGCATAGTGGCCGATCGAATCGACCATCTCCTTCATGTCGGTTATGGAATCGAAATCCAGCTCGGCGTAGAGCACGGTTTCGCCGTCGTGCTCGGGCTTGGCCAGAATTTTTCCGCCCGGCGCGACGATCGCCGAGCAGCCGCCGCCGGGCTGCAGCTTGCCCCGCGCCGACTCTCCGAACTGATCGATGATGTCCTGGGTCAGGACGCCGGTGGTCGAGATGACGAAGCACTGGCCCTCGAACGCATAGTGGCGCACCGCCGCGTCGATGATGTTGTCGATCCAGGGCATGCCGCCCGGCCAGTTGGCGACATGGATCTGCTCGCCCTGCGCCTGGACGGCGTAGCGGTACAGCGGGTTGGAATGCTCGAAGCAGATGAGGGCGCCAAGCTTGCCGACCGAGGTGTCATAGATATCGAGATCGACGCCGTCTCCGCGCCCCCACGTCATGCGCTCGTGATGGGTCGGGACGAGCTTGCGCCGGCAGCCCAGGACCTCGCCATTGGCGTCGATGATGAGCTGGCTGTTGTACAAGGTGCCGCCGTCGCGCTCGTTGATGCCGACCACCGCCATGCACTTGGCCTTGCGGGCCGCGTCGCTCAGCAGCTTCACGGTCGGGCTGTCGAGCGTCACGGCCTGATCGAACAGGCGGCGGAAGAAGGTGCGCTTGTTGGTGAAGGGATCCCGGACGAGGTTCCAGTACGGATAGCCGGGCAGGTAGGTTTCCGGAAATACGATGAGCCGCGCGCCGGCCTTGCCGGCCTCGGCGATGGTCATGCAGGCCTTCTCGGTGCTGGCGTCGCGGTCCAGAAAGACCGGCGCGAGCTGCGCCGCGGCGGCGAGGAGTGAAACGGCCATCTAGTTGGCTCCCGTTGGCTGGAATTCTTCGGCGAAGATCTGCGCGCGCGACACGCCCATTTCGAGCAGCTTGTGGCGGGCACTCTCGACCATCGGAGGTGGACCGCACAGATATGCCGTTGCGGCGGATGGCACGCCGACCAGGTCGCCGGTGAGCAGGTCGACCGCCGTGCCGGTGCTGTCCCGCCAGCCATCGCCATGCGACATGGCGGCAACGAGAACGTGCAGGTCGGGAAAGGTCGCCTTGAGCGCTTCGAGTTCGGTGCGATAGAAAAGGTCACGGTCGGTGTTCACGCCGAAGGCGATCACGATGGGGCCGGCGGTGTCTCGCCGCCGGGCGCGCTCGCGCAGCATCGAGAGCACCGGCGCAAGGCCCGTGCCGCCGGCGATCATGATGCAGGTCCCGGTCTCGCGGCGGCGATAGAAGGTGCCGAACGGACCGGTCATGGGCAGCACGTCGCCGGCTTTCGCCGACGTGGAGAGATAGGTCGACATCGCGCCGTTCGGCAGCGTGCGGATGAGAAAGCCGATTTCGTCCTGCTCGGGCGGCGTCATCATCGAATAGGACCGGATGATGGTGGTGCCGGGCACAGTCAGATTGACGTATTGGCCCGGAAGATACGCAAACATGCGGCCGCCCTGGCATTTGCCGATGACCTCGAACACGCTGTCGGAAACACGTTTGATCGCGGTGATCAGAAATTTGCGCGCACGCCGGGGGAGCTGCGAGGTGCGCGTGTAGGGCAAGTTCAGCTTGATTGCGTCCGAGACGGGTTTCGCCTGACACGGCAGGATCGCGCCCGCCGCGCGCGCGCCGTCGTCGAGGCTGATGGCGCGTTCATCCTCATAGGCAATTTCGCCGCCGGTCATGGCGCATTTGCAGGTCTGGCAGGTGCCGCTCAGGCAGTCGGAGGCGAGGTGAACGCCGTTCTTCCTGGCGGCCTCGAGCAGCGACACGCTCTTGTCCGCAATGAAGCTCACGACCTCCCGATCGCTGAAAGTCAGCTCGACGCTGGTGCTGGTCATCGCTGGACCTCGACGGTCCCGTGCAGGGCCAGCGCTTCCTTAATCGAACCGAGCGCGCGGCAGGCTGCGATCATCCTGGCCTGGCGGCCTTCGTAGTGCCTCACCGTCGCGGCGATGTCCGGCACCAGCTTCCGCGGAACCGCGATGACGCCGTCATCGTCACCGACGATGAGATCGCCTGGATTGATCTCGATCCCGCCGCATTCGATGGGCTGGTCGCTGAACATCGTCTTCAGCCGGCCGAAGCCGCCGGCGGGGGTGACGTTGGTGGCGAAAATGCCGAAATCGGAACCGGCCGCCTGGGATACGGACCGGACAGCGCCGTCGCCGACGAAGCCGGCAAGGCCGCGGCGGATCGCGACTGCGATCTCGGGCGCGCCCCAGAGCGCGGCGTCGGTCTCGTCCTCGAGCTGCGCGACGATGACGCTACCGGGCGCCGTCGTGTCGAGCAGCTTGATCCCGACATTATGCGGCGCGCGTTCGGCGGTCGCCGCGGTCATCAGCGTAACCGCAGGACCGACCATGCGGCTGCCCGCGAGACGGCGGACCTTGTGGCTGATGAAAAGCTTTCTGCTCGTGACCGCATCGAGGGCATCGGACAGCGCCGTCGTCGACACGTCCTTGAATAAGGCGATGGTTTGCGCGTCATACATGGTCAGGCGTCAGTTTCCAGGCCTTCGCGGCCCTCGATCTTGAGTTTCGTCGGCAGGCCGTCGATGCTTTCGAGATTATGATCGGCCCAGTAGTCGACCATGCCTTCGCCTTGTGCGCGGGCCCACTGGTTGAGCGTGCTGCGCTCCTTCTTGAGTTCGTATTCGGGAATGCCAAAACCGCAGGATGTCTGCAGCGACGAGATGTCCGCGACGAAGATCTGGCGCACGCCGGGCAGCTTCGGGAACAGAGCGTAAAATTCGTCCCAGTTTTCTTCGCCGGGCTGCACGATGGTGGCGACGCCGTAAAGCCGCAAGATCATCGGCTGCTTGCCGAAGCTCATGAACATGAACGTAATGCGGCCATTTTCACTGACGTGCGCCGCAGTTTCGTTTCCGCTTCCAGTTACATCAAGATAAGCGACGCGGTTGTGGCTCACGATGCGAAAGGTATCCATGCCTTTTGGCGACACGTTCACGCGCCCGTTCAGGGGGGCGGTCGCGACCAAGAACATTTTTTGTCTATCGATGAACTCGGAAAAAGATTGGTCAATCTTGTCGTAAAACCGGGACATCAGCCTCTCCGGATTGAGATGATCGAGGCCCCTTTGACTAACAGACACACCGATTGCTAATCGCGCGACAAATTGCGAATGAAGGATGTCAAAAAAATCAAGTCTCGCCACCCCTGTCCAGGAATAGGCAATTCTCTCCTAATGCCGCACGATATCGCCGCTTATTTGTGCGGGTCTGGTGATTTGATGGGCACTCCATGTGGCTCAAAGCTTTCGCATTTCTGACTTGAGATTTTTGGAATTGGGGGTGCGAAAGTTTCCGGGCATCGTCGGCGGCAACGACAAATCGGAACAGAGGGAATTTTATTCCGATGAATATGTCCAAATCCGCCTGTCTCGGCGCGCTTCTGTTGGCGTTGGCGATGCCGGCGCTCGCCAACGACGCCGACCCGATCCCCCTCGGGGTGGTCCAGGTTTTGAGCGGCCCGCAGTCTAAATATGGCGCGAACGCCAACAAGGGCATCGAACTCGCCGCCGAGGAAATCAACAAGGCAGGCGGCATCAACGGCCGTCCTATCAGGCTGTTCACCGAAGATACGGCCGGCAGCAAGGACCAAGCGATCAATGCGGTCCGTAAGGTCATCGGCCAAAACAAGGTCGTGCTGGTGATCGGGCCGACGCTGAGCACCGAGGTGTTCGCCGCGACGCCGATCGCCAACCAGCGCGGTGTGCCGTCTGTCGCTTTGACCGCGACGGCGCCAGGTATCGCCGCGATCGGCGAATTCTCGTTCCGCGCCTCGTTGCCGGAAGATCGCCTCATCCCGGCCAGCCTGAAGCGCGCCAAGAAGCTGTACGACATCAAGCGCGCGGCGATCCTGTTCGCCAACGACGATTCCAACATGAAAAGCTCGGCGGATATCTTCAAGAAGGAAGCCGCCGCCAACGGCATCGAGGTCGTCGCGGTCGAAGCCTTCAGCTCCAGGGACTCGGACTTCTCGGCGCAGCTCACCAAGTTCGCCGGCCTCGGCGTCGACAGCGTGCTGGTCGGCGCCTATCCGGATGCCGGCGCGTCCATCCTGACGCAGGCGCGCCGTCTCGGCTTGTCCAAGGTTCGCTTCATCGGCGGCAACGGCTTCAATTCGCCGAAGATCATCGAACTCGCCGGCCCGGCCGCCGAAGGCGCGATGGTGAGCGGCCCCTGGTCGATCGCCAAGGAAGACGAAGCCAACAGGACGTTCATCGCCGCTTATCAGGCCAAATACGGTGAAGTGCCCGATCAGTTCGGCGCCCAGGGTTATGACGGGATGAAGCTCGTGGCTCAGGCGCTGAAGAACGCCGGCGCCAAGATCGACTCGGGGTCGATCCGCACCGCCCTGCAGAACGTCGAATTCAAAGGCGTCATGGGTCCGTTCCGCTTCGACCAGAACCGCGAAGCCGCGTTGTCCGACGGGGCCGTGACCTTCGAGGTCGTGAACGGCGCCTTCAAGATCGTGCAGTAAAGCCAGCCCGGACGGGGCGCGGTCGACGAAGGTGAGACGATGCTGGCGCAACAACTCCTCAATGGGCTGGTCCTGGGCACCATCTATTGCCTGTTCTCGATCGGCTTCAACCTGATCTTCGGTGTTCTTCACGTGATCAATCTGGTCTATGGCGTCTATTTCGCCATAGGCGCCTATGCCGCCCTTGTGCTCGCCACCACTTTCGGGTTGCCGTTCGTCGCGGTCGTGCCGGCGGTGGTCTGCGTGGTCGGCCTGATCGCTGCGGCGATCGACTGGGTGGTGCTGACGCCGCTCAAGGGCCGGGACGGGCGCTATCTGGCCTCTCTGATCATCACGATGGGCGCCGCGCTGTTCCTGTACTCCGTGCTGGCGCACGCCTTCGGGGTCGAAGCCCGCCGCTTCCCGAACGACTTCGGCCCGAGCGCGCTGTACCGCTTCGGCAACATCTCCATCACCGGCGTGCAGATCGCCATTCTGGCGATCTCGCCGCTGCTCATCGGCGGGCTCGTCTATTTTCTCAGGTACTCGCGGTGGGGCATTGCGATCCGCGCCGCGGCCGACAACGAGCGCGCCTCGCTCATCGTCGGCATCAATCCGACGCTGATCACGCTCGGCGTTTCGTTTCTCGCCGCCGCGCTGTCGGCGACGGCGGGCATGCTGATCGGGCTGAACTTCAATGCTGTCCAACCCTATATGGGCGAGTTCATGATGCTTCGCGGCTTTGCCATTGTCATAATCGGCGGCCTGGGGAGCCTGCCGGGCGCCGCCATTGCCGGGCTTGCGCTCGGCATCATGGAAATTCTCACCTCGGCCTACGGTTCGTCGCTCTACCGGGAGGTTCTGACCTTCGCCTTGCTTCTCCTCACACTTTGGGTCTTCCCCAATGGCCTGGTGAAGCAGATCAATGCGAGGCGGCCATGAGCTTCGAAGATCTGTGGTGGACCTATGAAAGCCTGGTCCTGTCGATCGGCATCAACTGCCTCCTGGCGCTGTCGGTCTACCTCGTGCTGGCGACGGGCCAGATGTTTCTCGCGCAAGGCGCGTTTATGGCGATCGGCGCCTACACGAGCGCGATGCTCAGCCTGAAATGCGGGCTTGCCTTGCCGGTGACGCTTGTGCTGGCCATGACCGTGTCGGGATTGGTGGCCTTCGCCATCTGCTGGCCGATGCTGCGCCTTTCCGGCGTCTATCTCGGGATTGCCACCATCGCCTTTGGCGAAGTGTTGCGCGCCGTCATCATCAATTCGGAGCCGCTCGGCGGCGCCCTTGGCCTCAACGGAATTCCGACGTCGGCCTCGCCCGCGCTCATCTATGGCGGCGTGCTGATCTGCATCGTGGGCTGCTTCGCCGCGCTCCGCTCGAAAGTCGGGCGGGCGATGGAGGCGATCCGGTCCGACGAGACGGCGGCGCAGGTGCTCGGTATCAACGTCTTCCGTTACAAGATGGCGGTGGTCGTGGTCGCCGCGATGGTCGCGAGCGCCGCCGGCGTGCTGAACGCGCATTCACACTCCTCCATCAGCCCCGAGGACTTCAGCTTCGAGGCGACGGTCACAATTTTGAGCTTCGCCATCATGGGCGGCATCTCGACGCCCATCGGCGCCGTGCTTGGCGCGGCGATCCTGACCAGCCTGCCGGAGGCGCTGCGCGGGCTCGCCGATTACCGGTCGCTCATCAACGGCCTCATCATCGTCCTCGTGGTCGCCTTCCGGCCCGAGGGCCTGGTGTCCTGGCGCGTGCCGAAGGCCCGGCGCCATGCTTGAGGTCAAGAACATCTCCGTCCGGTTCGGCGGCCTGATGGCCCTCAACGACGCGTCGTTTCAGGTCGGACGGGGCACCGTCCACGCCTTGATCGGCCCGAACGGCGCCGGCAAGACGACCATGTTCAACGTCATCTCCGGCGTGCAGCGGCCCGACGCCGGCCGCATCCTCGTCGGCGGTGCCGACATCACCAAGCTGCCGCTCCACCGCCGCGCCTCGTGCGGCATGGCGCGGACCTTCCAGAACATCCGCCTGTTCTCCGGCATGAACGTCATCGAGAACGTGATGTGCGGCATGCATCCCACGCTCTTCGCCAATCCGGTGCTGTCGATCCTCGGCATCGGCAAGGGCCGCGCCGAGGAGCGCCGATGTCACGGGAGGTGCCTTGAGATCCTCGCCCTGGTCGGGCTCGCGGACGTGGCCTACAGCCCGGTCACGGCGCTGTCTTACGGCCATCAGCGCCGTGTCGAGATCGCACGGGCGTTGGCATCCGATCCGGCCTTGCTGCTGCTGGACGAGCCGGCCGCCGGCATGAACCCGAGCGAGACCCGCGACCTGGCAAGGCTCCTCGTCACGCTGCGCCAGGGCGGGCTGACGTTGGTCGTGGTCGAGCACGATCTGCATTTCGTGATGAAGCTCAGCGACAAGATCACCGTGCTCAATTTCGGCAGGGTGCTGGCGGACGGCGCGCCGCTCGCGGTGCGGAACGATCCGCGCGTCATCGACGCATATCTCGGTTCTTCCGCCGCTAGCATGAAAGAAAGCGCATGAACCCGGCGCTTCAGATCAGGGATCTGGTCCTCGCCTACGGCGGCATCACCGCGGTCAAGGGCGTCAGTCTCGACGTTCCGGCCGGCAAGACGGTCTGTCTCGTCGGCGCCAACGGCGCGGGCAAGACCAGCGTGATGCGCGCGATCTCCGGCCTCGTCAAAGCCAAGGCCGGCAGCATCCGCTATTTCGGCGACGAACTCACCGGCCGCCATCCGGCCGGCATGGCGGCGCGCGGCATCGCCCACGTTCCGGAAGGCCGGGAGACCTTCCAGCGGCTCTCCGTCGAGGAAAGCCTGCGCATGGGGGGCTTCCGGCTCCCTCGAGCGGAGTTCGGGCACCGGCGCGACGCCATGTTCGAGACCTTCCCGCGCCTCAAGGAGCGGCGGACCCAATTGTCGGGGCTCTTGTCCGGCGGTGAACAGCAGATGTTGGCGATGGCCCGCGCGCTGATTTCCAATCCCAAGCTGCTGCTGCTCGACGAGCCGAGCATGGGACTGGCGCCGAACATCGTCGATGAGGTGTTCCAGGTCATCGCCGACCTGCGCCAGACGGACACGACCGTGCTCCTGGTCGAGCAGAACGCGCTGCGGGCGCTGGAGCTCGCCGACTACGCCTACGTGATGGAGACCGGCTCCATCGTGATCGAAGGCGAGGGCCGGCAGCTGGCGAACGATCCGAGGATCACGACCGCCTATCTCGGCGGAGACGGGGATTGTCTGTGATGGCCCGAACCGCACTCGTCACCGGAGCCACCCGCGGCATCGGCGCCGCAATCGCCCGCAACCTGGCGGCATCCGGCGCCGAGGTCGTTGGCATCGCCCGCCACGAACCGGCGCAGTTCGATGGCACGTTCTTCAAGTGCGATCTCCACGACGCCGCACAGCGCACCAGGACCTTCGCCACGATCGCTGACCGGCATGGCATCGACATCGTCATCAACAATGTCGGCGCCGCACGCATCGAGCCGACCGGCTCGATTACCAAGGACGCGCTCGACGAGATGTGGAGCGTCAATGTCGAGGCGACGGTCGAGGCCATCCAGGCATTTCTGCCGCGCATGAAGCAGCAATCCTGGGGCCGCATCGTCAATATCGCCAGTGGCGCCATTCTCGGCAAGCCGGGCCGGGGCGGCTATTCGGCGACCAAGGCCGCGCTGGTCGGCCTGTCGCGTACCATGGCGATTGATCTTGCGTCGTTCGGCATCACGGTCAATGTGGTGAGCCCCGGTCAGATCCGGACCGAACTTTTTCTCGTCAACAATCCGCTGGACGATCCCAGGACAAGGGCCAACCTGGCGGGCATTCCGTCGAAGCGTGTGGGGGAGCCGGAAGAAGTCGCGTCGGCGGTGGCCTTTTTTGCATCCGAAACGTCAAGCTACGTGACGGGGCAACTGCTTTATGTATGCGGCGGCCTGACGGTCGGCAAAATGCCGAATTGAGGCATCGGCCCGTTGCTATTACGTCCGCCTCTGCCAAGGGTGCAGCACGAACCGCAATTTCCCTTGGACGACATCGTGTCGAGCCAGGACCTCATTCAATTCGCCTCTCCCGATCGAAAGGGTCTCGGCAAGCCTCGTAGCGATCTCTTCGATCGCGGCTTGTGAATTTTCGTGCGATACGATCCGTTTGGCCTTGTCCGTGCAGTAACCGACGAACATTGCATCGTGGTCGGGGCTCAGATCGAGTTGCGACCGCAGCTTGTTGATCTCGGCGTCATCGGCGCGATGGGAGTCCACGAGCGGGATATAGAGCGGGGCCAGCTTCTTCCAGTATTCTGCTTCAGCGAGTTGTCCAGCCAGAAGAATGACGAAGGCGTCCTCGGCGAAGCGCCGGTCAGCCTTGACATTCAAATCCAAAAACACTGTGGGCTCGCTCTCGAACCGCGTCTCTCCACTTAGCCCATGCGGTGGTCGAAGCACCACCTCGGTCACATTCTTCATCAGGAAGGTTGCCACCAGGGCGTGCCCGGCCTCATGAATGGCGGTCGCCTTTCGTCTGACGGCCAAGGGTATTTCATGAGCAGGCGTGAGGATCATCGCAGCAATTCGCTATAGCAGAAATGGATGGCTACAGGTCTTATATCATGCCGGTCTCCATCCGCTGAGGCTCGCCGGATCCCGCTGCCGGCGCGAACTCCCTGCCATATGGAAATTGGCGGCACCATCAAAGCCTGGCGCGGTTGCGAAGGAAGCCGCTGCGACAGGCAGCGCCGATGGACCGAAGCGGCCCGCCCCTCCCCTGCCCTGCCCGCTGGCCGGCAACCGCCTGCCGAATGCCGCCCCATCCGGTACAGCCAAGTTGAAACCGTCGCGAAACAATGATGCCTTACACGACCGCCCGCGACGGGCGGGCAGCGCAGGGGGCGGCGATGGCATCTACGACCTGGGGCGATGCGGCGGCGGCAGCCGCCGCCAATGTGGAAGGCCTGGTCCAGCCGGCGGACCTGCACCTCTTCACCGCGCTGTTCCAATCCATTCCGGGCCGCGCCGTGCTGGTGGACACGGACGGGACGTGCCGGTTCGCCAACGACGAGTTCGTGGATTTCGTCCGCCGCCCGCGAGAAGCGGTGATCGGCCGGCATGTACAGGAGTTCCTCGCGCCGGAGACCCTCACGACCTATGAGCCGCTGATGGCCCGCGTGTTTGCCGGCGAACCGGTGCGCCGCCAGGGCTGGGTCGACTACGGCGCCCTCGGGCGGCGGTTCCTGGACGAGGTCATCACCCCCTACCGTGCCGATCCGCAGGGACCGGTGGTGGGCTGCTTCGGCGTCGCCCGCGACCTCACCGACCTGAAGCACCAGGAAATCGAGATCGCCCGGCGCATCGAGCAGCAGATCGAGGCGGATGCTTACCATGCCACCATCGTGGGAAATGCCATCGACGGCATCGTGGTGGTCGACGAAGCCGGCCTCGTGGTCGATTTCAACCCGGCGGCCGAGCAGATCTTCGGCTACCGGCGCGACGAGACGGTCGGCCGCCCCATCGCCGACCTCATCATCCCGCCCGACTTCCGTGCGGCGCATGCCGAAGGCATGCGGCATTATCTGGCCTCGGGAGACAGCCGCGTCGTCGGACGGCGGCTGGAGCTGCCGGCGCTGCTGTCCGACGGCCGGCAAATCACCATCGAATTGGCCATCACCGACGTGACCCGGGGCGAGCGTCGCCTGTTCGCCGCCCACATGCGTGACCTCAGCGCCGCCAAGTCGGCGGAGGAGGAGATCAAGCGCCAGCGCAACGCCCTGCACCAGAAGGAAAAACTCGCCGCCCTCGGCTCGCTGCTGGCAGGCGTCGCCCACGAGCTCAACAATCCGCTCTCGGTGGTGACCGGCCAGACCATGCTGCTGCGCGAGCAGGTGATCAGGGAAGCAAACGGCCTGCCCGGCTTCGAAAAGGTGTTGCAGCGTTGCGACCGCATCGAGGCCGCCGCCCACCGCTGCGCCCGGATCGTCCGCAGCTTTCTCGACATGGCCCGCCAGCGGGAAGCCGAGCGGCGCGCCACCAACCTCGCCGATGTCGTGAAGGAGGCGGTGGACCTGCTCGGCTACAACATGCGCGCCTCGGGGGTGAAGGTCTCCGTCGCCATCGCGCCCGGCCTGCCGCTGCTGATGCTGGACGCCGGGCAGATCCACCAGGTGCTGCTCAACCTGCTGGTCAACGCCCAGCAGGCCCTGGAGGAACAGTCGGGCGAGCGTCGCATCACCATCTCGGTCGCCGCCGACGCGACGCGCCGGGTCATTTCGATCCAGGTTGCGGACAATGGCCCCGGCATTCCCGAAGGCATCCGATCGCGCATCTTCGACCCCTTCTTCACGACCAAGCCGCAAGGTGCCGGCACCGGCATCGGCCTCGCCGTCTCGCGCGGCCTGATCGAGGCGCACGGCGGGACGCTTGAGCTCACCGAGGCGCCGGGCGGCGGCGCCTGCTTCACCGTGCGGCTGCCCCTCGACGTGGCGCTCCCCGAGGCGGCGACCGCCACGCCGGCGACGGCGGCAGCCATTGCCGCCGGTTCCCTCGGATCCGTGCTCATCGTCGACGACGAGCCCGACATCGCGGCGCTGCTGGCCGAGATCGCCGACGATGCGGGCTACCGGCCCGAGGTGGTGAACAGCGGGCGCGAGGCCCAAAGGCGCATCTCGGGGGCGCACCAGGGGACCGCGCCCACGCCGTTCGTCGCCATCCTGTGCGACATCCGCATGCCGGACGGGGACGGGCCCAGCCTCCACAACTGGCTCCTGGCCCACCACCCCGAGCTGACCACCCGCATCGGCTTCATTTCCGGCGACACGCTGGGGCCGTCGGCCGGCCGCTTTCTGGCCCGCTCCGGCTGCCCGCTCATCGAGAAGCCCTTCACGCCCGAAGACGTACGCGCCTTCCTGCGCGACCTCTCCGGCTCCAAGGCCGCGGCGGGCGCCGGCAACACTTGAAACACGGCGGACAGGCGCCGGAACGCCTCCCGCAACACAAGCCGTCCATGGTGCCGGTGTTCACGCCACAGGGACGGCCCATGCACAACGACCAGATCCTCCTTCTCGAGACCAGCTTCGCCGAGGTCCACTCCGTTGGAGAGGCAGCGGCCGCATTGTTCTACGAGCGGCTGTTCGTTCACGACCCGTCCCTCAGGCGACTGTTCGGCGACACCGACATGACACAGCAGGGTCAGAAGCTTTTTGCCGCCCTGCGCCTGGTGGTGAACTCGCTCCGGAACCTGCCGGCCGTGGTGCCGGTGCTGGAAGATCTGGCCGTGCGCCACACCGCCTACGGCGTCCGTAGAACCCATTATGATACCGTCGGCGTGGCGCTGATCGAGACCCTGTCGCTCTATTTCGGCGCCCGTTTCACACCCGAGCTGCGCGCGGCCTGGACCGATGCCTACGGGACCGTCGCCTCGGTCATGACCGGAGCGGCCGACCGGGCCGCCGAGCACCAACGCGCCGTCGCCGTGTAGCGCGCCGCAGCCTTTTCCCTTCGAACGCTGGACGGCGATATCCCCGCAACGCCGTCTTGTGTCGAGCCCTCCGGCCGGTCGCACCGATCGGCCGGAGGCGTTCGTCAGGCGCCTCGGGGCCCGGGGACGAACAGATAGCCGACGCCCCGCACGGTCTTGATGGCCTGGGGTTTTGCCGGATCGGATTCGATCTTCTTGCGCAGGCGCGTCACCCGCACGTCGATGCTGCGGTCAAAGGGGTCATTGTCGCGGGCGTGCGCGAGGTCGAGCAGCCGGTCGCGGGTGAGAACCCGGTTCGGGTTCTGCGTGAACACCTTCAAGAGATCGAATTCCATCGCGGTCAGCATCTCCCGCACCCCGTCCCGTCGCACCAGGCAGTGGGCGTCGAGATCGAGAAAGGCCACGCCGCACGGCACGAGGTTTGCCGATTCTGCAGTCTCCGTCCCGCGATCCGCCGCCGGCGCCCCGCCGTTCGGCCGGGGTTCCGACGCTGGCGGCGCGGGAGTGGAAGGTGCGAGAGCGGCAGGCGCGAGGGCATGGCGACGCAGCACCGCCCGGATGCGGGCCTTGAGCTCGCGCAGGTCGAACGGCTTCACCACGTAGTCGTCCGCGCCCACCTCCAGGCCGGCCACCCGGTCCACGATGTCGTCCGCAGCGGTCAGCATGATGATCGGCGTCGGCCCGCCGGAGCGGATGCGGCGGGCGAGGGAAAGCCCGTCTTCCCGCGGCATGTGCACGTCCATCAGGATGAGGTCGGCGGCCTCGGTTGCGAGCAGCACATCAAGTTCCCGCCCCCCCGAAGCGGAGCGCACCGAAAATCCCTGCCCCGTCAGGTACTCGCAAACGGTTTCCCGGAGCGCCTCCTCGTCGTCCACGACGACAACGCGCCAGCCTTTTTCATCCTCTGCCATGCCCCGCGCCGAAGGCGCTCCCCCTGCCCCAATGCCCGCAAGCGGGCATTTTAGTGTTCGATGCCACGGGACGGAAGATGCTTGAGGCCCGTCCGGCAGGCCCGGGTCAGCTACAGTTCGTCACCTGGTTGGAGCAGATGCCGCGCCACCATCCGCGCCGTCCGTCCCGGCTCGTGGTCAGCGCCCAGTTGGCCGAGCAGGCATGAAGGCGCATGAGCGTGCCGTCGATGGAGAGGTTTCCGTCCGGTCCGGCCACATCTGATCCCGGAACATAATCCTGCGCGTCCACATAGGGTGCCTGCAACAGGTGCTGCACCGGCATCTGCGTGTTGGCGTAGGCGCCGCCGGCTTCCGATGTCCGGATCCAGCCGGTGCCCGAATAGGTCTTCGGATAGCGTTTCGGCGGCGGGTCGCCATAGGGCGCGCCGGGCGGTGTCGCGTGAGAAATGCGAAACCAGCCGTCCTTGTAGCCGGTGATCTCGAACTCGACGCGCCATCCCGGCTCCGAGCCCTGGTCGGACTCGGCGGTACGGTGCAGGGGCGCGAGGCGGCCGACGGCCTTCGCCTTGCCGGACGGCGCCGCCCGCACGGCGATGCCCTTGCGCCCGTTGTCCATCGCCCAGCCGAAGATGTGGCACGGCTCCACCTCCGGCTCGGCCTTCTTCATGGCGGCGAGGGTGCGCAGCAGCTCCATCTCGCTGTCGTCCACGTCGTCATTCGGCCGCTCGTCCTGACGGCGTGGCCTGAGGGTTGCTGCGACGACGGACAAGATGCCGCCCTCGGTCTTCAGCGTCACATCCAGCATCTGCCCGGGATCGAACGCACTGCCCGCGCTGGCGGGCTGATCCGCCGCTGCGGGATAGGCGGGGATAGAAGCCGTCTGCGTGCCCGCGTCCAGCGGCGGGATGCGACCCAGGACGATGCCGGGCGGTAGCTTCGCCTTCGCCTCGGCCACCCAGGCCGCCTCTTCCGCCCATGCCGAGAGCGGCGCCAGGAGCCACAGCGCGACGCCGGAGACGAGGGCCACCTGCGCCGCGCCGCGCAGGATATGGGGGCCTGCTCCCATGATGGATTTCATCCTGCACACCTCACCTGGGCGAGCCTCACTTGGGCGCGACGACGCGCAGGGGCGTCGCGTAGGGTTCGACCCTGAGGCTGTCGTGGCCGAGGATGCTGATGCGGCGCAGGGGTGCCTGCTCCAGCTCGCCGTCCGCGCCCTTGCGCACCGCATATTGCCACACGGTGAGCTCGCCGCTGCCCTTGAGGGCGCGGCCCAGGGCGGTCGCGTCATTTCCGCCGATGGCCTCCGCCTCCTTCGGCCCCACGCCGACCACGATCTCGTCCCGCACGGTGATGATCTTGAAAAGGTTCACGCCCGGCTCCGCGGCTGCGCTGAAGGCGAAAGCGAGAATGGCGCCGGCTGCAACCAGGGTCGCGGTGAGGCGGCGCGTGGCGCGCGCAAAGGCGAGGGTCGTGAGGGTCCGCATGGTGAGCTCCCAGCTCCATTGATGCGGCCACCCTAGCGCCCGCGTGTTTCGCGCCGTTTTCGCCCCCGACCCGAGGCCGCGCCACGCGGCTGAAACATTTGCCCGCGAGGCCCCGATGCGGTGCGGCATTCCCGCCGCACCGGGGCCACGGCCACGAGCGATCAGGAGGCGTAGCGCGCGGCTGGCTTGGCATGTGAAAAGCCCGGCAGCATCGCCCGGCGCGCCGCTTCGAATGCCTCCCACTGGGCCGCGTCAGGCAGTACCGGGATGCTGACGGGCTCCCGGCGATCGAAGCCGTTCAGGGCGGCATCCACGAGATCCTCCACCTCCATGACCGCGGGCAGGTCGTCCACATTGCGCCCGGAACGCGCCCAGATGTCCGTCCGCGTCGCAGCCGGCAGGACGGCCTGCACATAGATGCCCTTGGGGCCGAACTGGGTCGCCAGCGCCTGCGAAAGGGTCAGCAGGAAGGATTTGGTGGCGCTGTAGGTGTCGGGGAAGATGTCGGGGGCGAGCCCGACGACGGACCCGATGTTCACGATCGCCCCCTCCCCTCGTGCCACCATCCCAGGGATCGCGGCGCGAGCCAGCCGGGTGGGCGCGGTGACATTGAGACGGATCAGCCAGTCCAGATCTGCGGCATCGGCCGTGTCGAAGGTCCCCGGCAGGTTGGCGCCGGCATTGTTGACGAGCAGCCCGATGGGAGCGCCCCCGAGCCGAGCCTCGACCTGCGCCAGCTGCGTCGGCTCGGTGAGGTCCGCCGGCAGCACCTCCACCGCGACCGCATATGCCTGTCGCAGGCGGGCGGCGCGTTCCTCGAGCTTGTCGGCGGCACGCGCCACCAGCACCAGGTCAAGCCCTCGCGCGGCCAGCCGATCCGCGTAGACGGCGCCGATGCCGCTGGACGCGCCGGTGATCAATGCAGTCGTCATCATCTGTCTCCCGTTCCAGGGCGCCCCGGGGTGCGCCGTATCCCGACTCATTTAGATGATAATCATCATCTTGAATAGAGTTTTGTGATCATCTATTTTTGATTGGAACGGAGAGCAGCGATGAGGCGGAGCCGAACCGAGAAGGATGAAAGCCGGCGCCAGATCCTGGCTGCGGCGGCGCGGCTCTTTCGCGAGCGCGGCGTCGATGGCGTGACCGTGGCCGAGGTCATGCAGGCGGCGAAGCTGACCCATGGCGGCTTCTATCGCCATTTCGCCGACAAGGACGATCTCGTCGCACGGGCGGTTGCCAGCGCGCTGGAAGACGGGCGCGAGGGGAATGCCGGTTCCGCCGGCCAGAATCTCGCTGCTTTTGCCGCCTCCTACCTGACCGAAAAACACCGGGACAATGCCGGAAGCGGCTGCGTGTTCGCCTCCCTCGGGCCGGAGCTCGCGCGCGGATCGGCGCCGGCGCGGCACGTCACGACCGAAGCCATCCAGCGCACCATCGAGGCCTTCGCTCCCACGGCCCCCGGCCGGAACGACGCTGAGCGGCGCGAGGCCGCCATCGGCACCTGGGCGGCCATGGTCGGTGCGCTCGTCCTGTCGCGCCTCAGTGACGACAGGGCGTTCGCGCAGGAGGTGCTTGACGCCACCCATGCCTGGTTGACGAGGCAGGGACTTCGGGAAGGCGATGGTGATGTCGGGGTCGAGCCGAACCCCTCTGGCGGCGGCTGAACCTGTAGCGAGAAGCTCCCAAAGCCGGGCCGAACGAGACCTGCAACGGACCGAGGACTGCCGCGCCGAAAATTGCGGGCGCGGAAAAGGCGATGCACGCCCTGTGGGAAAAGCCGTGTGTCGTTGTTACGTTCAGATGAAGCACCTGCCGCCGGTGTATTTTTGGCGTGGGCACGCGCATTGATCGCCGCGGTTGAAGGTTCCACAACATTCGCGGAAAGCGTCGGCGGCGACTGTTCCGGCTGAAGTCCAAATTCCCGCCACTTGCCCATGCGGACGGCATGCCGTCCTCAATTTGGGCAGCGAACGGATACTGGAGCCGCTCTTTGCCTGGGGCCTCAGGTCTTCGCGGCCGGGCGGCAAGCGGGAGCTGAACCGGCATCGATCCCGGCCCCGGGCTGTTCCGCCGCCGGCGCGCCGATGCGCTTTCGCGCCTCCACCGGAATGGCACATCCGTTGCATTGCACCTTTCGTGAAATATTACCGAAGGGGACGCGGATTTGCAGGACATGGAGCAGGCACGCGATCGCGGCGGCCCGGCTCAGCCGCTCGTCATCGCCCGCGGGCTGACCAAGCACTTTCCCCTGAAGCGCGGCTTCTTCGGCGGCGATGCCAAGGTGAAGGCGGCGGACGGCGTGGACTTCGAGATCATCAAGGGCGAGACCCTGGCCATCGTCGGGGAATCCGGCTGCGGCAAGTCCACTGTCTCGCGCCTGCTGATGGGGCTGATGCCGCCGACGTCCGGCGAGGTGGTGTTCGACGGTGAGCTCGTGGGCTCCTCGGCGCTCGCCATCAACGACTTTCGCCGCCAGGCGCAGATGGTCTTCCAGGACAGCTACGCGTCGCTCAACCCGCGCCTCTCCATCGAGGAATCCATCGCCTTTCCGCCCATGGTGCACGGGCTCTCCCGCGGCAAGGCCGTCGCCCGCGCCCACGAACTGCTCGAGGCGGTGGGCCTCGCCTCCGCCCAGTATGCCCGGCGCTATCCCCACGAGCTGTCCGGCGGCCAGCGCCAGCGGGTGAACATCGCCCGCGCCCTCGCGCTGAGGCCGCGCCTCGTCATCCTGGACGAGCCGGTGTCCGCCCTCGACAAGTCGGTGGAGGCGCAGGTGCTGAACCTGCTCATCGACCTTAAGGAACAGTTCGGCCTCACCTATCTCTTCATCAGCCACGACCTGAACGTGGTCCACCACATGGCCGACCGGGTGCTGGTCATGTATCTCGGCCGCGTCGCCGAGATCGGCCCGGTGGACGAGGTCTTCAGGGCGCCGGCGCATCCCTATACGCGCGCGCTGCTGGCCAGCCGGCCGTCCATGGACCCGCGCCGCCGGCGCACCGCCCCGCCGCTCCTGGGCGACCCGCCGAATCCGGTGGATCCGCCTCCCGGCTGCCGCTTCATCAGCCGCTGCCCCCTCGCCGAGCCGGTGTGCGCGACCTGCCTGCCCGAGCTGACCGGCATGGGGTCCGCGACTGGCCGGAACCGCCACGCGGCCGCCTGCCTCTCAATCCTCCCCTCCAGCGGGCACAGCCTCGCAAGCCGCATGGTGGCGTGATGTCCGGAACCCTTGTGAAGGCCCGCCAGCTCAAGGTGCGGTTTGTCCAGAACGCCAGCGCCGTGAACGCGGTCAACGGGGTCGATTTCGATCTCGATGCCGGCGAGGTGCTGTGCATCCTCGGTGAGAGCGGCTCGGGCAAGTCGGTGACGCTGCGCGCCCTGATGCGCCTCAACCCGGCTTCGAAGACGATCATGTCCGGCGCCCTCGAGGTGGGCGGACACGACGTGGTCACTGCCTCCGAGGAGCAGATGGCGGCGCTGCGGGGGCCATTCGTCTCCATGATATTTCAGGAGCCGATGACGGCGCTGGACCCGGTGTTCACCATCGGCCACCAGATCACCGAGACCATCGTCCGCCATGAGGGCGTCTCCCGCCGGGATGCGAAGCAGCGGGCGCTGGAACTGCTGGAGATGGTGCAGGTGCCATCGGCGAGGCGGCGGCTGGCGGCCTACCCCCACGAGCTGTCCGGGGGCCTGCGGCAGCGGGCGATGATCGCCATCGCCCTCTCCTGCCGCCCGAAGCTGCTTCTGGCCGACGAGCCCACCACCGCCCTCGACGCCTCGGTGCAGATCCAGATCCTGATGCTCCTGCGCGAGATCCAGCAGGAGATGGGCACGGGCATGATCTTCGTCACCCACGATCTCGGCGTTGCGGGAGAGATCGCGGACCGCATCGCGGTCATGTATGCCGGCCGCTTCGTCGAGGAAGGGCCGGTGCTGGAGATGATGACCGCCCCGCTCCACCCCTATTCCCGCGGCCTGCTCGGCGCCACTGTGCGCGAGGGCTCGCGTGGCACCCGGCTCACCACCATTCCCGGCGCGCCGCCGGACCTGCGCGATCTTCCGGATGGCTGCGCCTTCGCCCCCCGCTGCGGCGAGGCGGAAGGGCTGTGCCTGTCCGAATTGCCGCAACTGCGCGCGCCGGAGCCGGGCCGCGCCGCCCGCTGCATCCATGTGGAACACCGCGCTTGAGGGGGCTTCAGGCGCAAACAAGGTGCGTCCGCTCGAAGACACGGCATGCGCCCCGATGCCGTGAAGCGGGGGCCGGGACCGACGGGACCCGGCTCCTGCCCCCGTCATCGGCTGGCGGCCACCGCCCGGGAGTCCCTGCATGTTGCGTTACACCATCCATCGCGTGCTCTACGCCATTCCCATCGCGCTGGCGGTGAGCCTTGTCTGCTTCATGCTGGTGCACATCGCCCCCGGCGATCCCATCGACGCCATCCTGCCGCCCGACGCCTCGGCCGAGACTGTGGCCTTGGTGCGCAAGGACTACGGGCTGGACAAGCCGCTGCCGATCCAGTTCGGCCTGTGGCTCGCCCACGTGGTGCAGGGCGACTTCGGGCGCTCCATTGCCAACCGCCGCCTTGTCGGCGACGAGCTGGCCAGCGCGGCGGGCAAGACCTTCATCCTCGCCGCCTCGGCGGCGGGGCTGGGCTTCGTGATCGGCTGTGTGCTCGGCGGGCTCGCCGCCGTCTTCCGGGGCACCTGGATCGACCGTACGGCGGTGGGCTTCGCCGTCGCCGGCGTGTCGGTCCCCCATTACTGGCTGGGCATGGTCCTCGTCATCGTCTTCTCGGTGCTGCTGGGCTGGCTGCCGTCCATCGGCGCCGGCCCAGGGGACTGGGCGTGGGACTGGACCCACATCCGCCACCTCATCCTGCCGGCTGTGACCCTTTCGGTCATTCCGGCGGGCCTCGTGACGCGCACCGTGCGCGGGGTCGTGGTGGAGATTCTCGGCCAGGACTTCATCACCACGCTGAGGGGCAAGGGCCTCAGCCGCCGCATGATCCTGCTCCATGTGGTGAAGAACGCCGCTCCGAATGCGCTGGCGGTCATGGGCCTCCAGCTCGGCTACCTCATGGGCGGCTCGATCCTGGTGGAGACGGTCTTCGCCTGGCCGGGCACCGGCATGATGCTGAACCAGGCCATCTTCCAGCGCGACATCCCCGTGCTCCAGGGCGCGACCCTGGTGCTGGCCATGATCTTCGTCGCCCTCAATCTCGTCGTCGACCTGATCCAGACCGCCCTCGACCCAAGGATGCGCCGGATATGACAGACGCTTCCTCCGTTTCGACCAAGCTTGCCGTATCCCGTCGCACCGCCGCTCCGCCGCGATCCAGCTACTGGCGGGAGGTCGGCAAGAGGCTGCTGCGCGACAGGCTGACGATGGCCTGCCTCGCCGTCCTCCTGCTCATGGCGCTGGTCATCGTGCTCGCGCCGCTGATCGCCCCCTACAATCCGCTCCAGGGCAGCATGGCGCGGCGGCTGAAGCCGGTGGGCTATCCCGGCCACATCCTGGGCACCGACGAGCTCGGTCGCGACATGCTCACCCGCCTAATCTACGGGGGGCGGCTGTCCTGGTTCGTGGGCCTGACCCCCGTGGTCATCGCCTTCGTCGTCGGCGGCGCCCTCGGCATCACCGCGGGCTATGCGGGCGGGCGCGTCAACATGCTGATCATGCGCACCACCGACGTGTTCTATGCCTTTCCCTCGGTGCTGCTGGCAGTCGCCATCAGCGGGGCGCTGGGGCCGGGCATCGGCAACGCCATCGTCGCCATGACCATGGTCTTCATCCCGATGATGATCCGCATCTCGGAGACCGTCACCACCAGCACGCGCAACCTCGATTACGTGGAGGCGGCACGGGCCACCGGGGCGAACCCGCTCACCGTGGTGCGCGTGCACGTGCTGCCCAACGTGCTCGGGCCGATCTTCGTCTATGCGACGGCGCTGGTGAGCGTGTCCATGATCCTGGCCTCCGGCCTCTCCTTCATCGGCCTCGGCGTGAAGCCGCCGGAGCCGGAATGGGGCCTGATGCTCAACACTCTGCGCACCGCCATCTATTCGCAGCCGTTGCTGGCGACGCTGCCCGGCATCTGCATTTTCGTGACCAGCATCTGCTTCAACATGGCGAGCGACGGCCTACGCACCGCCATGGACGTGAAGAACTGACGGGATGGCCGCGCCTCACCCGCCGCCGCGGTCAAAAAACGAATGGGTATAGTATTTTTTCATTGCGGAAGCGGACATGAATTGCTTTAATTCGCACGCCCGTTTGTGTCTGAGCTGATACGATCAGCAGTGAGGCAGTGAAACGGCGCACCTCAATCAGATACACCTGACATGAGCGAGCGCTGACATGCCCCATATTGACCGTGTATGCGGAAATTCAACCGGCCGATCCGGAAACAGATCTTCATATTATTCCACCGCATGGCCGACCAGCCATCCTCTCCCGGTGGTGATCCAACCCCAAAGAACGGCGCAAGGCCGCCGTGTCGCACGGCATGCGCAGGTCCGGGCCTCCCCGGCGCCTGAAGCATCCGCCGGGAGGAAGCGTTGCCCGCACATCTCAGAGGTGTTCATGCGATCGAAGTCAGTTTTCCTGGCCGCTGCGCTCGCGCTCGGCCTCACCGTGGGGCCACTCGGCGCTCAGACGCTGCGCGTCGGCATGACCACGTCGGACGTCCCCACCACCGGGGGCATCCCGGACAACGGCAGCGAAGGCGGCCGCTTCGCCGGCTATCCCATCTATGACGCGCTGGTGAACTGGGACTTCACCAAGACCGACCAGTTCGCCGATCTCACGCCGGGGCTTGCCACCGAGTGGCACATCGACCCCAACGACCACACACGCTGGATCTTCACCCTGCGCGAGGGCGTGAAGTTCCATGACGGCACGGACTTCAAGGCCGACGACGTCATCTGGAACTTCGACCGGCACCTCAACGACAAGGCGCCGCAGTTCGACCAGGCCCAGTCGCGCAGCTACCGCACCTACACCTCTTCGGTGGTGAAGTACGAGAAGATCGACGACACGCACGTCGCGCTCTACACGGCCAAGCCCTTCTCCATGCTGCCGTACCTGATCTCGCGCGTGTTCATGGTAAGCCCCACGCAATACGCCAAGGTTGGAAACTGGGTGGACTTCCGCATTCGCCCCGCCGGCACTGGGCCGTTCAAGGTGGAACGCGTCACGCCCCGCACCTCCATCGAGCTGGCGCGCAACGCGGACTACTGGGACAAGACCCGCATCCCCAAGATCGCCAAGCTGGTGCTGATGCCGATCCCCGACGCCAACACCCGCGTCGCGGCCCTGCGCTCGGGCCAGGTGGACTGGATCGAATATCCCGCCCCCGACAGCATTCCCGGCCTGAAGGGCGCGGGCTTTCAGATCGTCACCAAGCCCTATCCGCACATCTGGGCATGGCACGCCAACAACAGCGACAATTCCCCCATCCACGACAAAAGGGTGCGGCTCGCGCTCAATTACGGCCTCGATCGGGATGCCCTGGTGGAAATGCTGGCCGGAACGGCGATCCCGGCCCGAGGCCCCTGGCCGGACACGTTCAGACTGTTCGGCCAGCCGGAGGCTACCTACAAGTATGACCCCGAAAAGGCCAAGGCCCTGCTGAAGGAAGCCGGCTACGGCCCGGGCGGCAAGCCGCTAAAACTGAAGGTGCAGGTCCCCACCGCCGGCTCCGGCAACATGGTGCCCCTGCCCATGGCCGAGTTCGTCCAGCAGAGCTACAAGGAACTGGGCATCGACGTGGAATACGAGGTGGTGGACTGGGGCACCATGCTCGGCGCCATGCGCCAGCGCGTGGACCAGCCCGGGTCGTCCCGCTACGACGCCATCAATCACGGACTGCCCATTTCCGACCCTTCCCAGCTGTTCCTGAATTTCCACTCGGCCGCCTTCCCGCCCAACGGGTCCAACTGGAGCCTGTACAAGAACCCGAAGGTGGACGAGTTGATGGACAAGGCGTTCGCGACCTTCGAGCCGAAGGAACGCGACGCCCTCATCGCCCAGGCCCATGCGCTCATCGTCGACGACGCCCCATGGGTGTTCGTGGTGCACGACCTCAACCCACGCGCGCTGAGCCCGAAGGTCAAGGGCTTCAGGCAGGCCCAGAGCTGGTACCAGGACTTCACCCAGGTGACGGTGGAACCTTGAACGGCAGGGCACTCGACGTCGGTCCCGGCGGCTCCCACCCCAGGCCAAGATCCCGGTGCCAATCGGACGGTGGTGCGGTCCGGCCGGCATCGGTCCGGGGGATGCCCCGCCACGGCCGGGCGTGGCGCCCGGCCGTGGCCTGTCCCGCGAAGCGAAAGTCCCATCGTGATCATCCAGCTGCTGCGGAACGCGGAGTTCCGTTCCTTCCTGGCCGGCAACACCCTCTCGCGCCTGTGCATGTCGGGGCTGACGGTGCTGCTCGGCTTCCAGGTCTACGAACTGACGCGCAACCCCTTCAATCTCGGCCTCCTCGGTTTGACCGCGGCGGTGCCCGGCATCTCCCTGGTGCTCTACGGCGGCGACGTGGCCGACCGCCACAACCGGCGCACCCTCGTCCTCACCACCCTGGGGCTGTTCACCCTGCTGGCGGGGGTCCTCGCCTTGATCTCCCAGATGGAGCAAGGCGCCCTGCTGCCGGTCATCTATGCCGTGGCCTTCCTCGCATCGGCCATCCGCGCCTTCGAGGACCCGGCCTCGGTCGGGCTGGAGGCGCAGGTTCTGCCCCGGCACATGGTGCTGCGCGGCGTGCCCATCCTCGCCTCGGCGGGGCGCACCGCGGAGGTGGCGGGACCGGCGGCGGCGGGCTTGGCCTGGGCGGCCTTCGGGCCGGCCGTCACCTATGGCCTCATCGCGGCCCTGTTCGCCGTCTCCTGCCTCACCATCCTCACCGGAGTGAAGAGCCACGCGCCCCCGCCCAGGACCTCGGACGCGCGCGCCCTGCAACGCATCGGCGAAGGCGTGCGCTTCGTCTTCGCCAGCCAGGTGCTGGTGGGCTCCATGGTGCTCGATCTGTTCGCGGTGTTCTTCGCCGGCGCCAACGCGCTGCTTCCAGCCATCGCCACCGACGTCCTGCACGTGGGCCCGATCGGCTTCGGCATCCTGCGTTCGGCGAGCGCAGCAGGAGCCCTGACCGCGGCGCTGGCGGCCACCCGGCTGCTGCCGGCCCGCCGCGCCGGGGTGGCGCTCCACTGCATCATCGCCGTGTTCGGGCTAAGCGTGATCGTGTTCGGCCTGTCCCGAACGTTCTATCTTTCGCTCGCGGCCCTCTTCCTCGCCGGGCTCTGCGACGGGGTGAGCATGGTGATCCGCCATGCCATCCTGCGCCTTGCCTCCCCGGAGGCCATGCGCGGGCGGATCGCCGCGGTGAAGTCGGTATTCGTGGGCTCGTCCAACGAGCTGGGCGCGTTCCAGAGCGGCATGACCGCAAGCCTCATCGGCGCCAGCGCCACCCTGTGCCTCGGCGGCGTGGTCACCTTGTTCGTGGTCGGCGCCGTCGCCCTGCGGGCGCCGCTCCTGTGGAAACTGAATCTGGAGGCGGTCACCCGGCCGCTCGCCAAGGAAGCGGCTTGAGTGCCCGCGCAATGGATCGTGCAAAGAAGAGGACCGAAGTCATGACCAAATCCCTCGGCGTGCCCTTCCGCCTGGAAGAAGCGACCATCGCGGAGATGCAGGCGGCCATCCAGGCCGGCGAGACCACTGTGGTCGCCATCGTGCAACACTATATCGACCGCTGCCGCGCCTATAACGGCGTCGCCAGCATGCTGGTGACGGCGGACGGCGCGCCCGTGGCCGAGGCCACCGGCACCGTCCGCGCCACGCAGCCCCTCACCTTTCCCACGCAGACGGTGAAGGTCTCCGACATCCTGCCTGACCTCGACAAGTACAAGGGGCCGCCGCTGGAGTTCGGCCGCATGGAAGCCACCGCCTCCGACCCGGAGGTGATGCAGCAGTTCGGCATGATCGTCGGCATCCCCAATGCGGGCCAGGTGAACGCCATCGGCACGCTGAACATCCGCGGCGAGCGCTCGGTCACCTGCAAGGGGGAGTTCGACAAGCATCCCTCCCTCGGCGACCTGCCCCCCGGCGCTCCCCCGGTGTGCCAGTTCTTCCGCCAGCTGCCCGACGCCCTGGAGCACGCCGCCGCGCTGGACGCCACCTACGGCACCGATCCGGACCTGGAAAAGATGCCCATGTACGGCGTCGTCTTCTCCTTCAAGGACCCCTTCGACACCAAGGACATGCGGTCCACCGGCGGCGGCGACGCAGCCTACGACATGGACTTCCCGGCCCGCGACCATGTGCTGGTGGAACAGCTGCGCAACAAGGGCGCCATCATCTTCGCCAAGGCGATCAACACCGAATATAACGGCCGCGCCGGCGATCCCGGCGGCCGGCACGAGCCGGACCAGGTGCTGCCCTCCACCCTCGGCTATCAGCGCTCCACCTGGGGTGGCAATCCCTCCAATCCCTACGACACCACCCGCGCCGCCTCGCTGGGATCAAGCTCCGGCTCGGCCCTTTCGGTGTCCACCAACCTGGTGATGGCGAGCCTGGGCGAGGAAACCCGCGCCTCCTGCCGCGGGCCGTCGAACCACAATGCGGTGGCGCTGATCCTGCCGCACAAGGCCATGCTCGGCTTCGACGGCGGCGCCATCGGCGCCGACATCTATTGCGACCGCACCGGTATCCACGCCCGCAACATCGCCGACTGCGCCAAGATCCTCGACGCGCTGAAGGACCCCGAGAAGGGCTATTACGATCCACGCGACCCCTTCACCACGGTGCCGCGCTCCTCGGTGCTGGCCACGCCCTATGTGAGCCATGTGACCACCTCGGCTCCGCCCGGCGCGCTGGAAGGCGTGCGCATCGGCGTCATCCGCGAGTCCATGACCTATCCAAAGGACTCCAAGACCGAGGAGCCCATCGTCTCGGCGGCGAAGACGGAGATCAAGGAGGTTCTGGGCAAGACGCTCGGCGCCACCCTGGTGGAATCCTCCGATCCCCTGTGGACCCCCGATCCCGAGATCGAGCAGATGAGCGTGGACTTCCGCACCGCTTTGGCGCGGCTGGTGCCGGTGTTCATGCCGGACCTGCTGTTCCGCCTCGGTCGGGACGGCCAGCCGGTGTTCAAGGAATTCGTTGCGGCGATCCAGCCCACCGAGTTCATGCCCGGCAAGGTGTTCGGCTCCGGCACCATGACGCCCATCGATTATTGCGTCGCGCTGGCGGACGGCCGGATCACGCCGCCTGTCAACCTCGACCTCGGCACCATCCAGCACCAGGAGCTGGCCAACACCTTCCGCTTCCACATTCCCCAGTATCTCACCCGCCGCGCGGCGGACTGGGCACAGAAGGGCTTCAGCGAGACCATCACCGACTTCGCCAGCCTCAATGCGCGCTCCAAGTTCTGGGGCGACGACCAGCGCTCCGCCTTCAGGAACTGGGAGGAGATCGCCGATCCGCGCAATCCGCTCGGCGGCCGGCAGGGCGTCAACGAGCGCATCATGCTGCGCGAGCTGCTGCGCCGGGTGGACATGATGGTGATCCTGGAGAACAAGCTCGACTGCCTGGTGCGGCTGCACACGCCGTGGGCTCCGGGCCTCATCGGCCACGCCTACCAGTACGACATCCCGAGCAACCTGAGACCGGAATCCCTCAGCGGCCCCAATGCAGGGCTGAGCGAGATGCTGGTGCCGGCCGGCTTCGTGACCACGGTCTACGACCCGGTGTTCAAGCTCACCGCCGACGGCACGCGCTACGTGTCGGCGCCATCCTCGACGCCCACCACCATCCCGGAACCCGGCCTGCCCTTCTCCCTCGTGTTCCGCGCCGAGCCCGGCAAGGAGGACATTCAGCTCAAGGTCGCTTCCGCCTACGAGGCCGCCTCCCGGCGGCGCGTGCCACCGCCGGCCTTCGGGCCGATCCCCATGAATGTGACCACCAAAGCCACCGCCTGAGGTGGCCGCCCGCCGAAGGACCGGGGACGGCTCCGGCCCTTCGGCAGTATTGCAGCGGACCCCTTTGGGTGGCATGCCGTAGAGGCCGTGTGCCACAACGGCCCAGCGGCAGGCATCATGACACCCGACCAGTGGAGCCGGCCGTGTTCGACGTGACGAGAGAACAGAAGCTGCTGCGCCACGAAATCTACCGTCGGCTGCACCACGACATCGTCACCTGCGCGCTGCTGCCCGGCCAGGAACTGCGCGAGAACGAGCTCGCGGACCAGTTCAGCATCAGCAAGTCGCCAATCCGCGACGCGCTCCTCAAGCTGGAATTCGAGGGCCTGGTGGAGGTGTTGCCCCGCCGTGGCTACCGCGTGCGCCCGCTGGTGTGGGAAGACGCGGAAGAACTCTACGACATGCGCGACCTCCTGGAGCGCGAATGCGCCCGCGTCGCCATCGCCCGTGCCGGCGATGCGGATTTCGAGGCCCTGCGCCTCGCCGCGCGGATCCGTCCGAGCGATGCGGCGGACTTCCTCGGCTACAACAGGCGCTTCCATATCGCCCTGGCCCGCACCTCCGGCCGCAAGCAGCTGGCCGAGGCGAGCATCCGGGTCATCTCCCAGTTCGACCGCATGATCGTCCTCAGCCTGTCGCAGCTGCGCATCGTGCGCATCAAGGACCTGGAAAAGGGCCACATGGCCATGGTGGACGCCCTGCAGCAGCGCGACGCGGCGCTGGCGGACGAGCTGATCCGCTCCCACGTGCACCGCTCCAAGGAGCGGGTGCGCGAGGCCCTGTCGAAGATGGAGGTGTCCATGCTCGCCGCGCCGCCGCGCCTGCCCGCCCGGCAACGCAAGGCGGCGGTTCGCTGACGCCGCCGCGTCACCTCATCTGCAGACGCATCCACCGCCAGAGGGCACGGGCCTTCAGCTTGAGTTCGGCGAGCCTCAGCCAGGACACGATGGACCGCCGCACCGCCCCGATGGTTTCGATGAGCCAGGCCATCCACGGCAGGGTCATCAGCTTTTCGCGCCCCGCGGAATAGATCCGCTCGATGAGCACGAAGCTCACCAGGTAGGCAATCAGGAAAAGCGCCGTGCCGGTGCGCACGTGCCCATCGGCGATCCACAGCAGAGCCACGAACTTGAGCGGCTCGATGATAAGGTAGGGCACCGCGATCAGGATCAGGATCAGGTAGGGCGAGAGGCGGCTGACCTGCCGTTCCAGCGCCTGCATCAACTCGAGCCCGGCGAGCCAGCGCAGGAGCGGCCGGTAGAGCGGCCGCACCAGTTCGTCGAGCAGGATGACGATCCCGCACACGATCCGGAAGGCGAGGCGCACCCCGGCCAGGAATGGATTCGCCGGGCGGCGGCGGGAGGGGGACGAGGGATCTGCCATCCGCGGATGATGCCGGGGAAACCGCGCTCCGCCTATCACGATCGAAGGGCCCCATCCCGCGGCCGGCAAATGCAACAAAACCGGCATGCGTTCCCGGCGCGGTCGTCTGCCGATCGCCGCCGCACTTGACCGCGGCGACGAATAAGGCTCCCAAGGGCGGGCGGCGGGCGTGGGGTCCGGCGCCCCCTGCCACGGCCTGCCGGAACACCATGCCGACCCATCGGATCGCCAAGGACCTCGCCGCCGCCCTGCGCTTCTATTCCCGGATTCCGCTCCCCGCCGGGGGGCATCCGGCGGAGGCCCATGCGGCGCCGGACCTCGACCGCATCGCCTACGCCATTCCCCTCGCGGGCGTGGTGATCGGTCTCGTGGGCGGCGTCGTGCTCGTTGCCGCGGTGGCGCTGAAGCTGCCCGCCTTCCTCGCCGCCGCGCTGGCGGTGACCGCGCTCGTGCTCGCCACCGGCGCCTTTCACGAGGACGGCCTCGCCGACACGGCCGATGGCCTCGGCGGGGGTCGGGACCGGGCGCAGAAGCTCGCCATCATGCGCGACAGCCGCATCGGCACCTACGGCACGGCCGCCCTGGGCCTCTCCCTGCTCCTGCGCATCGGCGCGCTCGAGGCGCTGGTGACGGCGAGCGGACCACTGCGCGCGGCTCTCACGCTGATCGCCGCGTCGGCGGTCTCACGGGCCGCCGGCATCCTTCTGCTGCTCGCCCTCCCCCCGGCCCGCGCCGACGGGTCCGGCGCTGCCTTCGGACAGCCGTCGGCGGAAGCGGCGCTCTCCTGCGGCCTCGTCGCCGCCCTGGTGGCGGCGGTCGTCCTCGTGCCGAGCTTCGGGATAGGCGCGGCCTTCGCCGGGCTGGTGGGGCCCCTCCTCGCTCTGTTCTTCATGGTGCGCCTCTCCGGCCGCCTCATCGGCGGCCAGACGGGGGACGTGGCGGGTGCGACGCAACAAGTGGCAGAGATTGTCTTCCTCATTGGGGTGCTTATCTTTCGGGGCAGGTGAACCGGCGCGAGTCGCCGGGCCCGCGCCGGAAACCCGCAACGAGGGGTGCCACAACCCGATGTCCATGCCGCCGGAGCCCGCGCCGTGCCAGGACGCCATCGCCACGCCATGCGTGCGCGTGTGTGTCGTGGAGCCGGCGAGCAGCCTGTGCATCGGCTGCGGGCGAACCCTGCGCGAGATCGGCTCCTGGGCGTCCTATTCCCACGCCACGCGCGCCGCCATCATGTCCGCCCTGCCCGAGCGCCTCGACCGCCTGAAGGCGAGCGCGCCGGACGCGTTCACGGACTGAGCCAATGCGCAGCGACCTCCTCCTCTGGATCCTGCTCGTCGGCCTCTTTGGCGGCGTGGTAGTGCTGGCCGTGCACCACGAGCAGGGCCAGGTGGCCGGCCTCGACCTCAACCAGTTCGGCGCCCTGGTGGGACAGCTCTCCATCGCCATATTCGTCGGCGCCGCCTTGTGGTCGGTGGCGCGCGGGCGCATCGCCGAATCCCTTCTGGCCGCCCTGTTCTGGCTGGTGCTCGCGGCGGTCCTGGCCCTCGGCTACACCTATCGCGAGCCCCTCACCCAGGTGGGCCAGCGGGTACTCGCGGAGATCGCCCCCGGCTATGCGGTGAACGTCGCCCGCAGCCCCGGCATCGCCTCGGTGGAGGTGACGCGCGCGGCGTCCGGCGATTTCGGCGTCCGCGCCGCCGTCAACGGCACCGGTCTCAACATGCTGGTGGACACCGGGGCAACCTCCGTGGTGCTCACCCACGAGGCGGCCCAGGCTGCGGGCCTGCCGGTGGACTTCCTCAAATATGACGTGCCCGTGGATACCGCCGGCGGGCGCACCCGGGCCGCCTCGGTGGTGCTGGACAGCGTGGTGGTGGGCAACATCGTGGAACGGCGGGTGCCGGCGCTGGTCTCTCCGCCCGGCATGTTGCGCACCAGCCTCCTGGGGATGAGCTTCCTGTCTCGCCTGGAGGCCTTCGAGTTTCGCGGCGACCGGCTGGTGATGCGCGGCGCGGCGGTTGCCGGGCGCTGACGAAAGCGCCCTGCTCTTTAAAGCCGCCAGAAAGAAGCCGGGACGGGCGGAGCATGTGCTCAACCCTCCCCACCCTTGTGCGATCCTGCTGGAACGCCCTACTCGGCCGCCAGGCGATCCGGCACGGCGGCGGGCTTGACGGGCTCGTCGTGGCGTCCGGACACGGCGTGGTGCACGATCGCATCGAGCCGGTCGAGGTAGAGATAGATCACCGGCGTGATGTACAGGGTGAGGAGCTGCGAGAACAGCAGCCCGCCCACCACCGCGACGCCGAGGGGCTGGCGCAGCTCGGATCCCGCCCCGGCGCCGATGGCGATGGGCAGCACGCCGAAGATGGCGGCCAGCGTCGTCATCATGATCGGCCGGAAGCGCAGCAGCGCCGCCTCGCGGATGGCGTCGAGGGGCGCCGCGCCGCCGCGTCGTCGTTCAAGCGCAACGTCGATCATCATGATCGCGTTCTTCTTGACGATGCCCACCAGCATGATGATGCCGATGATGGCGATGACGGACAGTTCCATCCCTGCCGCCATCAGCGTCAGCAGCGCCCCGATGCCCGCCGCGGGAAGGCCGGACAGGATGGTGATTGGGTGGATGAAGCTCTCGTAGAGGATGCCCAGCACGATATAGATCACCACCACCGCCGCGAGGATGAGCAGCGGCTGGTTGGACAGCGAATCCTGGAACACCTGGGCGGTGCCCTGGAAGCCGGTGACGATGCTGGCCGGCAGCCCGGCCTCGCGCGCGGCCGCCTCGATCTCCTCCACCGCCTGGCCCAGGGAGGTCCCCGGCGCGAGGTTGAAGGAGATGGTGACGGACGGCTGCTGCTGCTGGTGCTGGATCGAAAGCGGTCCCACCGTGCGGCGGATGTCGGCGATGGTCTCCAACGGCACCACGGCACCCGATGCGGTGCGCAGGTAGACGCGACCGAGGTCGCCCGGCTCGCGCTGGAAGCGGGGCTGCACCTCGGCGATGATGGCGTACTGGTTGGTGGAGGTGAACAGGGTCGCGATCTGCCGCGTGCCGAACTGGGTGTAGAGGGCGTCGCGCAGCTTCTGCTCGGTGATGCCGAGGGCCGCCGCCTTGTCCTTGTCGAGCACGATGGTGAGCTGCGGATTGGTGATCTGCAGGTCCGAAGTCACGTCCCTGAGGCCGGGCAGCTTGCCAAGGCGCTGCTCCATGGTGGCGGCGGCCGGGTAGAGCGCCTGCGTGTCCGAACTTTGCAGGGTGTACTGGAACTGGCTCTTGGAGGCGACGGCGCCCACCGAGATGTTCTGCACCGGTTGGAAGAAGACGTTGACCCCGGGCACCTGCGTCATGCGGCGGCGCAGGTTCTGGATCACCTCGTTGGCGGTGAGCGTGCGCTCGCCGGCGCCGTGCCCCTTGGGCTTGAGCGCGATGAACAGGCGTCCCGAATTGGTGGTGCGGCTGCTGCCGGTGGCGCCGGCCGTGGAGACCAGGTAGTCCACGTCGGGATCCGCCCGCACCGCCGCCGCCACCTGCTTCTGGCGCTCCACCATGGCGTCGAAGGAGCTGTCGGTGGCTGCCTCGACCGTGCCGATGAGGAAGCCGTTGTCCTCCTGCGGGAAGAAGCCCTTGGGGATGATGATGTAGAGGTAGACCGACAGGCCGATGGTGATGAGCGTCACGACCAGCATGACCGGCCTATGCCTCAGCACGAAATCGAGGCTCACCCGGTATCCGGCGAGCCAGGCGTCGAACATGCTCTCGGTGATGCGGAAGAAGGCTGACGGCTTCTTGTGATGGTTCGGCGCCTTCATCACCCGCGCGCACAGCATGGGCGTGAGCGTGAGGGAGACGAGGCCGGAGACGAGGATCGCCACCGAGATGGTCACCGCGAATTCGCGGAACACGCGCCCGACCACGCCGCCCATGAACAGCACGGGAATGAACACCGCCACCAGCGACAGAGTCATGGAGATGATGGTGAAGCCGATCTCCCGCGATCCGAGGATGGCGGCGCGGAAGGGCTTTTCCCCGTTCTCCACGTGGCGGTAGATATTTTCCAGCACGACGATGGCGTCGTCCACCACGAAGCCGACGCACAGGGTGAGCGCCAGCAGCGTCATGTTGTTGATGGAATAGCCAAACAGCCACATCACCGCGAAGGTGGCGATGATAGAGAGCGGCAGCGCCAGGGACGGGATGATGGTTGCGCGCACGTTGCGCAGGAACAGGAAGATCACCAGCACCACGAGGACGATGGCCTCGAACAGGGTCTTCTGCACGTCCGCCACCGCCTCGCGGATGGAGACGGAACGGTCGAACATCACATTGATGCTCACCGCGCCCGGAACCTGCGCGCGAAATTCCGGCAGGCGCGCGCGCACCTCGTCCACCACGCTCACCGTGTTGGCATCCGGCTGGCGGACGATGGCGAGCACGATGCCGCGCGTGTCGTTGTACCAGCTCGCAACCCGCTCGTTCTCGACGCCGTCGGAGACGGTGGCGATCTCCTCCAGCCGCACCGGCGCGCCGTTGCGCCAGGCGACGATGGTCCGGCGGAACTGGGTGGCGTCGGCCTTGGACGAGCCCATGTCGATGGTCTGGGCCTGCTTGGGGCCGGAGACGATGCCGAGCGGCGTGTTGGAGGCGGCCGCCTCCACCGCGCCCTGGATGTCGTCAGACGAGATGTTGCGCACGCCGGCCGCGCCGGGATCGACGCGGATGCGCACGGCGTATTTCTGCGTGCCGTAGATCTGCACCTGCGCCACGCCCGGAAGCTGGGAGATCTGCTGGCCGATCAGCGTGTCCGCATATTCGTTCACCGCCGAAAGCGGCAAGGTGCCCGACGAGACGGAGAGGAGCAGCACCGGGGCATCCGCCGGATTGACCTTCCGGTAGCTCGGCGGCGTGGTCATCTCCTGCGGCAGCTGGCGCTGCGCCACGGAGAGGGCCGACTGCACGTCGAGGGCGGCCGCGTCGATATTGCGATTGAGGTCGAACTGCACCGTGATGGAGGTGGAACCCTGCGTCGACGACGAGGTCAGTGAGGAAATGCCGGCGATGGTGGCCAGCTGGCGCTCGATGGGCGTCGCCACCGCCGTTGCCATGGTGTCCGGGCTGGCGCCCGGCAGCGTCGCGGTGATGTTGATGGTGGGGAAGTCCACTCGCGGCAATGCCGCCACCGGCAGCTGGCGGTAGGCGAACAGGCCGGCGACGACGAGCGACAGCATCAGCAGCGTCGTCATTACCGGGCGGCGGATGCAGGTTTCAGCCAGCATGCGCTCAGCTCCCGGTGGCGGGCGCGGCGCGGTTGCGCACGTTCACCCGGCTGCCGTTGCGCAGCGAAAGCTGCCCGTCCGTCACCACGGTTTCGCCCCCGTCGAGCCCGCTCAGGACGACGGTCCGCCCCTCCAGGGTGCGTCCCACCTTCACCGGCTGCACCTTCGCCCTGCCATCGGCGACCACGAAGACGAAGGATCCATCCTGCCCGGCCTGCACCGCCTCGCTCGGCACGGCGACGATGTTCTGCTCTACCCGCAGCGTCACCGTGACCGAGCCGAGGGTGCCCGGCCACAGCCGTTCGTCGTCATTGGGGAAGACGGCCCTGGCCGTCAGCGTGCCGGTCTGGGGGTCCACGGTGTTGTCGATCACCGCCACCGCGCCGCCGGTGATGACCTCCCCAGAACCCTGCAGCGTGATCGAGACCTTGGCGTCCTTGGCGGCGCGCAGCTCGCCGATATAGCGTTCGGGAAGACCGAAGGCGACGTAGATGGGCTTAAGCTGACGGACCGTGGCGAGGGTGTCGTCCACGCGGATCACCGTGCCCGCCCGAACCGAAGACACGCCGATGCGCCCCGTGACGGGGGATGTGATGTCGTAATAGCCGCGCTGGACCTTCAGGGATTGCAGGTTCGCCTCGTCCTGCTCCACCGTCGCCTTCTGCACGTCGGCGGTGGTGCGGGCATCGTCCACCTGCACCTGCGACACCGCATTGCGGGAGGCAAGGCCGGTATAGCGGTCCACGTCGCGTCGGGTCTTTTCGAGCTGCACCTTGTCGCGGGCGAGGGTTGCATCGGCCTGGCGGATCTGCGCGTCGATGACCCGGGAATCGAGGACGTAAAGGGGATCGCCAGCCTTCACGAAGGCGCCGTCGGCGAATCCCACCTTCTCCACCGCCGCCGCGACCCGCGAGCGGACCAGGACCGTAACCATGGATTCCACCGTGCCGAGGGCCTCCGCCCGCACCGGCAGCGCGGTGCGTTCCGCCTGCCCGGTGAGCACGGCCACCACCCGCTCGGAGGGGGCAGCCTGCGTCTTCGCCGCCGCGACGACCCAGGGCTTGTGCTCCCACAACCAGTAGCCGCCAGCTCCGGCGGCGACCACCGCCAAGGCAAGGAAGATACGACCGGAACGCGACGCCTTCTGGACGGTCATGCGACCTCTCACCGAAATCCGGGCCTTTCGACGAGGCCCAGTCCCACGACCTCTCCATGCTTCAGCATGGCAATGAAAAGACCTGCGCGGCGATGCAACATGAAATCGGCGGCCGCGTCCAATTAAGCTTTGGTCACCTGTACGCGGCCTTCCGGAGGGTGGGATGACGATTTCGTGAGCGGAGCAGTCGAAACCCGGCAATTCCGCTGCAACCTTGCGCCGAACTCCCAAAGGTCACTTTTGGCAGAGAGCCTCACCGCAGGCCCGGAACCTTGGCAAGGCGCTCGAGGGCCCGGTCGATTGTCGTGTCGTGCTTGGCGAAGCAGAAGCGCACCACGCTGCGCACCGCATCTTCCGCGTAGAATGCCGAGACCGGGATCGCCGCCACCCCGTGGGTGCGCACCAGATCGAGGCAGAAGGCCTCGTCGTCGGCCGCGTTGGTGAGCGGGGCGAGGTCGATGGACAGGAAGTAGGTGCCGCTCGACGCAAGCACGGAAAACCCCAGATCCGTAAGGCCCCGGGCCAGCCGATCACGGGAGCGCTGGAGCCCGGCGCGCATGCCGGTGAAATAGTCGTCCGACTTGCCGAGCCCGTAGGCCACCGCCACCTGGAGGTTGGGCGGCGTGGTGAAGGTGAGGAACTGATGCGCCTTGGACAGCACCTTCATCAGCGCAGGTGCTGCGAACACCAGGCCCACCTTCCACCCCGTCATGCCGAAGATCTTGCCGGCGGAGGAGATCTTCACCGTCCGCTCGCGCATGCCGGGCAGGGCCATCACCGGGACGAAGGCGAGGTCGTCGAAGATGACGTGCTCCCACACTTCGTCGCACACGGCATAGGCATCGAACGCGACGCAGAATTCGGCGAGCAGCGTCAGGTCCTGCCGCGAGTACACCACCCCGGTCGGGTTCTGCGGATTGTTGAACAGGACCAGCTTGGTGCGTTCGGAGAAGGCGGCGGCAAGCTTCTCCCGCGTGATGTTCCACGCCGGAGGCTCCAGCCGCACCAGCTTCGCGATGCCGCCGGCGCGGCGCACCAGCGGCAGATAGGCGTCGTAGAGCGGCTGGAACAGCACCACCTCATCGCCGGGCTCGATCAGGGCGAGCAACGCCCCGGCGATCGCCTCGGTGGCGCCGGAGGTGACCATGACCTCGCTGTCCGGGTCGAGCTCCAGCCCTTGCCAGCGGCGATAATGCGCCGCAGCGGCGCGGCGCAGCTCCACCAGCCCCATCATGGGGGGATATTGGTTCCAACCATCCACCACGGCTTCCGCCGCCTTGCGCCGGACATCCTGCGGGCCGGGATCGTCGGGGAAGCCCTGACCGAGATTGACCGCATCATGGGTGCGGGCAAGATGCGACATCACCTCGAAGATGGTGGTCGGCAGCTCGGCATAGATCGGGTTGAGCGGGCGGGCGGGATGAGCGGCTGGCAGGGACATGACGGTCGATCGCAAAGGCAAGGCGCCGCGCGGGCGCGGACGGAAACGCGAAGCTCGCGCCCTTTAGCCCTTATCGCTGGGCAGCGGAAGCCCGCCGCCTGCCGGGGCGGGTGCCCCGAGCGGCGCGAGGGCAGCGACCAGCGCCTCCGCCGTCACCTGCGCCATGGGCATCAGCACCTTGGCGGCCTCGGTGCGGCGGCCGGGCCGCATGACGAGGACCACCGTCTCCGCGCCGCCGCAGGCTGGATCGCCGCAGGAGATTTCCGAGACAGAGACCGTGGCCGCTTCCTCCAGAGCGAGGGTTTCGCGCACCAGGTCGGCGAGCCGGCGGGCGGCATCGCGGTCGGGCCCGGCCTCGCCGCGCCGGCGCATGAACAGCCTCATGTGGTTCCTCCCGCGATCGGCCCCGTTTGCGCCGGCCTGTCTGCCGCCCCGGCGCGGCGGGAACGTGGCGAAGCCGGCATCAATCGTCGTCGCTGTCCGGCTGCGACAGGCCGAGCAGGCGGCGCGCCCGGGCAATGCCGCGCTTCAGCCGCCCTGCCTCGAGCCGTAGGACGGCCCAGGTCACCCGCCCCTCCACCACCTCGCGCACCTCGATCACCGCATGCCCGTAGGCGATGCGCATGCCCGGCGCCGGATGGTCGTCGGAGCGGTCGGCGAAGGCCTCGGCGATGGTGAAGGCGTGTTCGCCGGTCGGCACCGTCAGCCCATAGAAGACGGCGAGGTCGCCGAGCTTCACCTCGCCGACGAAGGGGAAGGCCGCGCTGTCGTCGAGGGCGGTCGCCTCCTGGGGCCGAAACAGGCGATCGAGCTGGTGGACGCGCCGGGGCGGCGCGAGCACGTAGCCATAGTCGCCCGGCCTGAGCGCGCCGGCCGCCTCCGGGGTCAGGGTCTGGTTGGCGCGCACCACCATCACCAGCCTCGCCCAGTTGGGCAGCGTGCTCTGGCCGGCCACGGGCGTGCCCTCCGTGACCGGGTAGGCGACGAGTTCCATGTCGGTCTGGCCCGGCAGGTCGATCTCGAACCGACGGATGCCCGGCTTCGGGTCGGAAAGGGCGACGTCGAGCCGGCGGGCCACCGCCGCCATGGTCCAGCCGTGCAGGATGAGCGAGACCAGCACCACCGTGAAGGCGATGTTGAAATACACCTCTGCCTGCGGCAGGTGCGCCAGCATGGGGATGGTGGCGAGAAAGATGGAGACCGCTCCGCGCAGGCCTGCCCAGGAGATGAACAGCTTCTCCTTGAAGGAGAAGCGGAAGGGCGCGAGGCAGGCGAACACCGCCGCCGGCCGCCCCACCGCGATAAGGAACGCCGCAACCCCGAGCGCCGGCAGGCCGTAGTGTATGATCTTCTGCGGCGAGACCAGCAGGCCCAGCATCACGAACATGACGATCTGGCAGAGCCAGGTGACGGTGTCGAGGAACGAGGTGATAGAGGCGATGGCCCGCACCGGCCGGTTTCCCAGCACGAGGCCGGCGAGGTAGACGGCGAGAAAGCCGGACCCGTGCAGCAGCGAGGTGAGGGCGAACAGCAGGACCGCGACGCCCACAACCATGACGGGATGCAGTCCGCCGGGCAGATCCACACGATTGAGCAGGGAAACGAGGGCAAAGCCGCCGGCGACACCCAGCACCGCACCGAGCACCAGCTCGCGCAGCACGCCGAACACGACCATGAAGCCGGGGTCGGCCATGTTGCTGGTGAGAAGCTCCACTAGGAGCACGGTGAGGAACACCGCCGCCGGATCGTTGGTGGCGGATTCGATCTCGATCACCGAGCCGACCCGGCGGCCGAGATGTAGCCCCTGCGCCCGGACCAGGAACAGCACCGCAGCGGCGTCGGTCGAGGCCACGATGGCGCCGACCAGCAGGCTTTCCATCGGCGACAGGTGGAGAAGCGGCGCGGCGACCAGCGCCACGAGGCCCGCCGTGAACACCACGCCCACGGTGGACAGGCCGAGCGCCGGCAGGATCGCACCGCGCATGCTGGCGACGCGCATCCGCAGGCCGCCGTCGAAAAGAATGACCGCCAGCGCCGCCGAGCCCACCATGTAGGTGGCCCAGTAGTCATCGAAGTGAATTCCGCCGGGCCCTCCCTCGCCCGCGGCCATGCCGATGACGAGGAAGACGAGGAGGATGGGCGCGCCGAAACGTGCCGCGAGCAGGCTTGAGAGCGTGCCCACCACCACCAGCGCCGCCACCACCAGCAGCACCGCGTTTGAAATCACCACCGAACCCATAACACCCCGACACGCCAGACTGGACAACCTCAACTCAACAGTAGCGTCCGAAGGCCTCGCGGCGTAAGGTCCGTCACGTCGCGAGTGTGCGGGGCGTGCGCACGTGTCGCGAGCGGACCGGTCCGGGGGGCGGAAAGGGACGTGGAAATGTCGTTGAGCGGCATTCCGTGCGCGTATCTAGTCACGTCTATGGTGCGTACTGAGCTAGGCGTTCTCACGGTGGAAGGCGAGACGGTCTGTCACGACCGCGATCTCGCTTTCGAGATGGCGGAGGCAGACTGCTGCCATTGCGATTGGGTCGGCGTCTATGCGCTCGATGCTAATGGTCGCTGCATCACCGGCGCGCCCATCTACTTCTCCGGACTTCTGATCGCGACCACGGACGCCTACGCGGTGCCGCTGCAGGCGCAGGCGACATCGGCATGGCGGCCGTATCCGCCCTTCAGCTGAGCGGGCCTCATCGACCGGCTCCCCGTCGCGCCACAAACGATATGGCCTGGAGCGGCGAGTCGACCTCCACCACATGAACCCGCCGGCTCCCGCACAGGTCGCACCGCAAGCGCGGTGGCGCCGCCGCCGTGTCGGGCACACCCGACCCGGATTCGGAGACGAGGGCTTCGGAGACGAGGCTTTGCGGCGCATGGCCGGAAAGGATGGATCGCCGCCCGCAGCGGCTGCATTCGGCGCAGATCATCCCCGCAACGGGCGCGCAAAAGACGTCGGCGTCAAGGCGGTTGTCTCAGCGCAGCGGGTCACAGCATTGCCTTGGCGTGAAAGAACCGGCGCACATGGCTTTCGGCAAAGGCAATGTCCTCCGGTCGTCCGGCCTGCGCCGCCTCCAGCAGCGCCTTCAGCGCCGAATTGAGCTGCGGCCCGCCGTCTCCTTGTGCAAATCGCTGGAGCAGGTGCCGGCCGCAGTCCCCCAGCGTGGCGAGCCACGTCCCGTCGTGGAGCCAGATGGGGTGATGCAGATCGCTGTTCCAAAATCGCGCCATGGTATCCCGACAACGTAGCCCGTCGGGTTTGGTTTCGACCGGTTTCGTGAATGCACGCCCGCCTTGCCCGGCCCGTCTTGCCGCACACGCGCGTTGGCTCGCGCCTCATCCCCGCTCCAGCAGCGCGACGGCAAACCAGCCGCGCGCATCGGTCCACAGCGCCCGCTCCCGCCAACCCGCGCCGCGCGCCAGCTCGGCGAAGGCAGCGGGCGCGTACTTGTAGGAATTCTCCGTGTGGATGGTCTCTCCCCGCGCGAAGGCGATGGGCGTGCCGGCGATGCGCACCGTCTGCGCCGCGAGGCTTTCCAGATGCATCTCCACCCGGCCAGCGGCCGGATCGTAGAAGGCCCGGTGGCGGAAGCCGGCGAGGTCGAAGTCGGCGCCGAGCTCCCGATTGATGCGGGCGAGCAGATTGAGGTTGAAGGCGGCGGTCACGCCCTGGTTGTCGTTGTAGGCGGCGTCGAGGATCTCAGCGTCCTTGGCAAGGTCGAAGCCCACCACGAAGGCCGCTCCCGCCCCCAGCATCGCGCCGGCTCCGGCGAGAAAGCCCGCTGCGGCCTCAGGGGTGAAGTTGCCGATGGTGGAGCCGGGGAAGAAGCCCACCTTGCGGCCCGGCGCGCCGATGGGCGGAAGCGCCGCGAGGCGGGTGAAATCGGCTTCCACCGGCTGCATGGCAACCGCGGGATAGGCGCGGGCGAGGCGCGCGATGGCGGCGCGCATGTGCGGGCCGGAAATGTCGATGGGCACGTAGGCCGCCGGCGCCTGCATGGCGTCGAGCAGCAGCCGTACCTTCTCGCTCGATCCGGAGCCGAACTCGACCAGGGCGGCACCGGCCCCCGCGAACGCACCGATGTCGCCGGCGTGGGCCGAAAGGATCTCCAGCTCGGTGCGGGTCGGGTAATATTCCGGCAGACGGCAGATGCGGTCGAACAGGCGCGAGCCGGCCTCGTCGTAGAAATATTTGGGCGAAATGGCCTTGGGCCGGCCCGCGAGGCCCGCCAGCACGTCGGCACAGAAGCCGGCGACGGCATCCGCAGGTCGCGCCTGCGGGCGGGGGAGCGTGGAAAGGTCGGTCATGCGTCCTCCGCGAGCCTCAGGCCGGCAAAGGGCCAGCGCTGGTGGGGATAGAAGAAGTTGCGGTAGGTGGCGCGCGCATGGTCGGCCGGCGTGGCGCAGCTGCCGCCGCGCAGCACCATCTGGCCCGACATGAACTTGCCGTTGTACTCGCCGATGGCGCCCGGCGCCGGGCGGTAGCCGGGATAGGCGACGTAGGGGCTCTCAGTCCATTCCCAGACATCCCCGAAGAGCTGGCCCAGCCCCTCCCCGTGGTCCGCCGCCAGGGGCCGCAGCGCACCGCTTTCGAGGAAATTGCCCGCCACGCGGTGCCCCCGCGCGGCCAACTCCCATTCCGCCTCGCTCGGCAGGCGCCGGCCGGCCCAGCGGGCGTAGGCGTCCGCCTCGAAATAGCTGACATGGACGACGGGCGCCGCCGGGTCCGGCGCATGCATCCCGCCGAGGCTCATGGCTTGCCAGCCCGCCTCGTCCTTCTCCCAATAGAGCGGCGCCTCGTATTCACCGGCCTTCACCCGGGCCCACCCGTCGGCGAGCCACAGCTCGGGACGGCGATAGCCGCCATCATCCATGAAGGCGAGCCACTCGCCGTTGGTCACCGGCCGCGACGCCAGGCGATAGGGGCGCAACAGCACCGCATGGCGCGGGCTCTCATTGTCGTAGGCGAAGGCCGGCCCATCGTGGCCGATCTCGAAGATGCCACCGGGAAATTCGTGGAACGACACCGGCGCGGCAATCCGCGAGGCGTGCGCCCGGAACGAGCTGTATGCGGGCCTCAACGGATTGGCGGCGAACAGGTTCAGGATATCCATCAGGATCAGTTCCTGATGCTGTTGCTCGTGGTTGATGCCGATCTCCAGCAGCGGCGCGAGGCGCTCGAACGCGCCGTCGTCCGCGCGCGACAGCAGCCCATCCATGGCGGCCGTCACCCGCGCGCGATACCCCGCCACCTCCTCGACTGTCGGCCGGGTGATCAGGCCGCGCGCGAAACGGGCGTGACGCGGCCCCGCAGCCTCGTAGTACGAGTTGAAAAGAAAGGCGAACCGAGGATCCGCCACCGCGTAGCCCGGCAGATGCGGCGCCAGGATGAAGGTCTCGAAGAACCAGGAAACGTGGGCGAGGTGCCACTTGGTCGGACTGCAGTCCGGCATGGACTGCACGGTCTGGTCCTCGGGATGCAGATCACGGGCCAGATCTTCCGTGAGGCGCCGCACCGCATGGAAGCGCGCCTGCGTCGCCGCGCGGGACACGTCCCGCGGGCGATCCATATCCTTGAGTCTCATCGCATCTCCCGACGCCGACGGATGTGCCCCCTGCGCAGACAACGCTGCGCCGGCCACATGGTTCTACGGCCGACTTCCGGATTTGGAGCGGCGAAGGTTACGGTCACCGCCGGATTTTTACGAAGGCATGGGTCCGGGCGCGCCGCTCGGGGGGCTCCCGGTCATATCCCCCGAGACGCGATCTTCCGAGGCGCGCGCCAGCGCGACGACGGCCTCGATGGACGCGCGGGACGGGCTGTGAGGGCGCCACAAGGCAACGGTCGACACCAAGACCGGTCCGGGGGTAAGGCGCCGGGTGGCCACCTCCCCCAGCGCCCGCCATCGCTCCACCGCCGAGGCGGGCAGCAGGGTGCGGCCCAGGCCGGCGGAGACGCAGCCGATGATGCCGTCGAGGGTGCCCAGCTCCAGCACGGGCGCTTCGCCGAAGATCGCGCGGCACCGCTCGCGGTAGCAGCAGCCCTCGCGGAACACCACCAGCGCGCCGTCCGCCTCGCCCCCGGCCGGGCGGACTTCCACCAGTTCCTCCCGCCACAGGACCGTGGAGGCGAAGGAAGCGTCCACCGCATCCTCGGCCACGAGCACGAGATCGAGGGTGCCGCGCTTCAGCTCGGCCACGAGTTCCCCGCTGGTGCCACTGCGCAGTTGCAGGCGCAGACTCGGCAGATCCGCCCGCATCCGCTTCAGCAGGGCGGGAAGGCGGACGGCCGCCGTGGTTTCCATGGTTCCCACCCGCAGGGGCGGCAACGCCTCCCCGGCGGACCGCAGCAGCGCTTCCGCCTCCCGCGACAGCCGGAAGATGCGGGTTCCATAATCGAGGGCGAGGCTGCCGAGGGCGGTGGGGACCATGCGCCCGTCGATCCGCTCCACCAGCCGCTGGCCCAGCCGTGCCTCAAGCTTCTTGAGGCGGGTGGTGACGTTGGACTGGACACAGCCCAGCACCTGGGCGGCGCGGGTGATGCTCCCGGTCTCCGCCACGGCCTGAAGGAACTGGAAGTCGCGCATTTCCATCATCAGATGAGAACGATAAATTCAATATGTTTCAATTTCAATGAATATGGTCTTCCCTCATACTGCCGCCCGTCTCTCGACTTATGAACGAGCGGGCAGCGCGGCGCGCCGGCCCGAGACAGGAGTGGGCGCCATGACCAAGCCGATCGAACCCGCACGCTGGACGGACCGGCGCATCCTCGACCTCTTCGGCATCGCGGCGCCCATATTGCTGGCACCCATGGCGGGAGCCGGAACGCCCGAACTGGCCATCGAGGTGGCGCGGGCCGGCGGCCTCGGCGCCCTGCCCGGCGCCATGTACACGCCCGACCAATTGCGCGCGGCGATGGCGGCGTTCCGCGCCGGGGCCCCTGGTCATCCGCTCAACGTGAACTTCTTCTGCCACGCTCCGCCGGCGCGGGATCCGGCGCGGGCGATGGGCTGGCGCGCGCGTCTTGCGCCCTATTACGTGGAGATGGGCCTCGATCCAGAGGAAACGCCTCCCGCCGCGGGCCGCGCGCCGTTCGATGCCGGGCTCTGCGCCCTGGTGGAAGAGTGCCGGCCCGAGGTGGTGAGCTTCCATTTCGGCTTGCCGTCCGTCGACCTCCTCGCCCGGGTGAAGGCCGCCGGCGCCAAGGTCATCTCCTCCGCCACCACCGTGGCCGAGGCCCGCTGGCTCGCCGCGCATGGCTGCGACGCCGTCATCGCCCAGGGCTTCGAGGCCGGCGGGCATCGCGGCGTATTCCTGTCGGAAGAAATTGCCGGCGACATGCCCGGCGTCATCGCCCGGCAGGTGGGCACCTTCGCTCTGGTGCCCCAGGTGGCGGATGCGGTGGACGTGCCGGTCATCGCCGCCGGCGGCATCGCCGACGGGCGGGGCGTGGCCGCCGCCCTGATGCTGGGCGCCGCGGCAGTGCAGGTCGGCACCGCCTATCTCTTCTGCCCGGAAGCGAAGATCCCGGCGGTGCATCGCGCCGCGCTGGAGACAGCCGGCGACGAGAGCACCGCTCTCACCAACCTGTTCACCGGCCGGCCCGCGCGCGGCGTGGTAAACAAGGTGATGCGCGAGGTGGGCCCCCTGACGGCGGATGCGCCGGCCTTTCCGCTCGCCGGTGGCGCGCTGGTGCCACTCAGGCAGAAGGCCGAGGCGGCAGGGCGGGGCGATTTCACCAGCCTCTGGTCCGGACAGGCCGCCGGTCTCGCCCCACGCCTTCCCGCGCTCGAACTCACGCAGCGGCTCGCCGCCGACACCCTCGCCCGCATGGCCCGGCAAGCCTGAACGGCCCGCCCGCGGTCACCTCGTCGGCGGGGCGTCGCTGGAATCCTTGAACTCGAAGATCTTGCGCAGGAAGCCCGGTGCCACCGCGGAGATGGGATTGATGCGCAGCGTCGGCCCGCCCGCCAGAGGCCCGACGATCTCGAAGGTCACGCCCACGAGGCCCTCGTTCGGCCCGCCGCCCAGGAACAGGCCGATCACCGGCAGCTTCGAGAACATGTTGTTGAGGGCATAGGCCGGCACGAACGTGCCGCGGATGGAGATCCGGTCGCCGGCGAAATCGAGAGTGCCGTCGAAGGTGGCGCCCACCGAGGGTCCCCAGATGGCGCCCTCCTTGAACACGATCTTGCCGGTGGTGCGGGCGAACTGGGCCTGCGCCTTCTGGAACGAGGCGGTGCCGTCCTCGATCTTGCCGGAGGCATCGCGCGCCGCGCTGGACAGGCGCTCCAGCCCCGGCTCCCCCTTGATGGCGAAGTCGCGCACGTGCAGCACGCCCTCCTGCGGGGTGTTGTCGCTGCGCGGCGGATCCACCACGATCCAGGCCTCGCCGCCCTGCACCTTGGGATAGATGTCGAGGAAACGCAGCAGCGCGCCCGCATCCGAGGTGGTCACCACCAGCGCCCGCTGGCGGCCCTGCCAGTTGCGCATCTCGCCGGCCACCGCGCCGTCGCGGCCCACCTTGGCGGTAAGGGTGAAATCCCGCGTCTCCACGCCCCGGCGGGCAACGGAAAGCTCCATCTGGCGCAACACCTCGCCATTGTTTCCGGTGAGGGCGCCGATGCGCGCCTCCAGGTCCACGTCGGGCGTCTTCTGCGTCCGGCGCTGCACCGCCGGGGCGGAGACGAGGCTCTTCATAATGCCCCGGGCGTCCATCACGTCGCCGGTGATGCGGACCTTGAGCACGTCGCCGACCCTGTCGGCCTTGAGCGAGGCCTTGTCGCCGTCGGAAAGCTGGAACGTGGGGAAGACGGCGGAGATGAGGTCGCCGGTGTCGGAGAGCTCCAGCGCCCCCTTCAGCAGCGTGCCCGACCCATCCATCACCATGTCGTCGAGGCGGATCGTGTTGCCCTTGTCGTTCACCACGAACCGCGCCTTCATCGGCTTGCCGGCAGGCTTGCTGAGGCCGGGGATGAGGTCGGCGATGCGCGCCTGGGTCAGGTCGGTCTCGATGGTGGCCCGGGTGTCCTTGTTGTTGGTGGTACCCACCATGCGCACGCCGACCGGGCCGGACACGCCGGGAAGGTCGACCCCGAGGCGCCCGCGCGCGGCATCGTCGAGGGTGGCGGAGATGCGGATGTCGGAGTCCGCCGCGTCCTTCCTCTTTTCATACTCGAACGCCACCGGCGCCCCGGCGAGCTTGCCGTCGCCGCGCAGCACGATGCCGGACGGCGAGGCGAAGGCCTTCACTGTCGCCCCTTCCATGCGCTGACCCTTGAACACCTTGTCCACGCCGAAATCGGTGAGCGTCGCCTCAAGCGAATAGTCGAAATCCTCCGGCCGCCCCACCTTGCGGAAAAGGATGTTCACCTGTAGCAGGGCGGAGAACTTGCCGCGCGTCGTGGACGGGTCGAAGGCGGTACCGGTGGGGCCCTTCAGCGGCTCCATGCCCAGCACCTCGATGGCGGCGTCGGCGGGACCGTCGAACTTCACGCGGATCTGCGCGGAGGGCTCGCGGGGGAAGTAGTCCGGCAGCAGCATCACCCCGTCGCTCACCGCGATCTTGCGGTTCTGCGGCGTCACCGCAGTGCCGTCCGGCATGGTGATCCGCACCGAGCGGCCGGTGACGAGGATGGAGAGGTTGGCGTTGACGATGGGCGGCAGGCCCTTGACCGGACGCAGCGTGACGCCGTTTCCGTTGATGGTGAAGCGCACGCCGTCCTCCGGCATGGGCACCTGCTTCTGCCCGATGAGGTCGAGCGGCAGGAGCACCGCGACGGTGATGCCGTCGGCGGTCCCGCCGGAAACGTTCTCCAGCGCGAACTGGCGTGCGGGGGGCGCGATGGTCACCGGCCAGAAGCGCTTGATGGTCGCGACCGGCATGGGCGTGGCCGTGCCGTCGAACTTCAGGGTTGGCACGTCCACCCCGAAATCGAACATGGCGGTGAAGGAAAAACTACCGGCGGCCGAGCCGAGGAAGCCGGTATCGACGATGAGCCGCCGGCTTGGCGGATCGTAGCGTCCGCCCAGGTCCACCTTGTCGATGACGAGCGCGGGCTCGGGCATTTCCTTGCCGGCCAGCACCACCTCTTTCTGCCGGATATGGAAGGTCCATGGCGCCCGCGCCGTGGCGGGCACCGGCATCTCCCCCTGCAGGATGACGCGGTTCTCGTTCTTGATGGCCTCAATCGGCGCGAGCACGATGACGCGGCGGGCGAGGTCCAGGGTGGCGGCGACGCGCGCCCGGTCGATGACGAAGCGCTCCTCCACCTCCTCGCCGTTGCCCAGGGCGCCGGCGCCGAGGTCGATGCTCGCGTCCGCCGCCCGAAGGTCGCCCTCGAGGGAGATCCGCGCGGTGACGGCGGCATTGAGGGGCGTGTCGATATAAAAGCGCCGGTGATCCTGGGTGAAGGCCTGGAGCAGGTCGCGGGTGGAGACGTTGCGGATGGAGACGTCGATGGCGCGCTCGCCATCCCTGGCGGCGCCGATCCGGGCCACGGCGGTGGCCACGCCCTGCGGCGACTGGGTGGTGAGGGTGAGCTGTGCCCCCCCGTCCCGTGGGCGCGCGAGGCGCACGCTGATGTGCTGGAACACGATGCGCCGGCCCGAACTCTCGTTCTCGACGATCAGCGTGCCGTCCTTGAGGCCCACATCGGCGAGCGCGCCGCCATCGAAGCCGGCGGCCTCCAGTTCCGACATCCAGTGGGCAATGAAGACGGGTTTCAGCGGATCCATATCCACCGCCGTCGGCGGCGAGCCCGATGCCGGCTGCGACGCCCCGCCGGGGACTGAAGGCGCGGGTCCGCCCGCGGCGGGCGTGGTCGTCTGCGGCATCGCCTGGGGCGCATCGGCGCGCGGTGCGGACGCGGACGGGAGCGACGAAGCCGAGATGGGTTTCGCGCCCTTGCCGGTGGTCACCGCCAGGTGCCCCGAAGCGGCGATGCGGACAGTCATCTCGGCGCCGACGAGATCGATGCGCCGCGCCTTCGGCATCAGCGAGAGCAGCGAACCCTCGAGCTCCACCTCGGCGCTGGGGGCGCTCGCCACCAGCTGCCCGTCGGGACCCAGAACCTTGATGTCATGCACCACCACCTGCGTCGCGCCGCCGCCGGTGGTCTCCACGGTGGTGCTGCCGATGTCCACCTTGTGACCGCCGCCGATCCGGTCCTCGAGCGCCCGCTCGATATAGGGGGTGGCGATGTCGGCGGTGATGGTGCCCGTGGCGATGAGGGCGTAGAGGGTGACGGCGGCGACACCCCCGAGGGCAATGAGCACGAGGCAGATGGCGCTGAATATGCGCGCGGCGCGGCTGCGCGGCGCGAGCGCTCCCATGATGCCCCGGAACCGCGAGCGGCGCGGCTGACGCCGTACCAACTCGGGCTTGCGCACGCTCTCCTCCATCCCGTTCTTGTCCTTCCGCAACCGCTCCGCTGCGTCCCCGGACGCGCCGATTCGAGCTCCCCGAGCCTAATCTGCCCCCCGCTCGTAAAGATGAGGTGGATCAAATACCCGCAGGTTACCATCTTCGCCCGGAACACGGCTATCTTGTGGGCCGCAGGCTCACTTGACGCGTCCCCGGGGCCGGTGGGCCCCCTGCCCCGTATGACGCCGAACACGTCGAAAGGAAGGCGAATGTCCAAATTGCCGGAAGTCGGCCAGAAAGCACCCCCCTTCTCCCTCGCCCGCGATGGCGGCGGGACGGTGGCGCTCAAGGATTTCAAGGGGCGCAAGCTGGTGCTGTATTTCTATCCCAAGGCCGATACCCCCGGCTGCACCAAGGAGGCGATCGCCTTCAACGGCCTGAAGGCGGCCTTCGCCGCCGCCGACACCGATATCCTCGGCGTCTCGGCGGACGCGGTGAAGGCCCAGGACAAGTTCAAGACCAAGTATGACCTCGACTTCCCGCTCGGCTCCGACCCTGAGAAGGCGATGCTGGAGGCCTATGGCGTGTGGGTCGAGAAGAGCATGTACGGCAAGACGCACATGGGCATCGAGCGGGCGACGCTGCTCATCGGCCGCGACGGCAAGGTGGCTCACACCTGGCCGAAGGTGAAGGTGGAAGGCCACGCCGAAGCGGTGCTGAAGGCGGCGCAGGAGCTGGCGTAGCAGCCGGCGGGCCCCCTACCCGGCCAGCCGCACGTTCTGCGGCAGCACAAACGGCCCGGCCGGCGCCACGCCCACCCGCACGGACACGCCAAACGCTTCTTCGAGCACGCGATCGGTGATCACCTCCCCGACCGGGCCGGCCGCGCGGATGCGCCCGCCGGCGAGGACCACGATCTCGTCGGCCACCATGGCCGCGAGGTTGAGGTCGTGCAGCACGGCGAGCACGCCGCCCCCCTTGTCCGCATGGGCACGGGCAAGGCGCAGCACCACCAGCTGGTGGGCGAGGTCGAGGCTCGCCGTGGGCTCGTCGAGGAACAGGTAGCTCGGCGCATCCGAAGGACCCAGCTCCAGCTGGGCGAGGATGCGGGCGAGTTGCACCCGCTGGCGCTCGCCACCCGACAGGCTGTCATAGCGCCGCGCGGCGAAGCCCGGCAGGTCCACGACGGCGAGCAGCCGGGCGATGCGCCCCGCGTCCCGTCCGTCCGCCGCCAAGAGCCCGGCGCCGATCACCTCCCCCGCGGTGAAGGGGAACGCCACCTCGGCGGCCTGCGGCAGCACTGCGCGTCGGCGGGCCAGCGCCAGAGGATGCATGCGGGCGATGGGCCCGCCGTCAAGGCTCACCGATCCCCCCGCCAGCCGCTGCTCGCCAGACATGGCCTTCAGCAGGGTGGACTTGCCGGCCCCGTTCGGTCCCACCAGCACCGTGACGGCCCCGGGCCGCACGGCGAGGCTCGCCCCATCCACCAGCGTGCGGCCGCCAGCCACCACGCGCACGTCTTCAGCCCGGTACATCGGCTCACCCCACGAATGCGCGGCGCCGCAGCAGCAGCCACAGGAAAAAGGGCGCCCCCACGAGGGCGGTGACGACCCCGAGGGGCAGTTCCGCCGGGGCGGCGATCATGCGCGCCAGGATGTCGGCGGCGAGCAGCACCGCCACGCCGAGCAGCGCGGACGCCGGCAGCAGCGTCCGATGCGAGGGGCCGATCACCAGCCGGGCCAGGTGCGGCACCACCAGCCCCACGAACCCGACCACCCCCGCTGCCGCCACGCTGGCGCCGACGCCGGCCGCCACGGCGACGACGGCGATGCGCTTCAACCGTTCCACCGCCACCCCGGCGTGGAAGGCCTCCGCCTCCCCCAGCGCCAGTGCGTCCAGCCCGCGCGAAAGCGACAGGGCGGCAGCCAGCAGCCCGAGCACGAAGGGAGCGGCCATCGCGGCCTTGAGCCAGGTGGCACCGCCGAGGCTGCCCAGGGTCCAGAACAGGAATTCCCGCGTCTGCTGCTCGGAGGCGAGGAAGACCATCACGCCGGTGCCGGCGCTCGCCAGCGCGCCGAGGGCGAGGCCGGCGAAGAGCAGCGTGGCCACGGAGGTGCGCCCGTCCCGCTCGGCGAGGCGGGCAATGAGCAGCGTGGTGCCGAGCCCGCCGGCGAAGGCGGCCAGCGGCAGCCCCAAGGCCTGGAGCGGGGCGGGCAGCAGGGCGGCAACCGGCGCCCCGAATACCACGAATGCCACCGCCGCCAGCGCCGCGCCGGGGGCGACGCCCACGAGGCCGGGATCGGCCAGCGGATTGCGGAACACGCCCTGCATGAGGGCGCCCGCCACCGCCGTGCCGGCCCCGGTCAGCGCCCCGACTACAGCGCGGGGAAAGCGCACGTCTAGCACCACGATGCGCTCGCGCAGGGTTGCCGCCGGGGTGCCCGTGCCCGTGGCCCAGTCCCACAGGATGGCGAGCACGCGGCCCGGCGGAATGGTGAACGGGCCGATGACCAGGGCGCCGAGGAAGGCGGCGACGGCCAGCACGGCGAACAGCACGAGGCCGGTCGCCACAGGCCGCCCCGCCAGGGCACGGGTTCCGCCCGCCATTGCCAGAGGCTCCGCGCTCATTGGTCCTTCTCCATGCTCCAGGGGCGCGCCGGCAGCTCCGGCAGCCGGGCGCCGGGACGAAGCGCGGACGCGAGGTCCCGCGCCGCACGGGGAGAACGCGGGCCGAAGCCCAGCAGATAGGAGCCCGGCAGGGTCACCAGCCTTCGGTCGCGCGCGGCCGGCGTGCCGGCGAAGGCGGGAAGGGAGAAGACCGTGTCGGCATCGAGCACCTGCCCGCCACCCTGCATCACCACCACCGCGTCCGGCTCCGCCGACATGGCCGCCTCGTCGAGGGCCGGCTTGAATCCCTTGATGGAGGCCATGGCGTTGGAGACGCCGGCGAGGCGCAGGATAGCGTCGGCGCTGGTGTCGGCCCCGCCCACCACCGCCGCCCCGCCCGACGCGGACAGGACGAACACCGCCCGCGGCCGTTCGGGCAGCATCTTCACCATGGCGTCGAGGGCGGCGAAGTCCGCGGCCACATCGGCGGCCAGCGACCGGCCCTTCTCCTCCTCCCCCACCGCCTTCGCCACCGCCTCGATCTTGCGCAAGACCCCCTCCGGGCTGTGCGCGTCCGGAATGATCACCACGGGCACCGAGGCCTGCTCCAGTACATCGAGGGTGGACCGCGGCCCCGCGCCCTCCACGGCGAGGATCAGGCTCGGCCCCACGGAAAGCACGCCCTCGGGCGAGAGCGCGCGGGAATAGCCCACGTCCGGCTTCTTGCGGGCGGCGGCGGGGTAACGGCTGGTCTGGTCCACCGCCACCACCCGCTCGCCCAGCCCCAGCGCGAACAGGATCTCGGTCACCGCCCCGCCGATGGAGACGATGCGCGAGGCGTCCGCGACGGCGACCGTGCGCCCGCGCGCATCCCGGATCTCGGCGGCGGCCGCGCCGAGGCCGGCGACGGCTATCGAAACGGCAAGGCAGGAAACGAGCAACAAGAGAGAGCGGCGGCGTTTCATAGAATTAGAAAACTTCCATTCTGAGTAGTTAGGCGAATCTCGCTTCCACGCGACAGCAACTTTTTGAATTATTCAATTTTCATTGCGGTCACATCGAAGTGGTATATGCGCCACAATCAGTGGCGTTATTTGGCACCATTGGCAAGATTCATGTAATAATCTTGACGGCCCTGTGGCCGAAAGGTAGCAGGGGAGGAGCAGGCGGGGGCCTGCGGCACGCCACGTCCCTCACGGCGGACGATAGCCAGCTCGATCATTCGCCTATTTCCAGGAGACGATCATGGCGCGCAGGCCGCACCGCACGGGTGTTTCGGCGGGTATTTCCAACAGGACGAGGGGGGTCTTGCGCTCGGGTGTCGCGGCTTCCGCATTGCTATTGGCCACGGGTGGCGCCTTCGCCCAGAGCGCGCCCGCGGCGACCGATCCATCCGCCGACACCGGCAGCCAGGTCACCCTCGACACCATCACGGTCGCGGCGACACTGACCGAGGAGCGCACCATCGACACGCTCGCCGCGGTCAGCGTGGTGCGCCCCGACGATCTGATCCAGTTCATGCCGGACCGCGTGCAGGACGTGTTCTTCGGCATGCCCGGCACCACCGTGATCCAGAACGGAAACTCGCCCCAGGCCGCCATCAACATCCGCGGCCTGCAGGATTTCGGCCGCGTCGCCGTGTTCGTCGACGGGGCGCGGCAGAACTTCACCCAGCTCGGCCACGGCTCGGGGGCGGGCACGTTCTTCCTGGAGCCGGGCCTGCTCGCCGACGTGGACGTGGTGCGCGGGCCGGTGTCCAACATCTACGGTTCGGGCGCCATCGGCGGCGTGGTCACCTTCCGCACCAAGGATGCCGACGACATCATCAAGAAGGGCCAGGCCTGGGGCGTGGAATCCACCGGCGAGTTCGGCTCCAACGGCCCCATGGGCTACGGCGCCCTGTTCGGCGCGGCCCGCGTCGGCCAGAACATCGACCTGTTCTTCGGCGGCACCTACCGCGCCCAGAACGATTATGAGGACGGCGACGGCAACGTGGTACCTGGCTCCGGCTACGACACCTGGACCGGCACGGCCAAGGCCACCTTCCGCCCCGCCGACTTCCATGAGGTGAAGATCAGCGCCCTCAACTATTCCGCCGACTACACGACCTACAATGCGGCACTGGTGAACAATGACGTTCCCGCCTCCGCCACGCAATACGGCACCACCGTGCTCAACCAGACGGTGACCGGGAGCTACAACTACTCCAACCCCGACGACAACGTCTTCGACTGGCGCAGCAGCATCTACTGGAACCGGGTGAAGCAGGATCAGCTGAAGGTGGCCGGCACGCCGAGCTCGATCACCGGCGCCATCGGTGATCCGCGCACCTTCACCATCAACACCGTTGGCTTCGACGCCAACAACACGTCGCGCTTCAACTGGAGCGGCATCCGCAACGCCATCACCGTGGGCGGCGACTACTTCCACGACGACGTGGACAACGTGGACAATTACGGCTTCGGCGAAGGCTACAACCCCAACGGGGAGCGCGGGGTGGGCGGCGCCTTCGTGCAGTGGAAGGCCAACTACTCCACCTGGCTCGAAGCCCAGGCGGCGGTGCGCTACGACACCTACAATCTCTCCGGTGACGGAGTCTCCACCGACGGCGACCGCTTCTCCCCCAAGGCCACCGTCGGTGTCACCCCGTGGAGTTGGGTGACCGTCTACGGGACCTATGCCGAGGGTTACCGCGCGCCGGCCATCACCGAGACGCTGGTTTCCGGTGCCCATCCGCCGAACATCCCGCTCGTCTTCTGCCCCGATGGCAGCTACGGCGTGTTCTGCTTCGTGCCCAACCCGTACCTCAAGCCCGAGGTGGGCAAGAACAAGGAAATCGGCCTTAACCTGAAGTTCGACGACATCTTCACGAAGGGCGACAAATTCCGCGCCAAGGCGAATGTGTATCGCAACGACGTAGAAGATTATATCGAGCTGGTCGGCTACAACATGACACCGTTCGGCACCTATGCCGACTATCAATACCAGAACATCGCCAACGCGAGACTGCAGGGCTTTGAATTCGAGAGCAATTACGACGCCGGATCATGGTTCGCCGGGTTCAATGCGACCGTTTCGGACGGCGAGAACGTGGACAATGGGCAGCCCCTCGCCAACGTGATGCCCAGCAACATCGCGACGACCCTCGGGGCACGTTTCCTCGAAAACAAGCTCACCGTCTCGGTGCGCTGGCAGTGGGTGGCCGCCAAGACCGCCGCCGACCTGCCGACAGATTCCCCCTATGAGCCGACGCCAAGCTTCAACCTCGTGAATTTCTACGTGGGCTACCAGCCCAGCGAGAACCTGCTGGCCTCCCTTTCCGTTGAGAACCTGCTCAACGAGCAGTATGTTCAATACCAGCAGTTTCTGCCGAGCGCCGGCCTCACCGTGAAGGGCGGGCTCAAGATCCGCTTCGGGGCGGATACGATCGCCGCGGCGACGCCCTCGCCCCTGTTCAAGTAGCCACGCCGTTCCGGCGCAGCCAACCTGCATCCATATTGCGCATGGAGTTGAGAAGATGTTCATCGCCACCAACAGGTTCAAGGTGAAGCACGGCTCGGAGGCCGAGTTCGAGCAGGTATGGCGCGAGCGCGATACCCACATCGCCGCCGTCCCCGGCTTCGTCGCCTTTGATCTGTGCCGCGGCGGAGAGAAGGAGGACCACACCCTCTACATCTCCCACACCGTCTGGGCGTCCAAGGCCGACTTCGAGGCCTGGACCAAGTCTGAAGCCTTCCACCTCGCCCACCGCAACGCCGGCGCCTCCTCCAACCGGGTGAACTATATCGGCGGTCCGGAGTTTGAAGGCTTTGAATCCGTGCTGTCCCTCACGCCTGGTGAGAAGGCGGCCTGAGCGGATTTCACCCGCGCCGGGACTGCCCCCGGCGCTCCCATCGTGGCACCTCGCCCGGCCGGGTCCCCATCCGCGCCGGGTTTTCTTTTCGCTGGCGTCCCTTTCCGCCGGCTTCTCTCGGCCCCGGCGGGCCCTTCCCTCCCCGCCCGGGCTTGTCTACCGTCGCGCCATGACATTGCATTGCGGCCATCCGGCCGGAGGGATTTCTCGCCCATGAGCGCATATTCCGACCTTTCCGCCCATTTCGCCCGGGCCTCGGCCCTGTCCAACGGCATCGGCATTCTCCAGTGGGACAGCGACACCATGATGCCGAAGGGCGCCGCCGGAACCCGGGCGGAGAGCCTGGCGCTGCTGCGCGTGCTCAGCCACGGCATGGTGACAGACCCGCGCATCGCCGACTGGATCGGCGCGGCCGGGAGCGAAGAGCTCGGTCCCTGGGAGCGCGCCAACCTGCGCGAGATGGAGCGGCTCTACACGGTGCAGACCGCTTTGCCCTCCGACCTCGTGGAGGCGTCCAGCAAGGCGGTGTCCAAGTGCGAGATGGCCTGGCGCAAGGCGCGCGCCGAGGCGGACTTTCCCGCGCTCCTGCCTTATCTGGGGGAGGTGCTGCGCCTGCAGCGGGAGATCGCCCGGGCCAAGGGCGAGAAGCTCGGGCTCCTGCCCTATGACGCGTTGCTCAACGATTACGAGCCCGGGGGCCGCTCGGCGCGCATAGACGCCTTGTTCGACGACCTCGCCGCCTTCCTGCCCGCCTTCACCGAGGAGGTGCTGGAGGTGCAGGCGCGTCGGCCGCCCACTCCGCCCTTGTCCGGCCCGTTCGCAGTGGAGGCGCAGCGGGCGCTGGGGGTGGAGATGATGAAGGTGGTGGGATTCGATTTCGAGCGCGGCCGGCTCGACGTCTCCGTCCATCCCTTCTGCGGTGGGGCGGACAACGACGTGCGCATCACCACGCGCTATGACGAAACCGACTTCTCCCGCGCCCTCATGGGCGTGCTGCATGAGACCGGCCATGCCCTCTACGAGCAGGGCCGGCCGCAGGCCTATCTTGAGCAGCCGGTGGGCGCCGCCCGCTCCATGAGCGTGCATGAGAGCCAGTCCCTGCTCATGGAGATGCAGGCCTGCCGCAGCCGGGAATTCCTCACCTTCGCTGCCCCGCGCATGCGGGCCGCCTTCGGCGCCTCCGGCCCCGGCTGGGAGCCGGATGCCCTGTGGCGGCTCTATACCCGTGTGGAGCGTGGCTTCATCCGCGTGGATGCGGACGAGGTGACTTATCCCGCCCACGTCATCCTGCGCTATCGCCTGGAAAAGGCGCTGATCGCCGACGAGATGCCGCTGTCCGACCTCCCCGCCGCCTGGGCCGAGGGGATGAAGGGGCTCTTGGGGGTGGTGCCGCCGGACGACCGCCTCGGCTGCCTGCAGGACATCCACTGGCCGAGCGGCGGCTGGGGCTACTTCCCCACCTATACCCTTGGCGCCATGACCGCCGCCCAGCTGTTCGATGCCGCCTGCCGGGCGGACGCCAGCATCCTGCCCGGCATCGCCCGCGGCGATTTTGCCCCCCTGCTCGCATGGCTGCGCGCGAACGTGCACAGCCAGGGCTCGCTGCTGGAGACCGACGACCTCCTCACCCGTGCCACCGGGCGGCCCCTCGACGCCTCGGTGTTCAAGGCGCACCTGCGCCGGCGCTATGGCGGCGAGATGGATCAGGACGTGGCGGCGTAGGTCAGCCCTGCCGGAAACGCGGGCTTCGGCCCGCATTTTTCGCCTCAGTAGTTGACTAGGAACTCACGTCATATAGTTTCCTAGTTAACTACTGAGGTGCCCGTGACCAACATCCCGTCCCGTCCTGAGCTTGCGACGCTCGAGGCCCATCTGGGGTACTGGCTGCGCTTCGTGTCGAATCAGGTGTCCCACGCCTTCGGCCTCAAGCTCGCCGGGCGTGGCGTGACGGTGGCGGAATGGGTGGTGCTACGCGAGCTCTACGACGCCGAGACCTGCGTCCCGAGCGCCCTCGCCGATCGGCTGGGCATGACGCGGGGCGCCATCTCCAAGCTCGCCGACCGGCTGGAGGCCAAGGGCCTCGCCGCACGCCGGGCCGACAAAGACGACCGCCGCTTCCAGACCCTCGCCCTCTCCGCCGGGGGCCGCGCGCTGGTCCCGGAACTGGCGGCGCTGGCGGACGCCAACGACGCCGATTTCTTCGGCCACCTGGACCCCGCCGACCGTGTCCGCCTGGAGGCGGTCCTGCGCGACATCGTCCGGCGCAAGGGATTGAAGGCAGTTCCGGTCGACTGACGCACCCGACATACCATCGACCATCAGGAGAAGCATGGATGGACCAGACCGTTCAGAACGTCCTCCGCGACTGCGTCACCGCCTCTGACGACGAGCGCATCACCTTCGGCGAGGTGGTGGGAAAACTGATTGCCGCTGGGGTCGAGCGCTATGATGCCGACCTCGTGCGCTCCGAGAAGACCTTCTACATGCCGGACGGCGACAGCACCGTGCTTCCCAGCAGCCGGATCGACGGGACCGCGTCGGCGGACTTCTCGCCGGCCACCGTTGAAGCCGCCGTCCGCGCCATCCAGGCGGGGCAGATCCGGTACAAGGAATTCTGCCGGCGCATCCTCGCCGGTGGCTGCGTCGGCTATCAGGTGAGCCTCGCCGGGCGCCGGGCCATCTATTACGGGCGCACCGGCGATGCCCACGTGGAATGGTTCCCCGGCGCGCGCTGATCAGGGTCTGCCCCAAGGGCATGCCGGGCCAATGCATGTCATCCCGGCGCTTCGCGACTTTTGCGCCGGCCTGTCGGCCGTGGTCATACTCCCGCGTCCTTGCAGAAGACGAAAGGGAGCTCCCCATGATGTACGCCATCCTCTGCTACCACGAAGAAGACGTGGTCTGCGCCTGGAGCAAGGAGGAGGACGCCGCCGTCATGGCGCGGATCGGCGAGGTGCAGGAGCGCCTGATCAAGGCCGGCAAGATGGGGGCCTCGCTGCGCCTCCTGCCCACCACCGCCGCCACCACCCTGCGCAAGACCCAGGAGCCGCCGCTGATCATCGACGGCCCCTTCGCCGAGACCAAGGAACAGCTGCTCGGCTTCTACCTGGTGGACGCCGCCGATCTGGAGGATGCCCTCGCCATCGCCCGCGACCTCGCCGCCGCCAATCCCGGCGGCGCCTACGAGATCCGCCCGGTGGGCATGTTCTTTCCCGACCAGCGGACCGGAACGTGACAACGCCGGCCCTCACCGATCCCACCTGGATCAACGGTGCGCTCACCGCCGCGCGGCCGCAGGCGGTGGCGGCCCTGCTGCGCTATTTCCGCGATCTCGACACCGCCGAGGAGGCCTTCCAGGAAGCCTGCCTCCGGGCGCTGAAGACCTGGCCCGCCAACGGGCCGCCACGGGACCCGGCCGCCTGGCTCATCCTTGTCGGCCGCAATGCCGCTCTCGACGGCGCGCGGCGCACCGCCCGCCACGATCCCCTGCCCCCCGACGAGCAGCTCTCCGACCTCGACGACGCGGAAGCCTCCCTCGCCGAGCGGCTGGACAATTCCCATTATCGTGACGACGTGCTGCGCCTGCTCTTCATCTGCTGCCACCCGGAGCTGCCGGTGACGCAGCAGATCGCGCTGGCGCTGCGCATCGTCTCCGGCCTGTCGGTCAAGCAGATCGCCCGCGCCTTCCTGGTGAGCGAGGCGGCCATGGAGCAGCGCATCACCCGCGCCAAGGCCCGCATCGGCAAGGCGGATGTGCCCTTCGAGGCGCCGGGGCCGGTGGACCGGTCGGAGCGGCTGGGCACAGTGGCGGCCATGGTCTATCTCGTCTTCAACGAGGGCTATTCCGCCGGCTCCGACCCCGACCGCGCCGGCCTGTGCGAGGATGCCATCCGCCTCGCCCGCCTGCTGCTGCGCCTGTTTCCCACCGAGCCAGAAATCATGGGCCTTGCCGCCCTCATGCTGCTGCAGCACGCCCGGGCGGCGGCGCGCTTCGACGCGGAAGGCCGCGTGGTGCTGCTGGAGGCGCAGGACCGCAGCAAATGGGACCACGCGCGCATCGTCGAGGGCCTCGCCCTCATCGACAAGGCGATCCGCCACCGACGGCCCGGCGCCTATCAGGTGCAGGCGGCCATCGCCGCGCTCCACGCCCGCGCCCTGCGGCCCGAAGACACCGACTGGGCGCAGATCGACGCGCTTTATGCGACGCTCGAATACCTGCAGCCCTCGCCCGTGGTCACCCTCAACCGAGCGGTGGTGGTGAGCAAGGTGAAAGGCCCGGAAGCCGCCCTCGCCATGATCGAGCCGCTGGGCCCACAGCTTTCCGGCTATTTCCACTATTTCGGCGCCCGTGGCGCCTTCCTGCTCCAGCTCGGCCGGCGGGAAGAGGCCAAAGAGGCGTTCGACCGCGCCATTGCCCTCGCCAACACGCCCGCCGAGGCCGACCATATCCGCGCCCATCTCGACCGGCTGATGTCGCCGGCGTGATAAAACGGCGAGCCGGTGTCGGCACACGCCGCCCCGGAGCGTCCTTGGAGCATGGCGCCGCATCCGCGACGCTTCTGGAGGAGGAACACTGATGTCCGATACAGCCGAAGTGACGACGCCCACGGCCGATTTCAGTGCGATGCCCCCGGTGAAGGGCGGCGTCACCGCCTATCTCACGGTGAATGGCGCGATGAAGGCGGTCGAGTTCTACAAGGAAGCGCTGGGCGCGGAGCTCGCCTTCGCCATCCCCCCGGACGACAGCGGCCGCACCATGCACGTCCACCTCTATATCAACGACACCTCGGTGATGCTGGCCGACCCTTATCCGGAATATTGCGCCGGCCCCGTCGAGGCGCTTGGCGGCTTCAACCTCAGCGTTCATGTGAAGGACACGGACGCGGCTTTCGAGCGCGCCGTGGCGGCAGGGGCGAGCGTCATGATGCCGCCGTCCGACATGTTCTGGGGCGCCCGCTACGCGCAGGTGCGTGACCCCTTCGGCGTGGTCTGGGCCTTCAACCAGCCCAAATGATGGGATCGCGAGGCGCCTCCCCTTCGAGGCGATGGCCGGAGCGGGCGCCCCGCGGGCTCAGCCCACCGCGGTCACCCGCTCCCCGTTGATGCTGTCTTCGTCGCGGCGGTCCACCGCCCCGACGGCGTCGTCCACCCCTTCCGACACGCGGGCGAGGGCGTCGGCAGCGTCCTCGGCCTCCCGCTGCCGGTTCCACAGGGCGGCGTAGAGCCCGCCCCGCGCGAGGAGCTCGGCATGGCAGCCGCGCTCGGCGACGCGACCGTCCGCCAGCACCAGGATTTCGTCCGCCGCCACCACGGTGGACAGGCGGTGGGCAATCACCAGGGTGGTGCGCCCCTCGGACACGCGGTCGAGGGCGTCCTGGATGTCCTTTTCCGTGTGGCTGTCGAGGGCGGACGTGGCCTCGTCCAGCACCAGGATGGGCGGAGCCTTCAGGATGGTGCGGGCAATGGCCACGCGCTGCTTCTCGCCGCCGGAGAGCTTGAGGCCCCGCTCGCCCACTTCCGTCCTGTAGCCCTTGGGCGTGGAACGGATGAAGCCGTCGATCTGGGCGAGGCGCGCCGCCTCCTCCACCTCCGCCTCCGTGGCGCCGGGGCGGCCATAGCGGATGTTGTAGGCGACGGTGTCGTTGAACAGCACGGTATCCTGCGGGACCATGCCGATGGCGGCGCGCAGGCTCTCCTGTGTCACCGCGCGGATGTCCTGCCCGTCGATGGTGATGCGGCCGGAGGTGATGTCGTAGAAGCGGAACATCAGGCGCGACAGGGTCGACTTGCCCGCCCCCGACGGCCCGACGATGGCCACCGTCCGGCCCGCCGGCACCTCGAAGCTGATGCCCTTCAGGATCTCGCGGCCGGCATCATAGGAAAAGCGCACATCCTCGAACCGCACCGTGCCGCCGGAGACCACGAGCGCCGGCGCGCCCGGCCGGTCCGTCACCTCCGGCGCGCGGGCGAGCACGGCGAACATGGCCTCGATGTCGACGATGGCCTGCTTGATCTCGCGATAGATGAAGCCGAGGAAATTCAGCGGGATGTAGAACTGCACCATCATGGCGTTGACCATGACGAAGGAGCCCACCGTCTGCCGCCCGGCGCGGATGTCGAGCACACACATCACCATCACGGCGGCGAGGCCGATGGAGAAGATGAAGGCTTGACCCGCATTCAGCCAGGCCAAGGACGTGAAGGTATTCACGGTGGCCTTCTCGTAGCGCGCCATGGAGCGGTCGTAGCGCGCCGTCTCCCAGCGCTCGGCGCCGAAATACTTCACCGTCTCGTAATTGAGCAGGCTGTCCACGGCCTTGGTATTGGCATCCGTATCGCTCTCGTTCATCTCCTTGCGGATGGAGAGCCGCCACTCGCTGGCATAGTAGGTGAAGAAGCCATAGAGCGCGACGGTGACGCCGACCACGGCGGCATACCGCCAGTCGAAGGCGAAGAAGAGCACCGCCATCACCATCACCAGCTCGACGATGGTGGGTGCGAGCTGGAGCACCAGCATGCGTACGATGGTTTCGATGCCGGACCGCGCCCGCTCCAGCACGCGGGTGAGGCCGCCCGTCTTGCGCTCCAGGTGGAAGCGCAGGGAGAGCGCGTGCATGTGCTCGAAGGTTTCCAACGCCAGCTTGCGCACCGCGTGCAGCGCCACCTTGGCGAAGATGCCGTCGCGCAGCTGGGTGACGCCGGCCATGACGATGCGGCCGAGGCCGTAAGCGAGCGTCAGCGCCACCGGCGCGCCGACCACGAGCGCCCAGAAGACCGGCTCCGGACCGCCGGTACGGCCGGCGGCCACCTCGGCGGTCAGGGCATCGGTCGCCCATTTGAAGATGAAGGGCACCGCCATGGTCGCGCCCTTGGACGCAAACAGCAGCACGAAGGTGACGATCACCCGCGCCCGGAGATCCGCACGGCCCTTCGGCCACAGATAGGGCCACAGGGACCGCACCGTGCCGAACAGGGCGTCGGCGGAAACGGCGGGGCGCGTGCTGCCGCCGGCGGGAGGAGGCGTATCGGACATGATGGTTCAGTCGTCCTGCGGCGCGCAGCAATCAGATGCCGGGGCAAGCAGTGCCGCAAAGAGGGAATCGATCTCGATCTTGAGCGCCGACAGCGCTTCCCGATCGAGACAGTAGCCGGAGCGCTGGCCTTCGGTTCGGCTGCGGATCAGGCCGGCGTCCAGCAGGACCTTGAGATGTTGCGAAACGGTGGATTGCGCAAGGGGCAGCGCCCGCACGATCTCGCCGCACACGCAACGGTCCTGTCCCGACAGGGTCTCGAGCACGGTGAGGCGCACCGGGTGGCCGATGGCTCGCAGGCGGGCGGCGAGCTGCGCCTTGTCATCCGCATCATCTGCCGGTGCGGGGATAGCGGAAATCGGGACAAAGGGCGGAGCATTCATCGTCCATCGCCGATAAACGATGAGAGAACGGCTTTCAAGGGCGCCCCGGTTGCGGGCCGTCTGGCCGTGCCGTCGTCATGGCCCCGCCGTCATGGCGGTGTCGCCGGCTTCGGGCTAGCTCGTCGCGCCCGCGCGCCATGGCGGACGGGGGCGCAAGTTTGCTAATGTGCTTTGATGGCTAGAATTGACAGCGTTTGTGTCTATTGCGGGTCCTCCACCGGGAGCGACCCTGAATTTGCCGAGCAGTCGCGCCGGTTCGGCCGCATCCTCGCCGACGAGGGCGTGCGACTGGTCTATGGCGGTGGCGGCGTGGGGCTCATGGGCGAGGTGGCAAGCGCCGCCGCGCTGGCGGGCGGGGTCGTCACCGGCATCATTCCGCGCTTTCTCATGAACCGGGAACGCGCCTTCACCCACGAGGCGGAAATGATCGTGGTGGAGGACATGCACGAGCGCAAGCGCCTCATGTTCGAGCGCGCAGACGCCTTCGTCGCGCTGCCGGGCGGGGTCGGCACGCTGGAGGAGCTGGTGGAGCAGATGACCTGGGCCCAGCTCGGGCGTCATCGCAAGCCCATCCTCATCGCCAACATCGCCGGCTTCTGGGATCCGCTGCTCACCCTCGTCGACCACATGCGCACCGCCGGCTTCATCCGCGAGGCGACGCCGGTCGACATTCTCACCGCCGATCGGGTCGAGGACATCCTGCCACGCCTGCGGGAAGCGGCCGCATCCGTGCCGGAGCGCGCGCTGCACGCCGCGGACGACGAACTCGCCGATCGCATGTGAGGGCGCGCAAATAAGGCCACGCAGACGACGGCCCGAACGCCGTTGCGCGGGACCAAAATGATCGATCCCGGATTCTTATCCTGCTCACTCGCCGGGCTGGTCTAGTGCGGCGATGGCCATCATCATGACCGACCCGATGAGCACGATGGTGACAACGGTCTGCATCTCCTCACCCTCCGCCGCAATGCAGCATGAGGGATTACACACCAGAGGAGCCGATGTTGCAATGCAGCATACGCCGGGCACCCCTGCGCAGCGCGCGCAGCAACGGGTGATTCCGACAAGGGCTCCGGGAGGAGCGATCGCTAACGCCGCGCGGGACAGCGTCGCACGGAAGATGGCGACCCCGGCAGGGCTCGAACCTGCGACCTAGTGCTTAGAAGGCACTCGCTCTATCCAGCTGAGCTACGGGGCCGGCGGTTCGCTTTTAGTGCGCGGCCCGGCGCAAGGGAAGCGTCACCCCGTGCGGATCGCACATGGTCCGCCGCCGTGCGCGCCGGGGGATCAGTGCGTCCACTGACCCAGACGGCTGGTGGCGAAATTGTCGGAATAGGCGATGCGCCGGCGCCCCGCCTCGTGTGGCTCGAACACCTGGAAGGGGATGCCGCGCTTCTGCGCATAGGCGATCGCCTCTTCCTTGGTTTCGAAGGTCAGGCGGATCTGGCTGCGCATGTCGGCGGACGAGGTATAGCCCATCAGGGGCTCCACCATCCGCGCATGCTCGGGCTCGTAGTCGAGCACCCAGTGCTTGGTCTTCGCCACGCCGGATTGCATGGCGTTGCGCGACGGCTTGTAGATACGTGCCACCATGTCTGCGCCCCAGCCCTCTGCCTCAGCCCATCCCGGATGAACGACGGGCTGTGCGTGCCCGGCATCCTTCCTTGAATTCCTCTCGTCTATAGTCAGGCCGAGACGCGATGACAACCGAGCCGGACGACTCAGCGCAGGATGAGGCAGTTCGCCGCCGCCTGGGCCGATTCGCTCGCCTTCATGTGGTTGATCTTGCCCGAAAGCACCAGCGTGCGGGTCTGGTCCGTCACCACCGCGCGGCCATCGGCGCCGGGCACCAGCAGAGGCACGCTCGCCACGTAGATCGCCTTCGCCTCGGGCGGGAGCTTTGCAGCGCATCGCTCGGCCGCGGCCTTGTCCGCCAGGGCAGGTACCGCCGCGAGCAGGCTGACGAGGAGAGCCCCACCCAGTGCCACGCCACGCGCCTTCGCCATTCCCATACCCATTTGCTCCGCTCCTTGCCGCCCGCGGGCCATCGCAGCCGGGACGTGCCGCTTTGAGCCGCAGAACGATGGCGATTGCAAGAGCCCCCGGCGGGAGCGCGCGCTGAGCTGCGGCCCGCGGCCGACCGCTCGATGGGCGCAGGCCCACCCCGCGCGTGCGCCGCGGCATCTGCGCGGCGCGCCGCGCACCGAATTCGTGGGTGCAGAGGAGCCCGACGGAAATCGCCAAAGCGCTTGGCATAGGCCGGGTCTCAGCCTGCCGCCTTCTTGAGATCCAAACGCCTCACTGCAAGAAACAGGTCTGACTACCTGCCAGCTTGCCACACCTTGTGAGACGCGCGCCGCCACTCGGCTTGAGCGAGCTCAACGCATGTATTCGGAGACCCACGGAATCGTCCGACCGTAAGTTGCCCGTAAGCTTGGGCGGCGCGTCGCTTGCCGGGCAGCTTCAGGCCCAAGGGTGTGTGCGCACCGGAATGCACGAGAATTGCTCCCCTGCGGGCGCGCCCCTTTTTCTTTGCGTGCGGTTCAATGGCGAGGCGGCTGTTTCGGCGGCATATTCAAAGCCAAGCGAGATCATAAAATAATGATATCAATAGGATCTAATGGTCGGAGCAGCAGGATTTGAACCTGCGACCCTCTGCTCCCAAAGCAGATGCGCTACCAGGCTGCGCTATGCTCCGACGGGGGGCACCTGCGATGTTCGTACCGTCTCGCGACTGCTGATGCAAGGTTGCGACGTCGGGGGCGAGACGGGCGGGCACCATCGCCGCTTGATTTTCACGGCGGTGGCGGCGAAATCGGATCGGCCGGGCGCCCACTCGCCCCATCCGGGCGCTGCCGGCGGCATTTTATCGACCTGCTTGCGACACGAGAGGATTTTCCAGATGGCATCCGACGCCGCGCTTTCGGAATGGCTCAGCTCCATGAGCAAGGCGGTGGGCACCGCTCAGGCCCATACCATGGTGCAGCACTTCATTCTTCGGGACATCGTGATCCAGCTCGCCGCCCTGCGCGACGAGCCCGAGGCCTTCATCGCCGCCATGTTCGAGCGCGTGAGCGGCCTCGTCGACCAGTGCGAGCTCGCCGGCAAGCCGGAGATCGAATCCGAGATGCGATGGTACACGGACTCGTTCTTCACCTCGGCAGGCAAGGCGGTGGTGAAGTCCTGAGAAGCGCGCCCAGCGCGACGGGAAGGAGCCGCCGCCCCTCCCCGCCGAGCCGGCTCACTTGTGCGGGAATGCCGCCTGGGATGGCGGCGGATTCCACAGCGGCACGATGATGCGGGTCCAGACGCGCGTGTCGTTGCCGCCGTAATTCTCCTGGTAGACATCCGTGGTGAGATAGGCCTGTACGATCACCGGACCGAAGTCGTAGCCCACGAGCCCGCCCACCGCGAACTGGCTCTGCTTGCCGTAGAATGGCAGCGGCTTGTTGAGGTCGGTAGAGTAATAAGCCACCGGGCCGATCTCGAACTTTCCGAACTTCTTCGTCGCGGTGAGGTCGACATTGAGGAAGTTCGGATTGACCGTGGTGCTCACGCCGTTCGCCTGGATGCCCCATATGGCGTTGGCGGTGAGGTTCCAGCCATCGGCGGTGTAACTCACTGCGAAGCGCTGGTTGAAGGAGGTGGAATCGAACGCCACCCCCGTATTCACCCCCAGATAAAAGCCCGCCATATAGCTGAAGCCGAACCCGTTACCGAGGTCCCAGGCGAGCTGCGCAGCAAAGAAGGGATTGTAGAAACCCGACGTGTAGTCGCCATTCTCGACACCGACCTCGATCAGCGGCGCGGCAGTGAGGAGCTGGAGGCGGCCGCCCAGCAGGAAGACCGGCGTCGCCCATGCGAGCACGGGGATATCCACGCCCACGCAGGTGGTGTCCGGCGAAGTGTTGCGGCAGCCCCAATCCGCAGTGTTGACGAAATAGACCCCCTCCGGCAGCGGCGCGCCGGCGGCGATGCCGACCGTCTCGCCCGGCTGGGTGACGGAGCCGGCGTGGACAGGTGTTGCCACGGCGACAAGCGACAATGCGCCTGCTGCCGCCATTCTTGCGAATGTCGTCATGATTTCCTCCGGTGTGATGCGAGCCTTCGTCCGGGTCCCCGCCGGCGGGCTTCTCGCTTGCGCTTCCTCAGGCGCTCATGCGCCGCACACTTTTTTCGGCCGGAGGGGTTCGAGCCCGCACGCGGCGTCAGCAAGGCGCGTCATTGCCACGCGGCAGACGCAATGGCATGCGCTCGCCGACCGATGGCCGGTGGCACAGGCTTTCGTTGGGGCACGCTACGGCAGCGTGTCACGACCCTGGCGGCGCGAGTGAACCTCGCTCAGTGTGCCGCGCGAGACCTTCGAGGATGACCGGCAATCCCGAAAGCCGATCTCCTTGAAGCCGTAGCAGATTGCGACTGTAGTTCAAAAAATGAGCAAGACGCCACCTGTGACGTGCTTCCATCGGCGCCTCGCCGCGCGAAATATACGCATAGTTGCCCAATTGTCACAATTTTCCGCCTCACCGTGGCGAGGAATGCGGCGCCTGCCGCCCAGCCAGTGGACATCTCCCGCGGCAGGACGGAAGGTGATGAAATACGGCCTGCGGATTCTTGTTCGTGGGTCCGCGCGCGCGCCTCTCGTCCCACCTTTTGCAGCACGGTCGCCATGCAGGACATCCACTACCGCGAATACAAAATCCTCCTGCGGCCGGAGCAGTTCTATGCACCGAAGCGGTTCGAGGATTACTGGAGCGAATTGAAGTCGATCGCCAAGAAAATGGGCGTCGGCGTCAAGACGAATGACGACGCCTTCACGCGGATGGTCCGCGAGGTGCTCTTCTACGACACGCCGGAGTTCGACCTCTACAACAACTCGTTTATCCTGCGTAAGCGCACCTTCTACGACAATGGCTGGCCGCGCCCGGAACATGAGCTCGCCGTCAAGTTCCGCAGCCCGGACCGCGAGAGGTGCGCCACCATGGACATGGCGCCGCGCATCGTCGGCGCGGTGGAGGTCAAGTTCAAGGAAGAGATCCTGCCGCTCAAGGACAAGCTCGGCGAGATGCGGTCCCTCTACTCGCACAACTGCATCATCATCTCGCCCGGCGTCGTCCTCAACCAGGGCATCAAGGATATCGCCTCCGTCTTTCCCGCCATGGCTTGCCTGGACGTGGACAATGATTCCCAGATCGACCTCGTGAACAACATGGCGGTGGAAGAGATCCAGGTGGATCCCGGTCATTTCGACTTCGGCCACGGCTACGAGGCGAAGGCCACCATCGCCATTTGGCGCAACCGGGCCTCCGAAACCTCGCTGGTCGGGGAATTCGCCTTCCAAGCGAAGTTCCAGCATTACGACGACATCCACGACAAGGCGAAGAAGCTGTCCGAGGACTTCTTCTGCGCCGCGCAGACCCTGGCCCCCGAATGGGTGCAGCTCGGCACCACCAAGACTGCCATGGTCTACGGCATCGGCGCGAAAAAGGTGGAACACACCGAATAGGCCAGGAGAGCCTGCCGCGCCCGGACGCGCGGCATCGGTCCGCCTATCGCCACGAGATGCACATCGCGAGACGCCCATGAGTCCCGACGCGCCGCCCGGCATCGAGCCAGCCCATCCTCCCGCGTCGCCCTCCCCGGCGGCGGGCCGCCCCTTGGTGCAGGCGACGATCCTGGAGATCTTCCTCACCTTCCTGCTCATCGGCGCCACCAGCTTCGGCGGCGGGGTGGTCGCCTACCTGCGCAACGCCCTGGTGGTGCAGAAGGGCTGGCTGGACGAGGAGGAATTCCTCACCGCGCTGGAAATCTCCCAGGCCCTGCCGGGCCTCAACGCCACCAACATGAGCGTGATCGTGGGCGACCGCCTGCGCGGGCCGGTCGGCGCCGTGGCGGGCTTCCTCGGCATGACGCTGCCGGGGGGACTGCTGGTGTTCGCCCTCGGCATCTTCTACGCGTCGAACCACGGCAACCCCGCCATGCACAAGGTGCTGGCCGGCATTGGCGCGGCGTCGGTGGGCCTTCTGGCAGCGGTCACGCTCCAGATCGGGCACAAGCAGCTGGAACACCTGCGCGAGATCGCGCTCATCGTCCTGACGGTGGCGATGGTGAGCTTCCTCCACATCTCGCTCATCTTCGTGCTCCTCACCGTGCTGCCGTTCGCCGTCTTCATCTACCGCCCGCGCGGCGCCGGGCCGGACGCCCCGGGAGGCCAGTCGTGAACGACCACAATCCCGACCTCACCCTCCTCGGGGTCTTTTCCCTGCTCTCCATCCTCGCCGTCGGCGGCGGCACGGCGGTGCTGCCGGAGATGAAGGCGCTCACGGTGAACGTCCACCAGTGGATCACCGACGGCCAGTTCCGGGACATCTACAGCCTCGGCCAGGTGGCGCCGGGACCCAACATGCTGATGGTGATCGTCATCGGCTACCACGTGGCGGGCACGCCGGGGGCGCTCATCGCCTTCTGCGGCTTCTTCTTCCCCGCCTCGGCGCTGGCCCTCGGCTCGTCGCGCCTGTGGAATCATTTCGAGGGCTCGCCCTGGCGCCTCGCGCTGCAGAAGGCGCTCGCCCCCATCGTCGTCGGCCTCATGGCGGCGGGCATGATCGCCATCGCCCGCACCGCCATCACCGGCCTCGAGACGACGCTGATCGCCGCGGCGGTCTTCGCGATCATCTATTTCGGACCGAAGATCAATCCGGCGCTGCTCATCCTCATGGGCGGCGTCGTCGGCTACTTCACGCTGAGCTAGCCCGCGCTCCAGGATCGGCTCAGGGGACGTTCACTTTCCCTTGAACAGGGCATGCGCGACGTGGTCTCCGGGCTTGATACCGAGCTTCCGGGCCGCACCGCCGGCGATTTCAAGCACCGCGCGCACCGGCTCTCCGGAGGAGATGGTGGCGGTGGAGAGCGGCGTCGTCATCGCGGCGATGCGGGCGATGGACCCGTCGGCCCGAATGAACAGCATGTCGAGGGGGATGTAGGTGTTCTGCATCCACATGCTGACCATCTGGTCGGCCTCGAAGTCGAACAGCATGCCGGCGCGCTCGCCCAGCGACTTGCGGTACATCAGGCCGGTCGCCCGCTGCTCGTTGGTGCGGGCAACCTCCACCTCGAACGGCACCACCCCCTTGGAGGTGGCGATCTCCAGCGGCTCGAGTGGTCCGACCGGCTGGGCGGCCTGCGCCAGGGCCGGCCCCACCGAAATCGCCGGGGCCAGCGCGAAGCCGAGCGAAAGCGCCAGGATGGCGGCCGATGCCGCCCGCCGTAAAACGAAAAGATGCATGATCAGTGATTCCCGCCGGTTCCGGCATCGGCCTTGACCTCGGCCGCCATCAGCCCCTTGGCGCCGTCGCCGTAGCGCACCAGCACGGACTGGCCGGGCCTGAGTTCGGTAAGGCCGTGGCGGCGCAGCGTCTCCATGTGCACGAAAATGTCGGGAGTGCCGTCCCCCTGGGTCAGGAAGCCGAAGCCGCGCAGCCGGTTGAACCACTTCACCGTGGCCCGCTCGAAGCCGCTCGTCGGCTCCACCGCCACGCGGGTGCGCGGGGGCTGGGGCGGGGCATGCACGGCGGTGGACAAATCGAGGGAAAGCACCCGGAACGCCTGGCGCCCCTTGGCGCGCTGCACCGCCTCGCACACCACGCGGGCGCCTTCGATGGCGGTCTGGAAGCCGTCGCGGCGCAGGCAGGTGACATGGACCAGCACGTCGGGGCCGCCATCGTCTGGTACGATGAAACCATAGCCCTTGGAGGCGTCATACCATTTTATGGATCCGGAGACCTCGACGAGCCCGATGGGATCGTCGTTCCCCTCATCCGTCGGGCCGGCGGTCAGTGGCCCCAGCCCCAGTGAGTCAGACCCCATGACCACCCCGACATCACGCGCGCCGCGCCCTTGATTCCGCGAGCGCACACGATAGCAAGTCAAGGCGCATTCGCCCACCCCTTACCCGTCCTGCGCGAAAGGGGACAGGACCTCGCCGATCTCGGTGCGCACCACGAGGTCGGCGAGGTCGTCGAACTCGGTCGGCTCCCGGTTGAGAATGACGAGCCGCGCGCCGTTGTGCTTGGCCTTGAGCGGGAAGCCGGCGGCTGGGAACACCACCAGCGACGAGCCGATGACGATGAACAGGTCGGCGCGAAGCGTGAGCATCTCCGCCCGCATCATCTCCCGCTCCGGCATGGCCTGGCCGAAGGAGATCGTCGCCGCCTTTACCGGCCCGCCGCATTCCGGACAGTCGGGGGCGACGCCGCCGGCGGCATCAAAATGCGCCTTCACCCAGCCGAGCTCGTAGCGCGCGCCACAATCGAGGCAGGTGGCGTAGGTGCCGTTGCCGTGCAGTTCCACCAGCGCCTCGTCCGGCACGCCGGAGGCCTGGTGCAGGCCGTCGATGTTCTGGGTGATGATACCGGCGAGACGACGGCGCGCGAGCAGCCGCGCCAAGGCCCGGTGGCCCCGGCCGGGGCGGGCGAAGGCAAAGGCCTCCTCCATGGCGAACTTGCGCCGCCAGGCTTCGTTTCGGGCCGCCTTGTGGGCGCGGAACACATCGAAGGGGATGGGCTTGTTCTGCGTCCACAGGCCGCCGGGAGAGCGGAAATCGGGAATGCCGCATTCGGTGGAGATGCCGGCGCCGGTGAAGGCGACGGCGCCCTCCGCCTCGTCGAGCAATTCCGAGAGCCGCGCCCTCGCCCCCTTGAGATCCGTGTCGAACAGCATACGTCAACAGCGCCGGTTCGCCGGCACCCTCCACTTGGCCCATCGGGAAGCACTTTTCCTTTCCGACGCGTCCTTTCCGGCGCGAGAGCCTATCCGCTCCGGAGCCTCCGCGCTCCCCCACCAGGACGAGATCGCCAATGCGCTTTCTGCACACCATGGTCCGCGTGACCGACATCGACCAGTCGCTGGACTTCTACTGCAATAAGCTGGGGCTCAGGGAGATCCGCCGCAAGGAGGTGCCGCAAGGGCGCTACACCCTCATCTTCCTCTCCGCACCCGGCCAGGAGGACGTGGCCGAGATCGAGCTCACCTACAACTGGGACAAGGAGCCCTACGGCGAAGGCCGCAATTTCGGTCATCTCGCCTTCGAGGTGGAGGACATCTACGGCACCTGCGAGCGGCTGATGGCCTCGGGCGTCACCATCAACCGGCCACCGCGCGACGGCTACATGGCCTTCGTGCGTTCGCCGGATAACGTTTCCGTCGAACTGCTGCAGAAGGGCGGCCCCAAGGCTCCCGCCGAGCCTTGGGCCTCCATGCCGAACACCGGCAAGTGGTGACCCGCCGGCCCCGCCCGGAGGGTTCCGATCCGGGTGCGCCCGGTGCGGGGCGTCGGCAAGCCGGCTTTGGATATCTGGGAAGCGGCGCTTGCGAGGCCGCTGCGCTCCTCCTATAAGGGCCCGCGCTCCCGCTCCGCCCCGCGCGGCTCGGGACGCCCGCGCGCCCTTCGTCTATCGGTTAGGACGCCACCCTTTCACGGTGGAGAGAGGGGTTCGACTCCCCTAGGGCGCGCCAGGATACCTCTATCCAAAATTCATGTTGAATTTCAAGGGATTCCCGATCCCCTCTTCGGCTATGGTACCCCAGCCGGGACCCCAAAACGGGACCCCAGAACTCTGCAGATTGGGTTGTCACTGCGCACCGGAAGTCCCACCATCGGGCGGAGGTAATAAGAGGGTCTCTGACTCTACCGTGTCAGGCGGCGCGATGAGGCGCACCATCCAGCCCTTATATCGGTCGAATGCGGTCATAGACTGGTCCGCCATTGCGAACAGCGCCCCGGCTAACACCAGCACCCGCAAGACCTTAACGAACGGGTGCCCTGCGTCCTTCGCTCCGCTCGCCATGGTACCAGCCTGGGCGGCGGCTTGGACTCCCTCAACCGTGCGGCCCAGATTGAATAAGTCATCTATCGCCCTGCCGTGTCCGAAGAACGCAATGTGCTGGACGATCAGCCTCAGTTGCCGAAGACCGTCTAATAATGGCGCCTTCATCCACTCCATCAAATCGCTCTGTGCGACCGTATCGGTAATTGCATCATCAATCGCATTCAAAAGGCGGTTTCGTTCCTCATCCGACAGTCTTCGCATAGGTTGAACGTGACGCATGTGAGCGCTGAACATTTCCATCGCCGCGATGTCGGTTCCTTTAATAAAGTTGGAATGAACATCTTTCCATGGCCGGGCAAGATGGGCAGGACGAAAGGGTTGTCCCAGGCGCCCTAACGCTTCGAGAGCCTGAGTGCGCGAGCGGGTACCTACATCCCCGTGTGTTGTGGTTCGAACATACTCGGATAAGCCCTCAATACGCCTGCTCGCCCCAGCGAGCGTGAGCAGAAACTCCGATGTCTCAACCGGAAGACCTATTGTGCCGGCCAGAACATTGAAGGTCGGCTGGTCAGACGGTGAAATGGCGAAAAGAGTTTCCCCTAGCTCCGCAATTTCCCGAGCTGGATCGGTAATTGTGCCGAAATCTGACATCCCAGAACGCCCCAAAAACGAGTACGAATCATCCGCCACACGCCGCAGAAGGTTACAAACGGATGTGTTGGGGCGGCAAATAAACAGATCATCAAAGGCACGGACGCGGAAGTCCGCCCCCTGCCCTACCCCGCCAGCCGCTCCCTTCCCGGTCACTGTCGGTACCCCTTCGGCCTCCAAGGCTGCGGCAACGGCCCTGCGGGACAGGAACCGTCAGGATCGATCCGAGCGAGGGTGCCAGGGGCGCGGCGCGGCCGGTGCCATCGATGCAGCCCCCACCAAGCGAAGATAGGGTTCGATAAGGGCGCAATTCTGGGTCGCCGTGCTTCCGGTCAAGCGTGACATTGGGAGTTGGCATGGTGCTGGGGAATAGGCACTTTTTGCTGTGTTCTCTCTTTGATCTCTGCTATTCTGGGTTGCGGAGGGGGATGATCCACGCAGCAAGGAGCGCTCAGGTGGTGAATTTCGGGTTCTCGGCTTACCTCAAGGTTTTATGCCTGAATGAGCGCCCTCAGCGCACGATGCTCAGGGACAGGCTGTTGCCTTCGGATGGTGGTTATGATTTCCACAAGAGCCTCGGCCTGCTCTCGTCTCGACTCCTCGCGGGGGAGCCCTGGGAAACTATTCAGGCGGCAATCGCCGGGATCAAGCAGGCTCCGGAACGCCGGTCCGTGCAAAGCGGCCTGGAGCGCCTGATCGAATGGCGGACCACCCACCGAGGGGCGCTATTCGCGGTGCCTTCGGTCATCTTTCAAGACCCCTCTCAAGAGTTCTCAGTCAGGTTTGCTCCGAACTTCGGGCTGGAAATGGGTGGCGCTCGGACTGCCATCCACATCTGGAACACCATCCGCCCGGAGCTTGTGCGCAATTTTGTTCACGGAGCCCTGTACTCCGTATCGACCGCCTACGCCGGAGTTGAAGGCAGGCCGACCGATCTTGCCGTCCTGTCGCTTCGGACCGGAACGCTCTATCGATTGAGCGATGCTCGCGACGCTCAACGGTTGGGCGAAGGACTGTCGACCGGGGTCGGGATCGAACTTCGTCGCCTTCGTACCGAACTGGGCATCCCCGAAGAGCGTCGCCGGCCTTCTCTACCGCCGGCCCCTCCGCCTGCGGAGTGACGCAAGGGAAAACAGTCGGCAGAGGCACCTCCCAGTGAAGAGACAGATGGGCTGACGGGCGCGTGAAACATCGCGGGCTCCTCACGCCTCGTCCCGTATCCCCTGCCCCACCACCCGTTGCACCGCCGACACTCCCACCCCCAGCGTCTTCGCCACCTTCAGCATCCCCATTCCCTGCGCCCGAAGCTCCTTGATCCGCGCCTCGGTCTCGGCGCCCACCGTGGGCCGCCCCAGCTTCTTGCCCTCCGCCTTCGCCCGCGCCAGCCCCGCGTTGACCCGCTCCCGGATCATGGCCCGTTCGTACTCGGCGAACACGCCCATCATCTGGAACATGGCCCTGCCGGAGGGCGTGGTGGTGTCGAGGGCTTGCTGGTGCAGGTAGAGGTCGGCGCCACGAGCGTGAAGCTCGCCGAGGAAGGCCACGAGGTCCGCCATCGAACGGCCCAGGCGGTCCACCGACCACGCGGCCACCATGTCCACCTCGCGGCGGGTCACGGCCTTCAGCATGGCGTCATAGCCGGGGCGCTGGTCGCGGCCCTTGGCGCCGGAGATGCCGGCATCCTCGAACACGGCCACCACTTCCCAGCCGGCCTTCTCCGCCAAGGCCTGAAGCTCGCGACGCTGGTTCTCGGTGGTCTGTTCGGAGGTGGAGACGCGCAGGTAGAGGGCGACGCGGCGAGCGGACTTGCGAGACACGGCAGGGGCTCCGGGAAGCTGGCGATATCCATACCGATAACAAGTGTTTACGGAATGCGTCAAGCGCCCTTCGCAAATCCGCATGGGTGTTGGGGCGGAAACAGCGATTTTGAGAGGGGCTTTCGGTATGGGCCGTCCTACGCCATACGGCCGAGCGATGCGCGAAGGTGCTGCGATCGGGCAAGGCCGCGTTATTTTCCTTGCCTACGTCAAATTGCAGAGGGGGCAAACTTGGAGCCGATCACGCTCGGGTGGTTATCAGGCGAGGCACTCAAGAAGCTGGGCGGGATGGCCGTCCAAGGCATCCTGCAAGGCATCCTGCGGAGACGGGCGGAATGCGCGAGGGACATCCTGTTGGAGGAACTGCGGCATGGAAGGGCGAACATCGGCCTTGACGCGCCCGACGTGGACGAAGCCGTCGCCGCGTTGTGGCGCTACCTGCGAGCCGCCGAAGAGGGAGCGGCTCGTCTTAACCTGCGGCTGATGGCGTCAGTGATCGACGGGCAATTGGCCGCCAAGGCACTGCATGCAGACCAATTCCTTGCGTGGGCTGATCTCATCGCATCGCTGAGCAAGGAGGAGGTGATCCTGATTGCCACCCTGCTTCGTTTCGAGAGGCTTGCACAAGCCGGGCCGAAAAGCGCCCCAACGCCGAAAGACCAGTACCCCGACGCAAAGGCACGAAAGGAATTGATCGGCACGGTCTTTGGGTCAGATGAGGAATATTCGCTAACCGCCCAGGCGCTGTTACGCACCGGCTTGATTGCTGAGAATGCTATCGTCATCAGCAGCCATATTGGCCTTGGTGCGATCTACAGAACCACCTCCCGAACGGCGCTACTCGCTCGGGTTGCCGACTTCGAAGGTGTCGTCGAACGTGAGGTCGATTGACCAATCGAAATCCCGCATGCTCAGCCGATGGGGCACCCCGTCGCCCCCACGACACCGCCCGCGCAACTAGAGCCCGCTCCCGTGCGCGACACCGTGCGCATGATGCGCGAGGGGGCACGGGGGGTATTCGCGCGAGCTTCTATCTATCGACACCCTTTCAGAAATTTCCCCCAATTATCGCCGGGTGCCGGGAGGGCTCGGACCTCCTCGGCGCCGCGACGAACTCAGGCGCCCCTGTTGGCCTTCCGCCTCCTCACGGTGGATGCCGACACCCCAGCCATCTCTCCCACGCCCTTGGCGGGGACGGCGGGGAAGTGGTCGAGAAGGAAGACCATCTCCATTTCCGTGCATGTGTCGCCGCGCCGATCCACGCGGAACACCTCCAGAGCGTGCCATGCCTCTTCAACGGCCGCTGCCGACCTCGGCGGGAAGAGCGTAGGCCGGCGGCAGTCGAAGCGCGGAGACGGGCGACGCGGTGGGGCGGGCACCTTTGCCTTCGAGGCGTGGCGTTCACGGCTCTCCTTCAGGGCGCTGTCGAGGTCGAAGGGGAAGCCGTCGACGACACAGGGGCAACCATCCGGGTAGGTGTCGTGGATGATGTCCTCGGCGGGGTCATAGCCGGGGGAACCGACGCCACCTGGATCGAAGAGAGATGATCGACCAGAGCGTGTCTTTTTCGCCACTCGTCCATTATTTTTCGTGGCGGGTTCCAGTGCTATATAAGAGGCTGCACATCCCACCACACGCGAACTCTTACGAAGATCAGAAGAGCATCGCTCGACCGTCCTCAAAGACACGCCCAGCACATTGGCGACCTCCTGTTGATTCAGTTCGGGATGCTCCTCCTTCAGGAAGGCTACTCTCTCGGCAGTGGAGGCGTTGGCCGGAACTCTGGCGAGGCTCTCGCCGGCTTGGGCGGCTCGCCCCTCTCTCTCCCGTCGATACCAGCGGTCCACCGACGACCAGCATTCCGACCACCGGGACCGGGCGTATTCCACGCCAGCGGGGGACAGGAGGTCGAAGGGGTAGCCTTCCGCGTTCCGAAGACGACGACCGAGGCCGGTCTTCTCATGGAAGCGCTGGAGGCGGACCCGACCATCTTCCACCCAGCACAGTCCGGTGAGGCAGAGGGTCTCCATTCCGATGCGGCGGGTTACGCCCATCTGTCGGATGAAGGCCGGAAGCGTGACGTGTCCTGTGAGGTCGCCGGAGACCGCTTTCCTCGTAATGGGGTCGGCAGCCTCCGGCACAATGGGCAGGCTCAATGCCGCTCTGTCATCCGACCGAACGGGGCGGGGTTGTCCGCCGAGTAGCGGGAGCGAACCGCCAGCTTCCGCTTCTCCGCCTCGGCTCGCGCCAAACGGTCCACGGTCTCGTTGAGCCGGTTCCCGGCATGGCCTCGGACCCACTTGAAGGTCGCCAGAGGCCGGGTGTCGAGGACGGCATAGAGGGCCTGCCAGAGGTCGAGATTGGGCAGGGGCTTTCGGGCGGAGTTCCTCCAGCCATTCCGTTCCCACCCCCTGCGCCAGATGGTGGCGCCGTTCACGACATACTGACTATCGAGGTGCAGCACGCTCGGAACGTCGGCGGGCAATGCCCGAAGTGCCTCTGTGGCGGCCATCAATTCCAGGCGGTTGTTCGTGGTGTGGTCTTCCCCGCCCGACAGGGTGAGGTGCGTTCCGTCTTCGGCGACGATGACGGCGGCCCATCCACCGGGGCCGGGATTGTCGATGGCGGAGCCGTCCGCATAGGCGACGATCATACGAGCACCTGGGCGACGGTGAAGGAGGATGCGAGGGCGAGGTGTGTGGCAACGGATGGGCGAAGCGAGAGGCTGCAAAGCCAATCGGGCATGTTGGGTCCTTTCTGAGGTGATGGTGGCGGGTGGAGGAATGCCCGCCGCCTCCCGGAGCCTCGTAAGGCGGGCACAGGCGAGGAGACGACGGGCGGGTTGGGTCAGCGCTCGGTGAGGCCGGCCCGGTCGAGGATGCGCCAGCTCTCTTCCGGCCTGGGCTTGTAGGCGGGGAGGTCGGCGATCATCGTCGAGTACAGGGACGCCAGCGGCATCCAGTTCTGGAGCGCCATGATGCGCGTGATGGCCCGTGCCTCCTGCTGGGAGAACTGCCGGTCATCGATCAGGGGGCGCGTGGCGCCGTTGACGGCGGCCCGGAGGTCATCGAACAGCCCGAAGGTGGGGTTGCCGGTGATCACGTTCGAGGGCTGGGCCGTGGTCCGGAAGTCGAACATGGGGTCGTAGGGCGTGAAGAACAGAGCCGTATCCACCGCCATGGGGAGGATGGAGGACCACCCCGCCCGCTGGAAGGAGGCCAGAGCCAGCGCCGTTGGGTTGAGCCGCTTCTCCCGGAAGGTCTCCGGGTCGCTCTCGAACTGGGCCTGAAGGTGGGTCTGGGCCGCGTAGACCAGAGCTGCCGACAGCATCGTGGAGGACGCGTAGACGAACGACTGGAAGTCCTTCATCGCCACGTTGTGGAGGAACTGGTTCGCCCATGCCGTGATGGCGAAGGTGCGGAACTGGAAGATGGTCTGGAAGATCGGCGAGGAGGACCAACGGGTCATGGCGCCCACGTCGGTCTCCTGAATGATCTTGCGGGAGGCCCGGAACAGGGCGCTCTCGAACGCGGCACGGGCCTCCACATCCGACCAGTGGTCGAGGTTGAGCTGGAGGAGCTTGCCGGGGAAGAGGGCTCCGTCCGCGAACTCGGCGTTGGCCTTGATCGCCGTGAGCACCCGACCGAGCATGCCGTCGTCCAAGCCCAGGTAACGCAACCGGTCGAGTTGCGACCTGGGGAGCCGGGAGACGTCCACGGCGCCGGACACCCCCAGGCCGCTTCGGCCGATCGCATCCTCCGCCATGTCGGCGAACTTCTGCGCCATCAGCTTGGCGGTCCATTTCTGCATCCCTGCGGTGATATCCCGTCCGCCGGAGAGGACGTTGACGAGGTGGGCCGCCTGCCGCGACCGAAGCTCCGCCTTGTCGAGGAGACGCTCCCCGCCCACACGGTCCACGACGCCCACGGCCTCGTTGTGGATCATCGCCATGGTGCCCCTGAGCGGGTCCGTACCGATGCCGAGGACCGCCTCCAACTCCCGGTCGAGGCGGTTGCGCAGAACCGTTGCGCCGTCTTCCACGATGCGCCGGACAGCCGGCATATGCTGCATCATGGCGCGGAGGCCCGCATTGGAGACGACGGCTCCCACCTCCATGAGCTGGGCAATACCGAGGTTACCCATGAGGCGAGCGAAGTTCCAATTGCGGATGACGCCTGCCCAACGCGCGGCGTCGGTCCGGGATGCTTCGTTCGGCCGTCCGAGGATACGGTCGAGGGCGAACCGCATGGCGTCCTCGTCATCCTGCAACCGCTTGGGGTCAATGCCCCTGTCTGCCCCCTCGCCCCGGAGCCGGTGGAGGAACTGCTCGATCTCCTGTTCAGAGCGCAGGCCATTCACCAGCCGGTTGCCTGTCGTCGGGTCGTCGATGACCATCCTCCCGAGGGCGACCCACCCCGCGGCCGTGTTCGAGTAGTTCGAGAACAGCCATATGGCGTCGTTCACAGTGAGGTCTGAGAAGCGCAGGTCGGTGGCGCCCAGTTCATCGCGGGCCGACACGTCCGGGAGGACGAAGTTCTCATCGAAGCCGAGGCGCGGCTTGGTGAAGCCGGGGCCGCTCTTGTCCTGTTTCGTGAGCTGCCCCAATGCCCGTTCCATATCGGACTGGGGGAGGCCCAGGTCGGCGAGGAAGTCGCGCATGAAGTCGGCGTCCACCCCCGACATGGCCCGGCTCATCTTGTGTTCGAGCCCGGCAGCGCGGCGGCGGAAGTTCTTCAGGACGCCTTCGGCGATGCGGTCGGCGATGTCCTCTTCCATGCCGGGATTGCCGCTGCGCAGGGAGCCCGACAGGAGCCGGGTGACGGTGTGTTCGCCATGGCGTTCGAGGGCGGCAGCAATCTTCCCGTCGTCATAGACGATGGGGACGTAGTGCGGATTACGTTCCACGGTCTCCAGGCCCGGCATGGGCCGCCCGGAGCCGTTCACGTGACGGAGCGGGTTCTGGTTGTCGAAGAGGAGGTCCCCATAGAGGGTGGCGAGCTTATCGCCGACGCGCCGGACAGGCTCCGGGAAGCCGCCCCGAAGGTCGGGGATGCGGGTGCGCATGTAGCTGCTCACCAGCTCGCCGAACTCGGTGCGGGCTTCGACGCCGAACCGGCCCTCCCACCGGGAAAGACCCTTGGCGGTGGCCCATTCGTCGAAGGCAGGCTCATAGGTCCGGGCGAGGTCGGCGTTGGTGCGGAGGACGATGGCCGTCTTCGTCTGGTCCGCGGCGCGGGGATTGACCGCCACGGCGCCTTCGCCGTCCACCTTGCCCACAACGTCCGTCACGAGGTGTGAGGATGCGAGGCGGGTCGTCGGGTTCGGCGAGGAGCCGAGCTGTCCCGCTATGTCCACCCGGAACTTCCCGCCGAGAGCGGTGCGGTCTACGAAGGTGTCGGAGACGCGGCTCCAGTCGGAGGCCACGGCGATGGGCGCGAGAGCATCCAGGTTCGTGGCGGCGGACAGGGAGCCGCCCGGAGACGACAAGGCGGTGGAGCCCATGAGGCCCGAACGGGACAGGTCACGGGCCGCCATGTCCGCCACCATGGCGCCTTCAAGAGCGAGGTCGGCCGTGGCAGGGTTGCGAGCGAGGGGCCCGAAGGCGAAGCCCAGAGAGGCTCCAAGGCCGGCGGCGAGAGCATAATCGCCCATGTCACGGGGCACACCGAGAGCACCGAGGCCGGCTTCCGCCGCTACGTTGCCCACGCCCCACCCCGCCGCATTCAGGGCACGGGCGCCCGAACGGCCTAAAGACGCCACCTTGGCGCCCACGGAGGCGAGGCCGGCGGTCAGCTCTCCCGCCGCAATCGCTCCGGGATCGAGGACTGAGGCGAGGACGCTCGCCCCCACCCCCGTCCAGCCGGCTTCGCCGAGCACCGTCTCCGCCTTGAAGTCCTCCCGTGCCCGGCGCTCCAGCCAATCAGAATGGGCCTCCGACATGCCGACGAGGCCCGGCCAATACTTCTCCGGCAGCCCTTGCTTGCGCCGGTTCATCTCCTCTTCTGTCATCTGGTAGCCGGGGGCCGGAGCGAAGGACGTCATATAGGCGGCGTCATGTTGCGCCGAGAGGAAACGGGCCGTCAGGTTCTCCGTCTGGAATGCAGCCTTGGTCACCTCCCACACGCTGCGGTCGGCAACCTGGGCGTCCATGCGCTGAAGCTCCGTCTGGGCGCTGTAGGAGCCGGCCGGCGAAACCGCGGGCGACAGCTCGCCATAGGAGATGGTGCGCGTGGTGTTGACGTTCTCGCCGAGGAAGCCGGCCGCCTCATCACCGCCGAGGGCGGCCACCTTCGGCGCGATCTTCCGCCCCGACCACCGGATGAAGTCGGCGTTGCTGACGAGCCCGTCCTTCTCGAACCACGGGTTTGCCCGGAAGACCACGTCTCCCCAGTTACCCTTGCCGTTGGCTCGGCCCCATTCGTTCAAGGTCTCGCGGAAGCCGGCGTTGGGGTTCGCCTTCAGGATGGCCGGGCCGGCTCCGACGCCCTGATAATGGACCACGTAAAGTTCGGCGGCGTTCGGCTCACGACCGAGGGCGGCCTTGGCCGCGGCCCAATTGGCCTGGGTCTTCTTGATGCCGGCGGCAATCTGCTCTTCCACCGGGGCGTTGGCAGGAACGCCATACTGTGCCCGGTCACTGTCGAGCATCTGGAAGAGCCCGGTGGCGGAGGACAGGAGGTTGCCATCCTTCCCGATGGGCCGGGTGCCGGGATTGAAGCGGCTCTCCTGCCAGACGATGGCGCCCACGACGGCCGGAGGGAGACCGGCCGCCTTCGCCGAGGCCATGACCTGTTGGGCGATGGGGTTGGCTGCCATGCCGCTGGGAGCCGGTGCGGGAGACGAGACAGCGGGAGACGAGGCGGCGGAAGAGGGAGCCGGCTGCATCCCTTGCGGAGGGATTGCAGGTCCGGGGCGAGCGGCCTCCGAGTCGGGGGTGGGAACGATCAGCGCGGGGGAAGGTGGAGCCGGGGCTGGCGAGGGGGCCGGAGCCGATGCATCGTCTTTCGACGCACTGGGCTGGGGTTCGGCGCCGGCCTGAGCGGCAGAGGCAATCGCGTTGCCGAGGGCATCAACCCACTGCGAGAGGTCAAGTTCGTCCATGTGTCCTTGCGGCTGGGTTGGGGAGATGGGAAGCCAGCGCCGGCCGAAGCCGACGCCCTCTCCAGATGGTCAATGCATCCACCAGGGACGCCACGGAAACTCTTCCCGCGTCATCTGGTCGGCTGCCTTGTGTGCTTTGCCCATGGGGTCCTGTCCCAGGGCGCGAATGGTCTTCTCACGGTCGATCTGCTTCTCGGTGGCGCGAACGTCGCCATCGGTAAAGAACATTCCGGCGGCCCGGCGAGTGCCGTTCGGGTCGGTGTGTGGCACCGCCAGCGGCATGCCGTCGCTCGCCCGGACAAGCTGGTACTTGCCACCGGTGAACTGGACGGAGATATCGCCCGGCGCGTCGATGCCCCACATGGCGCCGAGGGCTTTCCGGTTGGCGTCGAACTGGTCGCGGATCATCCGCTCGAACACGGGCACCTTGTCCTTGGTGAAGAAGGGGGAGCGCTCGAACACGGCGCGGCCATTGAGGAGTGGCGTGTTCTCCGCAAGGTTCTTCTGGGCGGCCTTGATGGCGTCGTCGGCCGACACGCCCTGAGCACGAGCGAGAAGCTGGGCCTGCCGGGCGATCAGGTTGCGAGCCTCCCACCAGTTCTTTGGCGTGGACGTCCCCGGCCACCAGCCGTTGAAGTCCATCACTCCCACCTTCTTCTCGATGTCCTGGATGCGCATGGCGATGCCGGGGTCCTGCGTCCGGCCGGGCTCAATGGTGACGGCGGCATTGCGAAGAGCGGTGTCGTCGCCCTGCCCCATGCTCCGGAAGGCAGCGTAGTTCTCGAAGAAGTCCTGTGTCGGCCGGTCCACCAGCTTGTCGAGATAGGCCGGGCTGATGGTCCGGATGCTCATATAGAGGTTGGCGGCCCCCTTCAGGCGGGTTGCCTGGGTCGGATCGGTCAAGGCAGTGGTGTTGCCGGCGGCCTTCACCGCACCCTGCAAGGTATCGCGCCATTCGGGCTGGACACGGCCGTTCTGGATGAAGACCGGAGCCTCCGACAGGAAGCGCTCCTTCGCCGTGATGTTGGCGTCCTGCCCCCGGAGCTGCTCCTCTACCCGAGCACGGTTGCGCGTGAGGAACAGGCCCGTCACCGCGTCCTTCGTCTCCTGGGCGGAGACCGTGAAGGGCTTGCCGGTGTGGGGGTTCACCTCCACGCGGTCGGAGATGGCGTCGAATGAGCCGTCTTGCGCCGCAAAGGTGCCGGCGGTGTCCTGAAGCACCTTGGACCGTGTCTGGTTCTCCCAATCCTGCGAAAGGACACGCTGGGCCGAGGCACGAAGGCGGGCCACGTCGTCGGTGAACCGAGGATTGCGCGAGAGCGGGCCAATGTCCTGCCCCGACGCCATGTCATTGCGCGGCGCGTCGAGGATGGCGAGGACGTTCCGGGCGGTCTGTGGCGTGGCCTGGGCATGGTCGAGGGAGACTTTGAGCTGTCCCACGAGCTTGTCGTCCAGCTCCACCCAGGTGGCATGGGTGACGCCCTGAAGCTCGCCATAGGCGGTGCGGACGCGGCCGGCAACCTGATCGGGCGGGAGGCCGGCAAGCTCCCCGTTGCGGATGACGTTGCCGAAGCCGGTGGCGATGACGGCATCCCGGCGCTTGCCGGCATCCTCCGCCATGGCCGTGCGCTGCTGTTCCCGCAGGTGGACAACCAGCCCCTCCGTCGCCACCCGGAACTTCTCTTGAGCGTGGACGGTGCCGGGGAGCCCGCCATTCTGAAGGAAGGCCTTGGCCTGCCCCGAGACGTAGGCGTCCACGTCGATGGGGGAACCATCCGGATTGAGGAGGGACACGCCGCCGCCCGGGCCGAACTCCGCGAGGGTGCGCGTCTCGAAATCCTGCCCCGCCCGCTGTCCGAGCACAGCATCGTAGGTCGCACGCGAAACGGGGTCCGAGGCATGGGGCGCCTCGCCCTTCGCCACCGCTTCGCGGAGCTGGGGATTGGTGGCCGACGAGACGAAGCGGTTCACCTCGGCGAGGCGGGCGTCCTCCTGCGCCTTCTTGATGCTCGGGTCATGGGCAAACCGGCCGATGGTGGAGGAGAAGCCTGAGAGCGCCTGGGCGAGGCGCTCCATGTCGTTGTTGATGGCCGGCTTGGGCGGCGGGGCGTAGGTGTCGCCGGAGACCTGGGGGACCCGGAGGGACTGGGGAGCGTCAAGCTCGGGGACTTCGACGCGGCCACGGGATGCCATGTCAGCGGCTCCCAGCGCGAAGGGCCTCGCCCTCCGCCAGATTGCGGGCCACTTCCACGAAGCGAGCCGCCTCGCCGAGTGGGCCGGCCTCCTCGCGTGCCGCGGCCTCGCCCGAGCGAACGGGGATCACGTAAGCGCCTGCAACGACAATGTCGAAGGAGGTATTTCCTCCAGCGGAGGACGTGATGTCGAGGGCTTCGTGGAGCGCGGTCTGCAAGCCAATGTCCCGTGTCGCATCACGGATGTTGCCGGTGACGATGTGGGTGCCCTCGGGATGGACCACCACCATGGACCAGCCGCAATGGCCGGCGGTCGTATCGGCAGCATCCACGAAGACGAGGAGGGCGGGAGGATTGTCGGGGATCATTTTGGTTCTCATGGGCTAGGTCAGCCCCGTCACGCACATGACGCGGCCCGCGACCTAGCCGAAGCGGTCGCGCATGTGGTGACAGGGGCTCATGGGAGGGCAGCGTTCCGGTTGCTGCCCAAGGGGACCACGAGGCGGGGCCTCGGATGGAGAGGGTGGTGTCGCTGCCGCCTTGAGAGGCGTGGAGCATGAACGCGATTTTGGCTTGGTCAGACCGCTTTTAGGCGGCCTTCTTCAGTTCGGCGAGACCTTCGCGCTCCAGCACGAGGCCGATGTAGCGGGCGACCAGTTCGTCACGGGAGAGCTTCTGGACTTCCGTCTCCAGCTCCTTCGTGCGGGTGAGGATGGCGTTGAGCTGGGCTCGGAGGGAGGCGGCTTCGGCGCGGGCGGCTTCCGTCTCGGCCTTTGCAGCCTGGGCTTCCGCCTCCGCCCGCTCCATCCGGACCTGCTTGTCTGTCTTCTCGTGATCCGGAAGGAGGCCCTGGGCCTTGGAGACCATCGCCTCGGCCGTGTGTCCGAAGCCTTTGGCGAATGCTTCCAGCTTCCGCTGGGCGACATCGCGCTCAGCCTCGGTGGTCCCACGCTCGACAAGAGCCTGGAGCTTCAGGGCATGAGCCGCGTCGTCCCGGTCGATGGTCGTGACGGTGGGACAGGGGGTCTTGGGGCGCGGCGTGGAGTGAGCTTCGAGGAAGGCTCTGATACCGCCATCAAAAGTGTGGACCTCCACATTTTTGGATGTGGCGATCTTCGCAACACGCATGTACTGGACTGCGGTGTCGTAGGGCGCCTCACAGTTCGCTTCCACCCACGCCTTGAACTCCCCGTGACGGACCTTCTCCTTCACCTTCAGGAGAAGGATACCGGCTGTCTCTGCCCAACGGAGCATGGACCTCCCAGCATAAATCACCTCTCGGTGGGCGTCGTTGATCTCGCTGGCGAGGAACGGGAGGTCGATAACGACCGCGACAGCGGTGCCGGGGATGTGCAGGGTGCTCGACATGGGTTCTCCTTTCGAGGTGACAAGACGTGCCGCCCCAGCCAGCCGCCCACCTTCCATGAAAGGAGGAAAGCGAGGGGTGGGCCGAAGGTTGGGGCGGTGACTGGAAGTCGTGGTGGTGGACGCGGGCGGCAGGTCCCGAGCGTGGGGGCGGTCGTGACGGTGCCGGTTAGGCTGAGGTGCAACCTTTTGCGGCGTGCATAGCCCTGCGGACGTCTCGCAGGTGCGCGGCTAGGCTTTAGTGGGCCAAAACGGCAGCATGAAAGGGCCTCGCAAGGTCCCGCCATCAGCTAGTATGGGACGAAACCTCGCCGCCCATCGCAGCAGGAAAACCCAGCTTCACTGACGAAGAGCGCTCGCGGACCTCGCAGCGCGAAGGTTCCGATATAGCTCGTGTGCAACCTATCTCGGCGGCCCATTGCGGTCCCTCCGGGCGGTCACGGGCGGCAGGCACAGAGCATTCGTAGGCTGCTATTGCCTCCACGTGGCGCCCGTCCACGACTCTCCCAGAGCATCTAAACGCCCACCCTCGTCAACGCGCCTTCTCAGGCGGTCGCCCAGGTGGCGATGCAGCTCGTTGACCGCCTCCAGGACCATCCTCCCGGCCTCCAGTGCGCCGGCCTCGCGTCGGTGTTCCTGGCCGCCTGCCGGGTCCACCGGATCAACCCCCACGACGTCCTCACCACGGCCCACAACCTGTTGGCCGACACGATCCACGGCGAGCGACCCGAGTTCCGGGCGCTGCGCCTCTACGCGGAGCACGAGCTGAAATGAACGTGAACACCACGAATTTCGAGGCGCGGTTTCGTGAGAACCCTGCCGCGTTCCGGGCTGGCGCCGAGTTCGCCATGAATGGCCTGCGGGCGTTCATTAACGGGATGACGGAAGCCTACGAGGCGTCCCTCCGCACGCCTCCGGAGACGCTAACCGCGTCCGCGAAGCTGCTCGGCACGCGGCCCAGCGTCGTCATCGTCGACGAGATCGGGGAGGGCCGGGCGTGAACGACCTCCTCAAGCTCGCCTTCAACGGCCACGAAATCCGCACCGTCGTCATCGACGGGAACCCTTGGTTCATGGCTGCCGACGTGGCCCGCGCCTTGGGCCTCGCGTTCGGTGCTGGCAAGGGCAGCGTGAAGCAGTACCTGCCCCACCTCGCCGAAGACGAGATGCGGCACGTCGCTAAGTCTAGTGTGGACGCGCTCCACACTAGCGACTTCCCCAATCGCGGCACCACCTGCATCTCCGAGAGCGGCCTCTACCGCCTCGTGAACCGCTCCGACAAGGCGCAGGCCCGGCCATTCCAGGACTGGGTGAACCGCGAGGTGCTCCCGGCAATCCGCAAGGATGGGTCCTACGTCCTCGGCGAGGAGAAGGTCCGCACCGGGGAGATGACCGAAGACGAGCTGGTGCTCGCCGCCATGGAGGCGCAGCGCCGGAAGATCGAGCGTCTCGTCGCCGCCTCACGCGGGGCGCTTCGGCTCCCTGTCAGTGCCAGCGCGAGGTTCTTCCGCTGCGTGGGTCTTCATGAATGCGATGCTTACGGCCTCGCCATCGATCATGGAGCGGGTCCACCACGGCCGGGCTTCCGAGAGAAGCGCTTGGTTGTTCCGCAGGGCCTGAAACAAGCGCTCGCCGGTCTCGTCCCCCGCCTTGGCCGCGGCGGCAACCATTCGAATGAGAGAGGAGGCGGCGACGCCCGGAGACGATGCGAACTTAGGGCCGGCCGATGTGGGCGCTCCCTTCTTGAAGGCGGCGGCGCGGCGAGGCGTTTCTTTCTGCTGCGCGATATTGGGCATCTTGCCGATCTTGCTGGCTTTGAGCGCGACCCGCGCCATCTTGGACACGTTGGAAAGGTGGCGGTTGATCGTTCCGTTGGAGCACCCAATCGCCTTCAGGTCCGCGGCAAACTCCCCCAGCTTCTCAACCGAGAATGCCGTTTCGGGAGAGGCAGAGGCGCCGACGAAGTCGACGAACCGTTGCGCGTCTCGCTTCTCGGCGGCAGCCGGCGCGAGGTCCGCCCAGTAGACCTTGACCACATGATTAAACAGGCCTCGGATTGTGTCCGGGCCGTTAGCCGCGCGGCTAACCTGTTTTCGCTCGACAGCTTTCCCGAGCTTCAGATTTGCCCGAGATTGAAACTCCCAAGCCTCCGCCGCAGCATGAGAAGAGAACACTTGTCGGTATCGAATGCCGGCAACCGTAAAGTCGCCCATATAATTTCTACCCTTCTCTCGCACTGACATTCTGCGTGACCTCTTCCGGGGATATTTGGGGAACAGCGGGCACCATCGCGATGCGAAACCCCACCTGAAGGCGCCGCGGGGCCGGGCCATTCCCTATCTCCTCAGAACTGGGAAGAGGGATCGCAACACGGGATCGGGGAAGAGGAGCACCGCTGCAATCCCAAGCTCCCCCTGCATCCGTGGCGGAGCGGGCCACTCGATAGGCGCCATGCCTTCGCGGGCCAGTAGGTCAAGGGCCTTGGCTTGCTCCACACCGTCATGCAGGGCCGAGCCGCCCGCCTCAACACCTCCCGGCAATCCGATCCATTCGCTCATGATCTCCGGCATGCAAGCGTCGAAGGCGCCAAAGGCATAGTAGCCGGTCAGGGCCACCCAATGTGGGATCGAGTACCAACCGGGAGGGGGCGGAGGGTCGAGGTTGAGGCAGTCCCGCGGCGACCATCCGTCGTGCGTGAGGAGGTCAGCACGGACCTCTTCCACGCGGCACCCATAGGGGTGGGGCGGGCATGGGAGACGAGGGGAGCGGGAAAATGCGGCAGCAATGGTGCGTGCTTCGGGGAGCATGAACAGAGCCCTGCGCTGATCGATCGGGCAAGTCGGCCCGCGGCGACAGTATGAAATACCATCGATAATTGGGGTGCAACAATAGTCCCAAAAACGGGACAATCTCCATTCTGGTACTACTCTGATATTGCAGCTATATTCACAATATAATTCAGGATATTGAGAAAATATTCGAAGATGCTCAGAGCTATGGCGGATTTGATCGAAGCTAATTTGCCGCACCGGCGGGACGCCTGTTCTCACGTCAGAGAGGGCGCAATGTGCCACCATTCTCTTCGGAGATACCGGCAAAGCCGCTGCGGTCCTCTCGGCTCCGCTCGATCTGCAAACCGGGTGGGCCGCTTCCAAGCTGTAAAGCAGGCAGGGCCGCAAGGAATGCCGCTGCTACGGCCCTCGCGGCCCTTCTATTTGTGCTTCGGCCGTTGACGCCGCCGACAGTCGGCCGCGAGGTCGCGTCAACGGCCGAAGAGATGGCGATCAAACACCTCCCGGAGAATAGGGTCCGGGAACAGCAGCACCGCGGCGATGCCCAGTTCCGCCTGCACCCGTGGCGGCGCGGGCCATTCAATGGGCCTGATGTCCTCCTCAGCACAGTACCGGAGCGCCTCCGCCTGCCAAGGGTCTCCCATCCATTCGCCGAGTGTCTCCTCCATCGTCGCTTCGGCCGTCTCGAACATCCCCCACTCCGTCAGAGCGGCCCAATGCGGGATGGAGTACCAGCCCGGAGGGGGCGGCGGGTCTAGGTTGAGGCAGTCCCGCGGGAACCATCCGTCCCATGAGCGGAGGTCGCCTGGAATGTCCTCCACGCGGCATCCGCGGGGCGTTGCGGAGAATGGATGCGGGTGGGCGCTGGATTGGAACATACGGTCGCTCCTGAATAGCGAAATTCGCTACTCGTAGCGTTAATATGCGATAAGCGATAACGCAAGCGTTTTCCGCTATTCGTAGCGTTTTACGCGCAGTCGTGCTTTAGTCCGACGCATGATGACGCCCGCCCAATGCAGAGCCGCCCGCGCCCTCCTCGACTGGTCCCAGCAACAGTTGGCTGAGGCATCCAAGATCGGGAACGCGACCATCCGGAATTTCGAGAGCGGAAAGTCCACCCCGCAATATGCGACGCTTGCGCTCCTTAGGATGACACTCGAAGCCGCTGGGGTGATCTTCGTCCCGGAGAATGGCGAGGGGCCGGGCGTGAGGCTGCGGAAGGCGTCAGCGTAGCCGTCATGATCGACATACACATCGATAGCTGCGCCTGGAATTTCCTGTTGGAGTTCGGCGTCGACCTGGGCTCGGAGTTCCCCGCCGACAGCTTCCGCCTTTGGATACCGCGTGAAATTGAGATGGAGCTTGCGGCCATCCCATCAGCAAAGGCAGAGCTGCTCACCTTCATTCGAGATGCAGTCTCGCGGTGCGGGGTGAGGGTGGATGTGTGGTTCGGCTTCTGCGACGCAGACACGCCGCCAGAGGCAAGAAAAGTCGGCGGTTTTGATGAAGGCCGATGGGTCTCGAAACAGGAATGGGATTTTTTCGACGCCAACCGGCATCTGATTGGCAGTGGCAGCCGGCCATTGACGCACCTGAAAAAGAATGAGGGAGACCTCGCGCTAGCAGCACGTTCGTTCACGTCGGTCGTCCTGACCGCTGACGTGAAGACCAGCGGGCCTTTGGCCGTCGCAAGATCAATGGGCGGCAACGTTCTAGATATCCGGGCCTACCGCGGCTTCACCGGCTCCTTCAGGGATTTCGTGGCTGCCGCGGCTCCTTGATACCCCCTCCGCCGTCTCCGGCTCCGAACCTGCGGTCGACTGCCGGGCGTGAGCACCGTCTCCCTGTTCAACTTCAAGGGCCACGACGTGCGCGTGGTCATGATTGGCGATGATCCGTGGTGGGTGGCGTCGGACGTGCGTCGCATCCTCGGTGTCGCGCAGTCGAGCTCCAACTTCTCCTTCCTGTCTCCGGACGAGGTCCGGCCCATTCCCAGAGGTCTGGCCTCTGGGAAGGGAATGGCCCAGGCTCGGGTCCTCTCCGAAAGCGGGCTCTACAAGTTCGTACTCCGCTCCGACAAGATCCAGGCCCGCGCCTTTCAGGACTGGGTGACGCGCGTTGGGCGGGGTCTCCATCAAGGAGCTAGACGCCCCCCTGATAAGTGCAGCCCCGCGGACATAAAAAGCCGGGAACAGGTAGCCCCCCAGCGGGATAGGACGGAACGGCGTCGGCTTTATTCTCTAGCCACCCTATTAAGTCATTGATATAACGACATATTCATCCGAATTTTCGTAGCCTTTGGCTGGGGTAACTGGTACAACATGCAAGCGGCGTGCGCCGTACTAACTCATTTTAACTGCAAAGGATTTTTTGATATGCGATTTTCGTTCAACGCTGTTGTGAAGTTCGAGACCTCAATCTCCCCGAACGTGCTGATGTTGTACCTTGCCCCGATCATCGTGGCCGCTCTTCGTGCGGAGTTCCACGACCTGCTAGTCCACTCAATGTCGATGTGGCTCTGAACGACGGCTTGGCATCAGAGCTGAGGCGGAGTGCGGATACGCAGGAGCGGTCTAGGGTGGTTTCGATCCCCCCTAGCCCGTAGGCTAGGATTGGGGGCCGGTCTCAGCCTGCCGCCTTTTTCTCCACCTGAGGCAACTGCACCGCCTCGACGCAGGCCCGCTTCGCCTCGATCCGAGACGCCCCCGGATATCTCCCCATCGTCATAGGCAGCGGGCCGCTCTCCTTCGAGTGCCCCACTACCTCCGCCAAGGTCCAGGCTGTGAATCCCGTGGCGCCCTTTTCCAGCGCTTCCACCGCCCTCCGCATGAACCACCGGCGGAAGGAGTGGAAATCGATACGCGCCTGTCGCCGGCCGGGGATGCGGTCTTCAAGCTCCAGTTCCCTGAGTAGCCGGGTGAACGCCTGAGAGGCGGGGGCTCCGCGGGGACGGGCGGCGTTCTGTTGGTCGGGGAGTTCGTGGAAGAGGTAGGCGTCCGCCTCCTTCCCCCCGCACCGTGAGGCCACCAAGGCTACAACGTCGGGATGGATGGGCACGTCTCGCGTAGCCGCTTCCGTCTTCCCCTGCCCCACCCGAATGGCCCCCTCCTTCACGTTGCGGACCCGGAGTTCCGCCATCTCCCCGATGCGCATTCCTGACAGGGCTCCCAGCCGGCAGAGGTCGCCTAGGACGCCCTTCGCAGCAGCAAGGATCTTGGTGATCTCCTCGTTCGTGAAGGGGCGCTTGGCCTCCTCCCCCTCCTCCGTCTTCACCTTCTTCAGCTTCAAGCTCTGCCGCTCCCAGGGGTTGCCGGCGGTGGCATGACCCCGCTTCTCCATCCACGTCCAGAACGCGGACAGGCCCGTGATGAGCTTGTTCGCGGTGGCCGGGTCGGCGCTCTTCGCGATGAACACCTCTGAGACGAAGCGTCCCGCCGTCTTCCTATCGACGGCCTCCACCGTCTCCGGGATGGAAGAGGCGCGGCACCATTCGAGGAGCACTCGCACCGCCTGTTTCCGTGAGGTCTCGGTGCGCCCCGCATAGTTCGCCTCGGCGAGCCATGCCGGCTCCAGAGGCTGGATGGGCGTTGCCCGCCCTGTCGCCACCTTGACGAAGGCAACCGCGGCCTCGGTCCCGTGGCGCCTCTCGATCTCCTCCGCCCGCTCCGGGAGGAGAATGTCGTCGGCCACATCGTCGCCCTTGGCGATGGCCTCGCGCCATTCCATCGCCTCGACAATGACCGGGTCGCCGCCCCTCGCCTTGGCCTCGGCGACCCTCTGGGCTTTCGTAATCTGCTCTTTGAGGTCCGAGACGACGGACCACTTCAGCATGTTCGCCTTGGCGAGGCTGTCGGTGTGCAGTGGCACCTTCAGGTGCGCCTTGCCGATGACCTCCCGCAGTGCAGCAGGAACCTTCACCTTGACGCGGTACTGGTTGCCGTGACGCTCAAGAAAACGCATATCGTGACGCATAAGGGACCCCACTGGGACCCCAAATTGGTACCCCACAGGCCACCTCTAAATCAAGTCGTATCAACGGTTCTGCGGCCTCTCGCCCCACCCGCGAAACCCTCCCCTAGGGCGCGCCAAACACCGTCGATTGTACTCCGTGGTGCGACATAGCCGCGGGGAGTCCTCCGGAGCAAAGGGCTGCAAATAACTGCGCCAACGATTCTTGCTGCACGAAGAGTTATTTCGATGGCAGCAGCACGACGCTCGCGCTTCTATCATATGGGAAGCGACGAAGGCTGGCGCCGGAAACTGCGCAGCGTCACGCTGGCGGATCTTGCAGACATACTGTTGCGAGACACGCGTCCGGCCGACGGCGGGGATACTTTCGTCGGTTCTAGGGCGCGCCGGGTGAGCGCGATTCGGCACGGGGGGCGGAAGCCTCGCCGCGCGTTGTCGCCGGCACGTACACGAGGCTTTGTGCTGGCAAGGCCAGGGCAAGCCCGTCTGCTTTGCAGTGGTCGTAGATGAGGTCGATGATCTCGTTCTTGGCGAGCGTTCCCATGGCGAGGCTGGCGACGCGGAACTGCAGCTCCACGTCGATCGCCACGGCGTCGATGGACTTCAGGGCAACGGTCGGCGGCGGATCCTTTAAGATGCGGGTGCTGGCTTGCAGCACGGACCGCATCGCCTCCTCGATCCGGCGCGGCCGCTGCACCGCAGCGAAGCGCACGCCCAATGTGATCTGATGCGTCTCATCAGGACGGCTGAGGCTGGTCAGGCCCTGTTTTGCCAGCATGCTGTTGGGCAGCACGACGATATTGTTCGCCCCGGTCAGCAGATTGGTGGAGCGCCAGTTGGTTTCGGTGACGCGCCCCGCCGTGCCGTCGCTCAGCTGCACCCAGTCGCCTATCGCATAGGCCTTGCCGAGTGTCAGCGCGATGCCCGAGAAGACGTCGCCGAGCGTATTCTGTAGTGCCAGACCCAAGATGACGGCGACCACGCCCGAGGTCGTCACCAGAGAGGCGATGGGCACGCCGAAGACGAAGCCCATCACCGACAGCGCCACGCCGAGATAGATGACGGCAACGGCCATGTCCAAGATGAGATGGGCTTCCCGCGGCTTGCGATTGAGCCGGACATAAATGTGGAGGAGACCGATGATCGTCCATGCGAGATGGGTCCACCACAGAAGCCTGGCGGACTTCGACAGCAACGCGGCGAAACCTTCCGTGTAGACGTCATCGATCTGATGCGGCGCGATGCCTCCCGTATAAAGAACGAGGCTCATACCGGTGAAGAACAGGATCTGGACGAGCAGCCGCCCGGTCGGGCGGCTGCTGCCCTGAACGTGCCAGACGACGATGCCGGCAATTCCCAGGAGGTTGATCAGGGCAAGCGGCAGGTAGTGCTCATCGCCAAACATGGGAGTTTCGCCGGGATTGCTTGCGGTAAACCGCACGGGCCGAGCCGGAATGATGTGTTCGGGCGTCCCCGGAGCATTTCCGCGTTTCACTGTATCGCGGAAATGCTCCAGTCGGCGCGGCGAGCTCAGTAGTCCCAGAAGACCGGCACCCAGCGGAAGTGGTCGCCGTCGACCGCCACATGGCCGACGGACGGGAACGGCAGGTGGGTGGCCACCAGCGATGATTCAGTAGCCGCCAGTTCCTTCAAGAGACGGACCCGGACGCGGGCCGCCTCTTCGGGGTCATGTTCGAAGCTGTTGTACCATTCGGGGTGTTCGAACCCGACCGCGAACACGGCGTCGCCGGCGAACATCAGCCGGTCGCCGCCGGACGCCACGCGGACCACGCTGTGGCCGGGGGTGTGGCCGCCGGTGCGGGAGACGACCACGCCTGGCGCGACCTCAGCCTCCTCATCGAACAGCCGCAGACGACTCTGATACTCTTTCGCGAACCGCTTCGCGGCGGCTCGAAGCGCGTCCGGGAATCCGGGCGGCATGTTGACGTGGCTGAAATCGGGCGCTTTCCAGAACTCGACCTCGGCGGCGGCCACGTGGATCCGCAGATCCGGGCGCAGTTGCTCCTTCACGCCGTCGATGAGCAGCCCGCCCACGTGGTCCATGTGCATGTGGGTCAGGACCACGTCGGTCACGGAAGCCAAGTCGATGCCGACAGCCGCGAGCCGCTTGATCAGCTGCCCGGCCCGCGGCAGGTTCAGGTCCGGGTCGAGGCCCAGGCCGGCGTCGACGAGGATGGTCTGCCGGCCGCTGCGGACCACGACCACGTTCAACGCCCAGTCGAAAGCCTCAGTCGGCAGAAACATGTCGTTCAGCCAGGCCGCCCGCGTGGTCGGGTCGACGTTGTGTCCCAGCATCTTGGTCGGAAGCGGCAATACGCCATCGCTCACGATCAAGACCTCAATCTCGCCGACCCGCACCGCGTAACGCGACGGCACCAGTTCTTCGGATCCCGTTCGACGGGGGGCGGAAGTGTTCTGCACGTTCATGTTTGCCTCCTGAGGTGGTGGAACCGACTGGGTCGGCTCCGATGATGGTGTGGGTTGTGGTGAGGTGATCCGCTCGCAGCCGCTGATGCGGCACGCGCGGCATTGGTCGCGCCTAGAGGTCGGTGACACGCTCGGGCTCCGCCGAAGCGAGGGCGACGTCGCGCTGGGCACGGGGCGGGTAGATCCACACGGTGTTGATCTCCTGCTTCATCTTCTTGGCCTCGGCGCCCACGAACTCGACCTGGCGGTCCCAGCCGCGCGTGAACACCGCGCCGGCATCGCCGAGGTCGAGGCAGGTCACATAGGCTTCCTGGTGGTAGGGAATGGTCGGCACGCCCAGCAGCTCGGCGGCGGCGTTGTGGCCGGCGAAGGCGCCCATGCGGGTGGCGTGCTGGCAGGACATCAGCGCGTAATTGCCCGCGTCGTCGCGCGCCGCCTTGGCGGCATCGCCGGTGGCGAAGACGGCGCCGACGCCCGGCACGCGCAGGGCGCGGTCGACGAGCAGCCGGCCGAGATTGTCGCGCTCGGCCGGGATCTGCTGGGTCAGCGGCGCGGCACGCATGCCGGCGGCCCAGATCACCGTCGCGCTCTCGATGCGCTCGCCGCCGGTGAGTGTCACGCCACCGGCATCCACCGAAGCGACGCCGGTGCCGAGCCGGGTCTCCACGCCCACCTTGCGCAGGGCGTTCTCGATGACCGGGCGCGGACCGGCGCCCATGTCGGGCGCGATGGCGTCGTTGCGGTCGACGATGACGACGCGGATAGCGGCCTTGTCGCCGAGAATGGCCCGCAGCCGCGCCGGCATTTCCGTCGCCGCCTCGATGCCGGTGAAGCCGCCGCCGGCGACGACTACCGTGTCGCGGGAAGCCGAAGCCGGCCGGCGCGCCAGCTCGTGGAGATGGCGGTCGAGTGCGACCGCGTCGTCGAGCTGGTCGACGCTGAACACATGCTCGGCGAGTCCGGGAATATCCGGGCGGAACAGCCGGCTGCCGGTGGCGAGCACCAGCCGGTCATAGGGCAGCGTCCTGCGTTCGCCGCCACCGGTGACGATCCCCACCGAATTGGACCGGGTGTCGACCGTCTCGGCGGTGCCCTGCACATAGCGGACGTCTATTGCCTCAAGCAGTTCCAGAAGCGGCGCCGTCAGCGTCTCGGGCTTGGGCTCGTAGAGTCGCGGGCGAACCACCAACGTCGGCTGCGGCGCCACCAGCTCGATTTCGAGCTGGTCGGGGGAGATGCCCTGGAGATCGCGCAGGCGCGCGGCGGAAAGGGCGGCATACATGCCGGCGAAGCCGGCGCCGATGATGACCAGTCGCATGTGAACTACTCCTGTGAGGGGTTCCAGAAGGGCGCAGGCCGCTGCTGCCGCGCCGTTGAGCCGGCGAGGGCTTGGGAAGCGGCTGCGATGCGGGAGGGTTGGGTCAGCCCTCTACGAAGGCGAGCAACTCGGCGGTGACGAGATCGGCATGGGTGGTGCAGATGCCGTGCGGCAGCTTCTCATAGGTCTTGAGCGTGCCGTTCTTCACGAGCTTCGCCGAGAGCAGGGCCGAGTCGGCGATGGGCACGATCTGATCGTCGGTGCCGTGCATCACCAGCGTCGGCACGGTGATGCGCGTGAGATCCTCGGTGAAGTCGGTTTCGCAGAAGGCCCTGATGCCGTCATACTGCGCCTTGGCGCCCCCCATCATGGCCTGGCGCCACCAGTTCCAGATGACCGCCTGCGAGGGCTCGGCGCCGGCCCGGTTGTAGCCGAAGAACGGGCCGCTGGCGAAATCGAGGTAGAATTGCGAGCGGTTGGAGGCGAGCTTCGTGCGCAGGTCGTCGAACACCTCGATCGGCAGTCCGCCGGGATTGGCCGATGTTTTCACCATCAGCGGCGGCACGGCGCTGATCAGCACCAGCTTGGCCACCCGGCCCTTGCCGTGGCGCGCGACGTAGCGGGTCGCCTCGCCGCCGCCAGTGGAATGGCCGACATGGACGGCGTTGCGGAGATCGAGATGCTCGACCACTGCCGCGACGTCGGCGGCATAGTGGTCCATGTCGTGGCCGTCGCTCACCTGGGTCGAGCGGCCGTGCCCGCGGCGGTCATGGGCGACGACGCGATAGCCCCGGCCGACGAAGGCGAGCATCTGCGCATCCCAATCGTCGGAAGAGAGCGGCCAGCCATGGTGGAAGAAGATCGGCTGTCCGGTCTTCGGGCCCCAGTCCTTGTAGAAGATCTCAACGCCGTCGTTCGTGGTGACAGTACGCATGGTCGTGCTCCTCTCCGTGAGGGGGTCATTGCTTGCGCCCTCTGCCGAGGAGATGCGGACCGTCGCCGACATCGCGCCGGCAATGGCCGTCACCAGGATGTTGCGGCGTGACATGTGAGGAGGATGTCCGGTCATTGTCTGTCTCCATTGGTCGGTGGCACGACATGGGATTAGCGCGAGGGGTACGGAGCTGCCCAAGAGCGATTGCCCTCGTTAGAGAGCGATTGCCGCTAACGCGCTCGGCGTCGCCATTCTCTCGGTGTTTCTCCGGTCAGGCGCCTGAAGGCGACGGTGAAGGCGGATTGGGAGCCGTAGCCCAGCGCCACCGCGATCGACACGACCGGCTCGTCGGTTTCGCGCAGCAGCTTCGATGCCTGCGCCAGCCGGTGCTGCCGCAACCAGGCATGTGGCGAAAGCCCGGTGCTCTGCTTGAAGGCGCGGCAGAAATGGAAGCGCGACAGGTGGGCGTCGGCCGCGAGCGCGGCGAGCGACAGGTCGGCGTCGCTGTCCGAGCGCAGGCGCTCGATGGCGCGGCGCAGCGCCGTCGGCGACAGCCCGCCCGATGCCGGCTGATGGCTGGCCTGAGCGCCGGTGTGCGCGGACAAAAGCCGCGTCGCCAGAAGCTCGGTGAGCTGCTGCCGGAACAGCGCGTCGAGGGCCTCGCTGCCGTCGAGGACGTCCGCCGCGCTCATCAACAGGCGGGATGTCGTCGGGTCGAGATAGCCGGTGCGCTCCAGCAGCGGCGCCGCTACCGATGCATCGGTCTCGGCGGCGACGCGCTCGAGGATGGCGTGCGGCAGATAGAGCTGGAGGACGTTGACCTCGCCGCCGATGTCCCAGCGCGAACTGGAGCCGGACGGAATGATCGTCACCACGCCCGGCCGCGCCGTTCCGGACGCCCGGGTCTTCCCCGTCCGGCGCTCGAGGCGCTGCATCGTGCCGATATAGGTCATGATGACATGGTCCTTCATCGGCTCGACCACATCGTGCAGTTCGCCGTGCTTCCAATGGGCAATGGAGCTGCCGGAAAGCTCGGTGACGATGCGGCGCGGCGTGGTGCCGAGGACGCGCGCCATCTCGTCCGCCGTGGGCCGGGAGGCGGTCCACGGCTGTTCCTTCGTGGGTTCGGAAGTGCGGAATAGATCCTCTAGCGAGGACACGCGCAGGATGGTCTCGTCCATCGATCCACGCTCACGGCTCGGTTGCGTCGTGAGGGCAGAGTGCGGCGAGGCCGGCGCGAAGTCCTTGCGGCGAGGTTGGATTGATCTTGCTTTTACGTCCAAAAGGCGACGCGGAGCGGCCCAGTGGAAAAAGCTCCGTCGGCACCATGATATGAAGACCGACCGGAGAACTGTTTAGCTCTGCGGATCGGCTGATGGAGCACTGGATTGAAGTATCATTTCGCAGATTGCGTTCTCGACCTTGATCGACGAGAGCTCACTCGCGGGTCGCAGCCGGTCGCCGTCGGACCGCAGGTCTTCGACCTGCTGGTGCATCTCGTCGAGAACCACGAACGGGTCGTGAGCAAGGACGGTCTGCTCGATGCGGTCTGGAACGGCCGCATCGTCTCCGAATCCACGCTGTCCAGTCACATCAACGCGGTGCGCAAGGCGATCGGCGACAGCGGCGCCGAGCAGCGCCTCGTGCGCACCGTCGCCCGCAAGGGCTTCCGCTTCGTCGGCGATGTCATAGAGGTCCGGCAACCGGACGCGTCCGGCGAGGTGGGGATCGCGCAGAGACTCAGCATACCGGAAACGACGGCCGCGATGGCGCACAAGCCTTCCATCGCCGTCATGCCGTTCCAGAATCTCAGCGGCGATCCGGAACAGGACTATTTCGCCGACGGCATGGCGGAAGAGATCATCACTGCCCTGTCGCGGGTGCGTTGGCTGTTCGTCATCGCGCGCAATTCGAGCTTCGCCTTTCGCGGTAGCCCCGTCGACGTGAAGCAGATCAGCCGCGACCTAGGCGTTACCTATGTACTCGAAGGCAGCGTGCGCAAGGCCGCAGACCGCATCCGCATCACTGGCCAGCTCGTCAATGCCAGCACCAATGGCTATCTGTGGGCCGACCGCTTCGAGGGGCCCCTCGACGACATCTTCACGCTGCAGGACCGTATCTCCGGCAATGTCGTCGGCGCCATTGCCCCGCAGATGGAGCTGGCGGAGATCGAGCGTGCGCGGCGCAAGCCCACCGAAAATCTCAACGCGTATGACTGCTATCTGCGCGGCCTCGCGCATCTGCACCGCGGCGGCAGGGAAGCCGTCGGGGAGGCACTGCCGCTGTTCCGCAAGGCGATCGAGCTCGATGCCGAGTTCGCGCCGCCTAAGGCAATGGCCGCCTGGGGTTACTTCTGGCGCAAGATCAATGGCTGGACGACCGATTCCGCACTGGAGACCGCCGAGGGCATAGCCCTCGCCCGTGACGCCGTGGAACTCGGCCGGGACGACGCGGTGGTGCTTGCGAGGGCCGGCCATGCGCTCGCCCATCTCGCGGGCGAGTTCGACAGCGGCATCGCCCTTCTCGACAGGGCGCTGTTCCTCAATCCCAACCTGGCGCCGGCCTGGTTCCTCGGCGGCTTCCTGCGGGTCTGGCATGGCGAGCCGGAAGAAGCGATCGATTATTTCGAGCACGCCATGCGCCTGAGCCCTGTCGATCCCGAACTCTACCGGATGCAGGCCGGGATCGCGATGGCGCATCTCTTCGCCGGCCGTTTCGAGGCCGCGTCGCTATGGGCGGACCAGGCCCAGCAGAACCTGCCGAGCTTCCTCATGGCCGTGGCCACCGGCGCAGCCAGTCAGGCGCTGTCCGGCCGTACAGAGGACGCCCGCCGGACCATGGATCGTTTACGTGAGCTCAGCCCTGCGCTGCGCCTCTCCTCCCTGAAGGACTGGCTGCCGATCCGCCGGCAGGAAGATATCGCCCTGTTCGCCGACGGCCTGCGCGAAGCCGGCCTTCCCGACCAGTGAGCCGAAATGAACGAAGCTACGGCCAGTCACAGCTTCAGCATTCGTTCCATGACAGCACACTGCCCATCTGATCGACGCGAACCGCGGCGCCGCGCCAAGCCCATTTTTCGGACGTTCCTAGGTCGTAGCAATTTCAAAAACATAGGTGTTCGCGGTTTCGATCTGGCCGGCGTGCCAGCACTTTCAACGACTTAAGCGGATTTTGGTCGGAATTGTCGACTATTCGTCGAGTATCCTTCCTTGGTCTCTATTGGATTGCGACAGCCAGTTTGGCCTAAATTTCCAACTGGCAATGGATTCCACCTCCTGGTTTCCGTAACGGCATGTCGCGGCACGACGGCGATTGGCACTGCTGCGGGGTTCGGAGCGATGGTTATCGAGGATGAGGAAGCTGCGCAGCTGGAGGCGATGAGACGCTTCAGCGAAAAGGCAGAAGAGTTAAGATCGAATTTCGAAGAGCGTTTCCTTGACGCCCTCCCCGGAAATCACCCCCCTGCAGAATCGGTTCTTTTAGCCCATTTAATGACGTGCACCGATGGGTATGAAGACGTCATATTTATTCGTGACTGGAACATGCGAGCTAAATTTGGAATCGAGACAATATTTGCATATCTACCAGATCTTATCTCTATTCGTTATATAGTCAAATTTGTCTTCGAATTCCTCCATGGAGAGTTATCTAACCAGTTGTCTATCGTGATTGACTCCATCAATCCTGGCGATCGCCTTCCAGTAAAAGTAGATAACGAGATTCTTCTTCGATCGTTCGGATTTAGAGTCCTCCAGTTCACTGAATTGGAGATTTTTAATGCACCTGATGCCTGCAGAGAGCGAGTAGAAGGAGTTCTATACGATATGCGATCTGACCTTTGGTTGGGATCAGAGTCCGCAAAATCCTCCTGACGAGCTAAATTCCTTCAGACCCCCTTCACGCGGCCGGCTTTGGCCTCGCGAATGACGGTCACCACGTCACCCCGCGGCCTCTTCCACCACTGCTGCAGCGTCAACATGAGCTGTTCCTGTGCCGCCGGCGCTGGCCATCTGGATGATCGGGGAGAAGACCGGCGCGATGGTGTCGCCCATGCGCATGGCGAGGGCGCTTCGGCCGCCGTTGAAGGTGTGGCGGGGGTCGTCCCGACGCAGGACTTCCTCGTCCAGCTCCAGCACCGCCGGCCGTTCGCGCGGGCCGAACGGTCACAAATCCGGCGCGCTTACCGTTGGATATCATGGGCACCGTCCTTTTGGACCATTTTGGCACCCGGCGTGCTGGGCGCAACGGCGCAGATCGACTCACTCATCCTCGCGGGACTTGACGAGATCGCCCCGGCGCGCCGGTGGGTTGCCGCCCTCGCTGCACGAGTTCGTGCCGGCTGGGCACGTGGCTCACTTCATCCGTGACACGGTGCGGGAGGCGATGGATCTCTCTGCCATTCGCCACACTTACACCGAGGAACGCGGCTACCCGCCCTATCATCCCGGCATGATGGTGGCGTTGCTTCTCTACGGCTACAGCCAGGGCCTGTATTCCTCGCGCCAGCTCGCCCGCGCCTGCGAGGAACGGGTCGGCTGAAGCGGGCCGGCCGCAGGAGCCGCTACCGGCTCAGAAGACAGGTGGTCGAGCCGGTGTTCGGGCAGATGAAGCAGGCCAGAGGCTTCCGCCAGTTCCTGCTACGTGGCCTCGATCAGGTTCGAGGCGAGTGGGCAATGATTTGCACCGCCCACAACCTCTTGAAGCTGGCTCAGGTCGCCCGCTGATCCCGGCAAGCAGGCTTCCTCCCACCGGATCCCGCCATCGACCACGGCCTCCAAACTCATTACTCGGACACGCTCCTAGGCGGTGGCCCCATAAATTTGCGTGTCGGCCGATGTCGTGATTCAAGCTCCCGAACCGGGAGCCTGATAGATGCGCCGCCACGAGTTGACTGACGAGGAATGGGCGATCATCGCCTCGCTGCTGCAGAACAAGGTGCGCGGTGTTGCGCGGGTAGGCGACCGCAGGGTGATCAACGGCATTCTCTGGCGCTTTCGGACCGGAGCGCCGTGGCGGGATGTGCCGGAGCGCGATGGACCTCGTACAACCCTGTACAACCGTTTCGTGCGCTGACGGGCGGCCGGGGTCTGGGACCGGTTGCTGGAGGCGGTCTCGTCCGCCTATGACGGCGACATCGTGATGATCGACTCATCCTGCGTTCGCGTGCACCAGCATGATGCCGCGATCAAAAAGGGGCGACGACGATCGTTGCATGGGGACGCTCCCGGGGCGGCCTGACCACCAAGATCCATGCCCTGGTCGATGCCGAGGGTCGACCGATCCATCTCCTGCTCACCGCCGGGCAGGCGGGCGACGCGCCGGCGGGGCGAGAGTTGCTGGCCCGCCTCCCACCGGGCGGCATCCTTCTCGCCGACAAGGCCTACGACCCCGACGCCATCCGCGCCGAGACGGCGGAGCGCGGCGCATTTGCCAATGTGCCGCCACGTGTCATCCGCAAGCGCACCTTCGCCTTCAGCCCCTGGCTCTACCGCCAGAGAAACCATATCGAGCGCTTCTTCAACCGCATCAAGCAGATGCGAGGCCTCGCAACGCGCTACGACCGCCGCCCGGACAACTTCCTTGCAGCCCTCAAGCTCGCCGCAGCTCGCATCTGGATCAATGCCGAATGAGTTCGCTGCCTAAGGCGCATGGCGTCGTTCTCGTGAAGCTGCGGCCAAAGATTGCCGACGGCAATAGCCGGTCCCGATCCTCATTCTCAAAAGGATCGGGGGATGTCTGGCTCTATGAAGGGTTTCGGATGTCGGCCCCATCACGGCGGTGGTGGCGGTCCCGCGGGCCGGCGGTGCCCGGCTTGCCGCGGTCGGTCGGGTTCGGGCCGATCGCGTCGCCCCCTTTGGCGGGAACGGAGGAGGCATCGATGCTGGCGCGGGCGCCAGTCGCAGCCAAAGATCGCGCTGTCGACTGCGAGGCAGCATTGGATGCCGTCGCACGTCAAACTATATCTAAAATAGATAGTTACTCCCTTAAATTTCATAGCTATCGCTAGTGCCGCTGCAGCGAGGCCACCGCTACTGTCGTTCGCGGATCATCCGGTCGCCTCCGTGGCTTCCGGTTCGCCTTTCCCGGAGGACGAAGCGTGTCGCTGCTCAAGGGCGTTCGTGTCATCAGCTTTAATCACTTCCTCGCCGGGCCCCATGCCGCGCAGATGCTGGGGGACATGGGCGCGGACGTGATCGCCGTGGAGCCCCTGGACGGCGCCTTCCAGCGCAACTGGGCGGTGGCAGGGCACTTCGTGGCGGGCGAGAGCGTCAACCACCTGAATACCGGCCGCAGCAAACGTTCTATCGCTCTCGATCTGAAGAGCACCCCGGGACGCGCCATCGCCGAGCGCCTTGTGGCCGGCGCCGATGTGGTGATGGAAAACTTCCGCCCCGGCACCATGACCAAGTTCGGCATGGGGCCGGAGGAGCTGCGTGCGCGCTATCCGCGCCTCATCTACGCCTCCGCCACCGGCTTCGGCGCCACCGGCCCCTTCGCCCACAGGCCGGGGCAGGACCTCCTGCTTCAGGCTATGTCCGGCCTTGCCGCCCACACCGGCCCGGCCGAAGGGCCGCCCGTGCCGCTGGGCTCGGTGGTGATCGATCACCACACCGCCGTGCTTTGCGTGCTGGGCATCGTCGCGGCGCTGTTCGCCCGGGAGCAGACCGGCGACGGCCGCCGGGTGGACGTGAGCCTGCTCCAGGGCGCCATCGACCTTCAGGGCGAGCCCCTGACCGCCTGGTTGAATGGAGCGCCCCACGACGGCCCCCGCGCGCCGCAGGGGGTGGCAAGCTGGTTCTCCTCCGCCGGCCACGGCATTCACCGCACCGCAGACGGCTGCATCGCCATCTCCATGGCCGCGCCGGCGGTGCTCGCCCGCGCCCTCGACCTGCCGGAACTAGCCGAGGTCAGCCCCGAGGCCATGCTGAAGGAGCGCGCTTACTACAACCGGCTGATCGTGGCCCAGCTCGCGACCCGCACCACCGCCGCGTGGCAGGCGGCGCTGGACTCCGCTGGCGTCTGGAATGCGCCGGTGGAGGATTATGACGCCGTTCGCGAAAATCCGCAGCTGGCCCATCTGGGCGCCTTCCAAACGGCGATGAGCTCCGGCGGCGCGGAGGTCACCTTCGTATCCCACCCGGTGCAATATGACGGCGCCACCCTGCCCATCACCCGCGTGCCCCAGCCTTTGGGGGCTCAGACCCGGGAGATCCTGGCCGAGGCCGGCTATGCCACCGACGAGATCGAGGCCTTCCTGAAGGACGACGTGGCGCGCGCGGCCCCCGCCGCCTGACCCCCGCCGGCCCGGAGTTTCCGAACGCGCGCGGCATCGCCGCCCCGCGCGAACCCTTCTTCTTTGCCGTTGAGGACCCGAGGCATGGACTTTTCCCTCTCCGACGAGACCCGCATGGTGGTCGATACGGTCCGCCGCCTTGTGCGCGACAAGGTGCAGCCGCTGGAACAGGAGACCGAGGAACTGGGCCGCGTGCCGCCGGACAAGCTGGCGCCCCTGAAGGCGGAGGCCATCGCCCTCGGCCTTTATGCCCTCAACATGCCGGCGGAGGTGGGCGGCGGCGGCCTGTCGGTGCTCGACATGTGCCTGGTGGAGGAGCAGCTCGGCCAGACCTCCGATGCCCTCATCCGGCGGGTGTTCGGGCAGGTCTATCCCATGCTGATGGCATGCACGCCGGCCCAGCGGGCGGTCTATCTGGCGCCGACGATCACCGGAGAGAAGATCTGCGCCATGGCCATCACCGAGCCCGGCGCCGGCTCGGATGCCGCCTCCATCACCACCACCGCCCGCCTGGAGGATGGCCACTGGGTGCTGAACGGCAGCAAGCATTTCATCTCTGACGGCGACATTGCGGACTATGTGATCGTGATGGCCGTGACCGATCCGGAGAAGCGGGCCCGCGGCGGCATTACCCTCTTCCTGGTGGATCGCGATGCTCCGGGCTTCTCGGTCTCCCGGGTGCAGCCCATGATGGGCCATCGCGGCTATGGCCATGCCGAGCTCGTCTTCGACGAATGCCGCATCCCCGAGGCCAATGTACTCGGCGAGGTGGGCGGCGGCTTCAAGCTGATCATGTCCAGCGTCAGCGGCATCCGGCTCGGCCACATCGGCGCCCGCGCGGTGGGCATGGCCCAGCGGGTGCTGGAGCTGATGCGCGCCCATGCGAGCACCCGCAAGCAGTTCGGCCAGCCCATCGGCGACTTCCAGATGGTGCAGCAGATGATCGCCGACAGCGCCATGGAGATCTATGCCACGCGCATGATGGTGCTCAATTGCGCCTGGGAGATCGACCAGGGCCTCGACCCGCGCGAAAAGGTGTCGATGATCAAGGTCTATGCCTCGGAGATGCTCGGCCGCGTCGCCGACCGCGGCATCCAGATGTTTGGCGGCTATGGCTTCTCCAAGGATCTGCCGCTGGAACGCATCTACCGGGATTGCCGGGTGACGCGGATTTATGACGGCACCTCCGAGATCCACCGGATGCTGATCGCCCGCTCCATCATCCGCAACGGCCTCACGCTCTGAGCCCGGCCGCAAGGAAGGATCCCACCATGACCAACGCTCCGGCCATCGGACAGGACATCCGCTTCTCCAAGACCATGACGGTGGCCGAGCAGGCCCTCTTCACCGGCATCAGCGGCAATCTCGGCGGCCTCTACGTGGACCGCACCAAGGCGCGGGACGCCGGCCTCGCCGACATGGCCGTGTTCGAGCTCGCCGCCTCGGCGCTGCTCACCACCTGCCTGTCCCGCCTCGCCGGCCCGGCCCACCGCATCGCCAATTTCTCGGTCTCCTTCGCCCAGGCGGTGCCTGTGGGCACGACGATTGCTGCGAAGGCGACCGTCACCAGCCTCGATGCCGTCGGCGCGCTCACCTGCGCCCTTGAGGCCTCCGCGGGCGAGGCGGTGCTGATCCGCGGCACCGCGCGCCTCGTGCCGGTCTCCGGGGGCGCCGATGTATGAGATCAAGCACTTTGCAGAGCTGAAGGTCGGCGACCGCGTGCGCGTATCGAAGACCGTGACGGAGGCCGACGGCAGCCTCTACATCGCCGCCACCGGAGACTTCGGGCCGGTCCATATCGATGCGGCCTTCGCCTCCGGCACCAGATTCGGCCAGCGGCTGGCGCCCGGCATCATGGTCGCGGGGCTCTGCACCAGCGTGCTGACGGCGGAGCTCGCCGGCATTCTCGGTGTCTCCATCGAGGACCGGTTCTGGTTCACCGGCCCGGTCTTCTATGGCGACACCATCACCATCGACGTGTGGATCGCCGAGCGGGACGAGGCCACCCGCACCCTCACCTGGGAAGCTTCCGCCGTGAACGAGGCGGGCCAGGAAGTTCTGAAGGCCCGCGCCACCCTGAAATTTCCCCGCCCTCGCCCGGTCGCCTGAGAGAGCCCCGAGAAACCTGCATATGAGCGACGCCCCCTTCCCCTTCTGCGGCATCTACGCCGCCACGATCTGTCCCTTGGATGCTTCCGGCGCCATCGATGCGGAGGCCCTTCATGCCCATCATGCCGCCGTCCTCGCCACCGAGGGCATGGCGGGCCTTCTGGTGAACGGCCATGCGGGCGAGAATTTCGCCCTGGAGCGGCAGGAACTGGCCCAGGTGGTGCGCACCGCCCGCGCGGTGGCCGGCAGCCGACACAAGGTGGTCGCCGGCATCAATTGCGAACGCTCCGACACGGCCGCCCGCATGGCCGAGGACGCCGCGGCGGCCGGGGCCGATGCGGTCATGGTGTTTCCCCCCTTCTCCTGGGCATTGGGCGCAGACGATGGCGCCATCGTCACCCACCACCGGATGATCGCGCGCGCCGCGGGCGTGCCGATGATGCTGTTCCAGGGCGCCGTGGGCTCGGGCAAGACGGCGTTCCGGCCGGAGGTGCTGGCGCGGCTTCTGGAGATCGAGAGCGTGGTGGGCATCAAGGAAGGCAGCTGGGAAACGGCGGCCTATGACGCCACCCGCCGGCTGACCCGCCGGCTGCGCCCGGACGTTGCGGTGATGGCCTCCGGCGACGAGCACCTTTTCCCCTGCTTCGCCGTCGGAAGCGACGGCAGCCTCGTGAGCCTCGCCGCCGTGGTGCCGGAGCTGATCGTCGCCCTCGACCGCGCCGTCGCGCGCGGGGACATGGCCGCCGGCCGGGCCCTGCACGAGCGGCTCTACCTTCTCGGCCGCGTAGTCTATAGCGCGCCCGGCCATCTGGCGACGATCCGGCTTAAAACCTGCCTCCGCCTGCTGGGCCGGCTCGCATCCATCCGCTGCCGCCCGCCGGTGGATACCCTGCCGGAGACCGAGGTGACACGGCTGCGGGAGGCCCTCGCCGCCGCGGGGCCTCTTTGCGCCTGATCCCAGGCCTGGAAACACCACGCAAGGAGCCCGCCCCATGACCCGCACGCCCCCCATGATCCATATGGTGATGGTGGATATCGCCCCGGAGCAGGAAGCCGCGTTCAACGAATGGTATGAGAACGTGCACATCCCTGAGATCCTCGCTTGCCCCGGCTGGCGCGCGGCGACGCGGCGGCTGGTGGACGAGGGCGGGCCGAAATATGCCGCGCTCTACGAGATCGATGGTCCCGAGGTCTACGACACCCCAGAGTTCAACGCCATCAAGGGTTTTGGACCCTTTACGGCGTTCGTGACCAACTTCCGCCGCATCCGCCTGAAGCCGATTCCCGGTCGCCCTGGCGATTGGGTCGTGGCATCCTGACCGTCAAGGGACTGCTTCCCGCTTATGGGCTTCATGAACCTCCGCCAGCTCGAAGTGTTCCGGGCCGTGATGCGCTGCCGCACCACGGTCGGCGCGGCGGAGGAACTGGGCATGTCGCAATCGGCGGTGTCCAACGCCATCCGCCACATGGAAGACCTGCTCGGCTTTTCCCTGTTCGAGCGGATCTCGAACCGGCTGGTGCCGACCGATGAGGCGCGGCTGCTGCTGGAGGAGGCGGAACCGCTGTTCCTGCATCAGCGCGCCGTCGCCGAGCGGGCGGCCGACCTGAAGGCCGGCCGGGCCGGGCGCATCCGGCTCGTGGCCACCGCGGAGCTCTCGGAAACCCTGCTCCCCCTCGTCATCCCGCGCTTTCTGGCTGGACGCCCCGGGGTGCATGTCTCCCTCGACACCCGGCCGCTGGTGAGTGTTCTGGAAGCGGTGGAGACCGGGCTCGCCGACATCGGCGTGGCCATGGAAGCCGACGGTCGCCACGGGATCGAGGTGAAGCCGGTGGCGGAACTCGCCGCCGTGGCCATCTGCCGGGCCGATGATCCGCTCGCCGACTTGCCTGTCGTGACCCCGATGGATCTGGCGCAGGGACCCCTCGTTGCCCCGCGTCCCGACAACCGTATCGGTCTTCTGATCGCGGAAGCCTTCCGCCGCGCGGGCGTGCCTTATCAGCCCGCCATTGACGTGCGTTTCCTGAACGTCGCAGCCCGTCTGGTGCAGGAAGGCTGCGGCGCCACGATTCTCGATGAGATCACGGCGTTCGCCAGCCGGTTCGATGCTCTGGTGGTGCGTCCGTTCAAGCCCGATATCCGGCTGAGGCTGCAAGCCGTCCTGCCGCGCGGCCGCGCGCTGTCGCGTCTGGCACAAGATTTCCTCGCGGTATTGGAAACCGAGACGCGGTCCCGTCTCGCCGGTCTGACCCGGAGCTGACCTTGGGCGGCATCAGCCGGCCAGATCGACCACCAAAGGTCGCGGCAGGGGCTCCACCACGGTGTCCGGCCGGCTGCCGCGCCACATGGCCATGAGGAAACGGCCGGGGGCGCTCGCCGTGGTGAGGCCGGCATGCCAGACGCCGGCATCATAGAGGATGGCCTGCCCCGGCGCGCCGAGGAAGGCCGCCAGCGAGTGTGGATTCGGCCGCCCATCCGGGCCGGCCAGCGCCACCACAACTACGGGACGGGATTCGCTGATCGGAAGGAAGATCTGCGCGGTGTAGGGATGAGCCTCCAGCTCGGTGATGGTCGCCGGCAGCGCCATTGGCCGCACGTCAAAATGCGACAGGCACAATTGCGGCGCGGTTTCGCGATGGGCCAGACAGGTGAGCAGATCCGTCCGGTCGGCGTGGCCGAGGTTCACCGTATAGGTCGCGTCCGTTACCAGCACTCGTCCGAAGCGACGGAACGCGTCGGCCGTCAGCGGCCGCAGGACGTGCGCGCTGGCCTCCGAGACCGGCACGCCTGTATCGGAACTCATAGGCCTGTTCTTTCATCGTGGGGACGGGCAGAGCGGGCTGCCGGTGCGCGGGAACAAATCGTCTAGACTTACCAGTCTGACCAGTTTTAACTGGTATGCATAACGCAGTCGGCCCGGCGGCCCGTGAGGATGCAGGCGCGGCGCGCGAAGCGGAACATGAGTGTGCTGAAGAAAGCGACCCAACCGATCCCGATTCGCACCGCAGAGGCCATTCAGGCGCTGATCCGCGAGCGCGGGCTGAAGGCCGGCGATGCGCTCCCCGCCCAGCGGCAACTGGCCGATCATCTCGGGGTGTCACGCCCGTCGCTCCGGGAAGCGCTCTCCATTCTGGAGACCCTCGGGCTCATCAGCGTGGAGGCGGGCCGCGGCGTCTATGTGATCGATCCGGCCACCCGGGCCGCGGCTCCGGCGCAATGGCGCTACAACCAGCTTTTCAGCCTGCGCGACGTCTACCAGACCCGGCTTGCCATCGAGGGGCTGGCGGCCGCCCTCACCGCCGCGACGATCCATGGCGGTGTGATCGCCGAATTCGACGCCATCAGCAGCGTCATGGATGCCGCAGCCGAGCGGCGCGACGGCCTGGCGCTCGCCGACGCCGACACCCGCTTCCATGACCTGATCTTCTCGTTGTGCGGCAACGCCATGTTCCAGAAGCTCTATCAGGACATCCGTACCGTGTTCGTGGAAAGCCAGCGCATTCCCATGACCGAGCGCGAGCGACTGAGCGAAACGGCCGCCGAGCATCGCCGGGTGCTGGAAGCCTTCGCCGCCCGCCAACCGGAGGCGGCTCGGCGGGCGATGGAGAGCCACATCCTCAATTCTGCCGCACGGGCCGGCCTCACCATCCTGTGAAACCGCGGCGGCCGGCCGCGCCCGCCCCATCCGCCAGTCTCTCGTCATGACGCGGCTCGAGCGGCAAGGGCCGCGACCAGTGCCGTTCCGCCGTCGACCAGCAGGTTGATGTCGTTGGTGGCGATCACCGTCTTTGCCCCCAGCGCAAAGGCATGGCTGGGGAGCAGCGATTCCGGTACGCCGATGACCGAGAACTCCTTGCTGGCGGCGGCCGCCGCGGTGGCGATGCGGGCGAAGGCGTCGCGCACCCGCTCATGGCCCACATCGCCGGGATGTCCAAGGCTTACCGCCAGATCGTTGGCGCCCACCATCAGCGCGTCGATGCCGGGAACGGCCGCGATCGCCTCCGCGTCCGCCAGTCCCTCGGCGCTTTCGATCATCGCCGTAACCCGGACCTCGGCCTCGCAGCCGGCCATGAGCGTCTGCGGATCGACGGCCCGAAAGCCGAAGATGGCCAGCGGACTCGGCACGGAGCGGTTGCCCGCCGGCGCAAAGCGGGTGCGCTCGGCGATCCGGCGCGCCTGAGCCGCACTGTCCACGTGGGACACGATCACCCCCGTTGCACCACAGTCGAGCACCCGGGCAAGGTCGGGATGGTCCGGCCCACCCACGCGAACTTCCACCGGAAAGCCGCCCATGCGCCCGGCAAGGCAGAGCGCGGTCACATCCCCGATGGCAAGTGCGCTGTGCTCCATATCCGCCACCAACAGGTCGAAGCCGGCCGTGCGGGCGACGCTCACCACCTCTACGCTGCGAAAGACACAGGCGGCCAGACCAAATCGAGGCATCTGAAGTTCCTCGCGAACAGCACGGGCGACGGACGGGACACCTGGGCCGGCAGCTCGCCTCATGCGCGCGCCGGAAAGACCGGAAAGAATAGAACCTGACGGGCGGCTGGAATGACGCTCCACGCACGGCGGAAGACGAGAGGTCCGTTTCCAACGGCGCTGCCCGATCTCAAACAGAGATCACGGCCGCATCACGCTCGGAAAGCGCACGACAAGGGAAAGAACCTGACATCCGACATCCCTGCATCCCCGTATCCGACTCGCGTGGAATTCCGATGCAAAATTAAAAATATGATACCTAAACTCCGCACATAGATTGAATATATACCACATCAATACTTATTATATTCAGGACATATCGCCGCCGAGAGCGGCACTATCCCGTAACTGAACGACAATGAAGGAAAATACAATTCTGAACATCATCTGGTCTGACCAGATTTTCATAAGACTCCCTTCGGGGCAAGGCGCTTTTTTGGGCACCCCCCTGGGAGCGAGCCCCAGCGGCCAACCGGTGGCAAGCCAATCTGCTGACATATAAATATTTTCTCGTCCTTTCCCTCGTCCTCCTCCTCATTTGACAGGCCAGACCAGCTCAAGGTGCGGCAACATCCAGGTGTGTGTTCGGGCCACCATCTCGTCTGGAAATCCGCATCTGCCCAGTCTCGCGGCGTCGGTGACTGAAACTTCGCCAGTCCCTGATCTGGACCGGAAGGGCGCGATCCGCTCACACTGCCGCGGACTGGCCCGCTCCCCTTTCGTTCCGCCCGCGCCTCCCAACCGCCTGGAGCCGGCTGGCCCTCTTGCGGAGACCCAACCTTGCCCGAGTTCGATCTCGCCATTCGCGGCGGCACCATCGTGACCGCCGCCGACACAATGAAGGCCGATATCGGCATTCGCGATGGCCGCATCGCCACCCTGTCCGCCTCCGTCACCGGCGCCGCGCGCGAGATCGACGCCACCGGCCTTTTGGTGCTGCCGGGTGGCATCGACAGCCATGTCCACATCTCCCAGTATCAGGGACCGGACATCTCCATGGCCGATGATTTCGCAAGCGCCACCGCGGCGGCGGCGGCCGGCGGCAACACCTGCGTGATGCCGTTCGCGCTCCAGCAGCGGGGCACCTCGCTACGCCGGTGCGTGGAAGAGTACCGGGCGCTGGCGGAAGGCCGGTGCATCATCGATACCGCCTTCCACCTGATCATTTCCGACCCGACGCCGGAGGTGCTGGGGCAGGAACTCCCGGCGCTCGTCAAGGATGGCTACACGTCGTTCAAGGTGTTCATGACCTATGACGATCTGGTGCTGAACGACCGTCAGCTCCTGGAGGTGTTCGAGGTCGCCCGGCGCGAGCAGGCGCTGGTCATGGTCCATTGCGAGGGCTATGACGCCATCCGCTACATGACCGAGCGGCTTGAACGCTCCGGCCAAACCCGTCCCTTCTTCCACGCGGCCTCCCGGCCGCAGGTGGTGGAACGCGAGGCCGCCCACCGCGCCATCAGCCATGCCGAACTGGTGGATGTCCCGATCGTGATCGTGCACGTTTCCGGTCGCGAGGCGATGGAACAGGTGCGCTGGGCGCAGCAGCGCGGCATGAAGATCTATGCTGAGACCTGCCCACAATACATCACCCTGACGGCGGAAGACCTGGATGGGCTCAACATGGAGGGGGCGAAATATGTCTGCTCCCCGCCGCCGCGGGATGCGGACAGCCAAGCCGCCATTTGGGAGGGGCTGACGCAGGGCGTGTTCCAGACCTTCTCGTCGGATCACTGTCCGTTCCGCTACGATGCCGTGGACGGCAAGCTGAACCCAAAGGCACGCACCTCCTTCCGCTGGGTTCCGAACGGCATTCCGGGCGTGGAGACGCGCCTGCCGATCCTGTTCTCGGAAGGGGTGTCGAAGGGCCGAATCTCGCTGCAGACCTTCGTGGCGCTGACCGCCACCAACCATGCGCGCCTGTACGGCCTTTATCCGCAGAAGGGCTCCATCGGTGTCGGCTTCGATGCCGACATTACCCTGTGGGATCCAGCCAAGCGCGAAACCATCCGGCAGGAGATCCTCCATCACGGCGCCGACTACACCCCGTGGGAAGGCTTCGCTGTGACGGGTTGGCCGGTGATGACGCTCTCCCGGGGCGTCGTGGTCGCCGAGGATGGCAAGGTGACCGGGACCGCCGGGCATGGGCAGATCCTGTCGCGGGACATTTCCGACTTCGCCCGGCCGCGGGGGCTGTGAGCGCCCACGGCCCCGGGGCGCGACCGGGGCCGACGCTCGGGTCCTGCCCGCCCGGTCCTGCCCGCCGGTCCCGGGCGGGAGACCGGCTACGGCCATGCCGAGGTCGGGCGGCGGCGCACGCCCGGTCCATCAGCCGGTGTGCTGCTCTTCCGCCGCCTGCACCATCCGCCGCTTCACCTTGCCGAAGCCGTCCCGTGGCAGGGCGGCCACAACGGAGAGGCTCTTCGGCAGTTCATCGGCCGCGAGCAATCCGGCGCAGTGCCGGCGCACGTCAGCCAGCGTCACCGGAGCGGCGGGATCGGCCGGCTCTATCACCACATGCACGCGCTGGCCCCAGTCGCGGTCATCAAGGCCCACGGCCACCACATCGCGCACCCCCGGGCAGGACAGCACGGCCGCCTCCACTTTCTCGGGATGCACCTTCACGCCGCCGGAGTTGATCACATCGTCCCGCCGGCCGGCGAGATGGACATAACCGTCGCCATCCACGAAGGCCATGTCGCCGACGCTCACGAAGCCGTCCGCGTCCTCGCGGGAAGCCACGCCGGGGTCGAGATAGCGAACCCGCGCTTCCGGGGCCACATGGCCGTCGCGGCGCATGAAGAGCTCGCCGACTTCGCCCGCAGGCAGCAGCGCGCCGGCGGCGGCGTAAATCCGCGCCGCGCTCTGGAAGGGGCGGCCGACGGAGCCGCGATGACCCAGCCATTCGGTGCCGGTGATGATGGTCTGGCCAACATTCTCGCCGGAGCCGTACATCTCCGTCACCCGCGCCGGACCGAGGCGCTCGATCCAGGCCGCCTTGAGCCAGCCCGGGCAGGGTGCGCCGGTGTGGTACAGCGCCTCCAGCGAGGCGAGGCTGCGCGGGCGCCGGGCATCTGCATCCAGCATGCGCACCATCATGGTGGGGACCACCATGGCGAACCCGACGCCGAAACGGTCGATGGCATCGAGCGCAAGGTCCGCGCCGAAGGCCTCCAGCACCACGAGATGATGTCCCTCGAACAACCCCATCTGCGCCCAGGTGAGCGGCGCGTTGTGGGACATGGCGCCCGCCACCAGTTGCACCTGGTCGGCCCGGAAGCCGAGCGCCGGCGCCACGTCCCCCCAGGGCCGGCCGGGCACGAAGCGCCAGGGTAGATCGTCGGCCATCAGTTTGGAGACGCCGGTGGACCCGCCGGAGAGCAGGATCTTGCCCGGCCGCGATACCTGGTCGGGCACGACCGCCTCCGCCCGATTGGCGACGTCCTCCCAAAAGCCGGGCAGCGGCGCTACCTGGTGATCTTCCGGGACCACGGCGGGGGGCACGACGACGAGCGCCGCCTTCGCGCGGTCCCACATGCCGGCCAGGATGGCGGTCGGCTGGCGGTGATCGAAGGCCAGCACGGTCCCACCCATGCGCCACACGCCCAGGACGAGGGCGATGTGGGCGAGCCCGTTGGGCAGGCCGATGCCCACCACGCTGCCCTGCCCGAGGCCCCGACCCATGAGGGCGCCGGCGATCCGGTCCACCAGGCGGTCGAGGGCCTCCCAGCCGATGGGCTGGGCTGTGCCGTCCGGGGACAGCACCGTGATGGCCGTGGCGCTGCCGCGCGCGCGGGCATGGCCGCGTAGGCGGGCGCCGAAGGTCACGGACGCATCGGCAGGGTCGGGAGCGATCATGGTGCGGAAACCCTCGGAGACGAAACGGGGCGAAAGGGCAAGGGCTGGGCGAAGGGCGCCAGAGCGCCGGCCTGTCGCGGAATCCACCGGGGCGCCCGGAGAGCCCGAGGCTGGCGCATCCCGCCCACAGGGTCAAACGAGGCAGAGGCTTTCCAGCACGGCCTTGAGGGGCGCGCTCCGGTCTTCCGGAAGGGGGAGGCGGGGCGCGCGCGGCGGGCCGCCCGGCTGGCCGATCATGCCGAGGGCCGCTTTGGTGGCGGACACATAAAGGTCGCCGGCCAGTGCATCCAGCAGCGGGGCGACGCGGTCGGCGATCGCCCGGCTGCCGGCGAAGTCGTTCTCGACGACGGTGCGGGTGTAAAGCTCCGCCGAGAGCGCTGGGGCAATGTTGGAGAAGACGGAGACATAGCCCGCCGCGCCCACCCGGTAGCTCTCCCACGGATGATAGCCGGAAAACACGGTCATGCGGTCGCCGCACAGCCGGATGATCTCCGCCGTGCGCGGCACGCTGCCGCTCGATTCCTTGATGTAGGAGACGTTGTCGATCTCCGACAGCCGGGCGACCAGCCGCGCCGGCAGGTCCACATTGGACGTGAAGGGGTTGTTGTAGATCATGATCGGAATGTGGATCGCCGCGGCGATCGTCCGGTAATGAGCATAGATCTCGTCCGCCGTGGGCGAGGAATAGAAGGGCGGGATGATCATCACGCCGTCGGCGCCGATGCTTTCCGCCTCCCGTGTCAGCTCCACGGCCTCGTTCGTCCACTCGGCCGCGGTGCCGATGAGGACAGGCACGCGCCCGGCGGCGGCCTCCACCACGATCTCGCCCACCCGGCGGCGCTCGGCGCGGGTGAGCGACAGGAATTCACCGGTGGAGCCGAGCGGAATGAGGCCGTGGACCCCCTCGCGCACCTGCCAGTCCACAAAGCGGGCGAGCCCCTCCGCGTCCAGGCGCCCATCGGCTGTGAACGGGGTGACCATCACGGTGAAACTGCCTCGGAAGGACGTCACGGCACAAGCTCCGGCATGGGGCGAAAAGGGGCCCGCATCCTGCGGACTCGCGGGACGCTATCCGCCAGGCAGTGGGCACGAGATTATTATTTGATCTGACACATGCAGATCAAGTTGACATTTGATCATATTTTTAGCCAATCAATGTTCAGATGGCAGGAGCGGCGCGGCAGCGTCGGCCCTCTGCCGGAGCCTTTGCGCAGGACCCCGCCATGCCCTTCCTCGAAGTGAATGACTTTCCCGGCGCGGACGGGCGCGCGCCTGTCGCCCGGGCTGAAGCCGCCCGGCACATGACCGCGGCATTGGCCCGATGCTGGGGCATCGATCCGGCCATCATCTCCTGCTATTTCCAGCTGTATCCCGCCGATGCCTACGCCCATGCGGGCGAGATGCCGGCGCCGGCGGATACGCGGCGGATCTTTGTGAAGCTGCATGCCATCGCCCGCACGGCAGACATGCGGCGGATGGCCGCTGCGGCCGTTACCCGCGCTGCGGCGCAGAGCTACGACGTCCCGGAAAAGGCCGTCGTGATCTATTTCTTCGAGCGCACGGTGAGCGAAATCGCCCATGGCGGCGTGCTCGAAGGCGGCACGAGCCACATGATTTGATCAAATTATAGCCTTTTTGGAATGCGGGAGATCAAAGACCGTGCATCGCTTGCTCACCGGCGACCAGCGCCTCGTCATCGACACGGCCCGCCGCTTTGCCGAGGCCGAGATCCTGCCGGCCGCCGCCGCCATCGACCGGGACAACCGCTTCCCGCGGGAGCTGTATCGCGGGCTGGCGGAGCTCGGCCTGTTCGGCATCGGTCTCGCCGAGGAGAAAGGCGGCGCCGGGATGGACGCGGCCACCGCCTGCCTGGTGATGGAGGAGATCGCCCGCTGCTCAGGCGCCGTGGGCAATGCCTTCGCCATTCCGGTGGAGGCCGCGCGCTTCCTCGCCGAACATGGCGGCCCGGTACATCAGGCCCTCGTGCCGGGGGTGCTCGCCGGCGACGTCATCGTCGCCACCGCCGCGACCGAACCGGATTACGGGTCCGACGTGGCGGGCCTGCGCACCCAAGCGGTGCGTGACGGGGACGATTATGTGATCACCGGTACCAAGGCCTGGGTCACCTTCGGCGAGATCGCCCATGTGGTGCTGGTGTTCGCCAAGACCGACTCGCAGGCGGGCCAACGCGGCCTCAGCTGCATCATGGTGGAGACCGATCGCCCCGGCATCAGCCGCGGCAAGGCCGAGGAGCTCTTGGGCATGCACGGCCTAGCCGAATGCGGCCTCAGCTTCGATGGCGTGCGGGTGCCCGTCGCCAACCGTCTGGGGCCGGAGAACGGCGCCTTCAAGATGGCCATGGCCAACTTCAACTTCTCGCGGTTGATGATGGCCTCCATGGCGCTCGGCATGGCGCAGGCCGGCCTTGAGGATGCCCTGGCCTATTCCCAGAGCCGCATCCAGTTCGGCGCGCCCATCGCCAGCTTCCAGGCAGTTCAGTTCATGCTGGCGGACATGTCCACGGAGATTTCCGCCGCGCGCCTGCTCATCCAGCACGCCGCGCGGCTGATGGATGCCGGCCACGAGATCGCGCGGGAGGCAGCGGAGGCCAAGCTGTTCGCCACCGACATGGCCAACCGCGCCATCTCCAACGCCCTCCAGATCCATGGGGGGAATGGCTATTCCCGCGCCTATCGGGTGGAGCGGCTCTACCGGGATGTCCGCCTCTCCCAGATCTATGAAGGCACCAACCAGATCCAGCGGCTGATCATCGCCCGCCAGCTCGCCCGCGCGCACGGCTGAGCCCGGCGCCCGCCCGCCCCACCGACGCAAGGAGCCCGCCTTGACCCGATCTGTCGACCTGTCCGGCGTCACCGTCGCCACCATCCTGCCCTTTCACGACGATTTCTCCATCGACTGGGCGAGCTATGAGCGGGTGCTGGCCTATTGCACCCGGCCGAAGGGCATTCGCGCCGTCTTCGTCAACGGCCATGCCGGCGAGGGCGCGACCCTTAACGATGCCGAGCGCATCGAGGTCATCCGCCGCACCCGTGCCTTCATCGGCCCGGACGTGCCGCTCCTGAGCGGCATCATCGCCTGGTCCACCGCCGAGGCCGTGGCCCAGGCACAGATGGCAGAAGCGGCCGGCGTGGATGCCGCCGTGCTTTTTCCCCTGCCGCAATTCTCCGGCGGCGCGGGCACGGACCCGCGCTATGCGCTGGACTATGTGGACAGCGTGCTCGCCGCCACCTCTTTGCCCCTCTCCATCTTCCAGCAGCCGGTGGCGTCGGGCTACGGCTTCTCCTCCGCTATTCTCGGCGAACTGGTCGCCCGTCCGCGCGTGATCGCGGTGAAGGAAGGCAGCGGCGACATCGGCCTCTATGAGGACAACCTGCGCCGCATCAAGGCCGTCGCGCCGGGCTGCTACATGCTGCCCTCCAACTATCACTGGCTGGTGGCGCAGGTGGCGATCGGCGCCGATGGCATCCTCTCGGGTATGGCGAGCCTCATTCCGGACCTCCTCAGCGACCTCTGGTCCGCCGCCGAGGCCGGCGACCTGCATACCCTGCGGGCGCTGAACGACCAGCTCTACCCCATCGTGCGCACCATCTACGGCGCCCCGCCGCTGATCGAGATGCATACGCGCATCAAGGTGGCGCTTCAGCATCTGGGTCTGATCGCCTCCGCCGTGCCCCGCCGACCGCTGCTGCCCGTGCCGGCCGACGTGGCGGCGCGCGTGGGCCAGACCGTGGATGCCGCCGGCCTTGCCCGTCTCCTCTCCGCCTGATCGGCGCGGGATGCCATTCAAACGCGGCCGGGCCGGCGCCCCATCCCCTTACAAGCCCTTCGGTCCAGGGTGTAAGAGCCTGTTTGGGAAATCGGCGGCTGAGGGCCGTCGAGGGATTTTTGGCGATCCGGCAGGAGAAAGCGCCGGCGCGATGCCGCCCATCGGGCCAAGCTTTCGACGAACCGGGCGCCGGAAAGACCCGGCGGACCGACCCGTCCGACGTTTCCAAACAGGCTCCAAGGACCGAGGCGGCCGGTTTCGTCCGCCCGTCCCTTCCGTCCGGTGGCTCCCATGACACTTTCCCCCCGCTCCGCCCGGCAGACCCCGGCCGGGGAAAATGGCGAGGACGCCGCCAGCAATTCGGTCGAGCAGGCCTGCCTGCTGATCCGGCAGGACATTCTCTCGGGCCATTACGCGCCGGGCGCCCGCATCAAGGTGGCGGATCTTTCCAGCCGCTTCGGCTTCTCGGCCATGCCCCTGCGCGAAGCCCTGCGCAAGCTGGAAGGCGAGGGGCTGGTGGAAATCGAGCCCAATCGCGGCGCCACGGTTCGCAAGCTTGATCGCAGCTTCATCGAGGATCTGTTCGAGCTGAACGCCGAATTGCAGTTGCTCGCCATCCGCCGCTTCCTGCGCGTGATGACGCTGGACAAGCTCGACGAACTGGAGGCGCGGGCGACGGCCTATGCGGAGGCCGTGGCGGCGGGCGACCGGGAGCGCGGCGTGCGTCTCAACCGGGACCTGCACGCCCGCATGGTGGAGTTCGGCGGCAATCGGGAGGCGCTGCGCATGTTCCTGCGCGGCTGGGAACTCATCGGCGCCTTCCGCCTGCGCTTCGGCTACGGGCCGGGCCGCGAGCGCGGCCTGGTGCGCGAGCACCGGCTGCTGCTGGATGCGCTGCGCCGGCAGGACCTCCAGATGGCCGAAGCCATCATTCGCATGCAGCAGGCGGCCGTGCTGGAGGACCTGTTCGCGCAGCTGGGCGACGAGGGACGCTGACCGGCGTCCGGTTCGCCAGCGCCTGGCGAAGTCCTTGCCTGGCTTGCCGCGGGCCGGAACGGAGCCCGTGACGCGGAAGGTGGGGACCGGAAAGGCGCCTGCCGCTCCCCGGCTTCAGGGCCGGGAGGATGGCAGGCGTCCACAGATCACAGCGCCGGGCCGGAGCCGCGGATGGCGAAGTTGCGGTCCTTCAGGCGGGTCATCTTGAAGGTGTCGAAGAGCTTGTCATAGGTGCCGTCGGCATTGAGCTCGACGAGCGCCTTCACCACTGCGTCCGCCAGCGTGCGATCGATGAAGTCGATGGTGATGTCGGTGCCGTTCAGGCCCTGCACCTTGATCTTGGCCAGGCCCTTTTCCTCGAGCACGCGCGCAGTCTCATCGATGTTGATGCCGGCCTCGACCTGACCGGCCTTCAGGGCGGCGGTGGTCTCGGACGCCGTCTTGAAGGAGCGGAACTCGATGGGCTTCATGCCGGCGGCGACCATCTTCTCATTAAGGAGCTTGGCCTGCTTCTCCTGATAGGTCCCCGTCTCGATGCCCACGGTGTGGCCGGCCAGATCCTCGAACTTGGCGATCTCCAGCTTGCTGTCAGGCGACGTGTAGATGCTCACCGCCTGCTGGGCATAGGGAATCATGAACATCAGCTTCGAGCGCTCCTCGGTCCAGAACATGCCCGTGTCGATGCCGTCGAAGCGCTTGGCCTTCAGCGCGGGAAGCATGGAGGGCATGTCCATGCGCACGAATTCCATGTCCAGGCAGAGCTTCTTGGCGATGGCCTTGCCGAGTTCCACGTTAAGGCCTCGAAGCTCGCCCTTCTCATCTATGAACTGCTGCGGCGGCAGGGTGGGATTGGTGGACATCTGCAGCTTGCCGGGTGTGACCAGGTGGTCGGCCGAAACCTTGGGCGTGCAGTCTGCGGCGGTGGCCGCCTGGGCGGCACCGAGGGCGCCGAGCAGGACGAAGAGAGCCATGAATTTGCGCATTGGGGAAGCTCCGGTTCCTTGCGGTTAGTCCTGGTTTGCGTTTGGACGCATGATCACGAGGGCCGCGTGGATGGCGCTCACCACCAAGCGGCCGGCCTGGTCGAGGAGCAGCACGTCCTCGGTGACGACGCCGCGGTCCCCCCGGGAGGCGGGTCGCTTGGCGGTGAAGGCAAACTCCACATGCACCGTGTCGCCAGCCACCACCGGCGCGCGGAACTTCACCGCATCCCAGCCGAGGGAGGCGACCGAGGTATGCTCGTAAAGGCCGCTCGCCGTCTTCAGCCCCTCCATGATGGAAAGGCAGAAGAGCCCATGGACGATCACGTCGGCAAAGCCCTGGCTGCGGGCGTAGGCGGCGTCTGTGTGAAGGGGATGGTGGTCGCCCGTCACCGCGCAGAAAGCGGCGATGTCGGCGGCCGAAATGGTGCGCGCCGGCGTGCGATACCGCGCGCCGATCTCCACGTCCTCGTAATAAACGTCGCGCGGGATCTGCGCCCGGACCGGAGTTGAGCTCATGGTGGTTCCGGTCCGGTCCGTCCCACCGGTCAGCGAGAGGGGCTCGACATCTGACATGGGTGGTCCTTCCGGCACCAACGGCCAGGCCATCAATGGATGATCTGGCTGAGGAAGAGCTTTGCCCGCTCCGACTTCGGATTGCCGAAGAACGCCTCGGGCTTCTCGATCTCCATGATCTGCCCCTCGTTCATGAAGATCACGCGATCGGAAACTTCCCGAGCGAATCCCATCTCGTGCGTGACGCACATCATGGTCATTCCCTCCTGGGCCAGGGACTTCATGGTTTCCAGAACTTCCTTCACCATCTCGGGGTCGAGGGCGGAGGTGGGTTCGTCGAACAGCATGACCTTCGGATTCATCGCCAGCGCCCGCGCGATGGCGACGCGCTGCTGCTGACCACCGGACAGCTGGCTCGGAAATTTGCGCGCCTGGTCCTCCACGCGCACCTTCTGCAGGAGGGCCATGGCCAACGCCTCGGCCTCCTTGCGCAGCATTTTCAGCGTACTCATGGGGGCGAGCACGCAATTCTCCAGGATGGTCATGTGGGGGAACAGGTTGAAGTTCTGGAAGACCATGCCGGTTTCGCGCCGGACCTTGTCCACGTTGGCCTTCGTCATCTCGATGCCGTTGACGTAGATCAGCCCGTCATCGTGCTTCTCAGTGCCGTTGACGCAGCGGATAAGCGTGGATTTGCCGGAGCCGGAGGGTCCGCAGATCACCACGGTCTCGCCCTTCTTCACCGTGAGATCGACCTCGCGCAGCGCGGTGAAATCACCGAACCGCTTGTAGACGGCCTCCATGCGCACCGCCCATTCACCGGCCGGCCCGGCGGATGGAGTGACAGTTTTCATCGCAGCCGGAGTCTCCCTTGAGGGCATGTCAGCGGCCTCCCTTCTTGATGGAACGGCCGAAATGCTTCTCCAGAGGGCGCTGGATCAGATCCCAGAGCGTCGTGAGCACGAGATAGTAGACGGCGGCCGCCGCATAGACTTCCAGCGTCAGGAACTGCTCCTGCATCAGCATTTCGGAGCGCCGCATGAGCTCTTCCACCGAAATCACCGAGGCGAGCGACGTCGCCTTGAGGAGGCCATTGATGGAATTTCCGAGCGGCGGGATCATGAGGCGGAAGGCCTGAGGCAGGATCACGCGCCAGAAGGCGGTGCCCCGGCCGAGGCTCAGCGCCCAGGCCGCCTCGCGCTGACCAACGGGAACCGACAGGAAGCCCGAGCGGATGATTTCCGCCAGGTAGGCCGCCTCATGCAGCACGAGCCCGAGAAGGGCCGATTCCACGGCGCCGAGCTTGATGCCGAGCTGCGGCAGGCCGGTGTAGATCACCACCAGCTGGACCAGAAGCGGCGTGCCCCGGAACAGCCAGATGTAGAAGCCGGCGATCCAGTTGAGAGGCCGTGCATCCGCCACCTTCAGGAGGGCGATGCCCATGCCGAGCACCAGCCCCCCGATCACCCCGGCAACCGTCAGCGCGACGGTGACACCAACGCCACCGATGAGAAACCAGTTGCTTAGGTATCCAATGAAGGCATCGACGTTGAAATAATGCATGGAGCGTTGCTTTACTGCGGACCTGGGCCGACGATGGCGACCACTTGGCCGGCGGGGAGGCCGCGGAGGCCGAACTTGTCGAACAATTTCTTGTAGGTTCCGTCTTCCTGCATGGACGCGAGGGCTTTCACCACCGCTTCCGCCACCGCCTTGTTGCGGAAGGCCATGGACATGCGGTTCTCGCCGAGGCCGGTAACGCTCTCGCGCACCCGGCCTTTCTCTACGAGGGTGTGGGCGACGCTGTCGATCAGAAGGGCACTGTCCACCTGGCCGGCCAGAAGTGCGCCGGTGACGTCGGTGGCGGTCTTGAAGGCACGTATGGTGATGGGTTTGGCGCCCTCTGCGACCAGCTTCTCGCTGTAGGTCGTCAGCCATTTTTCCTGATAGCTGTTGGTTTCGACGCCGACCGCGCTGCCGGCCAGATCTGCCGCCGATTTGACGACTACATTCTTGTCCGAAGCCACAACGACGGACAGGCTCTGCACGCCATAGGGCACCATGAAGAGGATCTTGGAGCGCTCCTCGTTCCAGAACATGCCGGTGTTCATGCCGTCGATCCGGCCGGCCTTCACCGCCGGAATCATGCCTGGAAAGTCCATGCGGACAAGGGTGACGGGCGTGCAGATCCGGGGCGCGATCTCGTTCGCCAGCTCCACATTGAGGCCTTTCAGCGTGCCGTCGGAATCGACATATTGCTGGGGCGGATTGGTGGGATTGATGGAGAGTTGCACGCTGCCCGGCATCACCAGATCCGCGGCCTTGATTTCGGCCACGCAGGCGGCCGCAGCCTGAAGCGCGCTTGCGCCCAGGACGGCCAATGCCAGGACCGGGCCCAGCGTCTTGGTCGCGATGAACGTGCTCAATATCTTGGTCATTGCGTGCGGTCCGTCCGTCCGGGGAGGCGGCCCGCTTTGGGCCGACCCTGCGATCTGGCTCAAGCGAACGGCCAACAGTTCTGACTGGCCTGACCACAATCGCCCGCAGCCCGCCGCTTAAGCAAGATCATTTTTTCGGCACAAATTGCCCGGAAATCAGCCGAAGGCGGGGGCTACCCCCAAGGGTTGCAGGGTGAGGGTCGTTTCCTCCGCGGCGGCGCGGCTCCGCCCTGGTCAGACTGGCAAGGTCTGGACAGACCGGAAACCCCTCTGCGTCCGGCCCACGCTGCCCACAAGGCACCGATAGCCGGGCCAATGAGCCCGTTGCGGCGCCGTCTGCGTCAGCGGCGCGCCGGCGGGTGCTTCGGCTGGCTGTTTCACCGCACCAAGGGTGGCCTCGTCGCCGGTACCCTGTTCGTGCTGCCCGGTCGGTGGTGTTTACCGCAGGCGGCCGGTGAGTTCTTTTCTCGACATGGCGCCGTGACGAACGGGGTCGCAAATGCTGGGTCGATTTTATCGAGCGCCTTGGCTGAGCCGGCTTTCCAAACCGCGCCATGACAACAGACACTTCGACATCCGCACGATTATTGCGTCTATTCCGGGACACTTTCCCGCCGCGGCTCGGGGCGGATTCGCTTTCGCGGCGGCCGGCGGCGCGGCATCCTCTGGGCGCAACCGTGGAGCCCGTGGCATGCACCGCCTTCTCCTTCCCCTTGTCGCAGCCGGCCTCGTCGCCGCCGCGCCCGGCGCCCGGTCCGCCGAAGCCGGGCAGGGTCGCGCCATCACGCTGATCGACTTCCATTATCTCGACACTTCGGGCGAGCCGCGCGACCAGACGGCGGAGCATCGGACCCGGCTCGAGGTGTTCATGTCGGGGCTGGCACGCGACGTCTCGGCGGGGGAGCGGTTCCGTCTCGTCAGCCCGCGCTGCACGCCGGAGCCCTGCACGCTGGTGGGCAGCCCCATGCCGGAGCTGGTTGCCGCGGCGCGCAACGCGGGGGCGGACCTGCTCCTGGTCGGCGGCATCCATAAGATGAGCACGCTGGTGCAATGGGCGAAGGTGGAGGTCGTCGATCTCAGGACCGGGCGCGTCGTGTTCGAGAAGCTGTACACCTTCCGCGGCGACAGCGACGAGGCGTGGCGCCGCGCCGAGACCTTCATCGCCGGCCAGGTCCTCGCCCTTCCCCCCTCCTGACCCGGAAGGCACAGCAAGATGATGCCTCACGCAACACGGACTTTGGTCGCCTTCGCCGCGCTGGCCGTGGCGATCGGCCCCGTCGCGGTCGCCGCCGGTCCCGTCCCGGCGCGGATCGCCGTGTTCGCCTTCGAGCTGGATGACTTCAGCGCTGGCGCCGGCATCGCCGGCGACCCGGCGTCCGACCGCCGCTATCTCGACGAGGCGACGCGCGAGGCCCTGAAGCTCATCGGCGAGAGCGGGCGTTACGTGCTGGTGGACACCGCCCCGGCCGGCGACGACGACGTGCGCGAGCGCACGCTCTACCGCTGCCACGGCTGCGAGGCCCCCATCGCGCTGCGGCTCGGGGCGGACCTTTCCTTTCTCGGCGTCATCACGCGCATCAGCCGGACCGACTATGCCGTGCGCTTCGAGATCCGCGACGCGCGCACCGGCGACCTCGTCCGCCTGCGGCAGAGCGACCTGCGGATCGGCGCCGACTATGCCTGGAGCCGCGGCGCGCGTGCCCTGATCCGGCAAGGGCTGCTGGACGCCAGATGACATTCGGGGTGGCACGCGGCTCGCCGCCGACGCCCCCCTCCTCCACCGGCATCCGGCCGGGTGGCCCGCGCGACCGCATCGGCTCGCTTCAGATCCCCAGGTAAGCCGCGCGGATGAGCGGGTCGGCGATCAGGTTCGCCGCGCTGCCGTCCATGGTGATGCGACCGGTTTCCATGACGTAGCCGCGATCGGCGATGGACAGGGCGCCAAATGCGTTCTGCTCCACCAGCAGCACGGCGACATCCAGGGCCTTCAAGCTCTTCACCACGTCGAAGATCTGCGCCACGAGGATGGGCGCGAGCCCCATGGACGGCTCGTCCAGCAGCAGGCATGCGGGACGGCCCATCAGCGCGCGGGCGATCGCCAGCATCTGCTGCTGGCCGCCGGAGAGGCCGCCGGCGAGCTGGTTCCGCTTTTCCCTCAGCACCGGAAACATGACGAAGGCATCGGCCATGTCCCGCTCCACCCGCTCGTCGGAGAAGATGAAGGCGCCGAGGCGCAGGTTCTCCTCCACGCTGAGGTTGGTGAAGATCTGCCGGCCTTCGGGGGACTGGGCGAGCCCACGCTGCACCCGCCGGTAGGCCGGGACGGCGGTGAGGGATTCGCCGCGGAAGGTGATGGCGCCGCCGCACACCGGCTGGACGCCGGAGAGGCAGCGCAGGAGCGTCGTCTTGCCCGCCCCGTTGGCGCCGACCACGGTGACGATCTCGCCCGAGCCGACGGACAGATCGACGCCGTGGAGCACCTCGATGCGGCCGTAGCGCGACCGCAAGCCCTCAACCGTGAGCATCTGCCGCCTCCTTGGCCGCGGTGCCGAGATAGGCCTCGATCACCCTGGGATCCCGGCTGACCGCCGCCGGCGCGCCCTCGGCGATCTTCTCGCCGTGATCGAGCACGACGACGCAATTGGACAGCCGCATCACCAGCTTCATGTCGTGCTCGACCAGCAGGATGGCGACGCCTTCAGCCGCCACCTCGCAGATCAGACGGTCGATCTCCTCCGTCTCGACGGCATTGCAGCCCGCCGCAGGCTCGTCGAGCAGAAGCACCCGTGGCCGTGCGGCCAGCGCGCGCGCGATCTCCAGCCGCTTCAGCGCGCCATAGGACAGCGCGCCCGATTCGCGCTCCGCCGCGCGGGACAGGCCGACCCGCTCCAGGAGCTCCCGCGCCCCCACTTCCGCCGCGCGGGAGCGCCGCCGCGCGGCCGGAAGACCCAGCAAATCCGACAGCACCGCTCCGCGCTCGTGCAGGTGAAAGCCGACGATGACGTTCTCGAGCACGCTCATCTGCTGGAAGATCTGCAGGTTCTGGAACGTGCGCGAAAGGCCCCGCGTGGCGAGCAGGTCCGGGCGCAGTCCGGTCACGTCCTCGCCGTCCAGCATCACCTTGCCGGTTCTTGGCAGGTAGATGCCGGAGATCATGTTGAACAGCGTGGTCTTGCCCGCGCCGTTCGGTCCGATGACCGAGACGATCTGGCCGACGTTCAGGGTGAACGAGACATCGCTCACCGCCTTGACGCCGCCGAAGGAGATGCCGAGCCCCTGGACTTCGAGCAGGCTCATTCTCCCCTCCCCCGCATGAGACGTCGCGCGCTCGGAAGCAGCCCGGATGGCAGAAAGATCATCACCAGCATCATCACCAGGCCGAGCACCACGTGCTCGTAGTCCTGGAGCACCGTGAGCACCTGCGGCAGCATGGTGAGCAGCGCCGCGCCGAAGATGGCACCGAGCACGGAGCCCGCCCCGCCCAGCACGGCCATGGTCACGAGCTCGATGGAGTGCATGTAGCCGGCCACGTCCGGCGTGATCAGCCGGTTCTGCAGCGCCAGCAGCGAGCCGGACACCGAGGCATAGACCGCCGAGATGACGAAGGCGTTCAGCTTGGCGCGGGCCACGTCCACGCCCACCGTGCGCGCGGCGACTTCCGAGCCGTGCAGCGCGCGCAGCGCCCGCCCCGTGGCGCTGTCGTGCAGGTTGAGCGCCAGCCACGCGCCGATGACCAGGAACAGGCCGGTGAACCCGTACCAGAATTGCGGGGTGGTCAGCTCGATGCCAAGGGTGCCGAGCCACCCGCGCAGCCCGAGGTCCGGCACCTTGATGCCGTCCGGCCCGCCGGTGATCGCCCCCTCGTTGGACAGCACCATGGCCACGAGCACGCCGAAGCCCAGGCTGGCCACCGCGAGATAATAGCCCTTGAGGCGCAGGATGGGCCGGCCGACCAGCCAGGCGGTCACGCCCGAAAGCCCCGCGCCGAGCACCACGGCAAGCCCCGGCGGCACGCCGAGATGCACCGGCAGCAGCGCGCAGGCATAGGCGCCGATCCCCACGAAGCCGGCATGGCCGAGGCTGATCTGCCCGGCATAGCCGGTGAGAACGACAATCCCCACCACCGCGATGGCGTTCACGAACACCAGCGTGCCGACCCGGTAATAATAGCTGGAGGGGAAGAAGAAGGGGCTGGCGATGATCAGGAACGCCAGCACGAGGAGCGTGGATTGCTTCGCCGAAAGCCGCATGGTCACACGCGCTCCGTCGGGTTGCTGCCGTAAAGGCCACGCGGGAACGCGAACAGCACGGCGAGGATGACGAAGAAGGCCACCGCGTCCTTGTAGTGGGAGCTCACATAGCCGGCGGTGAGCGCTTCCAGGAGGCCCAGCAGAAACCCGCCGGCGAGGGCGCCCTTGGGGTTGCCCATGCCGCCCAGCATGGCCGCCGCGAAGCCCTTCAGCGCCAGCGCGATCCCCGCCTCGAAGCTGGTGGGCATGATGGGGGTGATGAGCACCCCCGCCAGCGCGCCGATGCCGGCGGACAGGGCGAAGGACAGGGTCATCACGAACTTGGTGTTGATGCCCACGAGCTGCGCCGCCAGCCGGTTATTGGAGGTGGCCAGCACCGCGCGCCCGGTCAGCGTCCGGGTGAAGAACAGCCAGAGACCGAGGAAGATGGCCACGGCGCCGGCCACCACCCACAGGCTCTGCGGCAGGATGGCGGCGCCGAACAGGCGCAGCGGCGTGTCGCCCGAGAAGGCGGGCAGGCGGTGCAGGCCCTTGTCGAACACGATCTGCGTCACGCCACGGATGAAGATGGAGGCGCCGATGGTGATGATGATCAGCGACACCACCGGAGCGCCGCGCGCCGGCTCGATGGCGAGCTCGTTGAGCGCGACGCCCACCGCCGCCGTCACCACGATGGCGATGAGCGCGGCCAACGGCAGCGGCAGCCCGGCGGCGACGCCGGCCACCGAGATCATGCCGCCGAGCATGACGAACTCACCCTGGGCGAAGTTCACCACGTCGGACGCGTTGTAGATGATGGTGAAGCCCAGGGCGACGAGCGCGTAGACCGCGCCGACCGTCACTCCGGACACCAGGAACTGCAGAAGATCAGACATGGTTCGTTCGGTCCCCGCCGGCGGGTCGGTTCGAGGCGGCATCCGCCCCGGCTGAAGCCAGCCGAAGGACGAGTGCCGCCGCATGCTGCGTGGAAGGAGCGCGCGCCGGACCTGCGCCACCGGGCCCGGCGGGCCGCCCACGAGGAGCCTCCGCCGGGTCGTGGGGCAAAGGAACCGGGCTTCGGGAAAGGCCGGCGGATCGCCCGGCCTACTTCACCAGCTTCCAGCCGCCGTTGCTGATCTCAAGGATGCGGAAGGCGGAAAGGTCGAGGCCGAGATGGTCGGTCTTCGAGTAGTTGTAGGTGCCGGTGGTGCCGACAAGGCCGGTCGTCCCCTCGATGGCGTCGCGGATCGCGGCGGGCTTGCTGGAGCCGGCGCGGGCGATGGCTTCGGTGAGGATGCGCATGGCATCGTGGGCATAGCCGCCGAAGGTGGAGACGGGGGCGCCCGCCGCCTTCTCGAAGCTCGCCTTGTAGGCCAGCACCACCGGCTTCTGCGGGTCCTTCGGATCGAGCAGCTCGCCCACCAGCAGCGCGGTGCCAGGCAGCCTCACCCCTTCCGCGGTCTTGGCTCCGGCAAGCTCGATGAAGGCGTTCGAGGCGACCCCGTGCGACTGGTAGAGCGGGATGGTGATGCCGAGCTGTGCATAATTGCGGGTGATGGTGGCCGGCCCCTGGCCGAAGCCGGAATTCAGCACCGCCTGGATGCCCGGCTTGCTGCGGATGTTCGTCAGCTGCGGGGTCATGTCCGCGTCCTTCGGCCCGTAGGTCTCGTCGGCGACAATCTCGATCCCGGACGTCCTGGCCACGGCGAGGCACTGCGCCCGCATGGAGGCGCCGAAGCCGTCCGTCCCCGAGATGAGGCCCACCTTGGTGAGGCCGCGGTTCTTCATGTCCTCGAAGATCTTCAGGCACGCCATCCGGTCGGTGTGCGGCGTCTTGAAGACGTAGGGCTTCACCGGGTCGATGATCTCGATGGCGCCGGCCAGCGAGATGAAGGGCACCTTGCTCTCCTCGGCCACGGCAAGAATGGCCATGGAGGTGCCGGTGGTGGTGCCGCCGAGGATGGCGACGACGCCGTCGTCCTCCACCAGCCGGGTGGCGAACGTCTTGGCCTTGTTCGGGTCGCCGCCGTCGTCATAGAGCACGAGCCTGGCCTTCTCGCCCTTGATGCCGCCCTTGGCATTGAGCTCATCCACCATCAGCCGCAGCGTCCTGGCCTCCGGGTCGCCGAGCGAGGAGGCCGGACCGGTTTCCGAGACGACCGCGCCGATCTTGATGTCGGCACTGGCGGCGCTGGCCATCATCGCCAGCGCGACGAGGCCTGTCAGACACGTTTTCATGTTTCGCTCCCCAGGCAATTTCGGTGATGCATCCGAGCTGCCGGCGCACGCACGCCGCCCGAGGAGGCGGCCCGCGAAGGGAAGCGAGGGAGCATCACGCTTGTCCGATCTTTTTTCGTCAGATCGTTCGATCTTTTTAATCCAGATCAAATCGCATTGCCATCAAAATTTCTCGCCGCCCTCCGCAACGTCAGGATGCCGGTGTTTAAAGGCCTGATCAGGCCTTCCCCCCCCAAGATCGGCGGCGGGAGCGGGACATTGCCATCGTCGATTTTCAGCAACGATCCCACCGGCGCGCCGCTTGACACGCCTGGCAGACCTGTTGATATTTAGATCGATCGTTCGACTAATTTATCAACATGCGATGAAACGCAGGGGTGGAGCGCCATGCCACAAGCAGCAGTATCCCAGGAAGCCGGATTCCGCGATTATCGCGCCCTGATCGAGCCGGCGCGTGTCAACAGCCGCCTCTACTACGACCCCGACATCTTCCAGGAAGAGCTGGAGAAGATCTGGTACCGCACCTGGGTCTATGTGGGCCACACCAGCGAGATCCCGAACAAGAACGACTACGTCACCAAGTCGATCGGCCCCATGCCGGTGCTGCTGGTGCGGGACAAGGACGGCGAGGTCCGCCTCCTGCTCAACAAGTGCCCGCACCGCGGCAACCAGCTCTGCGCCTACAAGCAGGGCAACCGGACGAGCTTTACCTGCCCCTACCATTCCTGGACCTTCAGCAATACCGGCGACCTCATGGGCTACGCCTTGCCGGAGGGCTATGAGGGGCAGGACAAGAAGGGCCTCAACCTCGGCAAGGTGCCGCGCATCGCCATCTATCGCGGCTTCGTCTTCGGCTCCATGGCGCACGAAGGTCCGTCGCTGGAGGAGCATCTCGGCGGCGCCAAAGCGGCCCTCGACCAGTTGCTCGACAACTCGCCCACCGGCGAGCTGGACCTGACCGCAGGCTTCCTGCAGCACCGCACCAAGGCCAACTGGAAGTTCATGCTGGAGAACGAGACCGACGGCTACCATCCCGGCTTCGTGCACGGCTCCGTCTTCCAGGTGACGAACAGCGGCATCGGCAATCTCTACGGCGCGCAATCCCTGGCGCTGACGCGCGATTACGGCAACGGCCACACCGAGTTCGACCTGCGGCCCGAGTGGCGCCGCCTCGACAAGCCCCTGGAATGGTTCGGCACCAGCGAGGCGCGCCTGCCCGACTATGTGCAGGCGATGAACGCCGCCTACGGCGCCGAGCGCGCCCGGCAGATCATGATCGACGGCTCGCCGCACGTCATGATCTTCCCGAACCTCTTCATCGCCGAGATCCAGATGTTCGTGCTGCAGCCGGTGGCGGTGGACGAGACCATCCAGCATGTGACGGCGCTGCAGTTCAAGGGCGCGCCGGACATCAACCGCCGCCTGCGCCAGCAGACCATGGGATCGGTCGGGCCGGCGGGATTCCTGCTCGCCGACGACACCGAGATGTACGAGCGCAATCATCGCGGTGCGAAGATCCCTGATCCCGAGTGGCTGACGCTGACGCGCGGCCTGCATCGCGAGCGGCGCGACGAGAACGGCTTCCGCATCGCCCATTCCACCGACGAGACGCCGCAGCGCGGCATCTGGCGCCACTACCTCAACCTGATGACGCAGGCCCGCTGATGACCGCCCTCGCCAAGACCTTCACGCAGGCATCCGCGCCCGACCTCGCCGCCCTGGATCCGGTGCTGCTGCAGCATCAGGTGGCGCAATTCCTCTACATGGAGGCCCGCCTCCAGGACACCCACGCCTATGACGCGTGGGAGGCGCTGTGGACCGACGACGCCATCTACTGGATCCCGGCCAACGGCGACGACATCGATCCCGACAGGCAGATGTCGGTGCTCTACGACAACCGCTCGCGCATCGGCGTGCGGATCGCGCAGCTCAAGACCGGCCGGCGCCACACCCAGACCCCGCGCTCGGAGCTGGCCCGCGTGGTCGCGAACATCGAGGTGACGGAGGTCCTCGGCAACGAGGTCGGCGTGCGCGCCAACGTCGTCATCTACGAGGACAACCTGCGGGGCGAGACGGTCTGGGCCGCCCGCAACGAATACCGGCTGCGGATGGTCGACGGGACCTTCCGGCTGGTCCGCAAGAAGGTCGCGCTCGTGAACAACGAGAAGCCCATCTACACCCTGTCTTTCCTGGTTTGAGGGGCCGTCCATGACACACAGCACGGCACCTGGCACCACGGTAGAGGCCGGCAAATCCGAGCCGGCCAGCCCCGAGATCTGGATGGGCGAAGGGCCCGTCCTCCTCGCATACGCCGACGGGATCGCAACCCTCACGCTGAACCGACCGAATGCGGCCAACGGCATGAACATCGAGCTGATGCAGGCGCTCTACAAGGCGCTCATGCTGTGCCACCGGGCGCCCGGGCTGCGAGTGGTGCATCTGCGGGGGGCCGGCGCCAATTTCTGCGCCGGCGGCGACGTCCGTGAATTCGCCTCCAAGGGCGAGGCCCTCGGCGACTTCCTGCGCGAGGTCACGGCCTACCTGCAGGTGGCCATCGGGGCGCTGATCCGCCTCAAGGCCGTCGTCGTGACCGAGGTCCACGGCTATGCGGCCGGCGGCGGCGGACTCGGCCTCGTCTGCGCCTCCGACATCGTCATCGCCGGCGAGGGCGCCCGCTTCCTGGCCGGCGCCACGCAGGTGGGCATGGCGCCGGATGCGGGGTCTTCCGTGATCCTGCCCCACCTCGTGGGCTTCCGACGGGCGGCGGAGATCATGCTGTCCAACCGCATCGTGGAGGCGGCCGAGGCGCAGCAGATCGGGCTGATCACGAAATGCGTGCCGGATTCTGTCCTTGAGGATGAAGCGCGCAAGGCCGCGCGCTTCTACGCCAGCGGCGCCCCCCTCGCCCTCGCGGCCACCAAGCGCCTCTTGTGGAACGCGCTGAACGTGGAGCCCGCCCTGCCCGAGGAGGCGCGCACCGTGTCCGAGCTGTCGTTCACCGCCGATTCCCGCGAGGGCCTCGCGGCGGTGATCGAGAAGCGCAAGCCGGTGTTCAACGGCCGATGAACACGGGCGGAGCGGCGAGCGGGCGACGCGCCCTCGTCACCGGCGGGGGCGCCGGCATCGGCGCCGCTACCGTCCGCCGCTTGGTCGCGGACGGGCTGGCGGTGGCCTTCTGCGACCTCGACGTGGCGGCGGGCGCGGCCTTGTCGGCCCAGACCGGGGCGGTCTTCGTCCACATGGACGGCACGGACGCGGTGGCCGGCGCGGCCTTGTTCGCCGCGCACGGCCCGTTCGACGTGCTGGTGAACAACATCGGCGCAGACCAGCATGCCTTCTTCACCGACACCACAGCCGCCGACTGGCGCTTCCTGCTCTCGGTCAATCTGGAGACGGCCTTCCTGTTCACCGGCCTCGCGCTGCCGGGCATGCAGGCGGCCCGCTACGGGCGGATCGTGAACGTCGCCTCGGAAGCGGGGCGGCTGGGATCGAAGGGAGGGTCGGTCTACGCCGCCGCCAAGGCCGGCCTGATCGGCTTCACCCGTTCCATCGCCCGCGAGAACGCCCGGTACAACATCACGGCGAACGCCGTCGCCCCGGGGCCCATCCGCACGCCCATGGTGGAGCGGGCGGTGGCGGAGGTGGGCGAAAGGCTCGCAGCCGACATGGCCGCTTTGACGCTGATGCGCCGCATCGGCGAGCCGGAGGAAGTGGCCGCAGCGGTCGCCTTCCTCGGCTCGGAGGGGGCGTCCTTCATCACCGGCGAAGTCCTCGGCGTGTCCGGCGGCATGGGCTGCGGCGCCTGAGCGAGCGCCGGCCGCGACAAAACCAATCAGCAAAAGGGGGGCAGCGATGACCCAAATCGTCTTCATCACGTCCGACAGCCGGCGTATCGAGATCGACGCGCAGGACGGGCTGAGCGTCATGGAGTGCGCGCGCCGCGCCAACGTGCCCGGCATCGTGGCCGAATGCGGCGGCGCCTGCTCCTGCGCCACCTGCCATGTCTATATCGACGCGCCCTGGAGCGGCATCGTCGGCGAGGCGGCCGGCATGGAGCGCGACATGCTCGAATTCGCCGAGAGCGTGCGCGAGACCTCGCGCCTCTCCTGCCAGGTGAAGGTGGCGCCGGACCTCGACGGGCTCACCGTGCATCTCCCCGACGGCCAGGCCTGACCAGCAACCCGATGCCGGGACGAATTTGGAGAGGGACATGCCGGGGCCGTTGCAGGGACTTCGCATCGTGGAAATGGTCGGCCTCGGGCCGGCGCCGTTCGCCGCCATGATGCTGGCGGATGCGGGCGCCGAGGTGATCCGCATCCACCCGAAGGGCCAGCGCCCCGAAATCCCGCTGCTGAACACCCGCTTCGACGTGCTGGCGCGCGGCCGCCGCTCCATCGCCCTGGACCTGAAGGTCGAGGGAGAAAGGGCGGTGATGCTGGATCTCATCGGCCGCGCGGACGGCCTTGTCGAAGGGTTCCGGCCGGGAACGATGGAACGGCTCGGCCTCGGGCCCGAGGTGTGCCACGCGCGCAATCCGCGCCTTGTCTACGGCCGCATGACCGGCTGGGGCCAGACCGGACCGCTGGCTGACACCGCCGGGCACGATCTGAACTATCTCGGCGCCACCGGGGCTCTCAACGCCATCGGCCCGGCGGGCGTGCCCCCGCCCGTGCCCCTCAACCTCGTCGCGGATTTCGGCGGCGGCGGCATGCTGATGGCATTCGGCCTTGTCGCGGCGCTGTTCCACGCGCGCGCCACCGGGCAGGGCCAGGTGGTGGACGCGGCCATGACCGACGGCGCCTCGCTGCTGTCCGCCATGTTCTGGGGCTTCCGTGCCGGCGGCGCGTGGGGCGACGGGCGGGAGGCGAACCTGCTGGACGGCGGCGCCTATTTCTACGCGACCTATGCCTGCGCGGACGGCAGGTTCCTCGCCGTCGCCGCGGTGGAACGGAAGTTTCACCAGATCCTGCTGGACCGGCTAGGCCTCGACGCCGGCGAATTCACCCACATGGCCGACCCCTCCGCCTGGGGCCGGCTGCGCGACCGCCTCGCCGACCTCTTCCGCCAGCAGCCCCGCGACCACTGGGCCGCCCTGTTCGCGGGGACGGACGCCTGCGTCACTCCCGTCCTCGACTGGGCCGAGGCGGCCGGGCACGCTCAGGCGCAAGCGCGCACGGCCTTCGTGACGGTGGACGGCGTGATGCAGCCCGCCCCTGCCCCGCGCTTCAGCGCCACCGCCTCCACCGTCGCCCACGGCCCCGCCGCCGCCGGCGCCCACACGCGGGAGATTCTCTCGGACTGGGGCGTCCTGGCGGCCGGCATGGAGGAGCCCATGGGCTCCGGCACACTTTAAGGGACACGAAGATGCCGGCCTCCCTCGGGTGAGGAGGCCGGCACACGGAACGACGGCGGAGGTCAGAGGGCGCGGATGAAGGCGCCGATGCGCCGCAGGGACGCCCCGGCTTCCGGCAGCTCCTCGAACACCTGGAAATGGTGGGGCATCCCCTCGAACACCTCGACCTCGATGCGGCCACCCTGCGCCACGACCTTGCGCGCCAGCAGATGGGCATCGTCGAGGGTGATGTCGTGGCCCCCGGCATGGACGAGGATGGCCGGCAGGCCGCTGAGGTCGCCCAGCACCGGGGAGGCCGCAGGGTCCGAGGGCGGATTGTCCCGCCCCAGATAGGTGCGCGCCATGGCCCGCAGTTGCGCGGGCCTGGAGAAGATATCGAGATCCGCCAGCGCGGTGTAGCTCTCTCCGCTCAGGGTCAGGTCCAGCCAGGGTGAGAGCAGGACGAGCGCCTTGGGCAAGGCCAGTCCCGCGTCGCGGGCGCGGATCGCCGTGCCGAGCGCGAGGGCGCAACCGGCTGAATCCCCCACGATGGCGAGCGGCGTGTCACCCGCGCGCACCAGCTCCGCATAGGCGGCGAAAGCATCGTCGGCGGCGGCCGGGAAGCGGTGCTCGGGGGCGAGGCGGTAGTCGAAGCCCAGCACTCGCGCCCCGCTCGCCGCCGCCAGCCGCGCCATGAGGCCGGCGTGGGAGCGGATGGAGCCGATCTGGAATCCGCCGCCGTGGCAGTAGAGCAGCGTCGTGCGCGGCGTGGCCTCGGGCGGATCGAACGCGCAGGCCGGCAGGCCCGCAATCCGCAGCGCGGTGCGCAGGACCTCCGGCGCACCCGCGCCATCGCCGAGAAACCGTTCGAAGCTCTCGCGGATTTCGGCGAGCGTCATGCCCCCCGCCCAGGCCGTGGTGGCCGCGACGATGCGCTGGCGCACGCTCCCGTAGGGGTCAGGATCGCCCATGGCGGGATCGCTCATCGTGGGATCAGTCATGGTGGCATCAGTCATGGCAGGGTCGCTCATGGCGGGGTCGGTCACGGGGCGCGCCCGGCACGGCTACGGGGAGGGCCGCGCCGGCCCTCCCGCCTTCCCCGCATCGATCCGGACCGAGCCGTCAGTGGGCTTCCGAGCGGTGCAGAACCCGCGTCGCCTTCGCCTCGTAGCGCGGCAGGGTGCCCTCGGGATGGCACTCGACGTTTACGGTGATGCCGAGGCGCGCCTTGATCTCCCGCCGCACGTCATTGGCGGCCTGGTCTTCAGGGCGCTGGTCGGCGCGGGTTGCTTCCACGGCGATGGTCATCTTGCCGATGGTTGTGGCTTGGGTGTCGATGTAGATCTGCCAGACTTCCTTCGCGAGCCCCTTGATGCTGGCGATCACATCCTCGATCTGCGACGGGAAGACGATCACGCCCTTGAACTTGATCATGTCGTCGGTGCGCCCGATGATGCGCCCGATCTTGCGCATGCCGCGGCGGCCCGAGGGGCAGTCATAGGGGCGGGGGGACAGACGCACGAGGTCGCGGGTGCGCCAGCGGACCACCGGGGACGCCTCCTTGCGGATGGTGGTGACGACAATCTCACCCACCTCGCCTTCCGAGACCGGCTTCATGGTCTTCGGATCGAGGATCTCGACGATGACGGTGTCCTCGTTCAGCAGTTGCAGCTCGTCGTCGGCGTGGGTGTAGGGCGTGGAGATCGCCAGGATCGGGCCGCCCGCCTCGGTGGTGCCGTAGATGTTGTGGCTCATGAAGCCCTCGGGCATCTCCGCCTCGAGCTGGGCGCGGAATTCCGCCGACACCGACTGGCCGCCCAGGATCGCCACCTTCAGCGCCCAGTCGGTGCGCGGGTCGATGCCCTGGCTCTTGGCTGCCTGCACCAGCGTCATCAGCCACAACGGCGACATGGACGCCACGTCATAGCGGTGGTCGCGCAGCCAGCGCGCGGCCAGCTCGCCGCGGCCGGGGCCGATGGGAAAGTTCGTGCATCCCACGGCGGAGAAGCCGGCGTCCAGCGCCGGACCGCCGATCCACAGGCCGTAGCCGTAGCCCTGATAGGCCCGGAAACCGCTGCGCACGCCCGCCGCCGTCAGGAGGCGCGCCATCTGGTAGGGCAGCAGTTGGTGCAGGTCGTTCCTGGTCATGCCGAACGTCACCGGCAGGCCGGTGGTGCCGGAGGTGGCGACGAAGCGCTCCACGCTCTCCAGCGGCACGGTGAGGAAGGGAAAGGGGTAATGGTCGCGCAGCAGCGACTTGTCCATGAAGGGGGCGCTCTCCAGCCCGTCGGCGGACGCGAGGTCTTCCGGCCGCATGCCGGCATCAGCGAAATGGGCCTTCCATTCCTCGCACTGTCCGAGCCGTGCCCCCAGCCGCACGAGCCCTTCCCTCTGGATCCTGTGAATGCCGTCGCGATCGAGCGACTCCACCTCTGGGTGCTGCATCTGTGTCCTCCCCATCCGACCGTTGGCTCTCGGGCGGCTCTGGCGGCCACCTCGTCTCTTCGCAATTAATAGACCGAACGAATGGTCTATGTAAACGCCGATTTTGATCTGCATCAACCGATGCCGGTCGAGCAGCGTTCTGGAGAGAATATAATCATGTCGGGAATGCGCGCCACCGGTATCCCGGACTTGGCAATCCCCAGCGGTGCGCCTATAGACCGAATGATCGGGACATTCTTACGGGTATGGTGCCGTGGCGCGAACACGCTCAGCCGAATATGACAATATCCACGATACCATACTCGACCGGGCGGCATCGGTTTTCGCGCGGCGGGGCTATGCGGCGACCTCGATCGGCGACATCGCCGACGCCTGCGAGTGCTCCAAATCGCGGCTCTACCACTACTTCACCTCCAAGGAGGCGATCCTCTCCGACATGCTGACGTCACATGTGGATGCGCTCCTCATGAAGTGCCGGCACACGCTCTACGGCTTTCAGGACCCCGAGGAGCGCTTCCGCCAGCTCACCCGCCTGTTCCTCGATGTCTACTCCGTCTCCCGCGACCGGCACGTGGTGCTTTTGACCTGCGCGGAGTTTCTGGTGCCGGAAACCCGGAAGGTCCTCATCGCCAAGCAGCGGGAACTGATCGCCTATGTGCGGGACATCCTGCTGCAACTGCGGCCGGACCTCGCGAAGGACTTCGCGATGGCCCACGTGGATACCATGCTGTTCTTCGGCATGATCAACTGGACCTACACCTGGTACCACTCCGACGGCGCCGTGTCGCCGAGCGAGCTGGCGGACCGCACCGTGGATCTGTTCGTCAACGGCTTCGCCAATGCCGGCGAGGCCCGAACGCGGCCCGCCCCGGCCAAAGGTTGACCCGACCAAAGGTTGACCTGGCCAAAGGTTGATCTGGCCAAGGGCTGAACCGCCGGGCGTCATGCCGCCGGCGCCGTCCGGCGCAGCCGGGCGACCGGATCGAAATCCGCCGCGGACACCTCGGCGAAAGAGATTTCCGCCCCAGCCTCCAGCATCCGCTTGGCGGCCATGTAGGTGCGGGCGTCGTTGACCGCGTCCACCGCGATCATCCAGCCCTTGCGGAAGTACCAGAGCGACGAGCCACGATCCGAGCGGCGGCGCACCACCGCGTCGTAGCCGCGGTTGAGCCCGACGATCTGCAGCTTCACGTCATACTGGTCCGACCAGAACCACGGCACCGGGGCGTAAGGGCGCGGGCGGCCGAGCATGGCGTCGGCCACGCATTCCGCCTGGTCCACCGCATTCTGCACGCTTTCGAGCCGGGTCGGCACGCCGTCGAGGGGGAAGCAGGCGCAATCGCCGGCGGCCCACACGTCCGGCGCCGAGGTGCGGCCAAAGACGTCCACCAAGATGCCGTTGTCGCAGGCAATGCCCGCCGCCCGCGCCAGCTCATCCCGCGCCAGCACGCCGATGCCGACGATGGCGAGGTCCACTGGGATGCGTTCACCGTCCTCCAGTTCCACCGCCGCGATGGCCCCGTTTTCGGCGACGACCCCGGCCACGCAGCGCCCCTCGAGGATGCGGACGCCGTGCCCCGCGTGCAGGTCGCGGATGATCGACGCGGTCTCGGCGCATGCGACGCGATCGAGGATGCGCCCGGCACGCTCCACCACCACCACGCCGAGGCCGGCCTTCACCGCCACCGCTGCGGTTTCCAGCCCCACATAGCCGCCACCTAGGACCAGCAGCCGCCGGCCCGGCCGGATCTCCTCGCGCAACCTGTCAGCGTCGGCGAGGCCGCGCAGCTCATGCACCCCCCCGATCCCTGAGAAACCAGCCGGCAGCGGACGCGGGCGCGTGCCCGTGGCGAAAGCGAGCTTGATCCAGGGGACGGTTCGCCCGCCGGCAATCAGCGTGCGCGCCCCGGGAGAAATGGCGGTGACGGGAACGCCCGTGACGATCTCCACGCCGAGATCCGACCAGAAGGTCGCTGGGCGCAGGTAAAGCCGATCGAGCGTCCATTCTCGTTTGAGGTAGGCCTTGGACAAAGGCGGCCGCTGGTAGGGCGGATGCGGCTCCTCGCCGAAGACGGTGAGCCTCCCGGAATATCCGCCTTGACGCAGGCGCATGGCGAGGGAGGCCGCGGCCTGCCCGGCACCGACGACGGCGACGTGTTCCTGGTCCATGCTTTTCACACCGCTATATTAGTTGACCGATCGTTCTGACTATTATATTGCCGATTTGCGGGTGGCAATCGGGTTCTTCGGTCCGCCCTCCCGCTGCGGAGCCCGCCGGGCGCGCGCAGTCGCGATCCGGCGGCCACCGGCGGCCCGGCACGCCGCCGTAATCAAAATCAAATGGGTGAGGACGCGACGGTGACGGGCATCACAGCGATCGGAATCCACCTGCCGCGACTGCGCCTCTCGCGCGCCGGCATGGCGGCGGCCATGGACTGGCTTTCTCCCCGCTCCGACGCGCGCGGGGCGCGCACCCTCGCCTTCTGGGACGAGGACGGCATCACCATGGGCGTCGCCGCCGCGCGGGCCTGCCTGGCGCACGCTCCGGAGGCCACGCGCGGTGAAATCCGCGCCTTGAGCTTTGCCACCACCACCCCGGTCTTCGCCGAGCCGCAGAATGCGAGCCTCGTGCACGCCGCCCTGCGTCTTCCGGCGGAAAGCATCGCCCAGGACAGCGGCGGCACGCTGCGCTGTGGGCTGATCGCCCTCCACATGGCCCTGGAAGGCACCGGGCCGACCCTCGTGGTCGCCGCGGACAGTCCGGTGAGCCCGGCCGGCAGCATCGCCGAATCCCGCTTCGGCGACGGCGCGGCAGCGGTTCTCGTCGGGGGCGGCCCGGCGCTCCTCGCCTATCGCGGCGGTGCCAGCCTCACGGCGCCGTTCATCGAGCGTTACCGCGCCGCCGACCGCGCCCTCGCCACCGATTGGGAGGAGCGCTGGGTACGCGAGGAGGGGTTCTTGTCCCTCGTTCCCCGCGCCATCGCCGATGCCCTCGCCGGCGCCGGGCTGGTCCCGCAGGACATCCAGCATTTCGTGCTGCCGAGCGTCATTCCCGGCTGCGCCAAGGCCGTCGCCCAGGCGGCCGGCCTGTCGAAGGCACGGCTCGCGGAAAACCTCGACATTGAATGCGGCGACACCGGCGCCGCCCATGCGCTGGTGATGCTCGCCCGCGCCATGGAACAGATGCAGCCCGGCGAGCGGGTGCTGGTGGCGCAGTTCGGCCAGGGCGCCACCGCATTGATCCTGGAGGCGACGGATGCCCTCGCCGGCTTCGATCCCGGTGTCGCCGCCGCGCTCGCGGGCGGCATCGCCGAGGCCAACTATCTCAAGCTGCCCATCTTCCGTGGCCTGCTGGCCTGGGAGCGCGGCCTGCGCGGCCGCCTGCCGGTGAACGAGGCGCTGACCACCGCCTACCGCAACGCCGAAGCCCTGCTGGGCTTCGTGGGCGGGCGCAGCCCGCAGACCGGACACGTCCAGTTCCCCGCATCCCACATCGCGGTCGCGGAATCCGGGTTCCACGCGCAGGCACAGGAGCCGTGGCCGCTGGCCGACCGCGGCGGGACGGTGGCCACGGCCACAGCCGATCGCCTCGCCTTCTCGCGCAGTCCGCCCAATTGCTACGGCCTCGTCGACATCGCCGGCGGCGGCCGCCTGATGATGGATTTCACCGACCCCGACGCCGCGCGCCTCGCGCCCGGGGACAAGGTCCATTTCGTCTTCCGCATCAAGGACCTGGATGAGCGCACCGGATATCGCCGCTACTTCTGGAAGGCAGTGGCGGCCGCGGCGCCGATCGCCGCCGCGCAAGAGAAAGGCGCCTGAGATGGCCACAGGTATCAAGGACAGGGTCGCCATCCTCTCCATGGGCTGCTCGCGGTTCGGCGAACGCTGGGATGTGGGCCAGGAAGAGCTGATGGCCGAAGCCTATCTGGAGGCGCTGGGCGGCTCCGGCATCGACGCAAGCATGATCGAGGCGGCGTGGTACTCGTCCCATTACGACGACATCGGCGCCGGCAAGGCGGGGCTTCCCATGGCGCAGGCCCTGCGCCTGCCCGCCATCGGCGTCACCCGGGTGGAGAATTTCTGCGCGGGCGGAACGGAGGCCTTTCGCGGCGCGGTCTATGCCGTCGCCTCCGGCGCCGTGGACATCGCCTTGGCCGTGGGCGTGGAAAAGCTGAAGGATACGGGCTTCGCCGGCCTGCCGCCGGCCTCGCGCGGCACCTTCGCGCCCATGTACCTGCCGACCCATACCAATCCCGGCAACTTCTCCCAGCTCGCGCGCGCCTACGGCGCCCACCACGGCGTCTCCCGCGACGACCTGAAGCGCGCCATGGCGCACACTTCAATGAAGAGCCACTTCAACGCGGTGAAGAACAAGAACGCCCACCTGCGCAAGGCCATCACCATCGAGCAGGCCGTGAATGCGCCCCTGGTGGCCGACCCGCTCGGCCTTTACGATTGCTGCCCGGTCTCCGACGGCGCGGCCTGCGCCATCGTGACGACGCCCGAAATCGCCCGCAGCCTCGGGAAGAGCGCGCCCGTGCTGGTGAAGGCGATCCAGCTCGTCGCCTCCAATGGCTGGGAGGTGCAGCAGAGCGACTGGAACGGCGCCTACGTGCACACGGCGCGCATCGCCGCCCGGCGGGCCTATGCCGAGGCCGGCATCACCGATCCGCGGTCCCAGCTCAGCTTCGCGGAGCTGCACGATTGCTTCTCCATCACCGAGATCGTGACGCTGGAGGATATCGGCCTGAGCGATGAGGGAACCGCCTGGAAGCGCATGCGGGACGGCGCCTTCGACGTGGACGGCGAGATGCCGTGCCAGGTGGACGGCGGGCTGAAGTGCTTCGGCCATCCGGTGGGCGCCTCCGGCCTGCGCATGCTCTACGAGTGCTGGTTGCAGCTCACCGGCCAGGCGGGCGAACGCCAGCTCGGGGCGCCCAGCCTCGCCCTCACCCACAATCTCGGGGGCGCACCGGCCCAGAACGTGTGCTCCATCACGATTGTCGGTGCCGCCTGACCCGACCGTGGCGGCCCGTCGACTCCCCCGCCGCCGGCGCGAACCGACGGCGGGGGCTTTTCCTTCCCTGCCTGCTCAGGCGCCCTGCCCCGGCGCGAACGTGCCGGCTTTTTCCGCCAGCTCGACGAGCCGGGGCGCTGGGTTCGATCCTGCGCCTCCGGCGGCGTGGGCGGCTTCCACTTCCTTCAGAACCGCCGCCAGTCCCATCTGGTCGGCCGCCCACATGG